>Ga0255338_1000070_pt1 | contig 451381 bp, 417 predicted proteins | sample MeOH1_35cm_T4_19_FD_203715 | JGI IMG/M metagenome (GOLD analysis project Ga0255338, IMG submission 203715) | Sandy soil microbial communities from University of British Columbia, Vancouver, Canada - MeOH1_35cm_T4_195 | ecosystem: Engineered > Artificial ecosystem > Sand microcosm >...
TCGCGAGGATCAGGACCTCCTTGAGCTTGAACTCGTCGCCGGCCAGCGCCGCGACCAGCGTCAGGCCGTAGATCCCGACGATCATCCCCATGGCCGGCAGGCCGATGCTGGGCAGGCCGCCCAGCAGCACGCCGAACAGCAGGTTGGCGCCGATGATGAAGGACAGCGGCTTCCAGGCCCACTTGCCGACCGGCTCGCCGTCCTCGGTGTCGACGACGAGCGCCTCGAACGTGATGAAGCCGCCCAGGCCCGCCAGCAGCAGGCCCAGCATCAGCGGGAAGTAGCCGGGGCCCATGCGGGCCCCTTCGCCGATGGTGTAGGTCGTGGCGCCCCAGGCGAAGGCGGCGCCCACGGCCATGAACATGAGGCCGGAGTAGAAATCCCTTTGGCTCTTGATCTTCATAGGTCGGTGTGGTCAGGGGCGCGGCGACGCCGCGCGGCAAGCACCGTTTATCGACGGCAGCGCCTGACTGGCGACTGACCGGCCGGATTGGTGAAACTGCGTACGCGGGTGCCGCCTTGTCCGGGCTACACCGCTGTCATGAGAATCCTGCTGGTGGAAGACGACCTGGTGCTGCGCGACGTCATGCTGCGCAGCCTGCGCGACGCCGGACACCGGGTCGACGTGGCCGGCGCGCTCGACGAAGCCGAGCAGCTGTGGCGGCTGCAGCAGTTCGATGCCGTGCTGCTCGACCTGAACCTGCCGCAGTCGACGCACCCGCGCAGCGGCCTGGCCAGCGGCCTGGCGGCGCTGCGTGCCGCCAGGGCGCGCGGCGACCGCACGCCGGTGCTGGTGCTGACGGCCCGCAACCGGACCGACGAGCGCATCGCGGGACTGAATGCCGGTGCCGACGATTACCTGGGCAAGCCGTTCGACCTGGCCGAGGTCGAAGCCCGCCTGCGCGCGCTGGCGCGGCGCAGCCAGGGCACGCTGGACCAGGTGCAGGTGGCGCGCCTGTCGCTGGACCGGCAGGCGCGGCGCTTCCGCATCGACGGCCGGGAGCTGGAGCTGCCGGCGCGCGAGTTCGAGGTGCTGTGGGAGCTGATGACGCCCGCCGGGCGCGTGGTCAGCAAGAAGACGCTCTCGACCAAGCTGTCGGAACTCGACGAGGCGCTGGGCGACAACGCGCTCGAGGCCTTCGTCTCCCGGCTGCGGCGCAAGCTGCTCGGCTCGGGCGCGCAGATCAGGACCTTGCGCGGCCTTGGCTACCTGCTGGAGGCCGAGCCGTGACGCATCACCCTGCGCGTGCGTCCCTGGCCGACCGCGTGCTGCGGCGCGTCCTCGTGCCGCTGGCGCTGACCTGGCTGGCCGGTTCGGCGATCGCGGTGGGAGTGGCCTATCTCTTCACGCAGCGGGCCTTCGACCGGTCGCTGCTCGACGACGCCTACCTGCTCGCCTCGCATGCCCGGGTCGAGGACGGCACCGTGCGCATCGGGCTGTCCCAGCGCGAACTCGCCACCATCCTCTACGACCCGGTGGAGACGATGTATTTCGCGCTGCGCGGGCCGGACGGCAGCCACCTCGCCGGCGAGCGCGGCCTGCCGGTGACGGTGGTGGCCGGCGCGGCGGGATACCGGTTCACCGACATCACCATGCAGGGCATGGCCTTGCGCGGCGTCACGCTGCGACGCGAGGAGCCCGCGGCGTTCGAGATCGTCGTCGCGGAGACGCAGATCGGCCGCGCCGCGCTGATGCGCAGCCTGCTGCTCTATTCGCTGGCGCCGCAACTGGCGCTGCTGGGGGTGGTCGCGTGGTGGACGCGGCGGGCGGTGCGCGCCGGGCTGCGCCCGCTCGGGCAGTTGCAGCAGGCGGTGGACAACCGGCACGCGAACGACCTGGCGCCGGTGGAGGTTCCCGGCACCTCGGCGGAGATGCTGCGCCTGGCCGGTGCCGTCAACGCGCTGCTGCAGCGGCTGGAGCGCAGCGTGCGCGGGCAGCGCGAGTTCGCCGGCAACGTGGCGCACGAATTGCGCACGCCGCTGGCCGGGATCCGGGCGCTGGTGGAGTACGGGCTGGCGCAGCAGGACCCGGCTGCCTGGCGCGAGCAGCTGGAGCGCATCGCCAGCAGCCAGGCGCGCGCCAGCCGGCTGGTCGACCAGTTGCTCGACGTCGCGCTGGCGAGCGAAGCCGAGGCCGGCCTGCGGCTCGACACCGTGCGGCTCGACGAGTTGATCCGCGACGCCGTGCTGCGCTTTCTGCCGGCGGCCGACGCGGCCGGCGTGGACCTGGGCGCGCGCGGCGTCGACAGCCCGGTGGCGGTGCGCGGCGACGCGACGCTGGTCGACGGCATCCTCAACAACCTGCTGGACAACGCCCTGCGCTACGGCGTCGCCGGCGGCGCCGCGCCGCCGGCGATCACCGTGGCCATCGACGAGACCGGTGCCGGCACGGTGCTCTCGGTCCAGGACAACGGGACCGGGCTGCCCGGCGAAGTGCAGCTGCAGCTGATGCGGCGCGGCGCGCAGGGCGAGGCCGGCGCCTTGCTGGGGGAAGGAGGCGGGCTGGGACTCGCCCTGGTCGCGCAGTACGCGCGGCTCATGGGCGCCGGGATGGAATTGGGGAGCGGTCCCGGCGGCACCGGCTGGATGTGCCGGGTGACCTTCCCGCGGCCGGCAGGCGGCGCGTAGGCCGCCTCCGGCTCAGGAGCCGATTACCTGGCAATCGTTGCCGGTGCTCAGGATGTGCCGCACCTGCGCCGCGACGGAGCCGAACAGCGTGCCGCCGGACGGTGCCTCGCCGTCGCGGCCCATGATGATGCGCTCGCAGCCGAATTCGCGGGCGGCGCGCGCGATGGTCTCCGCGCTGCGCCCGACCATCACGCTGGACGTGCACGGCACGCCGGCCGCCTGCAGGAAGGCCTGCGCCGGCTGCAGATCCTCCAGGCCCGCCGTGCGCTGGATGTGCTGCAGCTCGCCGCGGCCGAAGTACATGGCCACATGGCCCGACACCTTGGGCTGGACGCTCAGCAGGTGAATGGACGCGTTCTCGCGGCGGTGGATCTCGGTGGCCTCCTCCAGGGCCGCGCGCCAGCGGTCCGGGCTGCCGTGGATGGGCACAAGGAGCTTGGTCATCTTGGCCTCGCGTTCAGGCGGCCGTGCGGTCGGCGGCCGGCGCGATCGCTTCCTGGGTCGCGGCCCGGGACGTGAGCCACTTGCCGGTGGCGACCACCAGCAGGGCGCCGAGCACGGGCGCGGCCATGTGCAAGGTATGCTGGCCGGCGGCCCAGTCCTTGATCGCCGGATCGGACATCGCCATTTCGCCGGCCACCCAGCCGAGCAGGCCGGCGCCGATGGTGATGATGACCGGGAAGCGCGCCATCAGCTTCAGGATCAGGGTGCTGCCATAGATGATCAGCGGGATGCTGATCACGAGGCCGACGACCAGCAACACGACGTTGCCCTTGGCCGCCGCCGCCACGCCGATCACGTTGTCCAGGCTCATGACGAGGTCGGCCACGATGATGGTCTTGATCGCCGCCGCCAGGTTCGAGTGGCTCTCCAGGTTCTCTTCGCCGTCCTCGCCCTTGAGCAGGCCGACGCCGATCCACAGGAGCAGGGCGGCGCCGATCAGTTTGAGGTAGGGCAGGGTGAGCAGGTAGATCGCGAAGAAGGTGAGCACGACGCGCAGCACGATGGCACCGACGCTGCCGAAGATGATCGCGTTCTTCTGCTGCTTCGGCGGCAGGTCGCGGCAGGCCAGCGCGATGACGACGGCGTTGTCGCCGCTCAGGACAATGTTGATCAGGATGATCTGGAACAGGGCAACCCAGAAATCGGGCGTGGTAACAACGGACATCTTTGCTCCTCGAAGGTGACCGGAACGCGGATGCGTCCGATGAAGATCGAGGGTAGGGACAGGCGCTTACGCCCTCCTGCCGGCTTCCTGTCGCCGGGATGTCGCGAAGCTTTCGCCTCGCTTACACGCTATCGCCGGACGGCGGCGGGAACAGCACGCTGAAGGTGTTGCCGACGCCGTCGACGTCCTCCTCCAGCGTGATCGTGGCGCCGTGCAGGCTCGCGATCTCGCTGGCGATGGCCAGCCCCAGGCCGCTGCCGTCGGCGTGGGTGCCCAGCAGGCGGTGGAAGCGCTCGAAGATGCGCTTTCGTTCGGCCACCGGGATGCTGGGTCCGTCGTCGCTGATCGACAGCTGCGGCAGGCCCTCCGGCGAATGCCGCGCGGCGACCGTGACCCGCCCGCCGCGGTGGCTGTAGCGCACCGCGTTGTCGATCAGGTTGTTGAGCAATTCCCGCAGCCGGTCGGCATCCGCGGTGATCATGAGCGGGTCGCCGCCGCCTTCGAATCCCAGGTCGACGCCCTGCTTGAGGGCCCGCGGCACCCAGTCCATGCTGGTTTCCAGCGCGATGGCGTTGAGGTCCAGCGGCTTCATCTGCACCGCATCGACCGCGCCGGGCTCGTTGCGGGCGAGCGCGAGCAGTTGCTGCACCAGGCGCGACAGACGGTCGACGCTCACGTACAGCTGCGCGAGCGAATGGTGCAGGTGCTGCGGTTCGCTTTCGCGCAGGGCCAGCTCGATCTGCGCCTTCAGGCCGCTGACCGGCGTCTTCAGCTGGTGCGCCGCATCGGCGATGAAGCGGCTCTGGAAGTCGAGGGTCTTGCCCAGCCGCAGCATCAGCTCGTTGACCTCGTCGACCAGCGGGCGCACCTCGCCCGGAACGCGGCTGACGTCGATCGGGCTCAGGTCCACGTGCGAGCGGCGCGAGACGTCGCGCTCGAGGCGGGCCAGGGGCGACAGGCCGTGCCGCACGCCGAAGTAGACGGCGCCGGTGGCCAGCAGCACCAGCAGCAGCTGCGGAATCACGGCGCTGGCCATGATGTCGCGGGCCAGGCGGTTGCGCTTGTTCAGCGTTTCGGCCACCTGCACCAGCACGCTGCGCGCCTGCGCTCCTTCCTCGTAGGGCAGCCACACCGCCGCCACCCGCACCGGCAGGTCGTGCAGGCTGGCGTCGTAGAAGACCGGCTTGCCGGCCCTGGCGGGCCCCGGCCGTGGCGGCTCGACCTGCGGGTCGCCGCCGACCGCCAGCCCGGCGTCGGACCAGACCTTGATGAACAGGCGGTCGTCCTGGTCGACCAGCAGGATCCGTTCGGCCGCGGGCGACAGGTCGAAGCGCGGCAGCGCCCCGTTGGGCTTGACGTGCAGGACGACCTCGCGGGCGATCTCGTGCAGCGAGCGGTCGTGTGCCAGGTTCGACAGGTACTGCGAAGTCCAGTAGGTCGCGGCGGCATCGAACACCAGGAGCACCAGCAGGGGGCCGAGCAGCCATCCAAGCAGCTTGGCCTGCAGCCGCGGCTCATTCCGGCGCATCGAGGCGTTCCATCAGGTAACCCATGCCGCGCACGGTGCGAATCTCGCACCCGAGCGGTTCGAGCTTCTTGCGGATCCGATGGACGTAGACCTCGATGGCGTTGGCCCCGACTTCCTCGTCCCATCCGTACAGATGATTGACCATGTGCTCCTTGCTGACGACGCGCCCCTCGCGCATCAACAGCAGCTCCAGCACGGCCAGTTCCCGCGCCGACAGCTCGATCGGCGTCTTGTCGTAGAACACCCGCCGCCCGACGGTGTCGAACGAGAGCCGGCCGTGACGCAGGAACGGCGTGGCGTCGGCGTTGCCGCGGCGCAGGAGCGCGCGCACGCGCGCTTCGAGCTCGGGCAGGTCGAACGGCTTGGACAGGTAGTCGTCCGCGCCGAGGTCGAGGCCGCGCACCCGGTCGCGCAGCGTATCCAGCGCGGTGAGCATCAGCACCGGCACGCGCGAGCGCCGGGCGCGCAGGCGCCGCAGCACGTCCAGGCCGCTCAGGCCGGGCAGGCCGATGTCCAGGATCGCCAGGTCGTAGATGTCCATCGCCAGTGCGCGGTCGGCATCCTCGCCGGTTTCGACGACGTCGACGGCGTACGCGGACTGCACGAGGGCGCGGCTGAGGGCATCCGAAAGGACGGTGTCGTCCTCGACGAGGAGTATTCGCATGGCGCTGGGGCGGGTCGTGCTGGCTTGGTGGTAATGCTACGCGAAGCGCCCCCGGCGGGCCGCAAGACCGAGCGGGCGGCTCACGGCCCCTCGCGGGCGGTTTCGATGGCCTCGATCTCGCCCGACAGCTCGAGCCAGCGCTCCTCCAGGCGTTCCAGTTCGTCGTTGACCGCTTTCAGGCGCTTGCCCGCCTCGGCGATCTCGTGCGGCGGCAACGGGGCCGCCAGGCGCGCCTCCAGTTCGGTCTTCGCCGCGCCGAGTTCCGCCAGGCGGCGGTCGGCCTGTTCCAGTTCGCGCCGCAGCGGCCTGGTGCGCTGCGCCAGTTGCTGGCGCTGCTGCGCATCGAGCCGTCGCTGCTCCTGCGGCGACAGCTCCGGTGCCGTTACGGCAGGTGCCGGCGTGGCGCCGGGCTGCGCCTTGCGGGTGTCGCGGGACTCCTGGCGCGCTTGCTCGCGCAGGCGCCGCGATTCCTCGAGCAGGTATCGCTGGTAATCGTCCAGGTCGCCGTCGAACGGCTGCACCTGGCCGCGGCCGACCAGCCAGAACTCGTCGCAGACCGCGCGCAACAGGGCGCGGTCGTGGCTGACCAGCATCACGGTGCCTTCGAACTCGTTCAGGGCCATGGCCAGTGCCTCGCGCGTGGCGAGATCCAGGTGGTTGGTCGGCTCGTCCAGCAGCAGCAGGTTGGGGCGCTGCCACACGATCATCGCCAGCACCAGGCGCGCCTTCTCTCCGCCGCTCATGGTGCCGACTGCCTGGCTCACCATGTCGCCGCTGAAGTTGAACGTGCCGAGGAAATTGCGCAGATCCTGCTCGCGGCCCGACTCGCCCGAGCCGGGTCCGAGGTCGCGGGCAAGCCGCGTCATGTGCTCCAGCGGCGTGTCCTCGCGCCGCAGCACGTCCAGTTCCTGCTGCGCGAAATACCCGATGTTGAGGCCCTTGCCTTCGGTGACCGTCCCGCCCAGCGGCGCAATCACGCGGGCGATGGTCTTGACGAGGGTCGACTTGCCCTGGCCGTTGGCGCCCAGGATGCCGATGCGCTGGCCGGCGAGGACCGACTTGCTGACGCCCGAGAGAATCACCCTTTGCTCCGTTCGCGTCGACCCTGTCGAAACGCGGCCTTGCGCCGGGCCTTCGACAGGCTCAGGCGGAACGGATTCCCGGTATCCGAATTCCCCGTCGCGGATCGCGAGCATCGGGTTGGGCAGGTTGGCCGGCTCCTTGAACTCGAAGGTGAATTCCGCCTCGGCCAGCACCGGGGCGATCTTCTCCATGCGCTCCAGCGCCTTGACGCGGCTTTGCGCCTGCTTCGCCTTGGTGGCCTTGGCCTTGAAGCGGTCGATGAACTTCTGCAGGTGGGCGATCTTCTCGCGCTGCTTCGAGTACGCCGCCTGCTGCTGTTCGAGCTGCTGCGCCCGCAGCGTCTCGAAGGCGCTGTAGTTGCCGCCGTAGCGCGCGAGCTGCTGGCGTTCGATGTGCAGCGTGACGCCGGTGACGGCGTCGAGGAACTCGCGGTCGTGGCTGATGACGATCAGCGTGCCTTCGTAGCGCTTGAGCCAGGCCTCCAGCCAGACCAGCGCGTCGAGGTCCAGGTGGTTGGTGGGCTCGTCCAGCAGCAGCAGGTCCGACGGGCACATCAGCGCGCGCGCCAGTTGCAGGCGCATGCGCCAGCCGCCGGAGAAGCTGCTCACCGGCTGGTCCAGGTCGGCCGGCTGGAAGCCCAGCCCCAGGATCAGCGATTGCGCGCGCGGCACCGCGTCGTGCTCGCCCGCATCGGCCAGGTCGGAATGCAGGTGGGCGATTTCCATCCCCGCCGCGGCGTGGTCGCCGCTGCCGTGCGCGTCGGCCTGCGCCCGGGCCAGCGCTTCGCGCAGTTCCATCAGCCGGGTGTCGCCCGCGAGCACGAAGTCCGTCGCGGGCTCGTCCGTTTCCGGCATGTCCTGGGCCACCTGGCTCAGGCGCCATTGCGTCGGCATGCTGAACTCGCCGCTGTCCTCGTGCAGCTGGCCGTCGATCAGCCGGAACAGAGACGACTTGCCGGCGCCGTTGCGGCCCACCAGGCCGATCTTCTCGCCGGGATTGATGGTGACCGACACCTTGTCCAGGAGCACCTTGGCGCCGCGGCGCAAGGTGAGGTTGCGCAGCACGATCACGGATGGTCTCCGCCCGGCAGGTCTTCGCGCGCGAGCAGCAGCACCTGGTCGCCGCCGGCGCTGGTCTCGAGCCACACCGCGGGCAGCTGCGGGAATGCAGCCTCGAAGTGCGCCCGCTCGTTGCCGATCTCCAGCACCAGCGCGGCACCCGGATTCATGTGCCCGGGCGCCTGGCGCAGCAGCCGGCGCACGAAGTCCATTCCGTCGGCGCCGCCGGCCAGCGCCAGTTCGGGTTCGGCCCGGTATTCCGCCGGCAGCAGCGCCATGCTCCGCGCGTTCACGTACGGCGGGTTGCACAGGATCAGGTCGAAACGGCCGGCCACGGCCTCCAGGCCGTCGGATTCGATCAGCTCGATGCGGTCCGACAGGCCGTGCTTGTCGACGTTGATGCAGGCCACGGCCAATGCATCGGTCGAGATGTCCGCGCCGACCACGGCGGCGTCGGACCACGCCATCGCCGCCAGCACGGCGAGGCTGCCGTTCCCGGTGCACAGGTCCAGGATGCGGCCGTCGGCGGCGCTGAACCACGGATCCAGGTCGCCGCCCGCCAGCAGTTCGGCAATGAGGCTGCGCGGCACGATCGCGCGCTCGTCGACATAAAACGGCACGCCCTGCAGCCAGGCTTCGCGCGTCAGGTAGGCCGCGGGCTTGCGGCTGGCGATGCGCTCGCCGATCAGGTCGTCCACCGAGGCGCGCTGCTGCGGCGACACCGCCATGTCGGCCACGCCGTCCAGGTCGTCCAGCGGCAGCTCGAGCGCCCACAGCACCAGCCAGGCGGCTTCGTCGAACGAATTGGTGGTGCCATGGCCGAAGGCAACGCCGGCGGCCTCGAGCCGGGCGGCGCTGTGGTTGACGAGTTCGATGAGGATCATGGATTCAATTGCCGGACGCAGAGGTCGCAAAAGATACGCAGAGGTCGCAAAAGATACGCAGAGGTCGCAAAAGATACGCAGAGGGCGCAAAAGAATTCAGAAGATCTTCTTGTTTCTTTTTTGCGTCTTCTGCGTACCCTTCGCGTCCTCTGCGTCCGGCTGTCCGCTCCCGGCTTCAGAGCGTCGCCTCGAGGTGCTCCAGCACCCGCCGGTAGATGTTCTTCAGCGGCTCGATGTCGGCGACGCGGATGTGCTCGTCGATCTTGTGGATGGTGGCATTGACGGGGCCCAGCTCGATCACCTGCGGGCAGATCTGCGAGATGAACCGCCCGTCGCTGGTGCCCCCGGTCGTCGACAGCTTCGTTTCGAGGCCGGTTTCGCTGCGGATCGCGTCCTGTACCGCCGTCACCAGCTCGCCCGGCCGCGTGAGGAACGGCAGGCCGCCGACGGTCCAGTCCAGCTCGTAGTCGAGGTCGTGGCGGTTCAACACCGCCTCGGTGCGTTCCTGCAGCTGGTCCGGCGTGCATTCCGTGCTGTAGCGGAAATTGAAGTCGATCACGGCCGAGCCGGGGATCACGTTGGTCGCGCCCGTGCCGGCGTGGATGTTGCTGATCTGGAAGCTGGTGGGCGGGAAGAACTCGTTGCCGCGGTCCCATTCGGTGGCCGCCAGTTCCGCCAGCGCCGGGAGCGCTTCGTGGATCGGGTTGCGGGCGAGCTGCGGATAGGCGATGTGGCCCTGGATGCCTTCGACGCACAGCCGGCCGCTCATGCTGCCGCGGCGGCCGTTCTTGATCATGTCGCCCACGCGCTCCACCGAGGTGGGCTCGCCCACGACGCACCAGTCCAGGCGCTCGGCGCGCGCCTTGAGCTGCTCGCACACCACCACGGTGCCGTCGACGGCGGGGCCTTCCTCGTCGCTCGTCAGCAACACCGCCAGGGTGAGCCCCGGATCCGGGTTCGCCGCCAGGAAGTCCTCGATCGCGACCACGAAGGCGGCGAGCGACGCCTTCATGTCGGCAGCCCCGCGGCCGTACAGGTTGCCGTCGCGGTGGGTGGGCGTGAACGGGTCGCTGCTCCACTGGTCGGCCGGGCCGGTCGGCACCACGTCCGTGTGGCCCGCGAACACGATGGTCCGGCCGGCCGGCATTCCATGCAGGCGCCCGGGGCGCCGGGCCCAGAGGTTGCTCACGCGGAAGTCGGCCGGGCCGCTGGCGATGTGCTCGCACTCGAAGCCCTGCGCCTGCAGGCGCAGGGCCAGGATCTGCTGGCACCGCTCGTCCTCGGGAGTGACGGAGCGGCGCGAGACCAGCTGTTCGGTCAGATGCAGCGCGCGCGACATCAGTGCTTCACGTCGAGGCTGATTTCGGTGAACGACGGCTCGTCGTCGAGGTCCTCGGCCGAGGCGCCTTCCTCGACCTGCTCCTGGTCCTTGGCCCGGAAGTCGTTCTGCAGCCGCCACTGCAGGTTGGTCGGCGAGTCGGCGTAGGCCAGGCCTTCCTTCTTGTCGACGAACCCGTCCATGATCAGCCGGGCGATGTCCTGCTCGAAGGTCTGCGAACCTTCGGCCATCGACTTCTCCATCGCCTCCTTTACCCCGGAGAAGTCGCCTTTCTCGATCAGTTCGGCCACCAGCTTGGTGTTGAGCATCACTTCGACCGCCGGCGTGCGGCTGCCGTGCACGGTGCGCAGCAGGCGCTGCGACACGACGGCCTTGAGCGCGGCCGCCAGGTCGCCCAGCATGGTCGGCCGCACCTCGACCGGATAGAAGCTCAGGATCCGGTTGAGCGCCTGGTAACTGTTGTTGGCGTGCATGGTGGCCAGGCACAGGTGGCCCGATTGCGCATAGGCGATGGCCGCGGACATGGTCTCGCGGTCGCGGATCTCGCCGATCAGGATCACGTCGGGCGCCTGGCGCAAGGCGTTCTTGAGGGCGGTCTGCAGCGACACGGTGTCGCTGCCCACCTCGCGCTGGTTGACCACCGACTTCTTGTTGCGGAACAGGAATTCGACCGGGTCCTCGATCGTGAGGATGTGGCCCGACACGCGTTCGTTGCGATGGTCCATCATCGCCGCCAGCGTCGTGCTCTTGCCGCAGCCGGTGGCGCCGACCATCAGCAGCAGGCCGCGCTTCTCCATGATCAGGTCGCCCAGGATCATCGGCACCGACAGCGAGGCGAGCTCGGGGATGTCGGTGGTGATGTAGCGGATCACGGCGGCATAGGTGCCGCGCTGGCGCATCGCCGAGAACCGGAAGTTGCCGACGCTTTCGATGGCGTGCGCCATGTTCAGCTCGCCGGTGGATTCCAGCTCCTTCATGCGGTCGGCCGGCAGCACTTCGGCCAGCAGCGCCCGCGGCGCGTCGGCCGGCAGCAGCTGGTTGTTGATCGGCAGGCACTGTCCGTTGATCTTGATGAGCGCCGGGGCATGGGCCGACAGATACACGTCCGATGCCTTCTTCTCGCTCATCAGGCGCAGGATGCGCTCCATCGTGCCGCTCATGTGGCGCTCCTCTTGCTAGGACGCAGAGGACGCAAAAGGTACGCAGAAGCCGCAAAAAAGACCAAAAACATATTCTGGTGTTCTTTTGCGTCCTCTGCGTATCCTTCGCGGCCTCTGCGTCCGGTATTCATGTCTTAGTCCCGCAGCAGATCGTTCAGGCTCGTCTTCGCCCGGGTCTGCGCATCCACGCGCTTGACGATCACCGCGCAGTACAGGCTGTACTTGCCGTCGGCGCTGGGCAGGTTGCCCGACACCACCACCGAGCCGGCGGGAATGCGTCCGTACGACACGGTGCCGGTCGCGCGGTCGTAGATCTTGGTGCTCTGGCCGATGTACACGCCCATCGAGATCACCGAGTTCTCCTCGACGATCACCCCTTCGACCACCTCCGAGCGGGCGCCGATGAAGCAGTTGTCCTCGATGATGGTCGGGTTCGCCTGCAGCGGCTCCAGCACGCCGCCCAGGCCGACGCCGCCGGACAGGTGCACGTTCTTGCCGACCTGGGCGCACGAACCGACCGTGGCCCAGGTGTCGACCATGGTGCCTTCGTCGACGTAGGCGCCGATGTTGACGTAACTGGGCATCAGGATCGCGTTCCGGGCGATGTAACTGCCGCGGCGGGCCACGGCCGGCGGCACCACGCGCACGCCGCTGGCGGCCATTTCTTCGGGCGTCACGTCGGCGAACTTGGTCGGCACCTTGTCGTAGAAGCCCAGGTCCCCGGCGCGCATGATCTCGTTGTCGCGCAGCCGGAACGACAGCAGCACGGCCTTCTTGATCCACTGGTGCACCGTCCACTGGCCGACGCCCTGGCGGCTGGCCACGCGCAGGCGCCCCGCGTTCAGCTCGGCGATCACGTGCTCCACGGCTTGCGCCACTTCCTTCGGGGCGGCCTTGGCGGAAATGTTGGCGCGGTCCTCCCACGCGGTGTCGATGATGCTTTGCAGCTGCTGGCTCATGAAATTATTTCTGTCTGGATTGGACGAACTGGACGATGCGTTGCGCGGCTTCCACACATTCGGCGGTTTCGGCGACGAGCGCCATGCGCACGCGGCCGCTGCCGGGGTTGGACGGCGCGCCGGGATGGCCGGTCTCGCGGGCCAGGTAACTGCCCGGCAGGACCGTGACATTGTATTGAGCCAGCAGATCCCGCGCGAACGCGGTGTCGCTGCCGTCCACGCCGGCCCACAGGTAGAACCCGGCATCGGGCAGGCGCACGTCCAGCACCGGCTGCAACAGCGGCAGCACCTGCGCGAACTTGTCCTGGTATTGCGCGCGGTTGGCCACGACGTGCTGCTCGTCGTTCCAGGCGGCGATGCTGGCCTGTTGCACCACCGGGCTCATGGCGCTGCCGTGGTAGGTGCGGTACAGGAGGAACTGCTTGAGCAGGGCGGCATCGCCCGCGACGAACCCGCTGCGCATGCCCGGCACGTTGCTGCGCTTGGACAGGCTGGTGAACATCACGATGTTGCGGAAATCGGTCCGCCCCAGGCGCGCCGCCGCCTCCAGGCCGCCGAGCGGCGCCTGGCCGGAGAAATAGATCTCGCTGTAGCACTCGTCGGACGCGATCACGAACCCGTGCCGGTCGGACAGCTCGAACAACTGGCGCCACTCCTGCAGGGGCATCACGGCGCCGGTCGGATTGCCGGGCGAGCACACGTAGAGCAACTGGGTGCGGGCCCAGACCTCGGCCGGGACGCTGTCCCAGTCGGCCGCGAAATTGCGCCGCGGGTCGCTCGCGACATAGTGCGGCTGCGCGCCCCCGAGCAGGGCGGCGCCCTCGTAGATCTGATAGAACGGATTGGGGCACACCACCACCGGCTGGCGCGTCGGATCGATCACGGTCTGGGCGAAGGAGAACAGCGCCTCGCGCGAGCCGTTGACCGGCAGCACCTGCGTGGCCGGGTCCGCGGCGATGCCGTAGCGGCGGTGCAGCCAGCCGGCGCAGGCCTCCCGCAGCGCCGGCACGCCGGTGGTCGCCGGATAGCTGGCGAGCCCGGCCAGCGCGCCGACCAGCGCCTGCTTGACGAGGTCGGGCGTCGGATGCTTCGGTTCCCCCATGCCCAGGCTGATCGGGCGCAGGGCGCCATTGGGCTGGACGTCGGCGAAGAGCTGCCGCAACCGCTCGAAGGGGTAGGGCTGCAGGCGGGACAACAGGGGATTCATGCCGCGATTATCCCGTGCCCGGCCGTTGCGCCCGCGCCCCCGGTCGTGCCGGCCGGTTCGCCGGAGAGCGCGCCGCCGCCGGTCACGGGGCCCGGGAAGCGTTCCCCCGTGGCGGCCCGCCGGCCGGCGCGGTCCCGCGGTTTACGCCTGGTTGCATGCGCCGGCATGCGAGGGGCCGCCGGCGCGGCAGGTATCATGCCAACCACTTGTCGCCGGCTCAGCCGGCGGCTTCAGTTTGTCAGCGTCTACCGAACAGGCCGTGCGTCTCAATTCCATCAAGTTGTCCGGGTTCAAGTCGTTCGCCGAGCCGACCAATTTCATGCTGCCGGGGCAACTGGTGGGGGTCGTCGGCCCCAACGGTTGCGGCAAGTCCAACATCATGGACGCCGTGCGCTGGGTGCTGGGGGAGTCGCGCGCCAGCGAATTGCGCGGCGAGTCCATGCAGGACGTGATCTTCAACGGCACCAACAACCGCAAGCCGGCGTCGCGCTCGTCCGTGGAGCTGGTGTTCGACAACGCCGACCACCGCGCCGGCGGGCAGTGGAGCCAGTTCGCCGAGATCGCCGTCAAGCGCGTGCTGACGCGCGACGGCACGTCCAGCTACTACATCAACAACCAGCCGGTGCGCCGCCGCGACGTGCAGGACGTGTTCCTGGGCACCGGCCTCGGGCCGCGGGCCTACGCGATCATCGGCCAGGGCACGATCAGCCGGATCATCGAATCCAAGCCCGAGGAACTGCGGCTGTTCCTGGAGGAAGCCGCGGGCGTGTCCAAGTACAAGGAGCGCCGGCGCGAGACGGAAACCCGGCTGTCCGACACCCGCGAGAACCTCACGCGGGTGGAGGACATCCTGCGCGAGCTGAATGCGAACCTCGACAAGCTGGAAAAGCAGGCGGAGGTGGCGCAGCAGTACAACGCGCTGCAGGCCCAAGCCACGCTGAAACAGCAGCAGCTGTGGTTCCTCAAGCGCGCCGAAAGCGAGGCCGACCAGGCCAAGGTGAAGGCCGACGCCGACAAGGCGTCGAACGACCTCGAGGCGCGCGTCGCCGACCTGCGCCGCATCGAGAGCGAGCTCGAGACGATCCGCCAGGCGCATTACGCCGCCGGCGACCAGGTGAACCAGGCGCAGGGCCAGCTCTATGAGGCGAGCGCCGAAGTCGGGCGCCTGGAAGCCGAGATCCGTTTCGTCGTCGAGGGCCGCCAGCGGGTCGAGCAGCGCCTGGTGCAACTGAAGGAACAGGCCGCGCAATGGGCCGCGCGCAAGGACGAGGCGGTCGCCGAGACCGGGTCGCTGGGCGTGCGGGGCGAGCAGGCGGAGGAACAGGCCGCGTTGCTGGCGGCGCAGGTCGAGGAGCAGGGGCTGCAACTGCCCGAACTCGAGGACGCCTTGCGCCAGGCGCAGGCGCGCTCCAGCGAGCAGCGCACGCAGGTCGGCCAGGTCCAGCAGCAGATCCAGGTGCTGGCCGCGGACCAGCGCAACATCGAGGAGCAGTCACGCCAGCTCGCCCAGCGCCGCGAACGCCTGGCGATGGACCGCAACGCGCTCGCCGCGCCGGACCAGGAGCGGCTGCGGCAGTTGCAGGGCCAGTCGGCGGCCGCGCAGGAAGCCGCCGAGACGGCCGACGGGCGCCTGCACGAGCTGCAGGAGCGGGTGCCGCAGCTGGACGAGGAGCGCCGCGCCAGGCAGCAGGCCGTCAACAGCGAGAGCCACAAGCAGGCCGATCTGTCGGCCCGCATGGAGGCCCTGAAGGCGCTGCAGGAAAAGGTGCGCATCGACGGCAAGCTCAAGCCGTGGCTGGCCAGGCACGGGCTCGACCACCTGCAGGCGCTGTGGACCCGCATCCACATCCAGCAGGGATGGGAAGGCGCGCTGGAGGCGGCGCTGCGCGAGCGGATGAATTCGCTGGAGGTGTCGCGCCTGGACATGGTGCGCGCCTTCGCCGGCGATGCGCCGCCGGCGCGGCTCGCGTTCTACAGCCCGCCGGCGGCGGCGGCGCCCGAAGGCGCGAGCGCGCTGCCGCGGCTGGCGCAGTTGCTGCGCCTGAACGACGCGGGGCAGCAGGCGCTGCTGGCCGACTGGCTGCACGGCTGTTACACGGCGCGCAGCCTCGAAGAGGCGCTGGCCGCGCGCGGCCAGCTCGGGGCGGGCGAAGTCATCTACGTGCAAAGCGGCCATGCCGTCAGCGCCCACGGCGTGAGCTTCTACGCCCAGGACACCGAGCAGGCCGGGCTCCTGGCGCGGCAGCAGGAGATCGAGAACCTCGACAAGCAGCTCCGGGCGCAGGCGCTGATCGCCGAGGAAGCGCGCACGGCCCTGGTGCGGGCCGAAGCGGCGTACACCGATGCGTCGCAGCGGCTGGTGCTGGCGCGCCGCGAGGCGGCCGAGGCGCAAAGCCGCGCCCACGAGCTGCAGGTGGAAACGCTGAGACTGGCGCAACTGGCCGAACAGACGCGGGCACGCAGCGAGCAGATCGACGCCGACCTGGCCGAAGTGGACGCCCAGCTGGGCGACCTGCAGGAGCGGCGGGTCACGGCCGAAGCGCGCTTCGAGGAACTGGACATGCAGCTGGCCGACAGCCAGGAGCGCCATGCCCAGCTCGACGAACGCGTGATCGACGCCGAGCGCAAGGTGGCGCAGAGCCGCGAGCAGCACCGCAGCCTGGAGCGCCAGGCGCAGGAGGCTCAGTTCTCGCAGCGTTCGCTGCAGGCCCGGCAGGCCGAGCTGCAGCGCGCGATCGAGACCGCGGACCAGCAGGCCCGCAGCATCGACGCCGAGCAGCAGCGGGCGCGCGAAGAGCTGTCGCGGCTCACCGACGCCGCGGCGCAGGCGGGCCTGCAGGACGCGCTCGCGCTCAAGCTCGAACGCGAGCAGGCCCTGGGCGCCAAGCGCAGCGAGTATGACGACCTGACGGCCAAGTTGCGTGCCAGCGACGAGCGCCGGCTGCAGCTGGAGCGCGAGCTCGACCCGCTGCGCCAGCGCATCATCGACTTCCAGCTGAAGGAGCAGGCCGCGCGCCTGGGTTTCGAGCAATACTCGCAGCTGCTCGCCGACGCGAGCGCCGATCTCGAGGCGGTGGCGAAATCGATCGAGGAAGGCAATGTGCGACTGGCCGGCATGCAGGGCGAGATCGACCGGCTGCACCGCGAGATCGCGGCCCTGGGCGCCGTGAACCTGGCGGCGCTGGAGGAGCTGGCCACGGCGCGCGAGCGCAAGCAGTTCCTCGACGCGCAGTCGGCCGACCTGAACGAGGCGATCACGACGCTGGAGGATGCCATCCGCAAGATCGACGGGGAGACCCGCGAGCTGCTGGCGGGCACCTTCAATACCGTCAACGAGCACTTCGGCAAGATGTTCCCGGAGCTGTTCGGCGGGGGCAACGCGAAGCTGGTGATGACCGGCGACGAGATCCTGGACTCCGGCGTGCAGGTGATGGCGCAGCCGCCGGGCAAGAAGAACCAGACCATCCACCTGCTGTCGGGCGGCGAGAAGGCGCTCACGGCGATCGCGCTGGTGTTCGCGATCTTCCAGCTCAATCCGGCGCCGTTCTGCCTGCTGGACGAGGTGGATGCCCCGCTGGACGACGCCAACACCGAGCGCTACGCCAAGCTGGTGACCAGCATGAGCCGGGGCACGCAGTTCCTCTTCATCAGCCACAACAAGATCGCCATGGAGATGGCCGAGCAATTGATCGGCGTGACGATGCAGGAGCAGGGCGTCTCGCGCATCGTCGCGGTGGACATGGAATCCGCGGTTTCGATGGCCGAGGCCGGATGACGGGGGGCGGCGCCTTGAGCAGCTTCACGCTCGGCCTGATCCTGCTGGGGGCGCTGGTGCTCGCGGCGCTGGCGGCCTACAACACATGGACGTCGCGGCGCAACACGCCGCGGCGTGCCCAGATGGCGGCCGCGGCGGGCGCGCCCGTCTCGGCGCGCCAGGAACCCACCCTGGAGGTCGAGCGCCAGGAGCCGGCATTCGAGGCCGCGCCGCCGCTGCCCGTGCCCGAGAAGAAGCCCGGCCTCGACGCGCTGATCGACGTGCTCGCGGCCATCGGCCTGGAAGGGGTGGTGTCCGGCGAAGCGGCGCTGGCCGCCATGCCGCCGACGCGGCGTGCCGGCAGCAAGCCGTTCGCGATCGAGGGCCTGAACGAGCGCTCGCAGCAGTGGGAGACGCCGCACCCGGGACAACGCTACGTCGCGTTCCAGGCCGGTGTGCAACTGGCCAACCGCGTCGGTGCGCTCAACGAGATCGAGTATTCCGAATTCGTCATGAAGGCGCAGGCGTTCGCCGACGCGGTGAACGGAATGCCGGACTTCCCCGAGATGCTGGACGAGGTGGCCCGGGCGCGCGAGCTGGACCAGTTCGCGAGCGGCCACGACGCGCAACTGTCGTTCACCCTGCGGGCTCGCCAGGCCGCCTGGAGTCCCGGCTATGTGCAGCAGCACGCGGCCCGGCTCGGCTTCGTGGCCGGCGCGCTGCCCGGGCGCATGGTGCTGCCCGCGGCCACGGTCGGGGCGCCGCCGCTGCTCGGCCTCGCGTTCGACACGCAAGCCGCCATGGCCGACGATCCCGAGCAGTCGGCCCTGCGCCTGCTGACCCTGAGCCTGGACGTGCCGCAGGTCGACCGGCGCGAGCAGCCGTTCCTGCGCATGCGCGAGGCGGCTTCGGCCCTGGCGGCGGCGATGGACGGGGTCGTCACCGACGACAACGGGCAGCCGATCCAGCCGCAGGCCCTGGATGTCATCGGCGCCGACCTGGAGCAGTTGTACGACACCCTGGATTCGCGCGACCTGGCGGCCGGCTCGCCGCTGGCACGGCGCCTGTTCTCCTGACATGGCCGCCGACGCCAGGACCCAGGAGCGGGTGGATGCCCTGCGCGAACTGCTGCACCACCACGCGCACCAGTACTACGTGCTGGACCAGCCCGAGATCCCCGACGCCGAGTACGACCGGCTGTTTCGCGAACTGCAGGACCTGGAGGCGCGGTACCCGGAACTGCTGACGCCGGATTCGCCGACGCTGCGCGTGGGCGGCAAGGTGCTGGATGGCTTCGCCAAGGTGCGGCACAAGGTGCCGATGCTGTCGATCCGCACCGAAACCGACATCGCCGCCAGCGGCGCCCGCAGCTTCGACGCGCGCGTGCGGCGGGAACTGGAGCTCGGGGACGCCGAACCGCCCGTCGAATATGTCGCCGAGCTCAAGTTCGACGGGCTGGCGATCAGCCTGCGCTACGAGCACGGCGTGCTGGTGCAGGCCGCCACCCGCGGCGACGGCGAGATCGGCGAGGACGTGACGCAGAACATCCGCACGATCGGGCAGATTCCGCTGCGGCTGGGCGGCCCTCACCCCGGCCCTCGCCCAGAGGGAGAGGGAGCCAAGGCGAACCCCCTCTCCCGCTCGCGGGAGAGGGCGGGGGCGTTTCCTCCCGTCCTCGAAGTCCGCGGCGAGGTCTACATGCGCCGCGACGATTTCGAGCGCCTGAACGAACTGCAGCGCGAGAAGATCGCCAAGGGCGCGAAGGGCGAGAAGACCTTCGTCAACCCCCGCAATGCCGCCGCCGGCGCGGTGCGGCAGCTCGACCCGGGCATCGCCCGCCGGCGGCCGCTCAGTTTCTACGCCTATGGCTGGGGCGAGATCTCGCCGCCCGAAGCGGGCGGCCCGGTGTTCCGCACCCATGAGGAGGTCCTGCAGGCCCTGCGCGGCTGGGGACTGCCGGTCAGCGAGCGCACGACCGTCGCCACGGGGCCGGACGAGCTGGTCGCCTATCACCAGGCCGTCGGCCAGGAGCGCGACCGGCTGCCGTTCGACATCGACGGAGTGGTCTACAAGGTGAACAGCCTCGAGCTGCAGCGGCGCCTGGGCTTCGTCACGCGCGAGCCGCGCTGGGCCGTGGCGCACAAGTTCCCGGCCCAGGAGATGCTGACCACCGTGACGGCGATCGAGGTGCAGGTGGGCCGTACCGGCAAGCTCACGCCGGTGGCCAAGCTGGCGCCGGTGTTCGTCGGCGGCGTGACGGTCACCAACGCCACGCTGCACAACGAGGACGAGGCCAGGCGCAAGGACGTGCGGATCGGCGACACGGTGATCGTGCGCCGCGCCGGCGACGTCATTCCCGAAGTCGTCGCCGTCGTCCCGGAAAAGCGCCATGGCCACCCGCCGCAGTTCGCGATGCCCCGGCAATGCCCGGTCTGCGGCGCGGAGGCGGTGCGCGAGGAAGGCGAGGCCGACTACCGCTGCACCGGAGGGTTGTTCTGCGCCGCCCAGCGCAAGCACTCCATCCTGCATTTCGCGCAGCGCCGGGCCATGGACATCGAAGGGCTGGGCGAGAAGCTGGTGGACCAGATGGTCGAAGGCAACGTGATCCGCACGCTGGCCGACCTGTACCGCCTCGGCCTGAACGCGATCGCCAGCCTGGAGCGCATGGCCGACAAGTCGGCGCAGAACCTGCTGGCGGCCCTGGAGCAGTCCAAGCACACGACCTTGCCGCGCTTCCTGTACGGGCTGGGCATCCGGCACGTCGGCGAGGCGACGGCGAAGGACCTGGCGCGCCACTTCGGCAAGCTCGACGCGGTCATGGATGCCGGCGTCGACCAGCTGCTGGAGGTGCCCGACGTCGGGCCGGTGGTGGCCGAGAGCATCCACACGTTCTTCCAGCAGCCCCACAACCGCGAGGTGGTCGAGCAGTTGCGCGCCTGCGGGCTGACCTGGCAGGAAGGCGAACCCGCGGTCCGCGTCCCCCGGCCGCTGGCCGGCAAGACCATCGTGCTGACGGGCACCCTGCCGTCGCTCAGCCGCGACGAAGCCAAGGACCTGCTGGAAGCGGCCGGCGCCAAGGTGGCCGGGTCGGTGAGCAAGAAGACCGATTACGTGATCGCCGGCGCCGAGGCCGGCAGCAAGCTCGACAAGGCGCGCGAGCTCGGCGTGGCCGTGCTCGACGAGGACGGGCTGCGCGGGCTACTGGCCGGTTGAGACCTCGGGAGGCGCCGCCTCCGGGCGCTGCCACAGCCAGACGCCGACGGCCAGCATGATGGCGCCGACGGCGAGCGGCACCCACAGCGGGCGCACCACGACCAGCATGACCATCGCACCGCCGCTCATCATGCTGGTGGCCCACCACTTGGCGCCACGGCTGACCACGCCGCCGCGTCGCCATTCGCGGATGGGCGGGCCCATGCGCGGATGGTTCTCCAGCCAGTGCGACAGGCGCGGCGAGCTCTTCGCCGCCGCCCATGCCGCCAGCAGGATGAACGGCACCGTCGGCATGACCGGCAGGAAGATGCCGATCATGCCGAGGATCAGGCTCACGACGGCCACCCCCTTGAGCAGCCAGCGAACTGGCCGCGACAGCTGGGGTTCGTCGGTGGCGGCGGAAGGCGGCGGCGGCACGGGCATCAACGCGATTCTGCCGTGCCGGTATGCTCGCCGCATGACCGTTCGTGAAATCCTCAGGATGGGCGACGCGCGCCTGCTGCGCGTGGCCCGGCCCGTCACCGGCTTCGACAGCGACGAGCTCCACCGGCTCGTCACCGACATGTTCGACACCATGCGGGCGGCCAACGGCGCGGGCCTGGCGGCGCCGCAGATCGGGGTCGACCTGCAGTTGGTGATCTTCGGCACCGACGCGCCGAACCCGCGCTATCCGGACGCGCCGCTCGTGCCTCGAACGGTGCTCGTCAATCCCGTCATCACCCCGCTGGGCGACGAGGAGGAAGATGGTTGGGAAGGGTGCCTTTCGGTGCCCGGCCTGCGCGGGCTGGTGCCCCGCTTCAAGCGCATCCGCTACACGGGGTTCGACCAGTACGGCGACGCGATCGAGCGCGAGGCGGAGGGCTTCCACGCGCGGGTGGTGCAGCACGAGTGCGACCACCTCGCGGGCAAGCTTTACCCGATGCGCATGCGCGATTTCACGCAGTTCGGGTTCACCGAGGTGCTGTTCCCCGAAATGGACGCGGGGCAGGACGACTAGGAGGGGTTCCTCCAGGCCGGCCCTACTTCTGGGTCTTGCCCTCTTCGACGAGCACCTTGTAGACGTAGCCGGCGCCGAAGTCCTTGTCGGTGCGCACGACGCCCTTCATGGTGACGATGTCGCCGACCTTGAGTTCTTCCTTGGTCGTGATGATCAGGTCGTTGGTGCCGCTCGCGGCGGAGCCGGAGCCGTCGCGCAGGTGCACCCAGTTCACGCCCCGGATCCCGGAGTTGATCTTGACGATCTTGGCGCGCACGACGACCGGCTTTTCCTTCAGTGCGTCGGGCTTGGTCATGATCTCGGCGACGGTGCGGGCATCGGGGCCGCTGGCCTTGGGCACCTTGGCGTCGGGCGCTTCGACGCCCTTGGGCAGGGCGTGCGGCGGCACGGCCGGCTGGGCCGCCGCTGCGGCGGCCACCGCCGCGCCGCTCGCCAAGGTGCCGAACACCACCTTGTCGAACTTGCGCTTGAGGGCCTTGCTTTCGAAATTGTTCATCACCATCGGCTCGGCGATAGTGACTTTCTCGCCTTTCTTCACCTTGGCGGTCGGCACGGCGGCCCAGGTGTCGCCCTGGGCGGTCTTCAGCCGCAGGTAGCTGTAGCCTTCGACGTTCTGGACTTCGAGGACCTCGCCCACGACCACGTTCTGGGCCCAGACGAAGGGGGCGGCAGCCAGCAGGCAGGCGGCCAGCGTTCTTTTCAGCATGGGAGGAAGCTCCTGTAGAGAATACCGGCAAGGATAGCCGGGAAGGGTTCGGGGCCTTTGAGAAATGTCATTGCCCCGGCTCAGGCCGCCAGCGCCTGCAGCAGTTCGGTCTCGATCTCGATCTGGCGCCGGTTTTCCTGCAGTTCGGGCCCGTCGATGAGGAAGGTGTCTTCCACCCGTTCGCCGAGCGTCGAGACCTTGGCCAGTTGCAGGTTGAGGTGGTGGCGCGCCAGGACGCGGGCGATCGAATACAGCAGGCCGACGCGGTCGCTGGCGGACACGGACAGCAGCCAGCGCTGCGCCTTTTCGTCGGGGGCGAGCTGCACGCGCGGCGGGATCGGGAAGCTCTTGACCCGGCGCGACACCCGGCCCCGGCTCGGCGCCGGCAGCGGGCCGGCCTGCTCGATGGTGTGCTGCAGCTCCGACTCCACCATGTTCAGCAGCTCGCGGTTGTGCTCGGACAGCATCGAACTGACCACCTGGAACGTGTCCAGCGCATAGCCGTTGGTCGCGGTGTGGATCTTGGCGTCGAGGATGCTGAAGCCGGCGTGCTCGAAATAGCCGCAGATGCGGGCGAACAGGTCCGGCTGGTCCGGCGTGTAGACCACCACCTGCAGCCCTTCGCCGACGGGCGACAGGCGGGCGCGCACGATCGGCTTGCCCGAGCCCACGTAGCGCGACAGGTGCCGCGTATGCCACACGATGTCGCCGGCGTCGTGGCGCATGAAATAGCCCACGTCCAGCGTGTCCCACAGCCGCTGGTGCGCCTGGTAGGGCAGCGCGTACAGCCCGAGTTGCACCAGCGCCTCGCGCTTGCGGGCCTCGATCTCGGCGTGCGGATCGGGCGCCCGGCCGCCCAGGGTGCGCAGCGTCAGCCGGTACAGGTCCTCCAGCAGCTTGCCTTTCCACGCGTTCCAGACCTTGGGCCCGGTGCCCCGGATGTCGGCCACGGTGAGCAGGTAGAGCGCCGTCAGGGCCCGCTCGTTGCCCACGCGCCGGGCGAAGGCGGTGATCACGTCGGGGTCGCTCAGGTCTTCCTTCTGCGCGACGCGGCTCATGGTCAGGTGCTCGCGCACCAGGAACTCGATCAGCGCGGCATCCTCGCCGGCGAATCCATGGTCGCGGCAGAACCCGCGCACGTCGCGCGCGCCGCGCGCCGAGTGGTCGCCGCCGCGTCCCTTGCCGATGTCGTGGAAGAGGGCGGCCACGTACAGGACGTAGGGCTTGTCCCAGCCGGCCGCCAGCTGCGAGCAGAACGGGTATTCGTGGGCGTGCTCGGCGATGAAGAAGCGCCTGACGTTGCGCAGCACCATCAGGATGTGCTGGTCCACCGTGTAGACGTGGAACAGGTCGTGCTGCATCTGGCCCACGATGCGGCGGAACACCCAGAGGTAGCGGCCCAGGACCGAGGTCTGGTTCATCAGCCGCAGCGCGTGGGTGATGCCCTGGTGCTCCATCAGCATCCGCTTGAACGTCTCGTGGTTCACCGGATCGTTGCGGAATCCGGCGTCCATCACTTGCCTGGCGTTGTACAGCGCGCGCAGCGTGCGCGCCGACAGTCCCTTGGCGCCCGGTGTGGTCTGGTGCACCAGGAAGGTCTCGAGGATCGCCTGCGGATGGCGCAGGTACAGGTCGTCGCTGGCGATGTCGATCAGGCCGGCCTGGTGCGAGAAGCGTTCGTTGATCGGCTCGGGGGGCTGCGCCGGCGGGTTGAGGCGCTCCTCGATGTTGAGCAGCAGGATCTGGTTGAGCTGCGACACCGCCTTGGCCGCCCAGTAGTAGCGCTTCATCAGCGCCTCGCTCGCCCGGGCGACCACGCGTCCGTTCGCGGTTTCGGTGCGGTAGCCGAAGGACTCGGCCACCGCCGTCTGCAGGTCGAACACGAGGCGGTCCTCGCGCCGGCCGGCAATCGCGTGCAGGCGGGCCCGGATCAGGCTCATCAACGCCTCGTTGCGCTTGATCTGCCGCACCTCGAACGCGGTGGCCAGGCCCTTGCGGGCCAGTTCGTCCCAGCTGCGGCCCAGCCCGGCCGCCTTGGCGATCCACAGGATGACCTGCAGGTCGCGCAGGCCGCCCGGCGACTCCTTGCAATTGGGCTCCAGCGCGTACGGCGTGTTCTCGTACTTGGTGTGGCGCTGGCGCATCTCCAGCGTCTTGGCGATCAGGAAGGCGCGCGCGTCGAGGCTCGCGCGGCAGCGCTGGCCGAATTGCGCGTACAGCGCCGCGTCGCCCGAGACCAGGCGCGATTCCAGCAGCGACGTGCGCACGGTCACGTCGCCTTCGGCCTGCGCCACGCATTCGGCCACCGTGCGGACGCTCGAGCCGATCTCGAGCCCGGCGTCCCAGCAGTTGGTGATGAAGGCCTCGATCCGGCGCTTGAGTTCGGGCTCCTGCTCCGGCGCCACGCGATCGGGCAGCAGCATCACGACGTCGATGTCGGAGTGCGGGAACAGTTCGCCGCGCCCATAGCCGCCCACCGCGAGCAGCGCGCAATCGGGCGGCACGTCCGACATCCGGCACACCGAACGCAGCGTGTCGTCGGTGGCCCGCGCCAGGCCCTGCATCAGGCGCCGGATGCCGCGCGCGGAACTGCCCAGCGCCGCCAGGGAGGCCATGAGCTGGGCCTTGCGGGCGCGGTGGACTTCGCGCAGGGCCCGCAGGTCGGAGCGGATGTCCACCGGGAGTGCGGCGAGCGAGGTGTGGCCCATGGGGAGTTGCGTCGTCAGCCGGGGAGCGCCGAGGGGGGCCGGCTCATGCGTTGACGGACGGCGGGGGCGGCGGGCAGTCCGGCGACAGGGTCATCACCTCGTAGCCGGTTTCCGTGACCAGCACCGTGTGCTCCCACTGCGCGGACAGCGAGTGGTCCTTCGTGACGATGGTCCAGCCGTCGTTGCCGAATTCCTTCACGTCGCGCCGGCCGGCGTTGATCATGGGCTCGATGGTGAAGGTCATGCCGGGCTTGAGCTCCTCGAGCGTGCCGGGCTTGCCGTAGTGCAGCACCTGCGGTTCCTCGTGGAAGTTGCGCCCGATCCCGTGGCCGCAGAATTCGCGCACCACCGAGAAGCCGTGTCCCTCGGCGAACTTCTGGATGGCGTAGCCGATGTCGCCCAGGTGGATCCCCGGCTTGACGTGCCTGATGCCGTGCCACATCGCCTCGAACGTGATGTTGACCAGCCGCCTGGCCGCGATCGAGACCTCGCCCACCATGAACATGCGGCTGGTGTCGCCGTACCAGCCGTCCTTGATCACGGTGACGTCGACATTGACGATGTCGCCCTTCTTCAGCGGCTTGTCGTTCGGGATGCCGTGGCAGACCACGTGGTTGACCGACGTGCACAGCGATGCCGGATACGGCGGATAGCCGGCGGGCTGGTAACCCAGCGTGGCCGAGGTGGTGCCCTGCAGCTTCATGCATTCGGCGGCCAGCCGGTCGATCTCCCGGGTGGTGATGCCGGGCTTGATGTGCGGCGTGAGGTAGTCCAGCACCTCGGCGGCGAGGCGTCCGGCCACCCGCATCCCTTCGATCCCTGCGGCGTCTTTGTAAGTGATGCTCATCGAGGCGATTATTCCAGAGCGGACATAGGCGTGCAGGTAAAATGGCGGGCTTGGCGCGGCGGTCCCAGTCAGCGGCTGCCCCAGATCACACAGGTAGGCACAGTGACCCTCCACATCACCGCGTTCGAGGGCGGCAATGCCCTCAGCGATTTCCGCATCCAGCAACTGCTTCCGCGCCTGCAGGCCGTCCACGGGAAGGTCACCGGACTGGCGGCGCGCCACGTGCACCTGGTGGCCGCCGACCATGCCCTCGCGGCGGCGGAACGGGAGCGGCTGGCGGCATTGCTGACCTACGGCGAGCCCTGGGGCGCCGCGGCCGGCTCCGCGGTGCTGGTGGTGACGCCGCGCCTGGGCACCGTCTCCCCGTGGGCCTCGAAAGCGACCGACATCGCCCACAACTGCGGGCTCGCCGTGCGCCGGATCGAGCGGATCACGGAATACCACCTGACCCTGAAGGCGGGGCTGCTGGGCGGCGTGCCGGCCCTGGACGCCGGCGAGCTGGAGCCGATCGCCGCCCTGTTGCACGACCGCATGACCGAGAGCGTGATGACCGGTCGCGCGGCGGCGCATGGCCTCTTCACCGAACTGGCGCCGGCCCCGATGGAGCATGTGGACGTCCTGGGCGGCGGCCGGGCGGCGCTGGAGGCGGCGAACGCGCGTTTCGGCCTGGCACTGGCCGAGGACGAGATCGATTACCTGGTCGACGCGTTCACCGGGCTGGGGCGCAACCCGACCGACGTCGAACTGATGATGTTCGCCCAGGCGAACAGCGAGCACTGCCGGCACAAGATCTTCAACGCCCAGTTCACCATCGACGGCGTGGCCCAGGAGCGCAGCCTGTTCGGGATTATCCGGCACACCCACCAGGTGAGCCCGCAGCACACCGTGGTGGCGTACTCGGACAACGCGTCGATCATGCAGGGCGGCAACGTGGAGCGTTTCGTCGCGCGGCCGGGGTCCGGCTGGCGCTACCAGAAGGAAGAGGCGCTGCAGCACGTCCTGATGAAGGTGGAGACGCACAACCACCCGACGGCGATCTCGCCCTTTCCCGGCGCGGCCACCGGGGCCGGCGGCGAAATCCGGGACGAGGGCGCCACCGGGCGCGGGTCGCGCCCCAAGGCGGGCCTGACCGGCTTCACCGTCTCGAAACTGTGGGGCGGCACGCTGGGCCGGCCCGGGCACATCGCCAGTCCGCTGCAGATCATGATCGAGGGGCCGCTGGGCGGCGCCGCGTTCAACAACGAGTTCGGCCGGCCCAACCTGCTGGGTTATTTCCGCGAGTACGAACAGACGGTGAAGTACCGCCTGGCCGGCGACAGCGCCGAGCGTACCGAGGCGCGCGGCTATCACAAGCCGATCATGATCGCGGGCGGCCTCGGCAGCATCGCCGCCGAGCAGACGAAGAAGATCGAATTCCCGGCCGGCACCCTCCTGGTGCAACTGGGCGGGCCCGGCATGCGCATCGGCATGGGCGGCGGCGCCGCCAGTTCCATGGCCACCGGCGCCAACGCCGCGCAGCTGGATTTCGATTCGGTGCAGCGCGGCAACCCGGAGATCGAGCGGCGGGCGCAGGAGGTCATCAACCACTGCGCGGCGCAGGGCGATGCCAATCCGATCCTGGCGATCCATGACGTGGGGGCGGGGGGCCTGTCCAACGCCTTCCCGGAGCTGACCAACGACGCCGGCCGCGGCGCGCGCTTCGACCTGCGCCGGGTGCCGCTGGAGGAGTCGGGGCTGGCGCCCAAGGAGATCTGGTGCAACGAGAGCCAGGAGCGCTACGTGCTGGCGATCGCGCCGGAGTCGCTGGCGGAGTTCCAGGCCTTGTGCGAGCGCGAGCGCTGCCCGTTCGCCGTGGTGGGCGTGGCGACCGGCGAGCGGCAGCTGGTCGTGGGGGACGTGGACCTGCGCCTGCCCTCACCCCAATCCGCCTCCGGCGCGGGCCGGAGCGAATCGCGCCTTCCCTCGCCGGGGGAAGGCAGCGATGGGGGCACGGACCTCGCCGTCGACATGCCCATGAACGTGCTGCTGGGCAAGCCGCCCAAGATGCACCGGGACGTCAAGTCCGTGCAGCGCGAATTCGCGCCGGTCGACCTCACGGGCGTCAGCCTGCAGGACGCCGCGATCAAGGTGCTCGGCCATCCCACGGTCGCCTCCAAGCGCTTCCTGGTCACCATCGGCGACCGCACCGTCGGCGGACTGTCGCACCGGGACCAGATGGTCGGTCCCTGGCAGGTGCCGGTGGCCGACTGCGCCGTCACGCTGGCCGACTACCGGGGCTTCGCCGGGGAAGCCATGAGCATGGGCGAGCGCACGCCGCTCGCCACCGTGAACGCGCCGGCGTCGGGCCGGATGGCCGTCGCCGAGGCGATCACCAACCTGCTGGCGGCGCCGATCGACCTGAAGCGCGTGAAGCTCTCGGCCAACTGGATGGCCGCCTGCGGCGAGCCCGGCGAGGACGCCGCGCTGTACGAGACGGTGCGTACCGTCGGGATGGAGCTGTGCCCGTGGCTTGGCATCTCGATCCCCGTCGGCAAGGACAGCCTGTCCATGCGCACCCAGTGGAGCGATGGCGGCCAGCAGCACAAGGTGAGCTCGCCGGTCAGCCTGATCATCAGCGCCTTCGCGACGCTCCAGGATGTGCGCGGCACGCTGACGCCGCAGCTCGATGCCACCCTCGACACGACCCTGGTCCTGGTCGACCTGGGACAGGGACGGCGCCGCATGGGCGGCAGCGTCCTGGCACAGGTGCTGGACCAGGTCGGTGACGAGGTGCCGGACCTCGACGAGCCGCAGGACCTGGTGCGGCTGGTCGACGCCGTCAACGCCCTGCGGGCGCAGGGCCGCATCCTCGCGTACCACGACCGCAGCGACGGCGGCCTGTTCGCCGCCGCGTGCGAGATGGCCTTCGCCGGCCAGGTCGGCGTGGCGCTCAACGTGGACATGCTCGTCACCGAGGGCGACGGCATTTCCGACAGCCGCGCCGAGCACGGCGATGCCAAGAACTGGGCCGCGCAGATCGGCCCGCGCCGCGAGGAACTGACGCTGCAGGCGCTGTTCAACGAGGAACTGGGCGTCATCCTGCAGGTGCCCGCCGACGTTCGCAACGAAGTGATGCAGGTGCTGCGCCAGTACGGCCTGTCCAAGCACAGCCATTTCGTCGGCAGCACGCGTCCCGCCTCGTCGCCGGTCGCCGCCGGGAAGGGCGAGATCCAGGTCTGGCGCGACACCAGGGCAGTGTTCTCGGCGAAGCTCGCCGACCTGCACCAGGTGTGGGACAGCGTCAGCTGGAAGATCTGCCGCGAGCGCGACAACCCCGTTTGCGCCGACCAGGAGCACGCCGCCGCCGGCGACCCCGCCGACAGCGGGCTGCATGTCGTCCTCCCTCCCGCGCCGGCCGAAGGCTGGGGTGCTGGCAGCGTACCGGCGGTCAACCTCGCGCGCCCCAAGGTCGCCATCCTGCGCGAGCAGGGTGTCAACTCCCACGTGGAGATGGCGTATTGCTTCACCGAGGCCGGGTTCGACGCCTACGACGTGCACATGACCGACCTGATGGCCGGCAGGGCGCAGCTGGCCGACTTCAAGGGCTTCGTCGCCTGCGGCGGCTTCAGTTACGGCGACACGCTGGGCGCCGGCATCGGCTGGGCGCGCAGCATCACCTTCCATCCGGAGCTGGCCGACCAGTTCAAGGCCTTCTTCGCGCGCCAGGACAGTTTCGCGCTGGGCGTGTGCAACGGCTGCCAGATGCTGGCGGAACTCGCCGACATCGTCCCCGGCGCGCAGGCCTGGCCGCGCTTCACCACGAACCGCAGCGAACGCTACGAGGCGCGGCTGTCGCAGGTGGAAGTGCTGCAGTCGCCCAGCCTGTTCTTCGCCGGCATGGCCGGTGCGCGGCTGCCGATCGCGGTCGCGCACGGCGAGGGCTACGCGAACTTCGCGCACCGCGGTGACCAGGCCGAGGCGATCGCCGCCATGCGCTTCGTCGACCACCAGGGCCAGCCGACGGAACGCTATCCGCTCAACCCGAACGGCAGCCCGGGCGGCCTCACGGCCGTGACCACCGCCGACGGCCGCTTCACGGCCATGATGCCGCACCCGGAGCGCGTGTTCCGCAACATCCAGATGTCCTGGACCAGCGGCGACAGCGGCGAGTTCAGCCCGTGGATGCAGATCTGGCGCAATGCGCGCCGGTGGGTGGGGTGAGGCTCTCCGCGGAACAGCGCCGGGGCCCACGCGGCTGTTGACCTGGACCGCGCGCCGCGCCAGTCGGTGCCCGGCGGGTCCTCATGGTTCCGCGGTTGGCGCTGGCGCGCCAACGTCCCGGTGCCTCCGCGGTCTTGCGGCCCGGCGCGGAACTCGCTGCGCGCTTGCAGGCAAGCGCTCCGCTCAGACAACCGCGCCGAGCATGAAACAAGGGCCGCAAGACCGCTCGGCCCCGGCGCTGCACAAATCGGCCCCGCCGGGCGCCGCCTGGCGCGGCAAAGCAACCGTGAGTCGCCCCACCTGCAAACCAGGGCCGGCGAACGCGTGACAGAACAAGTGGCTTTCCCGTAAACTCACAAGAGCCGCGTGCGCAACCAATTCGCATTGCCGACCGCGAATCCGCCGCTGCCGCAAAACGGGTCGAAGATTTCGTCGCTATGGGCCGATTGCGGGCGTCGATCCCCGAAGCACGACACGAGCCGTTCAGTGCAGCCTGATCCACCATAGAAGGGTCGCAAGCGCGACTAAACCTACGGCGTACAGAATCTTGTCAAGGCGTTCGATGAGCAGCGCGCTGAGCCTCCAGCCCGGGCTGTCGTTAGCGAAGTGCCGCATGCGATCGGGCGATACGACAGTCACCAGCGGGGTGGTGGCTTGAAGCTTCAGCGGGTCTGGCATCGCGGCGATCTCCTCCTCAGCACGAACTTTATCCCACGACACCTTGCGTGAAACGTCACCGCTTGTAGGTCAAAACCGTCGGCTTTGGGAGTCAGTCCTACATATGCGGCATGCACGTCGAGGGTGCTTCTGCAGTTCCAAGGCTCCTGAGCGAAGGATGCGCCGCGGACGGTCTCCGCCGCGGCAGGCGCTGGCCGGTGGGGCCGATTTGTGCCGCGCCGGCGCCGAGCGCTCTTGCGGCCTTCGTCTCATGCTCGGCGCAGTTGTTTGAGCGGAGCGCGCAGTTGGCGCGAAGCGAGTTCTGCGCCGGGCCGCAAGAGCGCGCAGGCGACGGGACGTTCGCGCGCCAGCGCGAACCGCGGAACCATGAGGCCACGCCGGGCAGCGCCTGCCGCGGCGCGAGGTCGTGAACGTCAGGGTACGGGACGTGCCCCCGGCCGCGTCCGGTAGAACTGCATCGGCACCTCGGCCAGCTCGCGCGCGCGCTGCTGCAGCACGGATTTCTTCATCCTGCCCACCACGTGCATCTCGCACGGCTTGCAGTCGAAGCGCAGAGTGAGCTTTTCGCTGCCGTTGATCAATTGCAGCGGCTCGGCCTTGATCGTGCCCTTGACGCCGACCACGCCCTTGGCCTGCTTGGGGCACAGGCTCATGCTCCAGCGCACGCAGTGCTTGGTGACCATCAGGCTGACTTCGCCTTCTTCCTCGTGGCTCTCGTAGGCGGCATCGATGACCTTGACGCCGTGCTTCGCATAGAAGTCGCACGCCTGCTGGTTGAACACGTTGGCGAGGTAGCTGAGGCTGTCCTCGGGGTATGGCACCGGCGGTGCCACGGGTTGCGCCCGTTCCGGCCGCCGATACCCGGCGCGGCGCGCTTCCTCGAGCGCCTCGACGGCGCCGCGGCGCAGCTGGTTGACGAGGGAGGCCGGCACGAACCAGGGCTGGGCCAGGTCGAGCGTGACGTCGATGGGCTCGAAGATCGTCGCGCCGAAGCGGCCCAGGTGTTGGCGCAACGCCGCCTCGCCCTGCGCTGCGTCGCGTGAAGCCTGTTTCTCGCAGCGGACCGAGGCGTCGCCGGTGAAGCCGTCCTCGTCGGTGAGGGCCAGCCGCAAGCCGTCGGCCGTGTCGGTCAGAGCGGCCCACACGCCGATGCGGCGCTCGGCCGACTTCTTCTCCAGCGTGCGCACCCAGTCCATGTCGCGGTTGCGGTTGATCCGGGTGCCTTTTCGCAGGTCGCGCATGCCGGCGACCGGGTCCTTGGGGAAGACGCGCCAGCGCTGCGGCGCTTCGACAGGCTCAGCGCGAACGGCGATTCGTTCCGCCCGGTTGATCGCAACGCCCACCAGTTCCTTCTGCAGGTCGTAGTAGCACAGCCCGTCGCCGTTGTGCAGCACGGCGCGGGAGTCGTCGATTTCCAGCTCGATCCAGTCGGCGCCGACCTTGGTGACCCAGCCGACCGGCTGGCCGGGATTCTTGGGCGAGTCGAAGGCGCCGATGTCGTCCTGCCGGCCGTTGACGAAGTAGTCGGTGAACTCGCGGTTGAAGTTCTGGTTCGGGTCGGGCGTGAACGTGAACGTGGTGCGGCCGCTGGAGGCGCGAGCCAGCGGAAGATCCGACGCCTCGCGCGCCTCGATCAACTCGTCCAGCAGCTTGCGGTAATGGGCCGTGATGTTCTTCACGTAGCCCATGTCCTTGTAGCGGCCCTCGATCTTGAAGCTGCGGATGCCGGCGTCCACCAGGGCGGCCAGGTTGGCGCTCTGGTTGTTGTCCTTCATCGACAGCACATGCTTGTCGTGGGCGACGAAGCGGCCCTGCGCATCGACCACGTGGTACGGAAGGCGGCAGGCCTGCGAGCAGTCGCCGCGGTTGGCGCTGCGGCCGGTATGGGCGTGGCTGATGTAGCACTGGCCGCTGTAGGCGACGCACAGCGCGCCGTGGATGAAGAACTCCAGCTTGCAGCGCCGGGTGTCGAGCTGCCGGTGGATCTCGCGGATCTGCTCCAGCGCCAGCTCGCGGGCCAGCACGATCTGCGAGAAGCCGACGTCCTGCAGGAATCTGGCCTTCTCGGCGGTGCGGATGTCGGTCTGGGTGCTGGCATGCAGCTGGATCGGCGGCAGGTCGAGCTCGAGCAGCCCCATGTCCTGGATGATCAGCACGTCGGCACCCGCGCGGTACACGTCCCACGCCATGCGGCGGGCATCCTCGAGTTCGTCGTCGCGCAGGATCGTGTTGTGCGTCACGAAGATGCGCGCGCCGAAGCGGTGCGCATGGCGGGCCAGCCGCTCGATGTCCCGCACCTCGTTGCCGGCCGACGCGCGGGCGCCGAACGCCGGGCCACCGATGTAGACGGCGTCGGCGCCGTGGTTGATCGCCTCGATGCCGATGTCGGCGTCGCGAGCCGGCGCGAGCAGCTCGAGCTGGTGGTTCAGGAGTGACATGGGAGGAAGCGGCGCCGGCGGCGCCGCGGCAAGGAGCCGCACATTCTAGCGACGCTGCGTGCGGCGCGTGGCCGGCTCGCGCGAAGCCCGACCGGCTGCGGGTTGGTCCCGATACGCACGGCCCGGCGGGCGGTTTCAATGCCGCGGATGACCGTTCCCGCCGAGTCCCCCGCACCCACCGCCACGCCCGCGCCTGCCTTCACCCGCGAGCTGCTTCCGGTGCGCCTCACGGACCCGCTGCGCTGGCTTCGCGCGGGCTGGAGCGACCTGCGCGCGGCCCCCGGGATCGCGCTGTTCTACGGGCTGTGCTTCTGGCTCATGGCCCTGACGCTGCAGGCCGTGTTCCGCAACAAGCCGGAGTACACCCTGTCGTTCGTATCCGGCTGTTTCCTGGTCGGACCGTTCCTGGCGATGGGCCTGTACGAAGTGAGCCGCCGGCGCGAGCAGGGCCTGCCGCAGAGCCTGGGCGCTTCGCTGACCTGCTGGGACGGGCACCTGGCCAGCATGGGCATGCTGGTGCTCGTGTTGCTGCTGCTGGAACTGCTGTGGGGGCGCGCCTCGCTCGTGGTGTTCGCCGTGTTCTTCAATACCGGCATGCCCACCACGGCCAGCGTCATGCAGGCCGTGTTCAATCCGAAGAACTGGCAGTTCCTGGGCGTGTATCTGCTGATCGGCTGGATCTTCGCGTCGCTGGTGTTCTCCACCTGCGTCGTGTCGATCCCGATGATCCTGGACCGCGACACCGACGCGATCACGGCGGGTCTCGCCAGCATGCAGGTGGTGGCGATGCGCACCGGGGCGATGCTGGTCTGGGGTGCGCTGATCGTCGCCCTGGTGCTCGGCGCCATGCTGCTGCCGTGGGCGGCCGGGCTGCTGGTGATCGGGCCCTGGCTGGGGCATGCGAGCTGGCACGCGTACCGCGGCTGCTTTGCCTGGCACGCGCCGGGTACGATGACGGCAGCCTAGGAGGGCAGAGACATGGTCTTGCTGGAATTCGCGATGTCGCCGACGGGGCAGGGCGAGAGCCTGAGCGCGCAGGTCGCCCGCGTGCTGGACGTGATCGACCGCAGCGGCGTGCCCTACCGGCTGACGCCGATGGGCACGATCCTGGAAGGCGAGTGGGACCAGGTGATGGCCGTGGTCACGGCCTGCTTCAAGGCGCTGCAGGCCGAGTGCCCGCGCATCGGCATGAACCTCAAGATGGACTACCGTGCCGGCACGGCCTCGCGACTGCAGAGCAAGATCGCCAAAGTCGAGGAGCACCTGGGACGCAAGCTCAAGACCTGAGCCGGGGCCGCTTGCCACCCCGGGCAAGCTCATCTATTCTGGATGCGTGTTCCAGACCGAGGATGACGGCATGCAGCGACCGGCACCGCGCCGGGGCGGCTCCCTGCCGGCGCGTCATGGGCTGGCGCTGTGCGTGGCGGCGCTGGCCGCCGGCGCTGCGCCCGCCACGCTCGCGCAGGGGAGCGCGGCGCCGCAGTACACGATCAAGGAGGAGCGGCCCCGCACCGGCAGCAACCTGCGACGCGACACCTTCATCGGAGCGCTGCCCCTGAACCAGCGCTACGAAGAGCTCTCGCCCGAGGACCGGCGCCGCTTGCACGCCAGGTACGAGCAGCTCGGCCCGGGCGACGAGCCGCCATTCCCCGAGGACGGCCTGGGCGCCATCTATGCCCCGTTGCACAAGGCCATCGGCCTGATACGTCATCCTCGCGGCAACCTCGACGCGATCGTTCACGTGGACGCGACCGGGCGGGCAACACAGGTCGAGATCCTGTCCTCGCCCGCGCCGGAACTCGCGCAATTGACCATCCTGGTCGGGATGGAGGCGCGCTTCAAGCCCGCGAAGTGCGCAGGCACGGCCTGCGCCATGGGCTTCCCGGTGCGCCTGGTGATCCGGTCCAGGCCGTAAGGCCCGGCGCGGGGCCGCGGGTCTACCTGGCGGCGAAGCAGTAGAACAGTCCGTCGCCGCCGGTGGGGCGCACCTTCTCCTGGCTGCAGCCCAGCGTCGGATGCGCCGAATTCCAGGAAGTGGCCCATGCGTTGGCGATCGGGCCGGCGCGGTCATGGTGCCCGGTCATGGCGGCGCCGTCGGCCCCGCTCCTGGTCCAGTTGCCGCAGGTCATGTCCGGGAACGGAGCGCCGGGAAATGCCGTGCCGTCCGGACGCGAACCGGTCAGCATGTCGTGCTTGTTGGGCGACTCGGTGCGGCTGTTCACGGGCCGGCCCCTCTCGTCCAGCGCCGTTTCCTTGTTGAGGTTGCTGGCGGCCGAGTGGAGCTCGTCGACGCTGCGCGCGACCACGACGCCTTTCGCGTTCTGCCACGGCCCGGTGCCGATCCGGTCGCGCGCGTTCACGAATCCAGGATTGCTCAGGCTCGGCGCCTGCGTGCTCAGGTACGCGCGCCATGTGCGGTCGCCGGCGCCCGCCGCCTGGGCGAGCGCCTGGCAATGCCGGTCGGCTCCCTCCAGGCCGCCCAGGTCGCCGCCCTTGCCGGGACCGGCGCTGGTCACGAAGAACGACATTCCCTTCGGTCCCGCCTGCATGCCCGCGCACCCGACCAGACCGACCAGGCCGGCCGCCGCCAGCACCGCCATTCGTACCTTGCCTTGCATCGCGCTCTCCAGAAGTTGTGATTGTTGGCAAGCGCGGATTGAACTGCCGGCCGCTGGTGCCGTCACTAGGGGATTCCTGGGGATCGGGCCGCGGCGCCGATGCCGCAGAGTTCTACACTCCAGGCGATGCCACGCAAGCGCTTCGACTCCATCGACACCCTGCGCGGCGCCGCCATCGTGTGGATGACGGCGTACCACTTCTGCTTCGACCTGAACCACTTCGGCTGGCTGCGCCAGGACTTCTACCGCGATCCGTTCTGGACCTGGCAGCGCACGGCCATCGTCAGCCTGTTCCTGTTCTGCGCCGGGCTGGGACAGGCAGTGGCGTGGCAGCAGCGCCAGGGCTGGCCGCGGTTCTGGAAGCGCTGGGGCCAGGTCGCCGCCTGCGCCCTGCTGGTGACGGCCGGTTCGTGGTTCATGTTCCCGCGCAGCTTCATCTCCTTCGGCGTGCTGCACGGCATCGCGGTGATGCTGATCGTGGTCCGGCTCAGCTCCGGCTGGGGCCGCTGGCTGTGGCTCGCCGGCGCGTTGGCGATCCTGGCCAAGCCGCTGGCCGGGATTGCGCACGCGCAGTGGCCGGCGCTGGATTTCCTGGACGGACGCGCCTGGAACTGGCTGGGCCTGATCGGCCGCAAGCCCGTGACCGAGGACTACGTGCCGGTCATTCCCTGGCTCGGCGTCATGTGGTGGGGCATGGCGGCGGGGCAATGGCTGCTGGCGCGCCGGCGCGCATGGGTGCAGGCACCGCTGCCGCCGGCAACCGCGCCTCTGGCCTGGCTTGGCCGCTGGAGCCTCACCTGGTACATGCTGCACCAGCCGGTGCTGATCGGGCTCGTGGCCGGCGCGTCGTTTCTGGCCCGGCGGTAGCCGCCCCCGTGCGACGGTCGAATGAAAAACGCGGCCCGGGGGCCGCGTTTTTCCCGGGGCGCGCCGCGCGCTCTTATTCGACCTTCGCCTTGCCGCGCAGCTCTTCCTGGAACTTGGCCAGCTTCTGGCGCTGCAACTGCTCGGCGATCTGCGGCTTGACTTCGTCCAGCTTGGGCAGTTGCGCCTGGCGCACGTCGTCGAGGCGGATCACGTGCCAGCCGAACTGGCTCTTCACCGGGGCAGTGGTGGTCTGGCCCTTGCCCAGCTTCACCAGCGCCTGCGAGAACTCCGGAACGTAGCTGGCCGCGTTGGCCCAGTCGAGGTCGCCACCGTTGGCGCCGGAGCCCGGGTCCTTCGACTGCTTCTTGGCGATGTCCTCGAACTTGCCGCCCTTCTTCAGGGACGCGAGGATGGCCTTGGCCTCCTCTTCCTTCTCCACCAGGATGTGGCGGGCGCGGTATTCCTTGCCGCCGTTGGCCGAGACGAACTTGTCGTATTCGGCCTGGATGTCCGCGTCCGACACCGGGTTCTTCTTCTGGTAGTCGGCGAACAGCTCGCGGATCAGGAGCGTCTGGCGCGCCAGTTCCATCTGGACCTTGAAGTCGTCGCTGGCGTCCAGGCCGCGCTTTTGCGCTTCCTGCATGAAGATCTCGCGCGTGATCACTTCTTCCTTCAGCTGGCCTTCCATCTCGACGCCGACCGGACGGCCGGACTTGGCGAGTTGCGCCGCCAGCGCCTCGACGCGCGCCTTGGGCACCGGCTTGCCGTTGACGATGGCCACGTTCTGCGCGAACGCGGGCAGCGCGAAACTGAGGACGAGGGCCGACACCGCCGGCAGGACATATCGCTTCATGGGGTTCTCTTGAAGAGGGGAGCGGGAAAGATCAGAGCGTCTCGATCGCGAGGGCGTGCACGCCCCGGTCGACGAAAGTTTGCAGCGCATCATACACAAGGCGATGCCGTGCCACCCGCGAGAGGCCGGCGAACGCCGGCGAGGCGATGCGCACCCGGAAATGCGTGCCGGATCCCGTGCCGTCAGACCCCGCGTGGCCCATGTGGGCCATGCTTTCGTCGATCACTTCGAGCCAGGTCGGCGCGAGCAGTTGCGCCAGGCGCTCGCGCATCGCGTCGGCGGTGATGCCGGTGCCGCTCATTGCTCACCCGCCTCGTCGGTCTTCATGTACCGGCCCAGGTACAGCGCCTGCGCGATCACGAACAGCAGCATCAGTCCCATGCCGCCGAACAGCTTGAAATTGACCCAGGTGTCGGTATCGAAGTTGTAGGCCACCCACAGGTTCAACACGCCCATGACGGCGAAGAACGCGATCCAGCTCCAGTTCGTGACGCGCCACGCCGGCTCGGGCAGCTCGAGCTGCGACCCCATGAGCGTCTTGAGCAGGTTCTTGCGGAAGAACAGCTGGCCCGCCGCCAGCGTGCCGCCCATCAGCCAGTAGAGCACGGTGGGCTTCCACTTGATGAAGGTCTCGTTCTGCAACGCGATGGTGGCGCCGCCGAACAGGACGATCACCGCGAGGCTCACCCATTGCATGGGCTCGACCTTGCCGTGGCTGTGGCGCAGCCAGAGGATCTGCGCGACGGTCGCGACGATCGCCACGGCCGTCGCGATGTAGATGCCCCACAGCTTGAAGGCCGCGAAGAACAGGATGATGGGAAAGAAGTCGATCAGCAGTTTCATCGGTGCCGCATTATTCCCGGTCTTTGGCGGCGGGCTGGAAGTCCAGGGACGCCGAGTTCATGCAATAGCGCAGGCCGGTGGGCGCCGGGCCGTCGGGGAACACGTGCCCCAGGTGGGCGCCGCATTGCGCGCACACGGTCTCGGTGCGCGCCATCCCGTGGCTGCGATCGGTGATTTCCTCGATCGCACCCGGCGTCGCCTGCGAAAAACTGGGCCAGCCGCAGCCGGCGTCGAACTTGGTGCCCGCGTCGAACAGCTTCGCACCGCAGCAGATGCAGTGGTAACTGCCGTCGGCCCAGACGCGCTCGTACTTGCCGGTGAACGGGCGTTCGGTCGCGGCATGGCGGGTCACCTCGAAGGCACCCGGCTCGGCCCCCTTGCGCGCGAGCTCTTCGCGCCACTGGGCGTCGGTTTTCTGGATGGGATAGGTCATGAGGAGCAGCTGATCTCGATCCGGGAGGCCCAGTCGGGCGGGAAGCCGGCCTTGTCTTCGTGGCCGGGGTGTTCGTCGAAGGGCGCGTGCGCCAGCGCCAGCAGGTCCAGGACGGCCGAATGGTCGCCCAGCCTGGACTGCCGGATCGCCAGCTCGCCCAGGTGGTTGCGCAGCACGTACTTGGGATTGGTGCGCAGCATGCGCGCGGCGGCGGCCTCGCGCCCGCCTTCCTGCGCCAGCCGCTCCTGGTGGCGGCGCAGCCAGTCGTCGAAGTCATCGCGGCGCAGGAACAGGTCGCGCACCGGCTGCCCGTCGTCGCCCGCCACATGGCGCGACAGGCGGCGCCAGAAGATGGTGTAGTCCACCGCGTCGGCCGCCAGCAGCGCGAGGACCTGCTCGATCAGTGTCCGGTCGCCCGGCCGCTCGTGCGCCAGGCCCAGCTTGGCGCGCATGCGGGCCTCCAGCTCGCGCGGAAAGACCGTCTTGTACGACTCCAGGGCCGCCAGCGCGAGTTCCTGGTCGCCGATCAGCGGCAACAGCGCCTGGCCGAGGCAAAAGAGGTTCCAGTACGCGACGTTGGGCTGGCGGTTGTAGGCGTAGCGCCCCTGTTCGTCGCTGTGGTTGCAGATGTGGTCGGGGTCGAAGGCATCGAGGAACTGGAACGGGCCGTAGTCGATCGTCAGGCCCAGGATGCTCATGTTGTCGGTATTCATCACGCCATGGCAGAAGCCGACGGCCTGCCACTGCGCCACCATCGCCGCGGTGCGCTCGCTGACCTGCTCCAGCAAGGCCGCGTACGCGCTGCCGGCGAACCGGTCGGACGAGCGGCACCCGGGGTAGAAGCGGTCGATGACGTAATCGGCCAGCCGGCGCAGCTCGGGCAGCTGGTCGCGGGCGGCGAAATGCTCGAAGTGGCCGAAGCGGATGAAGCTCGGGGCCACCCGGGTGACCACGGCGGCGGTTTCGACCTCCTCGCGCCGCACCGGTGCCGGCGAACCGGTGACGCACAGCGCGCGGGTGGTCGGAATGCCCAGGCCGTGCATGGCTTCGGAGCCCAGGAACTCGCGGATGCTGGAACGCAACACCGCCCGCCCGTCGCCCATCCGCGAATAGGGCGTGCGGCCGCTGCCTTTGAGCTGCAGTTCCTGCGGCCCGGCGGCGGTCTGCAGCTCGCCCAGCAGGATCGCGCGGCCGTCGCCGAGCTGGCCAGCCCACACGCCGAACTGGTGCCCGCTGTACACGCTGGCGATCGGGCGGCTGCCGGCCAGCGGCAGATTGCCGGTGAGGGCAGCCACGCCTTCGGGGGACGCGACGAGCTGCGGCGCCAGGCCGAGCTCGCGCGCCAGCGGCTCATTGCCGCAGACCAGCGTTGGCGAGGGCAGCGGTGTCGGCGGCAGGTCGGTGGAGAACGCCGGTCCAAGCGCGGCGAAACTGTTGCGCCAGGGCAGTCCCAGCTCGAGCGCGGGCGGGACTTCGATCACTTCGGTCATGCGGCATTGTCCCGCGGGCGGCGTTTTCGCGTGGCCCGGGGGAAGAACGCCCACACGGCGCGGGCCGGCAAGGGCCGTGCCGGCCGGCCCGGCGGGTGTCGCGCGCGCGAAAGCCCGAATTCCCAAGGCTGCACGGCAATACTACGATCAGGGCTTTTCGACAACGTCTCCGAGGAGTTCACATGCTGGGCCTGATGCAGAGCCAACCGCTGCTGATTTCATCATTGATCGACTTCGCCGATCGCCATCACGGCGATGCCGAAATCGTCTCGCGCCGGGTCGAGGGCGACATCCATCGCTACAACTGGCGCGGCGTCGCGGCCCGGGCGCGCCAGGTGGCCCATGCGCTGGACGGCATGAACCTGCTGTTTTCCGACCGCGTCGCCACCCTGGCCTGGAACGGCTATCGCCACCTGGAGCTGTATTTCGGCGTCAGCGGCTCGGGCCGCGTGCTGCACACCATCAATCCGCGCCTGCATCCGGACCAGATCGCCTGGATCGCAAACCATGCCGAGGACCAGGTGCTGTGCTTCGACATGACCTTCCTGCCGCTGGTGCAGGCCGTGCACGCGCGCTGCCCGACGATCCGGCAGTACGTGGCCCTGTGCGACGCCGACAAGCTGCCGGCCGACAGCGGGATTCCCAACCTGATCAGCTACGAAGCGTGGATCGGCGGCCAGGCGACCAGGTACGAGTGGCCGACCTTCGACGAGAACTCCGCCTCCAGCATGTGCTACACGAGCGGTACCACGGGCAATCCGAAGGCGGCGCTGTACAGCCATCGCTCCACCATCCTGCACGCGTACGCGGCCGCGCTGCCGGACGTCATGTGCCTGTCCGCCCGCGACTCGGTGCTGCCGGTGGTGCCGATGTTCCACGTGAACGCATGGGGCATCCCGTACTCCGCCGCCCTGGCCGGGGTGAAGCTGGTGTTTCCGGGCCCGGCGATGGACGGCAAGTCGGTCTACGAGCTGATCGAGGCCGAAAAGGTGAATTACGCCGCCGGCGTGCCCACCGTGTGGCAGATGCTGCTGACGCACATGAAGCCGAACAACCTGCGGTTCTCGAGCCTCAAGCGCACCGTCATCGGCGGCTCGGCCTGTCCGCCGGCAATGATCCACGCCTTCCGCGAGGAGTACGGCGTCGAGGTGCTGCATGCCTGGGGCATGACCGAGATGAGCCCGCTGGGCACCTTGTGCACGTTGAAGAACAAGCACCTGCAGATGTCGGAAGAAGAGCAGATGAAGATCCGGCTGAAGCAGGGCCGCACCTTCTTCGGCGTGGACATGAAGATCGTCGGCGACGACGGCCAGGAGCTGCCCTGGGACGGCAAGACCTTCGGCGACCTCTATTGCAAGGGCCCGTGGACGGTGCGCGAATACTTCAAGGGCGAGGGCGGCGATCCGCTGGTCGACGGCTGGTTCCCGACCGGCGACGTCGCCACCATCGACGCGGACGGCTACATGCAGATCACGGACCGCAGCAAGGACGTGATCAAGTCGGGCGGCGAGTGGATCAGCTCGATCGATGTCGAGAACATCGCCGTCGCGCACCCGGCGGTCGCGATGGCGGCGTGCGTCGGCATGAAGCACCCGAAATGGGACGAGCGGCCGATCGTCGCGGTCGTCAGGAAACCCGGCGCCGAGGTCACGCGCGAGGAACTCCTGAAGTTCTACGAGGGCAAGATCGCCAAATGGCAGGTGCCGGACGACGTGGTCTTCGTCGACGCGATCCCGCTCGGCGCCACCGGCAAGATGCTCAAGACGAAGCTGCGCGAAATGCTCAAGGACTACCGGTTGCCGACCGCCTGATGCCGGAGACGCCCGCCGGCTTGCAGTGCAGAACATGCGGCGTGCGAGTCGCTTGCGCGATTCCCGTCTAGGGCATTCCCTAGCGCACCGCAGTGCACAACAAATGTACGCTGCCGCTGTCGATTTCCAGGAGAAATGAAGATGAAATTCGCACTGACCTCGGTCGCCCTCGGCAGCCTGCTGTTCTGCGCCGGCCCGCTGTTCGCGCAAGCTCCCGCCAAGCCGGCAGCCAAGCCCGCCGCGGCTGCGCCCGCCGCCGCCAGCGCCGTCAAGGGCCAGACGGTGCGCATCGCGTTCATGGACCCGCTGTCCGGCCCGTTCGCGAACGTCGGGCAGAACCAGCTGAAAAGCTGGCAGTTCGTGGCCGAACGCCTGTCGGGGGACAAGAACCCCGCCGGCGTGAAGTTCGAAGTGGTGGGATTCGACAACAAGGGCTCGCCCCAGGAAAGCCTGAACACCGTCAAGGCGGCGATCGACCAGGGCTTCCGCTACATCGCGCAGGGCAACGGCTCGGGCGCCGCTACCGCGATCATGGATGCGGTGTCCAAGCACAACGCGCGCAACCCCGGCAAGGAAGTCGTCTACCTGAACTACGCCGCGGTCGATCCTTCGCTCACCAACGAGAAGTGCGACTACTGGCACTTCCGCCTGGACGCCGACACCTCGATGAAGATGGAGGCGCTGACCACCTTCATGAAGGACCAGCCCGCCGTCAAGAAGGTCTTCCTGATCAACCAGAACTACTCGCACGGCCATCAGGTCGCCAGCTTCTTCAAGGAGGGCATCAAGCGCAAGCGGCCCGACGTGCAGATCGTCGGCGAGGACCTGCACCCGATCGGCCAGGTCAAGGACTTCTCGCCCTACGTCGCCAAGATCAAGCAGTCCGGCGCCGACACCATCGTCACCGGAAACTGGGGCACCGACCTGACGCTGCTGGTCAAGGCGCTCAACGATGCGGGCCTGAAGCTGCCGATGTACACCTACTACGCCACCGTTACCGGCACGCCCACGGCGCTGGCGCAGGGCGGCGAGGGCGAGGTCTATGTCGTGGCCTACGGCCATGCCAACCATCCCGGCGAGCTCGGCCAGATGGGCCAGGAGTTCCTGAAGAAGTTCAACGACGACTACTACACCTACGCCACGCTGAACGGCATCAACCTGCTGGCCAACGCGATGGTCAAGGCCGGCGCCACCGATCCGGTCAAGGTCGCCAAGGCGATGGAAGGCCTGTCGTTCAAGAGCTTCGCGGGTGATGTGCAGATGCGCGCCTCCGACCACCAGCTGCAGCAGAGCATGTTCATCACCAAGTGGCAGAAGGCCAAGAAGGGCGAGTACAGCGTCGAGAAGACCGGCTACACCTTCGTGCCGATCAAGCAGATGGACCCCTACGTTTCCAGCACGCCGACCAGCTGCCAGATGAAGCGTCCCGGCTAAGCACGCCGACATGCCACGACGCCGGGTGAAGCCTCGCAGCCAACCCGGCGTTGTCGCATCCGGCCCCGCCCGCGCCGGCTCGCCGGCCTGAAGCATCCGGCTGCTTCCCGCACCTACGGAAATTCCATGGAGTTTTTCACCATTTCGCTATTGAACGGCCTCAGCTACGGGCTGCTGCTGTTCATGCTCAGCTCCGGCCTGACGCTGATCTTCAGCATGATGGGCGTGCTGAATTTCGCGCACGCCAGCTTCTACATGCTGGGCGCCTACTTCGCCTACTCGACGACGCAGATCGTCGGGTACTGGCCCGCGCTGTTCGTCGCGCCGTTGCTGGTGGCGGTCGTCGGCGCTGTGTTCGAGCGCTACGCGCTGCGCCGCGTGCACAAGTTCGGCCACGTGCCCGAACTGCTCATCACCTTCGGGCTGTCCTTCATCATCCTGGAGCTCGTCCAGCTGATCTGGGGCACCAGCTCGGTCGACTACCGCGTGCCTCCCTCCCTGAGCGGGCCGCTGTTCACGATCTACGGGACGCAGTTCCCCGCCTACCGCGGGTTCATGATGCTGGTCGCGATCCTGATGCTGATCGCGATCTGGCTGCTGCTCACGCGCACGCGCATCGGCCTGGTGATCCAGGCGGCGCTCAGCCACCCGGACACCGTCGAGGTGCTGGGCCACAACGTGCCGCGTGTCTTCATGCTGGTGTTCGGCGGGGGCGCGGCGCTGGCCGGGTTGGCCGGTGTCATCGGCGGCAACGCGTTCGTCACCGAACCGGGGATGGCGGCCACCGTCGGCTCGGTGATCTTCGTCGTGGTGGTGGTCGGCGGCATGGGGTCGTTGTCGGGCGCGTTCGTCGCCTCCCTGCTGATCGGCATCATCCAGACCTTCGCCGTCGGCATCGACAGTTCGATCCAGGGCGCGGCCACCTCTGCCGGGCTCACGATCACGCCGCAGACCTTCGGCTACGCGTTGTGGAAACTCAAGATCAGCCAGATCGCGCCGATCCTGCCGTACGTGTTCCTGGTGCTGATCCTGATCTTCCGGCCCAAGGGGCTGCTCGGCACGCGGGAGGGATGAAGCGATGAATGCCGTCATCGACGAAACCAGCCGGGCGGTGCCGTCGGCGCGTGGCGCGGCGCACCACGCGCCGGGGCACTACTACGAATTCAGGCCGTACAACATCGGGCGCTGGATCGTCTGGGGCCTGTTCGCCCTGCTGCTGGCCGTGGCGCCGATGGTGTTCACGAGCAGCTTGTCGCACACCATGCTCAGCCAGATGGGCATCGCGATCGTCGTGTGCCTGTCGTACAACATGCTGCTGGGGCAGGGCGGCATGCTCAGTTTCGGCCATGCGGTGTACTCGGGTCTGGGCTCGTTCCTGGCGATTCACACGCTCAACCTGGTGAGCAAGGGCAGCCTGCCGATCCCGGTCAGCCTGGTCCCCATCGTGGGCGGCGTCTCGGGCGCGCTCTTCGCGGTCCTGCTCGGCTGGGTCACCACCAAGAAGGCGGCGACGCCCTTCGCCATGATCACGCTGGGCATCGGCGAGCTGGTGTGGGCGATGTCGCTGATGTTCCCCGAGTTCTTCGGCGGCGAGGGCGGCGTCTCGGGTAATCGGGTGACCGGCTCACAGCCCCTGGGCATCACGTTCGGACCGCAGATCCAGCTGTACTACCTGATCGCCGTCTACACGTTCATCTGCACCGCGCTGATGTTCGCCTTCACGCGCACGCCGCTCGGACGCATGCTTAACGCCGTGCGCGACAACCCCGAGCGCGTCGAGTTCGTCGGCTACGACACGCAGAAGGTGCGCTACATCGCCTTCATCATCGCGGCGTTCTTCGCGGGCATCTCCGGCGGCCTGGCGGCCCTGAACTTCGAGATCGTCACCTCCGAGGTGGTGAGCGGCCCGCGCTCCGGCGCCTACCTGCTGTTCACGTTCCTGGGCGGCGCCACCTTCTTCTTCGGGCCGATCATCGGCGGCATCCTGATGGTGATCGCCTTCGTGCTGCTGTCCGAGCTGACCAAGGCCTGGCTGCTCTACATGGGGCTGGTATTCCTGTTCATGGTGATGTACGCCCCTGGCGGCATCGCCAGCCTGATCATGATGAACTTGAGGGTTGCCTCGTTCGGGCGGCTGCGCGAACTGTGGGTCAGTTACCTGGCGCTCGCGTTCACGGCGCTGATCGTGCTGCTCGGCGCCGCCGCCATGATCGAGATGGTCTACCACCTCAAGCTGAACGCGGCGCTCGGCCCCGAGCTGAAGTTCCTCGGGATCAACCTCGATGCGCACGGCCTGAACAGCTGGTTCGGTTCGGCCTTCGTGATGCTCACGGGCCTGGGCCTGTTCGAGCTGGCCAGGCGGCACTTCGTGCGCCATTGGGGCGAGATCCAGGAGTTCATCGAGAAGGAAATCAAGCGCAGGGAGGCGCTATGAGCGCAGTTGTGCCCGGCCTGGCGCCGGCAGACATCGAGCGGGCCGCCACCAGCCCCGCGACTACGGCCCTCACGGGCTCCGCGCCGCCCTACGCGCTGGAACTGAAGGACGTGCGCAAGAGCTTCGGCAAGACCGAGATCATCCGCGGCGCGAGCCTGGCGGTGAATGCCGGCGAGCGGGTGGCGGTGATCGGGCCCAACGGCGCGGGCAAGTCCACGCTGTTCAACCTGGTCAGCGGGCGGTTCGCGCCCACCAGCGGCGAAGTGCTGCTCAACGGGCAGCGCATCGACGGCAAGCGGCCATTCGAGATCAACCGCCTGGGCCTGTCGCGCAGTTTCCAGATCACCAACATCTTCCCCAAGCTCAGCGTCTTCGAGAACCTGCGCTGCGGCGTGCTGTGGAGCCTGGGGTACCGCTACACGTTCCTGAAGTTCCTGGCGGACCTGGACGACGCCAACGAGCGCGCCGAGGAACTGCTGGAGATGATCAAGCTCGACAAGAAGCGCGACGTGCTGGCCACGAACCTCACCTATGCCGAGCAGCGCGCGCTGGAGATCGGCATCACGATCGCGGGCGGCGCCGGCGTCATCCTGCTGGACGAGCCGACGGCTGGCATGAGCAAGAGTGAAACCAGGCGCTTCATCGAGCTCATCAAGGAAGTGACCGTGGGCAAGACGCTGCTCACGGTGGAGCATGACATGGGCGTGGTGTTCGGCCTGGCCGACAAGATCGCCGTGGTGGTGTACGGCGAGGTGATCGCCTTCGACAGGCCCGACGCGGTGCGTTCCAACCAGCGCGTGCAGGAGGCCTATCTCGGCTCGCACGTGGCCGACGCGCAAGCCGGAGCCCGCTGACATGCTGAAAGTCGAGAACCTCCACGCCTTCTACGGCAAGAGCCACGTGCTGCACGGGGTCCATTTCGACGTGGGCCAGGGCGAGATCGTCGCGCTGCTGGGCCGCAACGGTTCGGGCCGCTCCACCACCGCGAAGGCGATCATGGGCATGGTCGAGTGCAGCGGCATCGTCGACTGGAAGGGGCGGCATACCATGGGCCTGAAGCCCTACCAGATCGCCCACCTGGGGCTGGGGTATGTGCCGGAGAACCGAGACATCTTCCCCAAGCTCACGGTGCACCAGAACCTCATGCTGGGCCAGAAGAGCGCGCGCCAGCAGGGGCGCTGGAGTTTCGAGGACATGTACGAGATGTTCCCGCGGCTCAAGGAGCGCCAGCACACCGACGCCGGCGTGCTGTCGGGCGGCGAGCAGCAGATGCTGACCCTCTGCCGGACCCTGATGGGCGATCCGGACCTGATCATCATCGACGAGCCCACCGAAGGGCTGGCGCCCAAGATCGTCGAACTGGTCGCCGAGTACCTGCAGCGGCTGAAGGCGCGCGGCATCTCGGTGCTGCTGATCGAGCAGAAGCTCACCATCGCGCTGGCGATCTCCGACCGCACGCTGGTGATGGGACACGGCAGCATCGTGTTCGAGGGCACGCCCCAGACGCTGCGGGCGGACGCGTACATCCGCAAGGAGTGGCTGGAGGTCTGACGGCGCCGCCGCCGCAGCTCGCGGCGGCTTGTCTCTGCCGGGACAAAAGGCGTTGCGACGGCTGCGCAGCTCCCTACAATCGATCCGGAACGATCCAGCACGAGCGTTCTCTTGAACGATCCTCTCGATCGTTCTTTTCATTCAGGAGCACACCAGCATGACGGCTGAATACAAGGTGCACGGCGACGTGGCCGTGATCACGATGAACAATCCGCCCGTCAACGGGTTGGGGCACGCCACGCGTGCCGGCATCGCCAAGGGCCTGGAACAGGCCGCGAACGACGCCGGCGTGAAGGCGATCGTCATCACCGGCGCCGGCAAGGCGTTCTCCGGCGGCGCCGACATCACCGAGTTCGGCAAGCCCGCCGCGATGGCCGAGCCGAACCTGCACTCGGTGATCCTGGCGCTGGAAGCGTCGGCCAAGCCGGTCGTCGCCGCGATCCACTCGGTCGCGATGGGCGGTGGCCTGGAATTGGCGCTGGGGTGTCACTACCGCATCGCCGCGCCGGGCGCCAGCATCGCGCTGCCCGAGGTGAAGCTGGGCATCCTGCCGGGTGCCGGCGGCACGCAGCGCCTGCCGCGCGTGCTCGGCGTGGAAACGGCACTCAACATGATCGTGAGCGGCGAGCCGGTCAAGAGCGAGCTGCTGGCGCAGCTGCCGGGCCAGAAACTGTTCGACCGCATGGCCAAGGCACCCGAGTCGCTGCTCGACGAGGCGGTGGCGTTCGCGCGCTCGGTCGCCGACGCGCGGCCGCTGCCGCGCGTGCGCGACCTGCCGTGCAAGCACCCGCTGGGCGACGCCTACTTCCAGTTCGCCCGCAACATGGTCAAGGGCATGGCCAAGAACCTGCCGGCGCCGGCGAAATGCGTCGACGCCGTGGAGGCCGCCACGCAGAACCGCTTCGACGACGGGCTGGTCCGCGAGCGCGAGCTGTTCGCGTCGCTGCTGATCGGCCCCGAAAGCCGGGCGCTGCGCCACATCTTCTTTGCCGAGCGCGCCGCGTCCAAGATCCCCGACGTGCCGGCCGACACGCCGCAGCGCGAGATCAGGTCGGTGGCCGTCATCGGCGCCGGCACGATGGGCGGCGGCATCTCGATGAACTTCCTGAACGCGGGCATTCCCGTGACCATCCTGGAGATGAAGCAGGACGCGCTGGACCGCGGCGTCGCGACCATCCGCAAGAACTACGAGGCCCAGGTCAGGAAGGGCAAGCTGAAGGCGGACAAGTACGAGCAGCGGATGAGCCTGCTCAAGACCACGCTGAACTACGACGACCTGAAGAACGCCGACCTCGTGATCGAGGCCGTGTTCGAGGAAATGGGCGTCAAGCAGAAGGTATTCGAGCAACTTGACGCCACGATGAAGCCGGGCGCCATCCTGGCGTCCAACACCTCGACGCTGGACGTCGACAAGATCGCCGCGTTCACCGGGCGGCCGCAGGACGTGATCGGGCTGCACTTCTTCAGCCCGGCCAACGTGATGAAGCTGCTGGAGGTGGTGCGCGGCGGCAAGACGGGCAAGGACGTGCTGGCGACGGTGATGACGCTGGCCAAGAAGATCAAGAAGACGGCCGTGGTCTCGGGCGTGTGCGACGGCTTCATCGGCAACCGCATGGTGGAGCAGTACAGCCGGCAGGCCGGCTTCCTGCTCGACGAAGGCGCGCTGCCGGCACAAGTGGACCGTGCGATCGAGCGCTTCGGCTTCGCCATGGGACCGTTCCGCATGGGCGACCTCGCGGGCAACGACATCGGTTGGGCGATCCGCAAGCGCCGCGCGGTGGAGCATCCCGACATGAAGTACAGCCGCACGGCGGACAAGCTGTGCGAGCTGGGCCGGTTCGGCCAGAAGACCGGCGCGGGCTGGTACGACTACCAGGCGGGCAAGCGCGAGGCGATCCCGTCCGAGCTGGTCAACAGGATGATCGAGGACCACCGCAAGGAACTCGGCATCACGCCGCGCAAGATTTCCGACGAGGAGATCGTGCAGCGCCTGGTGTTCTCGCTGGTCAACGAAGGCGCCCACATCCTCGAGGACGGCATCGCGTCCAAGGCGAGCGACATCGACATGGTCTACCTGACCGGCTACGGCTTCCCGATCCATCGCGGTGGCCCGATGCTGTACGCCGACCAGGTCGGACTGTTCAACGTGGTGCAGGCGATGAAGCGCTTCCAGAAGAACCCGCGCGACGACCAGAAGTTCTGGGAGCCCGCGCCGCTGCTGGCGCGGCTGGCCGCCGAAGGCAAGACGTTCAACCAGACCACCTGAGAACGATTCAGAAAGGTTTCAGGCCATGACCAACGCACTCATCGTCTCGACCGCCCGCACGCCGCTCGCCAAGAGCTGGAAGGGCGCCTTCAACATGACGCACGGCGCGACCCTGGGCGGGCACGCCGTCAAGCACGCGCTGCAGCGCGCCGGCATCGACGCCGCGCAGGTGGAAGACGTCATCATGGGATGCGCCAATCCGGAAGGCGCCACCGGCATGAACATCGCCCGCCAGATCGCGCTGCGCGCGGGCCTGCCGGTCAGCGTGTCGGGCATGACCGTGAACCGGTTCTGCTCCTCCGGGCTGCAGACGATCGCGCTCGCCTCGCAGCGCGTGATCGCGGGCGAGGCCGACGTGTTCGTCGCCGGCGGCGTCGAGAGCATCTCGTGCGTGCAGCAGGAGATGAACATGCACATGCTGCGCGACCCGGCGCTCATGGAGATCAAGCCCGAGATCTACTGGACGATGCTGCAGACCGCCGAGCAGGTGGCCAAGCGCTACGGCATCGGCCGCGACGTCATGGATGAGTACGGCGCCGCCAGCCAGCAAAAGGCCTGCGCCGCGCAGAATGCCGGCCGGTTCGACGACGAGATCGCGCCAATCACGGTGCAGGCCGGCGTCGCCGACCCGGTGATGGGGCTGCGCACCAAGGAAGTCACCGTCAGCCGCGACGAAGGCACGCGCGAAGGCACGACCAAGGAAGGCATCAGCGGCATCAAGCCGGCGCTGCCCGGCGGCACCATCGCCGCCGGCAATGCCAGCCAGTTCTCCGACGGCGCGGGCGCCTGCGTGGTGGCGAGCGAGCAGTACGCCAGCCGCAACAACCTGAAGCCGCTGGGCCGCTTCCTGGGCTTCGCGGTGGCCGGCTGCGAGCCGGACGAAATGGGCATCGGCCCCGTGTTCGCGGTGCCCAAGGTGCTGAAGAAACTGGGCCTGTCGGTGCAGGACATCGACCTGTGGGAGCTGAACGAGGCCTTTGCCGTGCAGGTGCTCTACTGCCGCGACAAGCTGGGCATCCCGGCCGACCGCCTGAACGTCAACGGCGGTGCCATCGCGCTGGGCCACCCGTACGGTGTGTCGGGCCAGCGCCTGACCGGCCACGCCCTGATCGAAGGCAAGCGGCGCGGCGCGAAACGCGTGCTGGTGACCATGTGCATCGGCGGCGGGATGGGCGCGGCGGGGGTGTTCGAGGTTCTCTAAAGCGGGATCGGACAGCCGGACGCAGCGGGCGCAAAGGGTACGCAGAGGACGCAAAAGAAAATCAGAAAAGGATTCTGAACCGATCCTTCTTCCTGTCTTTCTTGCGTCCTCTGCGTATCTTTCGCGTCATCTGCGTCCGGCAGTTCGCTCTTCAAGTCGCAAGTGCCATACCGTCCCACGCTCGAATTCCTCCTCTACGACTGGCTGCACGTCGAGCAGTTGGCCAGCCGGCCGCGCTTTGCGGACCACTCGCGTGAGACCTTCGACGCGGTGCTCGACACCTGCGAGCGCATCGCCCGCGAGAAGTACGCGCCCTTCAACCGCACGGTCGATGTCGAGGAACCGCGCTTCGATGGCGAGCGGGTGATCCTGCCGCGGGCGACGCATGAGGCGCACGACGCCTATGCCGCTTCCGGAATGCTCAGTGCCGCGCAGGACTACGAGATCGGCGGCATGCAATTGCCGTACACGGTGGAGGCGGCGGCCAACAGCTTCTTCGCCCTGGGCTCGGTCAGCATCGGCTCGGGCATGCTCACCGTCGGCAACGCCAACCTGCTGCTCAAGCACGGCACGGCGCTGCAGCGCGAGGTGTTCGCGCTCAACGAGTTCTCCGGCCGCTGGTCGGGCACCATGGCGCTGTCGGAGCCGCAGGCGGGCTCGTCGCTGTCGGACATCGCGACCCGTGCGCTTGCGGACGGCGAGGACTTCGAGGCCGATCCGCTCGGCCCGCGCTACCGCCTCACCGGCAACAAGATGTGGATATCGGCCGGCGAGCACGAACTCTGCGAGAACATCATCCACCTGGTGCTGGCCAAGATCCCGGGGCCGGACGGCAAGCCGATCCCCGGCACGCGCGGCATTTCGCTGTTCATCGTGCCGAAGAAGCTGGTGAACACCGATGGCGAACTGACGGGCGAGCGCAACGACGTGGCGCTGGCGGGGCTGAATCACAAGCTCGGCTGGCGCGGCACCACCAACACGCTGCTGAACTTCGGCGAAGGAAGATTCCCGGTCCAGGGGAAACCGGGCGCGATCGGCTACCTGGTCGGCCGGCCGCACGAAGGCCTGCGCTGCATGTTCCACATGATGAACGAGGCGCGCATCGGCGTCGGGACGGCGGCCGTCATGCTCGGCATGGCCGGGTACCACGCCTCGCTGGAGTACGCGAAGAACCGGCCGCAGGGGCGCCCCGTCGGCGCGGCGGGCAAGGACCCGTCGCAGCCGCAGGTGCGCATCATCGAGCACGCCGACGTCAAGCGCATGCTGCTGGCGCAGAAGTCGCTGTGCGAGGGCGGCCTGGCGCTGGAGCTGTATTGCGCGCGCCTGGTCGACGAGCAGCGCACGGGCGACGCCCAGGCCGCCGACGACGCGCGCCTGCTGCTGGAAGTGCTGACGCCGATCGCCAAGAGCTGGCCGAGCGAATGGTGCCTGGAGGCCAATTCGCTGGCGATCCAGGTCCATGGCGGCTACGGCTACACGCGGGACTTCCCGGTCGAGCAGTACTGGCGCGACAACCGCCTGAACATGATCCACGAGGGCACCCACGGCATCCAGGCCGCCGACCTGCTCGGCCGCAAGGTGCTGATGGAAGAGGGCAGGGGACTGGCGCTGCTGGCGCAGCGCGTGCAGGCGACGATCGGCCGGGCCCTGCCGCATCCGCCGCTGGCCGAGCATGCGCGCGCCCTGGGCGAGGCCCTGCAGCAGGTCCACGCCGCGACCCAGGCCGCCTGGTCCACCGGGAACCCGGCCGAGGCGCTCGCCAACGCCGTGCCTTACATGCAAGCCTTCGGGCACACCGTGGTCGCCTGGATCTGGCTGGACGTCGCGGCCGCGGTGCTCGCCGCCGGCGGGAACGATCCTGCCGCGCAGGGGCGGCTGCAGGCGGCGCGCTATTTCTTCCGCTACGAACTGCCGAAGATCGGCGCCTGGCTGCAGGTGGCGGCCAACCGCGACCCGACCTGCGTCGACATGCCGGAGGACGCCTTCTGATGGCACCGGCGCGGGCGCCCGCGTGCGCCGAGCGGCCGAGGGGTGGCGATATCGCTGCCGCGACAGGCGCGGCGCGGCCGCGGACGGCACAATCGGCCGCTCACAGGAGACCACGATGACCCGCACCGTATCCCAGCTCTTCGACCTGAGGGGCAAGACCGCGCTCGTGACCGGCGGCTCGCGCGGCCTGGGCCTGCAGATGGCCCATGCGCTCGGCGAGGCCGGCGCCCGCATCATGCTGACCTCGCGCAAGGCCGGCGATCTGGAGCAGGCGGTGGCTCAGCTGCAGGCGGCCGGCATCGACGCACGCTGGATCGCCGCCGATTGCGGCAAGGAAGACGACATCCGGCGGCTGGCCGACGAAACGCTGCAGCGCATGGGCGACGTCGACATCCTGGTGAACAACGCCGGGGCAGCCTGGGGCTCACCGGCGGAGGACCACCCGGTGGAAGCCTGGGACAAGCTGATGAACCTCAACGTGCGGGGCTATTTCATCCTCTCGCAGCACATCGGCAAGCGCTGCATGATCCCGCGCAAGTCCGGCCGCATCATCAACATCGCCTCGATCGCGGGGCTGGGCGGCAACCCGCCGCAGCTCAAGACCCTGGCGTACAACACCTCCAAGGGAGCGGTGATCAATTTCACCCGCGCGCTGGGGTGCGAATGGGGCCAGTACAACATCACCGTCAACGCCATCTGCCCCGGCTTCTTCCCGAGCAAGATGACGCAGGCGACGCTGGATCGGCTGGGCGAAGCGGAGCTGGCGGCGCATTCGCCGCTGCGCCGGCTGGGCGACGACGAGGACCTCAAGGGCATCACGCTCCTGTTCGCCTCGGATGCCGGAAAGCACATCACCGGCCAGTGGCTGGCGGTGGACGGCGGCGTGAGTGTCGTGACGGGCGGCTGAGCCGCGGCATTTTTCAAGGAATTCCATGCAGTTTGGCGTCGACATCCCCTTCGTCGAGCACCTGGGCTTCGAGCTCACGGTGTTCGAGGGCGGCCATTCGGAAATCCGGTACGCGGCGCGGCCGGAACACCAGAACTCGTTCAAGGTGGTCCACGGCGGCGCCCTGATGACGCTGCTGGACGTGACCATGGCCACGGCCGCGCGCAGCATCCAGCAGGACATGGGCGTCGTGACCATCGAGATGAAGACCACCTTCATGCAGCCCGCGCGCGGCGTGCTCACCGGCAAGGGCCGCCTGATGCACCGCACCGCGACCATGGCGTTCACCGAGGCGACGGTCTTCGACGCCGAGGGCCGTGCCTGCGCCCACAGCACGGGCACGTTCAAGTACGTCAGGCGCCTGCCGGTCGGTGCGGCCAGCGCCAACGGGCAAAGCGTCATTTCCACCGATTGATCCCAAGGGAGTCCACATGCCACAGAACCGCCAATTGCTCCTGGACAGCCGCCCGCAAGGCGAGGCGAGCGCGTCCAACTTCAAGCTGGTCACCGTCCAGACGCCGGCGCTGCAGGACGGGCAGGTGCTCGTGCGGCACCACTACCTGAGCCTGGACCCGTACATGCGCGGCCGCATGGACGACGCGCGCAGCTACGCCGCGCCGCAGCCGCTGGGCCAGGTGATGCAGGGCGGCACCGTGGGCGAGGTGGTCGAGAGCCGTGCCGGCGGCTTCGCGCCCGGCGACAAGGTGATCAGCATGGGGGGCTGGCAGGAATACGGCGTGGTCGACGCCGCGCAGCCCGGCGCCTTGCGCAAGGTCGACACCGCCCGGGTGCCGCTGTCGTACTACCTGGGCGCCGTGGGCATGCCGGGCGTGACCGCCTGGTACGGCCTGGTGAAGATCCTGCAGCCCAAGGACGGGCAGACCATGGTCGTCAGTGCCGCCGCCGGCGCGGTGGGCAGCGCCTTCGGCGCGCTGGCCAGGGCGCGCGGCTGCCGGGTGGTCGGCATCGCCGGCGGCCAGGACAAGTGCGATTACGTGGTCAAGGACCTCGGCTTCGACGCCTGCCTGGACTACAAGCGACACACCGACGCGGGCTCGCTGGCCAAGGCCTTGCGCGATGCCTGCCCGGACGGCGTGCACGGCTATTTCGAGAACGTGGGCGGCATGGTCATGGACGCCGTGATGCTGCGCATGAACGACTTCGGCCGCATCGCCGTCTGCGGGATGATCGCCGGCTACAACGGCAAGCCGGTGCCCATGACCTATCCGCAGATCATCCTGCGCAGCCGACTCACGGTGGAAGGCTTCATCGTCAGCGAGCACATGGAGGTGTGGCCGCAGGCGCTGCAGGAACTGGCCGGCCTGGTGGCCGCCGGCACGCTGCGGCCGCGCGAGTCGATCGCCCAGGGCATCGAGGCCGCGCCCGAGGCTTTCCTCGGGCTGCTCAAGGGCCGCAACTTCGGCAAGCAGCTGGTCAAGCTGATCTGACCGGCGCCGCGGCGGGCCTTTGCACCGGGCGGCGCCCGGCGGTGTCACACTATGATCTGCCGCCCTGTCCGGCTGCCGGCCGGGCAGGGCACGCTCCAGGGGGCCGGGGTGCGCGACGCCGGCGGTCCCTGGTGGCCCGTCTTCGCGCGAGGAGGCCCCATGTCCGTGCCGACGCATGAAGTGTTCAACCAGCCGCAGCCGCTGGTGGACTACAACCTGTTCGACGCCAACCGCCCGCTGCAGGCGGCGCTGAAGCTCAACGCGCCGCAGCTGGACACGGCCGAACTCTCGGCGCTGGGAGCCTTGCTCGGCACGCGTGACATGCAGACCCACGCCCGGCTGGCGAACCTGCATACGCCGCAGCTGCGCAGCCACGACCGCTACGGCCACCGCATCGACGAAGTCGAATTCCATCCCAGTTATCACGTGCTGATGGCGGCGGCCACCAAGGCCGGCCTGCACGGCACGCCCTGGACCCAACGCGGGCCGTCGCCGCACGTGCTGCGGGCCGCCGGCTTCATGCTGTTCACCGAGCTGGAGCCGTCGATCCTGTGCCCGATCTCGATGACCTATGCGGTCACGCCGGCCCTGCGCCGCAACGAGGCGGTGTACGCCGACTGGAGCCGGGGCCTGGCCAGCCGCGGCTACGACCCGCAGCTCAAGCCCTGGCGCGAGAAGGACGCGTTCACCATGGGCATGGGCATGACCGAGAAGCAGGGCGGCTCCGACGTGCGCTCCAACACCAGCGACGCGGTGCCCGACGGCGAGGACAACTGGGGCCCGCGCTTTCGCATCACCGGCCACAAGTGGTTCCTGTCGGCGCCCATGTGCGACGCCTTCCTGGTGCTGGCGCGCGCGCCGGGCGGCCTCCTGAGCTGCTTCTTCCTGCCGCGCATCCTGCCCGACGGCACGCGCAACGCCATGCACATCCTGCGCCTGAAGGACAAGCTCGGGAACAAGGCCAACGCCAGCTCCGAAGTGGAGTTCCACGGCGCCATCGGGTGGCTGGTGGGCGAGCCCGGGCGCGGCGTGCCGCAGATCCTCGAGATGGGAACGATGACCCGCATGGACTGCGGCCTGGGCACCAGCGGCCTGATGCGGCAGGCGCTGTCGATCGCGCTGGACCACACGGCGCAGCGCGAGGCCTTCGGCCGGCGCCTGATCGACCAGCCGGCCATGCGCAACGTCCTGGCCGACCTGGCGCTGGAAAGCGAGGCCGCCACCGCGCTGGCGATGCGCGTGGCGCGGGCCTTCGATCGCGCTTCGGACGAGCAGGAGAGGGCCATCGCCCGGGTGCTGACGCCGATCTCCAAGTTCTGGATCTGCAAGCGCGGCAGCCATTTCGGCCAGGAAGCGATGGAGTGCCTGGGCGGCAACGGCTACGTCGAGGAGAACGGCGAAGGCGTCATGGCCCGCATCTACCGCGAGATGCCGGTCAATTCGATCTGGGAAGGCGCCGGCAACATCATGGCGCTGGACCTGCTGCGCGCCACGCGCAAGGCCGACGCCGGCGCCGCGATCGCTCAGGAACTGGCGCCCGCCAAGGGCGCCCATCCGGCGCTGGACACGCTGGCCGCGGCGCTGCCGGCACGGATCGAGCGGATGGCGACCGAAAGCGAGGCGCGCCGGCTGGCGCAGGAGGTGGCGCTGGCCATCCAGGCGGCCCTGCTGTACCAGAGCGCTCCCGGCGCGGTGTTCGATGCGTTCTGCGCCTCGCGCCTCGCCGGCGACTGGGGGCAGGTGTTCGGGACGCTGCCGCCGGGCGCCGACTTCCAGGCCATCATCACCCGCGCGATGCCGCGCTGACACGCTCCGAGGACCGGACCGCCATGCCCGAGCTCATCCTGCATCACTATCCCATGTCGCCGTTCTCGGAGAAGATCCGCCTCGCGCTCGGCTACAAACGGCTCTCCTGGAGGTCGGTGCTGATCCCGGCCGTGATGCCCAAGCCGGACGTGGTGGCGCTCACCGGCGGCTACCGGCGCACCCCGCTGCTGCAGGTCGGCGCCGACATCTACTGCGACACGGCGCTCATCTGCGACGTGCTCGAACATGTGCAGCCCGAGCCGATGCTCTATCCGCCGGCGCTGCGAGGGGTCGCCCGGGTATTCGCGCAGTGGGCGGACAGCACGCTGTTCGGGGCGGCGATGGCGTACAGCCTGCAGCCGCTCGGCGCCGCGCATGTGTTCGCGAATGCGCCGCCGCAGGCGGCGAAGGCATTCGGCGAGGACCGCAAGGCGATGAGCGGCAACATGGTGCGGCTGCGGCCCGGGGACGCGGCCTCGGCCCTGCGCTCCTACCTGCGGCGCATCGCGCACATGGTGGAGGGGCACGAGTTCCTGTTCGGGTCCGAGCCCTGCGTCGCGGATTTCGCCGCATACCATCCGCTGTGGTTCACCCGCACCCAGGTGCAGCCGCTGGCGGACATCCTGAACGCCACCCCGGCCGTGGCCGAATGGATGGACCGCCTCGAGGGCTTGTCCATCGGTCCGGGCGCGCTGGACAGACTGGATGCCGCCGATGCGGTGCGGGTGGCCCATGACGCCGATCCGATGCCGGCGGGCGGCAACCTGCTCGTCGACAGTTCGTTCCAGGACGACCATGGCATCGCGCTCGGCGCGCCGGTGACCATCGCCGCCGAAAGCTTCGGCCCGGAAGCCACGTCCGGCACGCTGATCGCGGCGACGCGCACGCACTATTCGCTCAGCCGCGAAGACCCGCGCGCCGGTACCGTGCACGTGCATTTCCCGCGCATCGGTTACGTCCTGCGCAAGGCCGACGGCACCTAAGGCGCGGCATGGCGCGGGCGTTCTGCGTCTTCGACACCGCGATTGGCTGCTGCGGCATCGCGTGGCGCGGCGAGCTGCTCGTGGGCGTGCAACTGCCCGAAGGCGGCGAGGCGCGCACGCGAGCCTGCATGCGCCGCCGCTTCCCGGATGCCGCGGAAGCGGAGCCGCCCCGCGAGGTCGCTGCCATCGTCGGGCGGCTGCGCCGCTCGCTCGAAGGGGTGCCGGACCCGATGCTGGACGTGCCGCTGGACATGAGCGGCATCGCGGCGTTCCAGCAGCGGGTCTACGAGGTCACGCGCGCGATCGCCCCGGGACGAACCCTGACCTACGGCGAGCTCGCCGCCCGGGTCGGCGAGCCGGGTGCCGCGCGTGCCGTGGGACAGGCGCTCGGCCACAACCCGTTCGCGCCGATCGTGCCGTGCCATCGCGTGCTGGCCGCCCGCTCGGGCGCCGGCGGCTTCTCGGCCGAGGGGGGCGTCGCGACCAAGCTGCGGCTGCTGGAGATCGAACGTGCCCGGTTCGGCGCCGAGCCTGGCCTGTTCGACTGAGCGCGGCGGCTTACACGTTCACGCGGTGCCTCGGCGTGCCGTCCTGGCCGAGGACTTCGCCGGCCGGCAGCTCGCGCGCGGGAGCGGCCGCAGCCGCGACCATGGCGCCGCGGTCGATCCGGGCTTCCAGCTCGGCCAGCCGCGCCATCAGCATGCGGTTCATGGTGTCCAGCTGCGCCCGCAGGTCGCGATGGCTCTGCATCGTGGACTTCTCGAACTCGCTGCCGGCGGCCCAGTCGCGCTGCCGGGCATCGCGCAGCGTGGCGTCGATGTGCTGCCGCAAGTCGGTGAAGCGCGATGCCTCGGCCTTGTCGGCCAGGTCGCGCTGGGCCTGCAGCTCCTTGCTGTGCCGGTTCCAGGCCAGCAGGTTGCGCGATTCCTGGATGGCGCTGCTGACCAGGAAGACGAGCAGGGTCAGCACCAGGATGCCCAGCAGGATGCCGGCCAGCGGCGCATCGGCCAGGATCAGGCCGAAGTTCAGGTGCGAGGTGCGCGTCACCTCGGGCCAGTTGAGGGCCGCCAGGCCAGCGACGACCACGGCGGCAAGTACGATGAACAACAATCGGGCGCGCATGGGTCAATCTCCTTGTCACTGCCTGCGATTCTGGGAACCGGCGTGCCAGCGCTGCTGTCGGAGGAGATGCCGTGTTGCTGTCCGAGCGTGTGGCAAACTCCCGCGCCTCTTGTTCAGCTTTTTGCAGTGACGGCAATGCAGAAAATCATCCGGCAGATCGCTGCCGAAATCCGCGTCCGCGAGCAGCAGGTGGCCGCGGCCGTGGACCTGCTCGATGGCGGCGCCACGGTGCCCTTCGTCGCGCGGTACCGCAAGGAGGCCACCGGGGGCCTGGACGACGTGCAGCTGCGCGAACTGGAGGCGCGGCTGGCCTACCTGCGCGAGCTCGAGGAGCGCCGCGAGGCGGTGCTCAGGAGCATCGAGGAGCAGGGCAAGCTCACCCCCCAACTGCGCGCGGCCATCGTGGCGGCCTCGACCAAGCAGGAGGTCGAAGACCTCTACCTGCCATACAAGCCGAAACGCCGCACCAAGGGCCAGATCGCCCGCGAGGCCGGCCTGGAGCCGCTGGCCGACCAGCTGTTCGGCGATCCGGCGCTCGATCCCGCGACCGCGGCCATGGCGTTCGTGAAGGCGGAAAAAGGCGAGGGCGGCGAGGATTTCACGACCGTGCCGGCGGTGCTGGACGGCGTGCGCGACATCCTGTCCGAGCGCTGGGCGGAGGATCCAGCGCTGGTGCAGCAATTGCGCGAATGGCTGTGGGCCGAAGGGCTGTTGCAGTCGCGCCTGATGGCCGGGAAGGACGAAAACAACGCGGACGTGGCAAAGTTCCGCGACTACTTCGATTATTCGGAGCCCATGTCGCGCGTGCCGTCGCACCGCGCGCTGGCCGTGTTCCGCGGGCGCCAGCAGGACATCCTGGACGCGAAGCTGGTGCTGCCGGTGGAGCCGGAGCCCGGCAAGCCGTCGATCGCCGAAGGCAAGATCGCGCTGCACCTGGGCTGGAGCCATCAGGGCCGTTGCGCCGACGACCTGCTGCGCAAGTGCGTCGCCTGGACCTGGCGCGTGAAGCTGTCACTGTCGAGCGAACGCGACCTGTTCACGCGCCTGCGCGAGGAAGCCGAGAAGGTGGCGATCAAGGTCTTCGCCGACAACCTGCGCGACCTGCTGCTGGCCGCGCCGGCCGGGCCGCGCGTCGTGATGGGGCTGGACCCGGGCATCCGCACCGGCGTGAAGGTGGCCGTGGTCGACGCGACCGGCAAGCTGGTCGACACCGCCACGGTGTATCCGCACGAGCCGCGCCGGGACTGGGACGGTTCGCTGCACCACCTGGAGCAGCTGTGCCGCAAGCACGGCGTGAACCTGATCGCCATCGGCAACGGCACCGCCAGCCGCGAGACCGACAAGCTCGCCGCGGACCTGATGAAGCGCCACGACGGCATGCAGCGCGTCGTGGTGAGCGAGGCGGGCGCGTCGGTCTATTCGGCGAGCGCGTTCGCGTCGCAGGAGCTGCCCGACGTCGACGTCAGCCTGCGCGGCGCCGCCAGCATCGCGCGCCGGCTGCAGGACCCGCTGGCGGAACTGGTGAAGATCGATCCCAAGTCGATCGGCGTCGGCCAGTACCAGCACGACGTGAACCAGGGCGAGCTGGCGCGCACGCTGGACGCCGTGGTCGAGGATTGCGTGAACTCGGTCGGCGTGGACCTCAACACGGCCAGCGTGCCGCTGCTGTCGCGCGTCTCGGGCCTGTCGTCCAGCGTCGCCAAGGCGGTCGTGCGCTGGCGCGAGGCGCACGGCGCCTTCCGCAGCCGCCGGCAGCTCATGGAAGTGAGCGGCCTGGGCGCGAAGACCTTCGAGCAGAGCGCCGGCTTCCTGCGCATCCGCGGCGGCGAGAACCCGCTGGACATGACCGGCGTCCACCCCGAGACCTATCCGGTCGTGGAGAAGATGCTGGCGGCCACCGGCAAGCCCGTGACCGAGCTCATGGGCCGCGCCGAGATGCTCAAGCAACTGCGTCCCGAGCTGTTCGCCAACGAGCAGTTCGGCGTCATCACCGTCAGGGACATCCTGGGCGAGCTGGAAAAACCCGGCCGCGATCCGCGTCCGGACTTCAAGGTGGCCCGCTTCAACGAGGGCGTGGAAGACATCGCCGACCTGCGCGAGGGGATGGTGCTGGAGGGCACCGTCAGCAACGTCGCCGCGTTCGGCGCGTTCGTCGACCTCGGCGTGCACCAGGACGGCCTGGTGCACGTGAGCCAACTCGCGCACAAGTTCGTCAACGACGCGCGCGAGGTGGTCAAGACCGGCGACATCGTCAAGGTGAAGGTGCTGGAGGTGGACGCGGCCCGCAAGCGCATCAGCCTGTCCATGAAACTGGGGGACGCGCCCGCACGCAACGCCAAGGCGGGCCAGAACCGCTTCGAGGGCGCGGGCCGCGGCCGGCGGGCGCCGCGCCGCGACGAACCGGCCGGCGCCACCACGATGGCCGGCGCCTTCGCCAAACTGCAGGGCCTGCGAAAATAGCGGGCATGACAGCCCTGCGCCTCTACGCCGGGCCCGGCGCTCGCCGCCACATCGCCGAACACGGGCTGCAGCCGCAGGACATCACGGTCGTTCCGGGCGCCGCCGGCGGTCCCAAGGGCTTGATCCTCGGTCCGCTGGACCGGTTCGTCTTCGGGCAGTGGCTGCCGCGCGCCAGCGGGCCGGTCCATCTCGTCGGAGCCTCGATCGGTGCGTGGCGGATGGCCGCCGCCTGCCTGGACGATCCGGTCGCCGCCCTGGAACGGCTGGAGCGCGAGTACATCGCGCAGGACTACGAGCTGCCGGCCGGGCGCCGCACGCCGACGGCCGACCACGTCAGCGAGCGTTTCGGCGCCAACCTGCGGGCGTTCTACGCGCAGCGCCTGGCACAGGTCCTGGCGCATCCGCGCTACCGGCTGCACATCGTCACCGCCCGCGGCCTGCATGTGCTGGGGCGCGAGCACAGGCTGGCCACGCCGCTGGGCTACCTGGGCGCCTTCGTCTCGAACCTGCTGCATCGCGCCGCCATGGGCGCCTGGCTGGAGCGGGTGGTGTTCTCGTCGCCCGAGGGCGCCGGGCCGACGCCGCTGCCGTTCGCCGTATCCGATTACCGCACGCGCCAGGTGCTGCTCACGCCGCGCAATTTCCAGGACGCCCTGCAGGCCAGCTGCTCGATCCCGTTCGTGCTGCGGGCCGTGCACGACATCGAAGGCGCCCCGCGCGGCGCGTACTGGGACGGCGGCATCACCGACTACCACCTGCACCTGTCCTGGCACGCGCCCGCCGGCCGGGGGATCGTGCTGTACCCGCATTTCCAGAAAGCCGTCATTCCAGGCTGGCTCGACAAGGGACTGAAGTGGCGGCACGGCGCGACGGCGTTCCTGGATAACACGCTCGTCCTGGCCCCCGACCGGGAGTGGGTGGCTCGCCTGCCGAACGGCAAGCTGCCGGATCGCACCGACTTCGCGCGCTACGGCGCCGATCTGCAGGCGCGCATGAAGGCCTGGAACGCCGCGGCCGCCGCCAGCCGGCAACTGGCGGACGAGTTCGCCGCGTGGCTGGAGCGGCCCGACCCCGCGCGGGTGGAGCCGCTGTGAGGGACGACAAGCCCGATCGGGTGCTCGGCTGGGACATGCTGAGGGGGCTGTGCGCGCTGGCCGTCGCCGTCTACCACCTGCTGTACTGGCAGGACGTCGCGGCCCTGCACACGCTCGGCAGTTACGGCGTCTACCTGTTCTTCGTGCTGTCCGGCGCCAGCCTCGCCTACAACTACCAGGGCAAGCTGGCGGACGCGGGCGACGCCTGGCGCTTCCTCGCCACGCGCTGGCTGCGGCTGGCGCCATTGTTCCTGCTCGCATGCCTGCTGTTCCTGGCGCTGCTGGCGTGGCGCAACGGGCAATGGGCCGACCGCTTGCCGCTGCGGCTGGCGCTGAACGCAAGCTTCGGATTCGGCGTGTACGACCCGGTGCTCTGGGCATTGCCCGTGGGCGGCTGGAGCCTGGGCATCGAGTTCGTCTACTACCTGGCGTTCCCGCTGCTGCTGCCGCTGCTGGCGCGGCGCACGCGGTGGCTGCCGGTGTTCGCCGCGCTGGCCGTCATGCAATGGTTCTGGATCCAGCGCACGGCCGGCTCGGCGGATGGTTATTCGGCGAGCGCGGTGGCCTACCACCAGGTGCCGGCGTTCGCCGCGTACTTCTTCGGTGGCTGCGTCATCGGCGCGGCGCGGCGTGCGCGCGGCGGGCAATGGCCTGCATGGGCCGGCATGGCCTGCTGGCTGGCCGTCGCGCTCCTGCTGCTGGCGCTGAATCCCGCGGCCGCTGGCGACGAATTGCTCGGGGCCCGTGGCGCCGGCCTGTTCGCGGCGTGCTTTGCCGCGGTGTACGCGAGCGGGCAGGTGAGGATCGGCGAGCGGCTGGCCCCGCTCGCGGGCTGGCTGGGCGACATCACCTACGGCTGCTACCTGCTGCACCCGCTGTTCTTCTTCGGCTTCACCTGGATGGTGTGGCCGCGGCTATCGGATGTCGGCATCGCGCAGGCGGGCGCCATGGTGCACGCGCTGGTGTTCGCGGCAGTGCTCGCAGCCACCTGCGCCGCCGCGGCCGCGAGCGAGCGCTGGTTCGAGGCGCCCCTGCGGCGCCGGGGCCGGCGGTGGCTGGGCCGGCGGCCCGCGGCCGCCGCCAGCGTGGCTCACATCGACGCGGCCAGCATCTCCTCGTAGTCCTGCTCGGTCGCCAGGCGCGGATTGGTCTTGTGGCAGTGGTCGGCCATGGCGCCGGCGATGATGCGGCCGAACCACTCGCGTTGCACGCCCATCTCGCCCAGCCCCGACGGCAGTCCCAGCCGGGCGTTCATGTCCTTGATCGCCCCGGCCACGTCGTCGGCCGACTTGAGCCCCATCGCATGGGCCATCCGCTCCAGCCGGCGCTCCTTGCGCATCGACTCGGCCGACGCGTTGAAGCGGATCACGGCCGGCAGGAATACCGCGTTGAGCGTGCCGTGGTGCTGGCGCGGATCGACGCCGCCCAGGCTGTGGCTGAGGGAGTGCACGCAACCCAGGCCCTTCTGGAAGGCGAGCGAGCCCTCGATCGACGCGCTCATGAGGTTGAAGCGCGCCTCGCGGTCCTGGCCGTTCTTCGTGGCGCGCTCGATGCTGGCCCAGCCGCGCTCCAGCCCGTCCAGCGCGATGCCGTCGGCCGGCGGATTCACCGCCGCCGACATGAAGGTCTCCATGCAGTGGGCGATGGCGTCCATGCCGGTGGCCGCGGTGAGCCTGGACGGCAGGCCCAGCGTCAGTTCCGGATCGCAGATCGCCGCCTTGGGCACCAGGTGCCAGCTGTGGAAACCCAGTTTGCGGTGGTCGTCCACGATGATGATCGCGCCGCGCGCCACTTCGCTGCCGGTGCCGCTGGTGGTCGGCACGGCGATCACGGGCGCGACCTGCTCGGTGATGCGGGGCGAACCGCCTTCGATCGTCGCGTAGCGGGTCAGGGGGCCCTCGTGCGTGGCCGCGATCGCGACGCCCTTGGCGCAGTCGATCGGCGAGCCGCCGCCCACGGCGATCAGGCCGTCGCAGGCATTGGCCTTGTAGACCTCCACCGCCGCGCGCACCGCGGCCTCGGTCGGGTTGGAGGGGACCTGGTCGAACACCACCACCTTCATGCCCGGCATCGCGTCCAGTGCCTTCTGCAGCACGCCCGCCGCCCGCACGCCGGTGTCGGTGACGATCAGCGGCCGCCTGATGCCGACCCGCTCGCACTCCTGGGGCAGCAGCTTCACCGCGCCGAAATCGAGCTGGATCTGGGTGACGTAGTTCATGAAGGCCATGGCATTCCCCGCGGTAGGATCGAAAGTTCCCGACTGTAGCGGCCCGGCCGCCAGCCATGAATCCGCATTTGTCCTGCCTGCTGTCCCACAGCGGACACGCCCCATGTTCCTGCCGCAGCACGTTCACCTGACGCCGGCCATGCGCTCGGTGCTGCAAGGCATGGCTCGCGCGAGCTACCCGCCCATCCATGCGCTGACGCCCGAGCAGGCGAGGTCGGCCTACCAGCGCAGCGCGAACGTGCTGGAACTGCCCAGGGCGGCGCTGGCACGCGTCGAGGACTTCACCATCCCGGCCCGTGACGGGCAGCCGCTGCCGGCGCGCCTGTACGCCCCCGGCCATGACCGCTTGCCGGTGTTGCTGTACTTCCACGGCGGCGGCTACACCGTCGGCAGCATCGCGACCCACGACGTGCTGTGCCGCGAACTCAGCCGGTTGAGCGGCTGCGCCGTCGTCTCGCTCGACTACCGCCTCGCGCCCTCCCACCGCTTTCCCACGGCGGTGCACGACGCCTGGGATGCCGTGCAGTGGCTGGCGCGGCACGCCGGCGAGCTGGGCCTGGACGCCAGCCGGCTGGCCATCGGCGGCGACAGTGCCGGCGGCACCCTGGCCGCCGTGTGCGCCATCATGGCCCGCGACGCGGGCCTGCCGCTGGCGCTGCAACTGCTGTTCTACCCCGGCACTGCGCCCGGCCGCGACGCGCCGTCGCACGAGCGGTATGGCCAGGACCTCGTGCTCGACCAGGAGCACATCGACTGGTTCTTCGACCAGTACATCCCGCCCGGGCAGCGCGCCGACTGGCGCTTCGCGCCGCTGCTGGCCGACGACCTGGAGGGCGTCGCGCCGGCATGGATCGGCCTCGCGGAGTACGACCCCGTGGTCGACGACGGGGTGGCGTACGCGGATAAACTCCGGTCATCACATGTCGCGGTGGACCTGGAGATCTACCGCGGCGTCACCCACGAATTCATCAAGATGGGACGGGCGATCCGCGAGGCGCGGCAGGCGCATGCCGACGCGGCGCGGGCCCTCGCGCGAGCCCTCCAGCCAGTCAATCCATGAACCGACGAGATTTCCGTTTCTTTCACCGCCTGCGGGTGCGCTGGGTCGAGGTGGACATGCAGAAGATCGTGTTCAACGCGCACTACCTGATGTATTTCGACACGGCCGTCGCCGACTACTGGCGTGCGCTGGCCATGCCGTACGACGAGGCGATGGCGCTGCTGGGCGGCGACCTGTACGTGAAGAAGGCGACGGTGGAGTTCCACGCTTCCGCGCGCATGGACGACCGGCTCGACGTCGGCCTGCGCTGCACCCGAATCGGCACCTCCTCGATCCTGTTCGCCGGCGCCATCTTCCGCGGCGATGAACTGCTGGTCACCTGCGAGCTGGTCTACGTGTTCGCCGACCCGGCGACGCAGACCTCCAGGCCGGTGCCGCCCGCGCTGCGCGAGCTGCTCACCGGCTACGAGGCAGGCGAGCCGGTGGTGCAGGTGCGCACCGGAACCTGGGCCGAGCTGGGCGAGGCCGCGCAGCGCATCCGCACCGAGGTGTTCGTCCAGGAGCAACGCATTCCGGCCGACCTGGAGTGGGACGAGGCGGACCGCACGGCGGTCCATGCCGTGGCCTTCAACCGGCTGGGGCAGGCCATCGCCACCGGCCGGCTGCTGCGGCCGGAGCCCGGCCTGGCGCGCATCGGCCGCATGGCCGTCAACCGCATGTTGCGCGGCAGCGGCGTCGGCCGCCAGGTGCTGCAGGCGCTGATGGCGGCGGCGAGCGCGCGCGGCGACCGCGAAGTCGTGCTGCACGCGCAGCGCAGCGCCGCCGAGTTCTACCTCGGCATGGGATTCGAAGCCCGCGGCGCGGAGTTCGAGGAGGCCGGCATTCCGCACGTCGAGATGGCCCGGCCGCTGCCGGCCGCCTGACCATGGCACGTCGCAAGAAGAGCGCGCCGGCCGCCGTCGCCCCGCGCCCGCCGGCATCCGTTCCCGCGCCTCCCCTGGCCGCGGCCGGCGGCACGGCAGCGCTGCCGGCCGAGCTGGGCAGCCGCGCGATCGTCCCCGTCCTCGCGCTGATGATGTTCCTCGCCCCGGCCCTGGGCGTGCCGCGCGAGGAGATGCTGCAGGACACGCTCAAGTCGATCGTCGTGTCGGCCGCCGCCCTCGGCGCCGCGCTGCTGTTCTTCTCGCGGGTGGTGCGGGCGCACGCGGCGCTGCGCTGGCACGCCGTGCTCTGGCTGCCGCTCCTGCTGATGGCCCACGCGCTGGGGAGCATGGCCTGGTCGCACACCTACCTGGCCGGGGTGGAGGCGATCCGCTGGTTCGTCTTCAGCGTGCTGCTGTGGCTGGGCCTGAACACGCTGTCGCGCGGCAGCCTGCCGCTGCTCGCGTGGGGCATCCATGGCGGCGCCGTCGTGGCGGCGCTGTGGGCCGCGCTGCAGTTCTGGGTGGACCTGCAGCTGTTTCCGCAGGGGCCGCACCCGGCGTCGACGTTCGTAAATCGCAACTTCTTCGCCGAGTTCGCGGTCTGCACGCTGCCGTTTGCCGCCGTGCTGCTGGCCCGCGCCCGTTCCGGCGCGACGGCCCTGGCGCTGGCGGCCAGCGCGGCGCTGGTGATCGTGTCGGTCCTGATGACCGGCACCCGCGCCGCCCTGGCCGCCCTCTGGCTGCAACTGCTGGTCCTGCTGCCGTGGCTCGCCTGGCGCTACCGGGCGCAGTTCGCGTTCGCCGGCTGGAGCCGCCGCATGCAGGCACTGGTCGCGGGATGCCTGGTGGGCACCGTGCTGGCGCTCGGCGTAATCCCCACGGGCAATCCGAAGATCGTCGAGGAGCAGCGCGGCCTGACGCCGCTCGAGCGCGGGCTGAAGCGGACCGCCTCGATCTCGCCGTCGGATCCTTCGCTGGGACTGCGGCAGGTGATGTGGCGGGCCACGCTGCGCGTGATCGCCGCGAATCCGCTGGCGGGCGTCGGCGCTGGTGCCTGGGAGAACGAGGTGCCGCTGTACCAGGAGGAGGGCGCCCAGCTCGAGACCGACTACTACGCCCACAACGAGTACCTCCAGCTGCTGGCCGAGTACGGGGTCGCCGGCTGGCTGTTCCTGCTCGCGCTGGCCGCCTGGCTGCTGGCCGCCGCCTGGCGAACGCTGAACGCCGCCGGCCCCGAGGCGCAGGCGGAGGCGCCATGGCGCGCCATCCTGCTGTGCAGCCTGCTCGCGCTGTTCATCGTGAGCAACGTCGGCTTCCCCTGGCGGATGGCCACCACGGGGGCACTGTTCGCGCTGTGCCTGGCGGCGCTGGCGGCTTCCGACGCCCGGCTGGGACTGGCCGGGCCCTGGGCGGCCGCGCGGCTGCCCTGGCAGGCGGCGTGGTCGCGCGCGGCTGCCACCACGGTCGTGGCGGCGCTGGGCCTGGCCGCCTACATCACCTGGCAGGCGGCCGACGCGGAATACAGGATCGTCCGTGCGACCCGGCTCGCGCTGACGATCTCGGCGTCCGGCAATCCGAACGATCCGCGCCTGCAGCCGCTCAAGTCCGAGATGCTGGCGCTGATCCGCGGGGGTGTCGCCATCAACCCGCATTACCGCAAGATCACGCCGATGGTCGCCGACGAGCTGGCGCGCTGGGGCGACTGGAAGAACGCGACCTGGATCTGGGAGAGCGTGCTCGCGTCGCGGCCGAACATCGTCGCCATCCTGACCAACGTGGCGCGCGGCCATGCCAGCATGGGCCATGCCGACCAGGCGATGGCGTACCTGGAACGGGCCAAGCAGATCCAGCCGCGGGCGACCGCCGTGCGGTCGCTGGAGGTGATCCTGCTGGCGCGCGCCGGCCAGACCGGGCGCGCGCTGGAACTGGGGCGCGCGGCGATCCGCGACCGCCTGTACGACTACGACATGGCCAACGCCACGTTCGCGCTGGCCTGGCAGGCCCGCGACTGGGACCTCGCGCGCGAGGCCATGCGGCTGCGGATGGTGGGCTGGCCGGCCTCGCGCGCCGACGGCTACTTCCAGCTCGCCTCCATGTACGACCAGGGCCTGCGCGACCAGGAACAGGCGCTCGGCGCCTACCGGCAGGCGCTGGCGCTGGCCACCGGCGCCGAACGCGACGCCCTGGCGGCGCGCATCCCGGCCGCCTATGCGGCCAGACTGGGCCTGGCCGGCGCCGGGAGCGCGGCTCAGACGTCGGCCAGCAGGGGGTAGGGCGCGGCGCTCACCGAAAGCGGCATGCCGTTCGTGCCGCCGACGCTCAGCCGGCCGCCCTCGGTGGCCGTGATCTGGAGCGACACGATCGCGTCCCACCCGCCGCCGGGCGCGGCCGCCGCCTGGGCGACGATGCCGCACGGCTGCTGCGGATCCGACTCGTGGAACACTTCCTGTCCCGCCCGCAGGCCCTCCGTCGCGTGCGCGAGATAGGCCCGGCGCTTGAGCGTGCCGCGGAACTGGCTGCGCGCCACGACCTCCTGCCCGGGGTAGCAGCCCTTCTTGAAGTTCACGCCGCCGATCGACTCGTAATTGAGCATCTGGGGCACCAATGCCTCGGCCAGTGGCGCCGTGATGGTGGCGACGCCGCTGCGCACCTCGCCCCAGTGCCACAGCGCCGGGTCGAGCGCCGGTCCGGCCGGCGGCGCTTCGCGCGCCGGCGCCACCCACAGGCTGCGCGGCTGGCCATCGGACGGGTACAGGCGCACGACGGTCGCCGCCCCGACGTCGATCCGGCTCCAGGGCGGGCCAGCCGGGGCCACCGCCAGCGCGGCATCGCCGGCCAGGCCGTACAGCGCGAACTCGGCGCTGGCGTCCGCCAGTTTCGCCTTGGCGCGCAACACGAACATCGACAGCCGCTTGCGCGTGGCCTCCAGGAGGTCGCGGCTCATGACGAGCAGGATCTCGGCCTCGCTGCGCCGGAAGCCGATGAAGCTCGCCTGCATGCGGCCCTTCGGGCTGCAGTAGGCGGCCAGGTGGGCCTCGTCGGGGCGCAGCAACGCGAAATCCTGGGTCAGCTGGCCTTGCAGGAAACGGCTCGCGTCCGCGCCCTCGACGCGCAGGACGCCCAGGTGGGGCAGGGGCGATACACCATTCAGCACATGGGTCATGGGGTCTCCGGTGAGCGGCGGCCGGACGCCGTCGCCGCATCCATCAGGTGAATTATCATGTCCTTCGGATTCACACGAAGGACGAAGGGCGGCAGTGCGGCGATTGGTGACGACGGTCTTCCTGCTGGCTGCCCTGCTGGCGACGGGCACCGGCGGCTGGGCCCTGTGGTGGGTGCACCAGCCGCTGCGGCTGGCCGGCCCGACGGTGGAACTGTCGATCGAGCCGGGGACCTTGCCGCGCGCCGTGGCGCAGGCCGTGGCCGACGCCGGCGTCGACGTCGATGCGCAGCTGCTGTACGCATGGTTCAGGCTCTCGGGCCAGGACCGCGCGATCAAGGCCGGCAGCTACGAGCTGGAACGCGGCATCACGCCGCGGCGGCTGCTGTCCAAGCTGGCGCGCGGCGAGGAGACGCTGCGGGCCGTGACGCTGGTGGAGGGCTGGACCTTCCGCCAGGTTCGCGCCGCGCTGCAGAAGGCCGAAGTGCTCAAGCCCGACACCAGGGACCTCGCCGACGACGCGGTCATGGCCCTGCTCGGGCGCCCGGGCGTCCGTCCCGAGGGCCGGTTCTTTCCCGATACCTACACCTATTCCAGGGGCTCGAGCGACGTCGCCGTCCTGCGCCGCGCGCTGCGGGCGATGGACAAGCGGCTGGCCGAGGCCTGGGCCCAGCGGGCGCCGCAGGCCGCGGTGAGGACGCCGGACGAGGCGCTGATCCTGGCCAGCATCGTCGAGAAGGAAACCGGCAAGGCGGCCGACCGGCAGCTGGTCTCCGCGGTGTTCAACAACCGGCTGCGCACCGGCATGCCGCTGCAGACGGACCCGACGGTGATCTACGGCATGGGGCCCGCCTTCGACGGCAACCTGCGCCGGAAGGACCTGCTGGCCGACACGCCCTGGAACACGTACACCCGCGCCGGCCTGCCGCCGACGCCGATCGCCATGCCCGGCAAGGCCTCGCTATTGGCGGCCGTGCAGCCGGCATCGAGCCAGGCGCTGTATTTCGTGGCGCGCGGCGACGGCACCAGCCATTTCAGCACCAGCCTGGACGAGCACAACCGGGCGGTGAACAAGTACCAGCGCGGCCAATGAGAAAGCCCAAGAAGTGACAACCGGCCTGTTCATCACCTTCGAAGGCATCGACGGCGCCGGCAAGTCGAGCCACATCGACGGCCTGGCCCAGGCGTTCCGCGAGGCGGGGCGCACGGTGACCCTCAGCCGCGAGCCCGGCGGCACGCCGCTGGCGGAGCGCTTGCGCACCCTGGCCCTGAACGAACCGATGGATGCGCTCACGGAGGCCCTGCTGATGTTCGCCGCGCGGCGCGACCATCTGCTGCAGGTGATCGAACCCGCGCTGGCGCGCGGCGACGTCGTGCTGTGCGACCGGTTCACCGACGCCACCTTCGCCTACCAGGGCCACGGCCGCGGCTTCGACCTGGACGTGCTCGCACAGCTCGAACGCTGGGTGCAGACGGTGCCAACGCTGGCGCCCGGCCTGCGGCAGCCGGACCTGACCGTGTGGTTCGACCTGGCGCCGGAGATCGCGGCGCAGCGCCTGGCCGGCGCCCGGGTGCCCGACAAGTTCGAAGCTCAGCCGGTCGAATTCTTCCGGCGGGTGGCGGCCGGCTATGCTGCCCGCTTCGAGGCGGACCGCGGCCGGTTCGCGCGGATCGAGGCCGGGCAGACGCGCGAGGCGGTGTGGAGCGACGTGCTGCAGGCGCTGCGCGCGCGGGACTGGCTGGCATGAACGGACCCGCCCCCTGGATCGCGGCCCAGACCGGCCAGTTGCTGGCGCAGCGCGGCCACGCCTGGCTCCTGCACGGCCCTTCCGGTCTCGGTCAATACGACCTGGCGCTGGCCCTCGCGCGCGCCTGGCTGTGCGACGACCCCGGCCCGGCGGGCGCCTGCGGCCGCTGCCAGAGCTGCCATGCGATCGACGTGCGCGCCCATACCGACCTGTTCGTGCTGATGCCCGAGACCGTCATGCTGGAACTGGGCTGGCCGCTCGGCGAGAAGGCCCAGGGCGACATCGACGACAAGAAGCGCAAGCCCAGCAAGGAGATCCGGATCGAGTCGGTGCGCGATTCGGTGGAATTCGCCCAGCGCACCAGCGGCCGCGGGCGCGGCAAGGTCGTGCTCGTCTATCCGGCGCAGCGGATGAACACCCCGTCCGCCAACGCCTTGCTCAAGACCCTCGAGGAGCCTCCCGGCGACGTGCGTTTCGCGCTGGCCACCGAGGCGGCGCACCAGTTGCTGCCCACCATCCGCAGCCGCTGCATCGGGCACCCGATGGCCTGGCCGGCACCCTGCGACGCGGCGCGCTGGCTGGGCGAGCAGGGTCTGGACGCCGCGGACGTGCCGGTCCTGCTGCGCGCCGGCGGCGGCCGGCCGCAGGAGGCGCTGGCGCTGGCCCAGGCGGGGCTGGACCGCCGTGGTTGGTCGCAACTGCCCAAGGCGCTGGCCGCAGGCGAGCCGGGCGTGCTGGCGGACTGGCCCGCGGCGCGCGCCGTCGACGCGTTGCAGAAGCTCTGCCACGACATGATGGCGCTCGCGTGCGCCGCGCCGCCGCGCTTCTTCGAGCCGGCGGACCTGCCGGTCGGCGCGCCGCTCGCCACGCTGGGCGAATGGTCGCGCGAGCTGCTGCGCACGGCGCGCACCGCCGAGCACCCGTTCAACGCGGGCCTGATGGCGGAAACGCTTGTGAGCCGGGCGCGGCGGGCCCTACACTCGAGGACCTGAGCGCCCCATGAGCACCGCCAACACCCCGCGTCCCAGCGTCATCCAGCTCGCCATCAAGGAAAAGGCGGCGCTGTATGCCGCGTACATTCCGCTGTTCTCGGACGGCGGGGTGTTCATTCCCACCACCAAGGACTACAAGCTGGGCGACGACGTGTACGTGCTGCTGTCGCTGCCGGACGACCCGCAGCGCTATCCGGTGGCCGGCAAGGTCGCCTGGCTGACGCCGGCGCGCGCCGCCGCCAACCGTACCCAGGGCGTGGGCGTGCGTTTTCCGGCCGACGAGAAGTCGCGGGTACTCAAGATCAAGATCGAGCAGATCCTGGGCACCTATCTCGCTTCCGAGCGTCCCACCCAGACCATCTGATCCGCCGCTGCCGCCGGAGCGCTCGCGCGCGGCCGGCGGCCCTGCTCCATGTTCGTCGATTCGCATTGCCATCTCACTTTTCCTGAACTCCTGCCGCGGCTGGCCGAGATCCGCGAGGCCATGGCGCAGGCCCGGGTCGACCGCGCCCTGTGCATCTGCACGACGATGGAGGAATTCGACTCGGTCCACGCCCTGGCCATGGGCTACGACAACTTCTGGGCCACCGTCGGCGTCCACCCGGACACGGAAGGCCTCGCCGAGCCGTCGGTGGCCGACCTGGTCGAGCGCTCGCGCCGGCCGAAGGTGGTGGCTATCGGCGAAACCGGCCTCGATTACTACCAGATGGAGGAGCGCAAGGGCGGCCGCTCCGTGGCCGACATGGAGTGGCAGCGCCAGCGCTTTCGCACCCACATCCGGGCGGCCCGCCAGGCTGGCAAGCCGCTGGTGATCCACACGCGCGCCGCGTCCGGGGACACGATCGCGATCCTGAAGGAAGAGGGCGAGGATGGCGGGCCAGGGTCGGCCGGCGGGGTCTTCCACTGCTTCACCGAAACGGCCGAGGTTGCGCGGGCGGCCCTGGACCTGGGCTATTGCATCTCGTTTTCCGGGATCCTGACCTTCAAGAGCGCCACGGAGTTGCGCGAGGTGGCGGCCTTCGTGCCGCTGGACCGGCTGCTGATCGAGACCGACAGCCCCTACTTGGCGCCGGTGCCGTACCGCGGCAAGATCAACAATCCGGCTTACGTGCCGTTCGTCGCGAAGCAGCTGGCCGAGTTGCGCGGGATGGCCCTGGAGCACGTGGCGCGCCAGACCAGCGCCAATTTCGAGCGGCTGTTCGGGCTCGGACGCTCATGAGAAATTACATGAAAAAGCTGATTTATCTTGTTGTCAGCGTTGCATGTTCCTTGGCGTTTGCTGGCTCGTACGACGATTTCTTCGTGGCCGTCAAGCGCGACGATGCCGACGCGGTCCGGTCGCTGCTCGGACGCGGATTCGACCCCGACACGGTCGACCCCACGGGGCTCAGCGGCTTGTACCTGGCGATGCGCGAGCCTTCGCCCAAGGTCGCGGCGGCGCTGATCGACTGGCCGAAGACCAACGTGGAGATTCGCACGCCCCAGGACGAGAGCCCGCTGATGATGGCGGCGCTCAAGGGGCACCTGGAACTGGCGAGAAAACTGATCGCCCGGGGGGCGGACGTCAACAAGACCGGCTGGGCGCCGCTGCACTACGCGGCGACCAACGGGCACCTGGCGATCATGGAACTGCTGCTGGAACACCACGCGTACATCGACGCCGAGTCGCCCAACGGCACGACGCCGCTGATGATGGCGGCGCATTACGGGTCAACGGCCGGCGTCCGGCTGCTGCTGGATGCAGGGGCCGATCCGAACCTGAAGAACCAGCTGGGCCTGAGCGCCATCGACTTTGCCCATCGCGCCGGCCGTGCCGACGTAGCCGGCCTGATCGCCGAGGCGGTACGGCGGGCGCAACCGAAAGGCAAATGGTGACAGGTACTTGCACGCGCAACTTCATGTGGCCGGCGACCGGTGGTCGGGCTTGCGGATCGGGACAACGACCGAGCCGGCGGCGTCGGGGCAGTCTGGCCAAGGACGGAAGGACCTGAATTGGATGGCCGCGGTGAAGCTCTGTTGTCGCGAATTGTGCTTGATACGATGTATATTATGTCAAATACTATCCGCCAGAAGCCAGCCCGGAAAATCGGCCCTGTCGCTTCCGAGAAGGCTCCTCAGCCCGGCGTCGCGCGCGGCCGCCGCAGCGTCTCCGCGTCCAGGATCAGCCGGCCCTGCAGCCGCCCTTTCATGCGCTTGACGTGCTTGGCGGCTTCTTCCATGTGCTGGGCCATCAGGCGGCGCACGGCCTCCACGTCGCGGGCGCGCGCGGCGGCGGTGATCTGCCGGTGGATGTTGGCATTGGCCTCGCCGAAGCGCCGGTGCTCGGATTCCGGGGTGCGATTCCCGAACACGATCAGCTGCCGGATCATCTCGTTGATCAGCTCGCAGATGAAGCGCAGGAACGAGTTCGGGTTCGCGGCCGCCAGGATGTCGTGGAAATTGACGTCCTCGCGGCGCTGGCTGAGCAGATCCTCGTGGCTCGACGTCGGGTCGCAGCACGCGATGCTTCGCTCCAGCGCCAGGAAGTCGTCGTCCGTCAGGTGAGGCACCGCGCCGGCGGCCAGTTCCGGTTCCAGCAGCCGGCGCGCCTCGTAGATGCCGTCGATCGTGACATCCTTGAAGAACAGGTAGTTCTGCAGCAGCTGCAGCGTCCGGTCCAGCGTCACCTCGATGAGGGTGCCCCCGCCCGCGGGACCGGTCGAGATCTTCAGGAATCCCTGCACTTCCAGCGATTTCAGCGCCTCGCGGATGGTGCCCTTGCTGGCGCCGAACTGCTCCTGCAACTCGCTCTCGCGCGGCAGCCGGTCGCCGGGGTTCAGGCTGCGCTCGGTGATCAGCCGCTTGATCTCTTCGGCCACCAGGTCGGACCGTTTGAGATGCCGGACCCGGCGCCGCACTGGTGGAAGCGTCGAACTTGCCATGGACGATTCAAGCGCCGGCCCGCTCCAGCATCGCGTGCAGCAGGACGTTGCAGCCCGCCGTCACGTGCGAGGCCTGCGCATCTTCGATCTCGTTGTGGCTGATGCCGTCCTTGCACGGGATGAAGATCATCCCCGCGGGCGCCAGTTTCGCCATGTACACGGCATCGTGTCCAGCGCCCGAGACGGCCGGCATGCTGGAATACCCCAGTTTCGCCGCCGCTCGCGCGACCGCGTCCACGCATTCTGGGTGGAACGCCTGCGCCGGGTAGCTCGACACGAGCTCCATCGTCACGGCCAACCCGCTCTCCTTGCCGGTCCGGGCGGCGAAGGCGCCGACCTCGGCGGCCATCCGGTCCACCAGGTCGTCGGAAGCGTTGCGCAGGTCGATCGAGAACTTCACCTGGCCCGGGATGACGTTGCGGCTGTTGGGATGCACCTGAACCATGCCGACCGTGCCGCGGCCGTGCGGCCCGTGCCGCAGCGCCGCGGCCACCACCTCCTGCATGATCCGGGCGGCGCCCTGCATGGCGTCGCGGCGCAGGCCCATGGGCGTCGGGCCGGCGTGCGCCTCCATCCCGGTCACCGTGCAGTCGAACCAGCGGATTCCCAGCACGCCTTGCACCACGCCGATGGTCTTGCCGTGGTCCTCGAGGACCGGCCCCTGCTCGATGTGGGCCTCGAAATACGCGCCGAGCGGGTGGTCGCCGGGCTCCTCTGTGCCGACACAGCCTATGCGCTCCAGCTCGCCACGGACCGTCCTGCCTTCCGTGTCCGTCGCCGCGTAGGCGTGTTCCAGCGTGAACGCCTTGGCGAACACGCCCGATCCCATCATCACGGGAACGAACCGGGAGCCCTCCTCGTTGGTCCAGAAGGCCACCTCGATCGGCGCCCGGGTCTGGATGCCGCGATCGTTGAGGGTCCGCACAACTTCGAGCCCCGCCAGCACCCCGTAATTGCCGTCGAACTTGCCGCCGGTGGGCTGGGTGTCGATATGGCTGCCGGTCATGACCGGCGGCAGGCTGTCGTCGCGCCCGGCGCGCCGCATGAAGGTGTTGCCGATCCGGTCCACGGTGACCGTGAGCCCAGCTTCCCTGCCCCAGCGCGTCACCAGCTCGCGCGCCTGACGGTCCAGGTCGCTCAGGGCCAGCCGGCAGACGCCTCCCTTCGGCGTGGCGCCGACCCTGGCCAGTTCCATCAGCGACTGCCAGAGGCGGTCGCCGTTGATCCGGATGTTGTCGATATCCAAAGGGCTGTCCGTGTTCATCGGTTGGGGGCGGATTGTTCTTCGAGCGGATCGAGCGGGTACAGCGGCCGCTTCAGGTTGGCGAAGCGGAACCGGGAATAATCGGAGGTCGTGACGCCCGGGCTGTCGCACTCGACCAGTGCCTGCGCCAGCGGCTCGAACACCGGCCGGCAGTACATGCGCGACTTGAGCAGCAGGAAGCGGTGCCTCGTGGGATCCACGCCGACGCACTCGAATACCCCGAGGTCGAACGGCTCGTGCGTGCGTTCGGTGACCACGATCCGCGCCGCACCGATGTCCAGCAGCGCGGTGCGGCCCATGCGGCACCGCTGGCCGGTGTAGATCGGGCCCTTGACCGTGTATTCGCCGTCGCTCACGGCCAGCACGGTGCCCTCCACCTGCAGCGGCTTCTTGTGCAGGCCCAGGCGGTCCAGCGGCATCTTGTTGCCCAGGGCGACCGCGAGCCTGGCGCCGACGCCGGCCCGAACCATCGTGTCGACGGCCTGCGGATCGCACAACGGTCCCACCGCGATGTCCTGCAGGCCCTGCGCGAGCGCCGCCTCCAGCACGTCCATGGTGTCGCAGGTGCCGCCCGACATGCAGTTGTCGCCATGATCCAGCAGCAACACCGGGCGGCTGGCCCCCGCGGCCAGGGCCTGCGCCCGCGCCAGCGAGTCGGCCAGCGGCTCGCTGCGGTAGACGAAACCCGCGCGCTCGCCCCAGATCTGGCCGGCGACGCTGTCGGCGGCGGCCTGCGCCGCCTGCAGGCCTTCGGGCGTATTGCGGCCGGTCACCACCACGCTGACGCACGGCGCCTCGATGTCCGCCAGCGAAAAGCCGGCGAAGACCGACACCGCCGGCACCCCGCCGGCCTCGGCGGCCCGCGCGGACTGCACCGCGCGCTGCATCGCGCCACCCAGCGTCGTGCTGCGCAGCGTGTGGCTCATCAGCGGCAACTGGCGCCAGCGCACCGCGTAAGCGCCCTCCCCCTGCAGCATGGCCAGCAGCAGGCGGCCGGCGTGTTCGCCGGTCTCGTACATGTCGATGTGGGGGTAGGTCTTGAAGCCCACGATCACGTCGGCGTTGCGCACGATCTTGCCGGTGATGTTGCCGTGCAGGTCCAGCGCCACGCCCAGCGGCACGCCCGGCGCCGCGGCCCGCACCCGCTCGAGCAGGTCGCCTTCGCCGTCCGGGGTGTTCTCGGCGACCATGGCGCCGTGCAGGTCCAGCAGGATCGCGTCGCAGCCGGGCGCGGCACGCACGATCCGGTCCGTGATCTCGTCGTACGCCCGGGCCTGCACCGGACCGCTCGGATTCGCGGTGGCCGACACTGGCGTCACGAGCGTCGCGCCCATGCCACGGGCCAGGTCGATGAACGCCGCCATCGCGGTGCGCATGCCCAGGTTGAGCCGCAAGGCCTCCTCGTCCCAGGCCGGCTCGAAGGCCTCGAGCGGCGTCGGAACCGGCGAAAACGTGTTCGTTTCGTGGTTGAAGCGGGCGATCAGGATCTTCGGTGCCCGCCCGCCATCGGCGTTCTTCATGCGATCGGCTTTGCTGTTCATCTGCTGATACCTCCGGCAGCGAGTCTCAAACCAGGCCGACACCGAGATAGCGGTCCTTGACGGCCACATCCGCCAGGAAGCTCGCGTTGTCGGCGCTGTAGACGATGGTGCCCTGCTCCAGGATGCAGTGCCGGTCCGCCAGTTGCGTGCAGACCTCCAGGTTCTGCTCCACCAGCAGGATCGCGACGCCGGCCGCCTTGATGGTCTTGAGCTGGGCCACGATCTCCTCGACGATCACCGGCGCCAGGCCTTCCACCGGTTCGTCCAGCATCAGCAGCTTCGGATCGTTCATCAGCGCCCGCCCGATCGCCAGCATCTGCTGCTCGCCCCCGGACAGTTGCCCGCCGCCGTTCCTGCGCCGCTCCTTCAGCCGCGGGAACAGCCGGTACACGTCCGCGAGCTGCCAGGGCGAGCGCTTGCGCTGAGCCAGCAACAGGTTCTCCTCGACGCTGAGCAGGCGGAAGATCCCTCGATGCTCGGGCACCAGGCACACCCCGCGGCCAGCCACCACGTGCGGCGGCAGGCCCTGGACCGCCTCGCCGCGGAACCGTACCGCGCCGGCCGTGGGCGGCACCACGCCCACGATGCTCTTGAGCGTAGTGGTCTTGCCGGCGCCGTTGCGGCCCAGCAGCGTCACCAGTTCGCCGTCGCCGATGCCCAGGGTCACGCCCTGCAGCACGTGGCTCTTCCCGTAATGGGCGTGGAGGTCCTGCACTTCGAGAATCACGCCTTGCCTCCGGTGATCATGTTGCCCAGGTAGGCCGCCCGCACCCGGTCGTCGCTGCGGATCTCGTGCGGCAGGCCCTCGGCCAGCACGCGGCCCTGCTGCATCACGGTGACGGTGTCCGAGATGTCCATCACGATGTCCATGTTGTGCTCGATGAACACGACGGTGTGCTCGTCCCGCAGGCTGCGGATCAGGCGCTTCATCCCGTCGATGTCGTCGATGCCCATGCCGGACGTGGGCTCGTCCAGCAGGATCAGCTTGGGATGGGCGGCCAGCGCCATGCCGACCTCCAGCCGGCGCTGCTGCCCGTGGGACAGGTTGCCGGCCAGGGCCGAGCCGAAGCTCTCCAGGCCGACCTTGTGCAGCACCTGCGCCACCGTCTCGGCGCAGGAGCGCTTGCCCACGGGCTCGTGCCAGCCGTCGAAGGCCTGCGCCGGCGCAACGCCCTGCGCCGCCAGCCGCAGGTTCTCCCGCACCGGCAGGCTGGGGAACAGGCTGGTCACCTGGAACGAGCGGGCGATCCCGCGCTGTACCCGGCGGTGGTCGGGCTCGCGGGTGACGTCATGGCCGTCGAACAGGATCCGCCCGGACGTAACCGCCGTCGTACCCGTCAGCACGTGGAACAGCGTGGTCTTGCCGGCGCCGTTGGGACCGATCACCGAATGCACGGTGTTCGGCCGCACCTTCAGGTCCACCAGCGAGACGGCGGCGAACTTGCCGTAGTGCTTGGCCACGCCGGTGGCTTCGAGCAGGTAGGTCGCGCTCATTTCGCTCATGCCTGTCCGCCTTGTCCGGGCGCGCGCCCAGTGCCGCCGGCGGGCGCGGCGGCGACCGGCGCGCGCCAGCGTCCCAGGCGGTCACGCCCGAGATTCCACAGTGTCTCGCCGAGCCCCCACAGGCCGCGCTGCAGCCACAGGCTGACGGCGATGAGCGCCAGGCCCAGCAGCAGGAGCCAGCGCGGCCACAGCTGCGACAGCCAGTCGCCCAGCAGCAGGTAGAACGCCGAGCCCAGCACCGAGGCGAACAGGTTGCCGGTGCCGCCGATCACCGTCATCACCAGGATCATCTCGCTGGTGTGGTACTCGGCGTTCGCGAGCGGCGCGATGCCGGTCATCATGGCGTGCAGCGCGCCCGCCAGTCCGGTCACGGCCCCCGAGATGACGAAGGCCTGGAGCTTCAGCAGCTTGAGGTCGTAGCCGATCGCGGCGGCCCGTTCCTCGTTGTCGCGCACGGCCAGCAGCGTGCGCCCGAACGTGGACCTGGTGATCCGCAGCAGCAGCCAGAACGCGACCAGGAACAGGGTCGCCACGAAGCCGTAGAACTGCCAGGGCGTCACGAGCGGCCACAAGGTACGCCCCAGGACGGCGATGCCCGGACGGGGAATGTCGAGCAGGCCGTTGTCGCCGCCCGTGAGGCCGGTCGCCGTGTACGCGATGAAATAGAACATCTGCGCGAACGCGAGCGTGAGCATCACGAAATAGGTGCCCTTCTGGCGGATCGACACCCATCCGACCACGGCGGCGCCGGCGGCGCCCATGGCGATCGCCAGCGCGAGCGCCAGCGGCATGGGCAGCGGCCAGCGCGTCAGCAGCAGCGCGATCGTGTAGCTGCCCAGGCCGAAGAAGATGCCCTGCCCGAACGACAGGAGGCCGGTGTACCCCAGGAGCAGGTTGCAGCCCATCGCCGCGAGCGCGAAGATCAGGACTTCGCTGGCCAGCGAGCCCGACTGCATCAGCAGCGGCATGGCGGCGACCACGCCCGCGGCCAGGATGAAGTGAAGGTGCTTGGACACGGCGTTCATTCCTTGCGACCGAGCAGCCCGTGGGGGCGCAGCAGGAGGACCGCCGCCATGGCGACGTAGATCATCAGGCGCGCGCCCTCGGGCCACAGCGTGCTCATGACGCTCTGCACGATCCCGATCAGCAGCCCGCCCAGCAGCGCGCCGCTGAAGCTGCCCATGCCGCCGACCACGACGATCACGAAGGCCACCCCCAGCGCTTCGATGCCCATGAACGGTTCGGCGCCGCGGATCGGCGCGGCCAGCACGCCGGCCAGCGCCGCCGTCGCCGCCCCCAGGCCGAAGGTCAGGCTGAAGATGCGGAACACGTTGACGCCCAGCAGCGAGACCATCTCGGTGGATTCGCTGCCGGCACGCACGGCACTGCCCAGGCGCGTGCCTTCCAGCACCCACCAGAGCAGCACGGCCAGCACCGCGGTGAACTCGATGACGAACAGCCGGTACTTGGGATAGACGAAGCTGCCCCACATCACGACGCCTTGCAGCATGTCCGGCACGGCGACGCTGTCGCCCAGCGGGCCCCACTGGAGGATGACCAGTTCCTGCACCGCCAGCGCCAGGCCGACGGTGACCAGGATGTGGTACTCGTGCGCCGTCGCGTACACATGCCGCAGCATCAGCTTTTCGGTGAGCCAGCCGATGGCGCCCACGGCCAGCGGCACCAGCACCAGCGCCACCCAGAAACTGAGGCCCCAGCGGGTGAGCTGGTAGCAGAAGTACGCGCCGAGCAGATAGAAGGCACCGTGCGCGAAGTTCACGAAGCGCAGCAGGCCAAAGACGATCGACAGGCCGACGGCCAGCAGGAAGTACAGCATCCCGATGCCGATCCCGTTGATGACCTGGAGCAGATAGATGTTCATGCGGTGTCAGGCGGAACGAATCCCCGCGGCACTCGCGGATGCCGGCAGGGGAAATGCGTGGCGGCGCGGGTGAGAGCCGCGCCGCCGGCCAGGGTCAGGCCCGCTTGCAGCCGGTCTGGTCGATCGCCAGGAACGACTTGCCAGAGCTCAGGACGTCCACGTAGTCGTCCTTGTTCCTCATCCTGGACTTCGCCTTGCCCTTGAGGAGGTAGTAGTTCTTCAGGACCTGGTGGTCGGCCTTGCGGATCTCCTCCTCGCCGGTCAGGCCCTGGTACTTCATGCCTTCCATGGCCGCGATCACCGCCTTCGTGTCGACGGTGCCGGCCTTGATGATCCCGTCGATCAGCAGCTTGGTGCAGATGTACGAACCCGCCAGGCTGTAATTGGGATTGGCCTTGAGCTTGTCGTTGGCCAGCTTGACCAGGTCGCGGTTCAGCGGCGAATCCACCGTGTGCCAGTACTGCGCGCCGAAGTAGATGCCGTCGCACAGGTCGGCGCCCAGCGATTCGAACTGCTCCAGGCCGGAGGCCCAGGCGACCAGGATGGTCATGTTCTTGTTCATGCCGAAGCTCACCGCCTGGCGCAGCGTGTCGGCGCACTGGCTGCCGAAGTTCAGCAGCAGCAGGACGTCCGGCTTGGCGGCGATGGCGTTGGTGATGTAGCCGCTGAACTCCTTCTCCGCGAGCGAGTGGTAGCTGTTGCCCACGTGCTCGATGCCCTTTTCCTTGAAGATGTTCTTGGCCGCCGAGAGCAGGCCGTCGCCGAACACGTACTGCGGCGTGATCGTGTACCAGCGTTTGGCCTTGGGCATGGACGCGATCAGCGGGCGCACCGTCTGCTCGATCGCCCCGAACGTCGGCACCGACCAGCGGAACGTGGCGGCGTTGCAGTCCTGCCCGGTGATCTCGTCGGCGCCGGCGGTGGTGATGAAGATGCCGCCCAGCTTGTCCGCCTCCTTGCCCATGGCCAGTGCCTCGGACGACAGGATGCCGCCGGCGAAGAAGCGGGCTCCCTGCTGCTGCGCCGCCTCCTGCACCTTGCGTACGGCGGTGGCCGGCTTGCCTTCGGTGTCGAGCAGCGTATAGGCCAGCGGCCGGTTCAGCGCCTTTCCGTACTGTTCGATGGCCAGCCGCATGCCGAGGTCGGCGAACTTGCCGTTGGCCGCGAACGGCCCCGACATCGGAACGGGGCAGCCGAACTGGATGGCGCCGGCGCCCTGGGCCAGGGCGGCGTGCGGAAATGCCAGCGAGCCCGGCAAGGCACCCAGCGCGGAAAGCTGAAGCAGTTGACGACGTTTCATGCGTGAGTCTCCGTTCATTCGGTTCAAAGAAGAGGCGAACACTGGCCAGTCCCTGCGCTGGCGGGTCAGGGCTCCGCGGGGCGCCTCGCCCTTCCCTCGCGGGCGGCGAGCGGCGCTGCGGGAGTTCCTTCCGGCCTATGCCTGGGCAGCAATTTATGCGGATAAATAGGAAAAATGCCCCCGTGAATACCCGCACCGGTGGCAGGGCGACACGCGGGTCGCGGGGACTTTCGCGGCGGCCGCGGACCACGAGCCGCGGCGCCAGATCCGGTGCAGTCAGCTGGTGTGCATCAGCGTGTCGCCGAGGGCCGCGACCAGCCGGTCGATCTGCTGCGTCGAGGCGACGAATGGCGGGGCCAGCTGGATGGTGTCGCCGCCATAGCGCACGTAGAAGCCCTTCTTGAGCATCGCCATCGCGATCTCGTACGGACGCCGGGCCGGCTCGCCGGGCAAGGCGTCCACGGTGATGCCCGCCGCCAGGCCGTAGTTGCGGATGTCGGCCACGTGCTTCGCGCCCTTGAGGCCGTGCACGGCCGCCTCGAAATGCGGCGCCAGCGCCCGCACCCGCCCGACCGCGTCTTCCTTGCGAAGCAGGTCGAGGGCCGCCACTCCCGCGGCGCATGCCACCGGGTGGGCGGAGTAGGTGTAGCCGTGCGGGAATTCGAGCATGTAGTCCGGGCCGCCGGCTTCCATGAAGGTGTCGTAGATCGCCTGTTGCGCGACGACGGCGCCCAGCGGCTGGACGCCGTTGGTCACCTGCTTGGCCACGTTGAGGATGTCGGGCACGACGCCGAACGCCTCGGCGCCGGTCCAGGCGCCGGCGCGGCCGAACCCGGTGATCACCTCGTCGAAGATCAGCAGGATGTTGTGGGCGGTGCAGATCTCGCGCAGGCGCTGCAGATAGCCGACCGGCGGGATCACGACGCCGGCCGAGCCCGAAAACGGCTCCACGATGACGGCCGCGATCGTGGACGCATCGTGCAGCGCGATGAGATTGAGCAGTTCGTCCGCCAGTTCGGCGCCTTGCTGCGGCATGCCGCGCGAGAACGCGTTCTTCTTCAGCTGGGTGTGCGGCAGGTGGTCGGCTTCGATGCCCTGCCCGAAGACCTTGCGGTTGGCGCCGATGCCGCCCACCGAGATGCCACCGAAGTTCACGCCGTGATAGCCTTTTTCGCGGCCGATCAGGCGGGTCTTGCCGGCCTGGCCCCTGGCGCGCCAGTAGGCGCGCGCCATCTTCAACGATGTATCGGCCGCCTCCGAACCCGACCCGGTGAAGAACACGCGATTGAGCCCGGGCGGCATGAACTCCACGATCCGGTTGGCCAGTTCGAACGAAAGCGGATGGCCGAACTGGAAGGCGGGGGCGTAATCGAGTTGCGCCGCCTGCCGGCTCACCGCCTGCGTCAGCTCCTCGCGGGCGTGACCCAGGCCGCAGCACCACAGGCCCGACAGGCCGTCGAAGACCTCGCGGCCGTCCGCGTCCCGGTAATAACAGCCCTTGGCCTGCACGAACATCCGGGGCGCGGCCTTGAATTGCCGGTTGCCGGTATACGGCATCCAGTGCGCGGCCAGCCAGGCGGCGTCGGTGCGCGGGGCGGTCAGCATCCCCTGTTCCTTCATGTCCATGGTTCGTCTCCTCTCTTGGTGGAAAGCGGCGGTCGCCGGTTCAGCCCAGCGCCTCTTCGGGGGCGCAGTACTCGTAGCCGAGGTCGCGCGCCACGGCCTCGTGCATGACCTTGCCGGCGCAGACGTTCAGCCCGTTGCGCAGGTCGCGATCGAGCCGCATGGCGTCGCGCCAACCCTTGTCGGCCAGCGCCAGCGCATGGTGCAAGGTGGCGTTGTTGAGGGCCAGGGTCGAAGTGCGCGCCACCGCGCCGGGCATGTTGGCCACGCAGTAGTGCACGACGCCGTCGACCACATAGGTGGGCTCGGCGTGGGTGGTGGCGCGGGACGTCTCGAAGCATCCACCCTGGTCGATCGCCACATCGACCACGACCGCGCCCTTCTTCATCGCGCCGACCATCTTGCGCGTGACGAGTTTCGGTGCCGCCGCGCCCGGCACGAGCACGCCGCCGATCACCGCGTCCGCGTCGAGCACCGCCTCCTCGACGCTGGCGGCCGTCGAATACAGCGTCGTGATCCGGTTGCCGAAGACCAGGTCGAGGTGGCGCAACCGGTCGATGCTCTTGTCCAGCACCGTGACGCGCGCCCCCATGCCGACCGCCATCTGCAGGGCGTTGGTGCCGACCACGCCGGCACCGATGATGACCACGTGCGCCGCCGGGACGCCGGCGACGCCGCCGAGCAGCACGCCCATGCCGCCCCTGGATTTCTCCAGGTTCGACGCCGCTGCCTGCAGCGCCATGCGCCCGGCCACCTCGCTCATGGGCGCCAGCAGCGGCAGGCTGCCGCCCGGCCCGGTGATCGTCTCGTAGGCGATGCACACGGCGCGTGACTTCACCAGGGCCGCCGTCTGCTTCGGATCGGGCGCCAGGTGCAGGTAGGTGTACAGGATCTGCCCCTCCCGCAGCATTTCGCACTCCTGCGGCTGCGGCTCCTTGACCTTGACGATCATGTCGGCCTGCGCGAACACCGTCGCGGCGTCGGGGGCGATGGCGGCCCCGGCGGCACGGTAGTGCGCGTCGTCCATGCCGATCGCGGCGCCGGCGCCGGCCTGCACCAGCAGCTTGTGCCCGTGCGCGGCCAGCTCGCGCACGCTGGCGGGCGTCAGGCCGACGCGGTATTCATGGTTCTTGATTTCCTTGGGGACGCCGATACGCATGTTTTCTCCTCATCTGGCGGCAGGCGAGTCGCTGCAGTTGCCATGGTCCGGTGATTTACCATTGCAGTAAACGGCCAGATATCACGGTTCACTTGACAGTTCATGAAACCAAAGCAGCGCGCGCTCCTCGGCCAGCTCAGCGACATGGACCTGCGGCTGCTGCGGGTGTTCAAAGCCGTCGCGGATTGCGGCGGCATGACGGCGGCGGAACTCGAGCTCAACATTTCGACCTCGACCATCAGCCGGCACATGAAGGACCTCGAGACGCGCCTGGGCCTGACCTTGTGCCGGCGCGGGCGCGGCGGGTTCGGCCTGACGCCCGAAGGCGAGCGCATCCACGCCGAAACCGTTCGCCTGCTTGCGTCGACCGATGCCTTCCGGCAAAGCGTGGAGGACATCCACCACCGCCTGGCCGGGCAGATCCATGTGGCGCTGTTCGACAAGACGGCCAGCAACCCGCAGGCGCGGATCGCCCGTGCGATCGCACTGTTCCGCGAGCGCGCCCCCGACGTGTACCTGAACCTGCACGTGGCATCGATCAACCAGATCGAGCGCGGCGTCCTGGAAGGAAGTTTCCAGGTCGGCGTGATCCCGGCGCACCGGACCTCGGAGACCCTGGTCTACGACGAGATCTTCGGCGAGACGATGCGGCTGTATGCCGGCGCGGCGCATCCGCTGTTCGCGGGCGACGACGCGGGCATGGATTGGTCGCATCTCCAGGCACGCTGCTTCGCCGGGCTCGGCTACCACTCCCCGAACATGGAAATCAGCCACCAGCAGCGCCTGTCGCGGGCGGCGACGGCGTTCGACCAGGAGGCGGTCGCCACGCTGATCCTGTCGGGCGCGTTTCTCGCATTCCTGCCGGAGCACTACGCGGCGAGCTTCGTCGCCGCCGGCCAGATGCGCGCCATCGCGCCCACGCTGTTCCGCTACGACTGCAGCTTCGTCGGGATCACGCGGCGTTCGCCCGCGCCGTCGCGGGTGACGGAGGCGTTCCGCGAATGCCTGTTGCAGGCCCACCGGTAATGGGTGCGGCCGCGACGCGGCGCCCCCGGTCGGCCCGTCGGCTCAGGCCCAGGCGTTCTTGCGGCCCGAACGGCGCCGCACCTTGCCCGCCAGCCACTCGCGATAGCTGAGCGCCGCCGGTGCCGCGATTTCGTCGTCGATCCGGTGGATGGCGGCGATCAGCGTGCCGGCGTCGCCGATCGCGAACGCCGGCGTCACCGAAAGCGGCTTCGCGTGCGGCATGTCCAGGCCGAGGTCGCGGTCATACACGCAGCGGCCGGCCCGGACATGGCCCACATCCTCGGCGCCCACGCCGCGGTCGGCGGCCCATTCGGCAAGGTCGTGCAGGCCCGCTGTCGGCTCGAGCTGCAGCCAGGTCGGAACCCCCGTTTCGCTGATGCCGAGGATGCCGAACGGATCGCCGATCACGACCCACTCGACAAACGACTTGCCGGCGAAGCGCGCCAGGTCGTCCGCCACGCTCGGGTCGCGCAGGAGCGCGGCCTGCTTCGGCGACAACGTGGCTGCCCAGATCTGGTGGAAGCGCCCGTTCGGGCGGCACATCAGCATGTGGATGGCGGACGCCAGATGGCTGGCGAGGTGCTCGGTCTGCTTGGCGATGAACTGCTCGATCTGCCCGCGGTTGAATGCCTGCGTGCCCAGTCCTTCATCGAAGGCCCCGGTCAGCAGGATGCGCTGGCCGGGCCAGTCCAACAGTTCGCCCAGCGCCTCCAGACCGGTCATGCCGGGCATCAACTGGTCGACGACGCAGACCTTGGTCAGCGCGAACCGCTCCGGGTTGCCGGCCCAGTAGGCAAGGATCTGGGGGATCAGCGGTGTCCCGTAATGCCAGGCCTCGACGATCTTCTGCTGGCTCCAGAAATCGGCTTCCCAGCGTGGCGGCTCCTGCTGCAGGTAGTTGACGAACGACTGGGGGCTGAGGAACGCCTCGACGTTCCAGTGGCGCGGCAGCGATGCAACCAGCATTTCCAGGTAGTCGGGCGCGTCGTCCAGGAGCGCCACCGAACCGGGGCGGTGGTACAGGGCCAGCCGCTGCGGGCCGGCGCCCTCCCCGGTCAGCGGCACCGTGTCGTTCGGCTGCTGCTGGGCGGGTTCCGAGCCTTCGGGATCCTCGGTGCCCCCTTCGGGCACTCGCGAGGCATGCAACTGCTCGCCCGCCCACCGCCTGAGGGCGTGCAATGCGGGCAGCGCCAAGGCGCCTGCGGCACGGGCAGTCATCCGGGCTACATTCCGATCGCTTTCAGGGTGACCTCGTCCACCTCGATGAAGCAAGCCACCGTGAGCACCGAGCCGATCCGCACCGGCGCGCCCAGACGGTGAATGTGCAGTCCGAGCCCCTTCATCATCCGTTCGATGGCAGCCGTAGTGACGGTGACGTACCTCGCGATGCCGTGCTCCCGCGCGAACCGTGCCGCTTCCGTCATGAGCGCGACGGACAACTGCCCGAAACCGATCTGATGGTTGCCTGCGTTGTCGGCGCCGGTCACCTTGCCCGAGTCGATCGCGAACCGGCTCAGTTCCCACACGTCTGTGGCTTCCGGGGCCGGCAGCCCGTGCAGCAGTTCCGGGAATACGTCGCGCAACATGTTGGGCCCCTGCGTGGGCAGCAGCCGCCAGCAGGCGGCCACGGCCTCCAGCGGCGACTTGGCGACGATGTAGTGGGCGTGGTCGACCGCGTCGAAGTCGTCGGTTTCCATCCCGTCATGGGTCTGGACATCCCAGCCCAGACGGGTGAAGAACGTGTCGTAGCGCAACCTGAACATTCCGGTCCGATCCGCGTCGGACAGTTCCCTGAGCTGGTGTGTGGCGACTGTGTGATTCATGGCAGCGTCCAAGTCCCGTCTCCTCCGGGAGATTGGAATCGGCACACACACGCCTGCCCAGCTATCAACGTTGATAGGGGGCAAGCGGGAGGAAGGGGATATTAGGCGAGGCGCGGCAGTGGTTTTTCGTCGATGAGCACCAGCGAGGCGAAACCCTGCCAGGGCAGGCTCGCGATCAGCTCCCACAGAAAGGGGGCGGCCGACGCCTCGGACACGTCGTACCCCTTCGCGTCGATCAGCTTGAGGTTGGTGCGCGGCGGGATGACCATGACCGGGCAGACGTGGCCGTCCTGCAATTCCATCCAATCCCACCCCAGCGAGATCGGATGTCCCTGGTGGACACCGTGCCATTCCGTGATGCCGGCGACCCGGCCCGGCAACCTGAGGTGCCTCACCTCGTGCAGCACCGTCGGGTCCACAATGCTGGTCAAATGGTCGAGCCGCAGCTGCGCCGTCTTGCGTTCCGGAACGCGGCAGTAATAATCCCGCGAATGGATCTGCGGAAGGCTGGCTGCATGGGAAGGACAGGCCGTTGCGGTCATGGTCCGGGGATCCCTTTCAGAGCGCTGGCGCTCGGGTGGTAAGACGTGGGTGACGCTGCTTCGTTGACACTGATCGCATCAATCGTCGAGGCGACCGACGGCGATGAGCTGTTTCGCCGGATTCACAGGGCGGCCGTGAGCCTCGGGTTCGAGCGCGTGCTGGTCGGCGTGCAGATCCAGCTCCCGACGATGGAGCCCATCCAGCATGTCATGAGCGGCTGGCCCGACGAATACCAGCAGCTCTACGCCGAACGCAATTTCGTCTTCAAGGATCCCACGGTCGCCCACTGCCAGACCCACAGCACGCCGATCGTGTGGTCGCCGGACATCTATTCCGAACGCTCCTACGAGGTCATGGAAGAAGCGCGCCGCTTCGGGCTGCAGCACGGCATCAGCGTCCCGGTGCACGAGAGCACGCGCGTCAAGAGCATGATCAGCCTGGCGCGCGACCAGCGGGTGGACGCCGACCGCCGGGAGACCGCACTGCTGCTCGCCGGCGGGAACGTGCTCGCCAGCTGCGCGCACGTCGCCACTTCCAAGCTGGTCATTCCCGCCATGCTGGCCGAAGAGCGCCCGAAACTGACCCCTCGCGAGCACGAGATCATGCAGTACGTCGCCCGCGGCAAGGGCTCCGAGGTGATCGGCGACATCCTCGGTCTTTCCAAGCCCACCATCGAGTTCCATGTCAAGAACGCGCTGCGCAAGCTTGGCGTGGCCTCGCGGCTGCAGGGCGTGGCCCGCGCCGTGGCCCTGGGGCTGATTCACTGAACCGCGCATGGGCGCAGTCTGCCTGCGGCCCGCCGGCAGTCGCTAGCTATCAACCTTCATAGCCTGTCAACTGCAAGAGGCCGCGCGGCAGTTGCAGGCCGTCGAGCGGCCGGAAGCCGGGGCCTTGCAAGTGGCGCCGAGGCAGCTCGACCGTTGCTTCGGCGCCTGGCGCGAGCCTTCGAATTCCGGCCTACCGCAGCGCCTCGCAGGCAAGCCGCAGCCGGCGCAGGCCCTCGTCCAGGCGCTCCATGGAAGTGGCAAACGAGATCCGGAAGAACGGCGACAGTCCGTACGCTTCGCCCTGGAGCAGCGCGAGGTTCTGCGCTTCCAGCAGGTACAGGACGAAATCCGCATCGCTGGCCAGCTGCTGGCCGGCCGGTGTCTTCCTGCCGATGACGCCGGCGCAGGACGGATAGGCGTAGAACGCCCCTTCGGGGCTGTGGCACCTCACGCCGGGAATGCGATTGAGCTCGGCGACGACCCGGTCGCGCCGTTGCTGGAAGATGCGCGTGCGTTCGGCGATGAAGTCCTGCGGGCCGTTCAGCGCTTCCACCGCGGCCGCCTGGCTGATCGAGCTGGCGTTGGACGTGCTCTGCGACTGCAACTTGGTCATTGCCTTCACCAGCGCCGCCGGGGCGCCGCCGTAGCCGATGCGCCATCCGGTCATTGCATACGCCTTCGAGACACCGTTGATGGTGAGCGTGCGTTCCTTCAGGGCCGGCTCCACCTGCGCGATGGTGGCGAATTCGCGGCCGTCGTACAGGATGTGCTCGTACATGTCGTCGCTCATGACCCACACCTGCGGATGCCGCAGCAGCACGTCGGCCAGCGCGCGCAGCTCGTCGCGGGTGTAAGTGGCGCCGCTCGGGTTGTTCGGCGCGTTGAGCACCAGCCAGCGCGTGCGCGGTGTGATGGCGCGCTCCAGGTCTTCGGCGCGCAGCTTGAAGCCGTCTTCGGGCCGGCAGGCGACGATCACGGGCGTGCCGTCGGCCAGCAGCGCGATGTCGGGATACGACACCCAGTACGGCGCCGGCACGATCACCTCGTCGCCGCTGTCCACCGTGCACATCAGCGCGTTGAAGATGATCTGCTTGCCGCCGGTGCCGACGATCAGCTCGTTCGGGCCGTAGTCGAGCCCGTTGTCGCGCTTGAACTTCGCGCTGATGGCGGCCTTGAGCTCCGGCGTGCCGCCGACGTCGGTGTATTTCGTCTTCGATGCCGCCATCGCGCGGACGACGGCTTCGCAGACGTTGGGCGGCGTGTCGAAGTCGGGCTCGCCCGAGGTGAGGCCGACGATGTCGCGGCCGGCGGCGCGCAGTTCGCGGGCACGCTGGCCGGCCATGGAGCTCGGCGACGGTTTGATGCGGTTCACTCGGGCGGCGATGGTGGGGCTCATGGCAGGACTCCGGATGGCGATCGATCAGGCCAGCGTGCGGTGCCGGCGCAAGTAGGGAACAAGCCCACCCGCCTCGCGGAGGGCCAGCATGAAGGGAGGCAGCGGTTCGCAGGGCACTGTACGCGCCGGCTCGGTCATCACGCGCAGCTCGGGCCGGCTGCCGGCGAGGTGGACTTCCAGGCGCTGGCCTTCCTCGATGCCGCTCGTGTCGGCCACGATCGCCAACAGGCCGTTGTTGACCGCGTTGCGCCAATAGGTGCGGGAGAAACTTTTCGCGACGACGGCGCGAATCCCGGCGCCGAGCACCACCGTGACGGCGACCTCCATCGCGGAGCCACAACCGAAGTTGCGGCCGGCCACCAGGATGTCGCCGTCCATGACGCTGCCGGCGAACGCCGGATCGAGGTCCTCCAGCAGGTAGTGCCGCAGCACCTGGGGATCGAGGCTCTCCTTCTTGCGCGAGGACGAGATCAGGTAGTCGGTGTTGATGTCGTCGCCCAGGATGCGGGCGCGGCCCGCCAGCACCATCATGGCAGCGCGCCCGGTTCGGCCAGGCGCCCACGCACCGCCGAGGCGGCGCAGGCCCGCGGCGACGCCAGGAAGATCTGCGCCTCGCGGTTGCCCATGCGGCCCTTGAAATTGCGGTTGGCGGTGGAGACCACGTTGGTGCCGGCCGCGGGAATGCTGCCGCAGGTGCCGCAGCACGCACCGCAGCCCGGAGGCTGGATTTCGGCGCCCAGCGCCTCGAACTCGGCCAGCAGCCCGGCTGCCGCCAGCTCGTCGCGCACCATGCCGGAGGCCGGAGTGACCACCAGCCGGACGCCCGGCGCCACGCCGCCGCCTTCGCGCAGCACCTCGAGCGCTTCGCGGAAATCCTTGGTGCGGCCACCGGTACAGGTGCCCAGGTACACCATGTCGACGCGGGTGGCCGGCGCGGCAGCCAGGTCCACCACCTGGTCGACGCGGTGCGGCAGCGCCACCTGCGGGATCACGCTCGCCAGGTCCAGTTCGACGGCGCCGGCGTAGCCCGCATCGGGGTCGGCCGCGGTCGGCTCGCCGGCACCGGCGGCGCGTCCCAGCAGGTACGCGGCCGCGCACTCGTCGAAAGGAAACAGCCCCGCCTTCGCGCCCATCTCCACCGACATGTTCGCCAGGACCATGCGATCGTCCATGTCCAGCGCCGCCAGGCCAGGTCCGGCAAACTCCAGCGCGAGATAGCTGGCGCCGTCGGCGCCGATGCGGCGCGCGAGCGCCAGGGCGACATCCTTGGCAGAGACATGCGGCGCCAGCCGGCCCGCAAGAACGATGCGCAGCGTCGCCGGAACCTTGAGCCACAGTTGGCCGCACTGCAGGATCCCCGCGAAATCGGAGGAACCGATTCCGGTGCCGAAGGCGTTCAGCGCGCCGTAGGCCACTGCATGGGAGTCGGCGCCGACCGCCAGCTGCCCCGGCAGCACGAGCCCGCGCTCCATCATCAGTTGGTGGCCGATCCCCTCCCCCGCCTCGAACACGCGCACGCCGTGGGCGCGCCCATAGCGGCGCGCGCGCTCCTGCAACGCCAGCGAACGCTCGCCCGAGCCGGGGCCGTAATGGTCCAGCGCGAAGACCACCCGGTCGGCATGCGCCGGCGGAGGCAGGACGGCGCCCTCGGGCTGCATCCGCTGCAGGTAGTCCAGCGCCATCGGAATCGAACCGTCGGTGCCCATGGCCACGTGCGGCGCGCAGATGGCGAGGTCGCCGGCGCGCAGGTCGGCGCCGGCCGACCGCGACAGCAGCTTCTCGGCAATGGTCTTCCCTGGCCGTCGCACCGAACGACCTCCCTTCATGCGTAGGCGGCGCATGGCGGCGCCGCGCCGGTTCAGTTCAGTTCAGTTCAGGGTGATGTTGGCGGCCTTGACCACCTTGCCCCACTTCTCGCTTTCGGTGCGGATGTGCCGGGCGAAGACTTCGGGCGCGCCCCCCACCGGCTCGACGCCCAGGCCGGCCAGCCTCTTCCTGACGTCGTCCATCTTCAGGACGCGGTCGAGCGCGGCATTGAGCTTGGCGACGACCGGCTTCGGCGTGGCCGCGGGCGCGACGATGCCGCTCCACGAGAGCGACTCGTAGCCCTTGACGCCGGCCTCGTCGATGGTGGGGACGTCGGGCAGGCCCGGCATGCGCTTGCTGCTGGTCACGGCCACCGCACGCAGCTTCCCGCCCTGGATGAACCCCATCGAGGACGGGGCGTTGTCGAACAACATGGTCACCTGGCCGGACACCACGTCGGTGAGCGCCTGGGAACTGCCCTTGTACGGCACGTGCAGGATGTCGGCGCCCGACAGCGCCTTGAACAGCTCGCCCGAGAGATGGGTGGAGCTGCCGGCACCGGACGAGGCGAACGTGAGCGCGCCCGGCTTGCCCTTGGCCGCCGCGAGCAGTTCGGCGACGGTCTTGAACGGCTGTTCCGGCTTGACGACCAGGATGTTCGTGATCAGGGAGGTGTAGCTGACGGGCGTGAAGTCGCGCACCGCGTCATAGCTCATGTTCTTGTACAGGTAGCTGTTGATCGCGAGGACGCCGGTGGTGCCCATGAGCAGCGTGTAGCCGTCGGCGGGCGCCTTGGCGACCGCGTCGGCACCGATGTTGCCGCCCGCGCCGGCCTTGTTGTCGACGACGAACGGCTGCTTCAGCTCCAGCGCCAGCTTCTCGGCGAGGATCCGGGCGACCACGTCGGTGGAGCCGCCGGGCGCGAACGGCACGACGATGCGCACCGGCTTGCTCGGATAGTCGTCCTGGGCATGGGCGACCGTGCCGCCGGCGATCGCCAGGCACGCAACGGCGGTGGAGATGGCTCGCTTCCAGACCTTCATAAGGGATCCTCTGACAGTGGCGCACCCGGCGCCGACGCGGCGCACGACGAAGTGGCGACGCGACAGTGTAGGCAGCGCCGACAGCGGACACAAACAATTAAATGCCGCTGATTATTCGTCCTTGGCGATAAGATTGCCGATCCCTCTCCTCGAAGAAAGACCATGGACAGGACTGTCACGATCCGCCACCTGCGCTGCTTCCTGGCGGTGGCCGACTCCGGCTCCTTCACCGTCGCCTCCAACCGCATGTTCCTCACGCAATCGTCGCTCACGGCGACGATCCAGCAGTTCGAGCAAGCGGTGGGACTGAAGCTCTTCGACCGCACGACGCGGCGGGTGGTGATGACGGAAGCGGCCCGGCGCTTTCACGGCGAGGCGCAGAAGATCCTCAAGGAGTTCGATGCCGCGATCGGCGACCTCAAGGCGCTGGCGCACGGCGAGCAGGGCAACATCCGGATCGCCGCGGCCGCGTCCATCATCTACCAGTTCCTGACGCGCGCGATCCCCGTGTTTCGCCAGTCGTACCCGAACGTCACCATCTCGCTGCGCGACGCGGGGTCGGAGCAGGTGGAACGGATGCTGCTCGACGGCGACCTCGATTTCGCGATCACCAGCCGGCACAAGGGCTACCCGGACCTGGACTACACGCCGCTGATCGAGGATCGGTACGGCGTGCTTTGCATGCCGCAGCACCGGCTGGGCCGTGGCACCAGGCCCCTGCGCTGGTCCGACCTGCCCCGGGGCGAATACGTGGCCTTCAGCGCCGACACCGGGATCGGCAGCTTCCTGGCGACGCACGCCAGTTTCTCGCCGCTGCTGTCGACGCCGCACGACGAGGTGTCCAGCACGACCTCGCTGTACGCCATGCTGAGCCTGGGCGACCGCTACTCGATCGTGCCGGCGCTGGCGGCGCGCGCCGACGATTTCCCGGACCTGAGGTTTCGCGAACTCAGGGAACCGGTCCTCACGCGCAAGATCTGCCTGATCACCCGGCGGCTGCGGTCGCTGTCGCCGAGCGCGCGCCGCATCATGGACATCCTGCTGGAGACCTTCAGCGAAGGCGCGCTGCCGCCGGGCGTGGCCCTGAGCACGGGTTGAGCGGCGCGGCGCCGCGCGGCACGCGGCGCCGCGTCCCCCGGGTCAGTCGACCTTGATGTTGCCCTCGCGCACGACCTGGCCCCACTTCTTCGACTCCGAGCGCATCAGGTCACCCAGTCGCTCCGGCGCGCCGCCCTCGACCTGGAAGCCCATGGTGGTCAGCTTCTCGCGCACTTCCTTGTCCTGCAGCGCCTCGTCGAAGGCCTTGTTCAGCTTGGCGACGATGGCCCTGGGCGTTCCGGCCGGGGCGAGAAAGCCGTACCAGCCGACCAGTTCGTACCCCGGCACCGCGGCTTCCGCCACGGTGGGCAGGTCCGGCATGAGCGGGGAGCGCTTCGGCGTGGTGATCGCCAGCGCGCGCAGGCGGCCGTCCTTCACCAGCGGCCACGACTCCGGCAGGATCGCGAACATCACGGAGGTCTGGCCGCCGGCCAGGTCGGTCAAGGCCGGCGCCCCGCCCTTGTACGGCACATGGGTCATCTGGATGCCGGCCATCTTCTTGTACATCTCGGCGCCCAGGTGCGCCGGCGTGCCGTTGCCCGACGACGCGTAGTTCACGGCGCCGGCCTTGCCCTTCGCGTAGTCGTTGAGTTCCTTCATCGTCTTCACCGGCACCGAGGCGTTCACCACCACCAGGCTGGGCAGCGTCGTCGCCAGGACCAGCGGCGCGAAGTCCTTCTGCGGGTCGTACGTCAGGTTCGGGTACAGGTGGGGGTTCACCGCGAGTGCGGTCGACGTGCCCAGGAACAGCGTATAGCCGTCCGGCGCCGACTTGGCCGCATAACTGGCGCCCAGGTTGCCGCTCGCCCCGGCACGGTTTTCCACCACCACCGGCTGGCCGAGCCGGGCCGAGATCTTCTGTCCCATCATGCGGCCGAGCACGTCGGTCGACCCGCCCGGCGGGTACGGCACCACGATCTTGATCGGCTTTTGCGGAAAGTCCGCGGCAGCGTCAGCCGTCTGCGCTTCGGCGATGCCGGATGCCAGCAGCATCACGGCGGGCGCCACCACCATCCATCTCGTTCTCATCATGCTGTCTCCTGAAGCAAAGCGATGGTCAACAAACAGGGGCCCGAGGGATCACCGCCTCGCCTCGCGCCCATGAAATGCGGTCAGTCAATGTAGCCCTGCACCGCGTCCTGATCACAGAGGGATTGCGAGCGGTGTGCCGCCGGCCCGTAGCCGCCGCCACCGGGCGTGCGCAGGATCACCTCGTCCCCGGGCGCGAGCACCTGCGGCCGCCGGCTGTCGATCGCCACACCGTTGATCAGCACCTCGCCGCACGCGCCCGGCTCGCCACCGGCCAGGCCCGGCGCGGGCACGCTCAGGCGCTCGGTCAGGAACACGATCGACAGCGGGCCGGTGTGCCGGCTCACGAAACAGACTTCCTCGCCCAGGCCGCCGCGCGAGCGTCCGCGGCCGCCCGATCCCGGCCGCAGGCGCTTGAAGCGGAAGAACAGTGGCGCGTCGCGCTCGGCGACCTCGACCGGCGTCGGGGAGATGTTGCTGGGCCAGGACATGGCCGACGCCCCGTCCCTGGCCGCGGTCGCCCCCATGCCGCCGTTGTAGAACAGCACGCTGGTGAACGGCTTGCCGTCCTCGCGCAGGCCGCTCAGGTTGGCGATCCACAAGGGCGAGCCGGCCCCGGCCATCACCCGGTCCGGCAGCACCGACTGCAGGGCCCCGAACACGACCACGGGCACGTAGTGGCCGGTGCAGGCGCGTCCGCCCACCGGCGCGGGCTGGCGCGGATTGACGATCGTTCCTTCGGGGGCGACGACGCTGATGGGACGGAACAGGCCGTCGTTGTTCGGCAGGTCCGGCAGCAGCAGGCACTTGATCGCGTACGAGGTCATCGCGTACGTGTAGGCCATCACGCAGTTGATCGCGCGCGGCTGCTGCGGGGAGGTGCCGTCGAAGTCGCACTCGATCTGGCTGCCGCGCACGGTCACCGCGACGGCAAACCGGAACCGCTCCTCGAACCCGTCGGTCTGCATCTCGTAGCGGTACACGCCGTCGGGCAGTTGCGCGATGGCCTGCCGCATGGCGCGCTCGCCCCGCTCGAACAGCGCCTGCGCCAGCTCGTCGATGCCGTCGAGCCCGTACTCGCGCAGCACGTCGGCCATGCGGTTGGCGATGAGTTCGACGGCGCCGACCTGCGACCAGATGTCGCCCACCGTCTGCTCCGGCGTGCGCACGTTCGTGCGGATCAGCGAGAGCAGCGTCTCGTCCGGGGCACCTTGCCGCAGCAGGTGCATCAGGGGAATGTGGAATCCCTCCTCGAACAGTTCGCGCGCGTCGACCGAGCGGATCTTCCCGCCGATATCCGGGACATGGGCGGCCGTGGCGGCGAAGCCGACCAGGCGCTCGCCGGCGAACAGCGGCTTGACCAGGCAGATGTCGTTCAGGTGGCCGGTGCCGATCCACGGGTTGTTCGTGATGAACACGTCGCCCGGCCGCATGCGGTCCGTGCCGATCTGCGCCAGCGCGGCGCGCACCGTGCGCGGCAGCGTCCCGATGAACGACGGGATGCTGCCGCTGTTTTCGGCGAGCGCCCGGCCCGCCGTGTCGGTGACCACCACGGCGAAATCGTTCGCCTCGGTGGACAGCGTCGAAAACGACGTCCGCACGATCAGCTTGGCCGCCTCGTCGGCGATCGAACGCACGCGCGTCCAGAAGACTTCCAGGAAGATGGGATCCGCCGCCAGGCGCGCGCCGTCCCGATGCGTCGTCGTCATGCTCATTCCCCGATCTCGATCACCAGGTTGCCGCTGGCCAGTTGCCGGACATGGCCCTTGGGGCCGACCACGAGGGTGGAACTCGGGTCCTCGATCAGCAGCGGCCCGGGCTGCGCGAAGCCGGCGACCAGGGCCGAGCGTTCGTAGATCGGCGTCGGCAGGTAATCCTCCGCCTCCCTGAAGTACACGCGGCGGACTTCCTTGGGCTCGGGCATCGCGCCGCCGGCCAGGGGCTGCGCCACGAAACGCCGGCGCGGCGGCGCCTCGCCGGCGATGCGCAGGTTGACGAGTTCGATCGGCACATCCGGCGGGGTGCGTCCGAATTTCTCGCGATAGGCCGATTCGAATGCGCCCACCAGCGCAGCCCGCACGTCCTGCTCGGACGGGGACCCCGCTCCGGCATACGGGCCCGCGGGCAGGCGCACCGACAGGTTGAAGCCCTGGCCGACGAAGCGGCCGTCGGCCTGGCGGTCCAGCGCGACCGGACCGAAGGTCTCCTCCAGGGGCTCCAGCGAGGCGCGAGCCTCGCGTTCCAGTGCGGCGAACGCCTGTTCGAGCGTCGGCAGCGAGTCGGCGGCCGGCCGGAAGCTCATCGTGCGCGAGCGGTCCACCCGCGCCGGCGCCACCAGCAGGCCGTAGGCGGACGCCACCCCGGCCGCCGGCGGGCAGATGACGGTCCTGACGCCGATCTTCTGCGCCACGGAATAGGAGTGCAGCGGTCCGCCGCCGCCCGTGCACAGCAGGACGAAGTCGCGCGGATCGCGCCCGCGTTCGGCCACATGCACCCGGGCCGCGCCCGCCATGTTCTCGGCGACGATGTCGTGCATGCCCCAGGCGACGTCCACCAGTTCGCGGCCCAGCGGGCCGGCGAGCGCACCGATCGCGTCCCGGGCCTTGCCGGTGTCGATCGCCAGGGTGCCGCCGGCGAAGTAGCCCGGATTGAGGTAGCCGAGCACGAGATTGGCGTCGGTCACCGTCGGCTCACGGCCGCCCAGCCCGTAGCAGGCCGGTCCCGGCTCGGAGCCGGCGCTCTGTGGTCCCACCTTGAGCAGCCCCAGCTGGTCCTGGTGGGCGATGCTGCCGCCGCCGGCACCGATCTCGATCAGGTCGACCGTCGTGATGCGGATCGGCAGGCCGCTGCCTTCGGCAAAGCGCTTGCGCCGGGCCGCCTCGAAGCCGAAGGCGATCGCCGGCTGCCCGTGCTCGATCAGGCTCAGCTTGGCGGTGGTGCCGCCCATGTCGAAGGCCAGCAGGTTGGCGTGGTCGTCGCGCAGCCCGTAATGAGCCGCCGAGATCGCCCCGGCCGCAGGGCCCGATTCCAGCAATTCGATCGGCGTGCGGCGCGCTTCGGAAATGTGGCACAGGCCGCCGTTGGACAGCATCATGAGGATGCCCGTCTCCAGCCCCAGCGCCGCCAGGCGCCCCTCCAGTGCGCTCAGGTAGCGGTCGGCCAGCGGCTTGATGTACGCGTTGGCCGCGGTCGTGGAAATCCGCTCGAACTCGCGGATGACGGGCGCCACGTCACTGGACAAGGTCAGCTGGAGCGCGGGGAAATCGGCACCCAGCCACCGCGCCACCTGGCGCTCGTGGTGGTCCGATGCGTACGAGTGCAACAGGCACACGGCCAGCGATTCCACGCCCTTGTCCACCAGCGCACCGACCGCCGCCCGCAGGTCGTCGCGCGAGACCGGCTCGAGTTCCCGGCCCCGGGCGTCGAGCCGCCCCGCGATTTCACGCCGCAGGTCGCGCGCCACCAGCGCCGGCGCCCGCTCCAGCGCCAGGTCGTACAGGTCGTACTTGCGCTCGTGGCCGATCTCGATCACGTCCTTGAAGCCCTGGTTGACCAGCAGCCCGGTGCAGGCGCCCCGGCGCTCGATCAGGGCGTTGGTGAAGAGCGTCGTCGCGTGCACCACTCGCCGCACCTCGCGCGGGTCGATGCGGCACCGGGCGATCAACCGCCGCAGCCCGTCGGCCACGCCATCGGCCGGGTCGCCGTGCGTCGTGAGCACCTTCAGGCTGTGCAGGCGTCCGCCCGCGTCATCCAGCGCGACGACGTCGGTGAACGTGCCGCCGATGTCGATCCCAATGGCCCAGGCTGTCACGAACGCTCCCTGCTCATGCTCGTCTTCCATGCTGATTCCGGCGGCTTGCCGCGGCCGGTCCGGCGGCAGCACTGCCTGAATGGCCGCCAGAATAGGGGTGGCTATTGTTTAGAACAAATGAAAAATTGAGATTGACTATTCGTCAATATGGAATAAATACAGAAATGACGCTTTCGTCATCTGCCGGTCAGCGGCCGGGCGCGGTGCCGATGCGATACTGGCGCCCATGCAGTTCGGCCAACGACTCGATGGCGCGACCGGCAGTCCGGGTGGCGGCGCGTGGTCGTCGCATCGCGGTGACGGCCGCGGCGCAACGGCCACTTTGATCAAGGTCAATGGGAGCACGGGCTGCAAAAGTATCCTCGACCTGCCATCCCGCTCGATCACCTCGCACTCCTGACCATGCCAACCCGGGCCCAGCTCCGCCGCCTTGCAGCCAGCGTGCTGCTGCTGTGGTTGTTCGGCCTGGCCGGCGGCGTGGTCAACGCGTGCGTGGTGGCGTCCGGATTGCGCCATGCCGCTCACACGGCGGCGCTGGAGGCGGCACCGGGCCATGCGGGCCACGGCGCCAGCGGGTCGCCGCACGCAGCGGCACCCGACCAGGATCCGGATGACTGCACGCCGCCGTGCGAGCGCCTGTGCGACGAGCCCGTTGCGCCGGTGCAGGCCGACAAGCAGCAGAGCACCCCGCTGTCCGGCTTCTGGCTGGCTGCGGCGCCCCTGCCGTCCCCGACGCACTGGCCGGCCGTCGACCGGGTGGCGCGCGTCCCGCGCGACGAGTTCGTCGCGCGCGCCGCGATCCCGATCCCGATCGCGTACCTGCGCCTCACCTTGTAGCCTTCCTGGACGCAGCAGGCAGCGCGCACCGCGCGGCCGCCTGCTCCCGCGCTGGCCGTGTCCGCCGCGAGGCGTCGCGAGCCGGCAGCAGACATTTCGTTTGTTTCCTGGAAGACTGATGAACAAGACATCATTTCGCCGGCCGTGGACGCCGGCCGCCGGCCGCCTCCTGCTGAGCGCCATGCTCGGCGCCGCCGGCCTTGCCGCCACGGGCGCGACAGCCGCCGAGCTGGGCCAAGACGTGCGCGGCCTGCTGGACCACGCGCGGGCGCAGAACCCCGAACTCGCGCTGATGCGGGCGGAGGCCGAGGCGGCGGCACAGCGTGTCCGGCCGGCCGGCGCCCTGCCCGACCCGTTGCTGCGCATCGAGCTGATGAATGTGAACAACTACGGCAATGACGCCGGGTTCAACCTGTTGCCGAGCAAGGTCGGCGAGACCAAATACACCTTGGTGCAAATGCTGCCGTGGCCGGGCAAGCGCGACCTGCGCCGGGACATCGCCAATGCCGACGTGCAGCAGGCCCAGGCCCGCACCGCCGCCGCGTGGACCGAACTGGCGATGCGGATCAAGACGGCCTATGCACGCTACTACCTGGCGGCCGGCAACGAGCGCCTGACCCGCGAGATCCTGGACCTGATGAAGCGCGTGGAGCAGATCGCGCAGGCGCGCTACGCGGGCGGTCTGGTCGTCCAGCAGGACGCGATCCGGGCGCAACTGGAGCAGACCACCATGCGCGCCGAGCTGATCATGCTGGAGAGCGAGAAGCGCCAGCAGCGTGCCCGCCTGAACGCCCTGCTGTCGCGCGAGCCGGGCGCCCCGCTGGGCGAGCCGCAGGCGCTGCGGCCGCTGCCCCCGGCCGGCACCCTCGACGCCGTGGCGCTGGCGCAGCGGTCGCGGGCCGCCAACCCGCAACTGGTGGCGGAGCAGGCGCGGCTGGCCAGTGCCGAGAAGAACCGCGAACTGACGCGTCGCAACCGCTATCCGGACTTTTCCGTCGGCCTGCAGCCGACCCAGATGGGATCGCGGATCACCAGCTGGGGCGTGATGTTCGAGGTGAACATTCCCCTGCAGCAGGCCTCGCGCCGCTCGCAGGAAGCCGAGGCGGAAGCGATGGTGACGGCCGCCCGGGCCCGGTCGCAGAGCCTCGCGAACCAACTGGTGGGTGAACTCGGCGAGACCGTGGCGATGCTGGAGGCGGCGCGGCAGACCGAGGCGCTCGCGGCCAGCCAGACCCTGCCGCAAAGCGAGTTGAGCCTGCGCTCGGCGATCGCCGCCTACGAGAACGGCCGGCTCGATTTCACTGCCTTGCTGGAGGCGCAGCGGCAGATCAGGAAGGCGCGCCAGGAGCAGTTGAAGGCGCAAGCCGAAGCCCAGGTGCGCCTGGCCGAAATCGAACGAATCGTCGGAGAAGAGCTGTGAAAGCAAGCAATGTGATCGTGGGCCTCGTGGTCCTGGGCGCGGCCGGTGCCGGCGGCTACTGGCTGGGCGGACAGCGGCACGCGGCCGGTCCGGAGTCCCTGAACGCCGCCGCGCCGGCCGGCAGCGCCGCGGCCGCGGCGCCGGCGAAGGCGCGCAAGGTGCTCTTCTACCGCAACCCCATGGGGCTGCCGGACACCTCGCCGACGCCGAAGAAGGATCCGATGGGGATGGACTACATCCCGGTGTACGAAGGCGAGGACGAGGACGCCGGCAAGCCAGGCGCGCCCGGCCAGATCCGCATCAGCACCGAAAAGATCCAGAAGCTGGGCGTGCGCACCGAGGCGGCGAGCCTGCGCACGCTGGGCCGGACGGTGCGCGCCGCCGGCCGGGTCGAGCCGGACGAGCGCCGGGTGCACGTGATCGCGCCCAAGTTCGAGGGGTACGTCGAGCGGCTGCACGTCAACGTGACGGGCCAGCCGGTGACCAAGGGCCAGCCGCTGTTCGAGGTGTACAGCCCCGAGCTGGTGTCGGCGCAGCGCGAATACGCGATCGCGGCCCAGGGGGTGCAGGCCATGGCGTCCGCGGCCAGCGAGGCGCAGGCCGGCATGAAGCAATTGGCGGATTCCAGCCTGGCGCGGCTGCGCAACTGGGACCTGTCGCCCGAGCAGGTCGCGGCGCTGGTCAGGACCGGCGAGGCGCGGCGGACGGTCACGTTCCGCTCGCCCGTGTCGGGCATCGTCACCGAGAAAAAGGCGGTCCAGGGCATGCGCTTCATGCCCGGCGAGATGCTGTACCAGGTGACTGACCTTTCGTCGGTCTGGGTGATCGCCGACGTGTTCGAGCAGGACATCGGGCTCGTGCGCAACGGCTCGCAGGCCACCGTCCAGATCAATGCCTACCCGGACAGGACGTTCCGGGGCCGCATCACCTATGTCTATCCGACGATGAAGGCGGAAACCCGCACCGTGCCGGTGAGGGTCGAGCTCGCCAACCCCGGCCAGCTGCTCAAGCCGGCGATGTTCACCCAGGTCGAGGTGCAGGTCGGCGGCAAGGCACCGGTGCTCGCCGTGCCGGATTCGGCCGTCATCGACAGCGGCACGCGCCAGATCGTGCTGGTGCAGGCCCGCGAGGGCCGGTTCGAGCCGCGCGCAGTCAAGCTCGGCGCGCGCAGCGACAACTACGTGGAAGTGCGCGAAGGCGTGAAGGAGGGCGAGCAGGTGGTCGTGGCGGCCAACTTCCTGATCGATGCCGAGAGCAACCTGAAGGCCGCGATCGGCGGCCTGGGCGGTGCCGCGCCCGCCGTGGCGCCATCCGGGACTGCCTCGGCGGCCGCCCCTGCCGCGCCGCCGGGCGTCGGACACAAGGGCCAGGGCAGCGTCGACGCCGTGGATGCGAAGGCCGGCACGATCAGCCTGAACCACGGCGCCATCGCGAGCCTGAAGTGGCCGGCGATGACGATGGAGTTCAAGGCCGCGAACCCGTCGCTGCTGAAGGACCTGAAGCCGGGCATGGCGGTGTCGTTCGAGTTCATCGAGCGCCAGCCCGGCGAATGGGTGGTCACCTCCATCCTGCCGGCTGCCGCCAGGACGGCGGCCAAGAGCCCCTCCGGCCACTGATCGGGAAGCGCCATGCTCAACAAGATCATCCAGTGGTCGGGGCGCAATCCGTTCCTGATCCTGCTGGCAACCGCCTTCATCGTGATCGCGGGCTTCATCGCCGTGATCCGCACGCCGCTGGACGCCCTGCCCGACCTGTCCGACGTGCAGGTCATCGTCTACACCGAATACCCGGGCCAGGCGCCGCAGGTGGTCGAGGACCAGGTCACGTACCCGCTCACGACGGCGATGCTGGCCGTGCCGAAGTCCAAGGTCGTGCGCGGCTTCTCGTTCTTCGGCGCGTCCTTCGTCTATGTCATCTTCGAGGACGGCACCGACATCTACTGGGCCCGCACCCGCGTGCTGGAGTACCTCAATTTCGCCGCCGGGCGGCTGCCCAAGGGCGTGACGCCGGCGCTGGGACCGGATGCGACCGGCGTCGGCTGGGTCTACCAGTACGTGCTGCTCGCCAAGGACCGGACGCTGGCGGAACTGCGCACGGTGCAGGACTGGTTCGTGCGCTACCAGCTCACCAAGGCGCATGGCGTCGCGGAAGTGGCCTCGATCGGCGGCTTCGTGCAGACCTACCAGGTCACGGTCGATCCGGTGAAGCTGCGCAGCTACGGCATCCCACTGTCGAAGGTGTCGCAGGTGATCCGCGACTCCAACCGCGACGTAGGCGGGCGCGTGGTCGAGATGGCCGAGACCGAGTACATGGTGCGCGGCAAGGGCTACCTGCGCGGGCGCGACGACATCGAACTGCTGGTGGTCAAGAGCGAGGGCGGCACGCCGGTCCTGATCCGGGACATCGCACGGGTCGAGCTGGCCCCGGACGAGCGCCGCGGGCTCACGGAACTCAATGGCGAGGGCGAGGTGGTGTCGGGCATCGCGATGGCGCGGTACGGGCAGAACGCGCTGGAGGTGATCCACAACCTCAAGGCCAAGGTGCAGGAAATCTCCGGCGGGCTGCCGGCCGGCGTGACGATCGAGGCGGTCTACGACCGGTCCGAGCTGATCCAGCGCGCCATCGACACCCTCACCCGGACCTTGATCGAGGAAAGCCTGATTGTCGCCGCCGTGTGCGTGGTCTTCCTGCTGCACGTGCGCTCGGCGCTCGTCGCCATCCTGATGCTGCCGGTCGGCGTGCTGATCGCCTTCATCGCGATGCGCCTGCTCGGCATGAACTCGAACATCATGAGCCTGGGCGGCATCGCCATCGCCATCGGCGCGATGGTGGACGCGGCGATCGTGATGATCGAGAACGCCCACAAGCACCTGGAGCGGCTGCCGGCCGGGCACACGGTGAAGGAGCGCGCGGACGCCATGCTGGACGCCTGCCGCGAGGTGGGGCCGGCCCTCTTCTTCTCGCTGCTGATCATCACGGTGTCGTTCCTGCCGGTATTCACGCTGGAATCGCAGGAAGGGCGCCTGTTCTCGCCGCTGGCCTACACGAAGACGTTCTCGATGGCCGGCGCGGCCCTGCTGTCGGTCACCCTGGTTCCGGTCCTGATGATGCTGTTCATCCGCGGCCGGATCATGCCGGAATCGAGGAACCCGGTGAACCGGTTCCTGATCTGGGTCTATCGACCCATCATCGCCTGGGTGATGCGCTGGAAGAAGCTGACCATCCTCCTGGCCGTCATCACGATGGCGATCTCGATCTATCCGGCTTCCAGGCTGGGCAGCGAGTTCATGCCCACGCTCAACGAAGGCACGCTGCTGTACATGCCGGCGTCCCTGCCCGGCATGTCGATCACCAAGGCGGCCGAGGTGTTGCAGACGCAGGACAAGATCATCAAGAGCTTCCCCGAGGTCGCCTCGGTCTACGGCAAGGCCGGCCGCGCCAACACCGCCACGGACCCGGCGCCGGTGGAGATGTTCGAGACGGTGATCAACCTCAAGCCGCAGGACCAGTGGCGCCCGGGGATGACGACCGACAAGCTGATCGGCGAGATGGACAAGGCGCTTCAGTTCCCCGGCATTTCCAATGCGTGGACCATGCCGATCAAGGCCCGCACGGACATGCTGTCCACCGGCATCCGCACGCCGATCGGCATCAAGGTCTTCGGCAAGGACCTCGTCGAGATGGAGCGACTGGCCAAGGAGATCGAAGGCGTCGTCAAGAACGTACCGGGAACGACTTCGGCGTTCGCCGAGCGCATCACCGGCGGCAGTTACTTCGAGATCGAACCGAACCGGGAGCAGCTGGCCCGCTACGGCCTCACGGTGGGTGAGGTGCAGGAGGTGATCGGCACCGCGCTCGGCGGCGAGATGGTGACGACGACGGTGGAAGGACGCGAGCGCTTCGGCGTGACGGTGCGCTATCCGCGCGAACTGCGCGGCAGCCCCGCACAGATCGAGCGCGAGGTGCTGGTGTCGACGATGTCGGGCGCCCAGATCCCGCTGGGGCAGGTGGCGCGGGTGAAGGTGGTGCGCGGCACACCGGGCATCCGCACCGAGAACGCCCTGCTCTCCGCCTACATCTTCGTGGACATCCGGGACCGCGACATCGGCTCCTACGTCAAGGACGCCCGCAAGGCGGTGAACGACAGCGTCAAGTTCCCGCCCGGCTACTACATCGCATGGAGCGGCCAGTTCGAGTACATGGAGCGCGCGATCGAGAAGATGAAGATCGTCATCCCGGTGACCCTGCTCACGATCTTCCTGCTGCTGTACCTGAATTTCCGCCGGATCACGGAGACGGTCATCGTGATGCTGTCGGTGCCGTTCGCGCTGATCGGCGGCATCTGGCTGATGTGGTGGCTCGGCTACAACCTGTCGGTGGCGGTGGCCGTCGGCTTCATCGCGCTCGCCGGCGTCGCCGCCGAAACCGGGGTCGTCATGTTGATCTACCTCGACCAGGCCTGGCACGAAGCGCAGGAGCGCTGCCGCCAGGAACGCAGGTCGCCGGGCGTCTCCGACCTGTACGGCGCCGTCATGGAGGGCGCGGTGGAACGGGTGCGGCCCAAGATGATGACCGTGGTCGCCATCATGGCCGGCCTGCTGCCCATCATGTGGGGCACGGGCACCGGTTCGGAAGTGATGAGCCGGATCGCCGCGCCGATGGTGGGCGGGATGATTTCCTCGACCGTGCTCACGCTGGCCGTGATCCCGGCGCTGTATGCGCTGGTGAAGCAGTGGGAAATCGGGCGCGCCGACCGGGCGCCGAAAGCCCGGGCGGCGGCGCCATTGGAGGTCGCGCCCGCGGGGGCGGAGTAGTTCTTTTGACTGCGGCGGGCGAGCGATCGTCCGCCGCCGGACTACAACCCGCAGCTTGCCTCACCTTTCGTTACCTTGCTCGCGGCGGGACAAGCGAATTTCGTGAAATATGCACAGCCGGCCGGGCCGGCAAGGTGCAAACTTTCGACTGTTGTACGGCCTTTCCACGACCATGCGTTGGCGCAAACCGAATCTCAGAAGCAGCCTGTACGGGCTGCTCGGCGCTTCAGTGCCGCCGACGGATTCCGTGATGGAAGACGCCGTGGAGGACGTGCGCGAAACGATGCTGGGCCTGCTCGGCCAGGCCGGTCCGAAGAACTACGCCGCCCTCACGCGCCGCATCCGCTACGCGGGCGACATCCAGTCGCTGTGGTACCTGCGCGGCGAGCTCATGGGCGCGCTGGCCGAAATGCACGGTGAACGCGCCGCCCGCGAGCAGCTCGACGGCGTGACCCGGATGTTCAAGGGCCTGGTGCCCGGCAGCCTCAACTCCCGGCCGAGCCCGCTGGTCGGCTGACCGGCCCGCCGCCTTGCCGCCTTGCCGCCTTCAGTGGCGGTGCCCCCACAGCACGAAGGCGTCGCGGCCCTCCACCGCCAGATCCACCTTGGCGCCGACCGGCAGCGCCACCTTCGTCGGCACGTGGCCGAACGGCAACCCGGTCAGCACCGGGGCCTTGATCTGCTGGCGCAGCCAGCCGACCACGGTCTCCAGCCGGAAGCCGCGGTCGTGCGGCACCGGCTTGTAATTGGTGAAGTGTCCCAGCAGGACGGCTTTCTGCCGTCCCAGCACGCCCGCATGGAGCAGCTGCGTCAACATGCGCTCGACGCGGTAAGGATGCTCGTGCACGTCCTCCAGAAAGAGGATTCCGCCCTTGGCCTGGGGCAGCCACGGCGTGCCGACCATGCTGGCGAGCACCGACAGGTTGCCGCCCCAGAGGGTGCCCTTCACCTGGAACGGCGCGGCCGGCGCCTGCGGTTTCGGCAACTGCCAGCCCGTGCCCTCGCCCTGCCCGCTGACCAGGTCCTCGAAACACGCCTGCATGATGTCGTCCGGCTCGCCCTCGACGCCGAAATCCTCGCCGAGCGCCGGACCCGACCAGGTCACGGCGCCGGTCTCGGCCAGCACCGCCGTCTGGAACGCGGTGAAGTCGCTCAGGCCGACGAAGCGCAGGCCGCCCTCGATGGCCTTGGCCACCGCCTTGTACCGGATCGCCGGCAGCAGCCGCGTGAGGCCGTAGCCGCCGCGGGTAATCAGCGCGACGTCGGCGCCGCTGGCCGCGGCGCGGTGGATCGCCGCGAGCCGCGTCTCGTCGTCGCCGGCGAAGCGCATGTGCGTGGCGAGGGCGGCTTCGTCCAGTTCGACTTCATGTCCCAGCGCCCGCAGCCGCGCGACGCCGCGCCGGACCACCGCCTTGTCGCGAATCGCGCTCGAAGGAGAAAAGATGTAGATGCGTTTCTTCACCGGCGGAAGTATCCCACCGCCGCCCGCCCGATCGGCTCGCCGTGTTCGGGAACGAAATGGCCGGCCTGGTCGATCACCATCGGTTCCGGGCAGTCGCGGATCACCTTGCGCAAGTCCCGCATCACGGACGGACCGAGCACCGGATCGCCGGCCCCGACGGCCATCATGCTCTGGCCGCTCCAGCGCAGGGTCCAGAAGTCGCGCGCATGGCGCGACACGGCGGCGCCGTCGGCATCGGGATGGTCGGGCACCATCGCGGGAAAGGCGCGCAGCGCCGCGCGGTGGCCACGGTCGGGAAACGGCGCGCCGTACGCGGCGCATTCGGCGGCGTCCAGGTGCGGATTGCCCCGGGCCAGGAGCCGCGCCACGTCGAACTCCGGGTGCTTCGCGCACATCTCGCGCCAGGCGAGAAAGCCGGCGCCGAGCGGCTGGTCGCCGGTGCCCAGCATGGTGTTCATCGCCAGCAGCCCCGCATAGCGGTGCTCGGCGGCCATCGGCAGCGTCAGGCCCAGCAACCCGCCCCAGTCCTGCACCACCAGCACGATGCCGCGCAGGTCCAGGCGCTCCACCAGTTCCAGCAGCACCTCCCGGTGCCAGCGGAAGGTATGCGCCGCCTCGCGCTTGGGCTTGTCGCTGCGGCCGAAGCCGATCAGGTCGGGCGCGACCACGCGATCGCCGGCGGCCAGGAACACCGGGATCATCCTGCGGTACAGGTAGCTCCAGCCCGGATTGCCATGCAGGCACAGCCAGGTCCGGGGCGCGGCTGCAGGCCCCTCATCGAGGTAGTGCAGCCGCAGCCCGGCGAGCGACGGCAGGTCGGCCAGGTACCGGGGCTGCCAGGGATAACCGGGCAGCGCCGCGAAGCGGTCGTCGGGCGTGCGCAACGCGTCCTCGCGCAACGGGTCCGCCACGGCTCGCGCCTGCAGGCGGCGGTCACGGAAGAACTCGGCCAGCAGGCTGCCGCACTCGGGCGCCAGGACGCCGCCGGCGACCTGGGTCCGGTGATTCAGCCGGGGCTGGGCAAACAGGTCGACCACGGACCCGGCGGCACCGGTCTTGGGATCGGGTGCGCCGTACACGACGCGCCGCAAGCGCGAGTGCAGCATCGCGCCGCTGCACATCGCGCAGGGTTCCAGCGTCACGTACAGGTCGCAGCCCTCCAGCCGGTAGTTGCCAAGCGTCTGGGCGGCGTCGCGCAGCGCGACGATCTCGGCGTGCGCCGTCGGGTCGGCGCTGCCCACGGGTGAATTGCGGCCGACGCCGACCACCTCGCCGTCGCGGACCACCACGGCGCCGACCGGCACTTCGCCGGCGGCGCAGGCCAGCCGCGCCTGCTGCAGTGCAAGCGCCATGAAGGCCGCGTCGCTCACTTCGCGTCGGGCTCCGGACGCGGCGCCTGCATGGCGCCCTGGACGGCCTGCTGGAACTGCTGCACCTGTTGCTGCGGCGTCGCGGCCGGACCGGCCGCCGCGGCCCCGGCGCTTGCGGAGGCGGCCGGCGGCGCGGCCACCGTGGTCAGTTGCTTTTTCGCCAGCAGCGCGACGATCGCCACCACCAGCAACAGCCCCGCCACACTGAAGATCGCCCGCATGCCTAACCTCCGAGTCCCAGTTGCTCCATCCACCGCCCCAGTTCGCGCTCGTGCTCGTTCCCGGCGGCGTAGCGCTCGCGCAGCGCCGCATGCGACTCCGGCCGGTGCTGGTTCAACTTCAGCTTGCACTGCAGCTCGAGCACCTGCAGTTCGAACCCGACGATGCCGGCCAGCATCTTCTGCGCGAGCGCCTCGTCCATGCTGCGCCACTGCGCGGCGTACCCCGGCTCGTGGTCGGCGATCAGTTTCTTGAGCAGGGCGTCCTTGGCGGCGGCGTCCTCGACCAGCGTGGCGCGCACCGTGCAATGCACGGCCAGGTAATTCCAGCTCGGCACGCGGGCCAGGTCGGGATACACCGACGGCGACAGATAGGCGTGCGGCCCGAGGAACGTCACCAGGGCGGTGGGCCGTTGCGCCAGGTAGCGCCAGTGCGGATTGGGCTTCGCGCAGTGCCCCAGCAGCCAGAGGCCGCTCTCGCGCTGCTCCAGGTGCAGCGGCAGGTGGCTCACGTACGGCAGGCCGTCGGCGTCGGTGGAGATGAGGCTGGCCAGCGGATGCTCGCGCATCAACTGGACGGCCAGGCCCGCATCGGCGGACTGGAACTGAGGTGGCAGGTACATGGGCGGATTGTGCTACTGCGCGCCGCCCAGGACTTCGAAGGCGACGATCGGCACCGTGGCGTCTTCGAACGGGGCACCCAGCGCCATTTCGCCGCTGCCCATCAGGATGCAGTCCTGCCGCCGCAGCGACAGGTCGGCGTTGCTGCCGGCAAAGCGCACCCAGGTGCCATAGGTGCTGATGTCGGCCAGCATCGGGCTGCCGTTGCGCCACTCGATCCGCACGTGCAGCCGCGACACGCGCTGGTTGTCGACCGGAAACTCGGCCTCGATGGACCGCCCGACATGCACCGGCAGGTCCGCGGCGCGAAAGCGCCGCTGGCGATCCAGCCACTCGAGCCGGATGCCGCCGCCCGCCGACGGCCGCGGGGCGACGCGCTCCGACAGCAGCGCCGGCCGCGTCAGGTCGTGCCCCTGGGCATCCTCGTCTTCCCAGTGGACCTGAAAGATCTCGGTGGGCTGCTGGCGGCCGCGCAAGGGAAAGCTGCCCAGGCTGCGGAACAGCAGGTTCCGGTCCGGCGCGCGGACCTGCGACACCACGGAGCGGGTCGCCCAGATCTGGTCCGGCCCGGACAGGTCGGACAGGCGCGAGGCGACGTTCACGGCATCCCCGTAACAGTCACCGTCGACCTCGATCACCTCGCCGGCGGCGATGCCGATCTGCAGCCGCATCGGTGCCGCACTGGGCCAGTGCTCGGTGTGGTCCTGGCGCGAGCGCTGCAGGTCCAGCACGGCGGCCAGCGCCTTCCTGCCATCGGGGAACACGGCGAGAACGCCGTCGCCGAGCGTCTTGACCACGCGGCCGCCATGGGATTCGCACACCCGGCCGATCCAGTGCGTCAGCTGCGTGACGGCATCGGCCGCCCGGGCGTTGCCGAGCGCCTCGTACAGGCCGGTGCTGCCCGCCAGGTCCGCGAAAACGACCGTCGTGCTCGAGCCCATTGTTGTTGACATCCGCCACACGGCGCGGCGTTGCTGCAGTAACGCCGAAGTGGCCCATCCATTATGAGTGGGCCGGCTTGGGCCCGGGACGTTCCCGGCACGCCACCGGCCGGAGTGTTGTCGCGCGTCAAGGCCAGGCCCCGCCGATGTCTGTCCAATAAACCGTCCAAGCATAATTAGACAGTCTATTGGACAGTTAGACAGTTCGCCCATCCTCCAGGCCAGAGCCAGCACCGGCGCGTTGCTGGTTCTCCCCGTGGAATGTCGCGAATTCACGACGTGTTCCATGCATTGCTCAGGCCATCTGGACACAGGTTGACAGATCACCTATACTGTCCATATCAATCTGGACAGATGCCGAGGCTTTCTTCTTGAACAGCAAAGAGCTCCTGGAACAGACGGGCATCTCGCGGGCGACGTTGAACAACTACATCGCCCTCGGGATCGTTCCGCGCCCCGAGGTGCTGCCGCCGGAACCTGACGACGGCGCGGCCCCTCGCATCGGCTATTTCCCGGCCGATACGGTGCAGCGCATCACGGAAATCCAGCGGCTCAAGCACGAGGGCTGGAGCATGAGCCGCATTGCCGCCCACTTCGGCGCGCCGTCCGTGTCCCGGGAGCCGGCCCCGACCCGGGGCATCGCTCCCGCTGACGGCCCGCCCGCCGGCCCGCGCCGGGATCTGCCTCGCCTGTCGATCGGCAAGATCGCCTACCCTGCCTACCTGGTCAGCCAGGACCTGACGGTGCTGTGGACCAACCCGGCGTGCACGGCGGTGCTCGGCGGCGCCAAGGCCGGAGACAACGCGCTGGTGCACCTCATGCAGGAGCCTCCCGCCGCCTGGGGCGAGGAACTCGCGCGCTTTCATGTCGCTCTGGCGCGGCAGCACGGCGTATCGGCGGACCGGCTGGGACGCGACCTGCCCTCCGACCAGCGCGCCCGGCTGGAGCGCCTCGCCCGCGACCCGGGACCGCATGCGCAGCCCCTCGTCTCGCATGTCTGCGGGTCCGCCGATGCCGGGACGGGCGCGGGCGTCTGCGTGTACGCCGTGCAGTTTCGCGAGGGCATCCTGTTCGTGCATGTGCCGGGCGGCCCGCAGGCGCAGGACCTGGCTTCCCTGCTCCAGTCGCGGGAAGTGGTCCTCGGCAGCCCGGAACGCAAGCGCCTGCCCGTGCTCAGCGACGTCGCGGTCGTCGTGACGGACCTGCAGCACGCGCCGCGGCTCTGGTCGGCCCTGCCCGCCGAGGAGTATTTCGAGCTGATCAACCAGATCTGGCTCGTGGCCGAGCCGATCATCCGGCGCCACCGCGGAACACCGGGCAAGCATCCGCGCGACGGCATCGCGTGCTATTTCCTGGGACAGCGCGACGACAGCTACGCCTGGAACGCCATCGCGGCCGCCCATGAAATGCGCGAAGCCATGCAACGTGTCAACCAGGAGTGGCAGGCGCGCAAGGGCTGGACCACCGAGCTGTGCATGAACACCGGCATCGACGAGGGCCGGCAGTGGCTGGGGACCCTGCGGTCGGGCGGCGCGGCCGAGTTCACGATGTTCGGCGAGACGCTCAACCGCGCCGCGCAGCTGGCGCAGATCGCCAGCGACGGCGCGATCTGGGCAACCAAGGATCTCCTGGCGAAACTGGCTCCGCAGGACAAGCAGAGACTCAGATGGGGCGTCCACCGTCGCGGCGCGGACGGCCATGCGGTTCTGGTGCCCGCCGTGTTCTCCACGGCCGACCGCCTTGCCGAGCCCGGTGCCGCGCCGGATCAGTGGCGCGGCATCGCCGGCCTTCCCGTCACCGAGATCGTCGCCATCGCGGGGGCCGACGGCCGCCGCGAGCGAACGACCGATCAGCAACCGTTCTGATCCAAGAGAGACAAACCATGCGCTGGTTCAAACCCAACCTCAAGAGCATCCACGCCCTGTTCGGCGGCCACGCGGGCCGGGATGCCGACACCACCGTGCTGGACCTTGGCATCGAGGACATCCGGGAGGCCATGCTGGCGCTCCTCGAGGAGGTCGAGGACGGGCGGGTGACGCCCGTCGAGCGGCGCATCCGCTACGCGGTCGACGTGCTGGGCCTGTGGTACCTGCGCGGCGACCTGATGGCGGTGCTGGCGAGCCAGTACGGCGAGACCGGGGCGCGCGACCGGCTCGACCCGGTCAGCGACATGTTCCGGGCGATGCTGCCGCAGGGCCTGCGCTCGCGGCCCAGCCCGCTGGGCCATTCGAAGGGTTGAGCGCCCCGGGACGCCCTATTCCCACTCGATCGTCGCCGGCGGCTTGCTGCTGACGTCGTAGGTGACCCGGTTGATGCCGCGCACCTCGTTGATGATGCGGCCGGACACCTTCTTGAGTAGCGCGTACGGCAGCTCCGCCCAGTCCGCCGTCATGAAGTCGCTGGTCTGCACCGCCCGCAGCGCCACGACGTAGTCGTAAGTGCGACCGTCGCCCATCACGCCCACGCTCCTGACCGGCAGGAACACCGTGAACGCCTGGCTGGTGAGGTCGTACCAGGTCTTGCCGGTGTGCTCGTCCCGGAAGTTGCGCAACTCCTCGATGAAGATCGCATCGGCCCGCCGCAGCAGGTCCGCGTACTCCTTCTTCACCTCGCCCAGGATCCGCACGCCCAGGCCCGGCCCGGGGAAGGGATGGCGGTACACCATGTCGGCCGGCAGGCCCAGGGCCACGCCCAGCTCGCGCACCTCGTCCTTGAACAGGTCGCGCAAGGGTTCCAGCAGCTTCAGGCCCAGTTGCTCGGGCAGGCCGCCCACGTTGTGGTGGCTCTTGATGGTGACGGCCTTCTTGCTCTTGGCGCCGCCGGACTCGATCACGTCCGGATAGATGGTGCCCTGGGCCAGCCACGCGACGTGGCGCGAGTGCGTTTCCTTGATCTTCGCGGCCTCGGCCTTGAAGACATCCACGAAGAGGCCGCCGATGATCTTGCGCTTGGCCTCGGGGTCGCTCACGCCCGCCAGCTTGCCCAGGAACAGCTCGCCGGCGTCCACCCGCACCACTTTCGCGTGGAGCTTCCCGGCGAACATGTCCATCACCATGTCGCCTTCGTTCAGCCGCAGCAGGCCGTGGTCGACGAACACGCAGGTGAGCTGGTCCCCGATCGCCCGGTGGATCAGGGCGGCCGCGACGGAGGAGTCCACGCCGCCCGACAGGCCGAGGATCACCTCCTCGCCGCCCACCTGGCGCCGGATCGATTCGACCGCCTCGGCGATGTGGTCGCGCATGACCCAGTCGGGCCGGGCGCCGCAGACGTCCAGGACGAACCGCTCGAGGATCGCCCGGCCCTGCTGGGTGTGGGTCACCTCGGGATGGAACTGCACGCCATAGAACCGGCGCTCATCGTCGGCCATGCCGGCGATGGGGCAGCTCTCGGTCGACGCCATGAGCTTGAATCCCGGCGGCAGGTCGGTGACCTTGTCGCCATGGCTCATCCAGACGTTGAGCATGCCGTGGCCCTCGGCCGTGGTGAAGTCGGCGATGTCGGCCAGCAGCCGGGTATGGCCGCGGGCGCGCACGCTGGCAAACCCGAATTCGCGCAGGTGCCCGCCCTCGACCTTGCCCCCGAGCTGGTGGGCCATGGTCTGCATGCCATAGCAGATGCCGAGCACCGGCACGCCGAGCTCGAACACGGCCTGCGGCGCCTTGTCGGTGGTCTCCTCGTAGACGCTGGCATGGCTGCCCGAGAGGATCACGCCCTTGAGCGCGCCGTCGGCCGCGTAGCGGCGCACCCAGTCGTCGCCGACGTCGCAGGGGTGGACCTCGCAGAACACGTGCGCCTCGCGCACGCGGCGGGCGATCAGCTGCGTGACCTGGGAGCCGAAATCGAGGATGAGGATCTTTTCGTGGCCCAAGCTGGCTTCACTCCGCACGGTAATTGGGGGCTTCCTTGGTGATCTGGACGTCATGCACATGGCTCTCGCGCATGCCGGCGGCCGTGATCTGCACGAACTCGGCGCGCTCGTGCATCTCGTCGATGGTGGCGCACCCGCAGTAGCCCATCGCGGCGCGAACCCCGCCGCCCATCTGGAACACGATCGAGACCATCGAGCCCTTGTACGGCACCCGGCCCTCGATGCCCTCGGGCACCAGCTTGTCGGCGTTGGGGTTGCCGGTGGTCGCCTCCTGGAAGTAGCGGTCGGCGCTGCCCTGCTGCATGGCGCCGATCGAGCCCATGCCGCGGTAGCTCTTGTAGCTGCGACCCTGGTACAGCACGATCTCGCCGGGCGCCTCCTCGGTGCCGGCGAACATGCTGCCCATCATCACGGTGCTGGCGCCGGCCGCCAGGGCCTTCGCGATGTCGCCCGAATAGCGCACGCCGCCGTCCGCGATCAGCGGCACGCCGCTGCCGCGCAGCGCGGTGGCCACGTTGTCGATGGCGGTGATCTGCGGCACGCCGACCCCGGCGACGATCCGGGTGGTGCAGATCGACCCCGGGCCGATGCCGACCTTGACCGCATCCGCGCCGACCTCGGCCAGGGCCCGGGCCGCCGCGCCGGTGGCGATGTTGCCGCCGATCACGTCGACGCCCGGATAGTTCTGCTTGACCCAGCGCACCCGCTCGATGACGCCCTTGCTGTGGCCGTGGGCGGTGTCCACGACGATCACGTCCACGCCGGCCTTCACCAGCGCCTCGACGCGTTCCTCGGTCCCCTCGCCCACGCCGACGGCCGCGCCCACGCGCAGCCGGCCCGACGCGTCACGGGCCGCGTTCGGAAAGCTGGTCTGCTTGGTGATGTCCTTGACCGTGATGAGGCCCTTCAGCTCGTACGCGTCGTTGATCACCAGCAGGCGCTCGAGCTTGTACTTGTTCAGCAAGGCCTTGGCTTCAGCCGGGGTCGTGCCTTCGCGCACGGTGATCAGTTTCTCCCGCGGCGTCATGATCTGGCTCACCGGCACGTCGAAGCGGGTCTCGAAGCGCAGGTCGCGGCCGGTGACGATGCCCACCACCTTGCCGCCATCGACCACCGGGAATCCTGAAATCCCCAGCTGTTCCTGCATGGCGAGCACTTCGCGCACCGTGTGGTTCGGCGTGATGATGACCGGGTCGCGCAGCACACCGGACTCGTAGCGCTTGACGCGGGCCACCTCGGCGGCCTGCTGCTTGGGCGTGAGGTTCTTGTGGACGATGCCGATGCCGCCTTCCTGGGCGATGGCGATCGCCAGCCGGGCCTCGGTGACCGTGTCCATGGCTGCCGAGACCAGCGGCAGGTTCAAGCCGATGTTGCGCGACAGCCTGGTCGCCAGTGCAGTGTCCTTCGGCAGGACCTGCGAAAAGGCCGGCACGAGCAACACATCGTCGAAAGTGAGTGCTTTTCCGAGCAGTCGCATGCTCAGTTTCCTTGCAAACGCTGGGGGGAGGACGGGATCCCGGAACCGGGCAATGAACGACGCGGGGCAGCGGCGCGGGGGCTCTGCATCTGATGAAAGCTCCAAAAAAAGAATTGTACCCGCGCCCTCCCGACGGCAAGCCGCCCCGCGGCGGACGCCTTCGGCCGGGCCCGTTGCGAACCGACACCAATGCGGCGACAAGCCGGTGGCGCCCGGACGCACGGCAGAGCTAAACTCACTTGCATGAAAGCCTCCCGCCTGCTCGCGCTCGTCCTCGCCGCCGCGCTTCCGGCTCTGTGCTCGGCCCAGTGGCGCTGGATCGACAAGAGCGGCCAGACGGTCTTCAGCGACCAGCCCCCGCCGCCGGACGTGCCGGCCGGCAAGATCATCAGGCAGCCCGGCGCCAAGTCCAGGACCGCTCAGGAGGCCGCGGCGCCGGCCGAGCCTGCTTCCAGGACGGCGGCGCCGCTGCGGATCGCAGCCAGCGCCGCCAAGCCGGGTGCCAAGGACAAGGAATTGCAGGAGAAGAAGAAGAAGGCCGAAGCTGCCGAAGAGGAAAAGAAGAAAGCCCAGGAAGAGGAAGACGCCCGCCTGCGCGCCGACAATTGCACGCGCGCCAAGCGGTCCAAGGCATCCTTCGATTCGGGCGTGCGGATCACGCGCATGAACGACAAGGGCGAGCGCGAAGTCCTCGACGACGCCCAGCGCGCCTCCGAAGTCAAGCGCCTGGAAGCCGTGATCGCCAGGGACTGCAGCCCGGCCGGCGGCAAGTGACCCGCCGGCCCCGGCAGCGCCCCTAGCGGCGCGGTCCGGCCCCCCGCCCTTTCGCGAACAATCCTGCCGCGCGCGCGCCCTGGCGCGCGAAGCGCTCGCGCCGGGCCAGCTGGGGATCGACCTGCAGCGGCCGGTAGACCTCCACGCGGTCGCCGTCGCGAAGGGGCTGTTCCATGGCCGCCTTTCGACCCCAGACGCCGACACTGGCGCTGCGCCACCGCAGCGCGGGCCGCGCCCGCGGCAGCCCGCTGCGCTCGATCGCCTGCGCCACGGGGGCGCCGGGCGCCACGCTGACCAGCCACTCCAGCACCTCGCGCGGGGCCGGCGAGTACAGCACGGTCACGCGCATGGTGTCAGCCATAGACCTGCTCGGCGCGCTTGACGAATGCGTCGACCATGGTGCCGGCGATCTTGTCGAAGACCGGGCTCACCAGGCGCCCGAGGGTGGAGTTCTCGAAGCCGTAATGCAGCTCCAGTTCGACCTTGCACGCGCGCTGCTCGCCGGTGCCCAGCGGCGTGAACGTCCATTTGCCTTCGAGGCGCGAGAACGGTCCCTCCTCCAGGTGCAGCTTGACCTCCCGGCCGGGGATGTGCTCGTTGCGCGTGCGCCAGGTGTGGTGGATGCCCATGAACGAGATGCCGATCTCGGCCAGCATGCCGGCTTCCGAGCGCTCCACCGCGATGCCTTTGTTGCACCAGGGCAGGAACTCCGGATAGCGCTCGACGTCGGTGACCAGCCGGAACATTTCCTCGGCGCTGTACCAGATGAGGACGGACTTGTGAACTGTTTTCATAGAGAATGCGAGGCCCGCGGGGCATTGTAGATAGCACAGCGCGCCCTTACGTGTAGTCCATGGCCAAGAAACCAGATACCTCCAGCCGAATCGCCGACAACAAGAAGGCCGCCTACAACTACTTCTTCGAGGAAAGGTTCGAGGCCGGCATGGTGCTGCAGGGGTGGGAGGTGAAGGCCTTGCGCGAAGGCAAGGTGCAGCTCACCGATGGCTACGTCGTGATCAAGGACGGCGAGTTGTTCGTCATCGGCTGCCAGATCAATCCCCTGAAGACCGCCTCGACGCACGTCAACCCCGACGCCGTGCGCACCAAGAAGCTGCTGATGCACAAGGACGAGATCCGGCGCCTCATCGGCAAGGTCGAGCAGAAGGGCTACACCCTGGTGCCGCTGAACCTGCACTGGAAGGCGGGCAAGGTGAAGTGCGAGATCGCCCTGGCCAAGGGCAAGGCCGAGCACGACAAGCGCGACACGATCAAGGACCGGGAAGGCAAGCGCGAGGTCGAACGCGCCATGAAATCGCGGCACCGCTGAAAAATCTTTCGCGGCCGCGGGAATAAACCGCTGGCCGCCGGCGTTCATGCAGGCAGGAGCCTTTTCCTGACCTGGAGACAAGCATGAACCATCGCATCCTCCGCCTCGCTGGCCTGTCCGCGTGCGCCACCCTGCTGGCGGCCTGCGCCGCCGTGACGCCGACGGCCCCCGCCACCGCCTCCAACGGCGCGCTGGTTGGCCCCAACGGCATGACGCTGTACACCTTCGATCGCGACGCCGGCGGCAAATCCATGTGCAACGGGCCGTGCGCCACCAACTGGCCGCCCCTGATGGCGCCGGCCGCGGCGTCCGCGGCCGGCGCGTGGAGCGTGATCACGCGCGACGACGGCGCCCGCCAGTGGGCGTACCAGGGCAAGCCGGTGTACTACTGGGTCAAGGACACCAAGCCCGGCGACCGCACCGGGGACGGCGTCAACAGCGTCTGGCACGTCGCCCGTCCTTGAGGCATGCCGCCGGGACTGCGCTCCCGGGGCTAGACTGGGGGATGGCCATTGACGCCGCCGCGAACAGCCTGGTCGGGCACATCCCGGACCTGCGCCGTTACGCGCGGGCACTCACCGGCGACGCCTGGGCGGCCGACGACCTGGTGCAGGACACGCTGGAGCGGGCGTGCGAGCGCTGGCAGTTGTGGGCCGCGGGCAGCGACCTGCGCGCGTGGCTGTTCACGGTCATGCACAACCTGTTCGTGGATGGCGCGCGGCGCGCGTTGCGCCAGCAGCACCATCGGGTGGACGTCGACGACGTGGCCGACGAGCTCGTGGCCCCGCCGCGCCCGCCCGAGCAGGCACTGGACCTGCAGCGATGCCTCATGCGGCTGCCGCCGGACCAGCGCGAAGTCCTGCTCCTGGTCAGCCTGCAGGACCTCAGTTACGAGGAGGTCGCCAGGATCACCGACGTTCCGCTGGGCACCGTGATGTCGCGCCTGTCGCGCGCGCGCAGCAGGTTGCGCGAACTGATGGATGGCCGGCCAGCCGCCGCGCCGCCTGCGACACCGGCCCTGCGGCGCCTCAAGTAAGACACGGACCATGAAGGACGCTCCCACCCTCCTGCGCGACGAGGCCCAGCTGCACGCCTTCGTCGACGGCCGGCTCGACGCCCAGGCCCGCGCGCAAGTGCAGGCAAGGCTGGACGCCGATCCCGCCGCGGCGGCACAGGTGCTCGAATGGCAGGCACAGCGCGACGCGCTGCGCGGCCTGCACGCCGGCCTGCTGGATGAGCCGGTGCCGACGGCGCTGCTGGCCGCGGCGCAGCAGCTCGATCGCCGCAACAGCCGCTTCGGCCGGTGGCAGCGCTGGGGCGGCATGGCCGCCTCGCTGCTGCTGGCCTTCGGCATCGGATGGGGCAGCCACGGCCAGTGGCGCGCCCGGCAGGAGGCCACGGGGCCGGTTGCGGCGCGGGCGCGCCTGGCCAGCACGTTCGGGCAGGAAGCGCTGGTCGCGCATGCGGTCTTCTCCCCGGAAGTGCGGCACCCCGTCGAAGTCGACGCGCAGCAGCAGGAGCACCTGGTGCAATGGCTGTCCAAGCGGCTGAACCGGCCACTCAAGGTGCCCGATCTGCGCGAGCAGGGCTATGAGCTGGTGGGCGGGCGGCTGCTGCCCGGCGAGAAGGGCGCCCGCGCGCAATTCATGTACCAGAACCCGCGCGGCGAGCGCATCACGCTGTATGCGGGCGCGCTCGATGCCGGCGGTGCCGGGCAGGCGGGCGAGACGGCGTTCCGCTTCACCAGCCAGGGCGACGTGGCGACCTTCTACTGGGTGGACGGCGGGTTCGGGTACGCGCTGGCCGGCAAGCTGCCTCGGACCAGACTGCTGGCGCTGTCCGAGTCCGTGTACAAGCAGCTGTAGGCGCTCTACGCCAGTTCGCGCAAGGGATGCGCGTGGCGCGGCCACGGGCTGGCGAAGAACGCCGCCACCGCCGCCGGTTCGACCTCCTCGATGCGCGCCGGGCTCCAGCGCGGCGCGTGGTCCTTGTCCACGGCCAGCGCCCGGATCCCTTCCACCGTATCGCTGGCGGCGCCGGGCCGCAGATGGAAACAATGGCGCACGAGATCGCGTTCCATGCGCAGATCCTCGGCCAGCGTCATGTGCCGCGCCCGCCGCACATGCTCCAGCGTCACATGCAGCATCAAGGGCGAGCGCTGGCGCAGCAGCGCGGCGGTCCCGGCCGCCCAGCCGGACCCGTCGGCCTCCAGCGCCGCGACGATATCGCCGACCGTCGGCAGTGCGAAGAAGCGGTCGATGTCCGGGCGCTGCACAGCCAAGTCCCCGGCTGGCGCCGCCGCCAGCCGGAGCCGCTCGCGCAGCCGCTCGAAGCCGTCATGGTCGCCCAGGCTGTCCCACACGGCGGGCAATTCGGCCGATGGCAGCACGCCGTCCGCGAGTCCGGCGGCGACCGCGTCCGCACCGCCGAGCAGGTGCCCCGTGAGCGCGAGGTACTCGCCGAGGTGGCCCGGGCAGCGTGCCAGGAACCAGCCGCCGCCCACGTCCGGGAACAGCCCGATGTTGGTCTCGGGCATCGCCATCTTCGTGCGCTCCGTGGCGATGCGCAGGCTGGTGTCGCCGCCATGAGCAGAGATTCCCATTCCGCCGCCCATCACGATGCCGTCCATGAAGACGACGTAGGGCTTCGGATAGCCGTGGATCAGGTGGTTGAGCGTGTATTCCTCGGTGAAGAAGTCCTCCAACCGCGGGTCGCCGGCCAGCGCCGCCTGGTGGAAGAAGCGGATGTCGCCGCCGGCGCAGAAGGCGCCGAAGGCTCCCTCCCTGCCCGTTCCCCGGATCGCCACCCGTTCCACGCGCGGCTCCCCGCGCCAGGCCAGCAGCACCGCCGTGAGTTCGCGGATCATCTCCAGCGACAACGCGTTCAGGGCCCGCGGCCGGTTCAGCGTGATCAGCCCCGCGCTGCCACGGATCTCGGTCACCACATCGCTCATGCTCTTTGTCTCCACCCGATCAGTTCGTTCATCACCAGCGCGCCGATCACCAGCGCGCCACCCGCCAGGACCGCCGGCCGCGGGGCCTCACCAGCCCCGACCCAGGCCAGCAGGATCCCGAAAATGACCTCCAGCAGCGCCAGCAGCGAGATCTCGGGCGCCTTGAGCACCCGGGCGCAGACCACCGCCAGGGAGCAGGGAATCGCCAGTTGCACCACGCCCAGCAAGGCCAGCAGGCCGATGTCGTGGGCCGAGGCCTGAAACGGGAGGGCCAGGGGCAGCGCCAGCAGCATGGAGATCGCGCCGCCCACCAGCACGGCGGGAACCAGGTCGACACCCTGGCCCTGCGCGTTGGCGCGCTGCGTGACCGTCCAGTTGATGCCGCCGGCGATCGGCACGCACAGGGCGACCAGGGTGCCCGCGAAGCGGCCGGTCTCGACCTGGGCGCCGTACATGTAGGCAATGCCCGTTCCGGCGACCGCGATCGCCGCCCAGGTGCGCGGGGGAATGCGATGGCCGATGGCCGCCCAGGCGATGAGGGCCGTGAGCAAGGGACCGAGCGCCATCGTGACCAGGGTGTTGGCGACGCTGGTCAGCGTGAGCGCGACCATGAAGGCCGTGAACATGACGCTCCAGCACAGGCCGGACAGCCACAGCGGCCAGCCGCCGTGCCTGATCCTGGCGAACACCTCGCGGCCCTGGAAGAACGGCAGGATCACCAGCAGCGACAGCACGGTGAAGAAGCTGCGCCAGAAGGTCAGCTCGAAGCTGCGCGCCTGCTCGAGGTGGCGCGTGACCACGCCCGCCGTGGACCACATCATGGTCACGGCGACCATGACGAACACGGCCTGGGTGTGATTGAGCTTCATTGTTCTTGTTTGCCGCGTCTGCGACGGCAGTAGAAAAACCAACTACCGGACGCAGAGAACGCAAAGGGTACGCAGAGGTCGCAAAAGACATCCATCGGAAACTGTCTTTTTTGCGCTCTCTGCGTACCCTTCGCGCCCTCTGCGTCCGGCTGTCCGCTTTCGAATCTTACGCCGCTTCCCTGAGCGCCCGCTTGCGCTCGTGCTCCTTCAGGTAGCGCTTGCGCAGGCGGACCGACTTCGGCGTGATCTCCACCAGCTCGTCGTCCTCGATGAACTCCACGCCGTATTCCAGCGTCAGCTCGATCGGCGGCGTGACCTTGATCGCGTCTTCCTTGCCCGACACGCGGAAGTTGGTCAGCTGCTTGGTGCGGGTGGCGTTGACCACCAGGTCGTTGTCGCGGTTGTGCACGCCGACGATCATGCCCTCGTACACCGGGTCGTTCGCCTTGACGAACATGCGCCCCCGGTCGTCCAGCTTGCCCAGCGCGTAGGTGAAGATCTCGCCGTCGTCCATGGAGATCAGCACGCCGTTCTTGCGGCTGGCGATCTCGCCCTTGTACGGCTCGTAGCCGTCGAAGATGTTGGAGATCAGGCCCGACCCGCGCGTCAGGTTCAGGAACTCGTTGGAAAACCCGATCAGGCCTCGCGCCGGAATGCGGTACTCCAGGCGCACGCGGCCGCGGCCGTCCGGCTCCATGTTCACCAGCTCGCCCTTGCGCTCGCCCAGGGCCTGCATCACGCCGCCCTGGTGCTGCTCCTCGATATCCGCCGTCACCAGCTCGATCGGCTCGCTGCGCACGCCGCCCACGTCGCGGAACACCACGCGCGGCTTGGACACCGCCAGCTCGTAGCCCTCGCGGCGCATGTTCTCCACCAGGATCGTGAGGTGCAGCTCGCCCCGGCCCATTACCTCGAACACGCCCTCCTCGCCGGTTTCGCTGACGCGCAGGGCCACGTTCGACTGCAGTTCCTTCTGCAGGCGGTCCCAGATCTGGCGGCTGGTGACGTACTTGCCTTCGCGGCCCGCGAGCGGACTGGTATTGACGCAGAAGTTCATCGTCAGCGTCGGCTCGTCCACCTTCAGCATCGGCAGCGGCTGCGGTGCCAGCGGGTCGGTGATGGTGACGCCGATGCCGATCTCCTCGATGCCGTTGATCAGCACGATGTCGCCGGGGCCGGCTTCCTTCACCTGCACGCGGGTCAGCCCTTCGAAGGTGAGCACCTGGTTGACACGGCCCTTCACGGCGTTGCCGTCCGGCCCTTCCATCACCAGCACGTCCGTCGCCGGTCGCAGCGTGCCCTGGTTGATGCGGCCGACGCCGATGCGGCCCACGAAGCTGGAGTAGTCCAGCGCGGAAATCTGCAGCTGCAGCGGCGCCGCGGGGTCGCCCTCGTGCTGCGGGACGTGCTGCAGGATCGTGTCGAACAGGGCTGCCATGTCGGGGCCCCACTGCTCGCCCGCAGCGCCCTCCTCCAGCGAGGACCAGCCGTTGATGCCGGAGGCGTAGACCACCGGGAAGTCGAGCTGCTCGTCGGTGGCGCCGAGCTTGTCGAACAGGTCGAACGCGGCGTTGATCACCTTGTCGGGATTCGCGCCCGGCTTGTCGACCTTGTTCACCACGACGATGGGACGCAGGCCCAGGGCCAGCGCCTTCTTGGTCACGAAGCGCGTCTGCGGCATCGGCCCCTCCTGCGCGTCGATCAGCAGCAGCACCCCGTCGACCATCGACAGCGCCCGCTCCACCTCGCCGCCGAAGTCGGCGTGGCCGGGTGTGTCCACGATGTTGATGTGCGTGCCTTTCCAGCTGACGGCGCAGTTCTTGGCCAGGATGGTGATGCCGCGCTCGCGCTCGATGGCGTTGTTGTCCATCACGGTGTCGACCACCTTCTCGTGCTCGGCGAACGTGCCGGACTGGCGCAGCAACTGGTCGACCATGGTGGTCTTGCCATGGTCGACGTGGGCGATGATGGCGATGTTTCGGATCTGGGTCATTGGGTTTGCAGCTCGGTCTGGCCGAGGATTTGCTGGATTTCGATGGGACTGAGCAGGCGCGAGGGAATCAGTTCCCCGGCCTTGACATGGGCGGTGCCGAGCAGCGAGCGCGGTGTGTCGCCGAACACGGCGACCTGCCCGGCGTCGGGCCAGGCGCCGCGCCGGCGCAGGCCGCTGAGGAAGCGTGCGGCATCTTCGTGCCCGAGCGTGACGCCCTCGTGACCGGGCAGCAGCGCTTCGACCGGCAGCAGGCGCGCGAGACGCTCGTCCTCGGCCATGGCCTCGAACTCGGCGAGCGTCGCGCAGTGCGCGACGTCGAAGTGGCCCGTGGCCGTGCGACGCAGCGCTGTCAGGTGCGCGCCGCAGCCCAGCGCCTCGCCGATGTCCTCGCCGAGCGTGCGGATGTACGTGCCTTTGCTCACCTTTGCCACGAGGCGCAGGGTCTTCGCATCGACCGGCGTCAGCGCCAGGGCATGGATCACGACCGTGCGCGCCTCGCGCTCCACCTCTTCGCCCGCCCGGGCATATTCGTACAACGGCTTGCCGTCCTTCTTCAACGCGCTGTGCATGGGCGGGACCTGTCGGATCGAACCGGTGAACCGGCGCGCGACGGCGGCGAGCGTTTCGGGCGTGATGGCCGGAACCGCGCGTTCGTCGACCACATCGCCTTCTGCGTCGCCGGTGCTGGTCCGCACGCCCAGGCGCACCGTGGCCTCGTAGGTCTTGTCGGCATCGAGCTGCAGCTGGCTGAACTTGGTCGCCGCGCCGAAGCACAGCGGCAGCACGCCGGTGGCCAGGGGATCGAGCGTGCCGGTATGGCCGGCCTTCTCGGCGCGCAGCAGCCACTTGCACTTCTGCAAGGCCTGGTTGCTGGAAAGACCCAGCGGCTTGTCGAGCAGGAGCACCCCGTGCACGGGGTGCCGTGAAATTTTGGGGCGAGATTCCATCTTGCGTGTGTGGCCGCTGAGGCCACTTCCAAGCAAATTGGAACCTGACCCCGATATTTCGGTCAGTCGTCCTTCGCGCGGGAGGAAACCGCCTTGGCGATCAAGGCGTTCATGTCGGCGGCACGCTCGGTGGTGCGGTCGAACTGGAAATGCAGCGTCGGCACGGTGTGGATGTGCAGCCGCTTGAACAGGCCGTTGCGCAGGAAGCCTGCCGCCTGGTTGAGGGCGTCCTGGCACTCCTGGGGGTCCCCCACGAGCACGCTGAAGAACACCTTGGCGTGGGCATAGTCGGGCGTGACCTCGACCGCCTGGATCGTGACCATGCCGACCCGCGGGTCCTTCAGCTCGCGCGCGATCAGCTCCGTCAGATCGCGCTGGATCTGATCGGCGACCTTGAAGGCGCGGTTGGGGGTGGCTGATTTCTTGGGCACCTGAATTCCGAAGACGGGGTCAAGGACGCAGAGGGCGCAAAGGATACGCAGAGATCGCAAAAAAGAAATTCAAAAGGAATTCCTGGATCCTTTTGCGTCTTCTGCGTACTCTTCGCGTCCTCTGCGTCCGGCTGTCCGCCTTAGAGCGTCCGTGCGATTTCCTTGATCTCGAAGAACTCCAGCTGGTCACCCTCGTGGATGTCGTTGTAGTTCTTGAGCTTGACACCGCACTCGAAGCCTTCCTTGACCTCGCGCACGTCGTCCTTGAGCCGCTTGAGCGACTCGAGCTCGCCGGTGTAGATCACCACGTTGTCGCGCAGCAGGCGGAAGTGCGCGTTGCGATTGACCATGCCGCTGGTGACCATGCAGCCGGCCACCGTGCCGATCTTGGACGCCACGAACACGGTGCGGATCTCCGCGGTGCCGATGACTTCCTCGCGCTTTTCCGGCGCCAGCATCCCCGACATCGCCGCCTTCAGCTCGTCCACGGCGTCGTAGATGATGTTGTAGTAGCGGATGTCGATGCCGTTGCCCTCGGCCAGCTTGCGCGCGCCGGCGTCGGCCCGGGTGTTGAAGCCGATGATCACCGCCTTGGCCGCGATCGCCAGGTTCACGTCGGATTCGCTGATGCCACCCACGGCCGCATAGACCATCTGCACCTTCACCTCGTCGGTCGACAGCTTCAGCAGCGACTGCGCCAGCGCTTCCTGCGAGCCCTGCACGTCCGCCTTGACGATGATCGGCAGCGTCTTCACTTCGCCGGCCGTCATCTCGGAGAACATGTTCTCCAGCTTGGCGGCCTGCTGCTTGGCCAGCTTGGTGTTGCGGAACCTGCCGGCGCGGTAGGTCGCGATCTCGCGCGCCCGGCGCTCGTCGGACAGCACCATGAACTCGTCGCCGGCCTGCGGCACCTCGGTCAGGCCCTGGATCTCGACCGGAATCGACGGGCCGGCCGACTTGATCGACTTGCCGTTCTCGTCCAGCATGGCGCGCACGCGGCCGTAGGTCTGGCCGGCCAGCACCACGTCGCCGGTCTTGAGCGTGCCGGACTGCACCAGCACCGTGGCGACCGGGCCGCGGCCCTTGTCCAGCTGCGCTTCGATCACGAGGCCCTTGGCCATCGCCTCGACCGGCGCCTTCAGTTCCAGCACTTCGGCCTGCAGCAGCACCTGCTCCAGCAGCGTGTCGATGCCCTGGCCGGTCTTGGCGGACACCGCCACGAACGGCGATTCGCCGCCGTACTCCTCGGGCACGACTTCCTCGACCACCAGCTCCTGCTTGACGCGGTCCGCGTTGGCATCGGGCTTGTCGATCTTGTTGATCGCCACCACGATCGGGACGCCCGCCGCCTTGGCGTGCTTGATCGCTTCCTTGGTCTGCGGCATGACGCCGTCGTCGGCCGCCACCACCAGGATGACGATGTCGGTCGCCTGCGCACCGCGCGCCCGCATGGCGGTGAACGCCTCGTGGCCCGGGGTGTCCAGGAACGAGATCACGCCGCGCGGGGTTTCCACGTGATAGGCGCCGATGTGCTGGGTGATGCCACCGGCCTCGCCCGCCGCCACCTTGGCGCGGCGGATGTAGTCCAGCAGCGAGGTCTTGCCGTGGTCGACGTGGCCCATGACGGTCACGACCGGGGCGCGCGGCAGCGCTTCGCCCTCGGCGGCGCCGACGTCGGCTTCGGTGAACGCCTCGGGATCGTCCAGGGCGGCCGTGACAGCCTTGTGGCCCATGTCCTCGACCACGATCATGGCCGTGTCCTGGTCCAGCGGCTGGTTGATGGTGACCATCTGGCCCAGCTTCATCAGTTGCTTGATGACCTCGGACGCCTTGACCGACATCTTGTGCGCCAGTTCCGCGACGGTGATCGTCTCGGGCACGTGCACCTCGATGATGCGCTGTTCGGCCGGCGCGGCGGCCGCGTGCTCTTCGCGATGGTCGCGGTCGCTGCCGCGGCGGCCGCGGGGGCCGCCACGCCAGGCATTGCGGCCGACACCGCCCGAAGCGTCGCCCCGGGTCGGGATGGCCTTCTTCTTGGCCGGATCGCCCGCCCAGCTCGAAGACAGCTTGGCCGACTTGACTTCCTTGCCGGCGCCCGGGCCCGCCGGGGCGGCCGCGCCAGCGGCGGGCCGGCCCGTGCCGGTGCCGACCGCGGGCTTGTGCAGCGTGCCTTTGGCGCCAGGCTTGCCGGGCTCGGGCGCCTTGGCCACCGGCCTGGCTTCCTCGGGCTTCTTGGCGACCAGCACCTTCTTGGGCGCCGACATCATCGACCGGATGGCCGCGGCCTCGGCCTCTGCCTTGCGGCGGCGCTCGGCGAGGTCGCTGGCGCGCGCCGATTCCTCGGCGGCACGCGCCTGCGACTCTGCCTCGGCCTTGGCGCGGGCCTCGTCCTGCGCCTTCTGGCGCGCTGCCGCCGCGGCGGCGGCTTCCTGAGCGGCCTGCTCCTTCTCGGCGTGCTGCTCGGCCTTCCTGGCCTCGAGCGACGCCAGATGCGCGGCGGCGCGCTCCTCGGCCTCGCGCTCGCGGCGTTCCTTCTCCTCGCGCTCGGCGCGCTTGGCGACCAGGTCTTCCTCCTGGCGGCGGATCAGTTCGGCCTGGCGGCGCGCCTCTTCCTCGCGGCGCAGCAGGTCGGCCTCGTCGTGGCGCGGCTGCGGCGCGTGCACCTCGGCCTCCGGCGCCTCGATCACCGCCGTGTCGCCGCCTTCGTCGCGCTTGACGAAGGTGCGCTTCTTGCGCACTTCCACCTGGATCGTCCGGGCCTTGCCGGTCGAATCCGCCTGCTTGATCTCGCTGGTCGACTTCTTGACCAGCGTGATCTTCTTGCGCTCCGACGTGGCGGTGCCGTGGCTCGCCTGCAGGTAGCCAAGCAGCTTCTGCTTGTCGGCCTCGCTCAGCGCGTCACTGGCCGAGCTCTTCGCAACGCCAGCGCTGCGCAGCTGCTCAAGCAGCGTGTCGGTGGATTTCTTGAGTTCGCTGGCAAACTCGGCGACGGTAGTACTGGACATGTGTTCTGATGCCTTCCATCACTCGCTGGCGGCGGTGGCCGTGGTGGTGAACCAGTGCTCGCGCGCCTTCATGATCAGGGCCTTGGCCTCGTCCGCGGACTGGCCGGTGATATCGGTGAGTTCGTCGACGGCCAGGTCGGCCAGGTCGTCGCGGGTGTGGACGCCGGCCTCGGCCAGCTTGGCGATCAGCTGCGGCGAGAGTCCCTCGAGGTCGCGCAGGTCCTGCGAGACTTCCTCGACGCTTTCCTCGCGCTGGATCTCCATCGTCAGCAGGGCGTCCTTGGCCCGCGAGCGAAGCTCGTTGACGGTGTCCTCGTCGAACGCCTCGATCTCCAGCATTTCCTGGATCGGCACATAGGCCACTTCCTCCAGGCTGGTGAAGCCCTCCGCGAAGAGGATGTCGGAGATCTCCTGGTCGACGTCCAGCTTCTCCATGAACAGCTTGCGGATCGTGTCCGTCTCCTCGGCCTGCTTCTGCGCCGATTCGTTCGCGTCCATGATGTTGATCTTCCAGCCGGTGAGATCGGAGGCCAGGCGCACGTTCTGCCCGCCGCGGCCGATGGCGATCGCGAGGTTCTCCTCGTCCACCACCACGTCCATCGCGTGCTTCTCCTCGTCCACCACGATCGACGAGACGTTTGCCGGCGCCAGGGCGCCGATCACGAACTGCGCCGGGTCCTCGGACCACAGCACGATGTCCACGCGCTCGCCGGCCAGCTCGTTGGTGACCGCGTTCACGCGCGTGCCGCGCACGCCGACGCAGGTGCCGATCGGGTCGACCCGCTTGTCGTGCGACAGCACGGCGATCTTGGCGCGCGAGCCGGGGTCGCGGGCGCAGCTCTTGATCTCCAGCAGGCCCTGCTCGATCTCGGGCACTTCCTGGCGGAACAGCTCGATCATGAACTCGGGAGCCGCCCGCGACAGGATGATGGGCGCGCCGCGCAGCGTCAGGTCCACCTCCATGATCATGGCCCGGACCCGGTCGCCGTTGCGCAGGTTCTCCTTGGGGATCATCTCGCCGCGCCGCAGCCTGCCTTCCACGCGGCCGCTCTCGACGATGATGTCGCCCTTGTCCATGCGCTTGACGGTGCCCACGAAGATCTTGTCGCCGCGCGACATGAAGTCGTTCAGCAGCATCTCGCGCTCGGCGTCGCGGATCTTCTGCAGGATCACCTGCTTGGCCGCCATCGCGCCGATGCGGCCGATCGGCACCGACTCCACCGATTCCTCGATGTAGTCGTCGACGTCGATGTCGGCGATCTGCTCGCGCGCTTCGAACAGCAGGATTTCCTGGTCGGGCAACTGCAGGCCGGCATCGTCCGGCACCACGTGCCAGCGGCGGAAGGTCTCGTAGCTGCCCGTGTCACGGTCGATCGCCACCCGAATGTCCACGTCGCCTTCGTACAGCTTCTTCGTGGCCTGGGCCAACGCCGACTCCACCGCGCCAAACACCACGTCCCGCTCGACGTTCTTCTCGCGCGAGATCGCTTCCACCAGCATCAACAGTTCGCGGTTCATTACGGCTCTCCTACCTGATCAATTCCGGCCCCGCCATCTCCCGATGCGACGGCCCCGCCGGTCTTCCGGCCCTTGAAATCCACAATCGGCGCCAGTCGCGCCTCCTTCAACTCATCCAGCGAGAAGCCCAGCGCCTGCAGCGGCGCCGGCGCCTTCTTGCGGCTGACCTTCTGGCCCGGCTTGGGCGCCGGCTCGTCGCTCCACACGATCTGCCAGCCGCCGGCCTGCGCGCGCTCCAGCCGCCCCCTGAACTTCTTGCGGTTGGCGGCCACCAGGCCGCCGGCGGCGGCGCCCATGGGCGCCTTCAGCGTGATGTCCACCATTTCGCCGGCGAACCGCGCGAAATCGCTCTCGCCCCGCAACGGCCGATCGATCCCCGGCGACGACACTTCCAGGCGCTTGTAGTCGACGCCCTCGACCTCCAGCGCGAACTGCAACTGGCGCGTCACCTTCTCGCAGTCCTCGACGTTGACGAACTGCTCGGCGCCCGGCTGCCAGGGCAGGTCGATCGTGACGCGCAACAGCCCTCCGGCGGAGCGCTCGATCTCCACCAGGTCGTAACCGAGGCCGGTCACGGTTTGCGCCACGATGTCCTGCAATGCCAAGGCCTGTTCTGCTCCAGTCGAAAATCGATGCCCGACCAAGGCGGCGCCCGCCCTTTCGTCACTTCGAGGGGCGGCCAAAAAAAACGGGCGGTGTGTACCCGCCCGTTTGGTCGTGAAGCAAGTATTGTACCCTTGAACTCGAGCCGGCGCAACGCCCCGGACACGTGCGCGAACGGGCGCGGGCCCGGCTTCCTTCGACAGGCTCAGGACAGGCCCTTCGTCAGGCTCAGGACAGGCCCTTCGACAGGGTCAGTCGACGACCGGCCGCCGCTGCTGTTTCACCTCGGCACGCGTGGTCTTCGCCTCGCGCCGCCGCAGCCTGGAGGCGGCGGTCGGTTTCGTCGCGCGGCGGCGGCGCGGCGGCGCGGCGACGCTGTCGACGAGCTCCTGCAGCCGCCCCCATGCCTCCGCCCGGTTGAGTTCCTGGGTCCGTTGCGACTGCGCCTTGATGACCAGCACGCCGTCACGCGTGATGCGGCGGTCCGGCAGTGCCAGCAGCCGCTCCTTGTGGTCCTGCGGCAGCGACGAGTTGCGGATGTCGAAGCGCAGGTGGATGGCGCTTGCGACCTTGTTGACGTTCTGCCCGCCCGCGCCCTGCGACCGCACGGCGGTGACTTCCACCTCCGACTCGGGGATTGCCGTCGACCTGGCTTCGGCCATGGCTCAGCTGGCCGCCGCCACAAGGGTGCGGGTGTAGTCCTGGCGCGGCGCATCCATCACCTGCGCCACCGTGCCCGCCTCCAGGATGTCGCCGTCCTTCATCACGACGACATCGTGGGCCATGGCCCGGATCACGTCGACGTCGTGGGTGATGAGCAGGTAACTCAATCCCTTTTCGCGCTGCAGCCGCTGCAGCAGTCGCAGCACCTGTTTCTGGATCGTCACGTCCAGCGCGCTGGTGGGCTCGTCGAGCACCAGCAGCTGCGGCTGCACGATCAGCGCCCGCGCAATCGCCAGCCGCTGCCGCTGGCCGCCGGAGAACTCGTGGGGATAGCGTTGCAGCAGGCCCGGGAACTGCTCCTCGCCCAGGCCGACCTCGGCCAGCGCCCGGACGACCCGCTCGCGCCGGTCGGCGAGCGCCAGCGCCGGCTCGTGCACCAGGAGGCCCTCGCCGACGATCTCCTCCACGGTCATGCGCGGCGACAGCGAGGAGAACGGATCCTGGAAGACCACCTGGACGACCCGCCGGATGGCCTTGTTCTTCGTCGCATCGGGGCCCCAGCGCGTTCCGGCCACGTCGAGGTCGCCCGCATGCGGCAGCAGGCCCAGCGCGGCCAGCGCCAGCGTGGACTTGCCGGAGCCGGACTCCCCCACCACCCCCAGCGTGCGGCCCGGGTCGATCGAGAACGCGGCGTTCCTGACGGCCACGAAGCGGCCCTTGCGGAACCAGCCGCGAAAGCCCGGCAGGGGCACCGGATAACTGACCTCGACGCCGCTCGCGCGCATCACCGGCGCCTGGGCCGCCGCCGCCTCCACCACGTCCCGCACCGGCCGGCTGTCGATCAGTTTTCGGGTGTACGAATGCTGCGGATTCGCGAAGACCTCGGCGACGGATCCTTGCTCCACCAAGTGGCCGTTTTCCATGACGGCGACCCGGTCGGCGAACTTGCGCACCAGGTTCAGGTCGTGGGTGATCAGCAGGATCGCCATGCCGTTGTGCTGCTGCACTTCGCCGAGCAGATCCAGGATCTGGCCCCGCAGCGTGACGTCCAGCGCCGTGGTCGGCTCGTCGGCGAGCAGCAGTCGCGGCCGCCCGGCCAATGCCATCGCGATCATGGCCCGCTGCCGCTGCCCGCCGGACAGCTGGTGCGGGTAGACCGCGGCGCGCCGCTCGGGATCGGGGATGCCGCAGGCCGCCAAGGCGTCCACCGCCGCCTGCCAGGCTTGCCTGGCGTTCAGCCCCTCCTTGAGCTGCAGCACCTCGGCGATCTGGTCGCCGACGGTGTACAGCGGGTTCAGGGCCGTCATCGGCTCCTGGAAGATCATCGCGATCTCGCGGCCGCGCACCGCCATCAGGTCGCGTTCGGGCAGCGCGAGCAGGTCGCGCTCCGCGCCGTCCCGCTCGCCCGCGAAGCGCGCCGACCCGGTCACCTGCGCGTTCTGCACCAGGCCCAGCAGGCTGAGGGCGGTCACCGTCTTCCCCGATCCGGACTCGCCGACCAGGGCCAGCTTCTCGCGGGGAGCGATCGTGAAGTCGACGCCGTGCACCACCTCCTTGCCGCCGAAGGCGACGCGCAGGCCCTGCACCTGGAGCAGCGGGGCCGTCATGCGTCGGCCTTCCGGGGATCCAGCGCGTCGCGCAGGGCGTCGCCCATGAAGGTCAGGAGCAGCAGCGTCACCACCAGGACGGCAAAGGTGGAGATCGAGATCCACCAGGCGTCGAGGTTGGTCTTGCCCTGGCTGAGCAGCTCGCCGAGCGACGGCGTGCCGGGCGGCACCCCGAGTCCGAGGAAGTCGAGCGAGGTCAGCGCCAGGATCGCGGCGCTCATGCGAAACGGCAGGAAGGTCACCACGGGCGTCATGCTGTTGGGCAGGATGTGCTTCCACATGATCCGCCCGTTGCCCACGCCCAGCGCCCGCGCCGCCCGCACGTAGTCCATCTGCCGGTTGCGCAGGAACTCGGCGCGGACATAGTCGGACAGCCCCATCCATCCGAACAGCGACAGCAGGATCAGCAGCAGCGCGACGCTCGGGGCGAACACCGCGCTGAAGATGATCAGCAGGTACAGCTCCGGCATCGAGCCCCAGATCTCGATGAAGCGCTGGAAGGCCAGGTCGGTCTTGCCGCCGAAATAGCCCTGGACGGCGCCGGTCAGCACGCCCAGCGCCACCCCCACCACGGTCAGCGCGAGCCCGAACAGGACGCTGACACGAAACCCATAGATCAATTGCGCCAGCAGGTCGCGGCCGCGCTCGTCGGTGCCCAGCAGGTTGTCGCGGTTGGGGGCCGAGGGATTGGGCTCCTTCGCGAAGTAGTTCAAGGTCCTGGACCCGTACGGGATCGGCGCGTAGATGGCCCAGTTGCCGTCCTTCGTGATCCTGTCCTTGATGAAGGGGTCGAGATAATCCGCCGGGGTGCGGAAGTCGCCCCCGAACACCTGCTCCGGATAGTCGTTGACCATCGGGAAATAGAAGTCGCCGTTGAATCGGACCAGCAGCGGCCGGTCATTGGCGAGCACCTCGGCGAAGAGGCTGAGGATCACCATGCCGGCAAAGAGCACCAGGCTGACGAAACCGAGCCGGTTGCGCCGGAAACGCCGCCACGCGCGCGCGCCGGGGCTCTCGGAGCGCGCGGGCCGGGGCGCCGCCGCGGGCGGCTGCGGCTCAATCGAACTTGACACGGGGATCGACCCAGACATAGCTCAGATCGCTGATGAGTTTGGTGAACAGCCCGATGAGGGTGAAGAAGTACAGCGTCCCCATCACGACCGGGTAGTCGCGCCGGATCACGCTTTCATAGCTGAGGAGCCCCAGCCCGTCGAGCGAGAACAGCGTCTCGATCAGCAGGGCCCCGGTGAAGAACGCGCCGATGAAGGCCGCCGGAAAGCCGGTGACGATGGGGATCAGGGCGTTGCGGAACACGTGCTTCCACAGCACGCGCCGCTCGCTCAGGCCCTTGGCCCGCGCGGTCAGCACATACTGCTTGCGGATCTCCTCCAGGAAGGAGTTCTTGGTCAGCATGGTGGTCACCGCGAAGCTGCCCACCACCATGGCCGTCACCGGCATGGCGATGTGCCAGAGGTAGTCGACGATGCGCGCGCCCCAACCCAGTTCGTCCCAGTTGCTCGAGGTGAGGCCGCGCAGCGGGAACCACTGCAACTGCCCGCCGAAGATCACCAGCAGCGCAACCCCGAGCACGAACCCGGGGATGGCGTAGCCGACCAGCACGATCAAGGTGGTGACCAGATCGAAACGCGATCCCGCCCGCACGGCCTTGGCCACCCCCAGCGGGACGGCGATGAGATAGCTGATGAAGAAGGTCCACAGCCCCAGGCTGATCGACACCGGCAGCTTCTCCTTCATCAGTTGCCACACGTCCTTGTTCTGGAAGAAGCTGCGGCCCAGGTCGAACTGAGCGAACTGCTTGAGCATCTTCCAGAAGCGCTCGGCCGGCGGCTTGTCGAAGCCGTACAGCGCCTTGATCTGCTCGATCTTCTTCGGGTCCACCCCCTGCCCGCCGCGGTAGCCGCCGGCGTCGCCCGCCGCGCCGGCGCCGCGGCGCGCTTCGGCGATGAACTGCTCCACCGGGCCACCCGGCACGAACTGCGTCACGACGAAGGTCAGCAGCAGCACGCCGAACAGCGTCGGCAGCATCAGCAGGATGCGCTTGATGATGTAGGCGGTCATTGGGCTATCTGGACGTGATCGGCGGCATCCGCGCCCACCAGGTGGTCATCGGCCAGTCCATGTAGGCGACGCCCTCGGGCGGATGCGGCGGCACGGCGGCCGGCCGTTCGAGCTTCCAGGGACTGTACGCGACCCGCTGCTCGCTGCTGGTCCAGGCCGGCACCATGTAGTGGCCGTGAGCGATCACGCGGTCCAGGGCGCGGCAGGCCGCGAGGAACTCGCCGCGGTTGTCCGCGCCCGTGATCTTCGCGATCAGGGCATCGATCGCCGGGTTCTTCAGCCCCCAGTAGTTGCCCGAGCCGTTGGTGTCCGCCGCCTTGCTGCCGAACAGGTCGGCGTACTCGGCCCCGGGGAAATGCGTCCCGGGAAACGAGATGCCGACCATCTCGAACTGGAAGCCGTCCAGCCGCTCCTGGTACAGCGCGAAGTCCACCGTGCGAAAGCGCAGCTCGATCCCGAGCTTCTCGAGCGCCCGCTTCCAGGACGCGAGCGTGGTGACCGAGCGCGACTCCGTCGTGTCCAGCAGTTCCACCACCAGCGGCTCGCCCTTGGCATTGCGCAGGGCGCCGTCGCGCAATTCCCAGCCGGCTTCCTTCAGCAGCGCCTGGGCCTTGCGCAGGTTCTCGCGCAGCGAACCGGGCAGGTCGGTGCGGGGGGGCGCCGCCATCGGCCCGAACGCTTCGGCCGGAAGGTTCGCCCGGAAGGGCTCCATCAGCGCGGCCTCCTCGCGCGACGGCGGGCCGTTGGCCTCGCAATCGGTGTTGCCGAAGATGCCCTTGACCCGCTTGTAGCTGTTGCGAAACAGCTGCCGGTTCATCCACTCGTAGTCCATGGCGAGTTCCAGCGCCATGCGCACGCGGCGGTCCCGGAATTTCTCGAGCCGCTGGTTCAGCACGTAGCTGTAGAACCCGTCGGGGTTGCGATGCTGGAACGGGCTCTTGATCAGATCCCCCTTGGCGATCCGGGGACCGTTCAGGCGCCGGGTCCAGTCGCCAGCCGAGAAGAACAGCATCAGGTCGAACTCGCCGGCCTTCAGGGCCTCGAGCTGCGCCGTGTTGTCGCGGTAGATCTTGACCGTAATCCGGTCGAAGTTGTTCGTGCCCCGCCGCACGGGCAGGTTGCGCCCCCAGTACTGCGGGTCCCGGGTGTAGGTGATGTCCTTGCCGAAGCGCACCGGGCCGATCCGGTACGGACCTGTCGCCACCGGAACGTCGGTCACCACCTGGTCGAACGGCTTGCCGGCGCCCCAGGTGCGGCTGAACACCGGCAGCCCGCCCACCACCAGCGGCGACTGCCGGTCGCGCTTGCGGAAGCGGTAGCGCACCGTTCGCTCGTCGATGACGTCGCACCCCTCGACGTTGACCAACAGCGTGGCATAGCCCGGCGCCGCGTACTTGGAGACCAGGGTCTCGTAACTGTGCTTCACGTCGGCGGCGAGCACCGGGTCGCCGTTGTGGAAGCGCGCCTCGCGGCGCAGCCGGAACGTGGCCGAGAGCAGGTCCGGCGCGACCTCCACGTCCTCGGCCAGCAGGCCGTAGCCGACGCCGATTTCGTCCATGGACCCGGTGAGCAGGCCTTCGAACAGCAGGTCGCCCAGGAACGAAGGCGCCGTGCCCTTGAGCGTGAACGGGTTGTACTTGTCGAAGGTCGAGATCCGCGATCCGGCCACCAGCCGCAATTCGCCGCCCTTGGGCGCGCCGGGATTCACGTAATCGAAGTGCGCGAACCCCGGCTGGTACTTGAACGTGCCCCATACCGAATACCCGGGCGCCGCCCAGCCGATCCGGGCGGCAACCAGAAGCAACACGAGCATCCAGGAACGCATGAGACAATTCTGCACAGAAATATCCAACCAATGAGGCCTATGGGATTCCTGACCGGCAAGAAATTGTTGATCACCGGCGTTCTCTCGAACCGCTCGATCGCGTACGGCGTAGCCAAGGCATGCCACCAGCAAGGTGCCGAACTGGCCTTCAGCTACGTTGGCGAGCGCTTCCGCGACCGCATCACGGAGCTGGCCGCCGACTTCGGCTCGAGCCTGATCTACGACTGCGACGTCGGCGACGACGCGCAGATCGAGAACCTGTTCCGGGACCTGTCGGCAACATGGCCGAAGTTCGACGGCTTCCTGCACAGCATCGGCTACGCGCCGCGCGAGGCGATCAGCGGCAGTTTCCTGGACGGCCTGTCGCGCGAGAACTTCCGGATCGCCCACGACATCAGCGCGTACAGCTTTCCGGCGCTGGCCAAGGCCGCCCTGCCCTATCTGAACGACCGGTCCTCGCTGCTGACGCTGTCGTACCTGGGCGCCGTGCGCGCCATCCCCAACTACAACACCATGGGCCTGGCCAAGGCCAGCCTCGAGGCCTCGGTGCGCTATCTCGCCGAGGCCGTGGGCAAGCTGCCGGACGGCCGCAGCATGCGCGTGAACGGCATCAGCGCCGGCCCGATCCGGACGCTGGCGGCCAGCGGCATCAAGGACTTCACCAAGCTGCTGGCGATCGCGGCCAATGGCTCGCCCCTGCGGCGCAACGTGACGATCGAGGACGTCGGCAACGTCGCCGCGTTCCTGTTCAGCGAGCTGGCCGCCGGCATGACGTCCGAGATCACCTACGTGGACGGCGGCTTCAGCCACAACGCGGTGGCGGTGGTCGAGTAATTCCGCGCGCGCCGGCACGACGGCTGGCAGCAGTGAAGTGTTCCGGAATCAGGGGCGCGCCGATGGAAGACTACGCGCTGCGGAACAGGTGCGCGAAACTGCGGCTGACCTCGAGCACTTCCGGGTGTCCCTCGATGTGCACGCGCTGGCGGCCGGTGTCGTCGCGCGTGATGCGCGAGACGGCCGCCAGATTCACCAGCGTGGAGCGGTGGATCTGCCAGAACTGCTGGGGGTCCAGGCGCGGCGCCAGTTCGCGGATCGGCGTGCGGATGAACGCCTCGACCTGGCGCGTCTGCACCCGCGTGTACTTCTCGTCGGAGCGGAAGAACAGGACGTCCTTCACGTCGATCAGCCGTGTCGTCGATCCCACCGAAGCCTGGATCCAGCGCAGCGGCCCGTCGGCGCGCGGCGCGGCCGCGCGCTCGACGCCCTGGCCGATGCGCAGCAGCTTCGCGAGCAGCGCGTCCACTACCGCCTCGTCGCCGCCGGCGCCCGGCGGCCTGGCCTGCAGCCTGGCCTGCACCCGCTGCGCCGTGTGCGCCAGCCGCTGCGGCTCCACCGGCTTGAGCAGGTAGTCGATCGCGCCCTGCTCGAACGCGGCGATCGCATACTCGTCGTACGCGGTCACGAACACAATCTCGCCCGACCAGCCGGGCAGCGCCACGATTTCGCGCGCGGCTTCCAGACCGGTCATGCCCGGCATGCGGATGTCCAGGAACACCACGTCCGGCCGCAGCTCGTGCGCCTTGTCGAGCGCCTCCTGGCCGTCCCGCGCCTCGCCGCAGACCTCCAGGTCCGGCCAGACCTGCGCCAGGCGGGACTTGAGCTGCTCGCGCAGCAGGCGTTCGTCGTCGGCGACCAGGCCGCGCAGGCGGGCGCCGGCGGCGGCCTTCACGCGGCCCCCTTGGCGCTGCGCGCCGTCCCCCCGAGGGGGAGCGAGCGCCTCCGGAGCGGCCGAGCGGCGCTCACGCGGCCCCCTTGGCGCTGCGCGCCGTCCCCCCGAGGGGGAGCGAGCGCCTCCGGAGCGGCCGAGCGGCGCTCACGCGGCCCCCTTGGCGCTGCGCGCCGTCCCCCCGAGGGGGAGCGAGCGCCTCCGGAGCGGCCGAGCGGCGCTCATGCCGGCTTGCTCTCGGGTGCGAAGCCGGCGCCGGCCGCCTCGGGTCCGGCGCGGTACGGCAGCGTGATGCGGACCATCGTGCCGCCCGACGCGCCGGAGCGCAGCATCAACATGCTCTTGCCTGCGTAGAGCATGGCGAGACGGTCGCGGATGTTCTGCAGGCCCACCCCGGTTCCGGACGTGGGGCCGTCGAGCAGGTCGCCGTCCGGCAGGCCAACGCCGGTGTCGCTGACTTCCACCGACAGCTGGCTGTTCTGCAGCGCCGCCGCCACACGGACCTTGCCGCCTTCGGGCTTGGGCTCGATGCCGTGCTTGATCGCGTTCTCCACCAGCGATTGCAGCATCACTGGCGGAAACTCGGCCGACCGCAGGGCCTCGGGCACGGCGATCTCCACCTCCAGCCGCTCCTCGATGCGCATCTTGATCAGGTCCAGGTAGGACGTCACCAGCCGCAGCTCGCGGCCCAGCGTGGAGGACTCCTGGCGCATCTGGGGCAGCGCGCCGCGCAGATACGTGATCAGCGCCTTCTGCATCTTGCTGGCGCGCGGCGGGTCGGTCTCGATCAGGTAATCGACCGCCGACAAGGTGTTGAACAGGAAATGCGGTTCCACCTGCGCCTGCAGCACCTGCAGCCGCGCCTGGACCAGCTGGCGTTCCATGGTTTCGCGCTCGGCCGTGTCCAGCGCCGTGCGCACCTTGGCGTCGGCCTGGGCGACCTTCTTGACGACGATCTTGGCGGCGACCAGGTAGGCGAACAGGATCACCATCACGGCGGCGCCCAGGTCGCCCAGGATGCCGCGGAACGTCACGACCTTGCGGCGGACGACGACCTTCTCGTCGCCGCGCGTTTCCGACAGGGCCTTCTCGACGCTGGCCAGCGCCTCCTCGGTGGCCTTTTCAGCCGCCTTCTCGGCGTCTTCGGTGCCGGCGGCCCCGGGCGGAGCCGGGACAGCCGGCGGCGCGGGCACTGCCTCCCGGCCGGCCCGCGGGCTCTTCGAGATGCGGATGCCGTCCTTGCCGCCGATCGAGATCACCGTGTCGCCGCCCGACCTGATCTCGCGCACCCGCTCGTGCTTCAGTTGCAGCATGTCGCCGATGATCGAGCCGGCGATCAGGATCACCAGGAACAGCAGGACCAGGCGCCACCATGACATGGTGGCCACCCATTGGGACACCTGCGTGTTGGCGCGAATCAGCCAGTGGAGGATCGCGCCGCGGTGACGCTGCGAGCTGCTGCCTTCCGTGCTCATTGCGCGAGGGTAACCGCTTTTGCGCCCTCGGCGATCGGTGCCATTGAGGTGTTGCGGCAGTCTGCGCCGGCACAGGCGACCGGGGCGTCATCCGGCAGCGTCCGCTGCCCGGACACGACGACCGGCGGCAGCGTCACATGGGGCCGCGTGTCGCGCGCCCCGAACTGCCCCGCCATGCTGCCGGCCAGCAGCCACGCGGCGGCGGTCGCCGCCACGGCCACGATGGCCAGGATCGCGCGCACGGCCGAGCTTGGCAGGTGCAGATCCGGCTGGTAGAGCGCGGGGCTGTGGAATCTTGTCATCGTTGTCCTCCTGTACGGCCACGCCGGCCCGTGGGGAGGACTGTAGGAAGCCAGCCGGGCCGATGCATGCGCCATGCGACAGGCTGCCGCGGCCTGCGACGAACAGCGCCCAGCCGCGACGAAGCGCGGCCGGCGCCGGGCTCACAGGGGGACGCAGTCGGCGAAGTAGCTCGTCTTGCCGTCGGCGCCCACCTCTTCCACCAGGCCGTGGATGTCGGTTTCGAAGCCGGGGCACTGCGCATTGAACTCGCGCGAGAACTTGAGGTAGTCGACGATCTTGCGGTTGAACACCTCGCCCGGGATCAGCAGCGGGATGCCGGGCGGGTACGGCGTGACCAGGGACGTCGTGATCCGCCCTTCCAGCTCGTCGATCGGCACCCGCACCGTCTTGCGGTGGGCGATGTACGCGAACGCGTCGCTCGGCTTCATCGCCGGCGTCAGCTCGCTCAGGTACATGTCGGTGGTCAGCCTGGCGATGTCGTAGCGCGCGTAGAGCTCGTGGACGTGCTGGCACAGGTCGGCCAGGCCCATCCGTTCGTAGCGCGGGAACTGCTGGCAGAACTCCGGCAGGATCCGCCACATGGGCTGGTTCTTGGCGAAGTCGTCCTTGAACTGCTGCAGCGCCGACAGCAGCGTGTTCCAGCGGCCCTTGGTGATGCCGATGGTGAACAGGATGAAGAAGCTGTACAGGCCGGTCTTCTCCACGATGATCCCGTGCTCGGCCAGGAAACGGGTCACGATCGACGCCGGGATGCCGGTCTTGGCGAACTTGCCGTTGAGGTCCAGGCCCGGGGTCACGATGGTCGCCTTGATCGGGTCCAGCATGTTGAACCCTTCGGCCAGGTTGCCGAAGCCGTGCCACTTCGCCGTCCGCGCCTCGCCCTTGATGATCCAGTCGTCCGCGCGGCCGATGCCCTCGTCCACCAGCTTGTCCGGGCCCCAGACCTTGAACCACCAGTCCTTGCCGTACTCGCCCTCGACCTTGCGCATCGCTCGGCGGAAGTCGAGCGCCTCGACGATCGACTCCTCCACCAGCGCCGTGCCGCCGGGCGGCTCCATCATCGCGGCCGCCACGTCGCAGCTCGCGATGATCGCGTACTGGGGGCTGGTCGAGGTGTGCATCAGGAACGACTCGTTGAACAGGTGCCGGTCCAGCTTGCGCTCCTGCGAGTCCTGCACCAGCACGTGGCTGGCCTGGCTGATGCCGGCCAGCAGCTTGTGCGTCGACTGGGTGGCGAACACCAGCGACTCGCGCGGCCGCGGCCGCTTCTTGCCCATGGCATGGTACGGGCCGTAGAACGGGTGGAACGCCGCGTGCGGCAGCCACGCTTCGTCGAAATGCAGCGTGTCGACGTAGCCGTCGAGCATCTTCTTGATGGTCTCGGTGTTGTACAGGACGCCGTCGTAGGTCGACTGCGTCAGCGTCATCACCCTCGGCTTGATGCTTTCCGGGTCGACGCCCTGCAGCAGCGGGTTGGCCTTGATCTTCGCCTTGATCGCGGCCGGCTCGAACTCGCTCTGCGGGATCGGCCCGATGATGCCGAAGTGGTTGCGCGTGGGCTTCATGAACACCGGCACGGAGCCGGTCATGATGATTGCGTGCAGGATCGACTTGTGGCAGTTGCGGTCGACCACCACCACGTCGCCCGGCGCCACCGTGTGGTGCCAGACGATCTTGTTGGACGTGCTGGTGCCGTTGGTGACGAAGAAGCAGTGGTCGGCGTTGAAGATCCGCGCCGCGTTGCGTTCGCTGGCGGCGACCGGCCCGGTGTGGTCGAGCAGCTGGCCGAGCTCGTCCACCGCGTTGCAGACGTCCGCACGCAGCATGTTTTCGCCGAAGAACTGGTGGAACATCTGGCCGACCGGGCTCTTGAGGAAGGCCACGCCGCCCGAGTGCCCCGGGCAGTGCCACGAGTAGGACCCGTCCTCGGCGTAGTCGAGCAGCGCCTTGAAGAACGGCGGCTGCACCCCTTCCAGGTAGCTCTTGGCCTCCCGGATGATGTGGCGGGCCACGAACTCCGGCGTGTCCTCGAACATGTGGATGAAGCCGTGCAGCTCGCGCAGGATGTCGTTCGGGATGTGGCGCGACGTCTTGGTCTCGCCGTACACGTAGATCGGCACGTCCGAGTTCTTGCGCCGCACCTCCTCGATGAAGCTGCGCAGGTTCAGCACCGCCGGGTCCAGGTCGGGCCCGGGCGTGAACTCCTCGTCGTCGATCGACAGGATGAAGGCGCTGGCGCGGCTTTGCTGCTGCGCGAACTGCGACAGGTCGCCGTAGCTGGTGACACCCAGCACCTCGAACCCTTCGCTTTCGATCGCCTGCGCCAGCGCGCGGATGCCCAGGCCGGACGTGTTCTCGGAGCGGTAGTCCTCGTCGATGATGACGATCGGAAAGCGGAATCTCATGGCGGGCCTCTCGCTGCGGCCAAAATCGTGAACTGAGGCGCGAAGTGTATGCAAAGAAGCAGCCCGTCCTTGCGCGACGGCTGAATTTACTCAAAATGCTACCCATCAGGACCGCTGGAGGGGTGATGGCGCAATCGACACTGTGGTGGCTGCTGGCTGGGACGGCGGTGGCCGTCGAACTGATCACGGGCACGTTCTACCTGCTGATGCTGGCCATCGGCCTGGCGGCGGGCGCGCTGGCGGCGCATGCCGGCGCGGGCGTGCCCGCGCAGCTGGTCGCCGCCGCGGCGGTGGGCGGCGCCGGCGTCGTCCTCTGGCACATGAAGCGCCGGCAGCGGCCCGCCGACCCGGCGGCCGCGGCCAATCCCGCCGTCAACATGGACGTGGGCGAGACCGTGCAGGTGCACGCCTGGAACGAGGACGGCACGGCCACCGTGAAGTACCGCGGCGCGAACTGGACGGTCGTGGCGCTGGAAGGCAGCGTGCACGGCACCGGCGCGCATCGCGTGCGCGAGGTCGTCGGCAACCGGCTGGTCGTGGAAAAACTCTAAGGAAGAAACACCATGGAAATCGCACTGGTCCTGTTCGTGATCGCCGTCATCTTCGTCGTGCAGTCGATCAAGGTGGTCCCGCAGCAGAACGCCTGGGTCGTGGAGCGGCTCGGCAAGTACCACGCCGTGCTGGCGCCAGGACTGAACTTCCTGCTCCCCTTCATCGACCGCGTGGCCTACAAGCACAGCCTCAAGGAGATCCCGCTCGACGTGCCGAGCCAGATCTGCATCACCCGCGACAACACCCAGCTGCAGGTGGACGGCATCCTGTACTTCCAGGTCACCGACCCGATGCGGGCAAGTTACGGCTCGTCCAACTACATCGTGGCCGTGACGCAGCTGGCCCAGACCTCGCTGCGCAGCGTGATCGGCAAGCTGGAACTGGACAAGACCTTCGAGGAGCGCGACATCATCAACGCCCAGGTGGTGCAGGCCATCGACGAGGCGGCGCTGAACTGGGGCGTGAAGGTGCTGCGCTACGAGATCAAGGACCTCACGCCGCCCAAGGAGATCCTGCATGCCATGCAGGCCCAGATCACGGCGGAGCGCGAGAAACGCGCCCTGATCGCGGCCTCCGAGGGCCGGCGCCAGGAACAGATCAACATCGCCACCGGCGAGCGCGAGGCCTTCATCGCCCGCTCGGAAGGCGAAAAGCAGGCCGCCATCAACCAGGCACAGGGCGAGGCGGCCGCCATCCTGGCTGTCGCCGACGCGACAGCGCAGGCGATCCAGCGGGTGGCCGCCGCCATCCGCGAGCCGGGCGGCGACCAGGCGGTCCAGTTGAAGGTGGCGGAGCGGGCGGTGGATGCCTTCGGCAAGGTGGCCACCGAGTCCAGCACCACCCTCGTGATCCCCGCCAACATGAACGAAGTGGCCGGGCTGATCACCTCCGCCATGCGGATGGTCCAGGCCGGCAAGCCGGCGGCCTGAGCGCCGGCAAAAAGAAAACGGCGCCTGCGCGGGCGCCGTTTCCGGGGGACGAACGGCCCGGCGGGCCGCTCGCGGTCGGCTCAGGTCGCCGAGGGACCGCCCTCGGTACGGCGCTGGTGGCGCTTCTTGCCCGCGGCGCGGGCTTCCTCGGACGTGAATTCATGGGCCCGGCCGTTCGCATGGGCGGTGCGGCCGCCCATGCTGGCAATTTCACGCACCCGGGTGGGGTCCATGACGGCAAAGCCGCGCTTCGCACGCGGACGCGGAGTTTCGGTCGTGGTCTCGATCATGCTCATCTCCCGTTGACAACCCAGCACAAGCGCTGAAGGTTGGGGAGACTGTACTGCTGCACAGCTTGCCTGTGTCGCCTCAACCGAAAGAATGGATGTTGTCCTACAGAAGAGTCAAAGCACGCGCGCGTTGCGGCGGGCTCGCTGGGCCAGTTCGCGCAGGGCGCGCAGCCGGTCGATGGCCGCCACGCGCAGGCGCCTGGCCTCCTGCAGGCTGACGATGCTGGGCGCCGGACCCGTGCCTTCGCAGTACGCGTCCAGAGTGCGGCTCAGGCAGCATTCGGCCCGGGTCGCCGCGTGATCGGCAACCTCCCACTCCTCGAACAGAAGAAAGAACTGGGCCATCTCGTCCATGTCTGCCGGCTATTTAATGCCGACGTCCTGGGCCATTGTTTGACCCACGTCAGCATGCCGTCAGCGCTGGCCCGCGGCGTCGCCTCCTCTTGCGCTGACCCGGGTACGCGCCGGCGCCGCGCTGCAACGCACCATGCCCCCCGGACGTCGCGGGGTGCCGCCGCCGGCCGGCCATAATCGGGGATCGGCACCGGACCGCCGAGAGAACAGGAGCTGGCATGAGGAGTGAAGTGACCGTCACGTTCAAGGACGCCGCCCCGCTGCGGATGGACCTGGAGAAGGCCGAGGCCATGACCTCGGAGGCGGCCCGCGCCTGGCTCGATCGGCAGTTCACCGAGATGGGATGCGAGCCGCTGCGTCCCACCGGCAAGGTCCTCACCGCGGACAAGGTGGTCGTGGTGGCGCAGGCCGCCGGGCCTTCCAGGTTCGCCGACAGCGCCTGGGCGCACCAGTTCGCCCGCGCGGCGAGCGCTGCCCTCGGCAAGGCGGTGGTGCACGTCGACGTGCCGGCCTTGAGCATCGGCTACTGAGACCTGGAACGAAAAGGCCCGCCGAAGCGGGCCTTTTCTGTCCTGGCGGAGAGGGCGGGATTGCGCGAATCGTCGGCTCACCGACTGCGCGGCCCACCGGGCCCGCTGCGCGTCCGTCACGGCCGTCCCGCGGCCGTGACGACCCAACCCGCGGCGCGGGTTCTGCATCCCGCTGTCCGCCACAACGCAAAGGCCCGCCGAAGCGGGCCTTTTCTGTCCTGGCGGAGAGGGCGGGATTCGAACCCGCGGAGGGCTATGAACCCTCACACGCTTTCCAGGCGTGCGACTTAAACCGCTCATCCACCTCTCCTGCGAAGCCCGCCATTGTAGCAGCGGGCCGCGTGCTTTCCGGCCGCGCTACGCCGCTTTCGCGCTGGTGCGGCGGGCCTGCTGCGGATTGGCGAGCATGGACAGCAGCAGGTCCACGTCGGCGGGCTTGACCATGTGGAAGTCGAACCCTGCCTTGGCGGACCGGGACCGGCTCTCGGCCTCGCCGTAGCCGGTCAGTGCGATCAGCAGCGCGTCGCGCGACGCCGGCTGCAGGCGCAGGCGATGCGCGACCTCGAAGCCGTTCATGCCCGGCAGCCCGATGTCCAGCAGCACGACGTCGGGGTGGAACTGCTCGGCGATCTGCAGCGCGCTCATGCCTTCGTTCGCCACCCTGACCTCGAAGCCTTCCATCTCCAGCAGCGTCATCAGGGTTTCGGCGGATGCCGCGAGGTCGTCGACCACCAGGATGCGGCCCGGCGCCTTCTCCCGGGACGCTCCTTGCCGCCCCACGGGTGCCGGGCTCGCTGCCCGGGGGGGCGGCGGCGCCAGGCGGGCCGGCAGGTACACGACGACTTCCGTGCCGGTTCCCGGCCCGTCGCTGTGCGCGGTGACCCGGCCGCCGTGGAGCTCGACCAGGTGCTTGACGAGCGTGAGCCCGATGCCCAGGCCTCCCTGCGACCGGTCCAGCGACTGGTCGCCCTGCGCGAACAGGTCGAAGATGTGCGGCAGGAACCCCGGCTCGATGCCCGCGCCTTCGTCCTTGACGGCGATCCTCACCTCACCCGCGGCATAGCTGGCCGTGAGGCTGATCCTGGTATTCGGCGCGGAGAACTTGGACGCGTTGTTGATCAGGTTGGCCAGCACCTGCGCCAGACGGACCGCGTCGCCGACGAGCTCGACTTCCTCGGGCGGCAGTTGCACCGACAGCAACTGGTCGCTGCCGGCGACGAGCGGCGAGCTGCCTTCCACGGCCCGCTCGACCAGGTCGCCCAGGGCCAGTGTTTCCGGCTTGACCACCACCTTGCCCTGCACGATGCGCGACACGTCCAGCAGGTCGTCGATGAGCCGCGCCATGTGGTCGGCCTGCCGGCCGATCACGTCGCGCGCCCGGTTCATCGTCAGCGGCGTCACGTCCCCGCCCTGCATGATGTGCACCGCGTGGCGGATCGGCGCCAGGGGGTTGCGCAGCTCGTGGGCGAGCATGGCCAGGAACTCGTTCTTGCGGCGGTCGGCCTCCTGCACGGCAAGGTACAGGCGGGCATTCTCCATCGCGATGGAAGCGCGGCTGACCACTTCCTTGGCGAGCGCGATCCGCGACGCATCCATGCGGTCCTGCGGCGCGAGCAGCACGATGGCGCCTCGCGACTGCTCGCCGCCGAGCAAGGGGCAGATCGCCGCCGCCTGCCGGCCCTCGCGCCACAGCTCGAACTGGCGCGACTCCATGACGCGCGCCAGCGCCGCGCGCAGGCCCTCGGAGAGCGGGTCGCCGCCACCGGCCATGGCCGGATGCACCTCCACGCGCGCCAGGCCGGCACCGGAACCGGCAAGCGCCAGCACGGCGCGATCGGCCAGCATCGGCACCGCCACGTCGAAGAGGGCCTTGATCGTGTCGTCCAGATCCAGCGAGCGCGACAGCAGTCGGCCGGCCTCGGCCAGGTAGTCCGCGCGGTGGATGGCTTCCTCCGCCGCGGCACGGGCCGCCTCCGAGCGCGCCAGCGCCTCCCGGGCGGCAGCCTGCACCTGCAGTTGCCGGTTCATCCGGAACAGCTCCACGAAGACGCGGACCTTGGAACGCAGCACGTCCGGCACCACCGGCGACGGGATGTAGTCGACGGCGCCCAGCGCATAGCCGCGCTTGGCCTGGACCTCGTCCACGTACGCCGTGATGAAGACGATGGGCGTCTGCGCCGATTTCTTGTAGTTGCGGATCAGCCCGGCGGTCTCCAGCCCGTCGATGTCGGGCATGTTGACGTCCAGCAGGATCACCGCGAACTCCATCTCGAGGATGTAGCCCAGGGCTTCCTTGCCGGAGCGGGCGCTGACGATGTTCTGCCCCAGCTCCTCCAGGATGGTGCGGAAGACGACATGCTTTTCGGGCAGGTCGTCGACCACCAGGATGTTGACCTTCTCCTGCTCCGTGGGCAGCTGGCCGGATTCCAACCGCGCGCTCACTGGTGCAGCCAGGCCCGCAGGACGGCCAGCAGGTCCTGCGTGTTGACCGGTTTCGACAGGTAGTCCCAGGCGCCCGCCTCGATGCATTTCTCGCGGTCGCCCTTCATGGCCTTGGCGGTGACGGCGATCATCGGCAGGTCCTTGCCGGCGGGCAGCTTGCGGATCTCCTTCATGGTCGCCATGCCGTCCATCTCCGGCATCATGATGTCCATCAGCACCACCTCGATCTGCGAGTCGGTGGCAACGCGCGAGATCGCATCGCGGCCGTTGTCGGCCCACACGATGTCCATGCCGTGCTCCTCCAGCACGGTGGCCAGCGCGAAGATGTTGCGCATGTCGTCGTCGACGATCAGCACCCGCTTGCCGGCCAGGGGCTTGGTCGCCTCGTGCACGCTGTTGATCAGCCCGCGCTTGGCCTGGGGCAGGCGCGCCAGGCTGGCGTGCAGCGCGAGCAGCGTGTTGTCGAACAGCTTGGGCACGCTGTGCGCTTCCTGCACGGTGATCGCGTCGTCCGAGTGCCAGGTCACCTTGCCGGCGTCCCTGCCGCCGCCGCGGTACACCAACAGCGGCAGCGGGCCGAGGTGCGCCTGCGCCGCCAGCAGCGAACGGCACTCCTGCGCATCGAGCCCGGGGAATCCGTCTTCCAGGACCACGCAGTCGAAGCTGCTGTCCTCCAGCGCCTCGACCAGCTTCTCGCCGCTCTTGACCACGGTGACCGCGATCTGCTCGTCTTCCAGGTGCGCGAGCAGCTCGCGGCGCGCGCCGGTGTCCCGCAGGGCGACCAGCACCCGCTTTTGCGCGCGCACCAGGTACGCGCGCAGCTTGTCGAGCAGGGCGTCGAGCACTTCCTTGGACTGGATCGGCTTCTCGACGAACGCCATGGCGCCGGAGCGGAAGGCGCGCTCCTTCGAATCATCGGTGGAGATCACGCACACGGGCATGTGGCGCACGCTCAGGTCGTGCTTGATGCGGTCCAGCACCCGCCAGCCTTCCATGTCCGGCAGGTACATGTCGAGCGTCACCGCCGACGGCTTGTACTGCGAAGCCAGCGTCAAGGCGCCCGCGCCCATCGACGTGACGAGCCCCTTGAAGCCCTTGGCGCGCGCCGCGTCCAGCAGGAAGCGGGCAAACGCGAGGTCGTTCTCGACGATCAGCAGGACCAGGTCGCCCTGCTGGATCGTGTCGCGGTCGTCGTTGGCTTCGTTGAGCACGGCGCCGTTGTCTTCCGGCGCGGCCGCTGCCGCGTCCTCGACCTCCGGTTCCGGCCGTGGCATGCGCTTCATCCCGGGCAGGCCGGGCATGGTGTAGTCGCCGCGCGTCTCCGCCGACTGCGCCGCCCGCCGGGAGGCGCGCGTTCCCGAGTACACCAGCGGCAGGTACAGCGTGAAGGTGCTGCCCTGCCCCGGCGCGCTGGCCAGCCTGATCTCGCCGCCCAGCAGCTTGGACAGCTCCCGGCTGATGGCCAGGCCCAGGCCGGTGCCGCCGTACTTGCGGCTGGTGGAGCCGTCGGCCTGCTGGAAGGCCTCGAAGATGATCTGCTGCTTGTCGCCCGAGATGCCGATGCCGGTGTCGGACACGGCGAACGCCAGCACCTGCTGGGCGCGATTGAGGTCTTCGTTGTCGGGCGACCAGCCGCTGAACACCTCCTCGATGGCCAGCGTCACGTGGCCCTGGTGCGTGAACTTGAAGGCGTTGGACAGCAGGTTCTTCAGGATCTGCTGCAGCCGCTTGACGTCGGTGACCATCGCGGTGGGCAGGTTCATGCCGGTGTGGATCATGAAGTCCACGCTCTTGGCCTCCGCGACGTGGCGGAACGTGCGCTCCACGTACAGCTGCAGGTCGGACAGGCGCAGGTCGTTGACGTCGACCACCACCGTCCCGGACTCGATCTTCGACAGGTCCAGGATGTCGTTGATCAGCATCAGCAGGTCGTTGCCGGACGAGTGGATGGTCTTGGCGAATTCCACCTGCTTGGACGTGAGGTTGCCGTCCGGGTTCTTGGACAGCTGGTCCGACAGGATCAGCAGCGAATTCAGCGGCGTGCGCAATTCGTGCGACATGTTGGCCAGGAACTCCGACTTGTACTTGGACGTCAGCGCCAGCTGCTTGGCCTTGTCCTCCAGCGCCTGCCGCGCCTGCTCCACCTCCTGGTTCTTGCGCTCCACCTCGTGGTTCTGGTGCACCAGCAGCCGCGCCTTCTCCTGCAGCTCCTCGTTGGTCTGCTGCAGCTCCTGCTGGCGGCTTTGCAGTTCCTGGGCCAGCGACTGCGACTGCGTCAGCAGGTCCTCGGTCCGCATGTTGGCCTCGATCGTGTTGATCACGATGCCGATCGATTCCGTCAGCTGGTCGAGGAACGCCTGGTGGGTCGGATTGAACCGCTCGACGGACGCCAGTTCGACGACGCCCCGCACCTGGCCCTCGAAGATGATCGGGAGCACCAGCACGTTGAGCGGCTGCACCTCGGTCAGGCCCGAGGAGATCTTCAGCGTCTCCGGGATCGAAGACGTCAGCAGGATCTTCTTCTTGTCGTACGCGCACTGGCCGACCAGCCCCTGGCCGAGGTCGATCTCCTTGCCGTAGGACCCGTGACCGTCGGAGGCGTAACTGGCCATCAGGCGCAGCTTCGGCTGTTCGTGCGTGTAGCGCAGCACGTAGAACTCGGCCTGCTGCGCTCCCACCACGGGGGCCAGTTCGGACAGGATCAGGTGGCCGACGGCCACCAGGTCCTTCTGGCCCTGCAGCATCCGCGAGAACTTGGCGAGGTTGGTCTTCAGCCAGTCCTGCTCGGTGTTCAGCTGCGTGGTGTCCTTCAGGTTGCGGATCATCTCGTTGATGGTGTCCTTCAGCGCGGCCACCTCGCCCAGCGCCTCCACCGTGATCGACCGCGTCAGGTCGCCCTGCGTCACGGCCGTGGCCACTTCGGCAATCGCCCGCACCTGCGTCGTCAGGTTGGCCGCCAGCTGGTTCACGTTTTCGGTGAGGCCCTTCCAGGTTCCCGCGGCGCCCGGCACCTTCGCCTGGCCGCCCAGCTTCCCTTCGACACCCACTTCACGGGCCACGGTGGTCACCTGGTCGGCGAAGGTGGCCAGCGTGTCCGTCATCGAGTTGATGGTGTCGGCCAGCGCGGCGATCTCGCCCTTGGCCTCCACGGTCAGTTTCTGGTCCAGGTCGCCGTTGGCCACCGCGGTCACGACCTTGGCGATACCGCGCACCTGCGAAGTGAGGTTGCCGGCCATGAAGTTCACGTTGTCGGTCAGGTCCTTCCAGGTGCCGGCCACGCCTTGCACGTCGGCCTGCCCGCCCAGCTTGCCCTCGGTGCCCACTTCCCGCGCCACCCGCGTCACTTCCGAGGCGAACGAGGAGAGCTGGTCCACCATGGTGTTGATGGTGTTCTTCAGCTCCAGGATCTCGCCCTTCACGTCCACCGTGATCTTCTTGGACAGGTCGCCGGCGGCCACGGCCTTGGTCACGTCGGCGATGTTGCGCACCTGCGAAGTGAGGTTGCCGGCCATGAAGTTCACGTTGTCGGTGAGGTCCTTCCAGGTGCCGGCCACGCCTTGCACGTCGGCCTGCCCGCCCAGCTTGCCCTCGGTACCCACCTCCCGCGCCACCCGCGTCACTTCCGAGGCGAAGGATCGCAGCTGGTCCACCATGGTGTTGATGGTGTTCTTCAGCTCCAGGATCTCGCCCTTCACGTCCACCGTGATCTTCTTGGACAGGTCACCGGCCGCCACGGCCTTGGTCACGTCGGCGATGTTGCGCACCTGCGAAGTGAGGTTGCCGGCCATGAAGTTCACGTTGTCGGTGAGGTCCTTCCAGGTGCCGGCCACGCCTTGCACGTCGGCCTGCCCGCCCAGCTTGCCCTCGGTACCCACTTCCCGCGCCACCCGCGTCACTTCCGAGGCGAAGGACCGCAGCTGGTCCACCATGGTGTTGATGGTGTTCTTCAGCTCCAGGATCTCGCCCTTCACGTCCACCGTGATCTTCTTGGACAGGTCGCCGGCCGCCACGGCCGTGGTCACTTCCGCGATGTTGCGCACCTGGCCCGTCAGGTTCGAGCCCATCGAGTTCACCGAGTCGGTCAGGTCCTTCCAGGTGCCGGCCACGCCTTGCACGTCGGCCTGGCCGCCCAGCTTGCCCTCGGTACCCACTTCCCGCGCCACCCGGGTCACTTCCGAGGCGAAGGACCGCAGCTGGTCCACCATGGTGTTGATGGTGTTCTTCAGCTCCAGGATCTCGCCCTTCACGTCCACCGTGATCTTCTTGGACAGGTCGCCGGCCGCCACCGCCTTGGTCACCTCGGCGATGTTGCGCACCTGGGCCGTCAGGTTGCCGCCCATGGAGTTCACCGAGTCGGTCAGGTCCTTCCAGGTGCCGGCCACGCCTTGCACGTCGGCCTGCCCGCCCAGCTTGCCCTCGGTACCCACTTCCCGGGCCACCCGGGTCACTTCCGAAGCGAACGAGCGCAGCTGGTCCACCATGGTGTTGATGGTGTTCTTCAGCTCCAGGATCTCGCCTTTCACGTCCACCGTGATCTTCTTGGACAGGTCGCCCGCGGCCACGGCCGTCGTCACTTCCGCGATATTGCGCACCTGGGCCGTCAGGTTCGACGCCATGAAGTTCACCGAGTCGGTCAGGTCCTTCCAGGTGCCGGCCACGCCTTGCACGTCGGCTTGGCCGCCCAGCTTCCCTTCGGTGCCGACTTCCCGGGCCACCCGCGTCACCTCCGCGGAGAAGGTCCCCAGCTGCTGCACCATCTTGTTGATGATCATGGCCGTGCGCAGGAATTCGCCTTCCAGCGGCCGGCCGTCGGCCTCCAGCGCCATGCTCTTGGACAGGTCGCCCTGGGCCACGGCGCCAATCACGCGCGCCACTTCCGAAGTCGGGTGGACCAGGTCGCCGATCAGCGAGTTGATCGAATCCGCCGAGTCGCGCCAGAAGCCGCTGGCATTCGGCACCGAGGCGCGCTCCTTGAGCTTGCCCTCCTTGCCGACCACCTTGGACAGGCGCGCCAGTTCGTGCGACATGCGCAGGTTCTCGGCCACCACGTCGTTGAAGGCGTCAGCCACCTTGCCGAAGACGCCGGTCCAGTCCTGCGGCAGTTGCGCCGCCGGATTGCCCTTCTTCAGGTCCGTCAGCGCGCCCAGCACGGTGCGCGTGTGCTCGGAGAGCACGTCGACTTCGTCCAGGATGGAATTGATGCAGGCGACGTCGCTCTGCCAGAAGCCCGTGAGCTTGTCGTCGGCGAGCCGCCTGGTCTTGCCGTTGGTACGCACCGTCGGATCGAGCGCCCGCAGCTTCTGCGTGGTGCGGGTCGTCTGCGACGTGAGCTCGTTGAACTCGGCCGCGATCTTTCCGTAGACCCCGTCCCATTCGGTGGGCAGCGTGACGCCGCCCTCGCCGCGGCGGAACGCCCCCAGGGCCCGCAGCACCTGCCGCAGTTCGCTGTCGCGCTGATCGACCGAAGGCAGTTTCGCCACTACTTCCATGCTGTCCCCCTACTGAGCAATATCCCGTCCGGGCACGATGGCGCACCGGCCGGCACGGCTGCAAATCGGGCGAGATTACTGGCTTCCCGGCACAGCGACAACCGCGCTGCGCCATGCCCACCTCGCAAACGCAGGCGCGACGCGGCCCGTAGGCGCGTTCCTACAGGAACTGCCGCCAATGCACTACACGGCAGGAGGCTGCGCGCAGGCAACCGGACGAGGGAGGGGACGCCGACGCGCAGCGCCGCGCCACGCGCGCCCAAAAGAAAAGCCGCCTCGCGGCGGCTCTTCACAGGCGCGGACGCGGCCTCAGTCGGCGGTGACCTTCTTGCCGTCCTTGTACGTGTACAAGGTCATGGCCGGGTTCTTCAGCTCGCCGTTCGGCTCGAAGTGGATCGTGGCCGTGACACCCTTGTAGCTGGACTTCTGCAGCACCGGGATGTAGACCTTCGGATCCGCGGACTTGGCGCGAACCATCGCGTCGGCCAGCAGCATGGTCGCGTCGTAGGTGTACGGGCTGTACACCTGGAACTGGTTCGGGAACTTCTTGTCGTAGCGCTCCTTCCAGGCCTTGCCGCCGGGCATCTTGTCCAGCGAAGCGCCGCCCTCGGCGCAGACCACGTTGGCCAGCGGCTTGGCGCCGGCGGCCAGTTCGATGATCTTCTGCGTGCAGATGCCGTCGCCGCCGAAGAACTTGGCGTTGGTCAGGCCCAGCTGCTCCATCTGGCGCAGCATCGGACCGCCCTGGGTGTCCATGCCGCCGAAGAAGATGGCGTCGGGGTTCTTGGACTTGATGGCGGTCAGGATCGCCATGAAGTCCGTCGCCTTGTCGTTGGTGAACTGCTGGTCGACGACCTGCATGCCCTTGGACTGCGCCGTCTTCTTGAAGATCTCGGCGACGCCCTGGCCGTAGGCCGTGCGGTCGTCGATGATGGCGACCTTCTTCAGCTTCAGCTTGTCGGCGGCGTAGAAGGCCAGGCCGGCCCCGAGCGCGTTGTCGTTCGCGATGATGCGGAAGGTCGTCTTGTAGCCGGGCTTGGTCAGGTTGGGGTTGGTCGCCGCGCCGGTGACGTGCGGGATGCCGCAGTCGTTGTAGATCTTGGAAGCCGGGATGGTGGTGCCGGAGTTGAGGTGGCCCACGACGCCCGCGACCTTGGCGTCGCACAGCTTCTGCGCGACGGCCGTGCCCTGCTTCGGGTCGGCGGCGTCGTCCTCGGCCGCCAGCTCGAACTTGACCTTCTTGCCGCCGATGGTGACGCCCTTGGCGTTCAGGTCCTCGATGGCCAGGCGAGCGCCGTTCTCGTTGTCCTTGCCATAGTGCGCCTGCGGTCCGGACATCGGGGCCACATGCCCGATCTTCACGACCGTCTCCTGCGCCATGGCGATACCCGCCACGGTCGCAATGGCTGCCACCACCGTCACCTTCATCTTCATCTGCATAGGAAACCTCCAGAGTTTCGGAAAGAGTTGAGAAATTTGTTTGTGCTCAACGGCCGCGAACATAACGCAAATTGCGGGCCGCAGCCAGAGGGAAACAGCTAGGAGAACCCTGTACACGACCAGCGCCGGCGCAGGGCGGCTCCCGTGGACGGCGCGACGGACCGCCTCACGGCCGTCAGCCGCCGGCAAGCCAGGGCCTTCAGCGCCCCGGGGGCGCACGCCCGGTGTCCGGCTCCAGCGCTTGCGCCACCGCCTGCCGCACGGACGACTCGATTTCGCCGCGCAACAGCGGCGCCAGCGCCTGCGCCTGCTCGACGACCGCCGCCGCGATGGCCTCCCGCAAGCGGCGCTCCAGCATCGCGTCGACCCGCTGCATGACCTGGCGCACCACCTCTTCCTGCGAGATGGCCGGGGCTGGTGCCGCCGCGGCTTCCGGCGCCGCGGGTGCGGCCGGCTGCACCACCTCGGTGAGCGTTGGCACATGACGGTGCGTCGGACGCCGTGTCATGACTGCTCCTGCGCCCGGTCATGGCGCTTGATCTCGTAGCCGCGGGCCGCGTAATGCTTCCACCGCTCGCGGGCGGATTGCCGGTCGGCCTCGTCGCCCGTGACGACCTCGATCAGGCGCTCGAACGTCTCGTATCCCTGGGGCACGGCGTCGCCGAGATTCACCAGCACCTGGTGGTGCGGCGCCGAGCGCGGCGCCTCGGTCAACACCACCGGCGACCGCGCCAGGACTGGCGCCGGCGCCGCGCCGTCGCGGCAGTGCGGCACGAAATCGAGCGCCGAGAAGGTCCACAAGTCGACGTCGAGCCGGGCGAGCAGCTCCGCGTCGCCGGTCACCACCACCGTCGAGCCGGCGCCGACGGCCTTGCGCAACAGGCGGCACGCATAGCCGACCTTGTCCGGCGTGTTGAAATGGAATGCGATCTCGGTCACTCTGGAAAACCAGGGGCTAGGGGCTAGGCCTTGGCGCGGCGCGCCTTCGCGCGCGGCTTCACGCCCTTGGTCGCGCCACGGGCCGCGCCCTGCTGGCCCAGCAGGTACTGGACCAGCAGGCCCACGGGACGGCCGGTCGATCCCTTGGCGGGACCGCCCTTCCAGGCCGTGCCGGCGATGTCCAGGTGGGCCCACGGATAGCCGGCGGCGAAGCGCTGCAGGAACTTGGCGGCGGTCACGGCGCCGCCGGCGCGGCCGCCCACGTTCGCCACGTCGGCGAAATTGCTCTTGAGTCCCTCGCCGTATTCGTCGTCCAGCGGCATGCGCCAGCACGGATCGAGCGCCGCCTCGCCGGCAGACACGAGTTCGCCGGCAAGCCCGTCGTCGCTCGCGAACAGGCCGCTGCGAACGCCGCCGAGCGCGACGACGCAGGCGCCCGTCAGCGTCGCGATGTCGACCACCGCGCGCGGCTTGAACCGCTCGGCATAGGTCAGCGCGTCGCACAGGAGCAGCCGGCCTTCGGCGTCGGTGTTGAGGATCTCGATCGTCTGCCCGTTCATGCTGGTGACGATGTCGCCCGGCTTGACCGAGCGGCCGTCCGGCATGTTCTCGCAGCTCGGGATCAGGCCGACGACGTTGAGCGCCGGCCTGAGCTCGCCGAGCGCGCGGAACGTGCCCAGCACGCTGGCCGCCCCGCCCATGTCGAACTTCATCTCGTCCATGTCCTGCGACGGCTTGATCGAGATGCCGCCGCTGTCGAACGTGATCCCCTTGCCGACCAGAACCACCGGCGGCTCGCTCGCCGCGGCGCCCTGGTAGCGCAGCACGATGAAGCGCGGCGGCTGCTCCGAGCCTTGCGCCACGGCCAGGAACGAACCCATCTTCTCCTTGGCGATCTCCTTGGGGCCCAGCACCTCGCACTTGAAGCGGTGCGCCTTCGCCAGCTTCCGGGCTTCCTCGCCCAGCCGAGTGGGCGTCGCCAGGTTGGGCGGCAGGTTCGCGAGCTCCCGTGCGAACTCGATGCCCTCGGCCGCGGCCCGCGCCGCGGCGAACGCCGCCTGATGCGCCGCCGCGCCGCCGACGGCAATCGTCACGCGCTGCAGCTCCCGGCCCTCGGGCTTCGACTTGGTCGCCACGTAGACATAACTGCTCTCGGCGGTGGCCGTCACCGCGGCGCGCACGGCGTCGTCCCCGGCGCCGGCGGGCAGGCAGATCACCAGCCGCTTGACGCCGCTCGACCGCAGCGACCCCACGGCCGCCTGCACGGCGGCGTGCACCCGCTTGCCGGCGCCGTCGCCGGCGCCCGCCAGTACGACCCGCGGCGCCGCGATGCCGGGCGAACGGTACGCCTGCAGCAGCTTGCCGGGCTTTGGTTCCAGGTCGCGCGACCTGGTGGCTTCGCCCGCGAGCTTGCCCAGCGGGTCCTTGCCGCCCTTGAACGACTCGCCGACCAGCACGATCAGCGCGTCGCATTTCTCGGCGGCCGCGGCGGCGAGGTCCAGGGTCCTGAGTTCGAAGTCCATAATCCCTCGGATTCTTGTTGTCCCGATCCGGTCGATGTTATTCCATTCGTCACTGCGCAAGGAGCTGGCCCGCAGTTTCGGCGCCACCCTGGTCGTGCTGGTCACCATCGTGATGACCATGACCCTGGTGCGCACGCTCAGCCTCGCGAGCCGCGGCACCGTGAACCCGCAGGACATCATGATGGTGATGGGTTACACGGTGCTGGGTTACCTGCCGCCGATCCTGGCGCTGTGCCTGTTCATCGCGATCGTGGGCACCCTCTCGCGCATGTACCGCGACAGCGAGATGGTCATCTGGTTCGCGGCGGGCCAGGGCCTCTTCGCGTTCGTGCGCCCGCTGCTGCGCTTCGCCTGGCCGGTGCTGCTGGTCGTGGCGGGGCTGGCGCTCGTGGTGTGGCCGTGGGCCAACCAGCAGACCCGGGATCTGCGCGACCGCTATGGCAAGCGCGGCGACATCGAGCGCGTGGCCCCGGGCCAGTTCCAGGAGTCGGCCAGCGGCAACCGCGTATTCTTCCTGGACAAGGACACGCCGGACAACAAGTCGGGCCGCAACATCTTCATCTCGACGCGCGAACACGGCAAGGAGACCGTGACCTCGGCGCGCAGCGGCCAGATCGCCACCAGGGGCGAGGGCCAGTTCGTGGTGCTGGCCGACGGGCAGCGGCTCGAGATCGACAAGACCGGGCAGATGAAGGTGAGCGAGTTCGCGGAACTGGCCAATCGCATCGGCCCGGGCGAGCTCGCCGCCCCCGACGCGCCGCCTCCCAAGACCCGCTCGACGCTGGATCTGGTGCGCAACCCGACGCCGCAGAACCTGGGCGAGCTCGCCTGGCGCCTGGGACTGGCGCTGGCCGCGATGAACTTCATCGTGATCGCCGTCGCGGTGTCCAGCGTCAACCCGCGCGCCGGCCGCAGCGGCAACCTGATCTTCGCCCTGTTCGCGTTCGTCGTGTATTTCAACCTGCTGAACCTGGGCCAGAGCTGGGTCAGCAACGGGCAGCTGCGGTTCGGCGCCGTGCTGCTGATGCTGCACGGCGGCGTGCTGGCCGGCGCGCTGCTGTGGCTCGCGAAGCAGCACAACAACTGGACCTTCGGCCGGCTCTGGCGGCGCCGCCCGCCCGCGGGGGCCGCGCCATGAGAACGATCCGCCGCCTGATCTATCGGGAAGTGCTGGCCGCGGTGGTGTTCGTGGCGATCGGCTTTCTGGCGCTGTTCTTCTTTTTCGACTTCGTCGACGAGCTGCCCAACGTCAGCCGCGGCGCCAACCAGTACCGCGTGACGCAGGCGCTGGCCTACGTCACGCTGATGATCCCCAGCCACCTGTACGAGCTGTTGCCGATCGCGGTGCTGATCGGAACGATCTTCGTCATGGCGCGGCTGGCGCAGAGCTCGGAATACACCATCCTGCGCACCAGCGGCCTGGGCCCCTGGCGGGCGATGCGCACGCTGCTCGCCCTGGGCGTGATCTTCACCCTGCTCACGTTCGCCACCGGCGACTACCTGGCGCCGGTGGCCGACCGCACGGCCCAGTTGCTCAAGGCGCGGCTGGAGGGGCGCATCAGCATCGGCTGGACCGGGGCCTGGCTGAAGGAGCGCCAGCCCGACCGCACCTACAGCGTCAACGTCGGCGCCCTGACGCCCGAGGGCGACATGAAAGGCGTGCGCATCTTCGAGTCCGACCAGCGCGGCTTCATCGTGTCGATCACCCAGGCTGCCAGCGCGCAGTTCGGGCCGGACGGCGCCTGGCTGCTGCGTGACGCCGGGCGGACCGAATTCCCGCGCCAGGGCAGCACGCTGTCGCGGGTGGAGCGATCACGGGTGCCGGTACTGCGGTGGCCCACCGAAATCAGCTCCGAGATGGTGTCGGTGGCGCTGCTCAAGCCCGACCGCATGAGCACCATCGACCTGTTCCAGTACACCCGCCACCTCGAAGCCAACCAGCAGACCTCGCAACGCTACGAGATCGAGTTCTGGCGCAAGGTGTTCTACCCGCTCAGTTGCATGGTGATGGTGGTGCTCGCCCTGCCCTTCGCGTACCTGCACTTCCGCACCCGCGGCATCACGGGTTACGTGTTCGGCGGCGTGCTGATCGGCATCAGCTTCTTCCTGTTGAACAACGTATTCGGCTACATCGGCAACCTGCGCAACTGGCAGCCGTGGCTGACGGCGGCGGCGCCCGGGCTCATCTACACGATGCTCTCGCTGGGCGCCTTCGGCTGGCTGGTGCTGCGGCGGTGAACACGGCGGCCCGCGGCATCATCCTGGTCGGCCACGGCTCGCGCGATCCGCTCTGGCGCGTGCCGATGGAGGCGGTGGCCGCGCGGCTCGACGCGCGGCAGCCCGCGGTCGCGACGCGCTGCGCCTACCTCGAACTGCAGCAGCCGGACGTGCCCTCGGCGGCGGCCGACCTGGTAGGGCTCGGCGTGCGCTCGGTCACCCTGGTGCCGCTGTTTCTCGGCACCGGCAAGCACGCCCGGGCCGACCTGCCGCGGCTGCTGGAGCAGGTGCGCGCCGCGCATCCAGGGGTGGCGTTCACGCTCCAGCCCTCGGTCGGGGAGGACCCGCGACTGCTGGACCTGCTGGCCCGCATCGCGCTGGAATAGGCGGCCGGCGGCGCTCCACCTTGGTTGGCACGGCCTACGCTTCCTGATGGTTGGCAAGGCCGGCGCTTCCTGATGGTTGGCAAGGCCGGCGCTTCCTGATGGTTGGCAAGGCCGGCGACCGGGGGGTGTCGTTCTCCGCTCCTCTCGCGGGCGACCACCCGGGCGCGCATGGTCCCTCGCGTCACCACCGCCCGGGCATGCCGCCGGCCGGGCAACCGCGAATGGGTCGCTGCGCCCGACACCCCCCGATCACCGGCCTCGGCGTGCACCGTGGCGATCCAGCGATGAAGACACGAGCTCGATGAAGTTTGCGGGCGCACCACCCAAGCAACTTCGAGGCGGGTGATCGGGGGTGCCTCGGCGCAGGCCCCATTCGCGGTTGCCCGCCAAGCTGGCGTACCAGCCATCGTGTTGACGCAGCGGTGCAGGCGCGCCCCGCTGGTGGTCCGCGAGAGGCCGGAGTCCGAGGTACCCCCGGTCGCCGGCCGTGCCACCCAAGGTGGAGCAGCCCGCTTCAGCAAGGCATAATGAACGCCTCTCTTAGAAGCTATCCGGCATGAATCTGCATCAGTTCCGGTTCGTCCAGGAAGCCGCCCGCCGCAACCTCAACCTGACCGAAGCGGCGAAGGCCCTGCACACCTCCCAGCCCGGGGTGTCGAAGGCGATCATCGAGCTGGAAGAGGAACTGGGCGTGGAAATCTTCGCCCGCCACGGCAAGCGCCTGAAGCGCATCACCGAGCCCGGCCAGCACGTGCTGCGCAGCATCGAGATGATCATGCGCGAAGTCGGCAACCTCAAGCGCATCGGCGAACAGTTCAGCGCCCAGGACAGCGGCACCCTCTCCATCGCGACCACCCACACCCAGGCGCGCTACGTGCTGCCGGTGCCGGTGGCGAAGCTGCGCGAGGCCTATCCCAAGGTGAACATCAGCCTGCACCAGGGCTCGCCCGAGCAGGTGGCGCGCATGGTGATCGACGAGGTCGCGGAAATCGGCATCGCGACCGAGGCGCTGCCCGATCAGCGGGAACTGGTGACCCTTCCCTGCTACGAGTGGCAGCACATGCTGGTGCTGCCACCCTCGCATCCCCTGGCCCGCAAGGAGCGCATCAGCCTGGAAGACCTGGCACCCGAGCCGCTGATCACCTACCACCCGGCCTTCACCGGCCGCACCCGCATCGACAGCGCGTTCGCGCAGCGCAAGCTGCAGCCGCGCATCGCGCTGGAGGCGATCGATTCGGACGTGATCAAGACCTACGTGAGCCTGGGCCTGGGCATCGGCATCGTCGCCGAGATGGCCGTGCGCGAGGAAGGCAGCCACGTCGACCTCGCCGTCCGGCCGCTGGGCCATCTGTTCGGACAGAATGTCGCCCGCGTGGCCTTCAAGCGCAGTGCGTACCTGCGCAACTTCGTGTACAAGTTCGCCGAGCTGCTGTCCGACCGGCTCGACCGCAACCTCATCGCCAAGGCCATGGCCGGCCACGAAAGCGACTACGAATTATGAAACCTTGGGGACAGATCTTTAGCTCTGTCCCCACCTGATCAAACCGGACAGACCTTCAGTTCTGTCCCCAACCGAACAGGCCTCTCCCAAGTTCCATGAGCACCTTGACCCAACGCACCCCGCCCGTCCTGAGCAAGTTCCCCGCCATGGGGACGACGATCTTCACCGTCATGTCGGCGCTTGCCGCCGAGAAGGGCGCCGTGAACCTGGGCCAGGGCTTCCCCGATTTCGATTGCGACCCGCTGCTGGTGCAGGCGGTCTGCGACGCGATGAAGAAGGGGCTGAACCAGTACCCGCCGATGGCCGGCGTCGCGCCCCTGCGCGAAGCCGTGGCCGGCAAGATCGCCGCCATCCATGACCGCCGCTACGACGCCGGCAGCGAGATCACCATCACCGCGGGTGCGACGCAGGCCATCATCACCGCCATCCTGGCCGTGGTGCGGCCCGGCGACGAGGTGATCGTCCTCGAGCCGTGCTACGACAGCTACGTCCCCAACATCGAGCTGGCCGGCGGCACCGTCGTGCGCGTGCCGCTGGTGCCGCACACCTTCCGGCCCGACTTCGACAAGATCGCCGCGGCGATCACCGCCCGCACGCGCGCCATCCTGGTCAACAGCCCGCACAACCCGAGCGCCACCATCTGGTCGCGCGAGGACATGCTCAAGCTGCAGGACCTGCTGGCGCCCACGGACGTGCTGCTGATCAGCGACGAGGTGTACGAGCACATGGTGTACGACGGCCAGGCGCACCAGAGCGCCGCGCGCTTCCCCGGCCTGGCGGCGCGCGCGCTCATCGTCTCGAGCTTCGGCAAGACATACCACGTCACCGGCTGGAAGGTCGGTTACGTGGCGGCGCCGGCACCGCTCACCGCCGAATTCCGCAAGGTGCACCAGTTCAACGTGTTCACCGTCAACACGCCGGTGCAGCACGGGCTGGCCACCTACATGGGCGATCCGCAGCGCTACCTCACGCTGCCGGCGTTCTACCAGCGCAAGCGCGACCTCTTCCGCGAGGGCCTGAAGCGCACCAAGTTCGAGATCCTGCCGAGCGAAGGCAGTTTCTTCCAGTGCGTGGATATCTCGCGGGTGAGCGACCTCGGCGAAGACGAGTTCTGCAAGTGGCTCACCACCGAGATCGGCGTGGCGGCCATCCCGCTGTCGGCGTTCTACGGCAACGGCTTCGACCAGCGCGTGGTGCGCTTCTGCTTCGCCAAGAAGGAAGAGACGCTGAACACGGCGCTGGAGCGGCTGGCGAGGCTCTGAATACGGACTTCCGGACGCAGAGGTCGCAAAGGGTACGCGGAAGGCGCAAGAGGACTGTCCGCTCCCGCTACCGCCTTCAGCACTGGATCGAATTGCGGCAGAACTTCTCCAGCAGCCGCACCGTCGTGCGATCGGCCACCGGCTGCTTCGCCTTCGCGCCGACGTCCAGGCTCAGCTTCATTTCGTACTTGCGGAAAAAGTCGTCGAACAGCTCGCCACCCAGGGTGGCGTAGGCGGTCAGGCTGTCGTCCTTCGGATCGTGGTCCAGCAGCACGGCGCACAGCGGCTGCACGGCCGGCCCGGACAGCACCAGCGCGCCGCGCGCCGGATCGTACTGGCTGTGGTCGGCGCAGCAGTGGATCAGGCCGTCGCGCACGCCGCGGCTCGCGCGCCCGCGACGGAAGCTGATGAAGCTCACTTCGGGCGTCGGATACACCAGTTTGTGGGCACAGATCGCGCAGAACGCCACCAGGCTGCGGCGCGGCCCGACGCCGCCGGGCCACGCATAGGTGTCGCGCGACTTCGTGCTGAGCGACCGCGGCGGCACCTCCTGCTGCAGGTCCAGCAGGAACACCGGCGTGGCCTCGTACGGGTAGTGGAAGACGTAGTTCGTCAGCGGCTGGACGCTGCCCGCCTTCAGCCGGTCGCCCCGCTCGTCGACCAGCACGGCCCTGGTGTAGGGCCTGGGCCGGGCGTCGGCGCCGAATGCCGGCAGGGCCGCCGCCGCCGAGATGCAGGCCGCGCCAGCGCCGCAGGAGCCCAGAAAGTCGCGCCTGTCCATGCCCGCAGACGGTAGACAGCGCCCCCGGCGCTGTCTAACCGGGCTTTGTACCGAGCACGAAAGTATGGCCTGGGCACCGCCGAGCTGGCAGCGCGGCCGGTTCAGCTATTGAGCTGGGCCCACAATTTATCCAGCCGCTTGACGCTGACGGGTTGCGGCGTGCGCAGCTCCTGCGCGAAGAAGCTCACCCGCAGTTCCTCCAGCAGCCAGCGCAACTCCTGCAGCCGCGGATCGACCGCGCCCTTGCGTTCGGCGACCAGCCGCCAGTAACGCTGCTCCTGCGGCTTCAACTCGGCCAGCCGCGCGGCATCGCGGGCCGGGTCGGCGCGCAGCTTGTCCAGGCGCAGCGCGACGGCCTTCAGATAGCGCGGGAAGTGCTGCAGCTGCGTCCACGGCGTGAGTGCCAGGAAGCGCCGGGGCATCAGGCGCTGCAGTTGCTGGGTGGCATCCGCCGTCGCTTCCGGGTGGTTCCTGGTGTCCTTGATCTTGCGCAGCGCCGCGGCGTATTCCGCGAGGATCGCCGCCGCCAGCCGCGCCACCTCGTTCGCGATGAGCGTGAGCCGGCCCCGCCCTTCCTCGATGCGCCGGCTGAAATCGGAGGCGTTCGCCGGCAGCAGGTCGAGCATGAAGGCGCGCTCCAGCGCCACCTCGATGACCTGGTCGCGCAATTCCTCCAGCGTGCCCAGCGCCATGTAGGCGACCGCCATCTTCTGCAGGTCCGGAATGTTCTTCTCGAGGTACTTCAGGGCGTCCCGGATCTGCAGCGCGAACAGCCGCCGCAGGCCGGCGCGATGCTTCGCCAGCGCCACCTCCGGCTCGTCGAACACCTCGATTGTCACGGCATCGCCCTGGTCGATCAGCGCCGGAAAGCCGATCAGCCGCGCATCGCCCTTGCGAATTTCCATCAGCTCCGGCAGTTCGCCGAAGGTCCATGCGCTGTGCCGCTGGTCCGAGCTGGCGGGTTCCGGCGGCCGGGGTCCCTTGGCCGGCTTGCTGCCCGCGCTCGCGGCACGACCAGCGGCAGCAGTCGACGGCGCCGCAACTGGTACGGGCGCGGGCGCCGCCCGCACGTTCACGTCCGCCAGGGCCTGGAACGCGCCGCGCGCCTGCCGGCCGAGTTCCGCCTTGAGCGCCGCCAGATTGCGTCCCATGGCGAGCTGCCGGCCGTGCTCGTCGACCACGCGGAAATTCATGAACAGGTGCGGCGGCAGCATGTCCAGCTTGAAATCCGCCCGCTTCACGTCCAGGCTGGTCCGGTCCCTGACGATCCTGAGCAGCGCGTCGGTCAGCGAGCCGCGGGCCCATGCCTCGGGCACCGTGAGCTGCCCGGCCAACTGGGCCGCCGACTCGGGCAGCGGCACCAGCCGCGAGCGTGGTCGCTGCGGCAGGCTCTTGAGCAGCGCCTGGATCTTGTCCTTCAGCATCCCCGGCACCAGCCACTCGGCGCGTTCGTCGCTCACCTGGTTCAGGACGAACAGCGGCACCGCCACGGTCAGGCCGTCGCGCGCGTCGCCCGGCTCGTGCAGATACGCCGCGCCGCAGTCGACGCCGCCGAGGCGCACGACGCGCGGGAACGACTCGGTCGTGATGCCGGCCGCCTCGTGCCGCATCAGCTCGTCGCGGGTGAGCTTCAGCAGTCCGGGGTCGCCGCGGCTCGCCTCGCGGTACCAGCGCTCGAAGGTGCTGCCGTTGAAGACGTCGCGCGGGACGAGCTTGTCGTAGAAGGCGTAGATCAGCTCCTCGTCCACCAGCACGTCCTGGCGGCGCGACTTGTGTTCGAGCTCCTCTACCTGCCGCACCAGCTTGCGGTTGGCCGCCAGGAACGGCAGGTTCGCCTCCCACTGGCCGGCGACCATTCCCTCGCGGATGAAGATCTCGCGCGCGCCTTGCACATCCACCCGGGCGAACGGCACCCGGCGTCCGCTGTAGATCACCAGCCCGTACAGCGTGGCGCGCTCCAGCGCGACGACTTCCGCCGCCTTCTTCTCCCAGTGCGGGTCGAGCAACTGCTTCTTCAGCAGGTGTCCCGCGACCTGTTCGATCCACCCCGGCTCGACGGTGGCGATGCCGCGCCCGAACAGGCGCGTGGTCTCCACGAGCTCGGCGCAGACCACCCAGCGGCCGGGCCGCCGCTTCAGGTGCGCGCCCGGGTGGCGGTAAAACCTGATCCCGCGCGCGCCGAGGTAGACATCCTCGTCCTCCGGCTTCCAGCCGATGTTCCCCAGCAGCCCCGCCAGCATGGCCTTGTGCAGCTGCTCGTCATTGGCCGGCTGCGTGTTCAGCGGCCACTTGTGCTCGTTCACGACGGTGTGCAACTGGCTGTGGATGTCGCGCCATTCGCGCACCCGCCGCACGTTGATGAAATTCTGCCGCAGCAGTTGCTCGTACTGGCGGTTGGACAGCTTGTGGTGTGGACCCTCACCCCCGCCCTCTCCCGCAGGCGGGAGAGGGCGTGTCTTCGCTGCCTTGGGATCGGATTGCCCTCCTCTCCCCCCGGGAGAGGGCTGGGGCGAAGGTCGCGCCGCCTTCCCACCTCCTCGCGACGTCTCCAGCCATTCCCACAGACGCAGGTAGCCCGAGAACTCGCTTTTCTCGTCGTCGAACTTGGCGTGCTGCTGGTCGGCCTGGGCCTGCAGTTCCATGGGCCGGTCGCGCACGTCCTGCACGGACAGCGCCGACGCGATCACCAGCACCTCTTCCAGCGCCCCGCGCTCGCGCGCCTCCAGGATCATGCGGCCGACCCTGGGGTCCAGGGGCAGCTTGGCGAGTTCGTTGCCCACCGGCGTCAGCTCGTTGGCGTCATCGACCGCGCCCAGTTCGTTGAGCAGCTGGTAGCCGTCCGTGATCGCCCGCCGCGCCGGCGCCTCCAGGAACGGGAAGTCCTCCACCGCCCCCAGGCGCAGCGACTTCATGCGCAGGATCACCCCGGCCAGCGAGGACCGCAGGATCTCGGGGTCGGTGAACGCCGGACGGGCGGCGAAGTCCTGCTGGTCGTAGAGCCGGATGCAGATGCCGTTGGCGACGCGACCGCAGCGGCCGGCGCGCTGGTTGGCCGCCGCCTGGCTGACCGGCTCCACCAGCAGCTGCTCGACCTTGCTGCGAAAACTGTAGCGCTTGACGCGGGCGGTGCCGGCGTCCACCACGTACCGGATGCCCGGCACCGTGAGCGAGGTCTCGGCGACGTTGGTGGCCAGCACGATGCGCGGCGCGCCGTGCGCCTCGAAGATGCGGTCCTGCTCGGCCTGCGACAGGCGGGCGAACAGCGGCAGCACCTCGGCCTGGCGCGTCACCGGCCGTTGCGCCAGATGCCTGCGCAGGTGGTCGGCGGCCTCGCGGATCTCGCGCTCGCCGGGCAGGAAGACCAGGATGTCGCCGAAGCCCGACGGGCCGCCTTGCCACAACTCGTCGACGGCGTCCGCGATCGCCTCGTTGAGCCCGTACTCGCGCGTTTCCTCGAACGGCCGCCAGCGCTGCTCCACCGGATACATCCGGCCCGAGACCTGGATCACCGGCGCCGGCCCCTCCTGGCCGGCGAAATGGCGGGCGAAGCGTTCGGCGTCGATCGTGGCCGAGGTCACGACGATCTTGAGGTCGGGACGGCGCGGCAGGATCTGGCGCAGGTACCCGAGCAGGAAGTCGATGTTGAGGCTGCGCTCGTGCGCCTCGTCGATGATGATCGTGTCGTACGCCTCGAGCAGCGGATCGGTCTGGGTTTCCGCCAGCAGGATGCCGTCGGTCATCAGCTTCACCGACGCGCCCCGGGCGAGGCGGTCCTGGAACCGCACCTTGTAGCCCACCACCTCGCCCAGCGGCGTCGCCAGCTCCTCGGCGATGCGGCGGGCGACGCTCGACGCCGCGATGCGGCGCGGCTGCGTGTGGCCGATCAGCCGGCCCCGCCCCGGCGGCGCGTTCAGCCGGCCGCGCCCGAGCTGCAGGGCGATCTTGGGCAACTGGGTGGTCTTGCCCGAACCGGTCTCGCCGCAGACGATCACGACCTGGTTCGCCGCCATGGCGGCCGCGATCTCTTCGCGCCGCGCGGAGACCGGCAGGGATTCGGGAAAGGTGATGCGCAGCAACAGCGGTACCGGTGGCAAAGCCGATGATTATCGGCGCTGCCGGGGCGCCGCCGGTCCCCGGCGCGGCGCGTCACGGCGTGTCGGTCGCCGGCAGCTCCGCGATCATGTCCAGCGTCTGGTCGTGCCAGGCGATCCGGCTGGCGAAGCTCCAGGCCGTGCGCGACATGTCGCGCACCTTCACGATCACCGTCGACGGCTGGGCATGGGACATGGTCGCGAGCACCCCGACGCCGACCTGGGCCACCCATTCGGCACGCCGTTCCTGCGCGTCGGGACTGCCATCGCTGATGCCCAGCGTCAGCGGCTGCGAGAGCCGGCGGGCGATCAGCCGGCCCACCCTCACCAGGCGGTCCGGGTCGTGCACGTCGCGCACGACGAGCAGGAATCCGTCGTCGAACAGGCGTCCCATCGCCATGTCGCCGGACGCGCAGCGGCGCAGCCGGCTGGCGCAGACGAACAACGCGTGGTTCAGCGCGGCGCGGCCGTGCAGGTTCTCCAGCGCGTAGAGATTGCCGATCGACACGCCGATGAGCATCACCGCACCCTCCGGCTTGTGCTGCAGGCGCCGGAATGCCTGCGCCACCATCTCGCCGGTGGCCGTGCTGGATTGCATGCGCGTCACCGGGTCGTAGCGCGGCCCCTGGGCGCGCACTTCCCGCAGCTCGATCAGGTACGAATACCGCAGCCAGAGCATCGCGCCGATGCCGGTCAGATACGCCATCCCGGCGACGGCGCTGGCGGCGTGCACCGCCCATGGCACCCCGGCACGATCCAGCGCGATCCAGCTCGCCCCGGCCAGCGACAGCAGCATGCAGGCGACCGCAAAGACCGCCACCCACGCCAGCCGGTCGCCGCGGCGGGCGCTGCGGATCCCGATGTAAAGCCCCGCCAGAGCGCCGCCGAAGGCCACGGCCGAACTCAGGGCCATGGCCGGCTTCGGCTCCAGCAGCCAACCGGCGGCCACGGTGGCGACCGCCGTCGCCAGCATGCCGGTCAGGATGCGTGGCCGGACCTGGGCGTCGCGCAGGATGCCCAGGTCGGCCACGAGCAGGAGTCCCAGCGTGAGGGCGCTGACGATGGCCACGTGCGCGAGCAGGCGCCATTCGTGGCCGCGATCGCCGACCGGCAGCCACCCGAGGTAGCTCACCACGAACAGCGCCGAAACCATTGCGGTCAGCGCGGCGCCAAGCGCCACCCGGTGGTGCGACTGCACGAACGCGACCAGGCCGCCGGCGAGCATCAGTGCCACCGTGCCGAAGAACGCCCCCCAGAAACCGGCTGCCAACGGGTGCATCCGCCGACGATACCTGCCCCGGTCGCGCAAGGCAATGGAACACGGGGCGATCCTTTACACTTTCCGCTCACCTTCTCCTGCCCTCGCCCCCCGCCGCTGCCGCCGATGTCCACGGTCTTTCACTTCACCTTCGTGCCCTGGTTCCGCTCGGTGGCGCCCTATATCCACATGCACCGCGGCAAGACCTTCGTCGTGGGCGTGGCCGGCGAGGCGATCGCCGCCGGCAAGCTGCAGCACATCGCGCAGGACCTCGCGCTGATCCAGAGCATGGGCGTGAAGGTCGTGCTGGTCCACGGCTTCCGGCCGCAGGTGAACGAGCAGCTCAAGGCCAAGGGCCACGCCTCGCGCTACTCGCACGGCATGCGCATCACCGACGAGGTGTCGCTGGACTGCGCGCAGGAGGCCGCGGGCCAGTTGCGCTACGAAATCGAGGCGGCCTTCAGCCAAGGCCTGCCGAACACGCCGATGGCGGGTTCCACGGTGCGCGTGATCTCCGGCAACTTCATCACGGCCCGGCCGATCGGCGTCCTGGACGGGGTCGACTTCCAGCACTCGGGCATGGTGCGCAAGGTCGACGCCTCTGGCATCGCCCGCGCGCTGGATCACGGCGCGATGGTGCTGCTGTCGCCGTTCGGCTTTTCGCCGACCGGCGAGGCGTTCAACCTGACCATGGAGGAAGTGGCGACCAGCGTCGCCATCGCGCTCAAGGCCGACAAGCTGATCTTCCTGGCCGAGATCCCGGGGGTGCGGGTCCGGCCGGAAGAGCCGGAGAGCGACGACAACCCGATCGACACCGAATTGCCGCTGCCGGCGGCGGAGGCGCTGCTGGCGCGGCTGCCCGGCGCGCAGCAGCCGACCGACACCGCGTTCTACCTGCAGCACTGCGTCAAGGCCTGCAAGGCCGGCGTCGAGCGCAGCCACATCATCCCGTTCGCCACCGACGGTTCGCTGCTGCTGGAGATCTACGTGCACGACGGCATCGGCACGATGGTCGTGGACGAGAAGCTGGAGAACCTGCGCGAGGCCGGCGCCGACGACGTGGGCGGCATCCTGCAACTGATCGAGCCGTTCGAGAAGGACGGCACGCTCGTCAAGCGCAATCGCACCGAGATCGAGCGCGACGTCGCCAACTACACGATCATCGAGCACGACGGGGTGATCTTCGCGTGCGCTGCGCTGTACCCCTACCCAGAGGCGAAGACCGGCGAAATGGCGGCGCTCACGGTGTCGCCGCAGGTCCAGGGCCAGGGCGACGGCGAGAAGGTGCTCAGGCGCGTCGAGCAGCGCGCACGCGCCATGGGGCTGGAGAGCATTTTCGTGCTCACCACGCGCACCATGCACTGGTTCCTCAAGCGCGGCTTCGTGCAGGCGGACCCCGACTGGTTGCCCGAGGCGCGCAAGCGCAAGTACAACTGGGACCGCAAGAGCCTGGTGTTCGTCAAGAAACTGGCCTGAGGACAGGCCGCGGCCGCGCGCTCTCGTTGACGGCGGTCAAGGCGGCACCGCCCCTGGCGCATACTGTGAGCACCACCCGCCGGCCGCGTCCGACGGCGGGACCCATTCCTACATGGGAATGGACGTGATCCGACAGCCACGGCGGGCGCGAGCGACTAGCTTGGAGGCACGGTGATCATGATGAGCAACACCCCCGCCATCCGCGAAGTCCGCATTCCCGCCGGCGCTGCCGGACTCTACGGCGACCTGTGCGTTCCCGACCGCGCGAGCGGCCTGGTGCTGTTCGCCCACGGCAGCGGCAGCGGACGCCACAGCGCCCGCAACCGGCAGGTGGCCGCCCGGCTGCAGCAGGCAGGGATCGCCACCCTGCTGTTCGACCTGCTCACGGCGCAGGAGGAACAGGTGGACGTGCACACCCGCGAACACCGCTTCGACATCCCGCTGCTGACCGGCCGGATGCAGGACGCCACCGTCTGGGCCCAGGCCCAGCCCGAGCTGCACGAGCTGCCGACGGGCTACTTCGGCGCCAGCACCGGCAGCGCGGCGGCGCTGATCGCGGCGGCGCGGCTGGGCCATCGCATCAAGGCCGTGGTGTCCCGCGGCGGCCGCCCCGACCTGGCCGGACCGGCCGCGCTGGCGGCAGTGGTCGCGCCCACGCTGCTGATCGTCGGCGGTGCGGACCATGGCGTGATCGAGCTCAACCGGGAGGCTTTCGCCCGCCTGCAATGCGAGAAGCGCCTGACCTTGGTGCCGCGCGCGACCCATCTGTTCGAGGAGCCGGGGACGCTGGAGCAGGTGGCCGACCTGGCGGCCGAGTGGTTCGGCGCGCATATGGCGCGCGTCGAGCAGTCGGCGTGAGCGAGCCGGGCCGCTCCAGGGGCGAATAACGCGGTGCCGGTACGGAGGTGATCCAGTGACCGAGCCGCGCCTGCCGTATCGCGACCGCCGCGATGCGGGACGGGTACTGGCCGGCGCCCTGGCGCACTACCGCGGCCGAGCCGGCCTCCTGGTGCTGGCCCTGCCGCGTGGCGGCGTCGCGGTCGGGTTCGAGGTCGCCCACGCCCTGGAAGCGCCGCTGGACGTCTTCATCGTCCGCAAGCTGGGCTATCCCGGGCACGAGGAGTACGCGATGGGGGCCATCGCGAGCGGGGGCGTGCGCGTCATGAGCCCGCAGCCTGGCATCACGGTGCCGCCGCAGGAGCTCGCCCGCGTGCTGGCGCAGGAAGAAGCGGAACTGGCGCGGCGCGAGCAGCTGTATCGCGGCAACCGGCCCCGGATCGAGTTGCGGGAGCGCACGGTGATCATCGTCGATGACGGGCTGGCCACCGGTTCCACGATGCGGGCGGCCGTGCGGGCCATCCGGCGGCAGTCGCCGGCGCACCTGGTGGTCGCCGTGCCCGTCGGCGCTCCCCAGACCTGTCGCTCCCTGCGCGCCGAGGTGGACGAGCTGGTGTGTCCCGCCATGCCGGAGCCGTTCCGGGCGGTGGGACTCTGGTACCGCGATTTCCCGCAGTCGACCGACGACGAGGTGCACCAGCTGCTGGATGAAGCCCGCCGCGAGCACGCGGCCGCGCATTGACGGGCACGAGGGGAGCCGATGGCCATCCTGCACAAGGGCCCGGCGCGATCCGACCAGGCGCTGCTGCAAGGACTGCGGCGGCGGCTGGTGCCGCTCTCCGGCACCGGCGACCACCATGACCCGCTGCTGCAGCTGATCGGCCCCGCGCGCTTCGCCCTGCTGGGCGAAGCATCGCACGGCACCAGGGAGTTCTACCGCGAGCGGATCCGCATCACCCAGCGGCTGATCACCGAACACGGCTGCACCGCGATCGCGGTGGAGGCCGACTGGCCGGACGCTTGGCGCGTCAACCGCTACGTGCGCGGACTGTCGGACGACCCCGACGCCGATGCCGCGCTGTCGGGATTCCAGCGCTTCCCGGCCTGGATGTGGCGCAACACCGAGGTGCGCGATTTCGTCGAGTGGCTGCGCGACTACAACACGGGGCGCGGCAGCCAGGCCCAGGTCGGCTTCTACGGCATCGACCTGTACAGCCTGTTCACGTCGATGCAGGCGGTGCTCGCCTACCTGGACCGCACCGACCCGGAAGCGGCTCGGCGCGCGCGCGCCCGCTACGCCTGCTTCGACCACGCGCGCGAGGACAGCCAGGCCTATGGCTACGGCGCGAGCTACGGCCTCACGCCGAGCTGCGAGGACGAGGCCGTGCAGCAGCTGCGCGACCTCAACAGGACGGCCCTGGCCATGCAGTCCACCCGCGGGCTGGAGCACGACGAAGCGTTCTTCGCCCAGCAGAACGCCCGGCTGGTGCGCAACGCCGAGGAGTACTACAGGACCATGTTCCGCGGCCGGGTCTCCTCGTGGAATCTGCGCGACAGCCACATGGTCGAGACGCTGCAGGCGCTGGACCGGCACCTGGGCGAAGACGGGGCGCGGCCGCGCTTCGTCGTCTGGGCCCACAACTCGCACCTGGGCGACGCCAGCGCCACCGAGATGGGCGAGATCGGCGAATGGAACGTGGGCCAGCTCGTGCGCGAGCGGTATCGGGCGGAATCGGTGCTGGTGGGCTTCAGCACGCACCGCGGCTGGGTCACGGCGGCCTCGGACTGGGACGACCCGCCGCAGCGCAAGCGCGTGCGCGACGGCCTGCCGGGCAGCTGGGAGGACGTCCTGCACCAGACGGGCACCGAGCGCTTCCTGCTGCGCCTGCGCGACGAGGAAGAACTGCGCCAGCTCGCCGGTCCCAGGCGGCTGCAACGCGCGATCGGCGTCATCTACCGGCCCGAGACAGAGCGCCACAGCCACTATTTCGAAACGCGCCTGGCCGACCAGTTCGACGCGCTGATCCACATCGACGAAACCAGCGCCCTGGAGCCTCTGGACAAGGGCCAGGTCTGGTCGACCGGCGAGCCGCCGGAGACGTATCCGTCGGGGGTGTAGCGGCGCTCTTGAACGCTCGAAAGATGGTTGGCATCGTGGAATGGTTGGCGCGCCCACAAACTGCGATCAGGCGCCGGCCTTGCTTGATGAATCGGCACGATCACCGCCGAGGCCGGTGATCGGGGGGTGTCGGGCGCAGCGACCCATTCGCGGTTGCCCGCCAGGCGGCGTGCCCGGGCGGTGGTGACGCGATGGTCCATGCATGCTCGGGTGGTCGCCCGCGAGCGGAGCGGAGAACGATACCCCCCGGTCGCCGGCCGATGCCGATCACATCCGCCAGCCGCCAGCCTCCAGCCTCGAGCCTCGAGCCGCCAGCCGATGCTGACCAGCCGGCGTGGCGCCAGCCTCAGCGCCGCGCCGGCGTCTCGCCCGACCCGAGGTCCCAGTACAGGCCCGCCATGACCCCCAGCGCTTCCCGCAGCAGTTGCGGCGGGAGGTGCTCGTTGGGAGCGTGCTGCGAGCAGCCGGCGTAGGAGTGCGGCACCCAGATGGTGCGCAGGCCCAGCACGTCGGTGAAGATGTCGTTGGGCAGCGAGCCGCCGAGGTTGGGCAGGATCGCCGGCTTCTTGCCGCTGGTGCGCGCCATCGATGCGACCGCCCATTGCACCCATTCGTCGTCCGGGTCGATGCGTGTGGCATTGAACAGGGTCTCGCGCGTGGTGGCGATCCGCACCATCGGGAAACCATGGCGGTCCAGGTGCCGCCGCAGCGCCGGCAGGATCTGCGCCGGGTCGACGCCGACCACGAACCGCAGCTGGCAGCGGGCCCAGGCGCGCGGCGGAATGGCGTTGACCGGCGTCTCGGGGTTGCCGGTCTTGTACGCCAGCACCTCGAAGCTGCACCAGCCGAAGACGCGCTCGGCCGGCGACAGGCCCGGCTCGCCCCAGCCGGGCTCCACCGGCGGGCCGTCGGCGCCACCATCGACCTCGCAGTCGGCCAGCACCCGCCGCACCGAGGCAGGCAGCTCCTTCGGCACCCACTCGGGGATGCGGATCTGCCCCGTGGGCGACGCGATGCAGGCGATCGCGTGCGCCAGCTGGAGGCCGGGATTGGAGATGAGCCCGCCCCAGTTGCCCGAGTGATGGCCGCCGGCGCGCGCTTCGATGCTCAGGTCGAAATTGATGCTGCCGCGCGAGCCGAGGAAGACCGTGGGGCGCTCGGCCGAAAGGCGGGGGCCGTCGGAGGCGATCAGCAGGTCGGCGCGCAGCAGGTCGCGATGCTCGGTGCACAGCTCGCGCAGGCCCTCGGAGCCGGTTTCCTCGCCCATCTCGATGAGGTATTTCGCGTTGAAGCCGAGCTGGCCGCGAGTGGCCAGCACGCTGCGCATCGCTTCCATGTTCACGCTGTGCTGGCCCTTGTTGTCGGCGATGCCCCGCCCGTACCAGCGGCCGTCGCGCTCGGCCAGGGCCCAGGGCGACAGCCCCTCGTGCCATTCGCGATCGAGACCGCGGATCACGTCCCCATGGCCGTAGCCCAGCACCGTGGTGGCATCTGGCGACTCGATGCGCTGCGCGAAGAGGAACGGCGCCTTGGCCTTGGCCTGCTCCAGGATGCGGCAGCTGAAGCCCATCGCCTCGAAGGCGGGACGCATCTCGGCTTCCAGGTATTGGCGCAACACCGGCGCGCGTTCGGGATTCTGGCTTTCGGTCGGGACGGCGACGCGGCGTGCCAGCGTGGCGCGGAACTCGCCGGCATCGAATGCCTGCTGGGCGTGGGCAATGGCGGCGTCTCGGCTCTTCATGGCGGTGTTCATTGTGTCGTGGCGGCGGAGTACAGATGGCAGGCGACCCGCGAGGCACCCGTGTCCACCAGTTCCGGCCGGCGCTCGTCGCAGCCGGCGTGGCGCTGCGGACAGCGTGGGTGGAACGGACAGCCGGCGGGCGGGTGCAGGGGATCGGGGAACGACAGGCCCAGCCCCGTTTCCGGAATGCCGAGCGTCGTGTCGGGCGTGAGCACCGAGGCCAGCAAGGCCTGGGTGTACGGATGCTGGGGAGCGCGGAACAGCGTGCGCGTGTCGGCGAATTCGACCACCCGCCCCAGGTACATCACCGCCACCTGCGTCGCGATGTGCTCGACGACGGCGAGGTTGTGGCTGATGAAGACGTACGTGAGGTTGAACTCCTGCCGCAGGTCCAGCAGCAGGTTCAGGATCTGCGCCTGGACGGACACGTCCAGCGCCGACGTCGGTTCGTCGCACACGACGATCTCCGGCTTCATCACCAGGGCCCGCGCGATGCCCACGCGCTGGCGCTGGCCGCCCGAAAGCTGGCCCGGCGTGAGGTCGGCATAGCGCGCGGGCAGCCCGACCCGATCCAGCATCTCGATGGCCTGCTGGCGCCGCTGGGCCTTGGTGCCGACGCCGTGAACGTCAAGCGGGAAGGCGACGATCGAGGCGACGGTGCGGCGGGGGTTCAGCGACGAATACGGGTCCTGGAACACCGGTTGCACCCGACGCGCGAGGTCGCGGCGGTCCATCCCGGCGACGTCGCGGCCGTCGATGAAGATGCTGCCGGCGCTCGGCGGCGTCAGCCCGAGCAGCATGCGCGCCAGCGTCGACTTGCCGCAGCCGGACTCGCCGACGATCCCCAGAACGCCGCCGCGCTCGACGGCGACATCGACGCCATTGACGGCGTGCAGCACCTGGCGCGGCCGGAACAGCCCGGCGTTGACCGAGAACGTGCGGTGCAGCCCTTCGGCGCGGATCAGCGCGTTCATGCCGCCCTGCCTCCCCCGCCCTCTTGTCTTCTTGTCTCCTTCTGCGCCCTCTGAGTATCCTTTGCGGCCTCTGCGTCCGGCTGTTGGATTTCCTTCACCATGCTGCCTCCGCCTCCGGCGACAGCACGCAGCGCCATTGCTGCCCCGCCTGCGACTCGCGCAACGGAATGGTGCGGGAGCAGCCCGGCTGCGCGTGGGCGCAACGGTCGCGGAACGAGCAGCCCTGCAGGTCGCCGACCAGCGACGGCACCACGCCCGGAATGGTGCCCAGCTTGCCGCCCGGGGGCGTGTGCCCCGGCACGGGGATGCAACTGAGCAGGCCCACGGTGTAGGGATGTTGCGGCGTCGCGAAGATCTCGGTCGCGGGTCCCTCCTCCACCACCTCGCCGGCGTACATCACGGCGACGCGGTCGGCGATGCGCGCGACCACGCCAAGATCGTGCGTGATCAGCACCATGGCGATGCCCAGTTCCTGCTGCAGGTCGGCCAGCAGCCGCAGGATCTGCGCCTGGATCGTCACGTCCAGCGCGGTGCTGGGCTCGTCCGCGATCAGCAGCTCGGGGCCGCACATCAGCGCCATCGCGATCATCACGCGCTGGCGCAATCCGCCGGAAAGCTGGTGCGGGTACTGGCCCAGGCGCTTGGCGGCCGAGGCGATGCCGACCTTCTCCAGCAGTGCCACGGCGCGCGAGCGGGCGTCGGCCGGGCTCGCGCCGCGATGGTGGCGGTAGTGCTCGATCAGCTGCTCGCCGATGGTGTACGCCGGGTTGAGCGCGGTCATCGGCTCCTGGAAGATCATGGCCATGCGGTCGCCGCGCAGCGCGTTGATGCGCGAGCGGCTGGCCTGCGCCAGGTCCTCGCCCAGGAAGCGCAAGGTCGTGGCCCGCCGGACCGCCGCCCGCGGCAGCAGGTCCATCAAGGCCAGCGAGGTCATCGACTTGCCGCAGCCGGACTCGCCCACCAGGCACAGCGTCTCGCCGCGCCGCACCTGGAACGAGACGTCGCGCACCGGATGCAGCACGCCGGACGCGACCGGGATGTCGACGTGCAGGCCCTGAACTTCGAGCACTGTTTCTCCGGCCACGGTCAGGACCTCTCGTGCGGCATGAACACCTGGTGCAGGCCATCGCCGGCCAGGTTGATGGCGAAGATCAGCAGCGCCAGCGCCGTGCCCGGAATGGCGATCAGCCAGAACGAAAAGAACATGTATGCCTTGGCTTCCGAGATCATGAGGCCCCAGGACGGCAGCGGCGGCTGCACGCCCAGGCCGAGGAACGACAGCGACGCTTCCAGCAGGATCGCACTGGCGGCTTCGAGGGTGGCGATGACGATGAGGTGCGGCAGCACGTTGGGCAGCACTTCGGTGAGCACGATGCGGGCGGTGGACGCCCCGGCCGCCTGCGCCGCCGCCACGTATTCCAGCGCGCGCACCTGCTGGGTGGCGCTGCGCATCACGACAGCAAAGCGGTCCCACTTCAGCAGCCCCAGCACCAGGATCACGACCCACAGCGAGCCGCCGACCAGCGCCACGGTGGCCAGAGCCACCAGGATCACCGGCATCGACAGCCGCGTGGTGACCAGGAACGACACCGCCATGTCGGTCCTGCCGCCGAAATACCCGGCCAGCATGCCCATCGTGGTGCCGATCAGGCCGGAAATCAGCGCCACGCTGAGGCCGATCAGCAGCGAGATGCGGGCGCCGTAGATCAGGCGCGAAAGGTAGTCGCGCCCGAGCTGGTCGGTGCCCAGCGGGTGCAGCCAGGCGCCCTGCTCGTACCACACCGGCGGCACCGTGCGGTTGGCGAGGTCCTGCACATAAGGGTCGTACGGCGCGACGACGGGCGCCAGGATGGCCAGCACGATCAGCAGCAGCAACATGCCGCCGCCTACCGCCAGCGCCTTGTTGCGCAACAGCTGGCGCCAGGCAGCCGGCGCCGCCGGGACGGCTTCGAGTTCGGGCAGCACGACGGCGGCGGGAAGCTGGGCGGACATGGGACCTTATGCGACCCGGATGCGCGGATCGAGCCACGCGTTGGCGATGTCGGCGGCGAGCGTCAGCAGCACGTAGATCACCGACAGCAGCAGCACGATGATCTGCATCACCGGATAGTCCTTGTAGGTGATGCTCTGGTACGCCAGGTAGCCCAGGCCGTCGAGCGCGAAGATGGTCTCGATCACAACGGAACCGCCGAGCAGGAAGCCCAGTTGCACCGCCGCCAGCGCCACCACCGGCACGATCGCGTTGCGCAACGCGTGCTTGAACACCACGGTGGCCGGCGGCAGGCCCTTGGCCCGCGCCGTGCGGATGTAGTCGGCGCTCAGCACCTCGATCATGCCGGCGCGGATCAGGCGCATGAACGCCGGCGCCGCGTAGTAACCGAGGGCCAGCGCCGGCATGACGAAGTGCTGCCAGGTGCCGCTGCCCGAGACCGGCAGCAGGCGCCAGGTGATCGAGAACAGCATCATCAGCAGCAGCGCGAAGAAGAAATTCGGCAGCGCCTGGCCCAGCACCGCAACGCCCAGGCACAGGCGGTCGATCCAGCTGTTCTTGTAGATCGCCGCCAGCACCCCCAGCGGCACCGAGATGACCAGTGCCACGCCGAGCGCCGCCAGTCCGAGCCACAGCGTGGTGCCGAGCTTGTCCGCGACCAGCGGCGCGACCTCGGTCTTGAAGTACACGGACATGCCGAGATTGCCGCTCAGGAGCTTGCCGAGCCAGTCCGCGTATTGGACGGGGATCGGCCGGTCCAGGCCATAGGCCTTGCGCACCATCTCGATGTCGGCCTGCCGCGCGCCCTCGCCCGCCAGCGCCAGTGCCGGGTCCCCCGAGAGGAACACCAGCATGTAGGCGAGGAAGGACACCGTGAGGGCGACCAGCAGCGCCAGCCCGAGGCGCTTGACGATGTAGAACAGCATGGCGGGTCAGGCCGCGCGGCCCGGCAGCGGCGCGGCGCCGGCGTTGGTCACTTCCAGCCCATCTCCCAGAACCGCACCAGCTCGTCGGAGTAGGGCTTGAAGACCACTTCCTTGCTGGCGACGTAGTACACGGGCAGCGACCACAGCGGGACCGAGTAGGCGTTCTCGGAGATGATTCCCAGCGCCTTCTTGTACACCTCGTTGCGCGCCTTCGGATCCACCGTCTGGTCGCCCTTGTCCAGCAGCTCCTTCACCTGGGCGTTGCGGGTCACGTCGTCGGCGCCGAAGCCGTAGTAGACGGGGGTCGACGCCGACACGTCGTTCACCAGGTTCGAGCCCCAGGTCTGGTGCACCAGCGCGGTCTTGTTGGCCCGCACCTGGTCGCGCATCGCGGCGTATTGCAGGAAGTTCAGCTTGGCCTTGATGCCCACCGCCTGCAGGTAGTTGATGATCGCCTCGGTCTGGTTGCGCTCGCGGTAGGCGTGGATGTCGATCTCGAACCCGTTCGGATAGCCGGCCTCGGCCAGCAGCTTCTTCGCCAGGACCGGGTCGTACTTGTAGACCGTGGCGCCGTCCTGGGTGCAACCCACCTGGGACGGCGTGCAGATCGTGTTGATCAGCTCGGCACCCGAGCCCACGATGTTCTTGACGATCGCCTGGCGGTCGATCGCATGCGCGATCGCCTTGCGCACGCGCAGGTCCTTCAGCTGCGGCGCCGGTCCACCGTCCTGGCTGTTCATCTGCATGAACACGATGCGCATCGTGTTGCCGCTCAGCACCTGCAGGTGCGGCACCGTCTGCAGCTTCTCGGCCTGGTCCTTCGGCACGTGCATGATGAAGTCCTCGCCGCCCGAGAGCACCTCGGCCATCTGGGTCTGGCGGTCGGGGATGAAGCGGATGCGGACCTTGCCGATCTTCGGCTGCGAACGCGGCGAGTCCTTGAAGTAGTCGGCGAACTTCTCCAGCGTGATCGACTTGCCCGGGACGTGCTCGACCACCTTGTACGGACCCGAGCCGACCGGCCTGGCATTCATGCCCTTCGGTCCCGCTTCCTTGTAGTACTTCGCGGGATGGATCGCCAGCGTCGTGGCCAGGTAGTCCTTGGCGGCCGGGAACGGCTTCTTGCTGACCACCCGCACCTTGAACCGGTCGACCTTCTCGACTTTCTCGATCCACTGCACGTTCTGCTGCGTCACGGCCTTGTTGGCCGGATCGGCGACGTAGTTCAGCGTGTAGACGACCGAGTCGGCGTCGAACTCCTCGCCGTTGTGGAATCTCACGCCCTGGCGCAGCTCGAATTCGAGCGTGCGGTCGTCGATCTGCTTCCAGCTCTTGGCGAGTTGTCCTTTGTACTCGTGCGTAACCGGATCTCGGTACAGGAGCGTGTCCCACACGTTGGCGGCGATGATCACGCCGATGCGCACGTTGTTGAAGTAGGGGTCGACGCTTTCGGGCGCCTGGTCGTACGCCATCTGCAGCGTGTCCGCCTTCTTGCCGGCCCAGGCCGCCGGGGACGCGAGCAGCCCGAGCGCCAGCAGGCCTGCCGCCGCCCCGCCCGCCGTCGTGCGGCATCGCCGCGCCAAGGACCGAACTCCACCGCTTGCGCTCATCTGGCTCTCCTGGTTCGTGGAAGCGCGTCCCGACATCGGACGCCACCGCACCCCGCGGATGCAGCGGACGACGATACCGAAAAGAAGGCCTCTTGCCTTTGCAGGCTTTCCCTAACGTACGCGCCGCGGACGACAGACCTGCCGGCGACACCCGCGCCTGCGGCATGATGCGATGCTTGACAGCCGTCAACGGCTTGCCGCGCGTTGCGCGCCGGCGCCGCCGCTCACGAACCATTCGACGAGGAGCCAACCGATGCCATCCCCCGCCGTCCAGGACGCGGTGCAGTTCGCCATAGACCACGAAAGCACATGGGACCGCGAGGTCACCGGGAACTGGGGCGTGCACCGCGATGACCCGCCGCCGTGGAACCGGCTGCTGGGGCCGGTGCACTCGCGCGGACCGGTGTCCGGCACCATCGTCGTCGACGGCCGGGCGCTGGCGTCGTGGGGCGAGCCCAGGCGCGCCGACCTCACCTTCAGCGTGGCCAAGACCTGCCTGGCGCTGCTGGCCGGCGTCGCCTTCGACCGCGGGCTGCTGCCGGACGTGCACGAGCCGGTGGGCCGGCGGGTGCGCGGCATCGGGTTCGACGAAGGCAACAACGCGCTCGTCACCTGGCATCACCTGCTCACCCAGACCAGCGAATGGAGCGGCGAAGTCTTCGGCTTCAGCGACCAGGCGGACCACTACCGCACCGTCACCTTCGGCAAGCCCACCGGCGGCGTCAAGGGCCAGTTGCGGCCGCTGCAGCGCCCGGGCAGCTACTGGGAATACAACGACGTGCGCATCAACCAGTTGTCGCTGGCGCTGCTGCACCTGTTCCAGCGGCCGCTGCCGGACGTGTTCCGCGAGGCGATCATGCGGCCGGTCGGCGCCACCGAGGACTGGCGCTGGGTCGGCTACGACAACGCGTGGGTGACGGTGGCCGGCCAGCGCGTGCAGTCGGTGCCCGGCGGCACGCACTGGGGCGGCGGGATGTCGATCAGCGCCGAGGACCAGGCGCTGGTGGGGCAGCTGATGCTCGACGACGGCGTCGCGCGCGGCCGCCAGGTGCTGTCACGCGAGTGGCTGCAACGCATGCGCACGCCGTGCGAACTCGCGCCGTACTACGGGTACCTGATCTGGCTCAATCATGAGCGCAAGGTCTTCCCCAGCGCTCCGGCGTCCAGCTATTTCGCGATCGGCGCCGGCAGCTCCTTCACCTGGATCGAACCCGAACGGCGCATGGTCGTGATCGTGCGCTGGCTCGATTCAGCGCACGCCGATGCGCTGTTCGGCCGGATCCTGAAGGCCGTCGACGCTGGCTGAGAAGAAAGCGGACAGCCGGACGCAGAGGTCGCAAAGGGTACGCAGAGTGCGCAAAAGGAGACAGAACAAGGAATCAAGAGAGCCCTTGGATTCTTCCCTTGCAGAAAGAGATTTCTTCAATCTTTCCTTGGATTCCTTCTGCGTCCTCTGCGTATCTTTCGCGTCCTCTGCGTCCGGCTGTTTGGTCTCACGCGTACGCCGGCAGGGGTCGCCGTCGCCACTGCTTCGCGACCAGGGTCAGGGCGATCAGGGCGAACGCCGTCGAGAAGATGAAGTTCCAGTTCGCCAGCGACAGCCCGAGGAAGGTCCAGTCGATCTTGCTGCAGTCGCCGCTGCCCTTGAAGATCATCGGGATGGCGCGCTGCAGCGGAAACGACTCGATCATCCCGTAGAAATCGCGGCCGCACGAGGAAAACTGCGGCGGGTACAACTGCAGCCAGGTCTGGCGGGCGCCGACGAAGGCACCGAAGCCGGCGAACAGCAGGACGAGGAGGCTGCCGGCGATCCAGACGCGGCGGCTGCGCGAGAGCGCCGTGAGCCCGGCCGTCAGCCCCACCAGCAGCACGGCATAGCGCTGCACGATGCACATCGGGCAGGGCACGAGCCCCACCGCGTGCTGCAGGTACAGCCCGAAGGCCAACATTCCCACGCAGGCGGCAGCCACCAGCGCAAGCACCCGGCGCGGAGCCGTTTCGAACCACTTCAAGACCAAATCAACCTCCTGAGGCGAGCCGCCTCAGTCGGCGGTCTCGACAAACACCCGGGCGCGCCGCGGCGTCACCACCAGCATCTCGCCCTCGCAAAACCCCATCTCCTTGAATTGTTGCGCCGGAATCTGCGCTTCGATGATGGAATCCCGATTCTCCCCGGAAGCTTGGTGGCCAGCCTGAGGAATAAGTTCCAGGCGCGCGATCGGTCCCACGACGATCGCCCGGCTCAACTGGGCCAGCAGGCCCTCGCCGGCCGCCCCGGCCCCCACCCGCTGGACGTCGAGGTCGTGCGGCCGCACATAGGCGTAGGCCTTCGCGTTCCGGGCGTCGGCATGCTCCGGCGAGGCCAGTTGCAGCCCTTCCAGGTGGACCAGGCCCTCGTGGGCGCGGCCATGGAACAGGTTGACGTCGCCCAGGAACCCGTACACGAACGGGCTGGCGGGATGGTCCCACACCTCCTGCGGCGACCCCACCTGCTCGATCTTGCCGGCATTCATCAGCACCACCCGGTCGGCCACTTCCAGCGCCTCTTCCTGGTCGTGCGTCACGAAGATGCTGGTGACGTGCAGCTCGTCGTGGAGCTGGCGCAGCCAGCGGCGCAGCTCCTTGCGGACCTTGGCGTCCAGGGCACCGAACGGCTCGTCCAGCAGCAGCACCTTGGGTTCGACGGCGAGCGCGCGCGCCAGCGCGATGCGCTGGCGCTGGCCGCCGGACAGCTGCGACGGAAAGCGGTCGGCCAGCCAGTCCAGTTGCACCAGCTTGAGCAGGTCGTGGACCTTCTTCCTGATCTGCCCCTCGCTCGGGCGCTGGCCGCGCGGCTTGACGCGCAGCCCGAACGCGACGTTCTCGAACACGGTCATGTGCCGGAACAGCGCGTAGTGCTGGAACACGAAGCCGACCTGGCGCTCGCGCACGTGCACGTCCGTGGTGTCCTCGCCGGCGAAGAGGATGCTGCCGGCGTCGGCCGTCTCCAGTCCGGCGATGATGCGCAGCAAGGTGGTCTTGCCGCAGCCCGAAGGCCCCAGCAGCGCGAGCAGCTCGCCCGACGCGATGTCGAGCGAGACGTTGCGCAGCGCGTGGAATTCGCCGAATTGCTTGCTGACGTTGCGGATTTCGATGCTCATGCTAGGGGCTAGGGGCTAGGGGCTAGGGGCTAGGCGCCAGGGCGGGTGCGCCGGCGGCCGGCGGCCGCTCCGGCGGCAGTGCCGCCGCCGCGGCCAGCTCGCGCTCGTGGCGCCATTCGACAACCGACTTGATCACCAAGGTCACCAGGGCCAGCAGCGCCAGCAGCGAGGCGACGGCGAAGGCCGCGACGGACTGGTACTCGTTGTAGAGGATCTCCACGTGCAGCGGCATGGTGTTGGTCTGGCCGCGGATGTGGCCCGACACCACCGACACGGCGCCGAACTCGCCCATTGCGCGGGCGTTGCACAGGATCACGCCGTAGATCAGGCCCCACTTGATGTTGGGCAGCGTCACGTACCAGAAGGTCTGCCAGCCGCTCGCGCCGAGCACGATGGCGGCCTGCTCCTCCTCGTTGCCCTGCGACTGCATCAGCGGGATCAACTCGCGCGCGATGAACGGAAACGTGACGAACACCGTCGCCAGCACGATGCCCGGCACCGCGAAGACGATCTTGATGTCGTGCGCCTCCAGCCACGGCCCGAACCATCCCTGCGCGCCGAACATCAGCACGTAGATCAGGCCGGCAACCACCGGCGACACCGAGAACGGCAGGTCGACCAGCGTGGTCAGGAACGCCTTGCCGCGGAACTCGTACTTGGCGATGCACCAGGCCGCGGCCACGCCGAACACCAGGTTCAGCGGCACGGCGATGGCCGCCGTGACCAGCGTCAGCCGGATCGCGGCCCAGGCGTCGGGCTCGCGCAGCCCCTCCAGGTAGGCGCCGAAGCCCTTGCGCAGCGCCTCGGTGAACACCGCCGCCAGCGGCAGCACCAGGAACAGCAGCACGAACACCAGGGCGATCCCCGTCAGCGTCCAGCGCACCCAGGCACTCTCGGTCGTGGTGACCCGCCTGGTGGCGAGCGAGCTCGCTGGCGCACCCTTGGGCCTGCGGCCCTGTCCCTCCGAGAGGGAATTCGCCCCTTCGGGCGGCCGGGCGGGGCTCAATGGCGCACCCTTGGGCCTGCGGCCCTGTCCCTCCGAGAGGGAATTCGCCCCTTCGGGCGGCCGGGCGGGGCTCAATGGCGCACCCTTGGGCCTGCGGCCCTGTCCCTCCGAGAGGGAATTCGCCCCTTCGGGCGGCCGGGCGGGGCTCATGCCCCGGCCCTCCGCCGCTGCCAGCCTTGCAGTGCGTTGATCACCAGCAGCAGCACGAACGAGATGACCAGCATCACGACGGCGACGGCCGTCGCGCCGAGGTAGTCGTACTGCTCCAGCTTGCCGATGATGATCAGCGGCGTGATCTCCGAGACCATCGGCATGTTGCCGGCGATGAAGATCACCGATCCGTATTCGCCCACGGCGCGCGCGAACGCCATCGCGAAGCCGGTCAGCAGCGCCGGCGCGATCGAGGGGAAGATCACCTTGCTGAAGGTCTGCCAGCGCGTCGCGCCCAGGCACATCGCGGCCTCCTCGAGCTCCTTCTCGGTGTCTTCGAGCACCGGTTGCACCGTGCGCACCACGAACGGCAGGCCGATGAAGATCAGCGCGATCACGACGCCGTTGGGGTTGAAGGCGAGCTTGATGCCCAGCGGCTCCAGGTACTGGCCGATCCAGCCGTTGCCAGCGAGCAGCGCCGTCAGCGAGATGCCGGCGACGGCCGTCGGCAGCGCGAACGGCAGGTCCACCATCGCGTCGACGATCTTCCGGCCGGGAAAGCTGTAGCGCACCAGGACCCAGGCCAGCAGCAGCCCGAAGACCACGTTGACCAGCGCGGCGGCGAACGAGGCGCCGAAGGTCAGGCGGTACGAGGCGAGCACGCGGGGCGAGCTGACGGCGACCCAGAACTGGTCCCAGCTCATCTGGAAGGTCTTGAAGACCAGTGCCGACAGCGGGATAAGCACGATGAGGCTGAGGTACAGCACGGTGTACCCCAGCGTCAGGTTGAAGCCGGGCAGCACCCTGCGGCTGCCGCCCCGGGACGGCGCGGCCGGCGCCGGCAGCGGCACGCCGATGCTGGCTGCAGTCATGCCCTTACTTGACCGTGTAGATCTTGTCGAACAGGCCGCCGTCGTTGAAGTGCACCTTCTGTGCCTCGGACAGCGAGCCGAAGAGCTCCTGCACCGTGAACAGCCTGAGCGGCTTGAACGTGTTGGCGTACTTCTTCAGCACCGCGGGCGAACGCGGGCGGATCGAATGTTTGGCCGCGATCTCCTGGCCTTCGTCGGAGTACAGGTACTGCAGGTAGGCCTTCGCCAGCTCGCCGGTGCCTTTCTTGGCGACCGAGCGCTCGACGACGGCCACCGGGTTCTCGGCGACGATGCTGATGGAGGGATAGACCACGTCGACCTTGTTGGCGCCGAATTCGCGGTTGACCGACTCGACCTCGGATTCGAAGGTGACCAGTACGTCGCCCGTGTTGCGCTGCAGGAACGCCGAGGTGGCGTCGCGGCCCCCGCGCGCCAGCACCGGCACGTTCTTGTACAGCTTGCCCAGGAACTCCTGCGCCTGCGCGTCGGTGGCGCCCTTCTTCTTCATGTAACCCAGCGCCGCGAGGTAGGCGTAGCGGCCGTTGCCGCCGGTCTTCGGGTTCACCACGATCACCTGCACGCCCGGCCTGGCCAGGTCGTCCCAGTCCTTGATCCCCTTCGGGTTGCCATTGCGCACCAGGAACAGCATGGTGGAAATCGTGGGGGCGGCGTTGTCCGGGAAGCGCTTCGACCAGTCCTTGGCCACCACGCCCTTGTCGGCCAGGAACTCGATGTCGGTCGTCGTGTTCATGGTGACCACGTCCGCGTCGAGGCCGTCGGCCACGGCCCGGGCCTGCGCGCTGGAACCGCCGTGGGCCTGGTCGACCTTGACGTCCTTGCCGGTGGTCTTCTTGTAATGGGCGATGAATGCCTGGTTGTAGTCCTTGTAGAACTCGCGCGCCACGTCGTACGAGACGTTCAGGAGGCTCTGTTGCGCGCCGGCGATGCTGCTCGCCGCGAGCGCCGCGGCGGCCAGGACGGTCTTGTAGGAGAGTTTCATGGTCGGGATTCTCGAGAAGAACCCTTCATACTCAAAACAATATATTGTTGTTTGCTCATTCAATGCAGGCATAAGACAGCCGCAAGCGCCGTGGCCGTGCCGTACGCCCTGGCAGCTTGCGGCAACTCATGCCCGCCCGGCATAGCAGTTAGTGGCAGCCGCGCCTGACGAGCCGCGGGCGCACGGCCGCACAATGGCCGTGCGGCCGCGCCGCGCCGCGGCGCCCCGGCCAGGAGAGTCCCCATGCGAACCCAGGTTGCCATCGTCGGCGCCGGCCCGGCCGGGCTGCTGCTCGGCCAGTTGCTGCACAAGGCCGGCATCGCCAACGTGATCGTCGAGCGCCACGGCGCCGAGTACGTGCTGGGCCGCATCCGCGCCGGCGTGCTGGAACAGGTCGCCGTGGACCTCATGGACGAGTGCGGCGTCGGGACGCGGATGCACCGCGAGGGGCTGGTGCACCGGGGCATCGAACTGCTGTTCAAGGACGAGCGCCACCGCATCGACTTTCCGGGCCTCACCGGCGGCAAGACCGTGATGGTGTACGGGCAGACCGAGCTGACCCGTGACCTCATGGCGGCGCGCGCGCTCGCCGGCCTGCCCACCGTGTACGAGGTCGGCGACACGGTGAGCCTGCACGGCTTCGACGGCAACGCCCCCCAGGTGCGCTATCGCAAGGACGGCCAGGAGCACCGGATCGACTGCGACTTCATCGCCGGCTGCGACGGCTTCCACGGCGTGAGCCGGGCCAGCGTCCCCAGGGGCGCCATCCGTGAGTACGAGAAGGTCTATCCGTTCGGCTGGCTGGGGCTGCTGGCCGACGTGCCGCCGGTGTTCCACGAACTGATCTACGCCCACACCGAACGCGGGTTCGCGCTGTGCTCGATGCGCAGCGCCACGCGCAGCCGCTATTACCTGCAGGTGCCGTTGCAGGAAAAGGTGGAACAGTGGTCCGACGAAGCCTTCTGGGCCGAACTGCGGCGCCGCCTGGACCCCGAGGCCCGCGAGCGCCTGGTCACCGGCCCGGCACTGGAAAAGAGCATCGCGCCGCTGCGCAGCTTCGTGGCCGAGCCGATGCGCTTCGGCCGGCTGCTTCTGGCGGGAGACGCCGCGCACATCGTGCCGCCCACCGGCGCCAAGGGGCTGAACCTCGCCGCGTCGGACGTGAACTACCTTGCTTCAGGGCTGGTCGAGCACTACCAGGAGCGCAGCGGCGCCGGCCTGGACCATTATTCCGACCGCGCGCTGCGGCGCATCTGGAAGGCCGAGCGCTTCTCCTGGTGGTTCACGATGCTGATGCACCGGTTTCCCGGCACGGGCGACTTCGACCGCAAGGTGCAGGAGGCCGAGCTCGATTACCTGGTGCATTCCCGGGCCGCATCGACGGCGCTCGCCGAGAACTACGTCGGCCTGCCGCTCTAGGGAAGCGCTTCCCCCAGGGCCCGGGGTGCGGCGCCGCCCTTGCGGCACAGCACCTCGATCGGGATCATGCGCCCGTCGGCGAAGCCGCGGATGGTGTTGGCCATCGCGGCCTTGGCTTTCTCCCCGTGGATCAGCATCACGGCGCGGTGCGGCGGCTTCTCGCCGCGCTTGACCATCGCCCGCGAACGGTCGCCGAAGGCACGGGTCTGTTCCAGCGTGCTGCGAAAGCGCACCACCTCGAACCCCGCGGCCACCAGGCCGGCGCGGGTTTCCTCCGGCGTGTGCAGGAAACTCGTGCGCGGGCTGTCCGCCCATGCCGTCGGATAGTCGATCTCGCCGCCCTCGCCTCTTGCCACTTCGGACAGCACGAGCCAGCCGCCCGGCTTGAGCACGCGATCCATCTCGCGGTACATCGTGGTCCGGTCCTCGATGTTCATGGACACGTTCATCGAGTACGCGCCATCGAAGCTGGCCGCCGCGAACGGCATCGCCAGCGCATCGCCGACCTCGAAGCTGGTACGGTCCTCGAGCTTCAGCAAGGCCGTGAGCTGCCGCGCCACCTCGCAGAACTCGGGGGTAAGGTCCAGCCCGGTGACGTGGCAGCGGAAGCGGTTGGCGACATAGCGGGCGGGCCCGCCCAGGCCGCTGCCGATGTCGAGGATGCGGTCATTGGCCCGCACCGGCATCAGCCGCGCCGTCTCCAGCGTCGCCTCGAGGCCGCGGCCATGGAAATGATCGTAGGGCGCCAGCGCGTCCGGCGTCGGCCGGTCCGGGTCGGCTCCGTCCTCCCGCAGCGCCGCGCGCAGGCGCGAGAGCAGGTTGCCCTGGCTGTAGTGGGCCGAGACGGCGCCATCCATGTTCATTGCTGCCTTGTGTGGTCCCACCCGCTATGGTAGCCGCCCGGGCGCCGCGCGGGGCGCCCGGGACGGCCACGGCGTCACGGGCCGAATTCCATGCGCGCCGTCATCGCCTCGTGGCCGGCGTGATCGCGGATCCACAGGTCCATCGCGGCGCCGCCGGCGCGCCGCCCGCAGGCCTCGAACGGATGCAGGTCGAACACGGGCTTGAGCGCGCGGAAGGAGAAGCCCGCCGCCGCGCGTCCGGCAAACTCGCGCTGCGCCAGGCCGGCCAGCAAGGTCGCGAGCAGCGGGCCGTGCACGACGAGGCCGGGATAGCCTTCCTCCTGCGTCACGTAGCGGCGGTCGTAGTGGATCCGGTGGCCGTTGAAGGTCAGCGCGGAATAGCGAAAGAGCAGCACGTCGTCGGGCCGCACGCGCTGCGCCACCTCGCCGGCGGGCGCCTCCCGGTAGAGGGGCGGCGCCGCGTCCGGCGCGGGCAGGTCGCGGTACACGATGTCGTGGAACTCGCGCAGCGCCAGCCCCCGCGGGCCCGAGACCTCGTGACGCACCCGCACGAAGCACAGGGTGCCGGTGCGCCCCGTCTTGACCTGGATGTCGTCGATGGTCGACTCGCGCCGGATCGCATCGTCCACCCGCAACGGCTCTCTGAATTCGAGCTGGCCCCCGGCCCACATGCGACGCGGCAGCGGGACCGGCGGCAGGAAGCCGCCGCGGCGCGCGTGGCCGTCCGGCCCCAGTTCGCCCTGGCGCGGCGACGGCAGGAAGTAGAGCCAATGCCACAGCGCCGGCAATTCGCGGACGCTCTCGTCGGGCGGCAGGTCCAGTGTGGCCCGCAACAGGCGCACGGGTGCGGCGGTCACCACGTCGGCGACGGTTTCGCGGCGGCCCTTCCAGGCCATGATCTGGTCGATGTCGATGCTCATGTCCTCGCCCCCGAGTCGGTCTGCTAGTCTTGCACAAACTCCCCCGCCCCAGCCATGGCCTCCTTTCGCCCTCTCGCCGGCACCCGCATCCTCAGCCTCGCGCTCAACCTGCCCGGCCCCGCGGCCCTGATGCGGTGCCAGCGCATGGGCGCGGCGTGCGTGAAGCTGGAGCCGCCCTCGGGTGATCCCATGGGCGTCTACAACCCCGAGGCCTACGCGCAGCTGCATCACGGCGTCACCGTGCGCAAGGCCGACCTGAAGACCGCCGCGGGCCAGGAGGCGCTGCAGGCGGAACTCGGACGGGCGCATGTGCTGCTCACGTCGTTCCGTCCCTCGGCCCTCGAGAAGCTCGGGCTGGCCTGGAAGCAGTTGCACGCGCGGTATCCGTCGCTGTCGCAGGTGGCGATCGTCGGCGCCCCCGCGCAAGCGGCTGAGGAACCCGGCCACGACCTGACTTACCTGGCGGCCAATGGCCTGGTCACCGGCCTGGACCTGCCGCCCACGCTCTATGCCGACATGGGCGGCTCGCTGATGGCCAGCGAGGCCGTGTTGCAGGCGGCGCTGCAGCAAAGCGAACGCTACGCCGGCACCGGCGAGCCGCACCCGGCCGGGCAGTACCTGGAGGTGGCGCTGTCGGAGGCCGCGGCCTATCTCGGGCTGCCGCGCCGCTGGGGGCTCACGCAGCCTCGCGGCGCGGTCGGCGGCGCCCACGCCGGCTACCGCGTGTACCGGTGCCGGGATGGCCGGGTGGCGGTCGCCGCCCTCGAGCCGCACTTCGCCGCCGCACTGTGCGCGGCGGCCGGCCTGCCGCACACCGACATCCGCTCCATGTTCGCGCCGGCGACGCAAGAAGGGATCGCCGCATTCATGAGCGCCCGCACCCGCGCCGAACTGGACCGGCTCGCGGTCGAGCTCGACATTCCGCTCCATACGCTCGACTGAACGTGGGCCGGCGCGCTGCCGCCTTGTAGGACAAGGGCGGAACTTGGGCCGCGGGACGCCTGGCGCTCCCCGCGGCGGCGATTTGGCGCGCACACTTCAACGCTGATGAGCCACTTCCGCGCCGCACCATGAACAGTTCCATCATCAAGATCGGCATCGTCGACGACCATGCGATCGTCCGCGCGGGCCTGAAGCAGTTTCTCTCCGAGATGGTGGACATGCGCGTCGTCGGCGAAGCCGCATCCGGCCGCGAAGCGATCGATCTCGTGCGCACCACCGAGATGGACGTGATCATCATGGACCTCTCCATGCCGGGCCAGAGTGGCATCGACGCCCTGGCGATGATCCGTGCGAAGGCGCCCGACGTGGGCATCCTCATCCTGTCCGGCTATCCCGAGGAGCAGTACGCGGTCAACCTGATCAAACAGGGCGCGAGCGGCTACCTCAACAAGGAATGCGAGCCGATGGAGATCGTCAACGCGATCCGCACCATCGCGCTGGGCCGCCGCTACATTTCGCCGTCGGTCGCGGAACTGATCGCGCAACAGCTGGATCGCAAGGACGGCAGCGCCGCCCACGACCTGCTGTCGGAGCGCGAGTTCCAGGTGTTCCTGAAGCTCGCCAAGGGGGAGACCGCCGGCGAGATCGCCAACGCGCTGTCGCTGAGCGTGAAGACGGTGAGCACCTACCGCACGCGGCTCATGGAAAAGATGGGCCTCACGTCCAACAGCGACCTCACATATTACGCGCTCAAGAACAAGCTCATCGATTGACGGCGGCCGGGGCGCGCGGTCGCGCAACAGCGGCGCCGCACAGCAGCTTGCTGCCGCGTCCTACAGCGTTCAGGCACAGTCCGGATAGGGTTGCCACATGGCACCTTCCAGCACCCGCACCCTGTGGAAAGGCGCGATCAGCTTCGGGCTGGTCCACATTCCGATCACGCTGCATTCGGCGACCGCCGAGAACCGGATGAAGTTCCACCTGCTCGACAAGAAGACGATGAGCGCCGTGGGCAACCAGCAGGTGAACAAGACGACCGGCGAAGCGATCCAGAAAGAGGAAGTCGTCAAGGGATTCGAGTACGAAAAGGACCAGTTCGTCGCGCTCTCGGCCGACGAGATCAAGGCGGCCCTGCCCAGGTCGACGCAGACGATCGAGATCGAGGCCTTCGTCGACGGCAGCCGCATCCCGGCGACCTATTTCAACAAACCCTATTACGTGGCGCCCGCCGCCAAGGGCCAGAAGCCCTATCTGCTGCTGCTCGAGACACTGCGCCGCACCGGCAAGGCGGGCCTTGCGCGGGTGGTGATCTCGACGCGCCAGCATCTGGCGGCGCTGGTGCCCTCCGGCGAGGGGCTGGTGCTGGAGCTGCTGCGCTGGGCCGACGAGGTTCGCGACACGGCCGGCCTGCCGCTGCCGGACCCGAAAGAAACCAGCGTCACCGAGCGCGAGCTGAAGATGGCGGAGCAACTGGTCAAGGAGCTGCAGGACGAATGGAAGCCCGACGCCTTCCACGACGAATTCCGCGAGAAGCTGGAGCAGGTGATCGAGGCCAAGGTGAAGGCGGGCGAGGGCGGGCACATCACCAGGCCGCTGCCGGGCGAGGAGGTCAAGGCGGGTGCCGACATCATCGACCTGACCGAGTTGCTGCGCCGCAGCCTGCGCGGCGGCGCCCCCGCGCGCGACGCAGCGAGCGGCCAGGCGCCGAAGGCCAGGGCGCCGGCCTCGCGCCGCAAGGCCGCCAATGACGAGGATCACGAAGCACCCCGTCGGCGCGCGGCGGCCTCGAAGAGCTCCGCCCGCGCCACCGCCGCCGTCAAACCGAAGCCGCGCAACAAGGCCGCCTGAACCATGCATCCTTTCCTGAATGTCGCAACCTCCTTTTTCGCCGGCGCTGCGGCGATGTACTGGTTCGATGCCGCCGTGTCGCGCCGGCACGCCGGCGGCATCTTCGCGAGCGAGTCGCGCCTGGGCGAGCAGGTGCAGGCGCGCATCGGCAAACTGGTGAGCCACCCCGATGCGGTCCATGTCAGCGTGGACGGCGGCGTGGTCCGCGTCTGCGGCCATGTGCTTGCGAGCGAGATGGACCGCCTGCTTTCGCAGCTGACGCGGCTGCCCGGCGTGCACAAGGTGCATAACGCGCTGTCGCCGGTGGACGATGCAGACCGCTTCGATGAACAGCGCGCCGCTCGCCTGCAGGGCGAATTCGGCGCCGGCGCGGCCTGAGCATCGCGACCGCCGCTTTGCGGCACGGCTGTAGCAGGCCGCGCACGGTTCAGTCGCCGCGCGCAGGCAGGGCGTCACTGACTGCCTGACGCTCCCGCCGCCTACAAGCAATGTGGAAGCGCTTCTCTACACTGCCCTCGTGAAAGCCGCTCCAGTTCCCCGCAAGCAACCTCCCAAGGAACGTTCCAACAATGCGGACCGCGCACCGGCGCAGCGCCAGGCCGAGCGCGGAGCGCGGGAGCGCCGCTCGGGCGAAGGTTCGGCCAGCGCGCTCGCAAAACTCAAGAGCATCGAACGCGATCGCCAGAAGAACACGCCGGCGGACGAAGGCGGCGACCGCGACTGACCGCCGGCTGCGTGCGCCGCCCAGGTCGCTGTTGTCCCGCAGCAACTCGATCGCCTCGCCCTGCTGCTTTGGCGGTCAATGCGTGGCGCCCCGCGCCAGCACTGGACGTTCGGCAGCCGTCCCGCAACAGCCAACAGGGTTATCCACAGAACAAGTGGATATCCCGGCCCATCAGGAAAATATTTCTGCCATCGCGGCGCGCCGCCGCACCCGATCAAGGTCGAGGGACATCGTTGACAAACGCGCGCCGCGACGCTCGGGGCGCGGGCGGGCGCGTCAGGCGGCGCCCCGCGCGACCAGCGGCACCGCGGCCATGCCGAGCCCGGTCAGCAGCAGCGATCCGAACAGGTGGGCGCCGGCGGTCGCGGCGGCCCACGCGTAGTCGCCGCGCTGCAACAACCCCACCACTTCGCCCGAGAACGTGGAGAAGGTGGTCAGCGCGCCGAGGAACCCCGTGATCATGAAGAGCCTGGCCTCCGGCGGCAGGCTCGGATGGCGCTGGAAGAAGGCGATGGCGACACCGACCAGGAATCCTCCCAGCAGGTTGGCCGCCAGCGTTCCGAACGGCATTGCCGGCACCAGCGCGTTGAGCCGCAGCGCGAGCCACCAGCGCAGCCACGCGCCGAGCATCGCGCCGGCGCCGACCGCGGCGATTCCATAGGCCTCCATTGCACTTTCTCCGTCTCTTTGCCGCACGCCGCCGCCCGGCGGCTGCTCACGCCCGCGGCGCGCCCAGGGTGCCGAATTCCACGGGCGCCTTCACGTAGAACAGGTGCACTCCCTCGGCATCCAGGCGTGCGAACAGGCGCTGCGTTTCCTCTTCCGACAGGGCCATCACGACCTGCATAGGTTGCTCGGCCAGCTCGAAGAAGCGCGCGGCGTGCAGCCGCCCGTGCGCCCCGAAGCCCTCCTCCGCCGGCAGCAGCGTGGCGCCGCGCAGTCCCATCTCGCGGGCGAGGTGGATCAGCCACTCGCCCACCGGCTTGCCGCCGTGGCGCGCGTTCTGCTGCGTGAAGAAGGTGACCTGACAGCCCTGCATGCGAAGGCACTGTACCAGCCCGCGCCCGGCCGGGCCAGCGCCCATGCAAAAGGCGCGGAGCAAGGTGCCGCGAGGACACCTTCGCTCCGCGCCCTTCGGGCCGCGGCCGGGTCATCCGGGGGAGCGAGGCCGCCCGGTGGAGGTCACTGCTTCTTGTTGCCGTCGTCCTTGTCCGGGGCCGGTGTGATCTGCACCGTCGGCACCTCGACCTTCTTCTCCTCGGTCGTGACCTTCGGCACGTTGATCGTGGCCTCGGCGCTGCCCACCTTCACGTCGGGGGTAGTCACGTCGTACTTCGGCAGCGTGACGTCGCCCGAAGCCTTCTTCTCGACTTCGTACTTCGGCATCGAGACGTTGCCTTCCCGCGTCTTCTCGACGTCGCAGCCGGCCAGGCCCAGCGCGCCGACGGCGACGATCGTGGCGGCAAGAGTGGTCTTCAACATGGTGCGTGCTCCTTGAATCGGTTGGGTTCCGACGCGGCAGCCACTCACGCCACCACCGCATCACGATGGAGCCATTGTGGGCAGCGCCTCAATTGCGCGGCTGTAGGAACGGGACCGCAAGCCCTGTGGGGCACCATCCAGCAGCGCGGCAGTCCATCCGCTCAGCGCGTGAGCATCAGCCACGCCGTGGCCGCGCCGAGCAGCAGCGTCAGCAGCGGCACCACGCCGAGCCAGGGCCACTGCCGTGGCCTGGTGGCCACGATCACGCCCAGCGTGACGAGCGCGGTGGGTTCCGGCAGCAGGCCCGCGAGCTCGGCCCGCGCCCATGAGGCGCCCGCGGCGGCCGTCGCCAGCGGATACGCGATCGTGCCGGCCAGCGCCAGCAGGATGCCGGCGCGCCGTTGCCCGCTGCCGGCGCGCGCACCTGGCTCGCGCACCGCCGCGGCCAGCATCAGCGCCGCCTGCAACGCGCTTGCCGCGGCGAAGGAACGCGCGCCCCAGTTGATCGAGGCATAGCGCTGCCACTGCCAGTCCCACGCCACCCACAGCCACGCGAGGGCCAGCGCGGCGCACGCCACGCGCCGCGCACCGGGACCGCGCCGCGCCACGTGCCACACGAGCGCGGCGCCGCCCATGGCCACCGCCACCTGCCAGGGCCAAAGGTCGCCGTTGTAGATCTCGACCAGCCGCCAATAGGTGCGCGGCGCAAACATGAGGAAGTCCCGCGGGCCGTACGACCGCCACTCCACCATGCTCAGAGCCGCTCCACATGGGCCGCCATGCGGCGGCGCAGCGCCTCGTCGGGCAGCGGCGCGCCGGCGGCCGCCATGTTCTCCCGCACATGGTCCACGCGGCTGGTCGCCGGGATCGCGCAAGTGACGGCCGGGTGCGAGACGATGAACTTGAGCGCGACCTGCGCCCAGGTGGCGCAGCCGATCTCGGCCGCCCACGCCGGCAGCGGATGCCGCCGCAATTGCCGCAGCAGCTCGCCCTCGCGGAACGGCCGGTTCGCCAGCACGGCGATGCCGCGCTCGCGCGCCAGCGGCAGCAGCCGCTGCTCCGCCTCGCGGTCCAGCAGGTTGTAGGTGAGCTGCACGAAGTCGATGCGCTGGCCGCGCATGATCCGTTCCAGCTCGGCATGGCGCCGCCCTTCGGAGGTCGTGATGCCGACGTAGCGCACCTGCCCTTGCGCCTTCATCCGCTGCAGGAGCGGCAACTGGTCCTCCCAGGCCAGCAGGTTGTGCACCTGCAGCAGGTCGAAGCGCGGCACGCGCCACAGCCCGCGCGAGGCCTCGATCTGCGCCGCGCCGCCTGACGAAGTCCACACCTTGTCGGCCGAGAACACGCGCGCCGCAGCCCCGATGCGCTGCAGCCCTTCGCCGATCACGCCCTGCGAGGAGCCGTACATCGGCGACGAATCGATCAGCCGCCCGCCGGCCGCGAAGAACTGCCGCATCACCTCGGCGCACGCCGCCCGCGCCGGCGGGTCATTGCCGACGTTGAACGTGATCCAGCTGCCCAGCCCCACCGCCGGGATCCCCTCGCCGGTCGAGGGAATGCGCCGCATCAGCGGCGGCGGGGCCGTCCGCGCAAGCACGCCCTGCGCGGCCAGCACCGGCAGCATGTTGATGAGGGCACGGCGTCGCATCGGGCCAGCGTAGCACGGTCATTGCCGCGGCGTGAGGACTCTGCCGGGCGCGCGCGCCGACCCGGCCCGTCTCATGGACAATGCGCGCGATGCATTGCCTCCTGCCCGCGACCTCGACCGCCCATCCCGTTGCGCCGGCCGGCAACCTTCGGCGCCGCGGTGCCGCGAGGCGGGCCGTCCGGTGAGCGCGGCCGCAGCGGCCCGGCCGCGGGTGCAGACCACCATCGCGCTGCTGTCCGGCGCGGCCTTCTTCAGCGGAGCGGCGCTGCGCGTGTGCGATTCGCTGCTGCCTCGCCTGGCGCAGGACTTTGCGCGCACGCCCGGCGCCGCCGGCCGCGTGATCATCGGCTTCTCGATCGCCTATGGCCTCATGCAGCTGCTGTTCGGACCGTTGGGCGACCGCTATGGCAAGGCGCGCATGGTGACGCTGGCCCTGTTCGGCTGCATCGGCGGCTCGCTCGCTTCGGCCCTCGCCCCGGGCTTCGATGCGCTGGTGGGCGCGCGCGTGGCCTGGGGCATGGCCGCGGCGGGCGTGATTCCCTTGTCCATGGCCTGGATCGGTGACGCGGTGCCGTACGAACGCAGGCAGGCGACATTGGCGCAGCTGCTCACGGGCACGTTGGCCGGCATGATGGCCGGACAGCTCGCGGGCGGCCTGTTCGCCGATTCGCGGCTTGGCTGGCGCGGCGCGTTCTTCAGCCTCGCCGCCGGCTATACCGTCATCGCGATCCTGCTGGCACTGCGGGTGCGGCAGTTGCCCCCGCCGGCGCCGCATGGCGGCGCGCGCGTCGCCTTCGCGGCGCAACTGCGTTCGGTGCTGCACGTCCCCTGGGCGCGCGTCGTGCTGGCCGCCGTGACGGCCGAAGGCGTGTTCCTGCTGGGCCCGATGGCCTATCTGCCGGCCTACCTGCACCAGCGCCACGGCCTGTCGCTGTCGGCCGCGTCGGCCCTCATCGCGCTGTATGCAGTCGGCGGGCTGGTGTACGCCGTCACGGCGCGGCACATCGTGCGCCGCTTCGGCGAGCGCCGCATGGCGTTGTGGGGCGGCGCGCTGATGGGAGCCGGTTTCCTCGCGTTGCTGGCGGTACCGTGGTGGGGACTGGCCGGCCCGGCGGCGCTGCTGGTGGGGTTCGGCACGTATCTGTACCACAACACGCTGCAGACGCACGCCACGCAAATGGTGCCGGCGGTACGCGGCACGGCCGTGGCGACATTCGCCTTCTGCCTGTTCGTCGGCCAGGCGATCGGCGTGACGGCGGCAGGCGCCGTGTTCGACCACCTGGGGCACGTGCCGCTGCTGCTCGCTCCAGGGCTGGCGCTGCCGCTGGCCGGCTGGTGGTTTGCGCGCGCCCTGCGGCGCCACCACGAGCAGCCCTGATCGGCCGCTCAGCCCAGGACGATCACCCGTGCCTTCGGGACGGCGGCGAACGGGTCGTAACCCACCATCCCCGCCCGCAGGGCGGCCTCCTGTCCCCGCGCGAACTGCTGCCGCTCCTGCGGCGTGCCCTCCTCCATCGCGCGGGTCAGATCTTCCTCGAATCGGACGGTGATCGGGGTCGCGTAAGGAAACCTGGCCTCCGGATCGCCCTTGATGCTCCAGGTGATGATCAGGCAGCCCGAGGCGGTCTGCACCGCTTTCGCATGCGACGGAAAGAGGTGCCGGAACGACTCCCAGAAGACGGTCCGGATCGGGTCCAGTTCCATGGCTGTGGCCGCGCTGCGGCGCGTCCGGACCATTGTGTCACAGCCGGTTGTCAGCTCGAGCATTTCACCCCCTCGCGGCGAGGTGGCCATTGCGCCGACCAGAAAAAGCGGGCCCACAGGCCCGCTCTTGCCCAAGCGTGATGTCGGCTACTTCTCGCCGGAGCTGATCTCGCCTTTCTTGAGGGAGGACTTGGCGCTGGCCTTGCGCGCCTTGGCCGCTTCGGCCCGCTGCTCCTTCGTGGCGACCTTGGCCTTGCCGGCGCCCTCGGGCTTTTCGCCGCCCGTGAAGGACTTGGCGGCGGCGCTTCCTTCAGCCTTGCGGGTGGACTTGGCGGCCGCCTTCTCCTCGGCCGTCGCCGGCTTGGACGGGATGGCCTTCGACTGCGCCGGATCGGCTTCGCCCTTCGTCTGTGCCATGGCGCTCACGGTAAAGAGTTGCGCGATCACGAGGCTGGCCGCAAGGATGATCCTGTTCATACGAAACCCCTTAGGTGGTGAAGAAGATAGAGAGAGTGGATCGCCTCCACACGGGATTAGTTCTAGTTCCCGTCGGCAAAATTCCGTTGACGTGAGTCAAGAACGCTTCGCGCCCTGCTCGACCGCAAGGTTTCAGTCGGTGAGCGCGCTTTGCTGGCGGCGGTATTCGTTGCGCTTCATGGCCAGATAGCTGCCACGGTCCACTTCGCGCAGTTGCGCTGGGTACTTCTCGGTGGCATCGAACCAGTACGCGAAGCGGCGCTCGACCCGCTCCGACGGCGGTGCGGACAGGCTGTCAAGGTAGGCATCGATCGCGAGGTAGTAGCGCATGGTGTTGCGTTCGGCGAGCCCGCGCGTACCGCCGACGTGGCGCGGGCCGTCGCCCGGCGCAACGTCCTTCAGGATCGTGAACCCGACCTTGTCGCGCCCGATCGTCGCGAGGTAGGAGGACATTGCCACCTGGCCGAGCGCGCCGTAGCCGAAGGCATATCCCATGTGGATGAACGTCCGCCCCGCGTCCAGGGCCACCGCCTCCACCAGGATGCGATAGTCCTTGGTGCCGAAGGGCCCGGTCGGCGCGCCGAGTCCCACGTCCACGTACTCGGACGTCACCGACGCGGCGTGCCATGCGAACTCCAGCCGGGTCGCGGACGCGAGCGGCTGGTCATGCTTGCGTCCGATGCGCACTTCGAGGCGGGACGCGGCGCCGGGCGTGCCGCGGCAGTACTTGATGTTCAGGTGCAGGATCAGGATGTCGCACCAGTTGGCCGGGTTCGCCAGGGCATCACTCACCTTCGCGAACGGGTGCTCGACCACTGCATAGATGTCGCCCTGGCTGCTGCGCGTCGTCTCCACCGACTCCAGGACCAGCGGCCCCTGGAACGGATTGTCGCGCAACCGCGGTGCCAGCGCCGCGTGCTTCGCGCGCAGCGCGCCCGCGCCAAGCGACTGCACCGCCTCGGCATCGGCCGGCGACAACAGGCCCGCCAGCAGCGACAGCGCCGCCAGCGCGCCCAGTGCCGTGGCCGCGGGCGGGCCTTCGGGCGCATCCGAAGCGCCGCCCTGTTGCGCCAGCAACTCGCCGATCTGGCGATCCTTGTCGTGCCACAGCGCCGTCAGCCAGCGCTGGAACGACCGGCGGAACGACGAATCGGCGGCGTAGTCGCCGCTGCAGAACTCGGCCGGAATCGGCACTTGGCGCAAGCGCACGACGATGCGCGGCGTGCGCCCGCACAGGAAGTGCCAGAAGGTCGGGGCCCCGGCGGGATACACGATCGTCGCGTCGACCAGCGACCGGAAGCGCTCGCCCATCGCATTGAGCGCCATGGCCAAGGCGCCCGCCTTGGGCTTGAGCAGGTGACGATACGGCGAGCTCTGCGCGCTGTGCTTGTCGGGCGTGAAGCGCGTGCCCTCGGCGAAGTTCATCACGCTGGTGGGCACGAGCGCGAACTTCGCGCAGGCACGGCGGGTGGCCTCCGCGTCCTGCGTGCGCAGCTCGGGACGCTTGCGCAACTCGGCCTTGCCGTGCCGCTGCATGAACGGAAAGTCCAGCGCCCACCAGGCCAGCCCGATCACCGGCACCCAGATCAGCTCCTGCTTGAGGAAGAACTTCAGGAACGGGATGCGGCGGTTCAGCACATGCTGCAGCACGAAGATGTCGACCCACGACTGGTGGTTGCAGTTGACCAGGTACCACCCTTCGTAGCGCAGGTCCTCCAATCCCTGCACGTCCCACGCCGTGCGCTGGGTGAGGCGCATCCAGCCGCTGTTGCAGGCGATCCAGAGGCTGGCGAAGCGGTTGAGAAGGGGATCGATGCGCACCCGCACGGCCTCGAACGGCAGGACGAGCTTGACCAGCGCGGCCACGAGCAGCGGCGTGCACCAGAACAGCGTGTTCAGCGCCAGCAGGACGAAGGCGAGACAGCCGCGCAGGAATGGGGGAAGGAATGCGAGCATCGGGACTTCGTGCGAATTGTGGCTGCGGCGTACCGCATTTCGTTGCGCCAGATCATCGGCCCCCGGGCGGCGCCGCAGCCCGGCCGTTGCCTCAGCCGGGGCGGCCGTCCAGGCGCGGCCGCGTCAGCATCGGCCAGTAGCGCAGGAAGTACAGCCCGAACGCCGCCGACCAGAGGATCGCGGACCATAACACAGCTTGCAGCAGCAGCGCCGGGGCGACCAGCGGCACGAACACGCGCACCAGCGCCGCGATCAGCACCATCACGTAGCACGCCGTCTCGTACCCATCCGCGCGCAGCGGGCGCCCGGTGTGGCCGCGCGCGGTGCGCGTGATCATGCCGATGATCAGCCCGCCGATGGCGCCCACGGTGAGCGCGTGCGTGGCGGCCGACGCTGCGATCCAACCCAGGGCGGCGGCGCTGCGCAACACCAGGTGGACCGGAATCCACAGGTAGGCGACCTGCAGCACCCACACCAGCGGCGTGCGCAGGGTCTTCAACGGGTCCCACAGCGACCAGCGGACCAGGTGGGCAGCGGCGGCGGCCAGCGTGAGCAGTGCCAGCACCCAGCCACCGGCCTGCAACACGTCGGCGGCGAGCAGCACCAGCGTCGCGCCCAGCGCCGCCTGCTCGACCAGCGGCCGTCGCGTGGCGCCGGCGCCGGGCACGCCGTTGTTGGTGAACATCGGAATCACCCGCCCGCCCATTACGGCCATGATGAAGAGGATCACGTCCAGCGCCACCTGGATGCCGGCCCAGCCCGGAAAGCGCAGCACCCCGAGTTGCTCCAGGTGGATGCCCAGCACGACGGCCGACATCAGTGCGAGCAGTCCGATGAAGAAATAGTTGCGCTGGTTGCGCGACCGGATGAATGGGATCGCCAGCGCGATCGCCGCCGCCAGCGGGAACGCGGCGTTCACCAGCGCCGCCGCCCAGCCGAACGGCGTGAGCACGAGCACCCGCCCCGCCACCCACAGCGCCGCCAGCGCCGCCAGGCGCCAGCCCGTGGGGGTGGGCAGGCCGGACCAGTTGCGGCCGGCCGTGAAGAGAAAGCCGACCACCACCGCCAGCGCGAAGCCGAAGATCATCTCGTGCGCGTGCCAGATCGGCGCCGGCAGGTACGGCCGGCCGAGCCAGCCCGTGAACTGCAGCGTCCACAGCAGGATTGACAGCGCGGCGTGCAGGCTGGCCAGCAGGTAGAACGGCCGGAACCCGAGCGCCCACAGCGCGAGACCGCGAGGCGCGCTGCGCGTCGGCGGCTCTTCCATTTGCATCAATTGAGCCATCTCAGGAATGCTCCCCGGCGCGCCTGGCGCCTTCTCCGAGCCGCCAGGCGAAGGCGGCGCCGCCGATCGTGGCGGCAAACAACAGGATGCTGGCGGCATTGGCGGTCGCCCCCGTGGCGCGCAGCGCCGACTCGACCGCGCCCCACCCGAGCCGCACAGCGAGCGACAGGTGCAGCGCGGCCAGCGGCACGTAGAACGGCCAGCCGAACCGCAGCTTGATGCCGGCGATGGCCGGCAGGATCACCGGCGCATGTCCCATCATCATGCTGAAGATGAACCCCAGGCCCAGCGCATGCAGCGCCGTGTCGCGCGCGGGCAGGCCCAGCGCGGTCGCGGCCCAGGCGACACCGGCGATCCCGAGCCAGACATAGCCCCCGAGCAGGCAGACCGCCATGTAGCGGCTCAGCCCTTCGGCGAAGACGGTGCGCCGTGCGATGTCGTATGTGACCAGCCACCATGCGAGCAGCAGCAGCGCGAGCCCGTACGCCACGCCGCCCAGGCGAGGCGACAGCCAGGACCATGCCGCACCAGCCACCACCAGCGACAGGACTCCCAGCAACAGCCACGGCGCGGCCGGGCGGCGGCGCATCAGGCGGGTCATCTCCAGGCGCTCCGCCGCGATCGTCATCACCAGGAAGGCGAACCACCACGGCAGGACGGCGGCGCCGCCCTCCCCCAGCGCGAACAGGAGGTTGCCGGCGAGCCAGGCGCCGGCCGAAGCCAGCAGCAGTTGCGTGTGCGGCGCCGACTGCCGGCGCACCACCACGACGTTGACCCAGCCGAACACGAGGCTGGCGACCACCAGCAGCCAGCCGGCCGCCGCCGCCTGGCCGGCCAGCAGGCATACGCCGGCCAGCGCCGAGGCCAGCGGCGCCGCGAACGCCGCGGTGAGCTTGACGGCGACCGCGCGCTCCAGCCCGATCACCGTGCCCAGGAAGGTGCAGATCATGAGCGCCGCATGGAAGAGTCCGGCATGGCCCAGCCACGCCGATTCCGCGGCGCCGGGCACCAGCACGCCGTAGCGCAGCAGGCCGCCGGAAATGCCGGCGAGCAGCGACAGCGCCACCAGCGCGATGAACGCGATGCGGGCGACGACCACCGCCGGAGCGCCGTGGCGCCGTGGCCGCAGGCTCGCGCGGGCCATCACCAGCCCATGAAGCGGCGGGCCCGGCCGCTCATGCGATCCATGGTCCACGGCGGATCCCAGACCAGCTCGAGCTGCACCACCATGTGCGGCGGCGCCACCTTGTCGAGTTCGCGCTCCATGTCGTCCAGGATCACGTCGGTCACCGGGCACGCGGCGGAGGTCATGGTGACCTTCACGTGCACCTTGTCGTCCCCGACGGCCACGCCGTAGATCAGGCCGACGTCGACGATGCTCATCGCCACCTCGGGATCCACCACGCGCGTGAGCGCCTGCAGGATCGGACCGCGCAGTTCGTCCGGGCCCTCGTAGGGGTAGGCCTCCTGCTCCGGTCCTTCCTGGGAAGCGAAGTCGTCCAGCGTCTTCATGCGGCCTTCCTCGGCGCCGGCAAGTCCGCTTCGTCCACGAACATGATGCGCGCGAGCGCCTGGCGGTTGTGCACCAGCTCCGCCAGGGTGTAGCGGTCCAGCGTTCCGTAGAAGGCCTGCACTGCCTCGGCCAGCACCCCGCTGAGGCGGCAGATGCCCGCGATGCAGCACTGGTCGCCGTGGTTGCCGAAGCACTCGGCCGGAACGTCACCGCCTTCCGTGGCGCGCACCACCTCGCCGACCTTGATCAGCTCCGGCGGCATCGCCAGTTCGAGCCCGCCGCCCTTGCCGCGCACATTGGCCAGCCAGCCGGCCTTGCCGAGGAAGTGGACCACCTTGGTCAGGTGGTTCTCCGACACCTCGAAACTGCTGGCGATGGCGGCGATCGTGGCCCGGCGCCTGGGTTGCGCGGCCAGGTAGATCAGCACGCGCAGGCTGTAATCGGTAAAGGCGGTGAGCTTCATGGCGGCAGCCCCGGTTGGTTCAGGTTGTACTTACGCGAGCACCTTGAAGTCGATCACGATCTCGCCCGGTTCGCGGCGCACGTATTCGATGCCGATGCCCTCGCCGAAATGCTGCTGCAGCTGGCCGAGCAGCGGCAGCGGGTCGTGGTCGTTGACGAAGCGCATGGTCTCGCCGCGGTGCAGGCTCTGCAGCGCGCCGAAGATCGCCGCGTGGCGAAAGCGCTTGGCGACGCCGCGCGCGTCGAAGGGATGGACGCCGTTGACGACGGGCATGGAACAGCTACTCATCACAGACTCCTTGATTGTCGTTCGAAAAAGGGCAAAGGGCCGGCTTGCGCCGGCCCTTCTGATCATCAGGACTTGGCTCCCGCGGGAATCGCGGCGCCCGCCTCCCGCTCGCCGTCCGGGCGGCGCAGCAGGCGCAGCGCGTAGACGGCCAGGATCGCGGCGCCGCCGGCGAACACGATGTCGCCCGGCACGCGCAGCCACACCAGGGCTTCCATCACGCCGGAGTGGATGATCTCCGGCGAGCGGGCATACCACAGGCCCTTGTCGATCGCGGCGGCGGCCTGGTAGATGCCGGCCGGCAGCAGCGACATGAACACCATCATGGCCAGCCCGATGTTCAGGCCCCAGAAGGCGGGCTTGAGCAGGCGGTCGGCATGCAGGCTGCGGGCGTACAGGCCGCGCAGGCAGAACAGCATCAGGCCGATGCCCAGCATGCCGTACACACCGAACAGGGCGGCGTGGCCGTGGGCGGCGGTCATGTTCAGGCCCTGCACGTAGTACAGCGAGGCCGGCGGGTTGATCGCGAAGCCGAGCAGGCCGGCGCCGACGGTGTTCCAGAAGCCCACGGCGACGAAGCACATGATGGGCCACTTGTAGGCCTGCAGCCAGGGGGCGCTGCCGGCACGGCGCCACGTCTGCAGGGCTTCCAGGCCGATCAGCGTCAGCGGCACGACTTCCAGCGCGGAGAACACGGCGCCGACGGCGATCACCGAGGTCGGCGTGCCGGTGAAGTACAGGTGGTGCAGCGTGCCCAGGATGCCGCCGAACAGGAACACGATGGTCTCGGCGACGATGGCGCGGTTGGCGCTCTCGGCGCGCACCAGGCCGATGCGGCTGAAGATCAGGGCGATCACGGCGGTGGCGAACACCTCGAAGAAGCCCTCCACCCACAGGTGGACCAGCCACCAGCGCCAGTATTCGACCATCGAGTAGTGCGTCGTCTGGCCCCAGGTGAGGGACGTCGCGTAGAAGCCGCCGATGCAGGTGGCCGACAGGAACACCATGGCGATCAGGCCGCGGGACTCCGAAGGCTTCATCAGCGCGGGCCACAGGGCGCGGCCCAGCAGGAAGGCCCAGAACAGCAGGCCGACGAACAGCAGGAGCTGCCAGACGCGGCCCATCGAAGTGAACTCGAGGCCCTGGTTGCCCAGCCAGAAGCTGAAGTCGGTGCCGCTGCGCTGCAGCGTGCCGAGCCAGCCGGAGGCGGTGGAGCCGACGACGATCGCGATCAGCGCCCAGAACAGGACGTCCACGCCCAGCTTCTGGAACTTCGGTTCCTTGCCCGAGAGCAGCGGCGCGATGTACAGGCCCGTGGCGAGCCAGGCGGTGGCGATCCAGAAGATGCCGACCTGGGTGTGCACCGTGCGGCTGACCACGTACGGCAGCAGTTCGGCCAGCGGGATGCCGAAGAAGGCGTCGCCTTCGACCGCGTAGTGCGCCGTGACGACGCCCATGGCGATCTGCAGCAGGATCAGGCCGACCACGGCGAAGAAGTACTTGCGCGTGGCCTTCATGGAAGGCGTCGCCTTCGCCGTGATCAGCGGATCGGTCTTCGGCGTGGCGGGTTCCTCCTGGTGGCGCTGGGCGCCATGGAACCACAGCATCGCGGCGATGCCGGCCAGCAGCAGGATGATGGAGACCATCGACCACATCGCGGCCGTGCCGGTCATGGTGTTGCCCACCAGCGGCTCGTGCGGCCAGTTGCTGGTGTAGGAGAGGTTGCTCTCGCCCGGGCGGTCGGTCGCGGCAGCCCAGGAACTCCAGAAGAAGAACGCCGCCAGCGCCTGGCGGTCCTTCGCCTGAGGCAGCGCGTTCTCCTGCATCGCGTACTGCTCGCGCAGCTTGGCCAGCGACTGGTCGTTGCCGAACAGCGCCTCGTAGTGGCCGGCGACTTCGCGGATGGCCTGGGCGCGCTCGTTGGAGACCGTGACCTTGCCGGTGGCCTTGTCATAGGTGTTGGTGCGCATCTGTTCGCGCAGCAGCGCATCGGCGGCCGCGCGGTCGGCGGTGCTCAGTTCGGCGCGCGCCTTCTTGCCCAGGATGCCCTGCAGCGCCACCGCTTCGCGGTGCAGCCAGTCGGCTGACCAGTCGGGCGCCACGTAACTGCCATGGCCCCACACGGTGCCCAGTTGCTGGCCGCCGGCGGCGCGCCAGGCCTGCTGCCCGCGCTCGACCTGTTCGGCGGTGAAAAGGACGTCGCCCCTGGCGGTGACGACCGCGGCCGGAATCGGTGGTTTCTCCAGATAGATCTGCCAGCCGAGGTAGCCCAGCGCGGCGAACGAGAGCACGAAAATGAGGCCGAGCCATCGCCACAGCCTGTTCGTCGAATTCATCGGTTGTTCCTGTTGCGAAAAGAAAGGGAGTCGGGGGACCGGATCCGGAATCAGTGGCCGTCGCCGCCGCAGGAGCCGCAGCACTGGCCGCCGGTGCGCGCCGCGCCCAGCTTGGTGATGGCCACGCGCCAGAGGTCGGGGCCCTTCTGCAGGTACTCCCAGGCGAACTTGCCGGGCACGAGGTTCTCGAAGACGCCTTGCAGCGGCTTGATGTCGTGGTCGTTGAGGATCTCCATCGCGCCGCCGGCCGGCAGGCCGTCGAAGGTGGAGAAGATCAGCTCACGGCGCTGCTCGCAGGGGAGCACGCGAACATCGAGCGTGGTGGCGGTCGCGGTCTGGGTCATGGGTGGCTCCTGGTCGATGGACTGATAAGGTGCATTTCAGATGCACCTAATGTAGTCAGCACCCCCGGCAGCAAATTTGACTTGGATCAAGGTTGCCGCGCCTCGCCATCCCGGCGACATGCCAGATATCAAGGCCGCACTCGCCCGACAGCCGCGCCCGCAGCGCCGGCGCCCTTCAGCCGGCCTGCGCCCGCCGCGAATCGGGCAGCACGCTGGCCACCGCGGCCAGCAGCACCGCCGCCACCATGTTGTGCACGAGCGCCAGCGCCAGCGGCGTGGCAAGCGCCACCAGCGCGAAACCGGCAGCCAGTTCGGCCAGCGCCAGCACCAGCACCGCGGCGCCGGCCCGGTATCCGCGCCGCCAGGCAGCGGACCCGAGCGTCGCCAGGACGGCCGCCGTGACGATGCCCGCCCCACGGTGCGCCAGGTGGAGCAGCGCGCCCGCACCGACGCCGGCCGCAGGATCCGGCTGATGCCATGGGTTCAGCGCCCGCCAGGAAGCGCCGCCCAGGTCGCAGGCGCCCAGCCTCGGACAACTCGCGCCCGCGTGGGCCGCGCTCACCATGCCGCCAAGCATCACCTGCAGCACCAGCAGCACCAGCGCCGCCCACACCCACCGTGGCGGCAGCGCCCCCGCGGCAGGGGCCGGCGCGGTGGCGGCCACGAGCCGCGCGCCGACGGCGAGCATGCCAAAGCCGGCCAGCAGGTTGCCCAGCACGACCGCCGGCAGCCGCGAATCGGCGGTCATGCGCCCCAGCACGGCCAGGAACACCGCCAGCCCGAGCAGGGCCGCGACCAGCCGGCCCTCCCGGGCCAGCGGTGGCGCCGACGCGTAGGCGGTCATCAGCATCGCGATGACCAGGAGCAGCGCGCCGACCGCGGTCAACCGGTGGGCGACGCGGGCGGCAATGACGGCGCCCGTCAACGGCGCCGCCTCGCCCCCCTTCGCTTCGCGCAACACCTGCGCCTGGCACTGCGGCCACGGCTCGCACCCCAGGCCCGCGCGCGACAGGCGGATGAAGGCGCTCAGGCTGGTGATCGCGAGCACAAGCACCGCGCAGGCAATTGCCATCGCTCGCAGCAGGGTCTTGCGGCGGGCCGTCGTGTCCATGCCGCCCATGCTAGTCACCGCCGGCTCAGGGTTTGCCCGCAGTGAAGGTGCCAAGCCCGTACACCTTTGCGCTGGATCAAATACACGTCAGAAACGTGCCGCCAGCATCCGCTGACCTGCCCAACCCACCGAGGAGAAACGATGAGTACCGAAGACACGGAAACCGGCGACGTGCCCTTCATTCAGCAGCTTCTGGACAACCCGTTCCTGCTGCTCTTTCTCGGGGTCCTGATCCCCATGGTCGTCTACACGCTCTGGGGCGTGATCGACATCCTCACCATTCCCCTGGCCAAGTAAGGAGCACGCCATGAGCGCAGCGCCGAACCGCTTCAAGCAAGCTCCGGCCCCCTCGGGGGGCAGCGCCGCCGGCTCGCCGGCAAGCGTGGGGGTCCTATGAGCGCCATCCTCCCGCCGGCGGAACGGCTGTGGTGGAAACACCCCCTCGACCGCGTCGAGGGCACCTGGATCGCCATCGCCTTCGTCTGGTGCATGGTGATGTTCTTCATGATGATCTACTGGCACGCCTACGGGAAGCAGAACCTGTCGACGGAGACCTACAAGACGACGCCCGAGCAGTTCTCCGCGAAGGCCCAGGCCGTGGTCGACAAGTACACGGTGCGCACCGAGACCGACCAGAAGGTGCCGGTCGTGGCGCCGCCGCCCGGCAGCGACGTCTACCTGGTCGCGCGCCTGTGGAACTGGTGGCCGATCCTGGAGCTGGAAAAGGACAAGACCTACAAGCTGCACCTGACGGCGATGGACTACAACCACGGCTTCTCGCTGCAGCCGGCCAACATCAACATCCAGGTGGTGCCTGGCTACGAGCACGTGATCAAGGTGACTCCGAACCAGTCGGGCACCTTCTCGATCGTGTGCAACGAATACTGCGGGATCAATCATCACTCGATGATCGGCCGCATCTACGTCAAGTAAGGGGCCGAAACCATGTCCGCGACACTTCCGCTCCCCGCCGCGTCCTCGCCCACCACCACCTACCGCACCTGCCCCCGCTCGGGGCTGCAGTTCGAGCTGCAGGCCGAGCGCCTGATGATCGCCAACGCCGTGATCGCCGTCGTCGCCCTGCTGGTCGGCGGCATCCTGGCCATCGGCGTGGTGCTCACGCGCTGGCCCGCCGTGCACTGGCTGGCCGCCGACACCTTCTACATGGTGCTCACGGCCCACGGCATCGACATGCTGATCTTCTGGATCATCTTCTTCGAGATCGCCGTGCTGTACTTCTGTTCGTCGACATTGCTGCGATGCCGCCTGGCGACACCGAAGATCGCCTGGGGCGCGCTCGTGCTGATGCTGGTCGGCGCCGTGATGAACAACGTCGCGGTGTTCCAGGGCGGCTCCAGCGTCATGATGACGTCGTACGTGCCGATGATGGCCTCGCCCTGGTTCTACCTGGGCCTGATCCTGTTCGCCGTCGGCGCGCTGATCGGCTGCTTCGTGTTCTTCGGCACGCTGGTGATCGCCAAGCGCGACAAGACGTATGAAGGCTCGGTGCCGCTGGTCACCTTCGGCGCGATCACGGCCGCGATCATCGCGGTGTTCACCATCGCCTCGGGCGCGATCATCCTGATTCCGACGTTCCTGATGTCGATCGGCGTGGTCAAGTCGGTGGACCCGCTGATCTACCGCACCATCTGGTGGGCCTTCGGCCACTCGTCGCAGCAGATCAACGTCGCCGCGCACATCTCGATCTGGTACGCCGTCGCCGCCATCGCCTTCGGCGCCAAGCCGATGTCCGAGCGCGTCAGCCGCGGCGCCTTCCTGCTCTACATCCTGTTCCTGCAGCTCGCCAGCGCGCACCACCTGCTGGCCGACCCCGGCATGTCGACCGGCTGGAAGATCGTCAACACCAGCTACTTCATGTACTTCGCGGTGCTGGCCTCGATGATCCACGGCCTGACGATCCCCGGCGCGATCGAGGTCGCGCAGCGCGCCAAGGGCTACAACAAGGGCCTCTTCGAGTGGCTGCGCAAGGCGCCCTGGGGCAACCCGGTGTTCTCGGGCGTGTTCATCTCGATCATCGGTTTCGGCTTCCTGGGCGGCATCTCGGGCGTGATGATGGGCACCGAGCAGCTGAACATGCTGATCCACAACACCATCTACGTGCCGGGCCACTTCCACGCCACCGTGGTGGTGGGGACCACGCTGTCGTTCATGGCGCTGACGTACTTCCTGATCCCGGTGCTGTTCCGCCGCGAGATGATCGCGCCCGGGCTGGCCAAGCTCCAGCCCTACCTGTTCGGCCTGTCGATGTACTTCTTCTGCCTGGTGATGATGGGCGCGGGCACGCTGGGCGTGTCGCGCCGCCACTGGGACATGGCGCTGTCCGGCGCGGCCCTGGGCTACGAGTGGCCCGGCGCGGCCTACCTGATGATGGGCCTGGTCGGCATCGCCGGCGTCGCGGCCATCGCCGGCGGCGGCCTGTACATCTGGATCACCGTCGGCTCGCTGCTGTGGGGCAGGAAGCTGGACACCGGCAAGGTGAGCCCGACCTTCACGGCGATTCCGCGCACCGCGCCCACCGCCGCCGCGCAGAGCTACGGGTCCGCCGGCTTCGCCGCGCCCGGCACCTTCATGCTGGCGATGCTGTTCCTGGTGGCGTTCGTCCTGTACTACTTCATCAACTGGAAGTACCTCGGGCAGCTGTGGGGCCTGAGCTGAGAAAGGGTCCGCCATGAACACCACCACAATCGCGCGACACCATTCGCGCATGGCGCAGGTGGCGCGGGACGTGCTCTCGCTGTTCAAGCTGCGCATCGGCGTGCTGATCATGGTCACGGCCCTGGTCGGCCTGGCGGTGACGCCGGGCGCGGCGCTCAGCCTCGCGCAGGTGATCGTGCTGGCGCTGTCGGTGCTGGTGGCCTCCGCCAGCGCGGGCGCGTTCAACCAGTACGTGGAGCACGACAGCGACCGCCTCATGGCGCGCACCCGGCGCCGCGCCTTCGTGACCGGCGCGCTGCCGCACCACCCGGCGTGGCTGGCGCTGATCGCGGCGCTACTCGCCGGCGCCGTCGCGGCCGCCTGGTTCACGCTGAACGCGGCGGCCGCGGTCTATGTCTTCCTGGGCGCCTTCTTCTACGCGGTGGTCTACACCGTGTGGCTCAAGCGCCGCAGCGCCTGGAACATCGTGATCGGCGGCTTGGCCGGCAGCTTCGCGGTGCTGGCCGGCGGCGCCGCCGCCGACCCGACCCTCGGGCCGCTGCCGCTGCTGCTGGCGCTGGTGCTGTTCCTGTGGACGCCGCCGCACTTCTGGAGCCTGGCGATCGCCAACTCGGCCGACTATGCGGCCGCCGGCGTGCCGATGCTGCCGGTCGTCGTCGGCGCGCGGCGCGCGGCCCGGATCGTCTTCTACAGCACCGTGGCGCTGGTCGCGGCCTCCCTGCTGCCGCTGGCCTTCGGCGCGGGGCCGGTGTACGCGGTCGGCGCCATCGGCGGCGGCGCGCACTTCCTGCGCAAGTCGTGGCTGCTGGCCCGCGACCCGGGCCGCCCGGCCGCGATGGGTTCCTTCTTCGCGTCGCTGGTGCAACTGAGCGCGCTGCTGGTCGCCGCCACCATCGACGGCCTGCTGCGCTAGAGGGATCGGCCAGGACGATGAACACGGGCAGGCTGCGGCGGCTGGCCGCCATGGCTCTGGGGGCGGCACTGGCGCTGCTGCCGGCCGCGCTGCTCGCGCAGCAGCCCGTCCCGGCCGCGCCCGCGCTCGACCAGAAGGCCGCCATCGCCGCCAGCCAGGCGGCGCTGGGCCGCACCCTCGGCGACCACACCTTGCTGGACCGCGAGGGCCGGCCGGTTCGCCTGTCCTCGTACCGCGGCAAGCCGCTGCTGGTGAGCTTCATCTACACCGGCTGCTTCCAGGTGTGCCCGACCACCACGCGCTCGCTCGAGGAGACCGTGCGCGCGCTGCAGGGCCGCTTCGGCGACAACCAGTTCAACGTGATCAGCGTCGGCTTCAACCAGCCGGCCGATTCGCCCCAGGCGCTCAAGGCCTTCGCGGCGCAGCACCGCATCAACCGTCCCAACTGGGACTTCCTCAGCCCGCCGATGGCGGTCGCCGAGTCGCTCACCCGCGAGTTCGGCTTCCGCTACCAGGCCACGCCGGCCGGTTTCGACCATGTGCTGCAGGTGTCGCTGGTGGACGCGCAGGGGCGCATCGTGCGCCAGGTGTACGGCGACAAGGTACCCGCCGACGCCCTGGGCGAGCCGATGAAGGACCTGCTGGTCGGTGTTCCGCTGTCGCCGGCCACGCCGCTGGCCGACCTGATCGACCAGGTGCGCCTGCTGTGCACCGTGTACGACCCCAGGACCGGCACCTACCGCGTCGACTACTCGCTGGCGCTCGAGGCCGCCGGCGGCCTCACCTTCATCATCGCCATGGCCCTGTACATGCTCAACGAGTGGCGCACGCGCCGGCGCGCCCGGCGCCAGCGCGCGGCCGCCTGACCCGTCGATGTCCTACGCGCCCGCGCTTCCCCGGACCGCCGCCGCAGGCTGGCGCAACCTGGAGCATCTGTTCGACGGCGCCTTCGGCGCGCCGCTCAATCCGCTCAAGCACCTGGGCGCGCTGGCCTTCCTGATGCTCTGGCTGCTGGCCGGCAGCGGCATCGTCCTGTACGTCATGCTCGACACCTCGGCCCAGGGCGCGTTCCGCTCGATCGACGAATTCTCGCGCGAGCGCTTCGGCCCGGGCAGCCTGTTGCGCGGGCTGCACCGCTATGCCGCCGACGCCTTCGTCGTCCTGACGCTGGCGCACCTGGTGCGCGAGTGGGTGCTGGGGCGCTTCAACGGTTTCCGCCGCTTTTCCTGGCTCACCGGCGTGCCGCTGATCCCGCTGCTCTTCGTTTGCGGCATAGTCGGCTTCTGGCTGAACTGGGACCGGCTGGGGCAGTTCTCCGCCGTCGCCACCGCCGAGTGGCTGGATGCCCTGCCCTTCCTGGCCTCGCCGCTGGCGCGCAACTTCCTGGGCGGCGCCGTCAGCGACCGCCTGTTCTCGCTGTTCGTGTTCGTGCACCTGGGCGTGCCGCTGCTGCTGGTGTTCGGCCTCTGGTTTCACATCCAGCGCATCAGCCGCGCCGCCGTCTTTCCGCCGCGCGCCCTCGCGCTGGGCAGCACCAGTGCCCTGCTGGCGCTCGCGCTGGCCTGGCCGGTCCACAGCCAGGGGCCGGCCGAACTGCGGTCGGTGCCGCAGGCGCTGTCGCTGGACTGGTTCCTGCTGTTCATCCATCCCCTGACCGAGGCCACGTCCGCCGGCGCCGTCTGGGCCGCGGTCGTGGCGACGATCGGCGGCCTGTTCGCCCTGCCCTGGCTGCACCGGCGGGTGCGCGCCCCGGTGGCGGTGGTCGATCCGGCCAACTGCAACGGCTGCCGCCGCTGCGTCGAGGACTGTCCGTACGCGGCCATCACCTTGGCGCCGCACCCCAACGGCCGGCACGGCGTGCAGCTGGCGGTGGTCGACCCCCAGCTCTGCGCCAGTTGCGGGATCTGCGTCGGTTCGTGCCCCTCGTCGACGCCGTTCCGCGGCGCGGCCGCGCTGGTGACGGGCATCGACATGCCGCAGTGGCCGATCGATGCGCTGCGCCGGCGGCTGGCGGCCGGCCTGGCGGCGATGCCCGGCGTACAGCCGACGGTGGTGTTCGGCTGCGACTGCGGTGCACGGGTCGAGACGCTGGCGGCGCCGGGCGTGCTGCCGCTGACCCTGCCTTGCACCGGGATGCTGCCGCCGGCGTTCGTCGAGTACGCGCTGCGCGCCGGCGCCGGCAGCGTGCTGGTGGCGGGCTGCCGCCCCGGCGCGTGCGAGTTCCGCCTCGGCCAGCGCTGGACGCAGCAGCGGCTCGACGGCGCCCGCGAACCGCGCCTGCGCGGCTCGGTGGACCGCGCGCGCTGGGCCAGCGCCTGGGCCGATGCCGGCGACGAACCCGCGCTGCAAGCGGCGCTCCATTCGATGCGCCGCCAGCCGGGCGCGGCAGACCCATGCATACCGGCGCAGGTGCACGCATGACGCGCGCGATGACCTGGATCGGCCAGGTCCTGCTCTATGGGCTCTTTGCGCTGATCATCGGCATCTTCTCCACGTGGCCGGGCTACCGGCCGCTGGCCCCCGGCCAGGCGCAGGTCAAGGTGAGCTTCATCCACCACGGCCAGCGCGTCGCCGAATGCCGGCCTTACACCGCCGAGGAACTGGCGAAGCTGGCGCCCAACATGCGAACGCCGATGAAGTGCCAGCGCGAGCGCGCCCCGGTCACGATCGAGGTCGACCTCGATGGCGCCACCGTGTACCGGCACGAGGCCGTTCCTTCGGGGCTGTCGCGCGACGGCGCCTCGTCGGTCTACCAGCGCCTGCAGGTCCCGGCCGGACAGCACCGCATCGCGGTACGCCTGCGCGACAAGGCCGGCGCCGGTTTCAACCACACGCGCGAGGCGACGGTGACCCTCAAGCCGGCCCAGGTGCTGGTCATCGACTTCGACGCCGAAAAGGGAGGTATCACGCTGTCATGAGCGCATTGCCCGCATCCGCCTTCACCCCCGGCGCCCGCCTGCCGCTGCCGGCCGTGCTGTCCGGCGCCGACTACAGCCTGGCCGTGCCGCGCGACGAACGCCTGGCGCTGGCGCGCGGCTGGCTGTGGCTCGGCCTGGCCGCGCTGATCGGCTCCGGCCTGTTCTCGATCCTGCTGGTGCTGTCGCGCACCCCGGGCATCAACGCGCTGGTCCCCGTGGCCGACCTGTTCCACGTGTCGCTGGTGGTGCACGTCGACCTGTCGGTGCTGGTGTGGTTCATGGCGCTGGCCGGCATGTTGTGGAGCTTGAACGGCTCGCGCAAGCGCCTCGGCTGGCAGTGGTCGGCGCTCGCGCTCGCCGGTGCCGGCGCCACCGCCATGGCGCTGTCGCCCTTCCTCGACAGCGGCCAGGCCGTCATGGCCAATTACATTCCCGTGCTCACCGGCCCGCTGTTCATGGGCGGCCTGGTGCTGTTCGCGGCCGGCGTCGGGCTGCTCGTCCTGGTGAGCCTGCTCAACGCGCCGCGGCTGGGACTGCAGTTCGACGGCCGTGGCGCCCTGCGGTTCGGCCTCAACGCGGCGGCCGTGTCCACCGCGGTCGCGCTGCTGGCCTTCGGCTGGTCGTACGCGGTGCTGCCCGGCGACCTGAGCGGCAAGGCCTATTACGAAATCCTGTTCTGGGGCGGCGGCCATGTGCTGCAGTTCACGTGGACCCTGCTGATGCTGGTGGCCTGGCTGTGGCTGGCCAACGACTGCGGCGCGCGCATTCCGCTCAGCCCGCGCGTCACCCTGCTGATGTTCGCGCTCGCCATGGCCAGCGTGTTCGTCACCCCCTGGGCCTATGCCGCGCATGACATCGCCTCGGTCGAACACCGGGCCCTGCTGACCTGGGCCATGCGCCTGGGCGGCGGCGTCGCGATCGTGCCGGTGGCCCTGGCGGTCGTCATGGCGCTGGCGTCGGCGCCGCGTCCCGATGCGACGGCACGTCCGTTGCGCGCCGCCCTGCTGTCCTCGGTGCTGCTGTTCGCCGCCGGCGGCGTGATCGGCATCTTCATCAACGGCAGCAACGTGCGCATTCCGGCGCACTACCACGGCTGCATCGTCGGCGTCACGCTGGCGCTCATGGGGCTGGTGTACAAGCTGCTGCCGCCGCTGGGCTACCGCGCACCGCAGGGTCGGCTCGCCACCAGCCAGCCCTGGCTCTATGCCACTGGCCAATTGATGCACATCGCCGGCCTGGTCTGGTCCGGCGGCTACGGCGTGCAGCGCAAGGTGGCCGGCGCGGAACAGGTGCTGCGCACGCCGGCGGAAATCGCCGGCATGGGCCTGATGGGACTGGGCGGTGCGATCGCCATCGTCGGCGGGCTGCTGTTCGTCGTGGTGGTGTTGCGCGCGATGCGGCGCCCCGCGCTGGGCGCCGGCGCGCTGGGGATCGCGCCCCGATGAAGCAGTTGCAGGCCCTGCTGCAATGGGCGTTCCTGCAGGCCGAGGCGGTGTTCAACCGCGCCTTCGGCGACCGCCTCAATCCGCTGTACCACCTCGGCGCGATGAGCTTCTTCCTGTTCTGGGTGGTGGGCGCGAGCGGGCTGTACCTGTACGCCTTCTTCGAAACCGGCGTCGCCGAGGCGTATTCCTCGGTGAAGGCGCTGACGCATGGCCAGTGGTTCGCCGGCGGCATCCTGCGCAGCGTGCACCGCTATGCCTCTGACGCGATGGTGATCACCATGCTGGTGCACCTGCTGCGCCATTTCGCGTTCGGCCACTACCGGGGCTTCCGCTGGTTTTCCTGGTTCACCGGCGTGGCGCTGATCTGGCTGGTGTACGCCTCCGGGATCAACGGCTACATGCTGCCCTGGGACCGCCTCGCGCAGTTCGTCATCGTGGCGAGCTTCGAGTGGTTCGACTGGCTGCCCACCTTCGGCGGCACGCTGATGCGCAATTTCATCTATGCGGGCAGCGTGGGCGATCGCTTCTTCTCGCTGCTGTCGTTCGTCCACATCGGGCTGCCGCTGCTGGTGCTGCTGCTGATGTGGGTGCACGTGCAGCGCGTCCCCAAGGCCCGCACCACGCCGCCGCGGCCGATCGCGTGGAGCCTGATGGCGACGCTGCTCGTGCTGTCGGTGGCGCGCCCCGTGCTGAGCCAGGGCGGCGCCGCGAACCTGGGCAGCGCCGTCGCCAGCGTGCAACTCGACTGGTTCTACCTGGCCTTCCTGCCGTTGATCAATGCCTGGCCCCTGGGCCAGGTCTGGGCACTCGCGCTGGGCGGCACGGCGCTGCTGGCGCTGTTGCCGTGGCTGCCGCCGAAGTTTCGCCGCGGCGCACGGGCCGAGCGGCTGCTGGTGGTGCACGGCGCCGCCGGACCGGCGGCCCAGGTGCACCTGCGCGAGGGCGAGACGCTGCTCGAAGGCGGGCTGCGCGCCGGCCTGGCGCTGCCCTACGAGTGCCGCAACGGCGGCTGCGGAAAGTGCCTGTGCAGCGTCGAGCACGGGCGCGTGGAGCACCGGCCCTACCAGCGCAGCGCGCTGCCGGACGCCCTGAAGGCCCGCGGCCAGGCGCTCATGTGCTGCGCCGTGGCGCTGGAGGACGTCGTGATCGAGGTCGAGGGGCTGGTCGCCACCGGGGCCGGCGCGCTCGAACCGCGCACCGGCCGGGTCGTCGCGCTGGAGCGCCTGGCCGCCGACGTGATGCGCGTGCTGGTCGCGCCGGACGGCCCGCCGCCGGCCTTCACCGCCGGCCAGTACATCAACATCGTGCTCGACGACGGGCAGCGGCGCGCGTTCTCCTTCGCCAATCCGCCGCACGAGCGCGAGCACATCGAACTGCATGTGCGGCGGATTCCGGGCGGCCGGTACACCGGCCACGTGTTCGAAGACATGAAGGTCGGTGACCTCGTGAACTTCGAGGGGCCGCTCGGCAGCTTCCGCCTGCAGGACAGCAGCCGGCCGATCCTGTTCATCGCCGGCGCCACCGGCTTCGCACCGGTCAAGAGCATCCTGGAGGATGCGTTCCGGCGCGGCCTGCATCGGCCGATGCGGCTGTACTGGGGCGTGCGCCGCAGGGCCGACCTCTACCTGCTCGAAGCGGCGCAGCGATGGCAGCGCGAGCATCCCAATTTCGAGGTGATCCCCGTCCTGTCGGAGCCGCACCCGGAAGACCGCTGGACCGGCCGCACCGGCCTCGTGCACGAGGCGATGCTGTCCGACCACGCCGACCTCACCGGCTTCGAGGTGTACGTGTGCGGCTCGCTGAAGATGGTGGAGAGCGCCGTGCCGGCGTTCCTGGCGCACGGCCTGGGCGAGGATGCGTGCTTCTCGGATGCCTTCGTGCCTTCGGCCGCGCCGCGGCTGGCCGCCGGTTGAAGTCAAGCAGCCGGACGCAGAGGACGCGAAGGGTACGCAGAGGTCGCGAAAGAAGGCAGAAAAATTGAGAAAGAGAACGGGAGCTCTTCCTCTTCCTTCCTGGATTTTCTTGCGCCCTCTGCGTATCTTTAGCGTCCTCTGCGTCCGGCTGTCCGCATTTAGAGCCCCAGCGTTCCGAGGACCCTCTCGACCCGCTTCGTCACGTCCGCATCCATCGTGATCGGCCGGCCCCACTCGCGCTGGGTTTCGCCCGGCCACTTGCCGGTGGCGTCCATCCCCATCTTGCTGCCCAGTCCGCTCACCGGCGAGGCGAAGTCCAGGTAGTCGATCGGCGTGTTCTCCACCAGCATGGTGTCGCGCGCCGGATCCATGCGCGTGGTCATGGCCCAGATCACCTCGCGCCAGTCGCGCACGTCCACGTCCTCGTCGACGACGACGATGAACTTGGTGTACATGAACTGCCGCAAATGGCTCCACACGCCCATCATCACGCGGCGCGCGTGGCCGGGGTACGCCTTGCGGATGCGCACCAGCGCCATCCGGTAGCTGCAGCCTTCCGGCGGCAGGTAGAAGTCGACGATCTCCGGGAACTGCCGCTGCAGCAGCGGCACGAAGACCTCGTTCAGCGCCATCCCCAGCACCGCCGGCTCGTCGGGCGGCTTGCCGGTGTAGGTGGAGTGGTAGATCGCGTCGCGCCGCATGGTGATGCGGTCGATCGTGAACACCGGGAACGAGGCCTGCTCGTTGTAGTAGCCGGTGTGATCGCCGAACGGCCCTTCCAGCGCATGCTCGAAGCCGGTGGGATGCCCGGCATCCGGCCGGATGTGGCCCTCCAGCACGATCTCGGCGCTCGCCGGCACGCTCAGGCCGCTGCCGAGCGCCGGCGCGATCTCGGTCTTGCCGCCGCGCAGCAGGCCGGCGAACTGGTATTCGGACAGCGCATCGGGCACCGGCGTCACCGCGCCGAGCAGCGTCGCCGGGTCGGCGCCGATGGCCACCGCGACCGGATACGGCTGGCCGGGGTTGGCGAGGCAGTGCTCGCGGAAATCGAGCGCGCCGCCGCGGTGCGCGAGCCAGCGCATGATCACCTTGTTGCGGGCGATCACCTGCTGGCGGTAGATGCCCAGGTTCTGGCGCGCCTTGTTGGGGCCGCGCGTGATCACGAGACCCCAGGTGATCAGCGGCGCCGCATCGCCGGGCCAGCAGTATTGCACCGGCAGGCGCGCGAGATCCACGTCGGCGCCTTCCCACACGATGTCCTGGCACGGCGGCGAGCGCACCTCGCGCGGCGCCATGTTCCACAAGGTCTTGAGCAAATGGCTGCCCAGCCCCATCGCGTCCTTCAGCCCCTTGGGCGCTTCCGGCTCCTTGAGCGTGGCAAGCGCCTCGCCGAACTGGCGCAGTTCCCGCACGTCCGTCACGCCCATCGCCTTGGCCACCCGCTGCGTCGTGCCGAACAGGTTGGCGATCACGGGCATGCCGTGGCCGACGGCCTGCTCGAACAGCAGCGCCGGCCCGCCGGCGCGCAGCACGCGGTCCGCGACCGCCGTCATCTCCAGGTGCGGCGAAACCGGCTCGGCAATGCGCCGCAGGTCGCCCGCCGCCTCCAGCTGGGCCATGAAATCACGCAGGTCGCGGTACCCCATTCAGGCCTCGCCCGCGGCGACGGACCAGCGGTCCGACAGGTGGTGCGGCACGTCCAGCAGGTCGAGCACGCGCGCCACGCTGCTGTCTATGATGTCCTGCACGCTCTGGGGCCGCAGGTAGAAGGCCGGCAACGGCGGCGCGACGATGGCGCCCATCTCGGTCACGGCCGCCATGTTGCGCAGATGGGCGAGGTTCAGCGGCGACTCGCGCGCCATGAGCACCAGCCGGCGGCGTTCCTTGAGCATGACGTCGGCCGCGCGGGTGATCAGGTTGTCGCCCAGGCCGTTGGCGATGGCCGCCAGCGTCCGCATGGAGCAAGGCGCGACCACCATGCCGTCGCAGCGGAACGACCCGCTGGCGATCGCGGCGCCGATGTTTCGCACGTCGTGCACATGATGGGCAAAGGCCTCGATGGCCTCGCGGCCCATCCCCTGTTCGATCTGGAGGTTGCGCCAGCCGGCGTCCGACACGACCAGGTGGGTCTCGATGCCGGCCGTGCCCTGCAGCACCTGCAGCAGGCGCGCGCCGTACACGGCCCCCGTCGCGCCCGAGATGGCGAGGATGATCCGCCGCGGCGTCGCCGCTGCGCTGTTCATTCGGGGCGGCTTTCCCCGTGGCGGCGCGGTCCGATGCCCGGGCCGCGAAACTGCGGCGCCAGCCGGGCCAGCACGCGATGCGGCGCCCAGCGCTGCCAGTCGAGGACCGGCATCTCCATCGCGTCCAGCGCGTTCTTCACCACCAGGCCCAATTCGGTATCCCCCTCCATCGACAGCCGGCGGCTGAAGAACAGCGTGTCCGGATCTTCCCGGCGCTGCGCCAGCTGCAGGAAATCATAAGCGCTGGCCCCGATGGTGAGGTCGACCGGGCCGCCGCCGCTGCGCGCGGCAAAGCCATTGCCCGACCAGGTGAAGTCGAACGTCAGTTGCGCATCGCGCACGTGGATGCGCAATTTCTTGCCCGCCAGGATCTGGCGCACGTCGGCCGGCAGCTGGTCGGCCAGCCCGACGTTCAGGGCCGTGACCAGCATGAGGGAGCCGGGGTACGGCGGCAGCCGCCCGAGCAGCGCCCCCAGCGGCTGCGGCACGGAATAGGCGGCGGAAGAGGATTGGTTCATGCGGTTCTCCAGCTGGCGCGGCCCCGGCCGGCGCCATGCAGCGTGATTTTCGCCCGGTTCAGGCCGGAGCGCCCTGCTCCAGCCCGGCACGTCCGTGCCAGTAGCCGTTGCAGCCGGCCGCGGGCATCACCGCTTCCAGCTTCCTGATCGCATCGGCCGGCGCGATGGCGCGGCGGCGAGCGGCGTCGAACAGGTCGATCACGTCCTGGGTGTCGCTGGACTGCGGGCTGAGCCGCACCACGTCGACCCCGATGTCGTCCATGGCGCCGAGCTGGTCGATCAGGTTGTACACCCGCGCGGACTGCGTCTGGATGCCGTTGAGGACCAGGAATTCCTCGCCCTCGCGGGTCTTGAGCATCAACCCGTCCGGATCGTTCATGCAACTGAAGCGGCAATCGTCCTTGGGCAGGTTGTGGTGCCGCGCCGTGAAGCAGCGCGCGGAGAAGGCGAGCGGCATGCGGCCGTAGGAGAAGACCTCGGTCTGCAGGCCCTCGGGCCGCTCGCGCTGCAGCAGGGCGAGGTCGTCGCGCTTCATCTCCAGCGGGATGACCCAGCGCTGCGCGCCCAGGCCGGCCAGCCACTGCAGGGTCGGCTGGTTGTAGATGTTCAGGTGCGGCCCGGCCACGAAGGGCACCTTGCCGGCCAGGCGCTGCACCGCGCCCATGTCGTTGGCCTCGACCAGGAAGTCGCCGTTGGCGGCCACCTTGTGCATGGTCGCCACGTCGCTGCCGGATTCCAGCAGCACCTGCGTCGAGAGCACCACTTCCTTGCCGGCCTCGGCCAGCTTCCTTCCGATTTCCAGCCAGTCCGCCAGGCGCAGCTCGTGGCGGCGCGAGCACACGGTCTCGCCCAGGTAGACAATGTCGACCGGCGTCGCCGCGACGCCTTCGTAGAAGCGGAACACAGTGTTGCGCGGCCAGTAGTACTGCAGCGGGCCGAGAGAGAGTTTCATCATGGGTGCTATTTCCAGGGCCGGTGGTAGGCACCCAGCGTGTGCTGCTGGCCCTCGGCCACCTGGTCCAGGCTGGCCATCCACGCGCGCTTGGGCGCGTAACGGTGGGCGTTCGCCATGCAGCTGTCGATGGCCTCGCGCCAGACCTTGGTCACCTGCGCCACGTAGGCCGGGCTGCGCTGGCGGCCCTCGATCTTGATCGCCTTCACGCCGATCTTGACCAGCTGCGGCAGCAGCTCCAGCGTGTTGAGGCTGGTCGGCTCTTCCACGGCGTAATAGCTCTGTTCCTGGCCGACGTCGAAGCGCCCCTTGCACAGCGTCGGGTAGCCGGCGTTCTCGCCATGCGCGTAGCGGTCGATCAGCACGCCGTTCAGGCGCGACTCCAGGCCGGTGGGCGTTTCCTGCCAGCGCACGGCCTTGGCCGGCGAGCACACGCCATGCGTATTGGGCGATTCGCCCGTCACGTACGAGGACAGCTGGCAGCGGCCCTCCACCATCACGCACAGGCTGCCGAACCCGAACACCTCGCATTCCACGGTGCTCTTCTCGATCAGCTGCTCGACCTGCTGCATCGACAGCACCCGCGGCAGCACCGCGCGCACGATGCCGAACTGCTCGCGGTAGAAATTGATCGCGTCGTAGTTGGTCGCGGAACCCTGCACCGACAGGTGCAGGCGCAGCTTCGGATGCTTCTGGGCGGCGTACTGCATCAGTCCGGGGTCGGCCAGGATCACGGCGTCGACGCCGAGGTCCACCGCCTTGTCCAGGCCGGCGCGCCACATGGCGGGGTTGGCCGCCTGCGGATACGTGTTGAGCGCCATGAACACCTTGCACCCGCGCTCGTGCGCGTACCGGATGCCGTTGGCGATCGCGTTCTCGTCGAAATTCAGGCCGGCGAAATTGCGGGCGTTGGTCGCGTCGCGCAGGCCGAGATAGACACAATTGGCCCCGTTGTCGACGGCCGACCGCAGCGCGGGCAGGCTACCGGCGGGGCACACCAGTTCCGGCGCGGCGGTGGTGGTGGGAGAGGTCATGGTGGTCAAGCGCCCAACCATACCCGGAATGAGAAATTTCTCGCATGATCCGCGTCAAGACTTGCGCACAAGGCTGGGAAAGCCCTCTTGCGCAAAAGGTCATGCGCGACGTGCAGGCGGCCCCGTTGCAGCGCTTCACCGGGGCGGATACCAGGCGTCGAGCACCTGCCGCACCACACCCTCGAGCTCACGCGCCACTGCCGACGTCAGGCGCGCGGGATCGGGCTGGCTACGCGCGGCGGGCCAGAACGATGCCAGCTGCTCGCCATGCGCTTGCGCCGCCGCCACCACCTCGGCAGCCCACGCGGGCGGGAGTCCGTCGGCGCCGCGGCCATGGTGCACGACCGCCTGATAGCGCAGCAGCGCGGCCTCGGCCAGGGCCTGCAGCATGTCGTCGCTCAGCTGCACGACCGTCGCTCCGCCCGGTGTCGCCCGGTTCTTCCAGGCCGCGGCGAGATAACCGGCGCCACCGCCGACCAGCGCCCCCAGCGCCGCCGCCGCGCCCAGCGTGAGCCCGCCCACGAGCAAATCCACGGACGCGCCCACCGCCGCCCCGGTCGCCGCGCCGGCCACCCCGGCCTGCCGCCCTTCCACCGGCTGTTGCACGACGAACCTGTCCTGCAACCGGTGCTGCAACGCGGGCGCGTCGTCCGCCGGCACGCCATGCAGTTCGCACAGGCGCGCGAACATCCGGCCCGCCGACACGTCGAGCCGCCGCACCATGTCGTCCGTCGCCGCCTGCCGCGCGAGCGCCTGCGCCTGCCGCTCGGCGGGCAGCAGGCTCCTGACCGACAGCGCGCTCGCCGGTACCTCCTGCGACTGGCGCGCCGAATACAACAGGTGCTCCGCCACCACCGTCATCGCCTGATGCAGGCGCAGGTCGCTGCGCTGCCGCCAGGCGGCGACGATCCGCTCGAAGCCCGGTCCCTCGGCCTGCGGCACGCAGCGGCCGATCGCAGCCAGCAGCACCGGCTCCTGCACCCAGCAGCGCCCGAATTCGCCGAACGTGAGCACGCCGGCCACCTGCGGGTCGCGTCGTGCGCGGTCGATGCCTGCCGGCGCCAGTGCCGGCGGCGGCCCGGTGTCGGTGCGCGGCGGATCGGCCAGCACCAGCACCGGCTTGTCCAGCCACCGCAGCAGCGGCGCCGCGGCGTCGAGGTCCGCGCTCTCGCGCACCACATGCAGCACGACGTCGCATTCGCGGCTCGCGACGGCGAGGACGGGATCCGCGGCCTCGGGACGGCCCGGGTCCCGCCGCGACGGCCACCCATGCCGCCAGCGTGCCAGCCAGCCACCCGCGGCCTCGGGCGGCGGCGGCGGCCGTCCCGAGAGATCGAGCAATTGCAGCACGTCGTCCTGCGGCGACCGGATCAGCGTGTCGGCACTGGCCGGCTCCTGCGCCAGCACCCGCATGAGGGCATGGCGGTCGGCGTCGCGGTGCGTCACCAGGCACAGGTGCACCCGCACCGCGCTCAACAGCGAGAGCACGCGGCGGTAATAAGGGTCCTGCACGTCGATCGGCACGTGCCGCGCCGCCACCCGTTCGCGCCAGTGCGCCCACGCGGCCAGCACGAGCCGGGGCACCACCACCACCACGGCCAGCAGCGCCACGTACATCAGGACCCAGCGGGCGCCGCCCGCCGCGCCGCCGCCGCGGCTGAACTGCAGCGACGCGACCTCCGGCACCGAGAACGGCTCGAACGGAAACAGCAGCAGCGCCGGCAGGCGCACCAGGCTCAGGATCGCATGCACCTGTCCCGCCTCGAGGAAGGTGCTTTCCCAGCCGACACGGTATTCGACGACCAACCCGCGCGCCAGCAGCGACAGCGCGACCCCCACCGCCCAGCCGGCCGCCGCGAGATGCAGCACCTGCTTGGCGCGCAGCACGGCCAGCGCCTGCGTCGCCCGCTGCCAGCGCAGGTGGAAGAACGCCGCCGCCTGCGCGCCGGCCCGCGCGCCGCCGCCGCGCCAGCGCATCAGGCTCTCGACCCGGCGGCGCTGGGCCTGCGCCGCCACCTGGGGCCGCCGCCTGCCCCAGACAACCCAGCCCAGGAGCAGCGCCGCATACATGAGCAGGTTCCAGGCAACGATCGCCAGCAGGGGCAGGGACACCAGGTCGACGCGATGCGGATTGGCGACCACGTCCGTCAGCACGCCCAGCGCGACCGCACCCAGCGGCAGCCCGATCTTCAGCCAGCGGTGCCAGGAGTCCGGATCCTGGAGCGCGGCCAGCGACGGGTGGCGCGCCTCAACGGCCGCGATGACGCGTTGTGCACGCAGGTCCAGGAAGCGCTCCGGCGCGATCACCGGGTCGACCGCGCCACGCGGCAGCGCCGCCTCGCGCGCCTGCGCGTCGATCTGGTCCCGCTCGGCCTGGCCGAGCAGCCGGCCCTGGCTGTCGCCGGCTTCGATGGCATGGGCCAGCACCACGCGCCGCGCCGCGCGCTCGTGCATGCTCATCCGTGTCGGCTCTCGCATCGAGGCGATTATGTCCGCCGCGCTCGATCGGCGGCCGGCCACTGCAGCGCCACGCACGGCGTTTTTGGTGTAGCGTGACAGGGTGAACTTGCGCCCTCCAGCTCCGATTCTCCTGGTCGACGACACCCCGGCGAACCTACTGGCCCTCGAGGCCGTTTTGCAGACGCTCGGCGAGCCCCTCGTGCGCGCCGGCTCCGGCCAGGAGGCCCTGCGGCGGCTGCGCGACGCGGATTACGCCGCCGTGCTGCTCGATGTCCGGATGCCGGGCATGGACGGCTTCGAGACGGCGCGCCTGATCCGCGCCCAGCGCCGCTCGCGCCGCACGCCGATCATCTTCGTCACGGCCGACGCCTCCGACCTCTCGGTGGAAGAGGCGTACGCGATCGGCGCGGTCGACTTCCTCACCAAACCCATCGTCGGGCCCGTGCTCAAGGCCAAGCTGGCGTTCTTCGTCGAGCTGCACCGCAGCCGCCAGGAGCTGCAGGCCGCCGAGCGCAAGGCGGTGCAGGACCGCGCGTTCCTGTCGGCCGTGCTCGAAGCGGTGGAGGACGGCATCGTCGCCTGCGGCCCGGACGGGCGGCTGACCCTGTTCAACCGGGCCACGCGCGAGTTCCATGCGATGGACATGGAGCCCGTGGGCGTGGGCAACTGGGCGCAGCAGTACAACCTCTACGCGCCCGACGGGATCACGCCGCTGCTGCCCGAGGAAGTGCCGTTGTACCGCGCCTTGGCGGGCGAGGTGGTCCGCAACGTGGAAATGGTGATCGCGCCGCCGGGGGGCAAGGCGCGCCACCTGCTCGCCAGCGGGCAGCCGTTGTACGACGAGACCGGCCACAAGCTCGGCGCCGTGGTGTCGATGCACGACGTCTCGGCGCAGCGCGAGGCGGCGCTGGCGCGCGAGGCGGCCATCACCGAGCAGACGCGACGCGAGGAAGCCGAGGCCGCCGCCGAGCTGCTCCGGGAAAGCCGCGAGCGGCTGCGCGAGAGCGAGCAGCGCGTGCGGCTCGCGACGGAAGCCGCGGGCCTGGGGGTATGGGTCTGGGAGCCCGACAGCGACCAGCTGACCTGGGAAAACGAACGCCTGTTCGAGATCTTCGGCGTGACCGGCAGCCACCGCGGCCTCATGGAGCCGGGCCTGCTCGGGGACCGGCTCACTGAACTGGTCCATCCGGAGGACGCCGACCGCTGCCGCGCCGCGCTGCTGCACACGGCCCGCACCGCAGACCGGCTGCACTTCGCGGGCCGGTTCCGGCGCCGCAACGACCGCTCGCAGCGCTGGATCGAGCTCACCGGCATCCTGCAACCGGCCCACGACGGCGTTCCGGCCCGCGTGCTGGGCACGGCCGTGGACATGACCGATCGCAAGCATGCGGAGGACGAGCTGCGCAGGAGCGAGGAGCGCTACCGCAGCCTGATCGAGTTGCTGGACGAAGGGTTCTGCATCATCCAGATGCTCTTCGCCCCGGACGGCCGGCCGAACGACTACCGCTTCCTGAAGGTGAACCCGGCCTTCGAGAAGCACACCGGGCTGGTCGACGCCGTGGGCAAGACCATGCGCGAGCTGGCGCCCGGTCACGAGCAGCACTGGTTCGACACCTTTGGTCGCGTCGCGACGACCGGCGAGCCGGTGCGGTTCGAGAACGAGGCCCATGCCCTGGGCCGCTGGTTCGACGTGTACGCCACCTGCACCGACAAGAGCAGCCACCGGGTCGCGCTGCTGTTCACCGACATCACTGAGCGGCGCCGGGCCGAGGAGAGCCTGCGGCGGCTGGCCGCCGAACTGGCCGAAAGCGACCGGCGCAAGACCGAGTTCCTGGCCACGCTGGCGCACGAATTGCGCAATCCGCTGGCGCCGATCTCGAACGGCCTGCAACTGCTGCGGGTGCCGGGCGGCGATCCAGAGGCCAAGGAGCGCGCGCGCGACATGATGGAGCGGCAGCTCAGGCACATGGTGCGGCTGGTCGACGACCTGCTGGACATCGCGCGCATCTCCAGCGGCAAGGTGGAACTGAAGAAGGACCGTGCGCCGCTCGACGCCATCCTGGGCAGCGCCGTGGAAAGCAGCATGCCGCTGCTCACGGCCGCCGGCCACAAGCTCGACCTGCGGATCGCGGAGCCCGGACTGCAGGTGTCGGCGGACACGACGCGGCTGGCGCAGGTGGTGAGCAACCTGTTGAACAACGCGGCCAAGTACACGCCCGACGGCGGCCGCATCGAACTGGCGGCGCGCCGCGACGGCGGCGACGTGGTCGTGACGGTCACCGACACCGGCATCGGCATCGCGCGCGAGGCACTGCCGCAGGTGTTCGAGATGTTCACGCAGGTCGGCCGCCACCGCGATCGCTCGCAGGGCGGCCTGGGCATCGGCCTGGCGCTGGTGCGCCGGCTGGTCGAGCTGCACGGCGGCAGCGTCACCGCGCAGAGTCCCGGCGTGGGCCAGGGCAGCACGTTCACGGTGCGCCTGCCGATGACGGATCCGTCGACGCCCGCGCCCCCGGCGGCGCCCTCGGCCGCGCCCGCCCCGGCAGCGCCGCCGCTGTTCCGCGTGCTGGTCGTCGACGACAACGTCGATGCCGCCGAGAGCCTGGCCGCGCTGCTGGAGCTGGACGGCCACGAGACGCGCGTCGCGCACGACGGCGACGAGGCGATCGCCCGGGCCGCCGAGTTCCGGCCGGAGATCGTGTTCCTGGACATCGGGATGCCGGGCAAGGACGGCTACGAGGTCGCGCGCGAGCTGCGGCGCGACCCGTGCCACCGCGACACGATGCTGGTGGCATTGACGGGATGGGGCGCGCAGGACGATCGCGCCCGCACCAAGAGCGCCGGCTTCGACCATCACCTGACCAAGCCGGCCGAGCTGCCGGCCGTGGAGGAGCTCCTGGCGAAGATGGCGCATCGCCGGCGGGAGCCGGCCCTGAGCGTCGAGCGCTGAAGCTCAGCGCCGCACGCTCAACGCTTCACCGTCTTCTTCGAGCCGGTCACGCGCGGCGGCAGGCCGGTGTGCTGCGTCAGGATCCGGCCCTTCGCCGGCGCGCCGGACTTGCCGCCGGCCGGCGTGGAGTTCTTGCGGCGCGCGCTTTCGTAGCCGCCGTCGGTGATCGGCTGGTAGGCGGGCACGAGCTGGTGCTTGCCGCTGCCGATCAGGTCGGCGCGGCCCATGGCCTTCAACGCTTCGCGCAGCAGCGGCCAGTTGTTGGCGTCGTGGTAGCGCAGGAACGCCTTGTGCAGGCGCCGCCGGCGCTCGCCGCGCACGATGTCCACCGTCTCGCTGTCGCGCCCCACCTTGCGCAGGGTGTTCTTCCCCGTGTGGTACATCGCGGTGGCGGTGGCCATCGGGCTGGGATAGAAGGCCTGCACCTGGTCGGCGCGAAAGCCGTTCTTCTTGAGCCACAGCGCGAGGTTCATCATGTCCTCGTCGCTGGTGCCGGGATGCGCGGCGATGAAGTACGGGATGAGGTACTGCTTCTTGCCGGCCTCGGCGCTGAACTTCTCGAACAGCACCTTGAACTTCTCGTAGTTGCCGATGCCGGGCTTCATCATCTTGGTGAGCGGCCCCTGCTCGGTGTGCTCGGGCGCGATCTTGAGATACCCGCCGACGTGGTGCTGCACCAGTTCCTTCACGTACTCGGGCGACTGGATCGCCAGGTCGTAGCGCAGGCCGGAGCCGATCAGGATCTTCTTGACGCCCTTGAGCGCCCGGCCCCGCCGGTAGATGCTGATCAACGGCCCGTGGTCGGTCTTCAGGTTCTGGCAGATGCCCGGGTACACGCAGCTCGGCTTGCGGCAGGCCGCCTCGATCTCCGGGCTGCGGCAGCCCAGGCGGTACATGTTGGCCGTCGGGCCGCCGAGGTCCGAGATGACGCCGGTGAAGCCGGCCACCTTGTCGCGGATGTCCTCGATCTCGCGGATGATCGAGTCCTCGCTGCGGCTCTGGATGATGCGGCCCTCGTGCTCGGTGATCGAGCAGAAGGTGCAGCCGCCGAAGCAGCCGCGCATGATGTTGATCGAGAACCGGATCATTTCCCAGGCCGGAATCCTGGTCGCGCCGTAATGGCCGCCCTGCTCGTCGGCGTATGCGGGATGCGGGCTGCGCGCGTAGGGCAGCCCGAACACGTGGTCCATCTCCGCGGTGGTCAGCGGGATCGGCGGCGGGTTGAGCCACACGTCGCGGTCGCCGTGCGCCTGCACCAGCGCCCGCGCATTGCCGGGGTTGGTCTCCAGGTGCAGCACGCGGTTGGCGTGCGCATACAGCACCGGATCGGCCTTGACCTGCTCGTAGGAGGGCAGCCGGATCACGGTGCGATCGCGCGGCGGGGGCTTGAGCTTGACGCCGGGATTGGGCACGAAACTGATCGTGGCCTGCGCAGGCCCGACCGGGACCGCCCCGCCGTCTTCCTTCGCGCACGTCGTCCCCTGCCTTGCCGCCTGCTCCGAGGTCGTCTGGTAGGGATTGACGTGCTCGTCGACGCGGCCCGGCTGGTCGACCGAGGTCGAATCGATCTCGAACCAGCCCTCGGGGCTGCGCCTCTGGATGAAAGCGGTGCCGCGCACGCCGGTGATGCTCTCCACCGGCTCCTTCGCGCCCAGGCGATGGGCGATTTCCACGATCGCGCGCTCCGCGTTGCCGAACAGCAGCAGGTCGCACCTGGCATCGACCAGGATCGACCGCCGCACCTTGTCCGACCAGTAGTCGTAGTGCGCGATGCGGCGCAGGCTGCCCTCGATGCCGCCCAGCACGATCGGCACGTCCTTGTACGCTTCGCGGCAGCGCTGGCTGTACACGATGGCGGCGCGGTCGGGACGCTTGTCGGCGACGGCGCCCGGCGTGTACGCGTCGTCGCTGCGGATCTTCCGGTCGGCGGTGTACCGGTTGATCATGGAGTCCATGTTCCCCGCGGTGACGGCGAAGAACAGGTTCGGCTTGCCAAGCGCCTTGAACGGATCGGCGCTGTGCCAGTCCGGCTGGGCGATGATGCCGACGCGAAAGCCCTGCGCTTCCAGGACGCGGCCGATCACCGCCATGCCGAAGCTCGGGTGGTCGACATACGCGTCGCCGGTGACCAGGACGACGTCGCAGCTGTCCCAGCCGAGCCGCTCCATCTCGGCGCGGCTCATCGGCAGGAACGGGGCCGTGCCGAAGCGAGCCGCCCAGTACTTGCGGTAACTGGTGATCGGCTTTGCAGCGCGCGCGAAAAAGGAAACGTCGACGGGGGCGTTCATCGGGGCTCTTGGGGGGAACCCGCCATTTTAGGTGCCCGCCCCTTTCGAGCCGGCGTCATGGGTACTGCGGCTGCCCGCGCCCCGAGTTGTCCGGCAAGGCCCGCGGGCGGTCTTCGCCGCGCGGGCGCTCCGGGCGCGGCGGCGGCTGGGTGACTCCCGGCGGCCGCTGAAGGCCGGGGCCCACGGATGGCCGAGGCTGGACCGGCGCGCCAGGCGCCATGCCTGGCGGCCGCTCGGCCGGGGCGACGCCGGGCGGGCGCTGTCCCGGCGCGACCGGGCGCGGCGGATGCGGCCGCAGCGGCGCAGTCTCGTCGGGACGGCGCGGATGCCACGGGCGTCCGTCGGGCATCTGGGGCGCCCCGGGCGGTGCCGGCCGCACCTGCGGCGGGGGCGGCGGCGCTGGCGGACGGCCGTCGTGGGGCCAGGCCGGTGGGTTCGGGCGCAGGTGCGGCCGCGGCGGCGGCAACGGATGGCCGTACCAGCGATGCCGCTGCGGGTACCAGGGCCGGTTCCAGTAGTGCTGGGTCCAGTAGTCGTCGATGCCGAAGCCGAGAATGGTGACGCCGATCACCGGACCCCAGGTCAGCAGCGGGCCGTAACTGTTCTGGTGGTACGAGGTGATGTTGCCGGCGTACACCCAGCCGCGCAGCGTGCCGGCGAGCACGTCGCACCAGGTGTAGGTGTCGAGGCAGCCTTGCACCGACACCTGGAACCCCGGCGGCAGCACCGCCACGACCGGGTAGTCGCGGTCGGGACCCGCGCGCAGATTGACCTGCCTGGCCGTGTAGGCCAGGGTCTGGGCCTGCGCCGCGCCGCCCAGTGCCGCGAGCGCGATGAATGCCATCGCGAGGGTTCGTCTCATGATGCAGCCTCCCTCGAGCCGGCGCGCCCCGCCGCGCAGGACTGCGTGCGCCAGCCGGGTTTGAATCTAGACCGCCAGCGTCAAGCAGCCATGACCCGTGTCAAGCGCGGGTAGCGGCCTTGTAACAGGGCGCCAGCACGGCGGCGCCCGTGGCCGCGTCCTCAAGCCATCAGTGCGCTTGCGCCGCGCACTGCGCCCGCACGCTGGCGACCAGCGGCAACACGTCGTCGGCCCGCTCGCAGCGCGCCATCAGCGCCAGGCACATCATCGACAGGAACAGTGGCGCCCGCTCTTCGCCGACCGCGGCCAGCGACTGGCACAAGGCGGTGTAACTGCGATCGAGGTCCTGGTCGGTCATCAGGCAAGTCCCTTCCCGTTCATCGCGGCGAGCAGCGCCGCCGGATCGAGGCCGCGCCAGCGCCCCATCACGTAGCCGTCCGGGCGCACCAGCACCAGGCCCTCGGCCTGCGCGCCGGGCAGGCCGTAGCGCTCGCGCGCCTGTCCCAGCCGGTCGGCCTCGGGCGGAATGTCCAGCACGGCGACGCCGTGTCCGGTGAGTTCGGCGACGGCGTCCGGCATCGGCCCGTCGCCGAAGACGAGACACAAGAACTCCTTGCCGAAGCATTGCGTCAGATGCATGTCGCCGTGCGGCGCGGCCAGCAGGGCCTCCGGCGCCGGCATGCCGGGGGCGGCCATCGCATTGGCCCATTCGCCCTGCTGCGGGATGTTGAGCGGCGACGCCGCGTAGGCGACCGGCGCCGTCCGCCGCGGGTTGATCAGCGGCCGCACCGACGCGTCCGCCACCGCCAGCCGCAGCACCGCCTCGCGCATCAGCCGGGACGCGAAGTCGGGCGGCGCCATGAACTCGGTGCGTTTCGCGCCGTCCGCGATGTTCTCGCGCGCGGCCGGCACGCGCTCGGCCGAATAACTGTCCAGCAGCGCGTCGGGCGCGCCGTCCTCGATGATGCGCGCCAGTTTCCACGCCAGGTTGGCCGCGTCGTCCAGGCCTGAATTGAGGCCGCGCACGCCGAAGATCGGCACCTGGTGCGCCGCGTCGCCGGCGAAGAACACGCGGCCGTGCCGGTAGTCCGGCAAAGTCAGGCACTTGGCGTTGTAGATCGAGATCCACAGCGGCTCCCACGGCTCGTCCTCGCCGATCATCGCGAGGTGGCTGCGCACGCGCGGCAGCACGTTGTCCGGCTGCACCGCCTCGACCGCGTCCTCGTCGTCGCGGATCTGGTAGTCGATGCGCCACACGTCGCCGGGCTGCCGATGCATGAGGATGGCCGACCCCGGATTGGAAGGCGGGTCGAACCACGCGAGCCGTTCCACCGCGCGACGCGACTTCTGCACGATGTCAACGATCACGTAGCGGCCCTCGTACTGCGTGCCCTCCAGCTGCAGCCCGAGCAGCTCGCGCACCGTGCTGCGCCCGCCGTCGCAAGCGACCAGGAAGTCACCCTGCACCGTTTCCATGCCATGCGGGCCGTCGACGTCGACCTCGACCCCGCCGTCGATCGTGCGCACCCCCGTGACGCGGCTGCCCCAGCTCACCAGCGCCAGTTCCGGCGCGGTCTGCAGCGCCTCGTGCACGAACTGTTCCACGTGGTACTGCTGGATGTTGATCATCGGCGCGAACCGCTGCGTCGGTTCGCCCGGCATCTGGAAGCGCAGCACTTCGGCGTCGCGCCAGTAGCTGCGGCCGCCGGTCCATGGCAGGCCGGTGCGGGCCAGGGACTGTTCCGCCCCGGCCCACGCCAGGATCTCCTGCGAGCGCCGCGAGATGGAGGTCGCGCGGCTGCCGGTGCAATAGCTGTCGTCGGCTTCGATGACGCGGCTGCGCACGCCCTGGCGCGCCAGCAAGGCGGCGAGCGTGAGGCCGACGGGGCCGCCGCCAGCGACCAGCACGGGCCAGCGGCGAGGGGATGAAGGATTGGCGTTCTTGGGCACCAGGCAATGTCTCCGCCGCGCAGTCTAGCGTCTGCCGCGGCAGCAGCAGCGCGTGCTCGCGCGGTCAGGCACCGCGGCGCGCGACATCGGCTGGCGTGGCCTCGGGGCGAGCCCCGGGCTCGGCGGGCACGGCAGGCGGCGTGCCCAGTCCCTCTCCGCCGGCGGGGGCATCGTCCTGCGACGCTTCCTCGCCGAGCGTGGTGTGCGTGGGATCGCCGGCGTGGTTCTCGTTGCTGCCGTGGGCCGGGCCGCGGCCGATGCTCGTGCTGCTCATGGGGAGGGCTCCATCGTTGTGCGCCACCGTAACACCAGCGTAGTCCCTGCGCCGCAGTCCGCCAAGGTCGCGCCATGTAGGACACGAGCTGACAATGCGGCCGTACCACCGGGACACGATGCCCGAGTTCACCACTCGGCCGGCGCGCCGCGGCCGCTGACGCTACAGTGCGCGCATGAGCACACCCACCTACCGCGCCGGCGACCTCGTCTCGTTTTCCACGCAGCTGATGCAGGCCGCCGGGCTGTCGCGGGACAAGGCGCAGGCGGTCGCCGACATCCTGGTCGAAGGCGACCTGATGGGCCACAGCACCCACGGGCTGGCGCTGCTCGCACCTTACCTGGCGGCACTCGAATCGGGGTCCATGCAGCGCGAGGGCGAGCCGGAGGTCGTCGCCGACGCGCCGGCCGCACTGACCTGGGACGGCCGCCGCCTGCCGGGCCCCTGGCTGGTGCTTCGGGCCATGGAAGCGGCCACCGAGCGCGCGCGCCGCTGCGGTACCGGCACGGTGGTGATCCGCCGCAGCCACCACATCGCCTGCCTCGCCGCCTACCACGAACGCGCCACGCGGGAAGGCCTGATGATGGTCCTGATCTGCTCCGACCCCAACGCCGCCAGCGTCGCGCCGTTCGGCGGGCTGGACCCGGTGTTCACGCCCAACCCGCTGTCGGCCGGCATCCCGACGCCCGGTCTGCCCGTGGTGGTCGACATCTCGACCTCGGCCACCACCAACGGCCTGACGAACCGACTGCACCAGGAAGGCCGCCGCCTGCCGGCGCCCTGGGTGATCGACGGGCATGGCCAGCCGAGCGACGACCCGGCCGTGCTGTTCGAGGAGCCCAAAGGCACCATCCTGCCGCTGGGCGGCATCGACTCGGGGCACAAGGGCTACGGCCTCACGCTGCTGGTGGAGGCGGTGACGGGGGGCCTGGCGGGCCATGGCCGCGCCGACCCGGCGGAGGGCTGGGGTGCCACGGTGTTCCTGCAGATCATCGATCCCCGCGCGTTCGCGGGCCTGGATGCCTTCACGCACCAGACCGGCGCCGTGACGCAGCGCTGCCGCGACTCGCGGCCCGCCAAACCGGGTACGCCGGTGCGAACGCCGGGTGAGCACGGCCTGAAGCTGGCCGCGCGGCAGCGCGAGCAAGGCGTCGTGCTGTATCCGTCGATCATGCCGGCGCTGGAAGCGTGGGCCGGCAAGCTGGGCGTGCCGCTGCCGCCGACCATGTGAAAGTGGACAGCCGGACGCAGCGGTCGCGAAGGGTCCTTGCCCCCGAATTCGTGATCGCTACGTCGGCACCGGCCGCGAGCGCGCGGCGCGCAGCATCCGCATCAGCACCGGCGAGAACCACACCAGGATCGTGATCGCCGCCAGCACCATCGCGATCGGCCGCGAGAAGAAGGCGCCGAGATCGCCGTTGGACTTGATCATCGAGGTGATGAAGTTCTCCTCCAGCATCGCGCCCAACACCACCCCCAGGATCGCCGGCGCGATCGGGAACCCGTTGGCCTCCAGCAGGTAGGCGATCACGCCGGCCACCAGCATCACGCCGATGTCGAACGGCGTATTGTTGATGGCGAAGGTGCCGACGATGCAGAACAGCAGGATCAGCGGCATCAGCACGTTGCGCGGCACCCGCAGGATGCGCTTGGCCACCTTGATGCACAGGATGCCCAGCGGGATCATGATGATGTTGGCGATGATGAACAACAGGAACACCGCGTAGATGTTCTGCGGGTTGGTCGTGAACAGCGTCGGCCCCGGGTTCATGTTCTTCATGTACAGCACGCCGATCACGATGGCCGTGATCGAGTCGCCCGGGATGCCGAACACCAGCGCCGGAATCCAGGCGCCCGCCAGCGCGCTGTTGTTGGCCGCGCCCGATTCGACGATGCCCTCCACGTGGCCGGTGCCGAATTTCTGCGGCTCCTTGGAGAACTTCTTGCTCATCGCGTAGGACATCCACGCCGCGATGTCGGCGCCCGCGCCCGGCAGCGCGCCCACCGCCGTTCCGAGCGTGCTGCCGCGCAGGATCTGCACCGGATAGCGCTTGGCCAGCGCCCACTGGCCGGCCATCACGTTGCCCACCTTCTCCACCACCAGCTCGGCCGGCGGGCTGGTGTCGACGACGTAGCGGATGATCTCGGAGATGGCGAACATGCCGATCATCATCGAGATCATCCCGATGCCGCCGGTCAGTTCCGCGTTGCCGAAGGTGAAGCGCGGAAAGCCCGCCGGATTGCCCAGGCCCACGCACGCCACCAGCAGGCCCAGCAACAGCGTGACCACGCCCTTGAGCGGCCGGTCCGACGTGATGAAGACGGCGCAGGTGAGCCCCAGCAGCACCAGCCAGAAGTACTCGAACGAGCTGAAGTTGAGCGCGAAGTTGGCCAGCGCCGGCGCCGCCACGATCAGCACCACGGTGCCGAACAACCCGCCGACGGCGGAGAACACCAGCCCCGCGCCGAGCGCCATCTCGGCGTGGCCCTTGCGCGTCATCGCGTAGGCTTCGTCGGTGTAGGCCGCCGAGGCCGGCGTGCCCGGGATGCGCAACAGGCAGCCCGGGATGTCGCCGGAGAAGATCGCCATCGCGGTGGCCGTGACCATCGCGGCGATCGCCGGGATCGGCGGCATGAAGAAGGTGACCGGCACCAGCAGCGCCGTCGCCATCGTCGCCGTGAGCCCGGGCACCGCACCCACGAACAGGCCGAACAGCGAGGCGCCGATCATCACCATGATGGTGTACGGCTCGAACACCATCGTGAACGCCTGGGTGACGGCCGTCAGCATGCGGCAGGCTCCTTCAGCTCGCGCGCTTCGCCGTCACCAGGCATAGGGTGTCAGCACGCCCCAGGGCAGGGGCACGCGCAGCAGTTTGTAGAAGGCGAAATGGATCGCCAGCGAAGCCACGATCGCCAGCAGCACGGCCCGGGGCACGGGCACGCGCAGCACGACGAACAGCAGCAGCAGGATCAGCGTGGCGGTGGGCAGGAAGCCCAGCGAGGTCGCGGCGAAGATGTAGAACAGCACCGAGCCGAGCAGCACCAGCAGCGCCGCGACGTGGCGCGGCGAACGCACCCAGGCGTCCCAGGCCAGCCAGGGCTGCCCGGCCTGGCGGCGCAGGCCCTGCACCACCAGCAGCACGCCGGCCATGCACAGGCCGGCGGCAATCAGTCCCGGAAAGAGCGCGGGACCGACCGGCTGCCCGGGGATCTTGGGAAATCCCTGGACCCCGAACAGCACGGCCACGCCCAGGGCCAGCAGCAGCAGCCCGAAAATCGCGTCGTTGAGTTTCACGCGGCCGGTCTTACTTGACCAGCCCCACGGCCTTCATCGTCACGCCCATCTCGGCGTCGGACTTGGCCATGTACTTGCCGAATTCCTCCGGCGGCGCGTAGATGACGCCGTAGCCGCGGCTGGCCATGAAGTCGTTGTATTCCTTGCTGGCTGCGATCTTCTTGACCGACGCCGCCAGCTTGTCGCGGGCGTCGGCCGGGATGCCCTTGGGCGCGACGATGCCGCGCCAGGCCGCCATGGTCCAGTTGCTGCCGGTGACCGACTTCAGCGTCGGCACGTTGGGATACAGCGCCGAGGGCTTGTCGTTCATGATCGCCAGGCTCTTGACCTTGCCGGCGTCGATCAGCGAGCGCGCCTCGGGCAGCGACACCGGCGCCACCTCGATGCCGCCCGCGACCATGTCCTGCAGGCCGGGCGCGGCGCCGTTGCTGGGCACCCAGGGCACCGAGGCCGGGTCCATCTTGAGGTCGCGCAACATGCCGGCCAGCGCCAGGTGCCAGATGCCGCCCTGCCCCGTGCCCGAGGCCTTGAACTTGCCCGGGTTGGCCTTGATGGCGGCCAGCAGGTCGTTCAGCGTCTTGTAGGGCGCGTCCGCGCGCACCTGGATGCCCGCCGGGTCGGCGTTCACCAGCCCGATCGGCGTGTACGAGGCGCCCGACAGTTCCGTGAGGCCCTGCCAGTGCATCATGCCGATCTCCACCGTGGCCAGGCCGATGGTGTAGCCGTCGGGCGCCGCCGAGGCGATGGCCGCATGGCCCACCACGCCGCTGCCGCCGGTGCGGTTGACGACGTTGACCGGCTGCCCCAGGTCCTTTTCCATCAGGGTGCCGATAATCCGGGCGGTGGCGTCGGTGCCCCCGCCGGCGCCCCAGGGCACGATCAGCGTGATCGGCCGCGACGGATAGTTCTGGGCGGCTGCGGGCAGCGCCACGGCGGCCAGCGCCAGGGCCGCGGCGGCGGCGCCCATCAGGGAACGGCGGGAACGGGTGACCATGCGAATCTCCTTGTTGTGTAGCCGAAGTTGTCCGACAACTTCGGCAATCTAACGGAGACCGCCGTCCGGGCCATTAGGGGGAACCATAGCGGCGGGTTGGCTATGCGGGCCGTGCTGGCATTTTCGTCGGGCAGCGGGCGAGATTCGCCGCCGGCCATGTTATTCGGCGCCTTTGCGGATTTTGCCGGCGCGACAGCCGGAGCACGGGCTGGCCTTGAGCTCGGGTTGCGATCCGTGGCCACATTCGAGGTGGAGCACGCGTTCTTCAATGAATTCAAGGTCTAGTCTCACGATGCGGCTGCGCTTGACCTCGCCGTTGTTGTAGTTACAATAACCTATGCGCGTGACCTGCGATCCGCAGAAGCGCGAACGCACACTGCGGGAGCGCGGTCTCGATTTCGAAGACGCGAAATTCGTGTTCGCTGGCGTGACCCTCGAGGTCGAAGACACGCGCAAGGATTACGGTGAAGCTCGAATCATCTGCTACGGCTATCTCGAAGATCGTCTGGTGGTGGTCGGCTACACGCCGCGTGGCGCGGCCCGTCACGTCTTCAGCATGAGGAAAGCCAATGCCCGCGAGCAAGCGCGCATCGCGCCATTACTTGAAGTCTGATCTGGCGCGCGTGGACGCGCACCGGATCAAGAAGTCCGAATACGAGGAACTGCCCGAACTGACCGAGGAGATGCTGGCGCGCGCCACCATCAACAAAGGCGGTCGACCGCGCTCCGAGAATCCGCGCAAGCAGCTCACATTGCGTCTTCCTGCGGACGTGATCGAACGTTGGAAGGCCACGGGTCCCGGCTGGCAAACCAGGATGGCCGAACGTCTGAGCAAGGTGCGGTGAGACTTGAGAAGGCCATGAAGCTCTACATCACCCCAGGCTCCCCCTACGCCCGCATCGCGCGGATCGTCGTTCTCGAAAAAGGGCTGGAGGGCCGGGTCGAGACCGTCGTCGCCCAGACGCGCACGGCCGACAGTCCGTACTACGGCATCAATCCCTCCGGGCGCGTTCCCTATCTGGTCCGTGACGACGGCGTCGGGATGGAGGAATCGTCCCTGATCTGCGCCTGGCTCGATCGCCTCGACGGCCAGCCCGCTTTCGACCCGTCCGCCGGCGAGCAGGGGTGGGAAGTGCGCCGCCTCGAAGCGCTGGCCAGAAGCATGCTGGACGGCTTCGCAGTCTGGGGCCGCGAATTGCGGCGGCCGCAGGACGAGCGCTCGCCGACCATCCTGCAGCACGAGGCAGATCGCAGCAGGCGGATGCTCGATCTGTGGGAGCAGGAGATCGATCATCCGATGCTCTCGGGGCCGCTCAACATGGCGCAGATCACGCTGGCCTGCGCCCTGGGCTTCACCGCCCTGCTTCCCGACCTCGAATGGCGCCCTGCCCACCCGAAGCTGGGCGACTGGTTCGACCGCATCGGCGCGCGCCCGTCGATCGCGGCGACCAAGCCGCGCAGCCATCATTGACGGCGGCGCCGCCCGACGGCAAGGTAATCGCATGCAGAACGCGCTTCCTGGCAAACGCATCCTGGTCACGCAGGCCGCCGACTTCATGGGGCCGGTGCTGTGCCAGGTCCTGGCCGAACAGGGGGCGGACGTCGTCCGGGACGAAACATCCCTGGCGGAACCCGGTGCGGCCGAGGCCGCCGTCGCCAGGGCCGGCGCGCTGGACGTCCTGGTGGCGAACCTGTCCATCCTGGCACCCGGCACGCCGGCCACCCGGGTCGACGACGCCGAATGGCAGGCGGTCTTCGCGGCGCTCGTGGATCCGCTGCCACGGCTGGTCCGGGCCGTGGCTCCCGGCATGGCCAGCAGAGGGGGCGGGACGATCCTCGTGATCGGCAGCGCCTCGGCCTTGCGCGGCATGAAGCGGGCCTCCACCTACAGCGCCGCGCGCGGCGCCCAGCTCGCCTACATGCAGGCCGTCGGCGTGGAACTGGCGCCGCAGAAGATCCGGGTCAACGCGATCGCGCAGAACTTCGTGGACAACCCGACCTACTTCCCGCCCGAGGTGCAGGCCGATCCGCGGTTCCAGGAACGGCTGGCGCGCGAAGTTCCCTTGGGGCGCCTGGTCGGCGCCCGGGAAGACGCCCTGTTTGCCGCGTACCTGTGCAGCGACGCCGCCAACTGCTTCGTCGGGCAGGTCTTCCCGGTGTGCGGCGGCTGGGTCACGCGCTGAGCGCCGGCCCGCATCGCTTTCCGAAGGAGATCCGCCATGGCAAAAGCCACCTGCGACAAGAAGGACCGGATTGCGTACGTCACGCTCAATCGCCCGGATGCCATGAATGCGCTGGACGACGAGATGAACGATGAACTCTGGGCGATCTGGCGCGACTTCAACGACGACCCGTCGGTCGATGTCGCGATCCTGACCGGCGCGGGCAAGGCCTTCTGCGCGGGCGCCGACCTGAAGACCTTCATTCCCAAGTGGGAGCACGCCGACATGCTCGACGCCCGCCGCAACGCGGCGCGCGGCATCGGCGGTGGCATCACCCGCGGCCAGCACCGCATCACCAAGCCGATCATCGCGGCCATCAATGGCCACGCCATCGGCGGCGGTTTCGAGCTGGCGCTGGCTTGCGATATCCGCGTCGCCGCCGATTCCGCGAAATTCGGCGTGTTCGAGGTGCGCCAGGGTCTGCACCAGGGCGACGGCGGCCTGGTTCGCCTGGTGGCCATCGCCGGTGTCGCGGTGGCGCTGGAGCTGACGCTCACGGGGCGCGAGGTCGCGGCCGATGAGGCCTTGCGGTTCGGGCTCGTCAACAAGGTCGTTCCCGCCGGCGACGTGCTGTCCACCGCGCAGGCGTATGCCAACATGATGCTGCGAAACAGCCAGCAGGCCATCCGCTCCGCAAAGGAAACCGTGCTCGACCTCATCGGGCGCCCGCTGGACGACGCGCTGCGGCTCGAAACAATCAACGGCTATTCCAGCGTCGGCGACTTCGCCGAAGTCAGGCAACGGCTCGCGAGGTTCTTCGACAAGGGCCAGGCCGGCTGACGCAGCCCGCCCTCGCGGTGGCGCTGCCGGGCCGCTTTCCGTTCCCGCACAATGGCGCTTTGCGCTGCATTGGCCGCAGTCGGCATTGGCGGCCGCTTCGCCGCGCGGCTGACCACCCGGAGACACCATGGTCCCCCTGAATGACTGGCTCTTGTTCGTCGGCGCCGCGCTGTTGATCACGCTGTCGCCCGGGCCGAACATGGTCTACCTGCTGTCGCGCTCGCTCAGCCAGGGGCGCCGGGCCGGCGTGGTGTCGCTGCTGGGCGTGGTCGCCGGGTTCTTCCTGCACGTGTTCGCGGCCGCGGCCGGCCTCACGGCGTTGTTCATGGCGGTGCCGCTGGCCTACGAGCTGCTCAAGTGGGCCGGCGCGGCCTACCTCCTGTACCTCGCGTGGCAGGCGATGAAACCGGGCGCCCCCTCGCCGTTCGAGGCCCGCGCGCTGCCGCAGGACCCGCCGGCCAGGTTGTTCCTGATGGGGTTCGTCACCAACCTGCTCAATCCGAAGATCGCCGTCTTCTACCTGTCGATCCTGCCGCAGTTTGCCTCGCCCGCGCATGGCTCGGTGTTCACGCAGAGCCTCGTGCTGGGACTCACGCACCTGGCCATCAGCTTCAGTTTCAATCTGAGCATCGTGCTGTCGGCCGCGACGCTGGCCGGCTGGTTCGCGCGCCGCCCGCGCTGGCTGGCGGTGCAGCGCTACGTGATGGGCTTCGTCCTCGCCGGCCTGGCCCTGCGCCTGGCGGCGGAGCAGCGGCGACTCGCCTGAGCCGATCGTGACCGACGCCCCGGCGCCGCCGCGCCTGTTCCTGCTCTGGCTCACCGGCGGCCTGGCCCTCGCGCTGTTTGCCGGCATCGCGATCTGGCTGGCGCCACTCAAGCCCGGCGTACTCGCACTGCAACTGGCCTTCTCGCCCCGCACCTTCGGCGAGATCGTCCACTGGTGGCCGCCGGAACATCTGGCGCGCTACCGTGCGCATTTCCCGGCGGACTTCGCGCTGCTGCTTTGCTATGGCGCGTTCGGCTGGTTGCTGGCCACGCGCACCGGCCTGTTCGCGGGCCGGTCGCCCGCGTGGCGCGCCTGGGCGACCTGGGCCCTGTCCCTGGCCGCCGTGGGCGATGCGGTCGAGAACCTCTTTCACCTGTGGCTCACCGAGGCACCGCGGTTCGGCGTCGCGTGGGTGTACGCCGTCGCGGCCCTGGCGGCCTCCATCAAGTGGGGCCTGCTGCTGGCCTGGGCCGTCACAGTCTTCTGCGCGGCGATCCGGCGCGACGCCTGAAGCCCGCCGGCTACTTGGCGAGGTCCGGGGTCAGCGCCAGGCCGCGGGACTGCTTGAGCCTGACTTCGGTGCTGATCTTCTCCAGCGAGAGGAAGCGCTCCGTCGTCGCAGGGTGCGAGGCCGCGTGGTTGTTCCTGATGCTGCCCGGGTGCTCGGCGGCCATGCGGCGCCAGAAGTCCGCCGCGCCCTGGGTGTCATGTCCCGCGCGCGCCAGGTAGTACAGCCCCACATAGTCGGCCTCCGCCTCGAACGCCTGCGAATAGCTCTGCGCGCCGGCCCTGGTAAAAGCCGATTGCGTGTTGATCCCGCGGGACGCGGCCAGGATATCGAAGATGGCGCCGATCGCCGCGTTGGTCTTCTTCTTGTCCACGTGGCCCATGGTGTTGTGGCCCAGCTCGTGACCGATGACGAGGGCCAGCTCCCGGTCCTCGGCGGCAAAGCGCATCATGCCGCGCGTGACGAAGATCCCCTTGCCGTCCGCGTAGGCGTTGACCTCGGCGCCGTTGACCACCTGCAGCGGGTAGTCGCACACGGTGTCCGGGGTCAGACTCAGCGCCACGTCGGCGCCGTTGCGCCGCAGGCGCACCGGGAATGCGATGCCCTTGGGCAGGCGCTTGAGCGCGGCCTCGCGCGACTCGTTGCCCGCCGGGGTGATCGCCGGCGAAGCGGCGTCCAGCAGGACGTCGCCGGCCCTGATTCCTGCCGCTTCGGCGGCGCCGCCTTTGTAGACGGCGTACACGCGCGGCGCGTCGTCCAACCCCAGTGCGGCTGCGGTGAGCTCGCGCGTCTTTTCGGGCAGCCGCTGGCGGCTCAACACGTTGACGCCGACGCTCTGGCGCACGGCGTCCTTGCACTCCCCGGCAGCCCCCTTCAGGACGGCGTATCCGACCGACCAGAGCCGACGGGTGAGTTCGGCCTGGGTCTTGAGCGCCAGCATCTGCTGCGTGCGCTCTTCCCGCGCGCGGGCGCCGTCGTCCACGGACACCCGCTGGGTCACGGGCGCCGCGCAGCCGACGACCAGCATGCAGACGCCAACGGCGCCCGACAGTCTTGCGAACCCACCGGACATCACGCGCTCCTTGGTCAATGACATTGGGGCCGCATCCTAGTGAGGCGAACCATCGCCGTCCCGGGTTTCTGGATGTTTCTTAAGCCACGTCAAACCGCGAAGTCCTGTCGCGCGCGCAGCGGCCCGCGGCCGACAAGGCGCTATCCTGCACGGCGCGCGGTCCCGATCCAACGGCGGCCGCCGCGAACCCATCCACCCATGCCATGGCACTCAGTCACACCATCCTCGCAGCAGTCGGCAACACGCCCACCATCGAACTGCGCCAACTCGTCCCCGGCGGCTGCGCCCGGGTCCTGGTCAAGCTGGAAAGCCACAACCCCACCGGGAGCATGAAGGACCGGATGGCGCTGGCCGTGGTGCAGGGCGCCACCGTGTCGGGCCGGCTGGCGCCGGGCGGCACGGTGGTGGAGTACACCGGCGGCAGCACCGGCACCTCGCTCGCGTTCGTGTGCGCGGCGCTGGGTTACCCGATCACGCTCGTCACCTCGGACGCCTTCAGCCGCGAAAAGCGCGACCACATGCGCTCGCTCGGCGCCAGCGTGATCGAGATTCCGAGCGAAGGCGGCCGCACCACCAGGGAACTGATCCAGCGCATGATCGCCAGGGCCGGCGAACTGGGCGCCGCGCCGGGCGCGTTCGCCGCCGACCAGTTCAACAACCCCGATGCCGCGGGCGGCTACGCGGCGCTGGCCGAGGAATTGTGGGCGCAGTCGGGGCAGCGCATCGATGCCTTCGTGCAGTCGGTCGGCACCGCGCAATGCATCAAGGGCGTGGCCAGCGTGCTGCGCCGGCTCCAGCCCGCAGTGCGGATCGCCGCCGTCGAACCGGCCGAATCGCCGGTACTGTCCGGTGGCGCGCCGGGCGCGCACCAGATCGAAGGCGTCGGTCCCGGGTTCGTCCCGCCGATGTGGGCGCCGGGCATCGCCGACGAGGTGCTGCAGGTGTCCACGGCCGATGCCAAGGACATGGCGCGGCGGCTGGCCCGGCAGGAAGCGCTGTTCGCCGGCACATCCACCGGCGCCAACGTGGTCGCCGCCCTGCGCCTGGCGCGCCAGCTCGGACCGCAGCGCACGGTGGCGACGCTGGCGTGCGACTCGGGCCTCAAGTACCTGTCGACGGACCTGTATTCGACGCAGTCGACCTGGACCTGACGGCCGCCGCCGGCAGCGCCCGCGCCCGTGCCGCGAGCGGCCCCAGTTCCGCCTCGGTCAGCGTTTCCTTGGCCAGCAGCAGCGCGGCCCCTTCGTCCAGCAGGCCCCGGCCCTGGGTCAGGATCGCCCTGGCGCGCTCGCAGGCTTCGTCGACCAGTCGCCGCACGGCGCGGTCGATGGCCCGCGCCGTGTCTTCGCTGTGCGGCCGCTCGGCATGCAACTGCCCGGTGGCATCCAGGAACGGGCTGCGCGGGCGCTCGTAGGCGACCCGCCCCGACGCGGTTGGCCACGATGTGGGTGCGGCCGTCGGCCAGCGGCGTCTTGAGCTTGCCTTCGATCACCTTGCTCGACAGGACGATCGACTCGACGCGCCCATCCTTGAGGTGATGCACGAACTCGCTGTACGCCACCGGCTCGACCCGGCGCCCTTCCCACAGGTCGCGCGACCAGGCGAGCGCGAGCAGCGCGAAGAACAGGTACCACAGCGTGAAGCGCCAGTTGAGCTTCGGCGGCGGCTGGGGACCGCCCGGCGCGTTTTTCCCATCCATCAAGCAATCATGGCAGGCGCAGCCCGAAACGGCAAAGCGGGCTCCTACGCGCGAAGCGCCGCCCTTCCGACAGCCGCATCGCGGGGCGCGACCTAGCCTTGGTCCATCCATGGACAAGACCACATCTTCCGGGCGGCTGTCGGGGCTCGCGGTCGCCATCGTCGTCGGCAACGGCTTCGAGCAATCCGAACTGGTGCAGCCGCGCCGTGCGATCGAGGAACTGGGCGCGGTCACCCGGATCCTGGCCGTCAGCCGCGGCCGCATCCAGGGCTTTCACCACGACCAGCCGGGCGAGCACTTCGACGTCGACCAGACGCTGGAAGAGGCATCGCCCGACGCCTTCGACGGCGTGCTGGTCCCCGGCGGCGTGCGCAACGCCGACATGACCCGTGCCAGCCACCATGCCCAGCAGTTCGTGCGCGACATGGACCAGCAGGGCAAGCCGCTGGCGGTCATCTGCCACGGACCGTGGCTGCTGGTGTCGGCCAGCATCGTGCGCGGTCGCACCCTGACGAGTTGGCCGACGCTGCAGGCCGACATCGTGAATGCCGGCGGCCACTGGCGCGACGCCCCGGTCGTGGTGGACCGCAACTGGGTGTCCAGCCGCAAGCCGGCGGACCTCCCGCAGTTCAACGAGCAGTTCATCGAACTGCTGCTCATGTGGAAAACGTCCGCCGATCGCGGCTGAAGTGTTCGCGGCGGCAGCATTGCCGCTCCATCTGTAAACGGCTCAGGCCCGCTCCTACAGCCCGGTCACATCGCTGTCCGACACCGCGCCAGAGCCACATGCCTAGAGTGGACCGCGTGGCTGGCGATCCGGCCACGCCAGTGTGTTCAACTTACAGGAGAGACAGAGATGGCGCAAAACCAGGGCACCAACCAGGGCAGCCAGCGCGACCAGCAGCAGGAGCAGGGTTCGCGCTCGACCCCGGGGTCGAGCCAGCAGCAGAACCAGCAGGATCGCGGCCAGGCCAACCAAGGCTCGCAGCAGGGCGGCCAGCGCGAAGGCTCGATGGGCAACCCGCAGCATCAGCAGCAGCAGGATCGCGGGCAGGCCAGTCGTGGCGACATGAGCAAGCAGCCCAGCCTGGACGACGAGGACGAGGACAGCATGGACCAGGGCAGCCGCAGCAGCCAGGGCAGCACCAAGGACAAGGACAAGGACCGCTGACCGCGTCCGTGCATCCGGATGAAGAAACGGGACGCCTCGGCGTCCCGTTTCTTCTTGGGCAACGGTTCGTCACCGCAGCGCGGCCGCCACCGCCGGCGCAGCGGGGACGGCGGCCGCCGGCGTCGCGCTGGCCATGCCGTGCATGCTGAGCGACACCAGGACGACGATGAGCATCATGACGAGGTGAAAGCGCATCCCGACCCGCCCTTCGAGGAGGAATGGACCGAAGGCTAAGGGCCGCGGCTGGCTCGGCCTGTAGGAAGGCGCCGCAAGCGCCTGTGCGTGGCTCGGCCGTCAGGCGGCGCAACGCCGGCCGCGCCGCGCCTTCTTCAACGGGGTGGACGCTCGCCCGCGCCGGCGCGCGGCGCCTCGACATCCCAGGCCCGCCCGCTGTTGGCGTGGTCCGCCGCCATGGCGCGCTCGACCGTGCGGGCGCGTTCCGCCTCGGCGGTCCTGGCGCCGTCCTCGTCCTGCGCCGAGCCGGCGCGGCTCCACGCGGAGGCGCGCCGGCCGGCTTCATGGACGTCCATGCCGCCGCAGTCGCGCAGCAGTCGCACGGCGCGCCGCGTGTCGGTTTCGCCCACCGTGTCGACCACGACCACCATGCCGCCGCGGCGGCGCCCTTCCAGGTAGGGCTGCGCATCGGCGTCGGGCATGTCCATGCCCACCACGCTGGCCACGGCGTGGCCGATCGACCGCAGCACGCCTTTTCCTTCCTCGCCCTGCCGCTCGCCGCCAGCGGGGTGCGCGCCCGACGCGAACAGGTCACGCTGCCAGTTCGGATCGATGTACACGTCCGAGGTCGCGAAGCCGCCGTGGATCATCTGGTCCACGGCGCGCTGGGCGGCCGGGTGATCGGCAAAGGTGCTGTAGATCCTGGGCATGTCAATCCTCCGGAGGTGGAGCCCCGGACCCGACGCGGGGCACACGCCAGTGTTTCGCGCGGCGCGGGCCAGCTGGGTCGGGCTTTCGGTCCAGCCGTTGTAGGCCGCGGCTGACGCCGGGCTCGCGCGCGCCGGTCAGCGCGATGCGCGGGCGCCCGCCGCCCATGGCGGGCCGGGCCGCAAGGCGACCACATGCCCTGGGGCAACGTCCTACAGGGCGCCGGCCGCCGCCGGCGCATAGTGAATCGCGACATCTGCCGGTTCTCGCTGCCCTCGGCAGCGGCACTGCCACGAAAGCCGACCATGATCCGATTCAGCACCGTAGCCGCCAACGCCGACGTTCTTGGCGAAGACACCCCGATGGCCGAACCCCAGGGCAGCCCGGCCCAGCCGCGCGACGATACGGCGGTCCCGCAGCCCGGGCGCGACCGCCGGGACTGCGGGGCCGCCAGGCCAGGCAAGGACATCAATGCCGCCGGGTTCGTCAAGGACAAGGACAGCGCGAAACCGACCTGATTCATCGGGGTGCCGGCCTGGGCGCGCGCCGGAAGGCTTCCGCGCCGCCGCCGCCGCCGCCATCGCCGAAGTCGTGCGGGTCCAGGGGATCGTGGTCCGGCGCCAGCGGTGCCTCGATCAGTTCGCTGGCGCTGTTGTCGCCCCGGTTGCCCGGCGCCGGCAGCGCGTCCGTGGTGCTGCACTGGCCCGCATCGGCGCGGCCGGGATCGGTGTCTTTCGGCGAAATCATGGCCGTCTCCGAGTGGGCATGCTCCAGCCTAGGCAGCCCGGGGGCACCGCGCTGTCGGACAAGGCCGCCAGAACCGGCTGCGCCGCGGGCACTCCAAGCACCATGAAGATCAGGCTCGCGGGACTGGCGTTGCTCGCGCTGGCACCCGCCATGGTGCTGGCCGACGAGCGGCCGGCCGACCCGCTTGGCTCGGCACGGTGTCTGGCAGCGCGGGCCGACCTCGATGCGCTGCTGGCGCCGCCCGCGGCGCCACTGGCCCAGCAGCTGCTGGCCCAGGCATGCCTGGGAGGCGCCGAGGAGCCCAGGCAGCGTTCCGGCGCGCCGCAGCCGCCGCTGGCGGTGCCGCCGGCCATCGCATCGCCCCGGCTTCCCGCTGCACCGTCGATTCCCGCGCCGCCACCGGCGCTGTCCATCCCACGGCCGACGGCGGTCACCACCTGCGATCCGGGCGGGTGCTGGGACAGCCAGGGCCGCCGGCTGAACCAGATGGGTCCGCTGCTGGTCGGCCCGCACGGCGTGTGCACCACCCACGGCGCCCTGGTGAACTGCCCCTGAATCCCCACGCCGGGGGAGGAATCACGCCGGTCCGCCAGCGGGCGCAGCCGGGCTGTGGCGCAATCGCGGGTTCATTTGATTGACTGAAGGGAACATCCATGGGCAACAAGATCGTCACCGAAGCCGACCGCAAGCGCTCGCCGGCGCCGAAGGCCATCGAAGGCTATACGCCGGCGAAGTCCGGCGGCGGCCAGCGGATCAGCCTCGAGCGCGGCGTGGCCACGCGCAGCAAGAAGAACCCCGGCAAGCGCGCCCACCAGGGGGGTTGATACACAAGGTCACCTGGCGACACCAGTGCTGCACGCCGAGGACATCCCTGCCTTACGCCCATTGCGTGAAATAGGGGATGCGGGGGCTGCCGGCTCCCGAGGAGTTCATCATGAAACTGCTGTTCCCTGTCCTGGCCGTGGCGGGCCTGTCCGGGTGTGTCGCCTACGCGGGCGATCCCTATTACACCGGCAGCCAGGTGTATTCGACGACCCCGTACTACTCCGGCGGCCCGGGCTATTACGGCAACACCGTGCCGTACTCGGTGCAGCCGGCACCGGTGTACATCTACGGCGGCGGCGTGTACGAGCGCCGCGGGCGCGGCGACCGCGACCGTGACCGCGACGGCATCCCCAACCGCGTGGACCGCGACCGCGACGGCGACGGCGTTCCCAACCACCGCGACGCCTACCCGAACAACCCGCGGCGCCAGTGAGGCCCGCGCAGCGGCATGGCGCGCCACAATGAGCGCATGACCGAGCACGAGCTGATGGAAGCAGTGCGCCGCGCGTGCATCGAAGCCGCGCTGGCCGCCTACGAGGACGCCGGCATCGCCGGCCTCTGCGCCGAGGGGCGCTGGGAGGCGGCGATCAGCGCGCTGCAATCCCTGGATCTCAGGCAGATCGCTGCCGGCGCCGGCGGCGCGCCCGCGCGCGGCGCGTCCTGAGCAGTTGTGCCGCGGGCCCGCGCACGGCGGACACAGCCGCGGCGCGCGCCCCTATACTGGGTCGGACCGCTGCGCCGGCGCCTGCCGCCGCGCAGCCCCACGGGAAAGGGATCACGATGGCCAACGAGGGCTACCACGAGCCGATCGGCGAACTGCGCGACGAGACGCGGGACATGCACCGCGCCCTGACTTCGCTGATGGAGGAACTGGAGGCGGTCGACTGGTACAACCAGCGCGTCGACGCCTGCAAGGACCCCGTGCTGCGCGCCATCCTCGAGCACAACCGCGACGAGGAGAAGGAGCACGCGGCGATGCTGCTCGAATGGATCAGGCGCAAGGACCCGAAGTTCGAGCACGAAATGCGTGACTATCTGTTCACCGACAAGAGCCTGACGCACGACTGAAAGCGGCGGGCCTGCCGCGTCCGGTCGGCCGCTGCGCCGGCGCGCGGCAGGTAAGATGGGCCATGCTCAAGAAAACACTCGTTGCAGTGGCGCTGGGCGTCGCGCTGGCCGCCCAGGCCCAGGCGCCCGCCGCCGCCTCCCCCGCCAAGAAGGAACTCGTCGCCCGCATCCTGAAGCAGCAGCAGGCCGGCATCGAGAACATCGCCCGCAGCCTGGTCGAGCAACCCGCTATCGAGCTCATGGGCAACGCCGCCGGCGCCCTCCCGGGCCGGGTCGCCAAGGACAAGCAGGAAGCCGTCGCCAAGGAAATCCAGGCCGACGTGCAGAAGTACCTCGACGACGCGGTGCCGCTGGTCCAGGCCCGCGCCGTCAAGATCGCCCCGGCCAGCGTCGGCGCCATGCTGGAAGAAAAATTCACCGAGGACGAACTCAAGCAACTGGTGTCCATCGTCGAATCGCCGGTCTACGGCCGCTTCCAGCGCATGGGCAATGACATGCAGAAGGCACTGGCGGACAAGCTGGTCGCCGACACCCGCAGCACCATCGAGCCAAAGGTGCGGGTGCTCGAGCAGACGGTGAGCAAGCGCCTTGGCGTGACCGCCGCCCCCGCCCCCGCCACCGGCGCGGCCGCGCCCGCGTCCCGCGCCGGCGCGAAACCGGCGGCCAGGTAGCGCCGCGCTCAGCGCGCCTGCCGCAGGAAGCGGCGGACGTTGTCCGGGTCGGCGCCGACCGACTCCACCGCATGAAGCAACTCGGGCTCGCTGCAATTCAGCCAGCGGGTCCAGTTGCGGCGCTCCCAATCCTGGTCCAGGTTGATGAGCAGTTCGTCAACGCATTCCGCCGTGTTGTCTTCGGACATTGGCAGGCCTCCTTGTGGGTCGCTCCAGGGTAGGCATGCCAGGGACTGCGCCGCGCCGGAAAACGCAGGCGGATGCCGTGCACCAAGCGTCCGCGCGCCTGTAGGACAGCGGATGAGCGTCAGCCGGACGCGGACAGCCGCGTGGGAAGAAGGCGACGCGGCCGCGAACGCTCAGGCGTTCGCCAGTCCCGCCCGGCTGCTGAACTCGTGGCAGGCCGCCTCGAAGCTGCGGATCTCGAGCAGCGCCTCCTTGAGGTCCATCTCGCCCTTGTCCGTCAGCTTGCCGGCCAGGTGCTCGGTCAGCGGCTTCAGCCGCGACAGCAGCTGCTTGGTCTCGCCGTAGAGCCGCTCGCTCTGCGCTTCCATGATGCCGCGCGTCTCCTCGTCGAGGTGGCGCCCGCCGCCTTGGCCGTCGTTCGACAGGGCGCCGAAGTTCAGGCGCGTCTTGCGGTACATGCCCATCTCGGCCACCGCGTGGTGCAGCAGCTTGGTGACGCGCGTGATGTCGTTGTGCGCGCCGTTGGTGGTGCCTTCCTCGCCGAAGAACAGCTCCTCGTTGGCCATCCCGCCCAGCAGCACCCGCACGTCGTGCTCGATGTCGCCCTTGGTCTTGAGCAGGTTCGCGCCCTGCTTGTGGAACACGAAGCCCAGCGCGTTGTTGCGCGGATTCGCCTTGAGCGAGATCTTGATGGTCTTCATCTCCGCGAGGATCTTCTCCCAGTCGCCGCCGGACTGCCTGCGCTCGCGCTCGAAGTCCACCAGGAAGTGGCCCCACTCGTGGATCGCGATGACGCGGCGGTCGCGCTCGCGCTCCTTGGTGGTGTTGGAGTTCACGTTGCCCACCAGCACGCGTTCGGCCGCCAGCATCAGCGTGTCGCCGCCGATCATCTCGCCGGCCTGCACCGCGGTGATGCCAGCCTGGTTGACAATGGTCTCCAGGTCGGCCGGGCTGCGGCCCTCGGTCACCTCCACCAGGTGGCGCAGGTCGAGGCCGGGCAGCACCTTCTCGGCGCGCTGCGACAGGTAGTGGCCGATGATGGCCAGCCGCTCCTCCTTGTTCGGCAGACGGAAATCCACCTTCATCTGGAAGCGGCGCAACATGGCCTCGTCCATCTGCATGGACTCGCTGTTGAAGTTGCTGGCCACGATCCAGATGATCTCGGCCTCGTTCTTGGTGCGCACGCCGTCGAGGATGGCGAGCAGCGAGTTCTGCGTGTCGTCGTCGAACTTGCGGTGCCCGCCGCGCTTCATGAACAGGTCCTGCGCCTCGTCCAGGAACACGATGCAGCGCTTGCGGCGCTTGGCCATGGCCGCGATGCGGCCCAGCGTGCCGGCGCCGCCGGCCACGTAGCCGGTCTCCAGGTTCGCCGCCGAGTGGAACAGGATCGGCAGGTTCAGTTCCTTGGCCAGGTAGCTCGCGAGCTTGGTCTTGCCGGTGCCGGCGGGGCCGCTGAACATCACGTTGAACGGCTTGCTGATGCCGTATTCGGCGTATTCGGCGCGCCGCTGGTACTGGTCCTTGATCTGGGCGACCTCGCGCTTGATGTCGTCCATGCCGACCAGGTCGTGGATGCTGCCCTGCACGTGCGAGGGCTCGAGGAACTTGAGCGCCTTGAACTGGCCCTTGAGCTGGAACACGAGGAAGCCGAGCAGTCCCACCGTCAGGGCGGCCGACAGCACGCCGCTGACGCCGGCCTTCCAGCCGTCCTTCTCGGACTGCGGGCGGGCGCCCGCAAAGCGCTCGTCGAGCCGCCGCAGCACCTGCAGGCTGGCCTGGTCGAGGTCCGCCCGGGGCACGAAATTGAGCTTGGCGCCCCAGCTGGCGGTCACGGCCTTGTCGGAGAAGATCTTGGTCTCCATGTCGCTCGGGTAGTAGGCGTACTGCTTGCCCTGCGACTCGATCAGCACGAAGCGTTCCGACAGGTTCCACAGCATCGGCTTGTAGATCACCGTGATGCGCTCGATGGGAGCGGACTCGAGAAACGCGAGCACGGAGCCGGTGCCGAACACGACCGGCAGGTCGGCCTTGATCGGCGCCGGCGCGGCGGCCACGTTCATCGCCTTCAGCTCGGCGGTGACGGCGGCGCGCTTCTGCTCCAGCACGGCCGAGTAGATGCCCAGGAACGGGATCATCACGGCCACGGTGACGACCAGGACCTTGACCCACGGCGACTGGATCGTGAACCAGTCCTGCAGGCGCGCGGCGGACTTCTTCACGAGCTGCCAGAGGCTGCGGGAATCGTCCCCGGGGGCGGACTCGGGAGCGGGTTGCGGGCTGGCCGACAGATCAGACATACAGTCCTTGGTGACTCGCACGTGAGGGACACGTCCTGCAACGCATCCGTGGTTGTTTGTGAAATCGGGAGAACGCCCGATCGCTATCGCCGCTGCAGTGCTCGTTGTCGCTCGGCGCCCGGCTGGCGATGTGCCGGGGCTCGCCCTTTTTGTCAGTGCAATCCTACAGATTCACGAGACGCCGGGCTACGTTCATGGTCATTGGAACCGTGCAAGGCAATCGCCTCGTGACATATTCACGCGACTCGCGCGCGGCGCCGTTTTTCGACGCATCGACCAGCGTTCGCGGCGCCGACGAATGCCGCTCGCCCGCAACGGAGCATCGTGCCGCGCGGGAAGTTCCGTCCGCGAAAAAATGTGGCCGGCCCCGCATCGGCATGGAACCAGGAACGGGGTGCGCCACTCCAACGAAGCGGCCGGGTTTTCTTCAAGTTTCTTCCCCCGGCTCTTCGGTCCCTCGGTGTCACAACCGGGGGACTTTTTCTTTGGCGGGTGCGCGCGCCACCATGGCGGCCGTCCACCGGTGACTGAGCCAGCGGACCGCCTCCGGCTCCGCGGCGAACAAGGCGATGTCGGCGCAATGCGGCAAGGCGTGCAGCCCCTCGGCCTCGTCGACCAGTTCCGGCGTCCCCACCAGCCCGACCCGGATCGTCGGCGCGAGCGCGCGGCGCAGCCGGTCGCAGATCAGGAACTTGCCGTCGGCGTCGGGCGGCGTTGCCACCCGGCGCAGGTCGATCAGCACCTGGTCCTGCTTCATGCGTGCCACCGCCGCCTTGACCATGTACGCCAGCTTCAATGCATCGCCGCTGGCCCAGCGCCCCTCCACATCAAAACGCACGTGGCGGCCGTTGTGGCGGGAGGCGACGACGAGATTCATGGCGGCGAACGGTTGAGGCACGGCAAGAATGCCACAGCAGGTGCGGCTACGGTTGGATACATGCGCATCAGTAGTACCCAACCGTAAAGGCCACGCGCGACGCCGGCGCGCACCGCAGTGCGTGGCTACCGGCCGGAGGGCCGGTCGGGCTTGGAACGGAACCGCCGCGGCTCGCGCACGTTCAACAGCGCGCGGGCGCGTTCGCGGCGCTTCCAGACCGCCAGCGCGGCCTCGGAGCCCTCCCCGGACGCCGGGCCGAGCGAGCGCACGTCCTGGCCGAGGTCCTTTGCCTCCACGCCGTCGCGCCGCCCGCCTGACCGCGAGGTCCGATTCATGAGAAGTCCCGTCCTGCCACGTTCGCCACTCCGATCAACCCACTTTAGGCAGCGCGGCTTCGCTCGACCGTCGGCACAGGGGTCCCCTGCCGGTAGGACCAGGCCGGCAGTGAATATTCACGCGGCGCGGCGCGCCACGGGGCTTTCCCGGCCGTCGGCGCCGGCCGCCCCCTGATCAGCCGGCGCCCTCGCGGGCCCGCATCTTCGCCGCGATGTACTCGCCGTGCGTCACGTGCAGCAGGCCCGCCACCTTGGAGATCAGGTGGTTCTCGTGCGCGTCCAGGTGACCGTCGGCGAATGCCACGCGCCACATGTTCTCGACGATGCGGATCTTCTGGTCCTGGCCGAAGCCGTCGTTGAGCGCCGAGGTGAACCGGTGGAAGTCGTTGGCCGCGCGGGCCGTCTCCTCGGCCAGCGTCACGAGGCCCTCGATCTCATGGTCCGACAGGGCGAACTTCCGGCGCAGCGCCTCGACCACGGCGCGCCGCTCGTCGACGCCCAGCGCCGGGTCGGCGCGCATCACTTCCACCAGCAGGACGGCCGTGGCCAGTTGCAGGCAATGGGACTGCTCGGCTTCGGAGCGCCCCGGCGGCGCAGCAAGCACGGTGTCGAAGAGGTCTTTCAATGCGCGCAGCATGCGGATCCTTCAGGATGGGACCCCGAACTCACAGGAGAATTCCATGCTTCGCAAACTCCTCTGGCTGGCCGTCTCCTCGGGCATCGCCAAGAAGATCTACGACCACTACACGCGGCCGAAGACGCCCTTCCCGACCGCGCGCCATCACCCGCAGCCGCCCGCGCGGCGCCAGGGCTGACGCGCGCCGCGGCCGCGACCGGCCGTCGATGTGTTTCGCCGGCACGCTGTCGAGTTCGAAGTTCGCCAGCGTGCGCGCCGGCCTGCCTCGCCTGTCGCGCCAACTCAGCGCCCACCCAGCCCCATCGCCCGCGAGATCACTTCCTTCATGATCTCGTTGGTGCCGCCGTAGATGCGCTGCACCCTTGCGTCCGCATAGGCGCGCGTGATCGGGTATTCCCACATGTAGCCGTAGCCGCCGTGCAGCTGCACGCACTCGTCCATGACGCGGCACTGCAGGTCGCTGGTCCAATACTTGGCCATGCTGGCCGTGGCGGTGTCGAGCCGGTCCTGGCCGATCAGCTCCAGGCACTTGTCGACGAAGACCCGCGCCACCTGCACCTGCGTCTGCAGTTCGGCCAGGATGTAGCGCGTGTTCTGGAACGCGGCCACCGGCTGGCCGAACACCTTGCGGTCCTTGACGTACTGGACGGTGGTGTCGATCGCAGCCTGGGCCGACGCCACCGCCGTCACCGCGATCTGCAGCCGCTCCCACGGCAGCTGCTCCATGAGGCAGGCGAAGCCCTGGTGCTCGAACGCCGCGCCGCCCAGCAGGTTGTCCGCCGGCACGCGCACGTCGTCGAAGAAGAGTTCGGCCGTGTCCTGCGCCTTCAGGCCCAGCTTCTTCAGGCGCTTGCCGTGCTCGAACCCCTTCATCCCGCGCTCGACCACCAGCAGGCTGGTGCCCTTGGCGCCGGCCTGCGGGTCGGTCTTGGCCACGACGATCACCAGGTCGGCGTGCCAGCCGTTGGTGATGAAGGTCTTGCTCCCATTGAGCAGGTAAGCGCCGTCCGCCTGCCGCAGGGCCGTCGCCCTGATCCCCTGCAGGTCGCTGCCGGCGGCCGGCTCGCTCATCGCGATCGCTCCCACCAGTTCGCCGCTGGCCAGGCGCGGCAGCCAGCGCTGCTTCTGCGACTCGGTGCCGTAATGCAGGAGGTACGGGGCGACGATCTCGCTGTGCAGTCCCCAGCCGATGCCGCTGTAGCCGCCGCGCGCGAGTTCCTCCATCTGCACCACCGAGTACAGCTTGTCCGCGCCGGCGCCGCCGTAGCGCTCGGGCATCGTCAGGCACAGGAAGCCGTTCGCGCCGGCCTTGTTCCAGACCTCGCGGGCGACATAGCCCTGCTCCTCCCAGGCCTCGTGGTGCGGCGCGATCTCCTTGTCCACGAAGCGCCGGAAGCTGTCGCGGAACGCCTCGTGGTCCGCGCTGAACAAGGTGCGTTCGATCATGGGATCTCCTGTGGCGCGCGCCGGCGCGGCCCGTCGCGATGTCGCCCTTTTTACAGAGCATTTGCTTGGTGGAATGAATATACTGCACCGGGCACGCCGCCCAGCGCCCGCCCCGCGGGCGCGACCCGAGGAGAAGACCATGACCGAAGCCTATGTGTACGACGCCATCCGCACCCCGCGCGGCAAGGGCAAGAAGGACGGCAGCCTGTACGAAGTCAAGCCGGTCAGCCTCCTGGCCGGCGTGCTCGCCGAACTGCAGCGCCGCAACGACTTCGACACCTCGCAGGTCGACGACGTCGTGATGGGCGTCGTGTCCCCCGTCGGCGAACAGGGATCCGTCATCGCCAAGGTCGCGGCCCTCAAGGCCGGGTGGGACTGGCAGTGCGCCGGCGTGCAGCTCAATCGCTTCTGCGCCTCGGGCCTGGAAGCCGTCAACATGGCCGCCCAGAAGGTCCGCTCGGGGTGGGAAGACCTGGTGGTGGCCGGCGGCGTGGAGAGCATGAGCCGGGTGCCGATCGGCTCGGACGGCGGCGCGTGGGCGCAGGACCCGGAGACGAACTCGGCGACGGCGTTCGTGCCCCAGGGCATCGGCGCCGACCTGATCGCGACGCTGGAAGGCTTCGGCCGCGAGGACGTGGACGCGTTCGCGCTGGAGAGCCAGCGGCGCGCGGCGCGGGCGCGCGAAGGAGGCTACTTCGCCGGATCGATGGTGCCGGTGAAGGACTTCCTCGACCAGACGCTGCTGGACCACGACGAATTCATCAAGCCGCACACCACGATGGAGGGCCTGGCCTCGCTGCGGCCGGCCTTCGACCAGCTCGGCGCGATGGGCTTCGACGACGTGGCGATCAGCCGCTATCCGCAGGTCGAGCGCGTCCGCCACGTGCACCACGCCGGCAACTCGTCGGGCATCGTCGACGGCGCGGCGGCCGTCCTGATCGGCAGCGAGCAGGCGGGCCGCACGCACGGGTTCAAGCCCCGCGCCCGCATCGTCGCCGCCGCGCTGTCGGGCGCCGACCCGACCATCATGCTGACGGGGCCGATGCCGGCCACGCGCAAGGCGCTGGCCAAGGCCGGCATGACGATCGCCCAGATCGACCTGTTCGAGATCAACGAAGCCTTCGCCGCGGTGCCGATGAAGTTCATGCGCGACATGGGCGTGCCGCACGACAAGGTCAACGTCAACGGCGGCGCGATCGCGATGGGCCACCCGCTGGGCGCCACGGGCGCCATGATCCTGAACACGCTGATCGACGAGCTGCACCGCAGGCAGCTGCGCTTCGGCCTGGCCACGCTGTGCGTGGGCGGCGGCATGGGGATCGCGACCATCGTGGAACGGATCTGACCATGAAGACCATCAAGTACGAACTGCAGGACGGCATCGCGACGATCACGTTCGACGAAGCCGGGTCTCCCGTCAACACGATGTGCGAGCAGTGGCAGGCCGACCTGACGGAGGTGACCGCCCGGGTGGCGAAGGACCGGGACGCGATCCGCGGCATCCTGCTGGCCTCGGCCAAGAGCACGTTCTTCGCCGGCGCCGACCTCAAGGCCATCATGCGCCTGCAGCCGGCGGACGGCCCGCGGATGTTCCGCGAGATCGAGACCATGAAGCGGAACTTCCGCACGCTCGAGACGCTCGGCAAGCCCGTGGTGAGCTGCCTCAACGGCTCGGCCCTGGGCGGCGGCTGGGAGGTCGCGCTGGTGGGGCACTACCGCATCGCGGTGGACGATCCGAAGATCCGGTTCGGCCTGCCCGAGGTGACGCTGGGCCTGATCCCCGGCGGCAGCGGCATCACCAAGATGACGCGCCTGCTGGGCCTCATGGGGGCCCAGCCCTACATCCTGGAGAGCAGGCTGTTCGATCCGCACGAGGGCCTGCAGAACGGACTGATCCACGAACTCGCGCGCGACGCGGGCGCCATGCGCGCGAGCGCGCTGGCCTGGATCGAGAAGCACGCGAGCGGCGAGGCGCCGGCACGGCATCCCTGGGACGACAAGAACTACAAGATCCCGGGCGGCACCCCGAGCCACCCGAAGATCGCCGGCATGCTGGCCGTGGCGCCGGCGGTGCTCAGGCAGAAGACGCGCGGGCTGTATCCCGCGCCCGAGAGCGCGCTGGCCGCGATGGTGGAAGGCGCGCAGGTGGATTTCGACACCGCGCTGCGGATCGAGTCGCGCCATCTCGCGAAGGTGGCCGTCGGCCAGGTGGCGAAGAACATGGTCAACACGTTCTTCTTCAACCTCAACGCGATCAAGTCGGGACAGTCGCGGCCGGGCCCGTCGGCGGGCCCGGGCCGCTCGGCAGGATGGCGGCCGCAGCGGGTCGGCGTCCTGGGCGCCGGGATGATGGGCGGCGGCATCGCTTGCGTGCAGGCCGGCCGCGGCATGGCCACGGTGCTGTGCGACGTCTCCATGGAAAAGGCGCAGGCCGGCCGCGACTACACGCGCAAGGTCACCGATTCGCGCGTGCGCAAGGGCCGCATGAGCCCGCAGGAGCAGGACCAGCTGCTCGCGCGGATCACGGCCGTGGATTCGATCCAGGCGCTGCAAGGATGCGACCTGATCATCGAGGCGGTGTTCGAGAACCGCGAGCTGAAGGCAAGGGTGACGCAGGAAGCCGAACCGCTGCTCGCGGCGGGCGGCATCTTCGCCAGCAACACCTCGACCTTGCCGATCGGCGGGCTGGCCAGGGCGAGCAGCGCGCCGGACCGGTTCGTCGGCATCCATTTCTTCAGCCCCGTCGACAAGATGAAGCTGGTGGAGATCATCCGCGGCGAGCGCACCAGCGACGAGACGGTAGCCCGGGCCTTCGATTACGTGCAGGCGCTCGGCAAGCTCCCGATCGTGGTCAACGATTCGCGCGGCTTCTTCACTTCGCGCGTCTTCGGCACCTTCGTCATGGAAGGCGCCGCGATGGTCGGCGAAGGCATTCCGGCGGCCGTGGTGGAACACGCCGGCATCACGGCCGGCATGCCGGTCGGGCCGCTGGCGGTGCTGGACGAGACCGCGCTGTCGCTGTCGGTGCATGTGCTGGACCAGACTCGCGCCGACTACCGCGCCGAGGGCGGCACGTACATCGCCTCGCCGGGCGAGCTGCTGGTCGAACGCATGGTCAAGGAGTTCGACCGCAACGGCCGTGCCGCCGGTGCCGGCTTCTACGAGTACCCCACCGAGCCCGGCGCGAAGAAATACCTGTGGCCGGAGCTCAAGCGCCTGTTCGAGAAGCCGGGCACCCAGTGGGACCTGCGCGAGCTGCAGGACCGCCTGCTCTATCGCCAGGCGATCGAGACCGCCCGCTGCCTGTCCGAGCGGGTGCTGACCACGGTGCACGACGCGAATGTCGGCTCGATCTTCGGCATCGGTTTCCCGGCCTGGACCGGCGGTGCACTGCAGTTCATCTACGGCATGGGCGTCGACGCGTTCGGCGACCGCTGCGAGCAGCTGGCGCAACGCCACGGCCCCGGCTTCGCGCTGACGGGCAAGGTGGTCGACGCCGTCCGCTCGCACCAGCCGGTGTACTAGGACCGTCGCCGGAAGCGCCGATGGCCATCACTGCCGCAGGAATCGGCGGCGCCGCCGCGATCCCCGCCCATGAAGCGGCGCCGGGCGCGTCCGGCTGCGCCGCCCAGGCGGATCTGGAAGCGCGCTTTCGCACGCAGCAGCGATCGTTCGCGGCCGACAGCTTTCCCGCCGCCGCCGTGCGCCGCGACCGGCTCGAGCGGATGCGGCAGCTGGTCGCGCGCAACGAACGGCGATTCGCGCAGGCGATCTGCGCCGACTTCGGCAACCGCTCGCAGCACGAGACGATCATCGCGGAGACCTTCTTCGTGCTGGCCGGGATCGCGCACGCTCGCAAGCACCTGGCCGGGTGGATGAAGCAGCGCCGCGTGGGCACCTCGTTCCATTCGCTGCCGGGCGCCAGCTCGATCCTGCCGCAGCCGCTGGGCGTGGTCGGGGTCGTGAGCCCGTGGAACTACCCGCTGCAACTGGCGCTGGCTCCCGCCGTGGCCGCCCTGGCGGCCGGCAACCGCGTCATGATCAAGCCCAGCGAGATCACGCCCCGCCTGTCGCACCTGCTGGCCGAACTGGTCGCCGCGGCGTTCACCGCGGACGAGTGCACGGTGGTCACCGGCGACGCCGACACCGGACGCGCCTTCGTGCGGCTGCCCTTCGACCACCTGTTCTTCACCGGCTCCACCGCCGTTGGCCGCCAGGTAGCCCTGGCCGCGGCCGCCAAACTGACACCCGCCACGCTGGAGCTCGGCGGCAAGTCACCGGCGATCATCGACGAGCGCTGCGACCTGCCGGACGCGGCCCGCAAGATCGCCGCCGGCAAGCTGTTCAACGCCGGCCAGACCTGCATCGCGCCCGACTACGTGCTGCTGCCGGCCAGCCGGCAACAGGCGTTCGCGCAGGCCTACGCGCAGGCCGTCGGCGAGCTGTACCCCACGCTCGAGCGCAACCCCGACTACACCACCATCGTCAACGAGCGCCACTACGCGCGCCTTCGGTCGCTGGCCGACGAGGCTCGCGCCGCGGGGGCCCGCGTGGTCGAGATCAATCCGGGGGGCGAACCGGAGCAGCCCGGCTCGCGCAAGATGCGGCCGCAACTGCTGCTGGAGGTGACCGCCGGCATGGCGGTGATGCGCGAGGAGATCTTCGGCCCCCTGCTGCCGCTGGTGCCTTACGAGACCCTCGGGCAGGCGCTCGCGTTCGTCAACGCGCGGCCGCGGCCGCTGGCGCTGTACTGGTTCGGCCGCGAGCGCGCCCGCGCGCAGGAGGTGCTGCGCGGGACGATCTCGGGCGGCGTCACCGTCAACGACGTGCTGCTGCACATCGCGCAGGAGAACCTGCCGTTCGGCGGCGTCGGCGACAGCGGCAGCGGCGCGTACCACGGCGAATGGGGCTTTCGCCTGTTCTCCAAGGAAAAGCCGGTGTTCGAGCAGTCGCGGCTGGCCGGCACGGCCCTGTTGCGCCCGCCCTACGGCCGCAAGGCCGAGTCGGTGATCAGCGCGCTCAAGCGTTTCGTGGCCTGACGCCGGGCGGGAAGCGTCTCAGGGCAGCCCCGCGCCCGGCACCGCGACGCGCGTGCGCCACACCTGCCCGCCGCGCTCGGCCAGCGACTGCTCGGGCGTCACCATCACCCGGCCGGTCAGCACGAACAGCGTGCGCCGGTCGTCGCCGCCCAGCATGCAGGCGACGGCCTGGCCCTCGGTGGGAATGCGGTCGGTGACCTCGCCGCCTTCGCGCACCCGCAAGACCTCGCGGCTGACCGGCGAGGCCATCCAGATCGCGCCTTCGGCATCCAGGCAGATGCCGTCCGGCCCGACGCCCTTGCCTGCCAGTTGCGCCCACACCCGCCGATTGGCCAGTGTGCCGCCGGCGCCGACATCGAACGCCGTCAGCCGCTGGCCATGGCTTTCGGCCACGATCAGCGTGCGGCCATCGGGGGTGAGGACGGTGCCGTTGGGGAAGTGCATGTCGCCGGCGGCCACCTGCGCCCGGCCATCCGGCGTCACCATGAGGAGGCTGGTGGAGGCGAACGGCGCCCGCGCCAGCAGGTCGAAGCCGAAATTGCCGATGTAGGCGCGGCCCTCGCCGTCCACCAGCATGTCGTTGCACGGCCAGGCCGCCAGCCCCGACAGGTCGGCCACCTCCACCAGGGCATTGCCGTCCAGCCGCAGCAGGCGCCGGTCGTTCATGGACACCACCAGCAGCCGGCCGTCGGGCAGCCAGCCGAGGCCGGAGGGCTGCCCCGGAACGTCGACCACGGTCCGGACCTGGCCATCCTCTGTCACCCGCAGGACACGGCGCTGGTAGAAGTCCGACAGCCACAGCGCGCCGTCGTGCCAGCGCGGTCCTTCCGGAAATGCCAGACCTTTGACAAATGCCTCAAGGGGAGCAATCCGGGTCATGGTACCTTCAGCTCTTCAGTTCCCACGCGGAGCATCCTAATGCCATCCAGCCGCCTCACCAACAAGGTCTGCATCATCACCGGCGCCGCCCAGGGCATCGGGCTCGCGACCGCCCTGAAGTTCGCCCGCGAAGGCGCCCGCCTGGCGGTCTGGGACGTGAAACAGGAGGGCATCGACGAGGCGGTGCGGCAATGCCGCGAGCTGGGCGCCGAAGCCGAAGGCTACGTCGTCGACGTCACCGAGCGCGAGATGGTCGATGCGGCCACGCGCCGCGTAAAGGGGCGCTTCGGGCGCGTCGACGTGCTGGTGAACAACGCGGGCATCACGCAGGACGCGCGGCTGCAGAAGATGACGCTGGAGCAGTTCGACCGCGTCATCGACGTCAACCTGCGCGGCGTGTTCCACAGTTCGCAGGCGGTGGCCGACATCATGGTCGCGCAGGGCGCCGGGGTCATCCTCAACGCCAGTTCGGTGGTCGGCCTGTACGGCAATTTCGGCCAGACCAACTACGCCGCGGCGAAATTCGGCGTGCTCGGCTTCACCAAGACCTGGAGCCGCGAACTCGGCCCCAAGGGCGTGCGCGTCAACGCGGTCGCGCCCGGGTTCATCACCACGAACATGATGGACACCGTGCCCGAGAAGGTGCTGGAGGACCTGCGCCGCCGCGTCCCCCTGCAGCGCCTGGGCACGGCCGACGAGATCGCCAACGTGTACTGCTTTCTCGCCAGCGACGAGGCCAGCTACGTCAACGGCGCCGTGATCGAGGTGTCGGGCGGCATGACGGTCTGACAATTACTTGACTGCGTCAAGCATCTGGCCGACGATGCCGGCATGCCGCGCACATCCTCCCGCGTGCCGGCGGCCCAGGTCGAGGCCGTCCGCGCGTTCAACCGCTTCTATACCCGCCGCGTCGGGGTCCTGGACCCCTACCTGGGCAGCGAGCTGTCGCTGACCGAAGTGCGCGTGCTCTACGAGCTGGCGCACCGCGAACTGCCCACGGCCAGCGAGCTGTGCCGCGACCTGGAGCTGGATGCGGGCTACCTGAGCCGGATCCTGCGCCGCTTCGAGCACCGCGGCTGGGTCGGGCGCGGCGGCTCGCCGTCGGACCGGCGCCAGACCCTGTTGCGGCTCACGGCGGCCGGCCGCCGCGCCTTCGCGCCGCTGCAGCAGCAGTCGCGCGACGAAGCCGCCGGACTGCTCGCGCCGCTGCCGCCGCCGCGGCGCGGCGAGCTGCTGGCGGCCATGGAGAAGGTCCGGCGGCTGCTCGAGCCGGCCGGTGCCGCCGCCGCGCCGGCCGTGGTCCTGCGCGATCCGCGGCCGGGCGACCTGGGCTGGGTGGTGCAGCAGCACGGCGAGATCTACTGGCGCGAGTACCGCTTCAACGCCGACTTCGAGGCGCTGGTCGCCGACGTCGCCGCACGCTACCTCCGGAACTTCGATCCCGACCGGGAAAAGGGCTGGATCGCCGAAGTGGACGGCGCACGGGTGGGCTCGGTCTTCGTCGTGCGGCGCTCGGCCACCGTGGCCCAGTTGCGCCTGCTGATCCTGGCGCCGGCCGCGCGCGGCCACGGGCTGGGCGCACGGCTCACCGACGAGTGCATCGCGTTCGCGCGTGCCAAGGGCTATCGCAAGCTGACGCTGTGGACGCAGAGCATCCTGCTGCAGGCGCGCGCGATCTACGCTTCGCGCGGGTTCCGCCTCGTCAAGAGCGAACCCTCTCCGGCGTTCGGCCGGCAGCTGGTCAGCGAAGTGTGGGAGCTCAAGCTCTGAGCCCGCCCGGGCGCGTCAACTGGCCCCTGGTCGCGGCGGCCGCCACGGGCGTGCAGGTGGGCGCCGCCATCGTGGCGTCGCGCTTCGCCGTCGCCGAGATCCCGCCGCTCACGCTGGCCATGTTGCGTTATGCCATCGGCTTTGCCTGCCTGCTGCCGTTCGCGTGGCGCGAGGCCATCCGCGCCGTGCGCGCACCCGCGCTGGCACCGGTGGCCGGCAGCCGGGGACGCGACCTGCTGGCGATGGCCGCGCTCGGGATCGGCCAGTTCGGGATCCTGATCGCGCTCCTGAACTTCGGGCTGCAGCACGTGGGGGCCGCGCAGGCGGCGCTGATCTTCAGCCTGTTCCCGCTGCTCACCCTGCTGCTGTCGGCGGCCCTGGGGCAGGAGCGCATTACCTGGCAGCTGCTCGCGGGCGTGCTGCTGTCGATCGGCGGCGTGGCGCTGGCGCTCGGCCCCAAGCTGGAGATCGGGGCCACCGGCCACTGGTGGGGCGAGCTCGCCGTGGCCGCGGCCGCCCTGACCGGCGCCGTGTGCAGCGTGCTGTACCGGCCGTTCCTGCGCCGCTATCCCACCGTGCCGGTCTCCGCGTTCGCCATGCTGGCGTCGGTGGCGTTCCTGGCCGTGCTCGCCGGCGCCGAGCACTGGCCACAGCGCCTGGGCACCATCGGCCCCGCGGCCTGGGCGGCCGTGGTGTTCATCGGCGTCTCCAGCGGCGTCGGCTATTTCTGGTGGCTGTATGCGCTCAAGCACGAGTCGCCCACGCGCGTGACGGTCTTCCTGGCGCTCAACCCGGTGACGGCGGCCTTCTTCGGCTGGGCGCTGCTCGGCGAGCGGCTCCCGCTGACGGCGCTGGGCGCGCTGGCGCTGATCGCGCTGGCGCTGTGGCTGGCGACGCGCGGGCCGGCCGCGAGCGCGCGCGCGCCCGGCCCGCGATAATCGCGCGATGATTTCTCCGCCCGACGCGCCGCCGCCGCCGCGCCCGCAGCCGCAGTCCCTCGCCGACCTGTTCTTGTCCTTCACCTTCCTGGCGCTGCAGGGCTTCGGCGGCGTCCTGGCCGTGGTCCAGCGTGAACTGGTCGAGAAGAAGCGTTGGTTGACGCGCGAGGAATTCGTCGAGGACTGGGCCGTGGCGCAGACCCTGCCCGGGCCCAACGTCGTGAACCTTTCGCTGATGATCGGCAGCCGCTACTTCGGCTGGCGCGGCGCGCTCGCGAGCGTCGCCGGCATGCTGACCTTTCCGCTCGTCATCGTGCTGTGCCTGGCGCTGGTCTATACGCGTTACGCGAACGACCCGCAGGTCGCCGGCGCCTTGCGCGGCATGGGTGCCGTCGCCGCCGGACTGATCACCGCCACCGGCCTGAAGCTCGCTCCCGCCTTGCGCCGCCATCCGCTGGGCCTGCCGCTGTCGATCGGCCTGGCGCTGGCCTGCTTCGCCGGCATCGCGCTGCTGCGGCTGCCGCTGGCGTACGTGCTGTTCGGCATCGGCGGGCTGGCCTGCGTGCTCACGTACCGCAAACTGGACGCTGCCGCGACATGAGCATCTCGCTGGACCTGGTCGACTGGCTCAGCCTGTTCGCCCATTACCTCGTGCTGTCGCTGCTCACGGTGGGCGGCGCCATCAGCGCCGCGCCCGACATGCACCGCTTCCTGGTGGACGAGCGCGGCTGGCTTACGGACCCGCAATTCAGCTCCTCGATCGCGATCGCGCAGTCGGCGCCGGGGCCGAATGTCCTGTTCGTGGCGCTCATGGGATGGAACGTGGGGCTGAACGCCGGCGGCATCGGCCCGGCCTTCCTGGGCATGGCCCTGTGCCTGGGCGGGATCATGCTGCCCAGCACCGCGCTCACCTATTTCGCCACGCGCTGGGGCCACGAGAACCGCAACCGCCGCGGCGTACGCGCCTTCAAGCAGGGCATGACACCGATCGTGATCGCCCTGCTGGTCGCCACGGGCTGGATCCTGGCGATCGGCAGCGGCCATGAGCCGGGCAACTGGCGCATGTGGCTGGTGACGCTGGCCGCCACCGTCATCGTCTGGCGCACCAAGGTGCACCTGCTGTGGCTGCTGGGCGCCGGCGCCCTGCTCGGCTGGTTCGGGCTGATCTAGATCGCCGGCTGGTGGCGCCGCGCGCGCGGCTCAGGCCGCATCCGGGCCGCACGGAAGCGAGAAACAGAAGGTGCTGCCGACGCCCGGCTCGCTTTCGGCCCAGGCGTGGCCGCCGTGGCCCTCGACGCGTGTCTGCACCCGCACCTCGACCGCCGTGTCCGCCGCCGAATAGCGCAGCGCGTTGCCGATCAGGTTGTCCAGCACCCGCTCGATCCGTCCCGCGTCGGCGACGACCGGCGCGGCGGGGCCCGGCTCCACCGTGACCACGCGCGACGCCGCCGCGCCGAGCTGCCCGGCGACCTCCCGCACCAGCGACGCGAGGTCGAAGGACGACCTCTTCAGCTTGGCACGGCCCGACTCGAGCTGCGTGGTTTCCAGCAGGTCGTCGATCATCCTTTCCATCCGGTTCGTGCTGCGCAGGATGGCGTCCACGCGCGGCTCGCCCGCGGCCAGCCCGTGGCGCTCGAGCAGCAGCTTCAGGACCGTGGCGGAATGCGCGATGGTCGACAGCGGCGTGCGCAGGTCGTGCGAGATCAGCCCGACGTACTGCTGGCGGAACTGCTCGCTGCGCTTGCGCTCGGTGATGTCGATCGCCATCTCCATGCGCACCAGGCGCCCGTCGGCCCAGGGGATGGCCTTGTCGACGCACAGATACCAGCGGTGGTTGACGGTGTTCTGGAACTCCCAGACGACCGGCTGCGCGGGCCTGCCCTGCTCGGTGAGCCTGTGGTTCGTGCAGAACTCGCAGGGCGCGCTGCGGCCGGACTGCAGCACCGTGTAGCAGGGCTGCCCGATCCTGCTCGTTCCCCACTGGCGCTCGGCATGCGCGTTCATGAAGAGCAGCTCGTAGGTGTCCATGTCGGCCACGTAGATCACCATCTCCGCCGCGTCGAAGATGGTCGAGACGGCGGCGAACTGCTCCATGGCCAGCCTCACGGCAGCCTGCTGCGACTTGCGGGGGCCTGGCTGGCTCATCGAAACCTCGCGGGGCTGGGCGACCGGATCAGTGTAGGCCAGCGGGCACCCGCGCGCGCCGCCCGCGCCGATCACACGAGCGCCGGGCGGCGGTTTCATCGGGTTCGGGAGACGAACGCTCGAGCACCGGCCGGCAACGGGCGCCGTCTCCTCGGGAGCGGGCCGGCGGTTCGCGCTACGGCGTGGCCGCGGGTCCCAGCTCGATCACTTCTCCCTCGAGGCGGAACCAGTCGCGCAGCCGCTCCATTTCGGCGCGCTCGTGCCGGGAGAGCTCGCCGCCGCCCAGCCGCTGGCCGAAGTAGCCGTTGGCCACCACGGTGGCGGCACCCCGGAGCTTCGCGATGAGCTCGTCCGCACTGCCGGCCTGCAGGTAGATGCTGGCGTCGTTCAGGAAGACGATGTCGCGCCCGCCCGCGGCGACCGGCCACGCCCGGTCGATCCGCACCTTGTTCGCCGCCGCCTTGCGCTGCGCCTCGGCTTCGGACGACGAACTCAGGCGTGGCGCCTCCAGTGCCGGATGCACCACGAGGACCCCCGTCGCGGGATCGGCCTCCAGCGTCCCACCCACGCCACGCACGCCGCGCGCGGCCGCGACCTGCGGCGGGATCGCCGGCGCCAGGTCGACGATCGCGATGCGCGCTCCCAGCCCGCGGGCGCGGAAGTCGTCGAGGATGCGGCGCGCCAGCGTCGTCTTGCCGGCGTTGACGTCGCCCAGGATCAGCAGCTTGCGGCCAAGGCAGTCGCCCGGACCGATGTCGTCGCTCATGTCGCCGCCGGCCGCCGGCCCGGCCGCTGGAAGGTCTCGGGCAGCAGCAGGAGCATCAGCACGCCCGCCAGGTAGATGACGCAGGTGACGGCCAGGCCCGCCTGCAGCCCGTACGACTTGCCGATGATGCCCATCGTGAACGGCGCGGCCATCGAGCCGACGCGCCCCATGTTCCAGCAGAAGCCGCCGGCATAGGCGCGGATCCGCTCGGGAAACAGCTCCGCGTAGTACGCGCCGAGGATGCCGCCGGCACCGCACAACCCGAAGCCCACGACCGCGCCCCACCAGAAGAGGAACACGGGGTCGAGCACCAGGATGTACACCCCGATGGCAAACGCGCAGGTCCCGAAGGCAGCCATCATCGATCGGCGCCGGCCGACGGCGTCGGCCAGCCACCCGAAGAACTGGAAACCGAGGAACATGCCCAGGTACATCACGAACTGGAAGCCCAGCATGGTCGCCATGCTGACGCCGCGTTCCTGGATGAGGAAGGTCGGGATCCAGAACGCCGCACCCCAGTAGCCGGCGAGATTGACCACGCTCACCAGCGTGGCCGCCAGCGTCACCGGCGCGATGCCGCGCGCGAAGATCGCGCCGACGCCGACACGCGACGCGGGCTCGTTTGCGGCGGCGGCGGCACCGGCCGCGCGATCCGCGGGGATGAGCGACCACACCAGCATCGCGGCCGGGATCGAGACGGCGCCGCCCACGAACAGCCACTGCCAGTGGGCGTCGATGACCATCCGCCCCACCGCGGCGGCGACCGCCGCGCCGATGGCGAAGCTGCTGAAGACGAACGAGGCGGCACGCGCGCGGTGCTCCGGCGACCAGTGCTGGGCGATGAGCGCGGCGCACGGCCCCCACACCCCGCCGATCGCCACGCCGGTGACGAAGCGCAGCACCATCCATCCGGCCCACGAATTGACCGCGTACACGGCAGCCATGCCGACCCCGAGCCACAGCAGCGCGGCCACCAGGGCGGTGCGGCGGCCGTGGTTCTCGGCGATCAGGCCGAACACGACGCCGCCTGCCATGGCCCCCAGCGCGGTGGCGGACCCCAGCAGGCCGGCCTCGGGCAGCGTCATGCCCAGCAGCTTGAGGAGGACCGGCAGCGCCAGCGCGAGCACCGTCAGGTCGTAGCTGTCGAACAGGTACGCGACGAAGGTGGCCCACAGGACGCGCCAGCGATGAACGGTTCCACTCATGGATTTGCGCCAAATGGTTGGTGTCGGGCCGGATGCGCCGCGACGGGATCAAGTCGTTCCGGCGCGGGCCCCGTGGCGGAAGGCCAGGCCCGCCGGGTCGGCACGCCGCGCCGGGGCGCGCCGGCAGGCCGCCGCGCATTCTAGTCGGAGCCATGGCGGCGGCCCCCCGCCGCCGCGGGATCAGCCCGCTTCCCCGCGCTGGATCGCCTGCAGCACTTCGAGGACGCGGCGCAACCCGTCAGGGCGGGCCAGCGCCTCGCGCGGCGTCTGCCATCCCAGCAGCGGAGTGGGCTTCCTCATCCAGGCCAACGCCTCCTGGTACCCGAACATCTCGTTCGCGAGGCTCTCGATGCGAGCCACGGCGGCGAGCTCACCGCGCATGCATGCATCCTCCCTTCAGTCGAGAATCAGCTGGGTCTGCGTCACCACGGCGCAGAGCTTGCCCTCGGCCGTCCTGATCGAGGTCTGCCAGACCTGGGTGGTGCGGCCCCGGTGCAGCGGGACCGATTCGCCGATCACCGTGGAATCGACCTTGGCACCGCCGATGAACTTGGTGCTGGAATCCGTGGTCGTTGTGCGCTTGCCGCGTTCCATGTTGACCACCGTGCCGATCGCCCCCAGCGTGTCGGCGAACGCCATGTAGGCGCCCCCGTGCATGATGCCGCCGGCGGTGCACAGATCGGGGCGCACCGTCAATTCGGCCACCACGCGCTCGGGCGTCATTTCGGTCAGCCTCACCCCGATGAGGCCCGGCAACAGCGCGGCCATGTGCTTTTGCATCGTATCGATCGACAGCATCTTTTCTCCTGGCGGGACGGCGCGCGTCAAGCGCGCCCACAGGCCCGCACTATAGGCCGGACTCGCCGCGCCGGCGTCGCGCCTCGGCAGCGCCGGAGCCCCGGCGCCGCGGCGGAAACGCCCACCAGGCCGCGAGCACGGCCAGCCCGAATACCGTGTAGACGGCGACGAATACCCACTGCGGCGCCTCCCAGTACAGCAGCCGCTGCAGCCAGTGCTCGATGAAGCCGCCGCGGTACGCGTTCCCCCCCGAACGCACGCGCAGCCACAGCTCCAGGCTCGTCAGCGGACAGACGGCGCCGATCCATGCCTGCGCGGCGACGATGCCGATGGCCGCCAGGTGCGACAGCCGGAGCCAGAACCGGTTGACCCATCCCCAGCCGCGCCAGTTGCCCGCCAGCACCGCCGCCAGCCCGCCCACCACCAGCACGACGATGGCGACGTGCAGCGCGAGCACGGCGTCGGCGAGGAACTGGTACGCCATCGGTGCGCGCAGCCGTTCTCAGCGCTTGGGCTGCCCCGAGGCCAGGCGCACGACCGGCCGGTCCGGCTTGCGGCGAGCCACTTCCTCGAACCCGGCGGCGTCGTACATGGCCTTGGTGCCGAACCAGAGCGAGCCCGCGTCGGCTCGTGCCTGCGTGTCGACCGGGTACGCCTCGAGCAGCTTGGCGCCGCGCCGGCGCGCGTACCCGATCGCGCCCTCGAGCAGGGCCCTGGCCACGCCCTGGCCGCGATACGCCGACGGCACCACGAAGCACATGATCGACCACACCGGCTGTTCATCAACCGGCTTCATCACCGGCGAGCGCGCCAGCTTTCCGAAGTCCTCGCGCGGGCCCAGCGACACCCAGCCGACGGGCTGGTCGCCGAGGTACCCGATCAGCCCCGGCGGTTCGTCCGACGCCACCAGCGTGCGCAGCGCCGTCCGGTTGGCGTCCGCCTGTCCGAGCCCGCCGCTGCGCCGGTAGTACATGCACCAGCACTGCCGCGCGACGGAACAGCCCCGGGCACTGAAGACCGCCTCGAGATCGGGCCAGCGCGCCGGGGTCAGGGGATGGACGGTGAGCTTCATGGATGGCCTCGCAGGGCGATTTCAGGCCAGAACGCGCCCGGTCTCAACCGTGTTTTCCCCGGCGGTCCCGAACACGCATATGCCTCAGATCAATTTCAGGCTCGACGGTGGGATCGAGAATTCGCGCATGACCGAAAAGATGCTGCCCGTCAAGGACATCGCCGACAGCCTCGGCATCGCCGAAGAGCACCTGAACTATTACGGCAAGCACACGGCGAAACTGAGCCTGAACCTGCTGAAGGACAACGGCCGGCCGCCCCGCGGCCGGCTGATCCTGGTGACGGCCGTCACGCCCACCTCGCACGGCGAAGGCAAGACCGTGGTGTCCATCGGACTCGCCCAGGCCATCGCCCGCCGCGGCCGCACCTCGATCGTCACCTTGCGGGAGCCGTCGCTGGGGCCGGTGTTCGGGGTCAAGGGCGGCGCCACCGGCGGCGGCGGCTCCAAGGTGCTGCCGAGCGAGCTGATCAACCTGCACTTCAACGGCGACATCCACGCCGTCACGTCCGCGCACAACCTGCTGGCCGCCGCGATCGACTCGCACATCCACCACGGCAACGAGCTGCGCATCGACGTCGACAACATCTGGTGGCCGCGCACGATCGACATGAACGACCGGGCGTTGCGCCATGTCGTCGTCGGGCTGGGCGGCAAGGCCAATGGCGTGCCGCGCGAAAGCCGGTTCGTGATCACGGCCGCCTCCGAGCTCATGGCCATCCTTGCGCTCGCCGGCTCGCGGCAGGACCTGCGCCGGCGCCTGAACGAGATCGTCATCGGGCTGGACCTGGACGGCAGGATCGTGCGTGCCGGCGACATCGGCGCGACCGGCGGCATGCTGGTGCTGCTGAACGAGGCGGTAATGCCCAACCTGGTGCAGACGACGGAAAACACGCCGGCCCTCGTCCATGCCGGCCCGTTCGCCAACATCGCGCACGGCACCAGCAGCGTCATTTCGCAGAAGATCGCCTTGAATCTGGCCGATTACGTCGTCAACGAAGCGGGATTCGGCGCCGACCTGGGCGCGGAGAAGTACTTCGACCTGGTGATGCCGTCTTCCGGCATCACGCCTTCCTGCGCGGTGCTGATCGCCACGGCGCGCGCGCTGGCCCACCAGGGTTCGAGCGGCGAAGCCTCGGACGGCCGCGTGGCAGCGCTGCGCCGCGGCCTGCCGCACCTGGCCAGACACGTCGAGAACCTGCGCAAGTTCAAGGTCCCGGTCGTGGTCGCGATCAACCGCTTCCCCGCCGACACCGAGGAGGAGTTGCGGATCATCCGCGGCTTCTGCGCCGAGCGCGGCGTCGAATGCGCCTCGACCGACGTCTTCGGCAAGGGCGGCGAAGGCGCCCTCGAACTCGCCGACAAGGCGATGGCCGCGGCCGACGCGGCCGATACGGGGCTGGTGTCCGCGCTCTATGAGCGCGACCTGACGATCGAGCAGAAGATCGAGACCGTGGCGCGGGAGATCTACGGCGCCGACGGCATCTACTTCGAGTCGGCCGCGCGCCGCAAGCTGGCGATGTTCGCCGGCGCCGGGTTCGGCCACCTGCCCGTGTGCATGGCGAAGACGCAGTCCTCGCTGTCGGACGATCCGGCGCTGCGCAATGTACCGGCCGGCTGGACACTGACCGTGACCGACGCGTTCCTGGCGGCGGGCGCGGGCTTCATCGTGATCGTCGCCGGGACGATGCTGCTCATGCCGGGGCTGCCGAAGGTCTCGCAGGCGGCCAGGATGGACGTCGACGACGAAGGCCGCATCATCGGCCTCGCCTGACGCCGTGGCGCGGCGTTGACCTGCCGCAATTGGCCGCCGCGGCCTTCTTGGGTAGACTCGCGCGGTGATGACCTCCCGGTGCCTCGCGGGCATCCGCCCGCTCGTGGGACTTCAGGCCGCTTGATCATGCGGCCCGCGGACGCTTCACCGCCACGGCGTTCGCCACCCCGGCCGGGCCCGTTCCAGCTCACCCGCTATTTCACCGCCACCAGCCTCGCGGCCTTCGTCGTCCTGGCGGTCTCGCTCTATTTCCTGGAGCAAGGCGAGCAGCAGTTCTTCGCCCAGGTGCAGCGCGAGCAGAACAGCTTCTTCGCCCAGGTCCAGGCGCAACTGGTGCGCGACGAGAAGGAAACCACGCGCACCAACCTGGTGACCGTGCACGAGGCCGGACACGTCGCGCTCACCAACGTCTTCGCCAACGCGCTGTGGACCTCGCACTTTTCGCCGCTGGTGGCGAAGGCAGGGGCGATCGCGTTCCAGCGATGCCGCACGCCCGCCGGCGTCGCGCCGCAACCCAGGCTGCAGCAGGCGTGCGTCGCCGAGGTCGGCAGGCAGGTGATGGCCATGCCCGGGTTCGCCTCCGCGGACGCCGCTGCGCGCGCGCTGATGCGGGGGACCACGGTCTTCAAGGTCAAGGTCTACGACCTGCGCGGGCTCACGGTGTATTCGTCCGAGCTGGCCCAGATCGGCGAGGACAAGTCGGCCAACGCCGGCTGGCGCCTGGCGGCGGGCGGCAAGCCGGCGAGCGAGCTGGTGCACCGCGACCGGTTCAGCGCCTTCGAGGGCGAGGTGGAGAATCGCGACCTGGTCCAGAGCTACGTGCCGGTGTCCGCGTCCGACGGCGCCGTGGGCGGGGTGTTCGAGATCTACTCCGATGTCACGCCGCTGCAGCAGCAGATCGCACGGGCCTCGGCCCACATCGCCGAGGCCACGGCGCGCAACCAGGCGCGCGTCGAGGCGGCGTCGGTCCGCAACCAGGCCACCGTCGACGCGAACGCCACCAAGCTGCTGCTGATCGTGGCCGCGCTGCTCGTGTTCATCTATGCCGCCCTGCTCTTCTTCGTGCGCAACGGCCAGCGCATCATCGACGCCGAAGCGCGTTCCCGCGAGCAGGCGGCCCTGCGCGAGCAGCAGTGGCACCGTGACAAGATGGCCACCATGGCGGCCATGGCGGCCAACATCTCGCACGAGGTCGGCAATCCGCTGGCGATCATCTCCGGGCTGGCGCAGGACATCGCCGAGTGGCGCGGCCCGGGCGATTTCAGTCCAGGCTCGCCCAGGATGATCGTCGAGCAGACCGCGCGCATCGCCGACATGACGCGCCGGATCACCGACTTCGCCACCGCCGGCCGCGACAGCGTCGAGCCCCTGGACATCAACCAGTCGATCCGGGCCGTCTGCGACTTCCTCGCCTTCGACAAGCGGTTCCGCGGCACGCCCATCGAGCTGCAGCTCGCCGAGCGCCTGCCGGCCTGCCTGGGCGTGCCCGACCACCTGACCGAGGTCCTCATGGGGCTGCTGCAGGCGTTCGAGGAGGTCTCCGACGAGGCGGCCGCCGAGGATCGGCGAATCATCGTCGCCACCGCGGCCCGCGGCCATGAAGTGGCGCTGCGCTTTGCCACGGGCGCCGACGGCGGCGCCGGCCGGATCGCCGCGGGCGACCCGCGGCTGGAGTCGGCCCGGCGCCGCGTCGCCGCCATGGGCGGGCGCATCGAGTGTGCCGGCGACGCCCTCGAGGTCTGCCTGCCCTGCGCGACGCCGACTGCGGACGCCGCCGGGGCATGAAGGCGTGGTCGTCGCCGAGCCGGGGTCGCTCTCCGGCGCGAGCGACCGGCCGCGAAACCGAGGACCCGGCGCCCGGCGGGCGGCCCTACCGGGGATTCTCGAAGAACACGTAGGTGCTGAAGTCGCTCACCTCGAAGTACACCTTCTTTTCGCCCGGGTCCGCGACGAGATTCAGGTTCTCGTCCAGCACGCCGTAGCCGAACCGGTAGGCGCGCGGCTTGCCGTCGTCGGTGCCGAGCGCCGTGCTGAGCTTGTCGACCTTCACCCAGCGGCGCACGACCTTCTCGCCGGCATACACCTCGACCACGCCATTGGTGCCGGTCCAGTTCTGGATGTCGCGGCCGAGCTTGTTCTGCTGTTCCTGGGTGCAGGCGGACAACAGCAGCGCGCCCACGGCCAGCGTGAACAGGGCACGGACAGGGACGACAGGACGCATTTCAATCCTCCAGCAGTTGCGGCAACAGGTACGCGGCGGTGCCGCGCAGCACCGCATGCGCCGCATCGTCGAGCGCGGTCTCCTCGGGGTTGAGCACCACTACCGGGCCACCGGCCAGGCGCGCCAGGCCGGCCGCCGGATGGACCACGCCCGACGTGCCGACCACCAGCATCAGGTCGCATCGCCGGGCCGCCTGCCCGGCAGCCTCGAGGACGTCGAACGGGAGCATCTCGCCGAACCACACCACCGCCGGCCGCAGCATGTTGCCGCAGCGGTCGCAGAAAGGCGGACTGCCGCGGTTCGGGGCGTCCGCGTTGCAGCAGTCGCGCGGCAGGTCCAGCCACTTGTCCTCGGCGATGTTGCCGTGCAGCGCCAGCACGCCCTCGCTGCCGGCGCGCTGGTGCAGGCCGTCGACGTTCTGCGTGATCACGGTGAGGCGGCCCGGATGGCGGCGCTGGAACTCGGCGACGGCCCGGTGGCCGGCGTTGGGCTCGACCTTCGCGACCATCTCGCGGCGGTGGGCGTACCAGTCCCAGACCATCCGGGGATTCGCCCGGAAGGCCTCCTCGGTCGCCAGCTGCTGCGGGTCGAACTTCGCCCACAAGCCGGTCTGGACATCGCGGAAGGTCGGCACGCCCGACTCCGCGCTCATGCCCGCGCCGGTGAGCACCGCGATGTGCCTCGCGGCGCGCACCCGGTCGCGGACCTGTTGCAGGCTCATGACCGCTGCCGCAGCGCCTCGTACAGGCACACGCCGCTGGCCACGGAGACGTTCAGGCTCTCGACGGCCCCGCGCATGGGAATGCCCACCAGCTCGTCGCAGGTCTTGCGCGTGAGCTGGCGCATGCCCGCGCCCTCGGCGCCCAGCACCAGGGCCACCGGCACCTTGAGGTCGGCCTGGTAGATCGTCCGCGGCGCGTCGTCGCTGGTACCGATGCACCAGATGTTGCGCTCCTTGAGCTCGCCGAGCGTGCGCGCCAGGTTGGTGACCATGAAGTAGGGCACCGTCTCGGCGGCACCGCTCGCGACCTTGGCGACGGTGGCGTTGATGCCGACCGCGTGGTCCTTGGGCGCGATCACCGCGTGGGCGCCGGCGCCGTCGGCCACGCGCAGGCAGGCGCCGAGGTTGTGCGGATCCGTGACGCCGTCCAGCACCAGCAACAGCGGCGGGCCCTGCACGCCGTCCAGGAGGTCATCGAGCGAGTGCGCGGCGGGCAGCGCCGTCACCCGGGCGGCAACGCCCTGGTGGCCGTGGCTGCCGGCAAGCTTGGCCAGGCGCAGGCCGTCGGCCTCGATCAGCCGCGCGCCCGCTTCCTTGGCCCGTTCCAGGAATTGCCGCATGCGCGCGTCGCGGCGCGTCGGCTCGTAGTAGATCTCGACGATGGATTGCGGCGCGGTCTTCAGGCGCACGCCCACGGCGTGAAAGCCGAACAGGACCTTGGGGGCAGACATGCGGGCGATTATCCGGCGAGCGCCGCCGGGTCGGCGATCCGGCCGGCCTCGATCGTGATGCGCCGCTCGCAGCGGGTGGCGATCGCCGTGTCGTGCGTCACCAGCAGGAGCGTGGTGCCGTGCTCGCGATTCAGCGCGAACATCAGTTCCATCACGGTTTCGCCGGTGGCGAAGTCGAGGCTGCCCGTCGGCTCGTCGGCCAGCAGCACCGCGGGCTCCACCACGAAGGCACGGGCCAGCGCCACGCGCTGCTGCTCGCCGCCGGAGAGCACGCGCGGATAATGCCCCAGGCGTTCCCCGAGCCCGACGCGGCGCAGCATCTCGGTGGCAAGGCGGCGCGAGTCGCGCTGGCCGGCCAGTTCCAGCGGCAGCATGACGTTCTCGAGCGCCGTCAGGTTGCCCAGGAGCTGGAAGCTCTGGAAGACGAAGCCCACCTTGCGCGCCCGCAGCGCGGCGCGGGCGTCCTCGTCGATGCCGAAGATGTCGTCGCCATCCAGCCGCACGGTGCCGCGGGTGGGGGTGTCCAGGCCGGCGATGATCGACAGCAGCGTGCTCTTGCCCGAGCCGGAGGCGCCGACGATGGCCGCCGTCTCCTTGCGGGCCAGGGCGAAATCGATATCGCGCAGAATGTCGAGGGTGCCCGTCGAGTCGGTCACCGACTTGAAGACATGCTCGACGGAGATGATGGGATCAGACATGTTGTTGAGATCGTGGGGCCGCCGACACTGTATCGCGGCCATCCTGGCCTTCGCGGCCGGCTGGCCGGCGGCGGCCGCGCCAGCGCCGGCGGTCCTGGTGCTGGGAGACTCCCTGAGCGCCGAGTATGGCCTGAGGCGGGGCACGGGCTGGGTGGCCCTGCTGGAATTGAAGCTGGCGAGCGAGGGGATTCCGGCCCGCGTGGTCAATGCCAGCATCAGCGGCGACACCACGTCGGGCGGCCGCTCGCGCCTGCCGGCGTTGCTGAAACAGCACCAGCCGGCGATCGTGGTCATCGAACTCGGGGGCAATGACGCCTTGCGCGGGCTGCCGCTGGAGATGACCAGGGGCAACCTCGAACACATGGCGCAAGCCGCCCGGGACGCCGGGGCCCGGGTGCTGCTGGTGGGAATGCAGATGCCGCCGAACTACGGGGCCGACCATGCGGCGCGGTTCGCGGGCCTGTTCGAGCAGGTGGCCAGGGCGCAGCAGGTGGCCCTGGTGCCCTTCCTGCTCAAGGGCGTGGCCGACGCGCCGGATCCGCTGCACTGGTTCCAGCCGGACCGCATCCACCCCAACGAGCGCGCCCAGCGCCGGATGCTGGAGAACGTCTGGCCGGAATTGAGGAAGCTGCTGGCGGCCAAGCCGGCGCGGCCGCGGCCATGAGCGTGCACACCGTCGGCGCCGCCGAGGCGATCGAGCGGCTGGACCGCTTCGACGCCGTCATCGATGCCCGCAGCGAGGCGGAATACGCCGAGGACCACCTTCCGGGGGCCGTGAACTGGCCGTCCCTCGACAACGCCGAGCGGCACGAGGTCGGCACCCTGTACAAGCAGGTGAGCCCGTTCGAGGCCCGCAAGCGCGGTGCTGCCCTGGTGGCGGCCAACATCGCGCGCCACATCCAGCGCGAAGTGCTGGACAAGCCCAAGGACTGGCAGCCGGTCGTGTACTGCTGGCGCGGCGGCAAGCGCAGCGGGTCGCTCGCGCTGATCCTGGGGCAGATCGGCTTTCGCGTCAGCGTCATCGAGGGCGGCTACAAGGCGTTCCGTGCCGCGGTGCTGGCCGCGGTGCCGGGACTGGCGCAGCGGCTGGACTGGCGCGTCGTGTGCGGGCCCACCGGCGCCGGCAAGACCCGCCTGCTGCTCGCCCTGGAGCGGGCCGGCGCCCAGGTGCTCGACCTGGAAGGGCTGGCGAGCCATCGCAGCTCGGTGCTGGGCCTGATCCCGGGGCAGCCGCAGCCGACGCAGAAGGCGTTCGACACGCTGGTGTGGGACCGGCTGCGCCGGTTCGACCCGGCGCGTCCGGTGTTCGTCGAAAGCGAGAGCCGCAAGGTGGGCAACGTGGCGGTGCCGCAGGCGCTGATCGAGTGCATGCGGGCCAGCCCCTGCCTGCGGCTGGAACTGGCCGACGACGAACGCGTGAAACTGCTGCTGGAAGACTACGACTTCTTCGTGCGCGACCCGGCCCTCTTCTGCCAGCGGCTGGACGCCCTGGCCGAGCTGCGCGGCAAGTCGGTGGTGCAGGGATGGCAGCAGGAGGTGGCGGCGGGACGCATCGAGGACGTGGTGCGCGAACTGCTGGTGAAGCATTACGACCCGGGCTATGCCGCGTCGATCCAGCGCAACTTCAGCCGCTACGGGGAGGCGCCGGTGATCGCGCCGGCGGACCGCTCGATGGGAGCGATGGACGAACTGGCCGCGCAGCTCGTGCGCGCGGCCTGAGGATCACTGCCCGGGCGGCAGCGCGGGCGGCTGCGGCTCCAGTCCGGATTCGTCGGTGCCGGCATTGCCGCCGTCGGCGGGCGCCGATTTTCGGGCGGCCTTCTCCTTGAGCTTTTCCTCCTTCTTGCGCTTCTTGGCCAGTTCCTTCTGCCGTTTCTCGTATCCGTAATTGGGTGTAGCCACAGGTGTTCCGCTCCTAAATCAGGTGACCGGTCCAATGTACGCGATAAACCCGCCCACCGGCACCCCCGGGATCATCCCAGGGCCGCGAGCGCCCGTTCCAGGTCCATCCTGAGGTCCGGCACGGCTTCCAGGCCGATCGACAAGCGAACCACCATGCCGCGGCACAGGTTGCCCGCCAGCGCCGGTGAACGCATGGTCGCCAGGTCGTATGGCACCACCAGGCTGACGGGGCCGCCCCAGGAATAGCCGAGCTTGAAGAATTGCAGGCCGTCGCAGAAGGCGTCCACCTGCCGCTGCTTCGTGCGCTCGCGGAAGATGATGGAAAACAGGCCCGCCGCCGCGCCGTCGGCGCCGCACACCGCCTGCCAGTGCTCGTGGCCCGGCGAGCCCGGGAAGGCGGGATGCAGCACGCGGTCCACCTCCGGCCGCTGCTGCAGCCATCCCGCCAGCGTGCGCGCCGCCTGGTCCTGGGCGCGGTACCTCAGCGCCAGGCTCGCGAGCGAGCGCAGGATGGTCTCGGCGTCGTTGGCGCCGACCCCGAAGCCCAGCCGCATGTGCGTCAGCTTGAGCTTGAGGTGGAGCTCGTCGTCACGGGTGACGATCGCTCCCATCAGGACGTCGCCGCCGCCGCTGGGGTACTTCGTCAGGGCGTGCACGACGATGTCGGCGCCGCCGCCGGGCGCTCCGGCTCCGGCGCCGGCCAGGTCGAACCCGTTGAAGGCGATGCCGCCGCTCCAGGTGCTGTCCAGCGCCGTGGTGACGCCGCGCCGGCGGCACAGGTCGGCCAGCGCCGCCAGCGGCGGGAACTCCATGGTGACCGAGCCGGGCGCTTCGAGCCACACCAGTTTCGTGCGCGGCCCCAGCCGCGACTGCAGGTCCGCCGGGTTCATCGGGTCATAGAACTGGTGCGTGATGCCCCATTGCTTCAACTCGCCCTCGGCCAGCGCCTTGTTGGGCCCGTACGCGTTGTCGGGGATCAGCACCTCGTCGCCGGTGCCGAGCAGCGCCATCGCCACGTTGGCGATCGCGGCGAGGCCGCTGGGCACCAGGATGCAGTGCTTGCCGCCTTCCAGCGCGGCAATCCGCTCCTCGAGCAGGAACGTGGTCGGCGTGCCGTGCAGGCCGTAGGTGTAGCCGCTCTTTTGCTTCCAGTCCCGCGCCCGCATGGCTGCCACGTTCGGGAAGATGACCGTGGACGCCTTGAACACGCCGGGCTGCGGCGCGGCAAACCCCTGCGGCGGCACGTAGGAGTGATGAATGAGGTCGGTGGTGGGGTCGCTCATGGGCTTCGGCCGCGAAGCGGCCCTCACACTTTCCACTTCTCCAGGAGCTTCTCGGGCCCCATGCTGTCGTAGACCTCGAACGGCTGGTGGATCCAGGGGTTCGTGGGCAGGAACTCCACCGAATAGTCGGCGGTGAACTTCGAGATGCCCTTGGTCCAGATCACCGAGGTGCGCAGCTCGGTGATGGGCGGATAGTTGTTGCGCAGCCGGTCGACGACCGCATGCAGCGTGTGGCCGGAGTCGGCCAGGTCGTCCACCAGCAGCACGCGGCCGGCGATCTCGCCCTTGGGCGTCGTGATGAAGCGCGCGATGTCGAGGTGCCCCTGCACGGTGCCCGCGTCGGCGCGGTAGGAACTGGTCGACATGATCGCCAGCGGCTTGTCGAAAATGCGCGACAGCATGTCGCCCGGCCGCATCCCGCCGCGCGCCAGGCACAGGATGGTGTCGAACTGCCAGCCGGACTGGTACACCTTGATCGCGAGCTTCTCGATCAGGTTGTGGTACTCGTCGTAGCTCACGTACAGGTGCTTGCCGTCTTCCGTCAACATTGGCGGGATCTCCAGTTCGGGTGGTGCGCGGCGTTCACGCCAGGTACGGGTGCCGCATCAGGATGGTCTGCTCGCGGTCCGGACCGGTCGAGATCAGGTGGATCGGCACGCCGGTCACCTGCTCGATGCGCTGCAGGTACAGGCGCGCGTTGACGGGCAGCTTGTCGTAGGCCGTGACGCCGACGGTGCTCTCGCTCCAGCCCGGCATGGTCTCGTACACCGGCTTGCAGAGCGAGATCTCGTCGGCGCCCAGCGGCAGGATGTCCACGTGCTGGCCGTCCAGCTCGTAGCCGGTGCACAGCTGCAGTTCCTTGAGGCCGTCGAGGACGTCAAGCTTGGTGATGCACAGGCCGGACAGGCCGTTGACCTGCGCGCTGCGCTTGAGCAGCGCCGCGTCGAACCAGCCGCAGCGGCGGCTGCGCCCGGTCGTGACGCCCTTCTCCGCGCCGACGGTGGACATGTGCCAGCCGGGCGTGCCGGGCTTTTCCCATTCGAGCTCGGTCGGGAACGGGCCGCCGCCGACCCGCGTGCAATAGGCCTTGGTGATGCCCAGGATGTAGTGCAGCAGGCCGGGGCCGACGCCGGCGCCGGCCGCCGCGTTTCCCGCCACGCAGTTGCTGGAGGTGACGTACGGGTAGGTGCCGTGGTCGACGTCCAGCAGTGTTCCCTGCGCGCCCTCGAACAGCAGGTTGTCGCCGTGCAGGTGGGCTTCGTTCAGCTCGCGCGAGACGTCGGCCATCATCGGCCTGATGATCTCGGCCTGGCGCATGCACTCGTCGAACACCGGCTGGAATTCCACCGCCGGCGCCTTCAGGAACTGCGTCAGCGCGAAGTTGTGCAGTTCCAGCAGCGTCCTGAGCTTCTCGGCGAAGCGCTCCGGATGCTTCAGGTCCTGCACGCGCAGCGCGCGCCGCGCGATCTTGTCCTCGTACGCGGGACCGATGCCGCGCCCGGTGGTGCCGATCTTCTCGCTGCCGCCCTGCTCGCGCAGCGACTCGCGCGCCACGTCGAGCGCGGCATGGAACGGCAGGATCAGCGGGCAGGCCTCGCTGATGCGCAGGCGCGAGCGCACCTCCACGCCGGCTTTCTCCAGCCCCTCGATCTCCTCGATCAGCTTGGTCATCGACAGGACGACGCCGTTGCCGATGTAGCACTTCACGCCGGGCCGCATGATCCCGCTGGGGATCAGGTGCAGCGCCGTCTTCACGCCGTTGATCACCAGCGTGTGGCCGGCGTTGTGGCCGCCCTGGAAGCGCACCACGCCCTGCGCCATCTCGGTCAGCCAGTCGACCAGCTTGCCCTTGCCCTCGTCACCCCACTGGGTGCCGACCACGACCACGTTGCGGCCTTTTGTCTTCGTCATCGCTTGAGTTCCAGGAAAAATTCAGATGGCCTTGACGACCCACTGGTCGCCGCTGCGCGCAAGTTCGCGATCGCACAGGAATTCGTCGGCTTCGCTCTCGTGGCCCGGCATCACGCAGACCACCGTCTCGCCGCGGCTGCGCAGCGCGGCGACGGCCGCTCGCAGGATGCCGCCGTCGCCGTTGTCGGCCCAGGGCGCGCGAATCGCGGCGCGCAGCGGCCGGGTGGCGGCCACCGGCGCGAGTTCCTTCAGGTCGAGGCTGAAGCCCACGGCCGGCCGGTTGCGGCCGAACACGGCACCCACCTCGTCGTAGCGGCCGCCGCGGACCAGCGAATCGCTGGCGCCGGCCGCATAGATCGCGAAACGCGGGCCGGTGTAGTACGCGTAGCCGCGCAGGTCGGCCAGGTCGAACGTGGCCCTGGCGCCCTGCAGGTGGCTGGCCAGCCAGCGCAGGTTGGCCAGCGCCTCGCGCAGGCCGGGCACATCGGGCAGGTGCCGCTCGGCTTCGCCGAGCACCTGCTCGTCGCCGTAGAGCGACACCAGCGCCAGCAGCGCCTCGCGGACCGCGGCGGGGAAATCCCGGGCCAGCCGGGCCAGTTCGCCCGCGTCCTTGACCGACAGCGCGGCATGCACCCGCGCCACCGCATCGTCGTCCAGCGCGATGCCGGCGAGCAGCGACCGCACCACCCGCGTGTCGGCCATGTCCACGGTGAGTTCGCGCACCTGCGCCCGCTGCAGGCAGTCCAGCGCCAGCAGCAGCACCTCGAGGTCCGCTTCCAGGCCGGCGTGGCCGTAGATCTCGGCGCCGAACTGCAGCGGCTCGCGCGTCGCGTGCGGCCGGTCGGGACGGGTGTGCAGCACGGGCCCGCAGTAGCACAGGCGCGTCACGCCCCGGCGATTGAGCAGGTGGGCGTCGATGCGGGCGACCTGGGGCGTGGTGTCGGCGCGCAGGCCCATGGTGCGGCCGGAGAGCTGGTCGACCACCTTGAAGGTCTGCAATCGCAGCGCCTCGCCGGTGCCCGTGAGCAGCGACTCCAGGTGCTCCAGCAGCGGCGGTATCACCAGCTCGTAGCCATAGCCGGACGCCGTCTCCAGCAGCTCCCGGCGAAGTTCTTCGATGTGCCGGGCCTCGGCGGGCAGGACATCGGCGATGTGATCCGGCAGGACCCAGGCGGACATGTGAGGGGAGGCTGTTGAAAACGGTATTTTACCGGCCCGACCGTGGCCTCCCGCCGATGAGGCAGGCCGCGCAGCGCAAGTTCAGCCGAACAACCACAGCGTCAGCAGGCCGCCGAGGATGCTGCACAGGCCGAAGAAGCGCAGCTGGCCGTCATGCAATTGCAGCAGGCGCAGGAAGGTGCGGCGCCAGCCCCCGGGCGACACGAACGGAAACAGGCCCTCGAGCACCAGGACGAGTCCCAGCGCGGCCCAGAGCGTGTCGCCTTCCAAGGGTTATTTCTTCGCGGCCGGCGCGACGGCGCCGCTGCCGCGGAATGCCTTGAAGAACTCCGTACCGCCCGGATCGACCACCATCACGTCGCCCTTCTTGTTGAAGGTCGCCTTGTAGGCCTCGAGGCTGCGGTAGAACTGGGCGAACTGCGGGTCGCGCCCGAAGGCGTCGCCGTAGACCGCCGCGGCCTGGGCATCGCCCTCGCCCTTGATCTTCTGGGCGTCGCGGTACGCGTTGGCGATGGTCACCTCGCGCTGCCGGTCGGCGTCCGCCCGGATCTTCTCGCCCTCGGCCGCGCCGGTGGAGCGCAGCTCGTTGGCCACGCGCTTGCGCTCGGCCTCCATGCGGCGGTAGACCGATTCGGTGATCGCCTCCACGTAGTCGACGCGCGTGATGCGCACGTCGATGACGTCGATGCCCCAGGGCTTGGAGCCCTTGACGGCCTCGAGCACCTCGCGCTTGACGTCGGCCATCACCTGCTCGCGCTTGGCCGACAGCAGCTCGCGCACGGTGCGGCGATTGACCTCCTCCTGGAAGGCGTTGCGCACCACGCGGCTGAGCTGGCTGGCGCCGGCGGCTTCGTCGAGGCCGACGTTGCGGATGTACTGCGACGGCTCCGTGATGCGCCAGCGCACGAACCAGTCGATCACCACCCGCTGCTTCTCCAGCGTCAGCATCGGCTCCGTGTCCGGGCTCTCCAGGGTCAACAGCCGCTTGTCGATGTACGACACGTTCTGGAACGGCGGCGGCAGCTTGAAGTTCAGGCCCGGCTCGGTGATCACATCCTTGATCTGGCCGAGCGCGAACACCACGCCGAACTGGCGCTGGTCCACCACGAACAACATGGAGCTGAGCAGCGCCAGCGCCACCAGCGCCGAGGTCACCATGAATCCGATTCTGTTCATCTTCTCGTTCTCCCCTCAGCGCGTCTCGCGTTCGCGGCCGCGTCCGCCGTCGCGGGTGCGGGCATCGGTCATTCCGGAGGCCGGCGCCTGCTGCTGCGCGCCGCCCTGGACCGCGCCCGGGTCGGCCGGCGGCGCGACGGCGGCGCCGCCCTGCGACACCTGCTGCAGGATCTTGTCCAGCGGCAGGTACAGCAGGTTGCCGCCCTGGCGCGTGTCCACCAGGACCTTGGTGACGCTGCTGTAGATCTGCTGCATCGTGTCCAGGTACATCCGGTCGCGCGTGACCTGGGGCGCGCGCTGGTACTCGGCGAGGACCGACTTGAAGCGCTGGGCATCGCCCTGCGCCTGCGCGACGATGCGCGACTTGTAGCCGTCGGCTTCCTGCGTGAGGCGCGAGGCCGAGCCCACGGCGCGCGGGATCACGTCGTTGGCATAGGCCTGCGCCTCGTTCTTGGCGCGTTCGCGCTCCTGGCCGGCCTTGAGCACGTCGTCGAACGCGGCCTGCACCTGCTCGGGGGGCCGCACGCCGCTTTGCTGCAGGTTGATGCCGACGACTTCGACGCCGATGCCGTAGCGGTCGAGGATGTCCTGCATGAGCTTGCGCACGCGCGAGCCGATCTGGTCGCGCTCCTCGGCCAGCGCCGAGTCCATGCGCATCTTGCCGACCACCTCGCGCACCGCCGTCTCGGCCGCCTGCACCACGGCCTCGGCAGGGTTCTTGCTCACGAACAGCCAGGCGCGGGCGTCCTTCAGGCGGTACTGCACGGCGAACTTGATCTCGACGATGTTCTCGTCCTCGGTCAGCATCGCCGAGTCGCGCAGGCCGGTCGCCTTGATCACGGTGTCGCGGCCGACGTCGACCGAACGGATCTGGGTCACGAACACCAGTTCGTGGCGCTGGATGGGATACGGCAGGCGCCAGTTGAAGCCCGCGCCGACGGTGGACTTGTAGCGGCCGAACTGCGTGATGACCGCCTGCTGGCCTTCCTGCACGATGAAGAAGCCGGTGCCCAGCCAGATCAGCACGACGATTGCCGCCACCAGCCCCGCGCCGATGCCCGCGCTCTTCATGTCGGGCTGGAAATTGCCGCCGCCGAAGCCGCCGTCGCCGCCGCGCCGGCCGCGCCCGCCAAACAGGCCGCCCAGCTTGCGATTGAAGTCGCGCCACAGCTCGTCGAGGTCAGGCGGCCCCTGGTTCGGCCCCCGACCGCCGCCCTCGGGCTTGTCGGGACGGTTGTTCTCTGGCTGCTTGCCGTCCTCGCCGCGCCCCCACCGCGGATCGTTCAGGTTGAACATGCCCCAGAGGCGGCCCTTCAGCCCGGCCCAGGACAGGTTGCGGAGTGGGAGGTTCATGCGGGTGGATCTCTTCTTTTGTAACGATCGCATTGTGCCCAATCAGGCGAGGCTGTCGTGGACCTGGGGATTCGGGTCCGGCGACGGCGGCGCGGCGCTGCGCTGGCTCACTTCCCGGGACAACTGCCCGCGCAGGGCCGCCAGCCCCGCGCCCGTGAAGCCGCTGACGAAGACGCGCGGCACCTGCACGCCTTCCAGCTCGAACAGGTCGACCTCCTGCCGCGGCTGCCGGCCGGCGTCGAGCAGGTCGATCTTGTTGAACACCAGTACCTGCGGCACGCCGGCGGCACCGATCTCGTGCAGCACGCGCTGCACCTCGGCGATCTGCTCGGGGTAGCCCGGGTTGGCGGCGTCGACCACGTGCAGCAGCAGGTCGGCATCGGCCGCCTCGTGCAGGGTGGCCTGGAAGGCGTCGATCAGCCCGTGCGGCAGGTCGCGGATGAAGCCCACCGTGTCCGACAGCGACACCGACCGGCCGGCCTCGCCCAGATACAGCTGGCGCGTGGTGGTGTCGAGGGTGGCGAACAGCTTGTTCGCGGCGTAGGCGCCCGCCTTGGTCAGCGCATTGAACAGCGTCGACTTGCCGGCGTTGGTGTACCCCACCAGCGAGATGTTGAACGCGCCCTGGCGTTCGCGCCGGCGCCGCTGCGTCTGGCGCTGGCGCTTCACCTTCTCCAGGCGCTCGCGCGTGCGCTTGATCGCGTCGCCGATCATCCGGCGGTCCAGCTCGATCTGCTTTTCGCCCGGGCCGCCGCGCACGCCGGCGCCGCCGGCCTGCCGCTCCAGGTGCGACCAGCGCCGCACCAGCCGGGTGCTGACGTACTGCAGCCGGGCGAGCTCGACCTGCAGCTTGCCTTCGTGGCTGCGGGCGCGCTGGGCGAAGATCTCCAGGATCAGCAGCGTGCGGTCGTTGACCGGACGGTCGAGGTAGCGCTCGAGATTGCGCTGCTGCGCCGGGCTGAGCGCCTGGTCGAACAGCACCTCGCTGGCGCCCATCTCGTCGGCGAGCTGCTTGATCTCGTCGGCCTTGCCCTTGCCGATGAACAGGGCGGCGTCCGGCGCCTTGCGCTTGCACACGACGCGCGCGACCGGCTCCATGCCGGCCGTCTGCGACAGCAGGCCCAGCTCTTCCAGCCCGGCGTCGAAATGGGGCAACCCGAGGTCCACCCCGACGAGGATCGCGGGGGTGGCGGGAGCGTGTGGCTGTTCAGGAAAACTCAAGTTCGGGCGGGTCGGGGTTTGGTGTCAGGCGGTCGACCGGCCCCCTTCCTGGCGGGACCGTCAGCTGGCGCCGGCTTCGCCGGTTTCCGCGGCGGAGAAGTTCACCGCGCGTCCCGGCACGATCGTGGAGATCGCGTGCTTGTAGACCATCTGCGTCACCGTATTGCGCAGCAGCACGACGTACTGGTCGAAGGATTCGATCTGCCCTTGCAGCTTGATACCGTTGACGAGGTAGATCGACACCGGCACATGCTCGCGGCGCAAGGTATTCAGGAATGGGTCTTGTAGAAGCTGCCCTTTGTTGCTCACGATATTCTCCGTGTTCCGCGATCGGAAATGTTGTTGGAAACTGCACCTTACCACAGCAGGCCTGCGGTGCGGGCACCCGGAAGTCTTCCGTCCCGACTATTTGGCGGCGCCTTGCGGGACTGCAAGCCCCCTAGGAATTTTCTTTTTCGGCGTAGGGATTCTTCGAGGTCTTCATCTCGATGCGCAAGGGCGTGCCGACCAGGTTGAACTCCTTGCGGAACCGTGCTTCCAGGAAGCGCTTGTACGCATCGGTCACATGCTCGAGCGAGTTGCCGTGCACCACGATCACCGGCGGGTTCATGCCGCCCTGGTGCGCGTAGCGCATCTTGGGGCGGAACATCCCGGACCGCTTGGGCTGCTGGAACTGCACCGCTTCCAGCAGCAGGCGCGTCAGCACCGGCGTCGGCATCTTGACCATCGCCGAACGGTGCGCCTGGGCGATCGACTGCCACACCGGCCCCAGGCCCTGCCGCTTGATCGCCGAGATGAAATGGATGGGCGCGAACTTGAGGAAGGCCAGCCGGGTCTCGATCTGTCGCTGCAACTGCTCGCGCTGGTAGTCGTCGACGGCATCCCACTTGTTCACGGCCAGCACCACGGCCCGGCCGCTCTCGAGGATGTAGCCCGCGATGTGCGCGTCCTGCTCCGTGATGCCCTGCGTCGCGTCCAGCAGCAGCAGCACCACGTTGGCCGACTCGATCGCCTGCAGCGTCTTGACCACGGAGAACTTCTCGATCGCCTCGAAGACGCGGCCCTTGCGCCGCAGCCCGGCGGTGTCGATCAGCTCGAACTTCTGCCCGGCCCGCTCGAACGGCACCGAGATCGCGTCGCGGGTGGTGCCCGGCAGGTCGAAGGCGACCAGCCGCTCCTCGCCCAGCCAGGTGTTGATCAGCGTCGACTTGCCGACGTTCGGGCGGCCGGCGACCGCCAGCTTGACGACGCCCGGATCCTCGGCACTGCCCTCGTCGTCTTCCTCTTCGGGAAGGTTCAGGGCGGCCAGTGCCACGTCCATCAGGCTGCGGATCCCCTGGCCGTGGGCGGCGGAGACGGGATGCACTTCGCCCAGGCCCAGCTCGTAGAACTCGGTCAGCTGCACCCCTTCGGTCATGCCCTCGGCCTTGTTGGCGGCGAGGATCGTGGGCTTGCCCAGCTTGCGCAGGTAGCTGGCGATGTCGTGGTCCTGCGCGGACAGCCCGCCGCGCGCGTCCAGCACGAATACCACCACGTCGGCTTCGGCCACCGCCTGCCGCGTCTGCTTGGCCATCTCCATGTAGATGCCGCTCTCGGCCGTGGGCTCGAAGCCGCCGGTGTCGATCACGATGAACTCGTGCCGGCCTTGCCGCGCGTTGCCGTAGTGGCGGTCGCGCGTCAACCCGGCGAAGTCGGCCACGATCGCGTCGCGCGACTTCGTCAGCCGGTTGAACAGCGTCGACTTGCCGACGTTGGGGCGGCCCACCAGGGCCATCACGGGTTTCATGGAGCGGTTATTCGGGCACGAAGCCGTAGACGCCACCGCTGCGCGTCAGCACCACCAGGGTGTTGCCGGCGAGGGCCGGCGCCGCCATGATCGGCGAGCCGTCGGTGGCGACGCGGTTCAGCGGGCTGCCGTCGGCGCGCGAGAGCATGTGGACCAGGCCCGACTCGTCGCCGATCACGACCGAGCGGCCCAGCGCCAGCGGCGCGGTGAGCCCGCGGTGGCGCAGCGCCTCGCTGACCCAGGCGCGGTCGCCGTTCTCGCGTTTCCAGGCGACCACCTTGCCATCGGCTTCGGTGCCGAACACCATCGCGGCGTCGCCATGCAGGCCTTCGGCACCGCTGGCGGGCTTGGTCCAGACGACGGCGCCGCGAGCGGTGTCGACGCAGCCGACGGCGGCCTGGAAGGCGCGGGCGCAGACCGATTCGCCGACCCGGCTCACGGTGCCGACCAGGTCGACCAGGCGCTCGACGTCGTTGACGCCGCGCGCGATTGCGACGGGCGCTTCCCAGCGCACCCGCCCGCTCAGCGGATCGAGCCCTGCCAGCCGGCCCGAAAGGCCGACCACCAGCGTGTCGCCGACCGCCAGCATCACGCCGGCATGCCGCAGCACCAGCGGTTCGCCGGGGCGCTGCTGGGTCCAGAGCTTGCGCCCGGTGCGGCCGTCGAACGCGCTCACGGACCGGTCGGCCGACAGCACGAAGACACGGCCACCGGCCACGAACGGCGCGGTGTAGGCGACAGCCGGCAGCTTTTCGCGCCAGGCGGCCTTGCCGTCCGCGAGCGCCACCAGTTCGTTGGCGCGGGTGACGACCGCGGCGGTCCTGCCGTCGCTGCCGACGCCGGCGGCGATCGGGCCGCCGGCACTGGCGCGCCAGAGGTCGCGGCCGCTGGCGGCATCGATGGCCGCCACCGTGCCGTCGGCGCTGGCGACGGTCACCGTCGTGCCGTTCACGCTGAGCGACACCGGCTCCGTGACCGCGCCCACCTTGGCGGTCCACGCCGGACGGACGGCGATCAGCGCCGCGTTGGGCGGCAGTTCGGCCGGCTTCGGCTTCTCGGCGCCGCCGCCCAGGAAGGACGGCATGGCGGAACAGCCGGCCAGGACGGCGGCAGCGGCGGCGACGGAGACGGCGGCGCGCAGTGCGCGGCCGGTCACGACTTGGCTCCCGCCGCGGCCGCCGGCGCCGCGAGCTGTTTCGGATCGGCGCCCAGGGCCCCGAGCTTGACCTCGACCAGGCGGCGGTAGTCGCTGCGCTCGTCGAAGCCCTTGTAGGCCTTCTCGTATTCGGCCTTGGCCTCGGCCTTCTTGCCCTGCAAGGCGAGGATGTCGCCGCGGCGGTCGGCCGCGAGCGGCTCGAACTCGCGCGGGAAGGCGGCGCCGAGCGCCTTGAGCGCCTCGTCGTACGCCTTGCCGTCCATGAGCAGCCCCGCCAGGCGGATGCGCGCCAGGGCCTGGTAGCCCTCGTCGGGCGACTTCTCGGCGACCCAGGCCAGCGTGGCCTTGGCGGCGTCCGTCTTGCCCTTGGACTGCAGCGTGGCGGCCGCGAGCAGGCCGGCCTGCTGCGCATAGGTCGTGCGGCCGAAGCGTTCCTTCAGGTCGGAGAAGGCGCGCTCGACGCGGTCGGTCTCGCCCGCCTGCGCGGCGCGCTCGATCTCGTCGTACATGGCGGCCGCCTGCCCCGCCTGGCTGTTCTGCCAGTAGTTCCAGCCGTTCCAGGCGGCGATCGCGCCGAAGACGACGATCAGGGCCCAGGTGATCAGATTGCCGTATTCCCGCCAGAAGTGCTTGAGTTCAGCAAGCTGTTCCTGTTCTTCGAGGTCGAGTTGGTTTGCCATGGTTGAGTTCTGTGGGAAGCCTTGGATTGTATGAGGCGCCCGGGCCCCGCCTACGCCTTCAGCGTGTCCGCCCAGTCGGCGCAACCGGCCACGGGCCGCTGCACCTGCGCCCCGGCACCGTCGCGCAGCGCCTTGACTGTCACCACGCCCGCGGCCAGTTCGTCGGGACCGAAGATCAGCGCGTAGCGGGCGCCGCTGCCATCCGCCTTCTTGAACTGCGACTTCATGCTGCCCATGCCCTCGCCGCCGCCCGCGTGCATCTGGACCTTGACGCCCTCGGCCCGCAGCGCCTGCAGCGCCGGCAGCGCCACCGGCAGCGCATCGGCCGCCGGGATGATCGCGTAGGCATCCGGCGCCGGAGCGCCGAATTCGCCCAGTTGCTGCACCAGCAGTTCGAGCACGCGCTCGATGCCCATGCCCCAGCCCACGGCCGGCGTCGGCTTGCCCCCGAGCACCTCGAACAGGCCGTCGTAGCGCCCGCCGCCGCACAGCGTGCCCTGTGCGCCCAGCTCGTCGGTGATGAACTCGAACACCGTGTGGCTGTAATAGTCCAGGCCGCGCACCAGCCGCGCATTGACGGTCCAGGGCACGCCGCAGGCGTCGAGCAGCTTCTGGACCGTGTCCAGGTGCTTGAGCGAGGCTTCGCCGAGGTACTCGAGCAGCTTCGGCGCATCCTGCACCATGTCCTGCATCGCCGGGTTCTTGGTGTCCAGGATGCGCAGCGGATTGGTGTGCAGCCGGCGCTGCGCGTCCGGATCGAGCAGCGAGCCATGCTTCTCGAAATAGGCCACCAGCGCCTCCCGGTGCGCCCGCCGCTCGGCCGGCACGCCCAGGCTGTTGAGCTCGACCCGGATGTTGGCCAGGCCCAGCTCGTCCAGCAGCTGGTGCGCCAGCACCATCAGTTCGGCGTCGACCTCGGGGCCGCCGAAGCCCAGCACCTCGGCGCCCAGCTGGTAGAACTGCCGGTAGCGTCCGCGCTGCGGCCGCTCGTGGCGGAACATCGGGCCCATGTAGTACAGCCGCTTGCCGCCGTCGTAGGTCAGGTTGTGCTCGATGGCGGCGCGCACGACGCCGGGCGTGTTTTCCGGCCGCAGCGTCAATTGCTCGCCGTTGAGCCGGTCCTCGAAGGAATACATCTCCTTCTCGACGATGTCGGTGGTTTCGCCGGTGCCGCGCACGAACAGCGCCGTCGGCTCGACGATCGGCGTGCGCACCATCCGGTACGCATGGCGCGCCATGATGCCGCGGACCTTGTCCTCCAGCCATTCCCACCGCGCCGAGACGGGCGGCAATATGTCGTTCATGCCCTTGACGGCATTGATCTTGTCGGCCATGGCTTCTTCTGTCAGGCTTCGGCGGCCTCGCGGCCGAAGCGCTTTTCGATGTAGTTTTCGACGATCTGGTGGAATTCGGCGGCGATGTTGTCGCCGCGCAGGGTCAGCGCCTTCTCGCCGTCGATGAACACCGGCGCGGCCGGCGCCTCGCCGGTGCCCGGCAGGCTGATGCCGATGTCGGCATGCTTGCTCTCGCCAGGCCCGTTGACGATGCAGCCCATCACGGCGACGCGCAGGCCTTCGACACCCGGGTACTTGTTGCGCCACACCGGCATCTGCGCGCGCAGGAAGTCGTCGATCTGCTTGGCGAGCTCCTGGAAGGTGGTGCTGGTCGTGCGGCCGCAACCCGGGCAGGCCGTGACGCTCGGCACGAAATGGCGCAGTCCGAGAGCCTGCAGGATCTCGGAGGCGATCACCACCTCCTGCGTGCGCGCTTCGCCGGGCTGCGGCGTCAGCGACACGCGGATGGTGTCGCCGATGCCTTCCTGCAGCAGGATTCCCAGCGCGACGCTGGAGGCGACCGTGCCCTTGGTGCCCATGCCGGCTTCGGTCAGGCCCAGGTGCAGCGGGTAGTCGCAGCGCCGCGCGAGTTCGCGGTAGACGGCGACCAGGTCCTGCACCCCGCTCACCTTGCACGACAGGATGATCTGGTTGCCGGCCATGCCGAGGTCCTCCGCGCGGCCGGCGGAGCCGATGGCGGAGCTCACCAGCGCCTCGTACATCACCGACTTCGCGTCCCAGGGCTGCGCGCGGCGGCTGTTGTCGTCCATGAGCCGGGCCAGCAGTTCCTGGTCCAGGCTGCCCCAGTTGACGCCGATGCGCACCGGCTTGCTCCAGCGCAGCGCGGCCTCGATCATCTGGCTGAACTGGCGGTCGTGCTTGTCGCCCTTGCCGACGTTGCCGGGATTGATGCGGTACTTGGACAGCGCCTGGGCGCAATCCGGGTACTCCGTCAGCAGCCGGTGCCCGTTGTAGTGGAAGTCGCCGATCAGCGGCACGTCGATGCCCATGCGATCGAGCTGCTCGCGGATGTACGGCACCTGCGCGGCCGCTTCCGGCGTATTCACGGTGATGCGCACCAGCTCGGAGCCGGCAACGGCCAGCTCCTTGACCTGGATCGCCGTTGCGACGGCGTCCTGGGTGTCGGTGTTGGTCATCGACTGCACGCGCACCGGCGCGTCGCCTCCCACGGTGACCACGCGGGTGCCCCAGGCGACACGGGCCTGGCGCGAACGGCGGGGAAGCGGCGCCGCGGGCGCCACCGGCAGGCAGGGATCGGTCATTTCACCTCGAAGCGAGCGACGTTGTCGCGCGTGATGGCGCGCAGGTCGAAGGTCTTGCCGCGCACCTGGACTTCGGTCGCGCCGGCGTTGCCGATCGTCACCTGCAGCGGCATGGCGCCGGACGCGCCGGCGGTCTCGCCGGCCGCCAGCAGTCTGCGCACCGGGACCGCCCCCTTGGCATCGCGCACCTCGATCCACGAGGGGCCGGTGGCGCGGAACACCACCACGCTGTCGGCCGGCGCGGCGGCCGCGGGCGCCGTCGCGGCCGCAGGTGCGTTGGCCGCCGGCGCTGCCGGTGCGGCAGGCACGGGCGCCACGGCCGCGGCCGGCACGGCGACCGAGGCGGTCAGGATGTTCGGCGACGGCACTGCCGTCGCGGGCGCCGCCCCGCCCGTGGAGGCGGTCGCGGCCGAGGGCTCGCCGGTCAGCGCGTTGACCACCGCGGTGGCGCCGTCCTCGGGCGTCGCCGGCAGCAACAGCACCACCGCGACGCCAAGCAGGAGCGCGCCGACGGCCAGCGACACCGGGCGGGTGAGCTGCTCCTTCCAGTTCGGCGCGACCGCGTCGCGCGGACTGCGGAACGGGGCGTTGAGGCCGTCGGTGTCCTGCAACAGCCGCGGCTTGCCGGTCTGGGGCAGCCGGGCCAGGATCGGCGCGGGATCGACCTTCAGGGTGCGGCAGATGCTCAAGGCAAGCGCCCGGGCGAACACCGCGTCGGGCAACAGGTCGTGGCGATCCTGCTCCAGCGCCTCGAGCTTGGCCACGGGCACCTTCATCGACACCGCCAGCGCGGCGACGTGCACGCCCGCGGCCTCGCGCGCGCTGCGCAACATGGCCCCGGCGCTCGGACCCGCCGGCGCCGCGACTTCCGGCGCCGCACCGCTGTCGGGCACGCCAGCCTCAATCATCGAAGGCCCCCCGTTCGTACGCGGCCGCCTCGCGCGACTGGCCGAAGCGCTTGCGGAGCTGGTCGCCGAGCTGGCGCATGGCGACCTGGTCGTTCATGCGCCGCTCCACCTTCATGCCCAGCCAGAGCGACTCGGCGTTCGCCAGCTCCGAGTTGTTCAGGCGCCGGATGTAGAACTGGGCGCGCTGGAAATCGCCGCGCTGGTACAGCAGGCGGGCCAGGTTGTAGCCGGTCACGGGATTGCCCGCATCGAGCTCGTAGGCCCGGGCGAGGCTGCGCTCCGCATCCGCGGCGCGGCCGGCACGGGCCTGGCACAGCCCCTGGGTCAGGAGCGTCTTGGCGCGGCCGGCGTAGATCGGGTTGGCCATGGCGACGTCGAACGCGCGCTGCGCCTCGTCGTAGCGCGTCTGCTGGCACAACAGCCACCCGTAGTTGTGCTGGACGTTCGAGTCGCGCGGATTCAGCGCCACGGCGCGCCGGAAGCTGTCCTCGGCCTGCCGCTGGTCGTTCAGGCGCATGTAGATCAGCCCGCGCAGGTTGTAGGCGTCCGGAAAGCCCGGATCCGCGGCGATCACCTGTTTCAGTTCGTCCAGGGCGACGTTGGTCTGGCCCTGCTCGAAGTAGCCGACGGCGAGCTCCATGCGGATGCGCGCGCGCTTGCGCGACTCGGGCTCGTCGGATTCGGTCAGCGGGTCGCGCGTGGCGGTCATGTCCGCCGGCTGGGACGCGCAGCCGCCCAGTGCCAGGAACAGGACCCCGGCCAGCGCGGCCCAGCCCAGGCTGCGCCTCGCGTCCCACGTCCTCGCGACGGACCTTGCCATGTTCACTCCTCGTCGCGCGCTGCCACGCTGGCCGGTACCGGCTTGAGCATGATCGTGCGCTGCCGGGCGATGCGCTCGCCCACACGGGTGCGGTCCTGGACGTCGCCCGCCAGCTGTCCGCAGGCGGCGGCGATATCGTCCCCTCGGGTCTTCCGCACAGTCGTGACGATACCAGCATCGCTCAGCAATTTCGCGAAAGCGAGGACCTGTTTGTGGGGTGAGCGCGTCAGGCCGGACTCGGGGAACGGATTGAACGGGATCAGGTTGAACTTGCAGGGCACGCCGGTGCCGCCGTGGTGCCTGACCAGCTCCACGAGCTGGCGCGCGTGCTCCGGCTGGTCGTTCACGCCGTCGAGCATGCAGTACTCGAATGTGATGAAGTCGCGCGGCGCGAATTCCAGGTAGCGCCGGCACGCGTCGAGCAGGTCCTCGATGCAGTGCTTCCTGTTCAGGGGCACGAGGTGGTCGCGCAGCTCGTTGTTGGGCGCGTGCAGCGACACCGCCAGGGCCACCGGGGCGTCCTGGGCCAGCTTGTCGATGTTGCGCACCATGCCCGAGGTGGAGACCGTCACCCGGCGGCGCGACAGCCCGTACCCGTGGTCGTCCAGCATCACGCGCAGCGCCGGCACCAGGGCCGAATAGTTCTGCAGCGGCTCGCCCATCCCCATCATGACCACGTTGGAGATGACCCGCTCGCCGCTGTTCAAGTGGCCGCGCAGGAAATGCTCGGCGAACCAGAGCTGGCCGACGATCTCGCCGGTCGTGAGGTTGCGCGCGAATCCCTGGTGGCCGGTAGAGCAGAAACGGCAGCCCACGGCGCAACCGGCCTGGGAGGAAATGCACAGCGTCCCGCGGTCGTCTTCCGGGATGAACACCGCCTCCACGGCGTTGCCGTTGCCGACGTCGAACAGCCACTTGATGGTGCCGTCGGCGGATTCGTGCTGCGAAATGACGGCCAGGCCCTCGATCCGGGCATGGACGGCGAGCTTCTCGCGCAGGGACTTGGCGAGATCGCTCATCTGCGCGAAGTCGCGCGCGCCGCGCTGGTGGATCCAGCGGAACAACTGCGTCGCGCGAAAGCGCTTCTCGCCCAGCCCCTCGCAGAAGGCGGCCAGGCCGTCGAGGTCGAAATCAAGCAGGTTGGTGGTCATCGGGCGCCGGCGCCCGCGACGCACGTCCCCTGCCCGCCGCGCCCACGGCGGCGCCCACCCGAGGGGCGCGGTCCGGCAGCGAGGCGTTCAAGGTACATGCTCAGCGGGAATGGATGTTCATGCCGGGGAAGAAGAAGCTCACTTCCACCTGGGCGGTTTCGGGGGCGTCGGAGCCATGCACGGCATTGGCGTCGATGCTGTCGGCGAAGTCGGCGCGGATCGTGCCCTTGTCCGCCTTCTTGGGGTCGGTCGCTCCCATCAGCTCGCGGTTCTTCGCGATGGCGTTCTCGCCCTCGAGCACCTGGATCATCACCGGCCCGGAGATCATGAACTCGACCAGGTCCTTGAAGAAGGGACGCTGCTTGTGGACGGCGTAGAACTGTTCGGCTTCACGGCGCGACAGGTGCGCCATGCGGGCGGCCACGACTTTCAGGCCGGCCGCTTCGAAGCGCGCGTAGATCTGGCCGATGACGTTCTTGGCCACGGCGTCGGGCTTGATGATGGAAAGAGTGCGTTCGAGAGCCATCTGGAATGTTCCTGAGCTAGAAAGTTATGAAACGGCCCCGCTGTGGGAGCACGCGGGGCCGCAGAAGTTCGGCAAAGCCACTGATTTTAAACCGGGCGCGACCGGGTGGGCGCCGCCGGCCCGCCGCGTCGCCGGCTACCGTCCGCGACCGCCCCGGCGCTGGCCACCGCCACCGCCGCCGCCTCCACCACCGCCACCGCCACCGCGGCGGCGTTGTCCCTGGCCGGCCCCCTGGCCCTGGCGCTGGCGGGTGAAGCTGTCGGCACCGATGTAGCCGAAGGAGGTCTTCATCGGATCGGGCTGGGCGCCGCCCGGACGGTCGCCCCGGTCGCCGCGCTCCTTGCGCCGCTGCTGGCCGCCGGCGTTGTTGCCGCCGCGCTGGCCGGGCTGGGACTGCTGGCGCGACTGGCCCTCGCCGCCGCCCGCGCGGTTGCCACCGCGCCCGCGGCGGCGATTGCGACCGCCGCCCCCATCGCCCTCTCCAGCGCCATCACCGCGCGCTGCAGGACGTCCGCCGTTGTCGCCGGCGGCCCGCATCAAGGCCTGGATGTCGCGCTCGTCCAGCTCCATCCAGGCGCCGCGCTTGAGGCCGCGCGGCAACATCATCGCGCCGTAGCGGATGCGGATCAGCCGGCTGACGGCGTGGCCCAGCGCCTCGAACAGGCGCCGCACCTCGCGGTTGCGGCCCTCGGAGATCGTCACGCGATACCAGGTGTTGGCGCCCTCGCCGCCGCCGTCCTCGATCGACCCGAACTGGGCCCGGCCGTCGTCGAGCTCGATGCCATCGAGCAGCCGCTGCTTCTCGTCGTTGCTGAGCGCGCCCAGCACCCGCACGGCGTACTCGCGCTCCAGGCCGAAGCGCGGATGCATCAGCTTGTTGGCAAGTTCGCCCGAGCTCGTGAACAGCAGCAGGCCCTCGGTGTTGAGGTCCAGCCGCCCCACCGACTGCCACTTGCCTTGCTGGAGCTTCGGCAGTTTGCGAAACACCGTGGGCCGGTTCTGCGGGTCGTCGGTGGTCACCACTTCCCCGACCGGCTTGTGGTACGCGATCACGCGCGCCGGCGGCGGCGCGATCCGGAAGCGGATCGGCTTGCCGTTGATCTTGATCTGGTCGCCGAACTGGATGCGCTGTCCGATGTGGGCCGGCTCGTTGTTGACCGAGATCCGCCCCTCCATGATCAGCTGCTCCATCTCCAGGCGCGAGCCCAGGCCGGCCTGGGCCAGCACCTTGTGCAGCTTGGGTGTTTCGGCCTGCGGCGCCAGCACGCGCTTGGGCGCCGCCGCCTCCTCGCTGTCGGCCTGGGCGTCGAACTGGCCCGACACGACGTCGGCGAAGCTGATGGGAGCGACCGGCGGCTCGGCCGGTCGCCTGCGGCCGCGGCGGCGGCCCTCCCCGTCGCCGTCCTCGGCATCCTCGTCCGCGTCGAAGTCTTCATCGCTTTCGCGCTCGCCGTCCTCACGGTCCTCGCCGTCCTCATCGTCCTCACCGGCCCGCATGGGCGGCGGTGCGTCCGGCACGGGCGCCGGCGCAGCGGGTACGGTCGCCGCGACTTCATCCTTCAGGCCGGATTCGTCGGCAAGAGGCGCGGGCGCGCCACCGGGCAGGGGTTCGTTCATGCTTAGGTCTCGACAGCTTGCGCCTGGTCGTCGTCGGCGCGTTCATCCGCGGAAGGGGCCGCGTCCGTGGCGGCGACGGGCTCGGCAGGCGCCTCAATGTCCAGGCTCGGCTGACGCTGGTCATTCGCCGGCCCAAGGGAGGCGAGCATCTCGGCCTGCTGGGCCGGCGTTTCGAGCACCGGCAACTGGTCCAGCGAGGCCAGGCCCAGGTCGTCGAGGAACTGGCGCGTCGTGGCGAACAGGGCGGGCCGGCCCGGCGCCTCGCGGTGGCCGATCACCTCGATCCAGCCGCGGTCCTCCAGCTGCTTGAGGATCAGCGCGTTGATGGTGACACCCCGGATGTCTTCCATGTCGCCTCGGGTGACCGGCTGGCGGTACGCGATGATGGCCAGGGTCTCGAGCACGGCGCGCGTGTAGCGCGGGGGCTTCTCGGGGTGCAGGCGGTCCAGGTATTCGCGCATGGCCGGGCGGCTCTGGAAGCGCCAGCCGCTGGCCACCGGCACCAGTTCGACCCCGCGCTGCGCCCATTCGAGCTGCAGGTCGCCCAGCAGGTTCTTGATGGTGTCGGCGGCGAGCTCGTCGTTGAACAGCACGCGCAGCTCCCGCACCGAGAGCGGTTGCTGCGCGCAGATCAAGGCGGTTTCGAGGACGCGCCTGGCATCCGTCGTATTCATGTCGTGCCGTTCCGGAGAAGAGGCGCACCGCGATGGCACGCTACTCAGGGCTGAACAGGGGCGGTTTTTTCTTGCTGGCCGCGGGCAACCTGCGGTTGGGTGGCGGCTGCCCCGCAGCGGAGGGGGCGTGGCTCGTGAGCCATTCGCGCCCATTGTAACGCAGGCCCCAGTTTTCGAGTGCGGCCGCCAGGTCGCCCGGCAGCGGCGCCTCGAACTCGAGGGCCGCCGCCGTCACCGGATGCTGGAACGCCAGGCGCCAGGCGTGCAATGCCTGGCGCTGCAGGCCCGCCGCCGGCGCCCCGCCATAGAGCTCGTCCGCCACCAGCGGGTGGCCGATATGCGCCATGTGGACGCGGATCTGGTGGGTGCGGCCGGTGTGCAGCGTCGCGCGGACCCAGCAGCCGCGGTCGCAGTCCTGCAGGCACTCGAAGGTCGTCGCGGCCGGCTTGCCGCCCTCCACCACCGCCATGCGCAGGCGGTTGCGCGGATCGCGCCCGATCGGCGCCTCGACGTGGCGGGTGGCGCTGCCGCCCCACGGGCGGTGCGCCAGCGCCACATACTGGCGCGCGACCTGCCGCGCGCCGATGAGCGCCACCAGCGCGTCCATCGTCGCGCGCGTGCGCGCCACCACCATGAGCCCCGACGTGTCCTTGTCCAGCCGGTGCACGATGCCCGCGCGCGGCAGCAGCGCGGCGCCGGCATCGCGCGCCAGCAGGCCATTGAGCAGCGTGCCGCTCCAGTTGCCCGGCGCCGGATGCACCACGAGGCCGGCGGGCTTGTCGATCACGAGCAGATGCGCGTCCTCGAATACCACCCGCAACGGCATGGGCTCGGGGCGAAATGCCTGGCTCTGCGGGGTGGGGCGCAGTTCGACGGCGCCCGTGTCGCCCGCCTTCACGCGCTGCGACGACCGGCGGGCCGAGGCGCCGTTGACGGTCACGGCGCCCGCCTCGATCAGCTGCTGGACGTAGTTGCGCGAGAACTCGGGCACCTGCACGGCAAGCGCCCGGTCCAGGCGCTGCCCGTGCTGCTGCGCGGCGATCACGAACGGCCGCGACTCGGCCTCGGGGCCGGCGTCCGCCGCGTCCTCGAACGCCGGCACGGGCTCAGTGGCGGAAGGGTCGGCTGATAGAATGAATTTGCCCTGTTTCAAGAAAGTTGCGACTCATGCTGCGAGCCAAATTATCGGTCGTTCCCGCCCTGGCGCTCGCCACCGCCCTGCTGGCGGCGTGCTCCTCGACGCCCGATGACAAGACCGCCGCGTGGAGCCCGAACAAGATCTACGCCGAGGCCAAGGACGAAGTCGCGGCCGGTTCGTACGACAAGGCGATCCCGCTGTTCGAGAAGCTCGAAGGCCGCGCCGCGGGCACGCCGCTGGCGCAGCAGGCGCAGCTGGAAAAGGCCTATGCCCATTACAAGGCCGGCGACCAGGCACAGGCGATCTCGACGCTCGACCGCTTCGTGAAGCTGCATCCCGCCAGCCCCGCGCTGGACTACGCCCTGTACCTCAAGGGCATCGTCAATTTCAACGACAACCTCGGCCCGTTCGCGTTCCTGGCGCGCCAGGACCTGTCGGAGCGCGACCAGAAGGCGGCCAAGGAGTCCTTCGAGGCGTTCAAGGAACTGGCTGCGCGCTTCCCGGACTCGCGCTACGCGCCCGACGCCAGGGCGCGCATGACCTACATCGTCAACTCGCTGGCGCAGTACGAGGTGCACGTCGCCCGCTACTACTTCCAGCGCGGCGCCTACGTGGCGGCGATCAACCGGGCGCAGAACGCGCTGGCCGACTACCAGTCCGTCCCGGCGCTGGAGGAGGCGCTCTTCATCCTGATGAAGTCCTATGACGCGCTGGGCATGGCGCAGCTGCGCGACGACACCCAGCGCGTGCTGGCCAGGAACTACCCGGACAGCGAGTACCTGAAGCGCGGCTTCAAGTCAGCGCAGAATCCGTGGTGGAAGCTCTGGTAAGCGCCTCCAGGGCCGCGCCGAACTCGTCCCTCGACGCCAGCCGCCGCATCGGCGGCAATGCGGCCAGCAGGCGCCGGCCGTAGCCCATGGTCGCCAGCCGCGTGTCGCACACCACCAGCATGCCCAGGTCCGACTCGCGCCGGATCAGCCGGCCGGCGCCCTGCTTGAGGGCCACGGCCGCTTCCGGCACGAAGTAGTCGTTGAACGGGCTGCGGCCCTGCGTTTGCAGGCGCTGCGCGCGCGCCTCCACCAGCGGGTCGCCCGGCGGCGGGAACGGGAGCTTGTCGATGACCACCAGCTGCAGGGCGTCGCCGGGCACGTCCACGCCTTCCCAGAAGGACGCCGACGCGACCAGCACGCAGCCGGGCCGTCCCGCCGCGCCGCCGTCGCGGAAGCGCTCGATCAGCCGCCGCTTGGGCCATTGCCCCTGCACCAGGATCTCGAGTTCGCCCGAGCCTTCGAAGCGGCGCTGCAGGCCCTCGCCGATGCTGCGCAAGGCGCGCAAGGTGGTGGTCAGCACCATCGTCCGCCCGCCCAGCCGCGCGGCCGCGTCGCCCGCCATGGCCGCCACCTGCTCGCTGTGCGCCGGATCGTTGGGGCGCGCCACGTCGCGCGGGACGTAGAGCGTGGCCTGCGCCGCGTAGTCGAACGGGCTGCCCACGCGCAGCACCTGCGCCTCCTCCAGCCCGCAGGGCTCGGTGAACCAGGACAGCCGGTCGTCGTCGCCCAGGGTCGCCGAGGTGAAGATCCAGGCGCGGGTCTGGGATTCGCGCGGCTGCGACTCGCTCTCCCCGGCACCGGCCTTCAGCAGCTTTTCCTTCACGGCCTGCGCGATGTCCAGCGGAGACTCCACCAGCCGCAGCTGCGCGCCGACATCGACCCAGCGCACGGCCCCCGCTTCGCACGGGCCTGCAAAGCGCTCCGCGCGCGTGCCGAGGTCGGCAGCCCGTTCGTACAGGCGCACGAAGTCGGGCGCGATCTCGCTGACGGTGTCGAGCGCGGTCATCGCCTCGGTGCAGGCGAGGTGCAATTGCTCCAGCCCGTCGCGCCAATTGCCGGCATCGATCCCCGCCGGCGCCTCGTCGACCCAGCGCAGGCGGGCTCCCGGCGCATGGCGGCCCACCGTCAGCCGCAGGTCGCGGGCAGCCCGTTCCACCGCGGCCGCGACGCCCTGCCAGTCGACGAGCCCGCGCGCCAGTTGCAGGCCGGCGGCCAGCACGTCGCGGGCGAAATCCAGCACCTGGCCCGTGCCGAGCTGGCGGCCCAGGAACTGCACGCCGGTCTCGTTGAGCTGGTGCGCTTCGTCGAAGATGGCCACCCGCACCGTCGGCAGCAGTTCGGCCATGCCCGACTCGCGCACCGCCAGGTCGGCGAAGAACAGGTGATGGTTGATCACCACGACGTCGGCCGCGAGCGCCTCGCGCCGCGCGAGGTTCACGTGGCACTGCCGGAACTTCGGGCACTGGCTGCCCAGGCAGTTCTCGCGGGTGGACGTCACCAGCGGAATCAGGGGCGAGCGTTCGTCCAGTCCCGGCAGCTCCGCCAGGTCGCCGGTGCGGGTGGATTGCGCCCATTGCTCGATGCGCGCCAGCGCACGCACGGCCGCCGGGCCGACCGCGGGGGGCAATTCCTGGCGTGCGAGTTCCAGCCGTTGCAGGCACAGGTAGCTGCCGCGGCCCTTCAGCAGCGCGGTGCGCACGGGCAGGCCCAGCGCCTGCGCCAGCCGCGGCAGGTCGCGCCCGAACAGCTGGTCCTGCAAGGTCTTGGTGGCCGTCGAGAGCAGCACGCGCTCGCCGCTCAGGAGCGCCGGGACGAGGTAGGAGAACGTCTTGCCGACGCCGGTGCCGGCCTCGACCACGAGCGCGCCGCCCTCCTCGATGGTGCGCGCGACCGCCAGCGCCATCTCGGTCTGCCCGGTGCGGGGCCGGAACTGGTCCGCCGCGCGCGACAGCACGCCGCCTGGCGCGAACGCCTCGCGCACGGGCCCGGCCAGGCCGGTCGCTGCGTCGCCTTCCATCAGGCCGGTTCTTTGGGGTCGAGGACGAGCTCCAGCCGGGCGATCTGGTCGCGCAACTGCAGGCCGCGCTTTTCGAGCCGCCGCACGGCAAGCTCGTCCAGCGGGGCCGCCGCGCGCAGGCGACGGAGCGATGCCTGCAGGTCGGCATGCTCCATCCGCAGCTCGATCAGGTGCCGTTCAGGGGAGTGGAGGTTCGTGTCCAAGGAAAGCCACGGTGGCCGCAGCCACGGTCGGGTTCGTTCAATAATACGTGTTTCGGCGTCAATAATCGAGCGCGAGCGTGGCCGCGAGGGGCCCACGGCACCAAACTTCTGTTGAACATGGCCAAGGGTTATCGACTCAGCGCATCGACCGGGATCCACAAGGGTGATCGCGAATACCAGCAGGACCAGATCACCCTGCTCAGCCATCCACGCCACCAGGGATGCGTCATGGGCGTGGTGGCCGACGGCATGGGCGGACGCAGCGGTGGGCGCAAGGCGTCCAACCAGGTGATGCTGACGGCCCGGCAGCTCTTCGAGCGCTACTCGCCCGACCAGGACGATGCCGAAGCCATCCTCAAGCAGATGGTGTCGGAAGCCCACATCGTCATCAAATTGACCGCGATCTCCTCGGAACAGGAGCCGCACAGCACGGTGGCCGCGTTCATCATCAATCCGGCCGGGGACTGCCACTGGGCGCACGCGGGCGATTCGCGCATCTACCACTTCCACAACGGCCAGCTCGTCAAGCGCACGATGGATCATTCCTACGTCCAGACGCTGGTCGATGCCGGCCAGTTGACCGAGGAAGAAGCCAATGTGCATCCGCAGTCCAACATCCTGATGGGATGCCTGGGCGCCGAGGAAGACCCACCCTGCGACCTGCACTTCATCCCCCAGCTCAAGCCCGGCGACGTGCTGATGGCCTGCAGCGACGGCGTCTGGCATTACTTCAACACCGAGGAACTCGGCTCGGTGCTGGCCTCGCTCGCGCCGCGCGAAGCGACCGAGTACCTGATCGACAAGGCGCGCATGCGCGGCCGCGGCGGCGGCGACAACCTGTCGCTGGTGGTGGTGAAGCTGGAGCCCCTGGACGAGGAGTAATCGCCGGCGCCGGCCTATGGCGGCACCGGCAGCGGCTTGGCCGGGGGCTTCTGCCGTGCCGCCAGGCGGCGCTGCAACGCCTCCCGGCGCTCATTCGCCTCCTGCTGCAGCGCCTCCCGCCGCCCGGCGTTGCGCGCGGCCTGCTGCGCCCGCCGGCTTTGCTCCGCTTTCTGGCGCGCCATCTCGTCCTTGACGCGCTCGGCGCGCCGATCCGCTTGCGGGCCGGCCGTGGCGCGGCCCGCGTGCTCCGCCTCGCGGCCGGCCTGTCCGGCAGCCCGCTGCGCCGCCTTCGCGTCGCGCTGTCCCTGTTCGTTGCGGATCCGGGGCGCGGAGGCAGCCGCGGCCGGCGCCGGTCCGGCCGACCGCTGCTCGATGGCACGCACGCGCTCGGCCCCGCGCTGCTTGCGCTGCGCATCGTTGAGCGAGATTTCCTGGCGCCGCAGGTCGGCCAGCGCCGAGCGGCGCTGCGCCCGCGCGTCGGACAGGCAGTCGTTCACGGCGAACTGGCCCCAGCAGCCGCGCTCCCGGGCCTGGAACTCGGCTTCGACGCGGCTGCGCTCCGTGGCGATCCGGCCGCGCTGGGCCGCGGGCGTGTCCGCGGGGACCTGCGCCGCGGCCAGGGCCGGCAGCATGGCTGCAAGGAACGCGATCGGCAGGTGCTTCATGTGAGGCGGGTGTCGACGGTGCGGTGGTCCAGGGACAGGTACTCGGCCGACTGCATCTCCTGCAGCCGCGAGACGGTGCGGGGAAACTCGTGCGCCAGCGGCCCCTCCGTGTACAACGCCTCCGGCGGCACCTGCGCCGACATGATCAGCTTGACCTTGCGGTCGTACAGGACGTCCACCAGCCACGTGAAGCGGCGCGCTTCCGATGCCATGCGCACCGGCATGTACGGCACGTCGCTGAGCAGCAGGGTGTGGAACTGGGTGGCGATCTCGAGGTAGTCGTTCTGCGAGCGCGGCCCGCCGCACAAGGTCCTGAAGTCGAACCAGACGACGCCGCCGGCCTTGCGCCGGGCCCGGATCTCGCGCGCCTCGATATGCAGCACATGGCTCTCGTCATGGGTGGCCGCCAGGCGGGTGAACGCCTCGTTCATGTCGGCGTCGGCCGCGGCGCCCAGGGGCGTGTGGTACAGCTTCACATGCTCCATCGCGCGGCGCCGGTAGTCCACGCCGTGGTCGACGTTGAGCACTTCGAGCTTGCCTTTGAGCAGCTCGATCGCCGGCAGGATCCGGTCGCGATGCAGGCCGCCGGGATACAGGTCGTCCGGCTTGAAGTTCGAGGTGGTGACGAAACCCACGCCGTTGTCGAACAGCGCGTCGAGCAACCGGTGCAGGATCATCGCGTCGGTGATGTCCGCGACGTGGAACTCGTCGAAGCAGATCAGGCGATAGCGCTTCGCGATGCGCTCGCCCAGCTTGTCCAGGGGGTTGACGGTACCCTGCAGGTCGGCCAGTTCGCGGTGCACCTCCCGCATGAACTCGTGGAAGTGCAGCCTGGTCTTGCGCTTGAGCGGCACGGCGCTGAAGAAGCAGTCCATGAGGAAGCTCTTGCCGCGCCCGACGCCGCCGTACAGATATACGCCGCGCGGGACCGGCGGGCGGTTGATCAGTTTCTTGAACGCGTTGGAGCGGCGTTCCTTGAAGTCGGTCCATTCGCGGGCGCAGCGATCCAGCGCCTCCACTGCGCGCAATTGCGCGGGATCGCTCCGGTAGCCGCGCTCGGCGAGTTCGCGTTCGTAGACGTTCTTGACGCTCATCTACGAATACCAACAGCCGGACGCAGAGGACGCGAAAGATACGCAGAGGTCGCAAAACGAACATCCATCTTGAAGTTTCTTTTCTCCGGCTTCTGCGTACCCTTTGCGCCCTCTGCGTCCGGCTGTCGGGTTTGGCATTCGGCGCCTAGAAGTTCAGCGTCCGCTTGTCCACCGCCAGCGCCGCTTCCTTCGTCGCCTCCGACAGCGACGGGTGGGCATGGCAGATGCGGGCGATGTCTTCCGCCGAGGCGCGGAATTCCATCGCCACCACGGCTTCCGAGATCAGCTCGCTGGCCATCGGGCCGACGATGTGCACGCCCAGGATCTCGTCGGTCTTCGCATCGGCCAGGAATTTCACCAGGCCGGTCGTGTCGCCCAGGGCCCGCGCGCGGCCGTTGGCGAGGAACGGGAACGTGCCCGCCTTGTACGCCACGCCGGCGGCCTTGAGCTGCTGCTCGGTCTGGCCCACCCACGCGATCTCGGGGCTGGTGTAGATCACCCACGGGATGGTGTTGAAGTTGACGTGCCCGTGCTGGCCCGCGATGCGCTCGGCCACGGCGACGCCTTCTTCCTCCGCCTTGTGCGCCAGCATCGGGCCGCGCACCACGTCGCCCACCGCCCAGACGTTGGGCAGGTTGGTGCGGCACTCGTCGTCGACGACGATGGCGCCGCGCTCGTCCAGTTTCAGGCCCACGGCTTCATGGTTCAGGCCGTTGGTGTTCGGCACGCGGCCGATCGACACGATCAGCTTGTCCACCTGCAGCGTCTGGGCCTCGCCCTTGGCGTTGGTCCATTCGACGCTGACAGAAGCCTGTCCTGAGCCTGTCGAAGGGCCCTTGCCGCTCTTGACTTCGCCGACCTTCACGCCCAGCTCGATCTTCAGGCCCTGCTTGTCGAAGGCCTTGCGCGCCTCCTTGGCGATCTGCTCGTCGACAGCGCCCAGGAATGTCGGTAGGGCTTCGAGCACCGTGACCTCGGCGCCCAGCCGGCGCCACACAGAGCCCATCTCGAGCCCGATCACGCCGGAACCGATCAGGCCCAGCTTCTTCGGCACCGCCTTGATGCGCAGCGCGCCGTCGTTCGAGAGGATGTTCTCCTCGTCGAACGGCGCGCCGGGCAGTGCACGGGCGTTGGAGCCGGTCGCCACGATCACGTGCTTGCCGGTGATGGTCTCCTCCGGCTGCCCTGAGCTTGACGAAGTGGCCGCCTTGATCTGCCAGCCGCCGTCGGCCTGGCCCACGAACGAGCCGCGGCCATGGAAGAACGCCACCTTGTTCTTCTTGAACAGGAACTGGATGCCGTCGTTGTTCTGCTTGACGACCTTGTCCTTGCGGGCGATCAGCTGGTCCAGCTTCAGCTTCAGGCCCTGGACCTCGATCCCGTGCTCGGCGAAGTGCTTGCCGGCGTGCTCGTAGTGCTCGGAGGACTGCAGCAGCGCCTTGGACGGGATGCAACCCACGTTGGTGCAGGTGCCGCCCAGGGCCGGCGCGCCCTTGTCGTTCTTCCACTCGTCGATGCAGGCCGTGTTGAAGCCCAGTTGCGCGGCGCGGATCGCCGCAATGTAGCCGCCGGGGCCGCCACCGATGACGATGACGTCGAATTGTTTGTTGGCCATTGGAGAGGCTTTCCTTGGGAGGGAGCGACAGCCGTCAGATATCGAAGAGCAGACGCGCCGGGTCTTCCAGCGCTTCCTTCATGGCCACCAGGCCCAGCACGGCTTCGCGGCCGTCGATGATGCGGTGGTCGTACGACATCGCCAGGTAGTTCATCGGGCGGACCACGATCTGCCCGTTCTCCACCACGGCGCGATCCTTGGTGGCGTGCACGCCCAGGATCGCCGACTGCGGCGGGTTGATGATCGGCGTCGACAGCATCGAACCGAACACGCCGCCGTTGGAGATGGAGAAGGTGCCGCCCGAGAGTTCCTCCAGCGACAGCTTGCCGTCGCGGGCCTTCACGCCGTACTCGGCGATCTTCTTCTCGATGTCGGCGAAGCTCAGCTGGTCGGCATTGCGCAGGATCGGCACCACCAGGCCGCGCGGCGAGCCGACGGCGATGCCGATGTCGAAGTAACCGTGGTACACGATGTCGTTGCCGTCCACCGACGCGTTGATCACCGGGTACTTCTTCAGCGCGTGCACCGCGGCCTTGACGAAGAAGCTCATGAAACCGAGCTTGACGCCGTGCTCCTTCTCGAACTTCTCCTGGAAGCGCTTGCGCATCTCCATCACGGGCGCCATGTTCACCTCGTTGAACGTGGTGAGGATCGCGTTGCTGCCCTGCGATTGCAGCAGGCGCTCGGCGACGCGCGCGCGCAGGCGGGTCATCGGGACACGCTGCTCGGGACGCTCGCCCAGGTGTTCCTGCGACACCGCCGCGTGGACCTGCGGCAGCACGGCGGCGGGCGCCGCCACGGGGGCCGCGGCCGCCGGCCTGGCCAGCGCGCCCAGGACGTCGCCCTTGGTCACGCGGCCGTCGCGGCCGGTGCCGGCCACGGAGCCGGCCGCCAGCTGGTTGTCGGCCATCAGCTTCGCGGCGGCCGGCATCGCGATGCCGGCTTTCGCGCCGCCGGAAGCGGCTGCCGGCGCCGGCGCCGGCGCGGCCGGGACCGCCGCGGCGGGCATTGCCGCGGCGGGCGCGGCCGCGCTGGCCTTGCCTTCGGTGTCGATCTTCGCGATCAGCTGTTCGGCGCCGACGGTGGCGCCGTCCGCCTGCACGATCTCGGCCAGCACGCCGGCCGCTGGCGCGGGCACCTCGAGCACCACCTTGTCGGTCTCGACCTCGATCAGGATCTCGTCCATCGCGACGGACTCGCCCGGCTTCTTCTTCCACTGCAGCAGCGTGGCCTCGGTGATGGACTCCGACAGCTGCGGCACTTTGACTTCGACGATCGCCATATCTATTCCTGAGATGTGTTCATTGCAAGCGCGCGGTGAGCGGCCCAGGGGCCGCCTCGACCGCAGCCGTTGCGGCTCGCCGCGGCGCGTCCGGCAACGGCCCTATTTGGTGAGGACGAAGCCCTTCAGCTTCGCGAAGGCCGCCTCCACCAGGGCTCTCTGCTGCTCCTGGTGCAGGTGGGAGTAGCCCACCGCCGGCGAGGCGGAGGCGCTGCGGCCGGCATACCCCAGCTTCTGGCCTTCCGCCATGTTCTCGTGGATGTAGTGTTGCACGAAGAACCAGGCGCCCTGGTTCTGCGGCTCGTCCTGGCACCACACGACGTCCGTGACGTTGAGGTACCTGCGCAGCTCCGTGGCGAACGCCTTGTGCGGGAACGGATAGAGCTGCTCCACGCGCAGGATGGCGACGTCGTCGGCGCCCTTCTCGTCGCGCTTCTTGGCCAGGTCGTAGTACACCTTGCCCGAGCAGACGATCACGCGCTTGACCTTGTCGGCCTTGAGCTCCCTGTTCTCGGGGATCACCGTCTGGAAGCCGCCCCTGGTGAACTCCGACAGCGGCGAGGTCGCGTCCTTGTTCCGCAGCAGCGACTTGGGCGTCATGATGACCAGGGGCTTGCGTAGCTGGCGCAGCATCTGGCGGCGCAGCACGTGGAAGATCTGGCTGGCGGTCGTGGGCTGCACCACCTGCATGTTCATGTCCGCCGACAGCTGCATGAACCGCTCCAGGCGGGCGGAACTGTGCTCCGGCCCCTGCCCTTCGTAGCCGTGCGGCAGCATCAGGGTCAGGCCGTTGACGCGGCCCCACTTCACTTCGCCGGAGGCGATGAACTGGTCGATGACGACCTGCGCGCCGTTGGCGAAGTCGCCGAACTGCGCCTCCCAGATCACCAGGGTGCTCGGGTCGTTCGAGGCGTAACCGTACTCGAAGCCGAGCACTGCCTCTTCCGACAGGATCGAGTCGATCGCGACGAACGGCGCCTGGTTGTCGGCCACGTTCTCCAGCGGGGTGTAGATGCCGACGTCCCACTTCTCGCGTTTCTGGTCGTGCAGCACGGCGTGGCGGTGCGTGAACGTGCCGCGGCCGCAATCCTCGCCCGACAGCCGCACCGGATAGCCGCTGGCGACGAGCGAGGCGAACGCCATGTGCTCGCCCATGCCCCAGTCGACGTTGACCTCGCCGCGGCCCATGGCGGCGCGGTCCTCGAGGACCTTTCGCACCAGCGGGTGGGGCGCAAAGTCCGGGGGCACCGTCGTGATGCGCTCGGCCAGGCGTTTCCACTCCGCCAGCGGCACCGCCGTGTCGCCGGCATCGGTCCATTTCCTGCCGATGAAGGGCGTCCAGTCGACCGCGTACTTGCTCTTGAAGTTGGTGAGGACCGGGTCGACCGGGTGCTTGCCGGCGTCCATGGCGGCGCGGTAGGCCTTGACCATGTCGTCGCCGATCGACTCCCCGAAGCCCTGGGCCGACAGCTTGTCCGCGTACAGCTTGCGGGTGCCGGGGTGCGCGCCGATCTTCTTGTACATCAGCGGCTGGGTCAGCGCCGGCGTGTCCTGCTCGTTGTGGCCCAGCTTGCGGAAGCAGACGATGTCCACCACCACGTCCTTGGCGAACTCCATGCGGTACTCGAGCGCGAGCTGCGTCGCCAGCACCACGGCTTCCGGGTCGTCGCCGTTCACGTGCAGCACCGGGGCCTCGATCATCTTGACCACGTCGGTGCAGTACAGCGTCGAGCGGGAGTCGCGCGGGTCGCTGGTCGTGAAGCCGATCTGGTTGTTGATGACGATGTGCACCGTGCCGCCGGTGAAGTAGCCGCGGGTCTCGGCCAGCGCCAGCGTCTCCATCACGACGCCCTGGCCGGCGAAGGCGGCGTCGCCGTGCACCTGCACCGGCAGCACCTGCTTGCCCTGTGTGTCGCCACGGCGGTCCATGCGGGCGCGCACCGAGCCTTCGATCACCGGGTTGACGATTTCCAGGTGCGAGGGATTGAAAGCCAGGCTCAGGTGCACCGGCCCGCCGGGCGTTCCGACGTCCGAGCTGAAGCCCTGGTGGTACTTCACGTCGCCGGACGGCAGTTCTTCCTTGGCGGTGTGGTCGAACTCGGCGAACAGGTCGGCGGGCATCTTGCCCAGCGAGTTCACCAGCACGTTCAGCCGGCCGCGATGCGCCATGCCGATCACGATCTCCTGCACGCCCTTGGCGCCGGCGGACTGGATCAGCTCGTCCATCGCGGCGATGAAGCTCTCGCCGCCTTCGAGCGAGAAGCGCTTCTGGCCGACGTACTTGGTGTGCAGGTAGCGTTCCAGGCCCTCTGCGGCCGTCACCCGGCCGAGGATGTGCTTCTTCTTGTCGGCACTGAAGTTCGGCTTCGAGCGGATCGACTCCAGCTTCTGCTGCCACCAGCGCTTCTTGTGCTGGTCGGTCAGGTACATGTACTCGGCGCCGATGGTGCCGCAGTAGGTTTCGCGCAGCGCGTTCATCAGCTCGCGCAGCGGCATCGTTTCCTTGCCGAAGAACGTGTTGCTGATGTTGAACACGGCTTCCTGGTCGGCATCGGAGAAGCCGTAGAAGGATGGCTCGAGCTCGGGAATCTTCTCGCGCTCGGCACGCTTGAGCGGGTCGAGGTCGGCCCAGCGGGCGCCGACGTTGCGGTAGGCCGCGATCAGCTGCTGCACCGCCGTGCGCTTGCGGCCCATCTCGGAATCGGCGCCGCGGGCGCCGACGACGCGGGTGCCGCCGTGCCTGGCCCGGTCGGCGAAGGCGTTGATCACCGGCAGGTGCGGGACGTCCTTGGCCTCGCTGCCGTCGACGGCCGGCACGTTCTGCAGCGCGTCGAAGTAGTCGCGCCAGTTGTCGGGGACGCTGCCGGGATTGGCGAGATAGTTCTCGTACATCTCCTCGACATACGGCGCATTGCCGCCGAAGAGGTACGAATTGCTCTGGTACGCCGTGTAGACGGAGCGGGATTCACTCATGCTGCGCTGACTTTCCGCCTCCCTGCGGGAGGCATTGGCTGGTTACCGGGGGAACCTTCCGCGACACGGCTGGACCGGATGGCGGATGCGACGCTGGCTGGAAGGCCTGTTGCGACCGGCGATTGTGCCACCGAATCAAGGGGTATTCAGGGAAAACCCCATGCGGCCGACCCGGGCATGGACGCCCGGCCGGCCGCCGGCGGGACTCACTCGCTCATGAGATCGCGGATCTGCTGCAAGGCCGCCGGATCCTCGATCGTCGTGAGGTCGCCGGGGTTGCGGCCTTCGCACACGGCCTGGATCGCCCGCCGCAGCAGCTTGCCGCTGCGGGTCTTGGGCAGCACGCTGACGAAGCGGACGCGCGCCGGCCGGGCGACGGCGCCGAGCTGCTCGTCCACCACCTTCATGATCTCGCCTTCGAGTTTCAGCCGGCCGCGCTCCTCGATCAGGCCGGTGGCGTCCCTGGCCACGACGAAGGCCATGGCCACCTGGCCCTTGAGCTGGTCGGCCACGCCGACGACGGCCACCTCGGCCACGTTCGGATGGCTGGAAATGCTCTCCTCGATCTCGCGGGTGCCGAGCCGGTGGCCGGCCACGTTGATCACGTCGTCGGTGCGCCCGAGGATGAAGTAATAGCCGTCCTCGTCGCGGATCCCCCAGTCGAAGGTGCTGTACAGGGTCTTGCCGGGAATGGTCTTCCAGTAGGTGTCGACGTAGCGCGCGTCGTCGCCCCACACGGTCTGCATGAAGCCCGGCGGGGTCGGCCCTTCGATGACGACGACGCCTTTCTGGTTGGGCCGGGTCAGCTCCTCGCCGGTCGTCTCGTGCACCAGCTTGACGTCGTACCCGTACATCGGCAGCCCGGGGCTGCCGAACTTGCTGCGCTGCTGCTCGACCCCGTTGGCCAGCGCCAGGATCGGCCAGCCGCTCTCGGTCTGCCAGTAGTTGTCGACGATCGGCACGCCCAGCCCCTCGCTGATCCAGCGCGCCGTCGGCTCGTCCAGCGGCTCGCCGGCCAGGAACAGTGCCTTCAGGCTCGACAGGTCGTACTTCCGCAGGAACGCCGGATCCTGCTTCTTGAGCACGCGCACGGCCGTCGGCGCGCTGAACATCGCCGTCACCTTGTATTTCTCGACCAGGCTCCACCAGATCCCGGCGTCGGGCCGGATCGGCAGGCCCTCGTACATGACGGTGCCCATGCCCGCCAGCAGCGGGCCGTAGATGATGTAGCTGTGTCCGACCACCCAGCCGATGTCGCTGGTGGAAAAGTAGGTTTCGCCCGGCGCTCCCAGGAAGATGTGCTTCATGCTCGCGGCGAGCGCGACGGCATACCCGCCGACGTCGCGCTGCACGCCCTTGGGCTGGCCGGTCGTGCCGCTGGTGTAGATGGTGTAGCTGATGTCCGTGGACTGCAGCCATTCGCACTCGACCTGCGCATCGTGATGGCGCTGCATCGCCGCGGCCCAGTCGTGGTCGCGGCCGGCCACCTTCGCCATCGGCGCCAACCCGCGGTCCACCAGCAGCACCGATTGCGGCTTGTGGCTCGAGAGGCGAATCGCCTCGTCCAGCAGCGGCTTGTACGCCACGACCTTGCCGCCGCGCGAGCCGGCGTCGGCGCTGACGATCACCTTGGGCGTCGCGTCCTCGATGCGCGACGCCAGCGACACCGAGGCGAAGCCGCCGAAGACGACGGAGTGGATGGCGCCGATGCGGGCGCAGGCCAGCATCGCGAACGCCGCTTCCGCGATCATCGGCATGTAGATCAGGACCCGGTCGCCTTTGCCGACCCCCATGCTCTTCAGGGTGGCGGCGGTGCGCTGGACCTCGCGGTGCAGTTCGCGGAAGCTGTAGCTGCGCTCCTGGCCGGTCTCGGTGGAGACGTAGATCAGCGCCGGCTGGTCCGGCCGGTCGCGCAGGTGCCGGTCGACGGCGTTGTGGCACAGGTTGGTGGTGCCGCCGACGAACCAGCGCGCAAAGGGCGGGCGCGAGTCATCGCAGATGGTGCCGGGTTGCTGCCGCCACTCGATCAGCTCGGCCTGCTCGGCCCAGAAGCGCTCCCGGTCCTGCAGCGACCGGCGATGGAACTCGGCGTAACGGCTCATGTTGTCTCCTTCGGGTCTGTAGCTCTTCCGGGCCCATTGTGGCCAGCGTGCTTGCCCGAACCTGACACCGCGGGCCGCGCGCCGGGCGGCCCCATGGCGGACGGCCCTGCCTCATTTGATCAGGGCCTGCACCTCCTTGAACATGGGGTGTTCCGCAGTACGCAGCCACTCGAAGGCGACCATTTCCGTGGTGATCAGTTCGGCGCCGGCGGCGGCCAGCCGGTCATAGGCCGCATCACGGTTGCGCTCGGTGCGCGAGCTGCAGGCGTCCGTGACCACCCACACGTCGAACTCCTCCTCGACCAGGTCCAGCGCCGTCTGCAGCAGGCATACATGCGCCTCGCAGCCGGCCACCACGATGGTGCCGCGCTCCGGCGCGGGCGGCTTCTGCAGGTGCCTGGGCAGGCTGCGCGCATTGCCGCCCTGCCTCGAGGCCGGTCGCAGCAGCTGGACCAGGCCATCGCCGCAGGCGCTGAAGTGCATCTTGTCCAGCGTCTGGCGGCACAGCGCCTTCAACGCGGCGGGGTTTTCCCCGAGGCGCGCCGGGTTCTGCTCCGTGCCCCAGGCGGGCACCTCGAACAATTGCGCCAGCTGCGCCAGGCGCATGGCGTTGCGCAGGGTCGTTTCGGACTCGTGGATGGCCGGCATCAGCCGCGCCTGGTAGTCCACCAGCACCAGTTGGCATTCCTCAGCATCCAGCAACATCGGTTCTCGCTCCGGTCACGGCGGTGCGCGCAACGAGCGCCGCCAGGTAATGATTGAACAGGTCGGTCGCGTCCTGCCTGAACATGCGGATGCGCCCGGTGTGCTGCAGCAGCAGCAGTCCGACGCCGTGCGCGAACAGCGCCGTATTTTCGCGCTGCGCGCTGTCGGCATCCAGGCCCATCGCCCGCAGGGCTTGCTCGCCGGGCGCCAGCGCCTCGTACAGGCGGGCGTTCAGCCGCTGGTTCAGCTCCGAGGTGAGCCTGCGCGGGGCCAGCCCGTGCACCAGGTAGAACCCCAGGTCCAGCTCGCGCGGATTTGCCGCGTAGAAGCCGAACCAGCCGGCGGCACTGGCCTGCAGCGACGACGCGGCGCTGCCGCCTGCCGGCGTCGCGTCGCGCACCGCCTGGTTCAGCCGGTCCAGCGATTCGGCCAGCAGCGCGCCGTAGATCGCCTCCTTGCTGTCGAAATACGAATAGATCGCCCCCGCCGTGTAGCCGGCCCGACGCGCGATTTCGCGCACGCTGGCCCCCTCGAGGCCATGCTCGAGGAAGACGGCGCGGGCGGCGTCGAGCACCAGGGTGCGCCGCGCCTCGCTGAGCGCCTGCTGGCGCAGCTGTCTGGCTTCCATCGTCCGCACTATAGCGGGCGGCGGTTTCGTCTGAACATCGACAGGAATTTTGAACATCGTTCAAAATAGTCGAAGGCCCATGCTGCGACATGGGGTGCAGCGCCCCGGGGCAGCCGGTGATGGTCGAGTTGGCGAAGTCGCGGCGCTGACCCCGCAGCCGGGCCGCCTTAAGGAACATTCTGAAGGGCGGCGACGCCATGACGTTACACTGCAATGTCGAGTTGCCGAACCCCTGCCGTGTCACGCCCGCCCGAACCCTCCACGATCAGCCTGCTGTGCGTGGAAGACAACCCGGACGACGTCGAGCTCATGGGCATTGCCCTGGAGCAGGCGGACCCGCAGCGCGTGTACATGTTGCACCGGGTCGACGAGGCCGGCGCCTTTGTCGCGGCGCTCGACGAGCGCGAGTTCGACGCCATCCTGTGCGACTTCAACCTGCCCCGCTTTTCTCCCTATGCCGCGCTGCAGATCCTGATCGGGCGGCGCTGCGGCACCCCGCTGGTGGTCGTCACCCGCGCCATCGGCGAGGAAGCAGCCGTCCACGTGCTGCGCTGCGGCGCTGCGGCGCCAAGGATTACGTCACCAAGGACAAGCTGGGCACCCTGCCGCAAGTGATCGAGCGGGTGATGACCGAGCGCACGCGCCTGCGGGAGCAGGAGCGGCTCACCCGTGAACTGCAGGAAGCCTACCGCCGCCTGAAGAAGCTGTCGGCGCGGCTGGTGGTCGCGCAGGAGCGAGAACGCTCCCTGATCTCGCGCGAACTGCACGACGAGCTCGGCCAGACCCTGACCGGGATGGTGATCCACCTGCACGCCGCCAGCCGCGCGCCCGACGAGGGCGAGGCGGTGCGCCACCGCGAAACCGCGATCGACATGGCGCAGACCGCCGTCAGGCAGGTGCGTACGCTGTCGTTCTCGCTGCGGCCGGCCCAGCTCGACCTGCTGGGGCTGGTGACGGCCACCCAGTCGGCGGCGCACCGGATCACGGATGCCGCCGGCGTCGCCTGCCGCTTCAGCTCGCGCGGGCAGGAGCCCAAGGTCCTGGGCGAAACCGCCTCGGTCGCCCTGCGGCTGGTGCAGGAAGCCCTCAACAACGTCGTGCGGCATTCCAATGCCGCGACCGTGCACGTGCGGCTGCGCTTCCTGCCGCTGGACCGGATCGGGGTGCTGGTGCTCGACGACGGCGTCGGTTTCGACAAGGCCGAGTTGCTCGGCGGCGCCCCGAGCGAGCGCAACGTCGGCTTGTACGGCATGATCGAGCGCACGGAGCTGGCCGGCGGCCGCCTGCACATTCGCACCCAGCCTGGGCGCGGTGTCGCCGTCCGGGCCGTGCTTTGAACACCTGAAGGTAGCCCCTGAATGAAGATGAGCCCTCCCCCGCGGCACGTGCGCGTGGTCCTGGCCGATGACCACGAGCTGGTGCGATCGGGCATCAAGGCCCTCCTGTCCATGGTGGACGGCGTGGACGTGGTCGCCGAAGCCAGCGACGGCAGCGAACTGATCACGCTGGTGGAAAGCCTCAAGCCCGACATGGTGATGACGGACATCTCGATGCCCGGCATGGACGGCATCACCGCGATCTCCGAAATCCACAAGCGCCAGCCCGAGGTGCGGCTGCTCGTGCTCTCGATGTACGACACCGTGGACTTCGTCAAGCGCGCGGTGGCCAACGGCGCCTGCGGCTACCTGATGAAGGACGCGCCCCCGTTCGAGCTGGAACAGGCGGTGCGCAGCGTGATGGCGACCGGCAGCTATTACAGCCCGATGATCGCGCAGCGGCTGCTGCAGCCTTCGGAGCCGACGGCCGACGACGAGCTGACGCAGCGGCAGGTCGAGATCCTCAAGCTGATCGCGCAAGGACGCGCGTCGAAGGAGATCGCCTTCGAGCTCGGCCTGAGCCCGAAGACCGTGGACGTGCACCGTGCGCGGATCATGGACCGCCTGCAGCTGAACGACATCGCGAGCCTGACGCTCTACGCCGTACGCAAGGGGCTGGTCAAACCCTGATGGCGCCGGGTCACGGCACCACGCGCACCAGCTTGCCTTGCGGGCTGTCGGTGAGCAGGTACAGCAGGCCGTCCGGCCCCTGGCGCACGTCGCGCACCCGGCCGACCCCGGCCAGCAGCTTGTGTTCGCGCGCCACGCGCCCGTCGGCGAGTTCCAGCCGCGCGAGATAGCCGAACTTCAGCGAGCCGACGAACAGATTGCCTTTCATCGAGGCGCCGTAACGGTCGCTGGTGAGGAACGCCATGCCCGACGGCGCGATCGACGGCACCCAGAAGTGCAGCGGCGCCTCCATGCCGGGCGCCTCGGTCAGGCCGGCGCCGATCTTGCCGCCGCCGTAGTTCTCGCCGAACGTCGCCACCGGCCAGCCGTAGTTGCGTCCGGCCTGCGGCAGGTTGATCTCGTCGCCGCCCTGCGGCCCGTGCTCGTGCATCCACAGCCTGCCGTCGGGCCCCAGCGTGGCGCCCTGGGAGTTGCGATGGCCGTAGCTCCAGATTTCACCGAGGGCGCCGGCACGGCCGGCGAACGGATTGCCGGGCGCGGGCGCGCCCTCCTTGGTCAGGCGCACGACCTTGCCGTGGTGGGTGTGGAGCGTCTGCGCGTCCTGCATGCGCTGGAAGCGCTCGCCCAGCGTCAGGTACAGCAGGCCGTCCGGCGTCTCCACGATGCGGCACCCGAAGTGCAGGCTGCTCGCCACCTTCGGCTGCTGGCTGAAGATGACGCGCACGTCCTGGAGCAGCGACTCGTCGGCGGCGAGCCGCGCCCGCGCCAGCGCCGTGCTGTTGCCGCCCGTGCCCGGTTCGGAAAAGCAGAAGAACAACTGGCGGTTGCGCGCGAAATCGGCGTCGAGGACCACGTCGAGCAGCCCGCCCTGCCCAGCCGCCGCCACCTTGGGCACACCGGCCAGCGGCGGGCCGATCGTGCCGTCGGGCCGGACGACCCGCATGCGGCCGGGCCGCTCCGTCACCAGGAACCGCCCCTGCGGCAGGAACGCCAGCGCCCACGGGTGCTCCAGGCCCTGCGCCACCGTGTGCGGGCGCAAGGCCTGCGCCCCCGCGCCCGGGCCGGCGAGGGCCAGCACCGCTGCGGCAGCGAGGCCGGCGAGTGACGAGCGCAGCAGATTCATCGGAGCAACTCCCGTGAAACCAGCCGCCATTGTTCCCGCAGCGGCGCCATCGTGCCTGGCTTTGCTCCTTGTCATTCAAAATCAACGGCTTGCGTGAACTGCCGGCTTGCGCCGCCGAGCTGGCGCGGGTATCCTCGCGCGGCAATGAATCGATGGCTCTGCATTTTGCTGCTCGCGGGCTGCGCCGCCGTCCAGGCCGCGCCGCAGCCCGCGGCGGAAGACGACCTGGAGCATTTCCTGGCCGAGAACCGCTTGGTGGCGAAGCTGGGCCAGATGAGCCACACCGTCACCGATCGCGCTGCCAACCTCGTGGTCACGGCCATGGGCTTCCTGGGCGTGCCTTACCGGCGCGGCGGCACCTCCAGCGAAACCGGATTCGACTGCAGCGGCTTCGTCCAGTCCATGTACCAGAACACCGTCGGCATGGTCCTGCCACGCCGCGCCAACGAGCAGGCCGCCGCCACGGAGTCGATCGACAAGAAGGACCTGCAGCCCGGCGACCTGGTGTTCTTCAACACGCTGAGGCGCGCGTTCAGCCACGTCGGCATCTACGTCGGCGACGGCAAGTTCATCCATTCGCCCAAGCCCGGCGCCCAGGTGCGGGTCGAGGACATGGGCGTTTCGTACTGGAAGCGCCGCTTCAACGGCGCGCGCCGCGTGCTCGCCGGCGAGCCGGCCGAGCCGCAGCGGGCCCAGCCCTGAGCCCACGGTCCGGCGCCGCGCCGGACTGCCTTCTCGCGCGGCTGGATCCGGTCAGCGCCTGCGCTGCGGCGGCAGGTCGGTGCAGGTGCCGTGCGCCGCTTCCGCGGCCAGGCCGATGCTCTCGCCCAGGGTCGGATGCGGATGGATCGTCTTGCCGATGTCCACCTCGTCGGCGCCCATCTCGATCGCCAGTGCCACCTCGCCGATCATGTCGCCCGCGTGCGTGCCGACGATGCCGCCGCCGACGATGCGGTGCGACTGCGCGTCGAACAGCAGCTTGGTGAAGCCTTCGTCGCGGTTGTTCGCGATGGCGCGCCCGGAAGCCGTCCAGGGGAAATGCCCCTTCGTCACGGCAATGCCCTGGGCCTTGGCCTGGTCCTCGGTCAGCCCCACCCAGGCGATCTCGGGGTCGGTGTAGGCAACGCTCGGAATGACGCGGGCGTCGAAGGCGCCCTTTTCGCCGGCCGCCGCCCCGGCGGCCACATGGGCCTCGTGCACCGCCTTGTGCGCCAGCATCGGCTGGCCCACGATGTCGCCGATCGCGAAGATGTGCGGCACGTTGGTGCGCATCTGGGTGTCGACCGGAATGAAACCGCGGTCGTTCACCGCGACGCCGGCCTTGTCGGCGCCGATCAGCTTGCCGTTGGGCGCGCGGCCCACGGCCTGCAGCACCAGGTCGTACAGCTGCGGCTCCCTGGGCGCCTGTTCGCCTTCGAAGCGCACCAGGATGCCGTCCCGGGTGGCCTCGGCGCCGACCGTCTTCGTCTTCAGCATGACGTTGTCGAACCGCGGCGCGTTCATCTTCTGCCACACGCGCACCAGGTCGCGGTCGGCGCCCGGCATCAGGCCGTCGAGCATCTCCACGACGTCCAGGCGCGCGCCCAGCGTGGAGTACACGGTGCCCATCTCCAGCCCGATGATGCCGCCGCCCAGGATCAGCATGCGCCTGGGCACCGAGGCCAGGTCGAGCGCGCCGGTCGAATCGACGACGCGCGGATCCTGGGGCATGAACGGCAATTGCACCGCGCGCGATCCGGCGGCGATGACGCACTGCCTGAAGCGGATGGTCCGCTTCGCGCCGGTCCTCTCCTGCCCGGCGCCGCCGGTTTCCTCCACCTGCAGATGATGCGGATCCAGGAACGAGCCGGTGCCGCGCACCACGTTCACCTTGCGCATCTTCGCCATCGCGGCCAGGCCGCCGGTGAGCTTGCCCACCACTTTCGCCTTGTGCGCGCGCAGCTTGTCGAGGTCGACGGTGGGTTTGCCGAAGCTCACCCCCAGCGCCTCGAAGTGGCTGACCTCGTCCATCACGGCCGCGACGTGCAGCAGCGCCTTGGAAGGAATGCAACCGACGTTGAGGCAGACGCCGCCCAGGGCGGCGTAGCGCTCGACCAGCACCACGCTCATGCCCAGGTCGGCCGCGCGGAACGCGGCCGAATAGCCGCCCGGCCCGGCGCCCAGCACCAGCATGTCGCATTCGATGTCGGCGCCGCCCGCGTACGAGGCCGCCGCTGCGGCGGGGGATGTATCCTCCCGCACCTTGGAGGGGGAGGGTGGGGGTGGAGGGGAGCCCATTGCGCCCGCAGGAGCTGTGCTCGCGGCGGGTTCGACCAGCGCGAGCACGGATCCCTCGGCTACCCTGTCCCCGATCCTGACCCTCAATTCCTTGACCACCCCCGCATGGCTCGACGGGATCTCCATCGACGCCTTGTCGCTCTCCACGGTCACCAGCGACTGCTCCACCGCGACCGTGTCGCCCGGCTTCACGAGCAGTTCGATGACGGCCACATCCTTGAACTCCCCGATGTCGGGGACCTTGACTTCCACGGTGGCCGTCATTTGGCCTCTTTCATCTTGAGGGTGAACACGTCGGCCGGCGCGGCCGAATTGCGGTCGAACTCGCAGCCGGCGGCGATGCCGGCTTCGGCCACCTCGCGCGCGGTCTTGGCCTTGGGGTAGCTCGCGTACATGGCGCCCAGCGCGAAGCTGCGGCCCGAGCCGATGCCCCAGAACTCCTTGAACTCGAACACCTCGCGGTAGCTGTACAGGCCGTAGATGCCGGTGGAATTCGCGATCACCACGCTGAACTGGCTCGACTCGTAGGGGTCGCTGTCCTCTTCCTTGGTCTGCAGGAAGAAGTTGTCCTTGAGGTACGGATGCAGCTTGGTGAAGGTGTCGAACACCTCGTCCTTGTTGCCGAGCTTGAGCAGCTCGCGCGGCATCGAGCCGATCGCCTTGCGCAGCACCGGAAAGTGCGCCACGGTCCCCGCCATGCCGACGTAGCTCGGGCCGGCGTCGGTGTCCACCTTGAAGATCTTGGTGTTGTCTTCATACCGGTTCGCGAGCCGCGTGTCCCCGAAAGTCACGAGGGTGTCGGCCGCGATCGCGATCTGCCCTGCCTTCTTTACCACCACAACAGTTGTCATATTCTTCTGAGTGCTCCGCGTGCGCGTTCCTGCCGGGTTTCGGCGCTCAAAGCATCGTGCGCCGGAAATCCTTCAATATAGCGCCGAGGAAGGCATTGAAACGAGCGGCGGACGCGCCATCGATCACCCGATGGTCCCAGGACAGCGACAGCGGGAGCATGAGCCGCGGCTGGAACTGCTTGCCGTCCCACACCGGTTCGGTCTGGCTGCGGCAGACCCCGAGGATCGCGACCTCGGGCGCATTGATGATCGGCGTGAAGTAGCGCCCGCCGATGCCGCCGAGCGAGGAGATGGTGAAGGTGGCGCCCGTCATGTCGGCCGGGCCGAGCTTGCCCGAGCGGGCCTTGGCGGAGAGGTCAGCCAGTTCCTGGCTGATCTGCAGGATGCCCTTGCGGTCGGCATCCTTGAGCACCGGCACCATCAACCCGTTGGGCGTGTCGGCGGCGAAACCGATGTGCCAGTAGCGCTTGAGCACCAGCCGGTCGCCGTCGAGCGAGGCGTTGAAGTTCGGGAACTGCCTGAGCGCGGCCACGCAGGCCTTGATCAGGAAGGCCAGCATCGTGATCTTGATGCCCGCCTTCTCCTGTTCCTTGTTCAGCTGGACACGGAAGGCCTCCAGCTCGGTGATGTCCGCATCGTCATGGTTGGTAACGTGCGGGATCATCACCCAGTTGCGGTGCAGGTTGGCCGCCGCGATCTTGCGGATGCGGCCCAGGTCCGCGCGCTCGACCGGCCCGAACTTCTCGAAGTCCACCTGCGGCCAGGGCAACAGGCCGAGGGCCTCGCCCCCGCCCGGCGCCTTCGCGGCGCCGCCGGCCGCCTTGGTGGTGACGGCGCCTTGCATGACCGACTTGGTGAAGGCCTGCACGTCTTCCTGCGTGATGCGTCCCTTCGGGCCGCTTCCCTTCACTTCTCCCAGCGGCACGCCGAGCTCGCGTGCGAACCGGCGCACCGACGGCGACGCGTGCGGCAGCGGACCGGCGGGCGCACCGGGCTCGTGCGGCGGCAGCGCGGCCGTCGGCAACGTGCGTGCGACGGGACGGGAGGACTCGGGAGCGGCTTCGGCCAGGGCCGGCGCGGGAGCAGGAGCGACGACGGGCGCCGCGGCAGCCGGGACGCCGGCCGCGGCGCCTTCGAGCAGCGCGATCAGGTCGCCGACGTTCACCTTGTCGCCGAGCTTCACTTTCAGTTCGCGCACGGTGCCGGCCGCCGAGGACGGGATCTCCATCGAAGCCTTGTCCGACTCCACGGTGATCAGCGATTGCTCCTGGGCCACCTTGTCGCCGGGCTTGACCAGCAGCTCGATCACGGCGACGTCCTTGAAGTCGCCGATGTCGGGGACGCGGATTTCGACCGGGCCCGCGGCGGCGGCCCCGGGCGCGGCGGCGGCGGATGCGGCCGGTGCAGGCGCAGCCGGGGGCGGCGGTGGGGGTGGGGGGGAGCCCGTCGCCACCGCAGGTGTCGGCGGGGCCGTGCCGGCGGCGGCGTCAACCACCGCCAAAACGGACCCTTCGGACAGCTTGTCGCCCAGCTTGACCTTGAGCTCCTTGACGACGCCGCCGTGGCTCGACGGTATTTCCATCGACGCCTTGTCCGATTCCACGGTGACCAGCGACTGCTCCGCCTTGACGGTCTGGCCCGGCTGTACCAGCAGCTCGATCACCGCCACGTCCTTGAAGTCGCCGATGTCGGGGACCTTCACCTCGATCAATGCCATGTTTCTTCTTCTCCGGGGTGGGGCGTCAAGCGTACAGCGGATTGATCCGGTCGGCGTCGATGCCGTACCTGGCGATCGCCTCGGCCACCTTGGCCGCCGGCACCGTGCCCTGCTCGCTCAGCGCCTTCAGCGCGGCGACCACGATGTAGTGGCGGTTCACCTCGAAGTGCTTGCGCAGGCGGCTGCGGAAGTCGCTGCGCCCGAAGCCGTCGGTGCCCAGCACCTTGTAGCGCCGGCCCGCCGGGATGAAGGGGCGGATCTGCTCGGCATACGCCCTGATGTAGTCGGTCGAGGCGACCACCGGGCCGGCGTGGCCTTCGAGCTGCTGGGCCACGAACGGCACGCGCGGCGCCTGAGTCGGGTGCAGCAGGTTGTGGCGCTCGACGGCGTTGCCCTCGCGCGCCAGCTCGTTGAAGCTGGGGCAGCTCCAGACGTCGGCGGCGATGCCCCAGTCCTGCTCCAGCAGTTGCTGCGCCGCGATCGACTCGCGCAGGATGGTCCCGCTGCCAAGCAGCTGGACGCGCGTCTTCAGCTTGGGCCCTTCCTTGCACAGGTACATGCCCTTGATGATCTGCTCCTCGGTGCCCGGCTTCAGGCCCGGCATCGCGTAGTTCTCGTTGAGCAGCGTGACGTAGTAGAAGACGTTGTCCTGGCGCTCCACCATGCCCTTGAGGCCGTGATGCAGGATGACGCCGACCTCGTGCGCGAACGTGGGGTCGTAACTGATGCAGTTGGGGATGGTGCTGGCGAGCACGTGGCTGTGGCCGTCCTCGTGCTGAAGGCCCTCGCCGTTGAGCGTGGTACGCCCGGAGGTGCCGCCCAGGATGAAGCCGCGCGCCTGCATGTCGCCGGCCGCCCAGGCCAGGTCGCCGAACCGCTGGAAGCCGAACATCGAGTAGTAGATGTAGAACGGCACCATGATGCGGTTGCTGGTGCTGTACGACGTCGCCGCCGCGATCCAGCTGGCCATCCCGCCCGCCTCGTTGATGCCTTCCTGCAGGATCTGGCCCTGCTGGTCTTCCTTGTAGTACGAGACCTGGTCGCGGTCCTGCGGCGTGTACTTCTGCCCTTCCGGGTTGTAGATGCCGATCTGGCGGAACAGGCCTTCCATGCCGAAGGTGCGTGCCTCGTCGACCAGGATCGGCACCGCGCGCTGGCCCAGCGCCTTGTCGCGCAACAGCGTCGACAGGAAGCGCACATAGGCCTGCGTCGTGCTGATCTCGCGGCCCTCGGCGGTGGGATCGAGCACGGCCTTGAACGCCTCCAGCGGCGGCACCGCGAGCTGCTCGTCGGCGCGGGTGCGCCGCTGCGGGAGGTAGCCGCCCAGCGTCTTGCGGCGCTCGTGCAGGTACTTCATCTCGGGCGTGTGCTCCTCGGGCCGGTAGAACGGCACCTCGGCCAGCTTCTCGTCCGGGATCGGAATGTTGAAGCGGTCGCGGAACGTGCGGATGTCCTCGTCGCTCATCTTCTTGGCCTGGTGGGCGATGTTCTTGCCCTCGCCGGCCCGTCCCATGCCGAAGCCCTTCACCGTCTTGACCAGCAGCACCGTGGGCTGGCCCCTGGTGTTGACGGCGCGGTGGTAGGCCGCGTAGACCTTCTGCGGGTCGTGGCCGCCGCGCTGCAGGCGCCAGATGTCCTCGTCGCTCATGTTGGCGACCATTTCCAGCGTCTTCGGATGGCGGCCGAAGAAGTTCTTGCGCACGTAGGCACCGTCGTTGGCCTTCATCGCCTGGTAGTCGCCGTCCAGCGTCTGCATCATGATCTGGCGCAGGATGCCGTCCTTGTCGCGGGCCAGCAGCGGATCCCAGTAACTGCCCCAGATCAGCTTGATGACGTTCCAGCCGGCGCCGCGGAACGTGCCCTCCAGCTCCTGGATGATCTTGCCGTTGCCTCGCACCGGACCGTCCAGCCGCTGCAGGTTGCAGTTCACGACGAAGATGAGGTTGTCCAGCTTCTCGCGCGCCGCGACGCCGATGGCGCCGAGGCTCTCGACCTCGTCCATCTCGCCGTCGCCGCAGAACACCCACACCTTGCGGTTTTCCGTGTTGGCGATGCCGCGCGCATGCAGGTACTTCAGGAACCGCGCCTGGTAGATCGCCATCAGCGGGCCCAGCCCCATCGACACGGTGGGGAACTGCCAGAACTCCGGCATCAGTTTCGGATGCGGATAGCTCGACAGGCCCTTGCCGCCGACCTCCTGGCGGAAGTTCACCAGCTGGTCCTCGGTCAGGCGCCCTTCCATGAAGGCCCGCGCATAGATGCCGGGTGCGCTGTGGCCCTGGATGTACAGGCAGTCGCCGCCGTGGTTCTCGCTCTCGGCATGCCAGAAGTGGTTGAAGCCGGCGCCGAACATCGTCGCCACCGACGCGAAGGAACTGATGTGGCCACCGAGGTCGCCGCCGTCCTCGGGGTGCAGGCGGTTGGCCTTGACCACCATCGCCATGGCGTTCCATCGCATGTAGGCACGCAGGCGTTCCTCGATCTCCAGGTTGCCGGGGCAGCGCTCCTCGTCGTCGGCGTCGATGGTGTTGACGTACGCCGTCGTGGCCGAGAACGGCATGTCGATGCCGTGCTGGCGCGCCTGATCCAGCAGCTGCTCCAGCAGGAAGTGGCCGCGCTCGCGCCCTTCCGATTCGATGACGGCGGCCAGGGCGTCGATCCATTCGCGCGTTTCCTGCGCGTCCGCGTCGTTGGCGGCGGGGGCGAAGAGGTTATCGGGCTGTGCTGACATGGGAAACCTGTCTCCTGAGTGTCGCTAATTTAGTACGGACAAGGCCGCGAGCGCGGGAGTGTCGCATAGATTGCTTCATTTTCAAATAGTGCTTTTCCATTTCACATTATGGTTTCGACGCGGTCGGCTGAACGGATCGACCGCCCCGCGGTCGAACAGTCGATGCCGCCCGGCCCAGCCCATCCGCGCGGTGCCTGCCCCTACACTTGGAGCTTCATGCAAGACACTGTTTCCGTCCACGAGCTGCAGCACGAGGCCGGCGCGAGCGCGGACGGCTGGCGCGGCTGGTGGCGGCGCCAGACCCCGGGCCGCCAGGACCGCTTTGCCATGCTCGCGCCGGTGGCTGCGGTGCTCCTGTTCCTGGCGGCCATCGTCTCGGCATTCTGGTACCTGCGCCTGGAAGAAATGGACCGCGAGCACGAAGCCGTGCGGCGCGACGTCGAATACGCGCAGCAGCGGGTGCGCCTGCGCCTGCTGGAGCGGCAGGAGCAACTGATGCGCGTCGCCCGCGACATCTCCAACCAGGAGATGGACCGCGACGAGTTCGTGAGCCGCGCCGAGGCGATGGTGATCCAGTACCCCGAGCTGCAGGCCGTGGCCTGGATCGACGAGCGCCGCCGCATCCGGGCCAGTTACGCGGCGCCCAGCGTCGCCGGCAGCCAGTTGCGCCCCGCCGGCGGCGTGCTGCGACCGGGCGAGACCGAGAACATCTACAGCCTGGCGCGCGACCTGCAGCAGCCGGTGTATTCGCAGCCGGTCGCCGGCAGCGACAGCAGCGGCCTGCTGCAGCTGCACATCCCGCTTTCCAGCCAGCAAGGCAAGTTCGCCGGCGTGATCCTGGGCGAGTACTCCATCGACGGCCTCCTGCGCTATGCCGTTCCCGCCGAGGTGTCGGCCAAGTACGCGGTGGCCCTGCTCGATGGCAAGAACCGGATCATCGCGGGCAGTTCGGTCCCGCCGCGCAAGGGCCCGAGCCAGTTGCTGCCATGGGCCGCGCAGCCGAACGAATACGAGGTGCCGGTGTCGCCGGTCGGCAACGGCCTGATCATCCGCGCACAGGCCTACCGCACCTCGCTCGGCGTGATCGGCAGCGGTCTGTTCTGGCTGGTGGGCGCGCTGAGCGCGATGACCGCATGGATGCTGATCGGCAACTGGCGCCACACCCGTCGCCGCATGCAGGCCCAGCGTGCGCTGGTCGCGGAAACCAATTTCCGGCGGGCGATGGAGAACTCCATGCTCACCGGCATGCGGGCCCTGGACATGCAGGGCCGCATCACCTACGTCAATGCCGCCTTCTGCCAGATGACCGGCTGGGCCGAGGCCGAACTGGTGGGCCGCACGCCGCCCTTCCCCTACTGGCCCGACGAGGACCGCGAGCAGCTGATGGCGCGCCTTGACGACGAGCTGCACGGGCGTACCGTGGCCGGCGGCTTCCAGGTGCGCGTCAAGCGCAAGGAAGGCAGCCTGTTCGACGCCCGGCTCTACCTCTCGCCGCTGATCGACGCCAAGGGACGGCAGACCGGATGGATGACGTCCATGACCGACATCACCGAGCCGAACCGGATCCGCGAGCAGCTTTCGGCATCGTACGAGCGCTTCACGACGGTGCTGGAGGCGCTGGACGCGTCGGTGTCGGTGGCGCCGCTGGGCAGCGAGGAACTGCTGTTCGCGAACAAGCTGTACCGCCTGTGGTTCGGCGTGCAGACCGGAGGGCACCTGCAGATGGTGGCCCAGGCGGGTGTGCCCGACCAGCCGCGCTCGGACGAGTCGCTCGACGTGGTCGATTCCTTCGTCGGGCTGCCGACCGGCACGCTCACCGCCGCGCGCTCGGAGAACGCCGAGATCTTCGTCCCCGAGCTGGGCAAGTGGCTGGAAGTGCGCTCACGCTACCTGAACTGGGTGGACGGGCGCCTCGCGCAGATGGTGATCGCCACCGACATCACGCCGCGGCGCCACGCCGAGGAGCAGTCGGCGGCGCAGGCCGAGCGGGCCCAGTCGGCGAGCCGCCTGATCACCATGGGCGAGATGGCGTCGTCGGTGGCCCACGAACTGAACCAGCCGCTCACCGCCATCAACAACTACTGCAACGGCCTGGTCACTCGCATCCGCAAGCAGCAGATCAAGGAAGAGGACCTGCTCGCGGCGCTGGAGAAGACCGCGCGCCAGGCGCAGCGGGCCGGCCAGATCATCCAGCGGATCCGCTCGTTCGTGAAGCGCAGCGAACCGAACCGCACGCTGTCGGACGTGACGCTGATCGTGTCCGAGGCCGTCGAACTGGCGGAGATCGAACTGCGCCGGCGCAATGTGCGGCTGTCGCACTATGTCGCCGCGCGACTGCCCAGGTTGATGGTCGATCCGATCCTGATCGAGCAGGTCCTGGTGAACCTGCTGCGCAACGCCGCCGAATCGATCGAGCACGCGCGGCGCCCCGCGTCGCGGCGCAGCGTCGAGCTGCGGGTGATCCCGAAGGACGTCGACGGCCTGCAGGTGATCGAGTTCTCCGTCCTCGACTCGGGCCAGGGCCTCGCGCCCGAAGTGATGGAGCGGCTGTACGAAGCCTTCTTTTCGACCAAGCCCGAAGGCATGGGCATCGGCCTGAACCTGTGTCGCAGCATCGTGGAGTCGCACCAGGGACGGATGCAGGCGGAGAACATCTACAATGGAACGGACGTCGCCGGCTGCCGTTTCTCCTTCTGGATTCCCCTGGCCGGCACGCCTGACACCATCGAAAACAAGGATGCCGGAGTAGCGGCGTGACCCTGGACACGGGGCCGCGGCCGAAGGGGCCGGTGCGTAGCTCGGAGATTGCCGAATGAGTTTGATTCCGAAGAAGGGTACCGTGTACGTCGTCGACGACGACGAGGCCGTGCGCGACTCCCTGCAATGGCTGCTCGAAGGCAAGGACTACCGCGTGCGCTGCTTCGATTCCGCCGAATCCTTCCTCTCCCGCTACGACCCGCGCGAGATCGCGTGCCTGATCGTCGACATCCGCATGGCCGGCATGACCGGACTGGAACTGCAGGATCGCCTCCTGGAGCGCAAGTCGCCGCTGCCGATCGTGTTCATCACCGGCCATGGCGACGTCCCGATGGCGGTGAACACGATGAAGAAGGGCGCGATGGACTTCATCCAGAAGCCCTTCAAGGAAGACGAGCTGGTGAGCCTCGTCGAGCGCATGCTGGAACACGCCAAGGGCGCGTTCGCCGAGTACCAGAGCGCCGCCAGCCGCGACGCGCTGCTGTCCAAGCTCACGTCGCGCGAGGCGCAGGTGCTGGAGCGGATCGTCGCCGGGCGCCTGAACAAGCAGATCGCCGACGACCTGGGCATCAGCATCAAGACGGTGGAGGCGCATCGCGCCAACATCATGGAAAAGCTCAACGCCAACACGGTGGCCGACCTGCTGAAGATCGCCCTCGGCCAGAACGCGCCCAAGACCTGAATACCCGAAAACCTGAATACCGGACGCAGAAGGCGCAAAGGGTACGCAGAAGGCGCAAAAGGGAAAGCACCTTTCAAAGGATGTTCTTTGGCGTCCTCTGCGTATCCTTCGCGCCCTCTGCGTCCGGCTGTTGAATTGTTTCCCATGACTGCCCACCTCATCGACGGCAACGCCCTTGCCAAGTCCATCCGCGCCCAGGTGGCGCAACGCGCGCAGGCGCTCACGGCCAGGGGCGTGACGCCCGGCCTGGCGGTGATCCTGGTCGGCGAGGATCCGGCCAGCCAGGTGTACGTGAAGCACAAGGTGACCGACAGCCGGGAGGCGGGCCTGCACTCGGTGCTGGAGCGGCATCCGGCCGACATGGCCGAGGCCGCGCTGCTCGATCGCATCCGCGCGCTCAACGCCGACCCGGCGATCCACGGCATCCTGGTGCAACTGCCGCTGCCGAAGCACATGAACGCCGCCAAGGTGATCGAGACGATCTCGCCGGCCAAGGACGTCGATGGCTTCCACGTGGCCAGCGCCGGCGCGCTGATGATCGGCCAGCCGGGGTTCGTGCCGTGCACCCCGTACGGCTGCATGAAGATGCTTGAATCCATCGGCTACGACCTGCGCGGCAAGAATGCGGTCGTGATCGGGCGCAGCAACATCGTCGGCAAGCCGATGGCCATGCTGCTGCTGCAGAAGAACGCCACGGTGACGGTGTGCCACAGCGCGACGAAGGACCTGGCCGCCCACACCCGGCAGGCCGACGTCGTGGTCGCCGCCGTCGGCAAGCGCAACGTGCTGACGGCGGACATGGTCAAGCCGGGCGCGGTGGTGATCGACGTCGGCATGAATCGCAACGACGAAGGCAAGCTCTGCGGCGACGTCGACTTCGCCGGGGTGCGCGAGGTCGCCGGCTGGATCACGCCGGTGCCCGGCGGCGTCGGCCCGATGACCCGCGCGATGCTGCTGGTCAATACGATGGAAGCCGCCGAGCGGGCGGCGGGCTAGCGAGCGGTTCAAGACCAACAGCCGGACGCAGAGGGCGCAGAGGATACGCAGAAGCCGCAAAAGAAATCCAAAGACTGAATTTGGTTATTTCTGCGTCCTCTGCGAGTTTTTGCGCCCTCTGCGTTCGGGTGTTGGGTTTTCCGCCGCCGCGCCATTGAATCGGCGCAGGCTGACGCAAAATCCGCGGGATGACCAGCAGCAATCCCCTCCTCGACTTCACCGATCTTCCCCGTTTCGACGAGGTGCGCCCCGAGCACGTGGCGCCGGCCGTCGACGCGCTGCTCGCAGACGCGGACCGGGCGCTGGCCACCGCCACCGAAGCCGCCTTTCCCAGCCGCTGGGACGACATCGCGAAAGTGCTCGAAACGGCCACCGAGCGGCTCGGACGGGCCTGGGGCGTGGTGAGCCACCTCAACGGCGTGGCCGACACGCCCGAACTGCGCGCCGCGTACAACGCCGTGCTGCCCAGGGTCACCGACTTCTGGACCCGGCTCGGCTCGGACGAACGGCTCTATGCGAAGTACAAGGCGATCGACCCGGCCACGCTCAATCCCGAGCAGCGCCAGGCGCACAAGAACGCGATCCGCAATTTCGTGCTCGGCGGGGCGGAACTGACCGGCGCGGCCAAGGAACGGTTTGCCGCGATCCAGGAGCGACAGGCGGAGCTGAGCCAGAAGTTCAGCGAGAACGCGCTCGACGCGACCGACGCGTTCGCCTATTACGCGGGCGCCGACGAACTCGGCGGCATGCCGGAGGACGTGGTGCACGCGGCCAGGGCCGCCGCACAGGCCGACGGCAAGGACGGATTCAAGCTCACGCTCAAGATGCCGAGCTATCTGTCGGTGATGCAGTTCGCGCACAGCAGCGCCCTGCGCGAACGCATCTACCGGGCGTACGTGACCCGCGCCAGCGACCAGGGCGACCCGAAGTTCGACAACAGCGCGCTGATGCGCGAGATCCTGGCCTTGCGCCAGGAAGAGGCGCGCCTGCTGGGGTACCGGAACTTCGGCGAGGTGTCCGTCGTGCCGAAGATGGCGCAGTCGCCGCAGGAGGTGATCGGCTTCCTGCGCGACCTCGCGCGGCGCGCGAGGCCGCATGCGCAGCAGGACGTGTCCGACATGCGTGACTTCGCCGCCGCCCGCCTGGGCCTTGCCGACCCGCAGGCCTGGGACTGGTCGTACATCGGCGAGAAGCTCAAGGAGGAGCGGTATGCCTTCAGCGAGCAGGAGGTCAAGCAATACTTCACGGCGCCGAACGTGCTGGCCGGCCTGTTCAAGATCGTCGAGACGCTATTCGAGGTGAGCATCAGCCGCGACGCCGCGCCGGCCTGGAATCCGATGGTGGAGTTCTACCGCATCGAGCGCGACGGCCAGCTGGTCGGCCAGTTCTACCTCGATGCGGCCGCGCGCACCGGCAAGCGCGGCGGCGCGTGGATGGACGACGTGCGCGCGCGCTGGCTGCGGCCCGACACGGGTGGACTGCAGACGCCGGTGGCGCACCTGGTCTGCAACTTCGCCGAAGGCGTCGACGGCAAGCCGCCGCTGCTGATGCACGACGACGTGATCACGCTGTTCCACGAGTTCGGGCACGGCCTTCACCACATGCTCACGCGCGTGAACGAACTCGACGTGTCCGGCATCAGCGGCGTCGAGTGGGACGCCGTGGAGCTGCCGAGCCAGTTCATGGAGAACTTCTGCTGGGAATGGAGCGTGCTGCGCCACATGACCGCCCATGTCGACACGGGCGAGCCGCTGCCGCGCGAGCTGTTCGACCGGATGCTGTCGGCCAAGAACTTCCAGAGCGGCCTCGCGACACTGCGGCAGATCGAGTTCGGCCTGTTCGACATGCTGCTGCATACCGAGCACGATCCGGCGCAGGACTTCATGCCGCTGCTGCAGCAGGTGCGCGCCGAGGTCGCCGTGCTGCGGCCGCCCGCGTTCAGCCGCACGGCGCATACGTTCAGTCACATTTTCTCGGGCGGCTACGCCGCAGGCTATTACAGCTACAAGTGGGCCGAGGTGCTCAGCGCCGATGCGTATGCCGCATTCGAGGAAACCATGGACGCCAACGGGTTGCCAAGCCGCGAAACCGGGCGAAAATACCGGCAGGCCATTCTCGAGGCGGGCGGCAGCCGACCCGCCATCGAGTCGTTCAAGGCGTTTCGCGGGCGCGAGCCCACTCTCGACGCCTTGCTGCGCCACCAGGGCATGGCCTGAAACCAAAGAGGAGTCACAGATGGTGTTTGCGCGGCCATTCGTTGTTCTCGGCCTGGGCGGCATGGTGTTCATGGCCGCTGGAGCATCGCCCGGTGACGCATCCGCGCAACAGATCTTCCGCTCCACCTCGCCCCAGGGACAGGTGACGTACTCCGATCGGCCGGCGGCCGACGGCAGCGCGCGGCCGGCCTCGGCCCCGGTCGGGTCGCCGGCCGCAACCGCCGCCAGCGACACCGGCACCCTGCCGTACGAGCTGCGCCAGGCCGCGGTCGCCTATCCGGTGACGCTCTACACGGGGCCGGAATGCACGCCCTGCGCGGCGGCGCGCGCGATGCTGACGGCCCGCGGCGTTCCCTTCAGCGAGAAGACCATCACGACCAATGAGGACATCGAAGCGCTGAAGCGGCTGGCCGGCACGCCCACGCTGCCGATGGGCACCATCGGCGGCCAGCAGCTCAAAGGCTACTCCGAGCAGGAATGGTCGCAGTACCTCGATGCCGCCGGCTACCCCCGGACGTCGCAACTGCCGCCGGGATTCCAGCGGCCCGCGTCCGCGCCGCTGGTCGCCGTGCAGCCGGCCGCGCCGGCTTCGAAGCCGCAGCCCGCGACGGCCAGCGCGCCACCCACAGCGCCGTCGCTGCCGCCGGCACCGGCCTACAACGGCGGCATCCGCTTCTGATCAGAAGGTCATCGTCCTGACGCCGCTGCCGGTGCCCAGCAGGCACACGGCCGCCTTCTGCCGCGCGAACACGCCCACCGTCACGACGCCGGCCCACTGGTTCACCTCGCTCTCGAATGCGAGCGGGTCCGCGATCTGCAGCCCGGCCACGTCCAGGATGTGCTGTCCGTTGTCGGTCACCAACGGCAGGCCGTGGACCAGTCGCACCGTCGCGGTCCCGCCCAGCGCCGCGAACTGGCGCACCAGGCGCTGCGTGGCCATCGGGATCACCTCCACCGGCACCGGATAGCGGCCCAGCACCGGCACCAGCTTGCTCTCGTCGGCGATGCACACGAAGCGGCTGCTTTGCGCCGCCACCACCTTCTCGCGCGTCAGGGCCGCGCCGCCGCCCTTGATCATGAAGCCGCGCGCGTCGATCTCGTCGGCCCCGTCGACATAGACGCCGATGTCGCCGGCCTCGTTGGCGTCGAACACCCGGATGCCCAGTGCCTCCAGGCGCGCGGTCGACGCGTTCGAGCTCGAAACCGCGCCCCGGATGCTGTCCTTCATCGTCGCAAGCGCGTCGATGAACTTGTTGACCGTGGACCCGGTGCCCACGCCGACGATTTCGCCCGGCACGACGTACTGCAACGCCGCTTTCCCGACCAGCCCTTTCAGTTCGTCCTGCGTCACGCGACAATCCCCTTGTCTTCCGTTGATCCGCCGATTATCCATGTCGCTGCTGCCCTACGCGCTCACCCGCGCCCTGCTGTTCCGGCTCGACCCCGAGCACGCGCACGAATTGACGATGCAGTCGCTCGCGCGCTCCCAGGGCACGCCGCTGGAATGGGCGTACCGCAGTGCCCTGGTGGAGGACCCCGTCGAACTGGCCGGCCTGCGCTTTCCCAACCGGGTCGGGCTGGCCGCGGGCCTGGACAAGAACGCCCGCTGCATCGACGGCCTGGGCGCCATGGGGTTCGGCTTCGTCGAGGTCGGCACCGTCACGCCCAAGGCGCAGCCCGGCAACCCGAAGCCGCGGCTGTTCCGGCTGCCCGACGCCGGCGCGCTGATCAACCGGCTGGGTTTCAACAACGACGGACTCGAGGCTTTCGTGGGGAACGTGAAGCGCTCGTCGTTCCGCCAGCGCGGGCGCATCCTGGGCCTGAACATCGGCAAGAACGCGACCACCCCGATCGAGAGCGCCACCAGCGACTACCTGGTGTGCCTGGACGGCGTCTATCCGCACGCGGACTACGTGACGATCAACATCTCCAGCCCCAACACCGCCAACCTGCGCGCATTGCAAGGCGACGAAGCGCTCGACGGCCTGCTCGGCGCCATCGCCCAGCGCCGCACCGCGCTGGGCCAGGAACATGGCCGGCGGGTGCCGGTCTTCGTCAAGATCGCGCCCGACCTCGACGAGGCCCAGGTAGGCGTGATCGCGGCGACGCTGCAGCGCCACGGCATGGACGGCGTGATCGCGACCAACACCACCATCGGCCGCGACGCGGTCCGGGGCCTGCCGCACGCGCAGGAAACCGGCGGCCTGAGCGGTGCACCGGTGTTCGAAGCGAGCAACCGGGTGATCGCGCAGCTGCGGGCGGTGCTCGGCCCGGGTTTTCCGATCATCGGCGTGGGCGGGATCATGAGCGCCGACGACGCGGTCGCGAAGGTGCGCGCCGGCGCCGACCTGGTGCAGATCTACACCGGCCTCATCTACCGCGGGCCGGCGCTGGTCGGCGAGATCGCGCGGGCGCTGAAGGCACAACCCCGTCCGGGCTGAGCTTGTCGTGGCATCGGCCTGCGCCGAGGCACCCCCGATCACCGGCCTCCACGTGGAGTGTCGGCACGCCCGCAAACTGCAATCAGGCGCCTGCCTTGCTTGATGGATCGGCACGGTGCAGCGCCGAGGCCGGTGATCGGGGGGTGTCGGGCGCAGCGACCCATTCGCGGTTGCCCGCCAAGCGGCGCGCCCGGGCGGTGGTGACGCGATGGTCCATGGGTGCCCGGCTGGTCGCCCGCGAGCGGAGCGGAGAACGACACCCCCGGTCGCCGGCCGATGCCAACCACGCAGGCGCATGGCCGGCCGCGACGCTGCGCCCCCCGGACAGTGATTCAGAACGCGTAACTGCCCGCGACCTTCAGCACCCAGCCGCGCCCAGGCGCCGGCTCGAAGAAGCGGCCATTGCCCTCGTTGACGATCACCGAGCCGGCGTAGCGGCGGTCCAACAGGTTGTCGATGCGCGCCGTCGCGGCCAGGTCCCAGTGATCGACCTTGAACCCATAGCCGCCATGCACCGCGGCGGTGGTGTAGGCCGGCGCGGCGTCGCTGTTGGCGTCGTTCACGTTCACACGGCCGGAGTGGCGTAGCTCGAAGCCGCCGCGCCAGCCTTGCGCCGGTTGCCAGGCGACCTCGGCCGCGGTGACCGACCGCGCCGTCCCCGGAATGCGGTTGCCTTGCGGGATCACGAGCGGCGTGCACGGTGTGCCCGTACAGCTGGTGAACGCCTCCCGGTAACGCGCGTCGAGCCAGGTCTGCGCCAGCTGCACCTGCCAGCCGGCCCCGGTGGCCGCGCTCCAGGACAGCTCCGCGCCGCGCCGGCGCGTCGTCCCCGCGTTCTGGAACGAGCTGCGGCCGCCGCTGTTGGTGCGGGTGACGATCTCGCCTTGCGTTCCCACCTGGAACAGCGCGGCGGCCCACTGGGTGCGCCAGTCGCCGGCAATCGTGCCCCGGCCCTTCAGCCCGAGCTCGAGGTTGCGGCTGCGCGACGGGCGCAGCGCGAAGTTCATGCCGGCGCTGCCGTCCGGGCGGTAGGCCAGTTCGTTGAACGTCGGCGTCTCGAAACCGCGGCCCCACGCGCCGTAGACACGCAGTTGCGGCGACCATGCGTACATCAGGCCGGCCACCGGCAGCGTGGCGCGGTAGCGCACGCTGCCGCTGTCGTCGCGGTTGGCGCCGCTGACGTAGCGGTCGTTCGAGGCGAACCGGACGCTGCTGTGGCGCACGCCCGCCGTCAGGCTCCACTGCGGCCGGAATTTCCATACCCCCTGCAGATACGGGTCCACGTTGGAGACGCGGTTCTCCTCGTCACGCCGCAACGCCCCCTGCACGCCCAGCGTGCCGCCGGTGAAGTTCTGCCAGCCGCGCCGCTGCTCCTGCAGCCGGTCGTACGACAGGCCGGCGACCAGTTCCAGCGGCGCCGCTGCCAGCGTCGACTGCGCGGTCCAGCGCAGGTCGGCGCCCCCATAACGGCGCTCCAGGTCGATCACGCCGCCGGGATGCAGGGCGTTCGCCTGGGGGCCGACCGGGATCGACTGGAACTGCACCGTGTCGCGCTGGCCCGCGTAGACCATCAGGCGCAGGCGCTGGCCGCCGCCCAGCCGGTGCTCGTGGATCGCACCGAGCTGGTCCTGGCGCACCGTCTTGCGGGTGTTGAAGGTGAGCGCCGAGGCATCGACCCCGCGCGGGTCGGCCTCGAACTGCGCCCGCGAGAGTCCCAGCGGATCGTCGGCGCGCAGATCCACCGTATTGGCGACGAACGTCCAGTCGCTGCCGGCACCGGCGCTGAAGTCCAGGCGCGCGTTGCCGAGGGTGCGCCCGGTCGCGCTGTGCTCGCGCCACCCGTCGGTGCTGAAGCGGTTGGCGCTCAGCGAGTACCGCAGTCCCTGGCTGGCGCCGCTCGCGCGCACGCCGGGCCGCACCAGCCCTTCGCTGCCGGCGGCCAGGCTGGGCGTCACGGTCGGCGGTCCGTCGCCGGGTTCGGTGAAGACCTGCAGGACACCGCCCGAGGAGTTTCCGTACAGCACCGAGAACGGCCCGCGCAGCACTTCGATGCGGCCCACGGAGGCGAGATCGAAGTGCGACAACTGGCCCTGGCCGTCCGGCATGGTGGCCGGGATGCCGTCCACGTAGAGCCGCACGCCGCGCACGCCGAACGAGGATCGCGCGCCGAAGCCGCGGATCGACAGCTGCAGGTCCTGGGCGTAGTTCTGCCGATCGCGGGCCACGACGCCCGGGACCAGGCCGAGGCCCTCCGAAAGGCTGACCTCGGGCCGCCCGGCGGCCCGCAGGCGCTCGCCGTCGATCACGTCGACCGAAGCCGGCACGTCGAACGGCGCGGCCTCGGTGCGGGTGGCGGTGACGGTGACCTGGGGCAGCGCCTGGGCCAGCGCGGCCCCGGCGGCGCCGGCGATGACGCCGGCAAGCAATGTTTTCACCCTCTTCCTCCATCGAGCAGGTTGACCACATGTTCGGCGATCGCGAGCGCGCTGGTGAGGCCAGGCGACTCGATGCCGAACAGGTTCACGAGGCCGCGCACGCCGTGCAGCGCCGCGCCGTCGATGCGAAAGTCCGGCGCCTTCTCGCCCGGACCGTAGATCTTGGGCCGCACGCCGCTGTAGCTCGGTTGCAGCGCCCCGTCCGGCAGCGCCGGCCAGTAGCGGCGCACCTCGGCGTAGAAGCCGTCGGCTCGGCGCGGATCGACGGTGTAGTCGATGTCTTGCGGCCGCCGCACGGCCAGCCACTCCAGGTCCGGGCCGAACTTGGCCTGGCCGCCCAGGTCCAGCGTGAGGTGCACGCCGAGCCAGGCGTCCGCCGGCGCCGGATAGATCAGGTGGCCGAACGGCGCCTTGCCGGCGAGCGAGTAGTAATTGCCCTTGGCGAAGTGCTCCTGCGGCACGAATGCCGGCGCCAGCCCCTCGAAACGCCGTGCCAGCGCGCAGGCGTGCAGCGAGGCCGAGTTGACGACTTCGCGCGCCGCCACCTCGCTGCCGTCGGCCATGCGCACCACATGCGCGCCGTCCGCGCCGCCCAGCGTCACGGAATCGACCGCGGAGCCCAGGGCGACCATGCCGCCGGCGCGCTCGAGGTCGCCCTGCAGCGCCAGCATGAGGCCGTGGCTGTCGACGATGCCGGTGGTGGGCGACAACAGCGCCGCGACGCACTGCAGCGCCGGTTCGAGCGCCTTCGCCTGCCGCGCGTCGAGCCATTCGACGGGCACGTCATTGGCGGCTGCCCGTTCCTGGATCGCCAGCATGGCGGCGGCCTCGACCTCGGTGGTCGCCACCACCAGCTTGCCGCAGCGGCGGTGCTCGACGCCATGGCTGGCGCACAGCTCGTACAGCAGCTCCTTGCCGCGCACGCACAGGCGCGCCTTCAGCGATCCGGTCGGGTAATAGAGGCCCGCGTGGATCACTTCGCTGTTGCGCGAACTGACGCCCTGCCCGATGGCCGGCTCGGCTTCGACCACGATGGTCTCGCGGCCGCTGGCGGCCAGCGCGCGCGCGGTGGCGAGGCCGACGGCGCCGGCCCCGATGACGATGCTGTCGACCTGGTCCATCAGCGGTTCGCCTCCGCGCGGAGGCGCTGTTCGCTGCAACGGGCCGGTTTCCGGTGATGTGTCCTGCGCAAGCTCATGCGCGGATTGTCGCCGCAGAAATGCTTCCGGCGCCCAAGGCGCCGGCGGCCGCTGGCGGCGAAGACGTCGGGCGCGCCTGCGGCAGGCGCGCCCGGCTGCTCACTGGAACGGCTGCGCGCGTTCCAGGAGTTCGGCGAGGCCCGGCTCGTTCGGGTTGCGCGGCTTGCCGGGGTGGATGACGGAGACCTGGCAGTTCTCCGCTGCCTGCACCAGGTCGGCGTAAGTGCCGGCGTTGATGTCCTTGATGTAGGCCTGCTGGTTCTCGTTGTACGCGAACATCTTGCCATTGAGCTGCGTGCATTCGTTGCACGTGGAGCAGCGCTCGGTTTCGATGTAGGCCTCGTCCGGATTGCGGGCGGGTTCCTCCACCACGGCGGCCGCGGCAGCCGGAGCGGCGGCGGCAGCGGCCGGGGCGGCGGCTGCGGGGACGGCCGCCGCCGGTGCGCCCTGCGCAGCCTGCGCCTGCACCTGATCGCGCAGACGCTCTTCCCAGGCCTTCTGTTCGCGTGCCAGCAGCCTTTGCGCGTGCGAGTTGTTGATGCCGCCCAGCTCCTGCAGGCTGTGCCACATCTGGCGGCAGCGGTCCGCCTGGCGGATCAGGCTCTGGTCGACGATCACCTTTTGCAGCCGGTTTGCTCCGTCCACCATCAGCAGGCTCGGGATCTGGTCGGGCAAGCCGCGGCCTTCGCGGGCGAGCGACTCGTCGACGCGGATCATGCTGCCGTTCCAGCGTTCGCGCGGCACGCGGGCCAGGTGGCCGGCATAGCGCCGGTCGCTGGCCAGGAAGTCCACCAGCGTGAACGGCACATCCTGGGCCACGCGCTGGTGCTCCTCGTCCTCGTAGGCGAAGCCCTGCACCGGCCAGTCCTGGTCGACCTGGGTATTGGCGGCCAGGCAGAAACGGTCGGCCCAGCCGGCGCCGGCCGACGGGTCGTACGAGAACGCCGGGAAGGCGCGCGATTCCATCGCCGCGGCAGCCATCAGGTACGGCGGCAGCCCGGAGGCCTTGGCCGCGGCGCCCGAGAAGACGCTGAACAGCGACGGGCCGCGGTAAGCGAACCCGCGCACCACGCGGTCGCGGAACTTGAACAGGTTGGAGCTGGCGGACTGCAGCACATGGACATCGTTCAGGCCCATCGCCTGCGTGGCGATCTGCCCGCTGCGCAGCCCTGCGGCAAACCCGCCCTCGCCCGCGGCGTCCTCGTGCAGGTCGTCGATCTGCAGCAGCACCTTGACCGGCCAGCCCGACGCCAGCGCTTCCATCAGCCGGCCATGTTCCTGCGCGCTCAGCTTGCCGCCCAGGCACACCAGGTAGTCCGGGAACGCGGCGAGTTCCTTCGCATCCAGGCCGGTCGCGCCGTAGCCGTCGAACATGGCGTCGTGGCGCGCCGGGTTGTATTCGCCTTCGATCTCGAGTTCGGCGACGACGAGCGCCTTGGCCAGTTCCACGACCCGCGGCAGCCGCTCGCGATACGCCTTCAGTGCATCGGAGCAGCTGTCGAACGCGAATTCGTACGGCTTGCCGGCGGCGCCGGCGGCCGCCACGAACCGTTGCTTCCTGAGCACGTCCAGCAGGCCGTTGATGCGCGCGCGGCGGCTCTCGGGCATGCCTTCCTTCGGCTGGACCTTGGCCAGGAAGCCGGCCATGACCTCGAAGTCGAACATCGGTGCGTGCGCGGCGCCGACGGACGCCTGCAGCCGCGCGGCCGTGAGGCCCTGGGCCGAGCGCTCGTAGTCGCTGCGCAGGATGTCGGCCAGCTTGAAGACCAGCCGCTCGATGCGCTCGCGCAGCTGTGCCGACTTCCCGGCCTGCACGGCGCTCCACACGTGGCGCAGCATGCGCGCGGGCAGCTGGCCGTCGCAATCGGCGAGTTCGCCGTCGACCTTGATCGCGCCGCGCAGCCGCTTGGCGCTGTCGACGAACGCCGGGTCGAGCTTGGGCGTCAGGCGCGCGACGGCCAGGTCCCACACCACACCCAGGGTGCCGGTGGTCGAACCGCCCGCCAGCAGTGCGCGGATCTCCTGCTCCACACGCAGCCCGTGCTGGCGGATGCGTTCGGCATCGGCGCCCTTCGCGACGGCGGCGAGCGCCTGGTCCATCAGCCCGGACAGGGACTCGACCCCGCTGGCGTGGCCCTTGGCGCCGGCCAGCACGACGGGAAAGTCGTAGCGCAGCGGAATCAGGTCGCGGTAGCCCGCGAACAGCACCGGCCGCAGGTCCAGGCCCTCCACGGCATCGAGGAAATCGCCGGGGCGCCTGCCGGTCAGGAAAAAGGCAACCTGGGCTTGGGTATCGGCTTGCATGGTGTCCACTCTTGCTGTCATTGCGCGGCGTTCGCGTTCTCGGGCCAGACGGTGTACTTGTCGAGCTCGGCGTTGAGGCCGGCGCGCACGAAGGCCGGCGTCACGAGCTTGTCCGAGCGGCGCAGGTCCTCGTAACAGGGCACCTCGGGATTGCGGTACAGGATGCCGACGGGGATGACGTCGTGCTGGCTCGCGATCTCACGCGCCCGGTCGATGTTGATCGGGTCGTGGGCCACCTGGTTCTTGTAGAGCTTCAGCGTCCCCGCGCTGGGCTGCAGCCCGTCGGCGTGGTGCAGCACCTGCACCTTGGCGGGATCGTGCATCCACGGATCGAGCGCCTCGGGCAGCCATTCGGGGCAGCGCTGGATGATGCGCACGAAGGACAGGCCGCGGTGGTGGTACGCCGCCTTCACGATGTCGTACAGCATGTCGGGCGCCCAGTCGACGGCCTGCGCCACGAACGAGACGTTCTGCACGCCCAGGGTCACGGTCAGCGGATTCAGCGCCTCCAGGTAGCTGCCGCGCGGCGTGGTGTTGCTCCTGGTGCCGATCGGCGACGTCGGCGAGGCCTGCTTCTTCGTCAACCCGTAGATCTGGTTGTCGTGCAGGAACACCGTGAGGTTCATGTTGTAGCGGATCGCGTGGATCCAGTGCGCGGCACCGATGCTGCAGCAGTCGCCGTCGCCGGTGTTGACGAACACCGTGAGGTCCGGACGCGACAGCTTCACGCCCTCGGCCACCGGCAGCGCGCGGCCGTGGATGCCGTGGAAGCCGTAGGTGGCCATGTAGTGCGGGAAGCGGCTGGAGCAGCCGATGCCGGAGACGAACACCGTCTTCTCGGGGCGCAGGCTCTCATCGCGGCACAGCCGCTGCACCGCCGCCAGGATGGCGTTGTCGCCGCAGCCGGTGCACCAGCGCGGCACGCCGGCCTTGTAGTCTTCCAGCTCGAAGTGCTCGTCGCACAACTGCAGCAGGCATTCGGTGGGGCTCATCAGGTCCATGTCAGGCCGCCTTGTCCAGTGTCTTGAGTTTCGCCAGGAGCACGTCGCGGATGGTCCCGGGCTTGATCGGCTGGCCCATGACCTCGCTCCAGCAGTCCACGTCGACGAGATAGCGCGCCCGCAGCAGCATCGCCAGCGCCGAATAGCGGCGGTTGGTCTCGTCGATGATCTTGTCGTCGGGCGGGTCGCTCCAGTTGCCCTCCACCGTCATCACCTGCCTGAAGCCGCTCATGGCTTCCTTGATGCCGGGCGGCAGCGGCTGCACGAACTCGATGTGCATCGACGACACCTTGTGGCCCTTGGCCTGCATGCCGGCGACCGCTTCCTCGATCGCACCCTTGGTGCTGCCCCAGCCGATGACCAGCAGGTCGCCCTTGGCCGGCCCGAAGATCGGCGGCGCCTTCAGCGTCTTCTGGAACGCGGCCAGCTTGCGGCTGCGCGCCTGGATGCTTTCCTGGTTGATCGTCGCGTCGTAGGCGACGTGGCTGTCGCGGTCATGCGCCAGGCCCGTGAGCGTGTGCATGCCGCCCGGCTGGCCGGGAATGAACCGCCGCGCCAGGCCGGTCACCGGGTCCCAGTCGTAGGGCTTCGCGCCCGCCGGCACCGGACTCTGGTCGATCGGCGGCGCCAGCCATGCCTCGTTGAATTCGGGCCGCGGGAACGGCTGCTGCGACGTCGCCAGGCCGGCGTCGGTCAGCACCACGACCACCATGTTGAAGGTCTCGGCGATCCGGCGTGCCGTGATGATCGAGTAGAAGCATTCCTCGATGGTCGCGGGCGCCATCACCACCTTGGGCGCGTCGCCGTGGCTGCCGAACACGGCGGTGAGCATGTCGCCTTGCTCCACCTTGGTCGGCTGGCCCGTGCTCGGGCCGCCGCGCTGGACGTTGACGACGACCAGCGGGATCTCGCCCATCACCGCCAGGCCGATCGCCTCCTGCTTGAGCGAGTAACCGGGCCCCGACGTGATCGTCACCGCGCACTTGCCGGCATACGATGCGCCGACCGCGAAGGCGCAGGCCGCGATCTCGTCCTCCGCCTGATGCACCACGCCGCCGACCTTCTCGAACACGTCCGCCAGGTAATGCGACGCCGACGTGGCCGGCGTGATCGGGTACATGGCGCAGATCTCCATGCCCGACCCCAGCACGCCCAGCGCGAGCGCGGTGTTGCCGTTGACGACGACCTGGGGCACCGAGGGCCTGGACGCCGGGATCGCGTAGCAGAAATCGAGGTTGTCCGCCGCCCAGCGGTGGCCCGCCTGCAGCAGCCGGATGTTGGCGTCGACGATCGACTTGTCCTTCTTGCCGAAGGTCAGGACGATCTGGTCGGCGGCCAGTTGCAGGTCCAGGCTGTACAACTGGCACAGCATGCCGAGCGCGAACATGTTCTTGCCGCGCTTGGCGTCCGAGACGATGGTCTTGCACTCCTGCTCCATCGGGATCTCGTAGACCTTGTAGCCGGCGGCCAGCAGCCGCTGGTGGGTCTCGGCATACGAGGCGACGATGGCCGCATCGGTGTGCGCGCGCCACATGCTCTCCAGCAGGATGATCGCGCCGGGCTTGAGCTCGCCGGCGCGAACCCGGCCCAGCAGCACCTGCTCGTTGAAGGCGACGACCAGGTCGGTCTTGTCGCCGCCGTTGGTGATGCGCCCGGAGCCGATGCGGATGCGGTTGCCGCTGGCGCCGGCCACGCTGCGCGCCGGCGGCCGGATCTCGGCCGGGATGATCTCCGTGGTCCAGATGCCGTTGCCCATCTGCGCCGCGATCGAACCGAGCGACTGGCCGCACTTCTGCGCCCCCTCGCCCGAGTCGCTGATGATCTCGACGATGTGCTCGGGCAGCCGCGTCGGCGTCTTGCCGCCGGGTGCGCGATTCTTCTTGCCCGGCCTGGCGGCCGGTTGCTGCAGCGTCATTGCATCCATGGTGTTCCCGTCAACTTCGTGTTCGCGCCGTCCGCGTGGACCCGATCAGATCAGCCGCACCCGCGCGAAATTGCGCTCGCGGGTGTCGATGCCGAAGAAGGTGCTCGCGCCATCCTCGTGGTAGGCCAAGGCCGGATCGCGGATGCCCAGGAAGGCCTTCATGCTGCGCGCCGCCTTGCGACCCGCGCCCATGGCCTGGATCACCGTGGCGGCACCCGTCACGATGTCGCCGCCGGCGTACACGCCGGCGATCGAGGTCGCGAGGTTGTCGTCGGTGGCGATGTAGCCCCACTTGTTCAGCTTGAGCCTGGAGGTCTGGCCCATGATCGGATTGGCGTTGGTGCCGATCGCGTACACGACCAGGTCGGTCTCGAAGTCGAACTCGCTGCCGGCCACCGTCACCGGACGGCGGCGGCCGGACTCGTCGGGCTCGCCGAGTTCCATGCGCACGCAGCGCAGGCCGCGCACGCCGCCCTTGCCGTCGTCGAGGACGGACACGGGGTTCGTGAGCCAGTGGAACTCGATGCCTTCCTGCTCGGCGTGATGCACTTCTTCCAGGCGCGCCGGCGCTTCCTTGCGCGAGCGCCGGTAGATGCAGTAGACCTTCTCGGCACCCAGGCGCATCGACACGCGCATCGCGTCCATCGCCGTGTTGCCGGCGCCGACGACGGCCACCCGCTTGCCGACCGGCAGCGGCGTGTCGAAGTCCGGGAAGTCCCGGCCGCGCATCAGGTTGCAGCGCGTGAGCAGCTCGTTGGCCGACAGCACGCCGTTGAGCGAGTCGCCCGGGATGTTGAGCATGGTCGGGTAGCCGGCGCCGACGCCGACGAACACCGCGTCGAAGCCCATCTCGTCGATCATCTGCTCGATCGTGAACAGCCGGCCGACCAGCGTGTTGCACTCGAACCGGACGCCCAGCTGGCGCAGCTTGCCGATCTCGGCATCGATGGTCGGGTTGGGCAGGCGGAAGTCAGGGATCCCGTACTTCAGCACGCCCCCCGGCTCGTGGAACGCTTCATACACCGTGACGTCGCAGCCGGCCTTGGCCATGTCGGCGGCGCAGGCCATGCCGGCCGGCCCCGATCCGACGATGCCCACCCGGAAGCGGTTGCGCTCGATGTAGGGAATGTTGCTCCAGCCCTCCTTGATGGCGGTATCGCCGACGAAGCGCTCGAGGCGCCCGATGGCCACAGCCTCCAGCGACTCGCCGACCGTGCACACGCCTTCGCACTGGTTTTCCTGCGGGCAGACGCGGCCGCAGATCGAAGGCAGCAGGTTGGTGTCGGTGAGGATGTCGTAGGCGCCGCGCAGGTTCTTCTCGCCGATCTTCTGGATGAAGGCGGGAATGTTGATGCCGACCGGGCAGCCCGAGATGCAGGGCTCGTCGGGACACAGCAGGCAGCGCTCCGATTCGCGCAGGGCTTCCTCGAGGTTGTAGCCGCAGGCCACCTCCTCGAAGTTCTTCGCCCGCACCACGGGATCCTGTTCCCGCATGGGGGTGCGCTCCTGCGGAATGGTTCGTATGGTTCGCTTCTTGGCCATTCCGGGGACCTCTTTACTGTGATTGGAAGATGCGCCGCTGGGAGACTTCGCACCGCGCGGGCGCGGGAACTGCAGGGAACCGCTCAGCCACCGAGCGCCTCCTCGGAGGGATCGGGCAGTTCCAGTCCGTCCTCGCCCTTGCGCTGGGCGGGCGGCTGCATCAGGCGGCAACTGTCGGACCAGCGCTGCTCGGCGCGCTTTTCCTCGGCGGTATGGCGGCGCAGCCGGGTCATCAGGTCGTCGAAGTCGACCAGGTGCCCGTCGAAATCGGGACCGTCCACGCACGCGAACTTCACGTCGCTGCCGACCTTGACGCGGCAGCCGCCGCACATGCCGGTGCCGTCCACCATGATCGGGTTGACGCTGACCATGGTCTTGATCTTGCGGGCGCGCGTCGCGTCGGCGCAGGCCTTCATCATCACCGGCGGGCCGATCGCGACGCACTCGTCGACGTCCGCATGGCCGGCCAGCGCGACGGCGATGCCGTCGGTGATCAGGCCCTTCATGCCCGCGGACCCGTCGTTGGTGCACAGGATCAGCTCGTCGCAGGCGGAGCGGAACTTGTCCTCCCAGAAGATCAGGTCCTTGCTGCGGAATCCGAGGATGCCGATCACGTAGGCGCCGGCCTCCTTCAGTGCCCGCGCCTGCGGGAACACCGGCGCCACGCCGAGCCCGCCGCCGACGCACAGCACCTTCCTGGGCTTGCCGATATGCGTGGGAATGCCCATCGGTCCGACCAGGCCGAACAGCGACGTGCCGACCCGGCACTCCTGCTGCATCTGCTTGGTGGTCTTGCCCACCGCCTGGATCACCAGCGTGATCGTGCCGCGCTGGCGGTCGAAGTCGGCGATGGTGAGGGGAATGCGTTCGCCATGCTCATTGAGCATGACGATCACGAATTGACCGGGCTTCGCCGCGCGGGCCATCTGCGGATGACGCACCTCCAGCAGGTAGGTGACTTCCGAGAAGTCCTCGCGGCTCACGATCTCGAACTGGGACATACCTTGTCGACTCCATGTTCGGCCGGCGTGACGGGCTTGCGGTCAGGCTGGCATCTGCTCGTCACCACCGAGTCTGCAGGTCCCGCAAGCGGCTCCCGACGATCGGCAGTGCGCACAGTATCTTCCCCAGCGTCCGGAGGGTCTTGACACAAGTCAACGACAACTCATGAGCAGCGCGGGCGCGTCGCGCACGTCGATCAACCCACTGGTTGATCGAGCGCAAACACGGCGCGCGCGAAGCGGCCCAGATCCCCGCGCGCTGCGCGCCGTGCTATCGAATTGGGAGCGCCTCGCGGCGCCGGCCGCCGGGCTGCCCCGGGTTTGCGCCGGGCGGCCGCAGGCGGTACGATTCGCGCTGAAACTGGTTTCAGAGACTGCAGCATTGCCCCATCCCGCACGACCCCGCCCCGCCGCCCCGACGGCGCCCGTCCGCGCCACGATTTCCGACGTGGCGCTGAAGGCCGGCGTGTCCAAGGCCACCGTCTCGCGCTTTCTCAACCGGCGCGAGGAACTGCTCACGCCGGAGATCGCGGTGCGCGTGGAGCGGGCGATCAACGCACTCGGGTACTCGCCGAGCCCCATGGCCCAGGCGCTGAAGCGCGGCCGCTCGCGGCTGATCGGCCTGATCGTGGCGGACGTCACGAACCCATTCTCGGTCGCGGTGCTGCGGGGCGCCGAGCGGGCCTGCCAGGAAGCGGGTTACCTCGTCGTGCTGTTCAACCTGGGCAACGAGCCCGAGCGCGAGCGCGAGGCCATCGATTCGCTGCTGGCCTATCAGGTCGAGGGACTGATCCTCAACACCGTCGGCGCCGACCAGGGCGCCCTCGCCGAAGCCATGCGGCACCGCAAACCGGTGGTGCTGGTGGACCGCCGCCACCCGGATCTGCAGACCGACTTCGTGTCGCTCGACAACACCGGCGCGGTGCGGCTGGCGGCCGGCCACCTGATCGAGGCCGGCTTCAGGGACCTGCTGTTCGTCTCCGAACCGCTGGCGGGCGTCAGCTCGCGGCTGGAGCGCGAAGCGGCGTTCCGCGCCTTCGCGGCCGACCATCGCGGCGTGACCGGCCGCACGTTCGAGAGCACCGCCGAGGCGCCCGACGCACTGGACGACGCGCTGCGCCAGTTGCGCGGGCGCGGCCGCAAGTCCCGGGCCGCGGTGCTGGCCGGCAATGCCGTGATCAGCCTGAGGGTCGCCGCCGCCGCCGCCCGCCTCGGGCTGCGGTTCGGCGCCGACCTGGGACTGGTGGGCTTCGACGAAACCGAATGGGCGTCGCTGGTCGGCCCCGGCCTCACGACGATCGCGCAGCCGACGGACGATCTCGGACGGCTCGCCGCCACCTGCCTGGTCGAGCGGCTGAACGGCCTGGACCTGCCGCCGCGCCAGATCCTGCTGCCGGGACGGCTCATGCTGCGCGGCTCTTCGCGCCCTGATTCACGTCAAGAAGACTAAGGGTTTCTACTGAGAAGATGCTGAAACCGGTTTCTTAGAATGAACCAGAAACCGGTTTCAACTCCGCCGGTTTCATCCAGTCATCGTGAAGTACCAATTCCAGTTCGAGGACGTGTTCGCCGCGTGGCCGCTGCTGCTGCAGGGAACATGGACCACGATCCAGCTCTCGCTCACCGCGACCCTGCTGGGCCTCGTCGTCGCGATCGTCTGCGCCTGGGGCAAGACGTCCGGTCCGCCGCCCGTGCGCTGGCTCGTCAACGCGTACATCGAGGTGATCCGCAACACGCCGTTCCTGGTGCAGCTGTTCTTCTTCTTCTTCGCGCTGCCTTCGCTGGGACTGCGCTGGACCGCGCACACCGCGGCGCTGTTCGCGATGGTCGTGAACCTCGGCGCGTACGCGACCGAGATCATCCGCGCCGGCATCGAGTCGATCCCCAAGGGCCAGATCGAAGCCGGCCTCGCGCTGAACCTCAAGGGACACGAGGTCTTCCGCTTCGTGATCCTCAAGCCCGCCCTCAAGGCGATCTATCCCGCGCTCACCAGCCAGTTCATCCTGCTGATGCTCAGCTCCGCGGTGGTGTCGGCGATCTCCGCCGACGACCTCACTTCCGTGGCGGCCAACCTGCAGTCGCAGACCTTCCGCAGCTTCGAGATCTACATCGTGGTCGCGGTGATCTACCTCGCGCTGGCCCTGGCGTTCTCGGCCCTCTTCCGCACCATCTACCGGTGGGCGCTCGACTACCCGGACCGGCGATAGCAGCATGCGCACTTTCGGCTTTCCAGAGTTCCTGTTCATCGCCGAGGCGGCGAAGTGGACGATCGCGCTGTCGCTGATCGCGTTCGTCGGCGGCGCCGTCGGCGGCCTGCTCGTCGCGCTCGGCCGCACATCGGACAGTCCCGTGCTGCGCGCGCTCGCCTCGGGCTTCGTGCAGATCTTCCAGGGCACGCCCCTGCTGCTGCAACTGTTCCTGATCTTCTTCGGCGCGCCGGTGCTGGGCTTCGACATCAATCCCTGGCTCGCCGCCGGCGTCGCGCTCATCCTCAACACCAGCGCGTTCCTCGGCGAGATCTGGCGCGGCACGATCCAGGCCATTCCGGTCGGCCAGTGGGAAGCGGCCGAAGCCCTCGGGCTGCACTACGTCGCCAGGATGCGCGACATCATCCTGCCCCAGGCCTTCAAGATCGCGCTGCCGCCGACCGTGGGCTACATGGTGCAGGTCATCAAGGGCACCTCGCTGGCCGCCATCATCGGCTTCGCCGAGGTGACGCGCGCGGGCCAGATCATCAACAACGCCACGTTCCAGCCGCTGCTCGTGTTCAGCGTGGTGGCAGCCATCTATTTCGCGCTGTGCTGGCCGCTCTCGCTGCTGGCGGCGCGGATGGAGCGCCGCCAGGCGGTGGCGCTCGCACGCTGAGCCAGCCGCCTCGCCGGAACGCCAACTCTCTTTTCACCCACGGAGAACTCCATGACCTTGTCCCTGCCTCGCCGCGCATTCGCCGGTTCCATCGCCGCCCTCGGGCTCGGCGCGCTGCTCACGGTGGCGGCGCCGTTCGCCGGCGCGCAGACCGTCGCCGAGCTGAAGAAGAAAGGCGAGCTCAACGTGGGCCTGCTGGTCGACTTCCCGCCCTACGGCACGACCAATGCGCAGAACCAGCCGGACGGCTATGACGCCGACGTCGCCCGCCTGCTCGCGAAGGACCTCGGCCTCAAGCTGAACCTGATCCCGGTGACCGGTCCCAACCGCATCCCCTTCCTGCTGACCAACAAGGTGGACCTGCTGGTCGCCTCGCTGGCCGTGACGCCCGAGCGCGCCAAGCAGGTCGCGTTCTCCAAGCCCTACTCCGCCGCCACCATCGTGCTGTACGGCAGCAAGAAGGCGGCGATCAAGGGCGCCCCCGACCTGAAGAGCTTCCGCGTCGGCGTCGCGCGCGCCAGCACCCAGGACGTCACCGTGACGCAGCTCGCGCCGCAGGGCACCGAGATCCGCCGCTTCGACGACGACGCGTCGGCGATGCAGGCGCTGATCTCCGGCCAGGTCGACGCGATCGGATGCTCCACCACCGTGGCGGCCCAGATCGCCAAGCGCGTGCCGGCCAACACCTTCGAGCAGAAGTTCGTGCTGCGCCAGCAGGAGATGGCCGTCGCGATCCGCCCCGGCCAGGACGACCTGCTCAAGACCGTGAACGACTTCGTCGCGCGCAACGCCGCCAACGGCGAACTCAACAAGCTGTACGTCAAATGGCTCGAGACCGATCTGCCGAAGATGCAGTGAGCAGCCCCCAGGATGCGATGAGCGCGCCTGGAACCGCCGTGCCCCACCTGCTGCCGCAAGGCGAGCCGATCATCCGCATGGCCGGCGTGGAGAAGTGGTTCGGCAAGTTCAAGGTGCTCTCGAACATCGACCTGGACGTGCAGCCGGGCGAGCGGATCGTGGTCTGCGGGCCTTCGGGCTCGGGCAAGTCGACCCTGATCCGCTGCATCAACCGGCTCGAAACCGTGCAGAAGGGGCGCATCGTCGTCGACGGCATCGACCTCACCGCCGCCAGGCGCAACGCCGACGCGGTGCGGCGCGAGGTCGGCATGGTGTTCCAGCAGTTCAACCTGTTCCCGCACCTGACGATCCTGCAGAACTGCACGCTGGCGCCGATGCGCTCGCGCGGCCTGGGCAAGGACGAGGCCGAGGCGCTGGCGATGAAGTACCTGACGCGGGTGCGCATTCCCGAGCAGGCCGCCAAGTACCCGAGCCAGCTCTCCGGGGGCCAGCAGCAGCGCGTGGCGATCGCGCGCGCGCTGTGCATGACGCCCAAGATCATGTTGTTCGACGAGCCGACCTCCGCGCTCGATCCCGAGATGGTCAAGGAAGTGCTGGACACGATGATCAGCCTGGCCGAGGAAGGCATGACCATGCTGTGCGTGACGCACGAGATGGGGTTCGCCCGCAGCGTCGCCGACCGCGTCATCTTCATGGCCGACGGCCGGATCGTCGAGCAGGCGCCGCCGGACCAGTTCTTCGGCAACCCGCGCCACGAGAAGACGCGCCAGTTCCTGGGGCAGATCCTCAGCTCCCACGGCGGCAAGCACTGAATGGCGATCCTCATTTCGCTGTCGTCGTACGGCGCGGCCGAGGTGCGCCGGCACGGCCAGCTCTGGTTCGCGCGGCTGGCTCGCGAAGCCGGCGCCGACGGCGTCGAGGTGCGCGGCGAGTTGCTCACCGACGCAGCGACCGAACTGCCCCGGCTCGCGCAGGCCGTGGCGCAGTCACGCATGCAGGTCGTGTATTCCAGCCCCGAGGGGCTCTGGCGCGCCGATGGTTCGCTCGACCGTCCTGCGCTGGACCGCGCGCTCGAAGCCGCGGCCACGCTCGGCGCGCCGCGCCTGAAGATGTCCATCGGCGGCTTCGGCGTGAACTCGCCGGCGACGGTGCCGGCGCTGAAGGAGCGCCTGGGCGCCTGCGGCACCGAGCTGCTGATCGAGAACGACCAGACGCCGTCCGCGGGCACACTGGACGCGCTTGGGCGCTTCTTCGCCGCCACGGCGGCGCAGGGTCTGCCGCTGCGCATGACGTTCGACATGGGCAACTGGCACTGGACGGGCGAATGTCCGCTGCAGGCCGCCGGCGCCCTCGCGCCGCTGGTCGGCTACGTCCACTGCAAGGGCGTGCAGCGCCTGCCGCACAAGTGGGTGGCGGTGCCGCTCGCCGAGTCCGCGGCGCCGTGGCGCGCCGTGCTGCGCGCGCTGCCGGCCGACGTGCCCTGGGCCATCGAATACCCCCTGGCCGGCGACGACCTGCCGGCCATCACGCGCGCCGAGGTCGACCGCCTGCGCGCCCTCGCCTCGGCTTCCGGAGACCGCGCATGACCATGCCCGCCCCCGCCTTCGACGTCGCCACCTTCGGCGAAGCGATGCTGCTGCTGGTCGCCGACCGGCCCGGCCCGATCGAACTGGCGCAGAGCTTCTTCAAGCGCACCGCCGGCGCGGAAACCAACGTGGCGATCGGCCTGGCGCGCCTGGGCCTGAAGGTCGGCTGGGCCAGCCGGCTCGGCGCCGATTCGATGGGCCGCTACCTGCTGGCCGAGATGCGGCGCGAAGGGATCGACTGCTCGCGCGTCGAGTTCGACCCGAAGGCGCGCACCGGCTTCCAGTTCAAGGGGCGCGTCACCGACGGCAGCGACCCGCCGGTCGAATACCACCGCAAGGGCTCGGCCGCGAGCCGGATGGGCCCGCAGGACATCGACGACGCCTGGCTGCGCTCGGCGCGCCACCTGCACGCGACGGGCGTGTTTGCCGCGATCTCCGAAACCAGCCGCGCCGCGGCGTGCAGGACGCTGGAAGTCATGCGCGCCGCCGGCCGCACGATCTCCTTCGACCCCAACCTGCGCCCCACGCTGTGGGCCACGCCGGAGGCGATGCGGCACTGGATCAATCATCTGGCCGTGCAGGCGGACTGGGTGCTGCCGGGACTCGAGGAAGGCCGCTTCCTCACCGGCGAGCAGACGCCGGAAGCCATTGCCGCCTGGTACCGGGTGCGCGGTGCGAAGCTGGTGGCCATCAAGCTTGGCCCCGAAGGCGCGTACTACGACTGCGACGGCGGCACCGGCCACGTGGCGGCGTTCCCGGTCAGGGAAGTGATCGACACCGTCGGCGCCGGCGACGGCTTCGCGGTCGGCGTGATCAGCGCCCTGCTGGAAGGTCGCAGCGTGCCCGAGGCCGTGCGCCGCGGCGCCTGGATCGGCGCCCGCGCCGTCCAGGTCCTCGGCGACACCGAAGGCCTGCCCACGCGCGCCGAACTGCAGGCGGCGGGGCCATGAATCCTCCGCGCAAGCAGGTCCTCGTCTTTCGCGAACTGCCGCCGGCGCAACTGGCGCGCCTGCAGGCCGTGCACGACGTCATCGTCGCCGATCCGCGGGCCGGCCAGAAGGACGCTTTCGACGCCGCGCTGCCCGCCGCTCAGGGGCTGATCGGCTCGAGCTGGCGCATCGACGCGGCGCTGCTCGGCCGCGCGCCGCGGCTGGAAGTGATCTCCAGCATCTCGGTCGGCGTCGACAACTACGACGTCGCCGCCCTGCGCGAGCGCGGCATCATGCTGTGCCACACGCCCGGCGTGCTGACGGAAACGACGGCAGACACCTTGTTCGCGCTGATCATGGCGGCGAGCCGCCGTCTGGTGGAACTGTCGAACCATGTGCGCGAGGGCCGCTGGACCGCGAACATCGGCCAGGACCTCTTCGGCTGGGACGTGCACGGCAAGACACTGGGCATCCTCGGCTTCGGGCGCATCGGCCAGGCGCTGGCGCAGCGCGCGGCGCTGGGGTTCGGCATGCCGGTGCTGTACCACAACCTGGCGGCCGTCGAGGTGCCGGCGTTGGCCGGCCGCGCCCGCCACGCACCGCTGGACGAGGTCCTGCGGCAGGCCGACATCGTCGCCGTGACGCTGCCGCTGACGGACGAGACGCGGGGCCTCATGGATGCCCGCGCATTCGCCCTGATGAAGCCCGGCGCGATCTTCGTGAACGGGGCGCGCGGTGCGATCGTCGACGAGCTGGCCTTGCTGGATGCGCTCGATCACGGCAGCCTGCGCGCCGCGGCGCTGGACGTGTTCGCCACCGAGCCGCTGCCGCCGCCCTCGCCGTTGCGCCGGCACCCGAAGGTGACCTGCCTGCCGCACATCGGTTCGGCGACCCACGAGACACGGCTGGCGATGGCCAAGCTCGCCACCACCAATCTGCTGGCGGCGCTCGCCGGCGAGCCGCCTCCCACGGTCTACCGCGGTCCATGAGGGAAGCTCTGAATGAATCGCGTCGTGCGCGGCGGGATTTGTTCAGGGCTTCCCTGGCAACGCCCCCGGGCGCGAGCGCTTGCCATCCGCCGGGCATCCGATTTCCCGGGTGAAGCGCGGATACGCATCCGCTGCAAAGCTAGTAACATCTGGCTACACGAACATGCAGGCCGTTTCGAACGGCGGCGCACTTGCCCCAGTACGCAACCCTCCTCCAGCTCGCGGCAGAGTACGGCGCACCGGTCGCTCAGCAGGTCATGGCCAGGGCCGGCGAGGCGCTCTTGCGCGCGGCGGCGACCGCCGATCCCCAGGAGCGTCGGTGGCTGATCGACGCCAATCGCCTGTTGGCCCAGCAGCGCGAGTGCTTCCGCGCTGCCTATTCGGCCGCCCTGCGGCGCGAGTTCGTGGCGCTGGACGAGCAGGATATGCGCCACACGACCTCCCTGAGCTTCGACGCCCTGGAACTCATGGACGAGGACCAGGTGGACGAGACCGTCGAGGTCATCCGGGCACAGCAGGCGGTGCTGCCGGCCGTCGAAACCGAGCTCGCGGCGCTGAACGCCCTGGTGTGCGCCGCCAAGGGGCTCTCCGTCGTCAGCGCCTCGGCCAACCCGCTGCGGCCCCAGGCGTGGGTCCAGGCGCTGCGCAGCGCAAGTCTGCAGTGCGAGGCGCCGCAGTGGGCATTGGTGCGGTGGCTGCCGCGGCTGAGCGAGGCGCTCGGGCCGGAACTGGCCTCTGTGTACCGGCAGCTGTGCGACAGGCTGCGCCGGCAGGGCGTGACCGCCGCGGCGTTCGCCGTGCCGGCTGCTGCGCCCCCGCCGAGGCCGAGCCCGTCCGCGCTGGCGCCCTTGCTGAACCTGAAGGATCTGCGCCGCCTGCTGGTCGGCGACAACCCGCCGTCCGACCGTTCGAACCACTCGCAATGGGCGCCGACCGATTTCGGCGCGCCAGGCGGCGTTGCCGAGTCCCAGGCCGCGAGCGACACGATCGGCATGACGATGCCGTGGGCCTTCCAGGCGCTGCAGGACATGGACCAGGTGGACCATGCGCTGCAGCGCATGCGCGAACGCGGCGCTTCGACCGGGCCGACACCTCCGGCAGCGCCATGGGGCATCGCGCCGGCGCCGCTCACGCCGGCGCAGGCGCTCGGCCAGGAGGTCGTGCGCCTGATGGTCGACAACATGGCCGGCGACCGGCGGCTGCTGCCCCCGGTACGACAGGTGTTGCGCGACCTGGAGCCTACCCTGCTGCGGCTCGCGGGCAACGACCCGCGCTTCTTTCGCGACCCGCACCATCCCACTCGCCGCTTCCTGGCCGAGATGACCGAGCGCAGCCTCGCCTGGCCTTCCGCCGACCTGGCCGGCTTCGCGGCGTTCCTGGAGCCGTTGCGACAGACCGTCGCGGCCCTGGCCGCGCTGTCGATGCAGACTGCCGAGCCGTTCGAGTACGCGCTGCGCGACCTGCAGCAGACCTGGTCGCGACAGGAGGAACACAGCCGGCGCGAGCGCGCCAACGCGGCCCGGGCGCTGATCAAGGCCGAGCGCCGCAACCTGCTTGCCCGGCGCATCGCCGAGCGCCTGCGCCAGCGCCCCGATGTCCGCCGGGCCGACGTGCGGATCGCCCGCTTCGTGGCCGGCCCCTGGGCCCAGGTGATCGCGGCGGCGCAGATGGCCGACCCGAGCGGCTGCCAGGACCCCGGCGGCTATGCGGCCGTCGCCAACGACCTGCTGTGGTCGACCCGGCCGGACCTGGCCGCTGCGGACCAGGCGCGCCTGCCGCGGCTCGTGCCCGGCCTGCTGGCCGCACTGCGCGGCGGACTGGCCAGCATCGAGTACCCGGAGGAATCGACCCGTGACTTCCTGCGGTATCTGGCCGGACTGCAGCGCATCGCCATGCAGGCGCCGCAAGCGGCTCCGCCCGAGGCGCCTGCGCCGGACCCGCATGGGCGGGCCGAGGACGAGCACGAGCTCGACTTCTGGCTGGAGCCCACCGAAGCGCGCGAGTCGAGCCTGATGGAGGCGGTGCCGCCGGCCGATCGCGAGGCGATATCGCAGCACGCGCCGCTGGCGTTGGAGCGCGACGTCCCGGGGGCGCCGTCGGACCGGCCCGTCGCGATCGAGCACCTGCAGGTGGGCGCATGGGCCGACCTGTTCCTCGACGGCGGCTGGAGCCGCTGGCGCCTGGCCTGGGCCAGCCCGCAGTCGCTGCTGTTCATGTTTGCCGACGGCGCGGGCAGGTACCGGTCGATGACGCGCTCGGTGCTGGAGACGCTGATCGCGATCGGCGCCCTGCGCCTGGTCTCCGGCCAGTCGATCCTGGCCGGCGCGCTCGACGCCGTCGCCGAGGCCGCGCTGCGCAACAGCACCGAAAGCGTGCGCTAAGGCGCCTCAGCCCACGCCCAGGTACGCCTGCCGGATGTAGTCATCGGAGGCGAGCTCGGCGCTGGTGCCTTCCCGGCCGATGTGGCCGTGTTCCAGCACATAGACGCGGTCGGCGATGCGCAGGGCCGACTGCGCGTCCTGCTCCGCCATGAGGATGGCCGTGCCGCCGCGCTGGATGCGCTTGATCGCGTCGAAGATCTCCATCTTCAGGCGGTGCGCGATGCCGACCGAGGGCTCGTCGAGCAGCAGCAGCGACGGCTTGCCCATCAGGGCGCGGCCGATCGCCACCATCTGCTGCTGGCCGCCCGAGAGCGTGCTGACGATCTGCTGGGTGCGCTCCTTGAGGATCGGAAACAGGCTGTAGACGAACTCGAGGTCCTTCTCGATGCCGTCCCGGTCGCGCCGCAGGTAGGCCCCCAGCATCAGGTTCTTCAGCACCGTCAGTTCCGGAAACAGGCGGCGCCCCTCGGGGCAATGGCAGATGCCCTTGCCGACCACCTCGTGCGCGGCGTACCTGTGCAGCGACTCGCCGCGCAACAGCAGCCGGCCCTGCGAGGGCTGGGCGCGCGAGACGGCCTTGAGCAATGTGCTCTTGCCGGCGCCATTGGGTCCCAGCACGGCGACGAATTCGCCTTCGCCGATTTGCATGCTCACGTCTTCCAGCGCCACGGCCTTGCCGTAGGAGACGGACAACTTGCCGATCTCAAGCAGCATGGGCGGCCTCCGTGTCGGGCACGTCGCGCCCGATGTACGCCTCGATGACCGCGGGGTGCCGCACGATGTCCTCGGGCAGGCCCTGCGCGATCACCTCGCCGAAGTCGAGCGCGATCACGCGGTCGACCAGCCGCATGAACTCGCGCAGCTTGTGTTCGATCAGCACCACGGTAAGCCCCTCGGCCGCGTGCACCTGCCGGATCAGCGCCGACAGGTCGGCGATCTCGCCGCTGCCCAGGCCGGCGAACGGCTCGTCCAGCAGCAGCAGCTTGGGCCGCGCGGCGAGCGCCCGCGCGATCTCCAGCCGCCGCTGGTCGCCGTACGACAGCACTTCCACCGGCGTGGCTTCCTTGCCCGCCAGTCCCACCTGGACCAGCAGCGATCGGGCACGCTCGTCGAGTGCCGCGCCATCGCGGCGCTGCGTGCCCAGGCCGCCGACGATCACGTTCTCCAGCACGCTCATGCCGACGAAGGGGCGGCACAGCTGGAACGTGCGCGAGATCCCGAGCGCGGCGACGCTGTGCGGCGGCATGCCCACCACGTCGCGCCCGTCGAACACGATTCGCGCCCCCACATCGGGGCGGATGAAGCCGGTGAGCAGGTTGTAGAGCGTGGTCTTGCCGGCGCCGTTCGGGCCCAGGATGCCGACCACCTCGCCGGGTTGCACCGAGAACGTCACGTTCCGCACGGCATGCAAGCCGCCGAAGTGCTTGTTGACGTTGGACAGTTCGAGCAGCGCACTCACTTGTTCGCTCCCAGGGCGGCGCGGATCCGGCGCCAGGTCGGCGCGATCAGGCCGTTGGGCAGGAAGAACAGGATCAGGATCAGCGTGAGGCTGTAGATCATCAGCCGCCATTCGCCGAAATTGCGCAGCAGTTCCGTCAGCAGCACAAGCAGGATGGCGCCGCCGACGGGCCCGTAGATGCTGGCCATGCCGCCGACGTACACCATCGTGATGATGGTGATCGACGTGACGACGGCAAACAGCTGCGGGCTCACCTGCAACTGGTAGTGCGCGTACATCGCGCCGCCGGCGCCGGCGAAGGCGGCGCTGATCACGAGCGACGCGATCTTGTAGAAGGTCACGTTGATGCCCGCCGCCTGGCAGGTCGCCTCGTCGCCGCGGATGGCGCGCAGGATCATGCCCCAGTGGGAACGCGCGACCCACAGCAGCAGCGCCGTGATGGCGACCAGCACCGCCAGCGCGAAGTAGTAGAAGCCCAGCTGCGAGCGGATCAGCGGCTCCAGGCCGTTGATGCCTTCCTCGCCGCCGGTCTGCTCCCAGAAGATCAGCATCAACCGCTGCATGATCACCGCGCCCGACAACATGGCCAGCGCGAAGTACGGGCCCTTCAGGCGCAGCGTCGGCAGCCCGATCAGCACGGCGGCGATCACGGCCATCACCATGGACGCCGGGATGCTCCACCAGCCGTTGAAGCCGAAGCTCGTGTTCATGAAGCCCGCGGTGTAGGCGCCCACGCCGATGAACAGGCTGTGGCCGAAGTTCTCGCGGCCCGTGAGCCCCGACATGAAGTCCCACGTCACGGCCCAGATGCCGTAGATGACGCTCACGGTGAGCACCCCGATCAGGTAGTTGCCGCCGAAGACCAGCGGCAGCACGGCCATGAGCGCGACGAAGGCCGCGGCCCCTGCCAGGTCCACCGGCTTGCTGAACATGGAAGCCCGCCCGGAAGGGGCCGCACCGGGAAATTCGACGGATTTGGTCAGCATGGGCGCGTCAGAAAGCGGCACGGCGGCCGAAGATGCCGGCCGGCCGCACCACCAGCATCAGCAGGGTGGCGAGCACCGACACGATCTCGGTCCACGAGGTGGAGATCGCATAGGCGACGATGGTTTCGGCATAGCCGAGCATGAGGGCGGCCAGGATGCTGCCCGGGATCGACCCGAGCCCGCCCACGACGACGATGGCGAAGGCCTTCACGATCGGCAACAGCCACATCGTCGGCTGCACCGTGAGGAACGGGCCGGCCAGGATGCCCGCGGTCGCCGCCAATGCGGCCGAGATGCCCATCACCGCGGCGAACACGCGATCGCTCGGGATGCCCATGTACTGCGCCGCCTGCGGATCCTGCGAAATCGCGAGGATCGCGGACCCGAGCCGGGTGTGCTGGATGAAGAGCCACAGCACGGCGATGATGGCGGCGCCCACGCCCAGCGCGAGCAGGCGCGAACCGGCCACGTCCACGCCGCCGATCGTCAGCTTGGCGTCGACGAACGCCGGCACGTTGCGGTACTCGGAGCCGAAGGTGAGGAACAGCGCCTGTTCCACCACCAGCGCCACCGCCAGGGTGATCATCAGCACCGCCAGTTGCGAGTGCCGCATCGGCCGGATCAGCACCCGCTCGACGACGATGCCGAACACCGCCACCACCGCGATCGACAGCAGTGCCGCCGGCAGCAGCGGGATCTTGAGCGAAGTGAAGAGATAGGCCCCGTAGGCGCCCAGCGCGTAGAACGAGCCGTGCGCCAGGTTGAGGATGCGGGCCACGCCGAAGATCAGCGTGAACCCGACGGCCAGCATCGCGTAGATGGCGCTGCTCACAGCGCCGATGATCAGGATCTCGAGCAAGACGTCCCCAGCGTTGAAGTTGCCCCGCCGCCGCCGGCGGCGGGGATGTCACACGAGCGCCCCGCGCCTACTTCTTGATCCAGGCCGGGTAGACGAAGTCCGCGGTGCGCCGCTCCTTCGGATACACCACCTCGCGCTTGCAGCCGTCGCGCCACTGCGCCAGCAGCAGCGACGGGCCCTTGAAAGCGCCGGCGCCCGGCTTGACGTCGTGCGTCTCGTCGAACTCGATGACGCCGGTGATGCCCTCGTAGCTCGCCTTCTCCAGCGCCTTGATCACCGCGTTGGTGTCGGTGCTGCCGGCCTTCTTGACGGCGTCGGCGTACATGTACACCGCGTCGTTCGCGCCGAATGCCGTGTAGACCGGCGAGCGGCTGGTCTTCTTCGCGAACTCGTCGAAGAAGGGAATGGTCCGCGCCGTGAGCGGCGCGCGCACGGCGAAGTTGGCCGCGAGCTCGCCCACCGACTTGCCGCCGATGCGCTGGCAGAAGTCGCCGTCCATGCTCTTGACGTCGATGCCGCCGTACGGCATGGGGAACCGGGAGTCGTGCCACTGCTTGGCGAAGATGTCGCTGGAGGCGTGCGACAGCACCACCACCATGTACTGCGCGCCGGAGTCCTTCACCTTGGAGAACAGCGGCGAGAAGTCGGAGGTCTGCGCGTCGAAGAATTCGGTGGCGCGCACGTCGGCGCCGGCTTCGGTGGCGCCCTTCTTCAGCAGCGGCACCAGGTCCTGCACCCACTTGGCGTTCTCGCCGACGATCGCGACCTTGCTGATGCCCAGCTCGCCCTTGACGAAGTTGGAAATGAAGCCGGTGAGCTGGCGCGCCTGGTGGGCGGAATTGAGCGGGCCCACGCGGAACACGTACTTGTAGTTGTCGTAATCCTGCTTCACCTTGGCGGTGATCGCGGGCGACGCCGCGCCGACGCCCAGGTAGATGGTCTTGGCGGCGGAGATGTGCGGCAGCTGTGCGAGCGTCACGCCGCTGGTGTAACCGCCGATCAGCACGTCGACCTTCTCGTCGGCGGTCAGCTTCTTGATGGCGCTGATGCCGGTCTCGGGATTCTCGGTTTCGTCGGCGACCACCATCTCGAGCTTGCGGCCGAGCACCCCGCCCTTGGCGTTGACGTCGTCGATCGCCATCTTGATCGCGTCCTGCGTGTCGCGTCCCACCTGCAATTGCATGGAGGTCGGCACGCCGATGCGGATCGGCTTGGGCTGCGCGAACGCCGCGGGAGCGGCAAGGCCGATGGCCGCGCATGCCACGCTGAGCAGAAATGCGGACCGGGTGATGCCGGGCGTCGAACGCACCCTGCTTGTCTGGGGTTTCATGGCTGTCTCCTGCCTGGTTGCGACACCGTGAGTGAATCGGCTTTCGCCACCACGGTCGATAGGGACAATCCCGGCGTGCGTCACTGCGGTGACATCGCGCGATGCCACATCGCGCAGGTCCACAATGTGCGTATCAAACGAACGTGTGACACGCCGGGTCGCCGGCGCCGTTCGCACGCCCCCGATGTCCGCGGTCTTCGCCGGCGCGTCGCGCACCTCGGGCGCGCAGACGATGCGGTCGAGGCTAGTATGATCATTGCGGCCCCGCCGGGCCCGACTGAGCGCAGTCGTCCACAGCGCCGGGCGCGCGGGCTGCCCCGCGCCAACGAAAGACTTGCAGCATGATCAACGCTCCCGGGCCGCTGCGCCGCGCCAGCCGCATCGCCGCCATCGAAGTTTCCGAGATCCTTCGCATCGGCGCCCAGGCGGCGCAGCGCCGCCGGCAGGGCCGGCCGGTGATCGTGCTCGGCGCCGGCGAACCCGATTTCGAGACGCCCGACCACATCCGCGAAGCGGCCGTCCGCGCGATCCGCGCCGGACAGACGCGCTACACCGTGCTCGACGGCACCGCCGAGCTGAAGGCCGCCGTCCAGGCCAAGTTCCGGCGCGAGAACGGGCTCGAATACGCGCTCGACGAGATCACGGCCGGCGCGGGCGCCAAGCAGGTCATGTACAACGCGTTCATGGCCACGCTCGACCCCGGCGACGAGGTGATCCTGGCCGCGCCCTACTGGACCTCCTACGCCGACATGGTCGCGATCGCCAACGGGCGGCCGGTGCCGGTGCCCTGCACGCAGGAGAACGGATTCCGGCTGCAGGCGCGGGACCTGGAGGCGGCGATCACGCCGCGCACGCGCTGGCTGCTGCTGAATTCGCCGTCCAATCCGAGCGGCGCGGCGTACGACGCGCAGCAGCTGCTGCCGCTGCTGGACGTGCTGCGGCGCCACCCGCAGGTCTGGCTGCTCAGCGACGACATCTACGAGCACCTGCTGTACGACGGCCGGCGCTTCGTCACCGGCGCGCAGCTCGCGCCCGACCTCAAGGACCGCATCCTGACCGTGAACGGCGTGTCCAAGTCGTATGCGATGACCGGCTGGCGGCTCGGGTACGGCGCGGGTCCGAAGCCGCTGGTCTCGGCGATGGCGGTCGTGCAAAGCCAGAGCACCTCCAATCCCTGCTCGATCAGCCAGGCGGCGGCGGTGGCGGCGCTCGAGGGGCCGCAGGACCTCGTGCAGCAGTGGCGCGGCGCCTTCCAGCGCCGGCGCGACCTGGTCGTCGAGCGGCTCAATGCCATCGAAGGCATCTCCTGCCCCCGGCCGGAGGGCGCGTTCTACACGTTCGCGGGTTGCGCCGGCCTGATCGGGCGGCGCACGCCGGCCGGTGCGGTGATCGACAGCGACAGCGCGTTCTGCCGCTACCTGCTGGAAGCGCACGACGTCGCGGTGGTGCCGGGCAGCTGCTTCGGGCTGGGGCCCTACTTCCGCATCTCGTACGCCGCGTCCGACGCCGACCTGCGGCAGGCCTGCGAGCGGATCGCGGCCGCATGCGCCGCGCTGCACTGAACGCGCGCCGCGCGAGACGTCGGCCGGGGTCGAATCGTGGACGCGGAGAACGCGAAGGTCACGCAGAGGAAGACCCGGCGCCTGCGGCGCTCTCCGCCTTCATCGGTGAATTGACCGCACCCAGGCCCCCGAGAAACAGGTCGGCGACGATCGGGGCCATGGCGTCGTAATCGAGCGGGCCGTCCGGCTTCATCCATGTGAACAGCCAGTTGACCATGCCGAACAGCAGCATGGTCAGCGGCTTGTCGAGCGCCTGCTCCTGCAGGTCCGGGCGCAGGGCGGCGACGACCCGTGCGAAGCCGTCCACGACCTCTCGCTCCTTGTCCAGGATGCGCTCGCGATCGGCCGGCTCGAGGAACCTGACGTCCTCGGTCAGCACCCGGTGCGCGTTCTGCGCGTCGGCGTATTCCTCCACCAGGCGGCGGATCAACAGCCGCATCCGTGCCGCCGGCTGGTCCTCGCGCGCGAGCGACTCGCCAACGGCCGCCTGCAGGCGCGAGACATGGCTGTCGGCGATGCTGACCAGCAAGTCGTACTTGTCGCGGTAATAGTGGTAGAGCGTGGCCTTGGACAGCCCGCAGGCCTGCGCCACCTGGTTCATCGACGTGCCCGGATACCCGCCGCGCGCGAACAGCGCCGCGGCCTGCGCGAGGATCGTCTCGCGCTGGTCCAGGTAGCCGGCCGATCGTCCGCGTCCCATGATGCCGGCCGTCAGCGCTCGTCGAAGGAAAGCACCACGCGCTCCGTCATCGGATGCGCCTGGCAGGTGAGCACGAACCCGGCCGCCACCTCCTGCTTGCCGAGCGCGAAATTGCGCTCCATCCGCACGTCGCCTTCGAGCACCTTGGCGCGACAGGTGCCGCAGACGCCGGAGGTGCAGGAGAACGGCACTTCCAGCCCGGCCGCCGACGCGGCGTCCAGGATGCTGGGCTGGTCGCGCGAGAAGTCGATCTCGCGCCGCAGGCCGTCGCGCACGATCACCACCCGCGCGCGCTCCGCATCGCCGGGCCTGGCCTCGTGGACCACTGCGCCCACGGCGGCCGCCGCCTGCTGCGGCACGCCGAAGCGCTCGACGTGGATGCGCTCCTCGGGGACGCCGGCGGCGACCAGCGCCGCCTCGGCCTCGTCGTTCATCTGGAACGGGCCGCACACGTAGGCGTGATCGATGCCAGCGGCGGGCAGGAGCACCCGCAGGAAATCGCCGATCTTGGCCCGGTCCATCAGGCCCATGTTGATCGGGGCGTCGGTGTGCTCGTCGGAGAACACGTGGTGCAGCACGAGCCGCGCCAGGTAGCGGTCCTTCAGGTCCTCGATCTCCTCCCTGAACATCGTGGACTTGAGGCTGCGGTTGCCGTAGACCAGCGTGAAGCGGCTCGCCGGCTCGCGCGCCAGCACCGTCTTCATGATCGAGAGGATGGGCGTGATGCCGCTGCCGCCGGCGATGCCCAGGTGATGCCGCGCCGCCGCCGGCTCGATCGGCACGAAGAAGCGCCCCTGCGGCGCCATGACGCTGATCGTGTCGCCCGGCTTCAGCTGCTCGTTGATCCAGTTGGAGAACACGCCGCCGCGCACCTTGCGCACGCCCACGCGCAGCTCGCCGTCGTCGACACCGGCGCAGATGGAGTAGGAGCGGCGCAGGTCCTGGCCGGCGATCTCGCGGCGCAATGTGAGGTACTGGCCCTGCGTGAAGCCGAACACCGGTTGCAGCTCGGGCGGCACCTCGAACGAGACGACCACCGCTTCCTCGGTGTCGGGCTGGACGGCGCGCACGCGCAGGGGGTGGAAGATGACGCTCATGGGCAGGTCCGTGCCGCGGCCGTGGGGGTCGACATGGTCAGATCGGCTTGAAATGCTCGAACGGTTCGAGGCAGGCGCGGCAGCGGTACAGCGCCTTGCAGGCGGTGGAGCCGAACTGCGAGACGCGCTCGGTGTCCTCGCTGCCGCAACGCGGACACGCCAGTTGCGGCTCGCGGCCGCGCCTGGCGACGAAGCGGACCGGCACACCCGCCTCGGCCGCCGCCGGGCCTGGCGGCGCGATGCCATAGGCGCGCAGCTTGCGCCGGCCCTCCTGCGTGATCCAGTCGGTGGTCCATGCGGGCGCGCGGCGCAGCGTGGCGCGGGCCGGCCCCAGGCCCCGGGCTTCCAGCGCCGCGAGCACGCTCTGCTCGATTGCTTCCGTCGCCGGGCAACCCGAATAGGTCGGCGTCAGCACCACTTCCAGTTCGCGGCCGTGGTCGATGACATCGCGGACGATCCCGAGCTCGCACACCGAGACCGCGGGCACTTCGGGGTCGAGCACTTCGTCGAGCACCTGCCATGCGCGTTGGACGCGCATGACGTCCAGCACCGCCGCGGTCACCAGACGCCCCCCGGATAGGCGCGCTGCAGGTGCTGCATCTCGGCCAGCACGTAGCCGAGATGTTCGCTGTGCGCTCCTTGCTTGCCGGTGCTGAGGAACGGCGTCGCCGCCGGCGCCGCCAGTCCGGCTTCGCCGAGGATCACCTCCATCTCCTCGCGCCACGCCGCCTCCAGCTCGCTCCAGGCCGGGCCAAGCCCCGAGGCCGCGGCTTCGAGGTCCACCGCGTCGGCGGCGAACAGCTCGGCCGCGTACGGCCAGAGATCGATCAGCGCGCGCTCCATCCGCGCGCGCGACTGGGCCGTGCCGTCGCCGAGGCGCACCACCCAGTCCGCCGCATGCCGCTGGTGGTAGCGCGCTTCCTTGACGGCCTTGCCCGCGATGGCCGCCAGCTCGCGGTCGCGCGACTCGCGCAGGCGCTCCCACAGCAGCCTGAAGAAGGTGGCCATCATCGCGTTGCGCAGCGCGGTCGCGGCGAAGTCGCCGCGCGGCAGTTCCACCAGCGTGACGTTGCGGTAATCGCGCTCCTCCCGCAGGAACGCGAGCTGGTCCTCGTCGTGCCCGGCGCCTTCCAGCGCTCCCGCGAGCGCCAGCACGGCGCGCGCCTGGCCGATCAGGTCGAGCGCCATGTTGGACAGGGCGATGTCCTCCTCCAGGGCCGGCCCGTGGCCGCACCACTCGGCGAGCCGCTGCGCCTGGATCAGGGCGGTGTCGCCGATGCGCAGCAGATACTGCAGCGCCGCGCTCGTGCCGATCTCGATCGATGCGTGCATGCCGGTCCTCACATGTGGTCGACGGCAGCCGGCAGCTTGTAGAAGGTCGGGTGCCGGTACACCTTGTCCTCGGCCGGGTCGAAGTAACTGCCTTTCTCGCCGGGGTCGCTGGCGACGATCTGGTCGGACCGCACCACCCAGATGCTGGTGCCTTCCTGGCGCCGCGTGTACACGTCCCGCGCCACCTGGATCGCCATCGGCGCGTCGGCCGCGTGCAGGCTGCCGCAGTGCTTGTGGTCGAGCCCGGACTTGCTGCGGACGAACACTTCCCACAGCGGCCATTCCTGTTTCGTGTCACTCACGTCATGTCCTTTCCAGTCACCCAGCAGCCGAACGTAGAGGGCGCGGAGATTCGCAGAAGACGCAAAAAAAAATTCAAAAGCAATTCCTGGATGTCCTTCTGCGCCATCTGCGTACCCTTTGCGGCCTCTGCGTCCGGCTGTTGGGTTTTCTTCACGCTGCCTGCGCCTGCGCCTGCGCCGCCTGCTTGCGCGCATGCGCCAGCGCGGCTTCGCGCACCCAGGCGCCGTCGTCCCACGCCTTCACGCGGGCGGCGAGGCGCTCGCGATTGCACGGGCCGTTGCCGTTGACGACGCGCCAGAACTCGTCCCAGTCGATCCGCCCGAAGTCGCAGTGCTGGCGCTCCTCGTTCCACTTCAGGTCGGGATCGGGCAGCGTCACGCCCAGCACCTTGGCCTGTTCGGCGGCGGCGTCGATGAACTTCTGGCGCAGTTCGTCGTTGGAGATGCGCTTGATGCCCCAGCGCATCGACTGCGCCGAGTTGGGCGACTGGTCGTCCGGCGGACCGAACATCATGACCGACGGCCACCACCAGCGGTTCACGGCGTCCTGCACCATCGCCTTCTGCGCGCCGGTGCCTTGCCGCATCATGACCAGCAGGCTCTCGAAGCCCTGGCGCTGGTGGAAGCTCTCCTCGCGGCAGATGCGGATCATGGCGCGTGCATACGGGCCGTACGAGCAGCGGCAGATCGGCACCTGATTCATGATCGCCGCGCCGTCGACCAGCCAGCCGATCGTGCCGACGTCGGCCCAGGTCAGGGTCGGGTAATTGAAGATCGAGCTGTACTTGGCCTTGCCGCTGTGCAGGGCCTCCAGCATCTGGTCGCGCGAAGTGCCCAGCGTCTCGGCCGCCGAATAGAGGTACAGGCCGTGGCCGCCTTCGTCCTGCACCTTGGCCAGCAGGATCGCCTTGCGCTTGAGGGTCGGCGCCCGCGTGATCCAGTTGCCCTCCGGGAGCATGCCGACGTATTCGGAATGCGCGTGCTGGCTGATCTGCCGCACGAGCGTCTTGCGGTAGTGCTCGGGCATCCAGTCCTTGGGCTCGATGAATTCGCCGTCCGCGATGCGCGCCTCAAAGCGCTCCTCGCGCAGCGCGTCCTCGGCCGACCGCAGCGGCCCAGGCGCGGCGCCTTCCTTGCCCATGGCGTCCATGGCCTGTGTGTACATCTGTCGACTCCCAGCTGCCGGCCGGGCCGGTATTTCCGACCGATCGTTCGGTTGACGATAGATTACGGGAAAGTTTGATCCAGGTCAAACTTTGGTGACGCCAATCCGCCGCGACCGCGCTGCGCCGCCTCCCGTCAGCGCCGGGCCCGCCCCGGAGCGGCGGCCTGCGCCGGCGGCTCCTCCACCGGCAGCCGCGTTTCCGCCTTGACCTCCTTCAGGACCACGCTCGAGCGCACGTGCGTCACTCCCGGCAGATTGAACGCGGTCTCGTGCAGGAACGCCTCGTACCGCTTGATGTCGGGCACCAGCACCTTGATGACGTAATCGGCTTGGCCGGTGGTCGCATAGCAACTGACGATCTGCGGACAGTCGGCGACCGCCTGCTCGAACTGGCGCACGTCGTCTTCATGGTGCCGCGTGAGATTGACCTCGGCCAGCACGCACAGCGACAGGCCCACCTTCTCGCGGTCGACGAGCGCCGCGTAGCGGCGGATCACGCCGCTGGCTTCCAGCTCCTTCACGCGCTTCCAGCACGGAGTGCTCGACAGGCCCACGGCCGCCGCGAGCTGCTGCACCGTCTGGCGCGAATCGCGCTGCAGTTCGGCAAGCAGCAGCCGGTCGTAGCGGTCGAGTTTGTTCATTCCCGATTTCACTTGTACAGAGGAATTTCATTCTCCTCTTTTCGAAATTCAAGGGCAAAGAAGAATTCAATTCCCACCAAACCTGCGTAATCTTGTTCCTCATAACAACTGCTGGAGCAGTGCATGGCCGAGACAACCATGACGCAATCCACGCCGCTGCTGCGGCGGGACTATCGCCTTGCCGACACCCTGACCGCCCGCGGGGGCGCGATCTTCCTCACCGGCACCCAGGCGCTGGTGCGGCTGATGCTGATGCAGCGCCAGCGCGATGCCGCCGCCGGCCTGGACACGCGCGGCTTCGTCAGCGGCTACCGCGGCTCGCCGCTCGGGATGGTGGACCTGGCACTCTGGAAGGCGGGCCCGCAGCTCGACGCCGCCGGCATCCGCTTCCTGCCCGCCATCAACGAGGAACTGGGCGCCACCGCCGTGCTCGGCACCCAGCGCGTCGAGGCGGACCCGGACCGCACCTGCGCCGGCGTCTTCGCCATGTGGTACGGCAAGGGCCCCGGCGTGGACCGCGCCGGCGACGCGCTCAAGCACGGCAACGCCTACGGCGCGTCCCCGCACGGCGGCGTGCTGATGGTGGCGGGCGACGACCACGGTTGCGTGTCGTCGTCGATGCCGCACCAGAGCGACCAGGCGTTCCAGGCCTGGCACGCGCCGATCGTCGCGCCGGCGAGCGTCGCCGAGTACCTGGAGTTCGGCCTCTATGGCTGGGCGCTCTCGCGCTTCTCCGGCAACTGGGTCGGATTCACGGCCCTGTCCGAGATCGTCGAGAGCGGCTCCACCGTGGATCTGGATCTGGTCAACGCCCGCGTGGCCGCGTGGCAGGACGGCGACACCGTGCGCCAAGTCACCGGCTACGCGCCGCCGGCGGGCGGCCTGCATTACCGCTGGCCCGACCTGCCCTCGCTCACCATCGAACAGCGGCTGCATGCGAAGCTGGACGCGGTGCGCGCCTTCGCCCGCGTCAACAGCATCGACCGGCACATCGTGGAGAGCCGCCACGCCAGCGTGGGCATCGTCACCGCCGGCAAGGCGCATGACGACTTCATGGAGGTGCTGCGGCGGCTGGACATCGCGCCGGCGACGCTGGCGCAGCACGGCGTGCGCATCTACAAGCTGGGCCTGACCTTCCCGGTCGAGCCGACGCGCCTGCGCGAGTTCGCGCGCGGGCTGGCGGAGATCCTCGTGATCGAGGAGAAGGCCCCCGTCGTCGAGGAGCAGCTGCGCTCGATGTTCTACAACGAGGCCGTGCGCCCGGCGATCGTCGGCAAGCGCGACCGCGCCGGCCAGCCGCTGGTGCCGGCGCTGGGCGAGCTGCGGCCGTCGCGGCTGATCGAGCTGCTGTCCCGATGGTTGGCCGGCCACTTCCCGGACCTGGACCGGCGGCACCTGGTGCGCGACTTCACGCCGCCGCACCTGCTGTCCAACGAATCGGACAGCGTCAAGCGCCTGCCGTACTTCTGTGCCGGCTGCCCGCACAACACCTCGACCCGGGTGCCGCAAGGCTCGCACGCGCAGGCCGGCATCGGCTGCCACTTCATGGCGAGCTGGATGGACCGCGACACCGAGGGCCTGATCCAGATGGGCGGCGAAGGCGTGGACTGGGTGTCGCACGCGATGTTCACCAAGGTACCTCATGTCTTCCAGAACCTGGGCGACGGCACCTACTACCACTCGGGCTACCTCGCGATCCGGCAGGCCGTGGCGGCCAAGGCGACGCTGACCTACAAGATCCTGTTCAACGACGCGGTGGCGATGACCGGCGGCCAGCCGGTGGACGGCATCATCACGGTCGACGGGATCGCGCGGCAGGTCGAGGCCGAGGGGGTGAAGCAGGTGGTCGTCGTCTCCGACGACATCGGCAAGTACGAGACCATCCGCACCCGCTTTCCGGCCGGCACCGAGTTCCACGACCGCAGCCGGCTCGACGCCGTGCAGCGGCGCCTGCGCGAGATGCCCGGCGTCACCGTGCTGATCTACGAGCAGACCTGCGCCGCGGAGAAGCGGCGGCGCCGCAAGAAGGGCGAACTGGCCGACCCCAGCCGGCGCCTGTTCATCAACGACCTCGTGTGCGAGGGCTGCGGCGACTGCTCCGTGCAGAGCAACTGCGTCGCCGTGCTGCCGGTCGAGACGGCGCTGGGCCGCAAGCGCCGGATCGACCAGAGCAGCTGCAACAAGGACTATTCGTGCGCGAAGGGCTTCTGCCCCAGTTTCGTCGGCGTCGTCGGCGGCCGGCCGCGACAGCGCGCCGGCGCGCTCGCGAGCGGCAGCAAGGTCTTCATGTCGCAGGTGAATGCGCTGCCACTGCCGCCGCCGCACGCCTGGACCGCTCCCTACGACCTGCTCGTGACCGGTGTCGGCGGCACCGGCGTCGTCACCGTCGGTGCGCTCGTGGCGATGGCCGCGCACCTGGAAGGCAAGAGCGCCAGCGTGCTCGACTTCATGGGCTTTGCCCAGAAGGGCGGCTCCGTCCTGAGCTTCGTGCGGCTGACGGACGTGCCTTCGCGATTGAACCAGGTTCGCATCGACACCCAGCAGGCCGACGCGCTGCTGGCCTGCGACCTGGTGGTGGGCGCCTCACCCGAGGCGCTCGCCACCGTGCGCCATGGCCGCACCCGCGTCCTGGCCAACACGCACGAGGTGCCGGTCGCCGAGAGCCTGCGCAATCCCGACGCGAGCCTGAAGGTGCCCCAGCTGCTGGACAAGTTGCGCTTCGCCGCCGGCGCCGACCGGATCGAGACGCTCGATGCGCAGGCGCTGGCCGAGGCGTTCCTGGGCGACTCGATCTACTCGAACATCGTCGCGCTCGGCGCCGCCTGGCAGCGCGGCCTGGTGCCGGTCAGCCTCGACGCGCTGCTGCGCGCCGTCGAGCTCAACGACGTGGCCGTCGACAACAACAAGCTCGCGCTGGCGCTCGGCCGCCTCGCCGTGGCCGATCCGCGGGCGATCGAGGCGCTTCTGCGCGGCACGCCGGCCCGCCCGGCGATCGACGAGGACACGCTGGACGCGCTGCTCGCCCGCGGCGTGGCCCATCTCACCGGCTACCAGGACGCGGCCTACGCGAAGCGGTACGCCGACTTCGTGGCGCGCGTGCGCGGCCACGAGGCAGCGCTCGGCGCGGATCCCGCCCTGCCGTTCACGCGCACCGTGGCCCGGTCGCTGCTGAAGCTGATGGCCTACAAGGACGAATACGAGGTGGCGCGCCTCTACACCGACGGCCATTTCGCCCGTGCGCTGCGCGAGCAGTTCGAGGGCGACATCGCGCTCGAGTTCTACATGGCGCCGCCGCTCCTCGCCCGTGCGCGCGACGGGCGGCCGCCGCGCAAGATGCGCCTGGGCGGCTGGCTGCTGCCGGCAATGCGGCTGCTGGCCAGGGGAAAGCGGCTGCGCGGCACGGTCTTCGATGTCTTCGGACGCACCGAAGAGCGCCGGATGGAGCGCGAACAGATCGAGCGTTACCGCGAGCGCGTCGAGGCGATGTTGCCGCTGCTCGCCCGCGAGCGCATGCAGACCGCTTGCGAGATCGCCGCGCTGCCGCTGCAGATGCGCGGCTTCGGCCATGTGAAGGCGGCCAACGTGGTGCTGGCCCAGGCCCAGGAAGCGGAACTGCTGCACCACTTCGATCCGGCCAGGTACGAGCGGCCGCCGGCCTCGCGCGAGGCCGGGCAGATTCGCGGGATCCGGGTCACGGCCGCGGCGCATTAGCGGATTAGGGAGACCGCCTAAGGCCTTAGCCATTTTCCGTCTGGGGCGGGATCGCCCGCACAGTAGAGTGCGGCCTAGGATCTGACCCGCGAGCGCACGCTCGCTGCCATGTCCGTTGGCACTAGGAGGCGACCCAATGAAGCCGACTGATTTTGCTGCGGTGGAAATTCAGGCCTGGCAGCAGGCGCTGACGGAACAGCGCCAGGCCGAGCGCCTGCAGGACAATGCACGCCGGTGCAGCGAGCCCGCGAAGTTCTACCCGCTGCGCAGGCAGGTCAGGATGCTCAGGCAACGTGCCGCACTGCTTCTTGCCAAGGCGGTCGAGAAGAAGCTCTCCGTGCCGCGCGGTCCGCTGCGTGTGCGGTGATGGCGCATACGGAATTCACATGGTGGGCGTGGTCGCCATTGCGCGGCCGACCCCGCGCGCCGCGCTCATACTGTGGTCATGACGCCGCCATACCGGGCATCATGGCCGGCCCGCACGGGTCTTGACGAGCGCCATGGATGCATCGTCCGCTGCGTATGAGCAATGGCGTACCGCTGACCGCATGGCACGAGCGGCCGAAAGGGCGCTGTTTGCGGCCTTGCTCGCGGCTGCATCCGGCAGCGCCCCTCCATCCCTGCACGAGCGGCAACGTGTCAGGGAACTGCGGCGGGTGGCTGAGGCGCTCATGTCCGACATGTTCCCGGCGCTCAAGCCACCGCCACCCGAGCTTGCCGACCGGCCCGCGGCAGTGAACGGCGGGGCGATCGACCAATGAGCGAGTACTGCGCCCCCACCGCGTTTCTCATGCGCCCCGCGGCGGCGGAGACGTTCAGGCAGATGCTTCGTCGCTGCCGCCGGCAGTACCCGAGCGTGCATCTCGCGTTCGTGCGCGATTGCCGCAAGGACGTCGTCCTGCTTGCGCACAACCAGCACGCAGTGGTCGCCTATGACTGCGCCGGCACGCCGAGCCGCGTGTGGCTGCTGTGGTTCGAGCTCGACGCCCGTTCGGGCGCCTTCGAGCCCGATGCCAAGTGCCCCTGCCCGCAGACGGCCGCATCGTTCTTGCTGGGAAAACGGCTTTACTAGACGCTCACTCTGCTACTCCTTGGCCGTATCTGCGCAGGGAATCAATGTATGCATTCAGGCGTTGGACCTCGTGCTCCAGCGCCTGCATGCCCTCGGCGACCGTCTCGCTGTCGCCGGCCCGGCTGGCATGGTTGATGTATCGACAGGCGCGGGCAAGGTCTTGGGCACCGACGATACCGCTGGCACCCAGCATGCGGTGGGTGGCATGCTCGACCCGCGCCAGATCGTCCTGCACCACGGCCTGCCTGAGCTGTACGACGTCCTGGTCATTGGTGCGACGGAACTCCAGCAGGTTTTCGCGCACCGCGGCGCTGTCCCCGCCACACATGATGGTGATGCGAGTCAGATCAAGCGTGGGCGGCGCTGCGGCAGCTTGCGGCGTCTCCGGTTGGTCTGGCGCAGCTTGCGCGGTAATGGGCAGCCATTTCTCCAGCATCCGTTTCAATTGCGCCAGATCAGCCGGCTTGACCAGCAACTCGTCCATGCCCGCGGTCATGCATCTCTCGATCTCATCGGCCAGCGCATTGGCGGTCCAGGCCCAGATCGGGGTGCGCGCACGCGCCTGGTCGGCTTCGATCGCGCGTATCGCGTACGTCAGCTCGTAGCCGTCCATCTGCGGCATGTGGCAATCGGTGATCACCAGCGCGTAGCGGCCATCACGCCACAGCGGCAGCGCCTCGTTCCCGTCCTGCGCGGTTTCGACGCGCAAACCAAGCAGCCCGAGCTGGCGCGCGAGCAGTTTGCGATTGAGCGAATGATCGTCGACCACCAGCACGAGCGGGGCGTCAGCTGCCGCGGCGCCGTGAACCAGCGGCCGCGCGGAGATCGGCGCTGCATTCGTGGCCCGGCCCCGCCTGGGCTCCACCCCGGTCCTTGCCAGCGGCAGCGTGAGCGTGATGCTGAAGGTGGATCCCCGGCCCAGCTCGCTGGTCACGTCGATGCGCCCATCCATCAGGTCCGCCAGGCGCCGGCAGATCGCCAGCCCGAGCCCGGTTCCGCCGTACATTCGCGCGGTATCAGCGCTCGCCTGGCCGTAGTTCTGGAACAGGCGCGACTGTTCCAGCAGGTCGATGCCGATGCCGGCGTCCACGACCGCGAACCTGACGGTCTCTGCGCCCTCGCGCCGCTCTATCAGTTCGACCCGCAGCTCGACCTGCTTCCCCCGCTTGCTGAACTTGATGGCGTTGCTCATGAAGTTGTTGAGAATCTGCGAGAGCCGCAGGGGATCAACCATGAGCGTCGGGCTCAGGCGCGCATCGACCTGTTGCGCCAGTATCACGCCATTGCCACTGGCCACGTGCTTGTATGTGTTTACAACATCGGCCGCGAGCTCGGCGACCGCCGTGGCCCGCGGCGCGAGTTCAAGCTTGCCTTCCTCGATCTTCGACCAGTCGAGGACGTCGTTCAAGATCCGCAACAAGCTGCTGGCGGATTCGCGCGCCGTTTCCAGTATCTCGCGCTGCTCGTCAGTGACTGGCAACATCGAGAGCAGCTCCAGCATGCCAATCAGGCCGCCCAGCGGCGTGCGGATTTCATGGCTCATGGTCGCAAGGAATGACGACTTCGCGTGGTTGGCGGCCTCGGCCTCCCGCCTCGCCTTGGACAGTTCCAGCGTTCGACTCTCCACGAGCTCTTCCAGATGGTGCCGATGAGCATCCAGTTCGACAGCGAGGCGCTTCCTCTGCGTGATGTCTTCCTTCACCCCCACATAGTGGCTGATCGACCCGTCGGGCTGGCAAAGCGGCGTGATGGTGGCAAACTCGACATACTCGCCGCCGTCTTTCCTGCGGTTGTAGAGCTCGCCCTTCCACGACCGGCCCTGCGTCAGCGCAGCCCACAGGGCGACGTAGGTCTCGGGCGGAGTTTTGCCGGAATTCAGGACGCGCGGGTTCTTGCCCATGATTTCCTCGCGGCTGTACCCGGTCGCCAGGACGAAGCCCGCGTTCACATACTCGATGCGGCCTTCGAGGTCGGTGATCAGGATGCTTTCGGGGCTTTGTTCGACCGCCAATGAGAGCTTGCGCAGCTGCTCGCCGGCCATCTTCCGCTCGGTAATGTCGCGCAAGATGCCGGTGAAGTGGCGTTCGGCACCCGGCCGCATTTCGCCTACCGAAAACTCAATCGGAAACGTGTTGCCGTCCTTGCGCCGGCCCATCACCTCGCGCCCGCGGATGATGCGCGCCTGGCCGGTGTCGCGGTAACGCGCGAGATAGCCGTCGAGCTCACCGCGATAAGGCTCGGGCATGAGCATCTTGACGTTGTGCCCTATCACCTCGGCAGCGGTATAGCCAAACATCCGCTCGGCGGCCGGATTGAAAGTCTCGACGAGACCGTGTTCGTTGATACTGATGACGCCGTCCGCCACCGTATCCAGAATCGACTGGATGCGCGTGGCGCCGTTGTGCAGCCTAATATTGGCCTCATTCAGACTGGCCGTGCGCTCAGCGACGCGCTGCTCGAGCACGATGTTGGCGCGTCTGATCTCTTCGTTTGCCCGCTCGAGTTCCGCGCGCGCGCGCGACAGCCGCTCGAACGGGCTGCGCACGGCATGCACGAACTCCGCCCGGTAAACCATCGCATACGCCGCGATCTTGTACACATGCGCCAGCATGTCGAAGCGATCGCCGGCATCGGAAGACACCGTGAAGCACAGTTCGCTCAGGACGAAGAGCAAACAGGCGGCGAAGAGGCACAGCGTGGAATAGGAGCCGCGCCGCCGCGCGTATTGAAGCAGGAACCACCCAGCCGCGATCAAAGCGGCAATGATGAAGGACGGGACGGCGGCTTGCGAGACCGTGAGCCCGTTCCCCTCGAAGGCGCGCGGCAAAAGATCGGCGTGATACAGGCCAACCCCGTAGACCAGCCCGGTGACCGCGATGCTTGTGGCGAGCAGAAGGTAGCGCGCGGCGACGGAGGCGACCGGCGGCCATTGCCTGAGCGCGATCGCGAGCAGCGTCGCGGCCGTGAGCACGCGTGCGGCGAACTGGAAATTGGTGCCCTCCCCGTTCCCCCCCGGCGTGACAAAGCTCGGCATTCCGGCCCAGGCGAGTATGTCCGCGAAAGCGACCAGTCCTACGGCAAGGAAACCGCAGGCCAGGATCAGCAGGTTGCCGGGTCGTTCGCTCGAGTACGCGTTCCATGCGACGCCGAAAATCAGCATCGCTATGACAATCGCGAACATCTCACCGAATGCGTGCAAGGGGCCGTAGCCCGGGGCGTCCGTGAAAGTGAACTCCGCCGGAACGAGCCATAAGGAAAGGAATGGCAGCATCGCGCCGGCCAGGAGCCATGCGGTCGCGCGCATTGACGCTGGACTAATCAGTTTGCGATCCTGAGCGCCTTCAACTGGATCTGGTTGCTGCACGTACAAATAGAAACACAGTGTTACTTGTCCAGCGATAGCGAAATGACCATATGCGAATAAGGAATTTCCGTAACGAGAGCCCCACTGATGTCCTTACCGTCGGCCCCTTAATGCCGGCTGGCCTCCTCAATAGGTCCGTGAGCTACGCCTTGAACGCCGGGGTATGCGTGCGGCGGCTGCGCCGCCCAACTTCTTCGTAGAGCCATCCAAAACTCCTGTCGCCCCCGTCCATGGCCCTATGGCCAGAGTCTGCCCCGCGGGCGGAGCAAAGCTCAACGTTTAGGAAAATTGCCTAGCGCGAGCTAGCAACTGCCTGAAGGGCGGTTTGTATCGAAATGATTCCATTCGAACATCACGGATGGAAATGCCATGGGTACGGTTGGAACGGTGCTGTCGATGTTGCGCTCACCCCGGCGTGGCTTCCGGCCGGCCGTGCCCTCCCTGCCGTCGCTGGTGCCGCCGGACGCCGGTTTCCTGCATATCCCGCAGCCCGACAAGGACCTCCTGCGCGCCAAGGGCGAGAAGATGCTGCGCGCGTCCCGCGCGACGGCCGAACCGCTCACTCTGGTCGTGATGCAGGTCCATGACTTGCCCGAGGTTGAACTTGTGTTCGGCCGGGCGGCCGCCGAGGAGGTCGTCGACGCGGTCGTCACCGAGCTCAGGCGGACCGCCGGCAGCAGGGGCTTCGTTGTTCGAAGTGACGCCGACACGTTCGCCCTTCTGATGCCCGGCAGCGGGGCACAAGCCACTGCGGCAGCCATCGTGGCCCGGTTCGGCAAGCCCTGCGTCATCGAGTTCGAGTTGAACGACGACGAAATCCTGCTGGTTCCGGATGCGCGGGTCCATGCGTTCGAGGCGAACGAATCCGTCGAACAGGTCTATGACAGCTTGTGCGGCGCCATCGCCAGAACGCGCGGCCAGGAAGCGCCGCGCCGCGAATGCCTGGCAAGATGCGAGTCGGATACGCTGCCCATGCGGCTGTCTTCCTCGGCCACCCAGCAGCCGGACAGACCGGTGAGCTACCCGGTGCTGCCGCCCACCATCCCTGTTCCAATGGGCACGCGCTAGCCCCGCAGTGCTGCTGCGCGAGTCTAGATCGTCATCACGACCGGGCCCACGCCGGTTCGGGCCAAGGCCTTGCCTCTGGTCTGTCTGAACCCGGCCTACCCCAGTAGCCGGCCTGTATCAATGCAGCAATCTCGGTCGTGACGGACACTTGGGTCCGGATCCCGGTCAAAGTTCTCTGCCGGTGTCCCGGCAAGCAGGCGCGCCGCGCCCGCCGGTGCATCAACCGCCGGCCCGCTCCCGGCGCTGCCGCGCCGCCTGCGCCAGCTGGCGCAGCACGGCTTCGGTCTGCTCCCAGCCGATGCAGCCGTCGGTGATGGAAACGCCGTGCTGCAGCGCCACGCCGGGCCGCAGCTCCTGCTTGCCGGGATTCAGGTGGCTCTCGATCATCAGGCCCAGGATGCGCTGCTCGCCGCCGGCGACCTGCTGCGCCAGGTCGCTCGCAACGTCGATCTGCCGCAGGTAGTTCTTGGCGGCGTTCGCATGCGAGCAGTCGACCATCACCCGGTCGCAGACCCCCGCCTTGTGCAACATGGCCGAGGCGGCCTCGATGTCGGCGGGGTGGTAGTTCGGGCCGCGCGAGCCGCCGCGCAGGATGATGTGGCAGTCGCCGTTGCCGTCGGTCTCGAAGATCGCCGCCTGGCCCATCTTGGTCATCCCCATGAACGCGTGCGGCGATCGGCAGGCCACCAGCGCGTCGGCCGCCATCTGCACGCCGCCGCCGGTGCCATTCTTGAAGCCGATCGGGCAGCTCAGGCCGGATGCCAGTTGCCGGTGGCTGGGACTTTCGGTCGTGCGGGCGCCGATGGCGCCCCAGCTGACCAGGTCGGCGACGTACTGGGGGCTCAGCAGATCCAGGAACTCGGTGCCGACCGGCAGGCCCATCCGGGAGATCGACAGCAGCAGCGAGCGCGCCAGGCGCAGGCCCTCGTTCATGCGGAAGCTGCCGTCCAGGTGCGGATCGTTGATGAAGCCCTTCCAGCCCACCGTGGTGCGCGGCTTCTCGAAGTAGACGCGCATGACGAGAAACAGGTCCTGCGCCAGCTCCGGCGCGAGGCCGCGCAGGCGGCGGGCGTACTCCAGCGCCTGTTCGCTGTCGTGAATGGAGCATGGGCCCACCACGACCAGCAGCCTCGGGTCGCGCCCGTGCACGATGGCAGCCACCTGCTGGCGGCTGTGTTCGACGAATGCCTGCACGGCGGCGTCGGCCGGATAGTCGTCTTGCAGCAGCGCCGGGGAGATCAGCGGCCGCACCTGCCGGATGCGCACGTCGTCGAGCCGCGTGGCCTGCGGCATGTCTTCACTGGGTGGCGCGTGCCGCGGCGCGCTGTCGATCGGTTGTGGATTCATGCGCAAAGTCTACGTCCTGCGCGCCGCCGGCCGCCGGCGCATGACCAATGTCAAGGCGTTGCTCCCAGAATCTGACATCCTGGAACAAGGGATCCAATCGGGAAAGCAGCCATGTCCGCGCCACACGCTCAAGGACGGTTTTCGCACCGGCTGTCGCGCTCGCTCGTTCATGCGCTGTCCGTCCTGGCGGCGGTCGCCGGCTTCATGGCAGCCATGCCGGCGCAGGCGCGCAGCCCCGCCTTCACCGAGGCCGTGCAGCAGTACCGGGCCGGCCACCTGTCCGACGCATTCGGGCGCTTCTTCGCCCTGGCGAACGACGGCGACGCGGACGCCGCCCGGATCGCCCTGTTCATGCACCAGTACGGGCCGACCCTGTACGGCCGCTACTGGGATGCCGCGCCGCAGGAAGTGGCGCACTGGCAGGCGCTGCAGGGCAAGCCGGTCGTGCACTCGCCGCCGCCGTTCCAGCCGCAATGGCTCGACGGCAATACCTTCCAGCAGAGGCCCGACGCCAAGCGCGCCGTCAAGAAGACCGCCGCGCAGTAGGGCGTCGGCGGCCTCACTCCACCGAGAGCACCAGCGCCGCCCCCATGTCGCCGGCGGCGCAGCCGGTGAAGAGCCCCAGCCCGCCGCCCTGGGCGCGCAAGGCGTGCACCAGTTCGACGATGGTCCGCATGCCAGTCGGCCCCTGGGGATGGCCGTAGATCAGGCTGCAGCCGTAGGCGTTCATCTTCTCGAGCGGATAGTCCATCGCGCGGCTGAACCAGAGATCGTTCACCGCGAACGGGTTGTGCGTGCCGACCAGCTTCATGTTCTTCATGGTCGTGCCGGCGCTGGCCAGCGCGCGCTGCGCCGCCAGTGCCGGCGCCTTGGGCATGCGGCCCTTCTCGGCGCGGGCAAAGCCGGCGGACAGCAGCCGCACGACGCCCTGGTCCCGTGCCAGCGCCCGCGCCCGGTCCGCTCCGGTGACGACCAGCCCGGCAGCGCCGTCGGCCGGGTGCGTCTGCGAGCCGGGGGTGGTGACACCGCCCGCCGCAACCGCCTTCAGCGCGGCCAGTCCCTCGCGGCTGTACGGGCCGATTCCTTCGTCGGCGTCGAGCACGATCGACTTCTTGCGCTGCTGCACCACGATCGGCTGGAAGTACTGCTTCTGGATGCGGCGCTCGTCGGCCAGCGCCTCCTGGTACTGGCCGTGGCGCAGCAAGGTGACTTCGTCGCACTGCTCGCGCGTGAACTCGCCGTCGCGCGCGGTCGCTTCGGCCGTGGCGATCATCGACTCGCCGGTCCAGGGATCGCACGCGAAGTTGTCCAGCACCCAATGCTCGGTCGCGGGGCTGCCGCCCATCGCGTTCGAGCGCGGATAGATCATCAGCGGCCCGTTGCTCACCCGGTCGGCGGTCACCACCAGCTGCGCGTCGCCGCCGGAGAGCTGGCAGGCCGCAGCCGCCTGCACGATGCACGCCACCGAGGTCGCACAGGCTTGCGAGATCGTGGGTCCGCCGATGCCGGGCAGGCCGATGCGTGCGGCGACCAGCGGGCCGGCGAAGAAGCTGCCGATCTGCGGCACGGTCGTGCCGTACACCAGTTGCGCCATCTCCCCCGCGTCGCAGCCCCGCGCCTGCAATGCGTCGCGCGTGACCTGCACCGCAAGGTCCAGGCTGGACAGGTCGGCGATGCTGCCCTGCCAGCGGATGAAAGGCGAGGACCACAGCAAGGGCCCCGGGATGCAGGCGTTGTCGAATTTCATGGTGCGTTCCAGCGGTGGATGACGTGCCAATGGGCGTGATTCAGAGGCGGATCACCCGCGCGTGCGCCGGCTCGTACAAGGCGGCCACCTCGGCCGACCGATTGTCCAGCACGGCGCGCTGGTTGATGTAGCCCTTGTCGGTGATCTCGCCGGCGTCGGCGCTGGGAGGCTCCCCCTGCACGAGGGCCCGGGTCGGGTACTGCGACGAGCCGCCGCCCTCCGCCGCCAGGGCGCGCATCGCCGCCAGCAGGTGCGACTGCAGTTCGGCGCCCGGCAGTGCCTTGGCCTGCGGCGTCGGGAACACCAGCAGGCCCATCTCGTCGCGGTCGTGCCCGGTGATCACGACGTCGGCGACGTGCGGCGCCATCGCCGTCACGATCCGCGGGCGCAGCGTGCCGACGCTCACCCAGGTGCCCGACGAGAGCTTGAAGTCCTCCGCCACCCGGCCGTCGAACATGACGCCCTGCGTCGGATCGGCGGGATCCACCATCCTGCCCGCGTCGCCGATCCGGTAGAAGCCCTCCTCGTCGAACGCGGCCCGCGTGAGCGCGTCCTGGTCCAGGTAGCCGGGAAAGATGTTGGGGCCGCGCACCCGCATCTCGAGCTTGTTGCCGTTCGGCGTGAGCTTCAGCTCGCCACCGGGCAGCGGCAGCCCCAGGCACCCCGCCCGCTCGATGCGCCAGTGCACGGCGGTCATCCCGGGCGACGTCTCCGTGGAACCCCAGGCCGACGTGAACCACACCGGCCGCTCGCGCACCTTCGCGGCCACCGCTTCCAGCCGCTGCCACAGGCTTTGCGGCAGCGCGGCCGCCGCATAGAAGATGCCCTCCATGTTGGCGAACACGTCGCGCGCGGCCGCCTCGTCCTGCTCCAGGTAGGGCAGCAGCATGTCGAAGCCGCGCGGCACGTTGAAATAGAAGTTCGGCTTGACTTCGCGCAGGTTGTGCACGCTGCGCTCGACCAGCCCCGGCGCCGGCCGGCCCTCGTCGATGTACATCGTCCCGCCGTGCGACAGCACCATGTTGAAATTGTGGTTCGCGCCGAAGGTGTGGCTCCACGGCAGCCAGTCGACCAGCACCAGCGGATGGCGCGTGAGGAACGGCCACACCTGGGCGATCTGCTGCTGGTTCGCGCACAGCATGCGGTGGGTGTTGATCACCACCTTGGGGAACCCGGTGGACCCGCTCGTCAGCAGGTACTTGGCATGGCGGTCCGGGCGGATGGCCGCGAAGGCGTCCATGACGGCCGGCGTCTCGCTGGCAGCCTCCAGCGACGCGAACGGCTTCGCGCCCGGATGTTCGGCGGCGTTGGCGCCGAAGAACACCGGCGCCTTGCTGCCCCAGGCCTGGATGGCCGGCCCGTACACCCGCGCGTCGGACGCATAGACCAGCGCGGGCGACAACATGTCCAGGATGCCGGAGATCTTCGAATAGTTCTTCGTCAGCCGGCAGTAGGCGCTCGACACCATGCAGTACGGACGCCCGACGTGCATGGCCGCCAGCCCCAGCAGGCCGGCCTCGATCGCGTTGTCGGACAGGATGACGACGGGCCGGCCCGGCGCGAATCGCGCATCCACGAGTCCCTGGGCGATGCGTCCCACCCGCTCGCGCGCCTGCCGGTAGGTGAGCTTGCGCCACTGGCCCTCGCCGTCGCGCTCGGCCAGGAACAGCGCCTCGGGCGTGGTGGCCGCCCAGTGTTCCAGCCAGTCGCCGATGCAGCGCGCGAACGGCTGCAGCGGCAGCGGATTGCGCAGCACGAAGCCGCCGTCGGGCCGGCGCCGGAGTTCGACGCGCGGCGGGGCCAGGGCCAGGTCGTCCTGGAACGGAAGGTGATTCACGGGCATGTCTCCTGCATGGCCGGCGATGGCGTGGCCGCCGGCTCGTGCAAACATGATCCGCGCGATCCCGCGCGGTGTGAAGTGGGGTTCACCCCGCCGGCCTTGACCGCCGACAAGATTCCTGCTGACCAGCCCGGCGCCGGCTCAGTAGTAGTAGGGCGTGCGGCGGACCGAGGCGATCACGGCGTCGTTGATGCGCTGCATCCACTCCAGTTGCAGCGGTGTGGGCACGCCCAGCGACGACACCCGCGCCGCTGCGGCATCGCCGGCGGCCCGGTCGTTCGCCGCCATGGCCGCGCGTTCCGCCTCGGTCAGCAGGTGCACGGCCGTCGCGCGGAAGATGGCGGGCGTGCCGGCGGCGGGCTGGGCGATCGCGGTCTGCGCCTGGTAGGGTTCGATCGTGCTGGCGGTGTAGGGCGCGATGGTCGGCGCGGTGTAGACCGGGATCTCCGTGGCGTGGTAGATCGGGATGCCGCCGTCCGAGCAGCTCGCCTGTCCCGTCGACGAGTAGCGCACGGTCGCGCCCCAGCAGGTGTAGTAGGGACCGTCGCCGCATTTGGGATTGCCGTTCGCGTCGAACGTGAGCGCCGCGCCGGACGAGCACGAGTAGCCGGTCGCAGTCGCATTGAACACGGTGGTCCTCGGTACCGGCGACGAATACGTCGGCGGGAAATACGCCGCGACCTCCGTGGCGACGTACACGGGAATCATCCGCGACTGGTAGTTCTCGGCGATGGTCCCGGCGTTAAAATGCGCGTCGAGGTACGCCGGCCGCAAGCCGCCGCTGGTTCCGGAAAAACTGACGGCAAAGGCGCGCATGAACTCGCTGCTCCCGGCGCCGGCCGGCAGCGCGCCGCCGTTCAAGCCGACCTGCTGGCCGCCCATCGCGCGGCCGTCGAACTCCGCGTCGGAGAAGTCCGCGGACAGGCTGGCGAAGATCGCATCGGGGTTGGACGCCGACAGGCGGTGGCCCAGCGTGTCCAGCGCCGCCAGCACGAGCGCGAGCTGGACGCCCTCCGGGTTGGCGGTCACCGCCGTGACGTCGAAGGCCGGGACGATGCGGCTCGGCCGGGACCTCAGGCCGTACTGCCACGACACCCATTGCTCGGCCATCTGGATCGCGGGCGCCATGGCATCGCCGCGGGCGAGATACGTGCGCGCGAGCGACGCCGCCATCTCGGTCAGCGGGTTCACCGAGACGCCGCTCTCCCCCGCCGCCGCCACCCCGGGCAGCATCGCACGCAGCGTCACGGTCGATGCGATCGTCGCCCCGTTGTAGGCGCTGCTGTAACTGCCCCCCGCGGCCTCGATGAGTACCGGGCCCGTGGGCGCCGCCGGCAGCGTGACCGAGAACCGGCCGTCGGCACCCGTCGTCGCGCTGGCCAGCAGCCCGCCGCGCGAACCGTCGGCATTCATGTTGTAGACGCCGATCGTCGCCCCGTTCAGCAGGCCCTTGGCGGCGACGCCCGAGATTACGGGGCAGTTCTCGGGATACACGCGGCAGGCGAAGTCGGCGATGTTGCCGACCTGCCAAGGGGCGGGTCCGAACGGCCCGCCCATCACGAAGACGCCTTCGCCGGCGACGCCCAGGTACACGCCGTTGCCGTAGGCGCGATAGACGTACGGGTCGAGAGACTGGTTCGCCTGGTGCGAGGGGAAGTAGCCGGGGAACGTCCGCTCCGCCCAGTCCATCAGCGCAGTCGCGTCCACGGCCCGCGCGACGCGCTGGGGCGCATGGCGCTGGCTGGCCACCGGGGCGGTCGATGCGTCTTCGGGCACGGCCCCGCCGCCGCAAGCCACGAGAAAGGCCGTGGAGACGGCCGCGAGAATTCCACGCGCGAACTGGTGCATAGAGCCTCCTGCTCGGCGGCAAATGTATCAGAGAGCGTTTTTTGCATCAATACGTGACACACAGCCTGTCGTGGCGCCGGCCGGCGGACGCCCGGCCCACGACGGCCGACCGGGAAACACGCTCGCGCTTGCGAATTCGCAAGCCTTGCGTCAGCACCGGACGATACAAAAGTAGCGTCCCGGCACGCTGTGCGCGCCGGATCCGGCCGCGCGGGTCGCGGTGCATCTGTGGTTGCTCAAATGAATATTGCGGACCCGGCCGGGGCCCCACCTGGCGATCGTCCTTTGTCGCGTCGCGACCTGCTGCAACTGGCCGGGGCCGGCATCTCGATGCTCGCCCTGCCGCCGTCCCTGGCGCAAGGCGGCCGCGAAGGGAGCGTCGCGAACCTGAGGGCGAGCGCGTTCGCGCAGGCGGTCCGGCCCGGCGCGCGCAGCGATGTCTGGGGCTTCAACGGCTCGGTGCCTGGCCCGGTGCTGCGCTACCGGCGCGGGGACACGGCGCGCATCGCGGTCGCCAACGCGCTGCCCCGCGACGCCAGCACCACGGTGCACTGGCACGGCATCCGGGTGCCCAACGCGATGGATGGCGTGCCCCAGGTCACGCAGGATCCGATCCCCGCCGGCAAGACCTTCACATACGAGTTCCCGGTGCCGGATGCCGGCACCTACTGGTACCACCCGCACCAGATGAGTTACGAGCAGGTGGCGCGCGGCATGTACGGCACCCTGATCGTCGAAGAGGACAAGCCGCCGCCGGTGGACCGGGAGGTGCTGTGGGTGCTCGGCGATTTCAAGCTGGACCCCAAGGGACGGCAGGTCGACGACTTCGGCCGCCTGCAGGACCTCGGCGGCGGCGGACGGCTCGGAAATGTCCTTGCGCTCAACGGCCGGCAGGCGGGACGCGACCGCAGGCTCGCGGTGCGCAGCGGCGAACGCATCCGGCTGCGGCTGCTCAATGCCGCGACGGCGCGCATCTTCCTGCTGGACTTCCGCGGCCAGCAGCCGGTCGTCGTCTCCTACGATGGCCAGGCGGTGGAACCGCACCCGCTGCCGCAGGGCCTGCTGCTGCTGGGCCCGGGCATGCGCACCGACCTGGTCCTCGATTGCGAGGGCGCTCCCGGCGACGCCTTCCCGGTGATCGACCGGCGCGACCAGGGCCACCACATCGCCACCATCGCCTACGAGCGCAAGCCGGCCGTGCGCGGCCGGGCGCTGCGCGACCCGGTGCGCATCGAGGCGAACGCGCTGCCGGAACCGGACCCCGCCAGGGCGGTGGAGCATTTCCTGGTGTTCGAGGGCGGGCTGCTGGGCAAGCCGGCCATCGGCATGGTCGACGGCAAGCCGCTGAAGATGGCGGAGATCATGCGCTCGCGCGGCCTGGCGTGGACGATGAACTACGTGGCCGAGCACGAGCACGCGATGCTGCACACGCCGCTCTTCACGTTCCGCCGCGGCGAGCATGTGGTGCTGAAGATGATCAACGAGACCGAGTTCGAGCATCCGATGCACCTGCACGGCCACTCGTTCCGCGTGCTGCGCGTGAACGGCCGGCCCACCCGATGGCGCGAGTGGCGCGACACGGTCATGGTGGCGCCGCGCGGCTCGGTGGACATCGCGTTCGTCGCCGACAACCCGGGCGAGTGGATGTTCCACTGCCACATCCTCGAACACGCCGCGGGCGGAATGATGGGGACGGTGGCGGTCGAATGACCGCTGCCGGGGAGCGCCCGTGGACAGGCTGTTGATCGAGTCGCTGGGCAAGCTGGTCGAGCAGGCCACGCAGGCGCTGGGACCGGAACACCCGTCCACGCTGATGCTCAAGCAGCAGCTCGCGGCCGCCCTCGCCGCGCAGGGCAAGGCGCCGAAGGTCTTCTGGCTCAGGCCCGCGGCGCCCGAGCCGCCGCGCGACGAGGGCTGAGCGCCCTCGCGCCCGCCTGGCGCGCCGCGGTCAGCGCCGCGACTTGCGGCCCTTGGCCTTGCTCGCGGCCTTCTTCACGGCCGCCCGCAGCCCATGGAGCGACGACGCCGGCTCGGCGACCGGCTTCCTGGCCGCCCGCTTGGTGGAACTCTTGGCCGGCACCCCGGTGGGCGCCACTCCCTTGTCCTTGAGCGCGCGCGCCATCAGTTCGTCGCCTTCGCGCACCAGGCGGAAGTCGATCTTGCGGCCGTCGAGGTCGACGCGGCTGACCTGCACGCGCACGCGCGAGCCGATCGCGTAGCGGATGCCGGTGCGTTCGCCGCGCAGTTCCTGCCGCGCCTCGTCGAACTTGAAGTACTCGCCGCCCAGCTCGGTGATGTGCACCAGGCCCTCGACGTACATCTGGTCCAGCGTGACGAAGATGCCGAACGTGGTGGCGGCGGTGACGACGCCGCTGTATTCCTCGCCCAGGTGCTCGCGCATGTACTTGCACTTGAGCCAGGCCTCGACGTCGCGGCTCGCCTCGTCGGCGCGGCGCTCGTTGGCGCTGCAGTGCAGGCCGGCGGCTTCCCAGGCCTGCACGTCGCGGCTGGGCGGCGGCGCCGGCTTCTTCAGCTTGTGGGCCGGGGCCCGCACCTTGCTCGCGAGGCGGCGCGCCAGCTTCTCGTGCGCTTCGCCGGGGGTCGGCAGCGCCGGCAGCTCGTACTTCTGGTTGGTGAGGATCGCCTTGATCACGCGGTGCACCAGCAGGTCCGGATAGCGGCGGATCGGGCTGGTGAAGTGCGTGTAGGCGTCGTATGCCAGGCCGAAGTGGCCGCTGTTGATGGGCGTGTAGATGGCCTGCTGCATCGACCGCAGCAGCATCGTGTGGATCTGCTGCGCGTCGGGCCGGTCCTTGGTGGCCTCGGCGATGCGCTGGAATTCGGCCGGCTGCGGCTCCTCGGTGATCGTCAGAGAGACGCCGATGGCCTTGAGGTAGTTGCGCAGGATGTCCTTCTTCTCGGGCGTCGGCCCTTCGTGGACGCGGAACAGCCCCGGATGCTTGCTCTGCTGGATGAAGTCGGCGCTGCACACGTTGGCCGCGAGCATCGACTCCTCGATCAGCCGGTGGGCGTCGTTGCGCGTGCGCGGCACGATGCGCTCGATGCGGCCGCTCTCGTCGCACACGATCTGCGTCTCGGTGGTCTCGAAGTCGACCGCGCCGCGCTGCATGCGCGACTTCAGCAGCGCACGATAGACGTCGTGCAGGTTCAGCAGGTCCTGCACGCGCTCCTTGCGCCGCACCGCCTCGGGGCCGTTCGTGTTGGCCAGGATCGCCGCCACCTCGGTGTACGTGAAGCGGGCGTGGCTCCACATCACGGCCGGATAGAACTGGTAGGCGTAGATCTCGCCGGTGCCGGTGATGAGCATGTCGCAGACCATGCACAGGCGCTCGACCTCCGGGTTCAGCGAGCACAGGCCGTTTGACAGCTTCTCCGGCAGCATCGGAATGACCCGGCGCGGGAAGTACACGCTGGTCGCCCGGTCGTACGCGTCGATGTCGATCGCGCTGCCGGTCTCCACGTAGTGGCTCACGTCGGCGATCGCGACCAGCAGGCGCCAGCCCTTGCTGCGCCCCACCTTGGCCGGCTCGCAGTAGACCGCGTCGTCGAAATCGCGGGCGTCCTCACCGTCGATGGTGACCAGCGGGACGTCGGTCAGGTCGACCCGCCGCTTGTGGTCCGCGGGGCGCACCTTGTCGGGCAGCGAACGCGCGAGCGCGAGGCAGGCTTCCGAGAACTCGTGCGGCACGCCGTACTTGCGCACGGCGATCTCGATCTCCATGCCGGGGTCGTCGATCTCGCCCAGGACTTCCTTGACCAGGCCGACCGGCTGCCCGTACAGGCTCGGTGGCTCCGTCAGTTCGACGACCACGACCTGGCCTGGCTTCGCGAGCCCGGTGGCGCCCTTGGGGATCAGGACGTCCTGGCCGTAGCGCTTGTCCTCCGGAGCGACCAGCCAGACACCGCTTTCGTGCAGCAGCCGGCCGATGATCGGCTGGGGCGGGCGCTCGACGATCTCGACGACGCGGCCCTCGGCGCGCCCCCTGCGGTCGTGCCGCACGATGCGCGCCTTGACGCGGTCCTTGTGCAGCACCGCGCGCATCTCGTTGGGCGGCAGATAGATGTCGCCTTCGCCGTCGTCGCGGACCACGAATCCATGGCCGTCGCGGTGGCCCTGGATGACCCCCTCGATCTCGTCGAGCAGGAGTCCGGTATTGCTGTGTCCAATGTTTTTGATATAGAATCCCTTCTTTCCTGAAATGCCCAGGTGGCGGAATTGGTAGACGCACTAGTTTCAGGTACTAGCGAGTAACATCGTGGGGGTTCGAGTCCCTTCCTGGGCACCAAATGACAGATGATAAAGCCGGCTGATGCCGGCTTTGTTGTTTTTGGCGGCGGCAAAAGCATCGAAGGCTCGCGCCTTGCCGCGCACGCCTTGCGTCGTCGGGCACCGCGCGAACCGCGCCTGCCGGCGCGGTCTTCCCGTCGCGGCACCCATCGCGGCCGGTTTCGTCGCCAGCGGCAAAACGCGCGTCAGACGGGCACCGCCACGAGGTCGTGCCCTTCGGCGGCCACGATGCGCGCCTGCGTGAACTCGCCGACCCTCAGCTGCTTGCTCAGCTTTTGCGGCGGCAGGAGCTTCACGGTGCCGTCGATCTCCGGCGCGTCCGCGTACGTGCGCCCCAGGCCGCCCTTGCGCCCGAGCGCCGGCGCGGAATCGACGAGCACCTGCATGGTGGCACCCACTCGCTCGCGCAGCTTGCCGGCCGACACCTCCTCGGCCACGGCCATGAACCGCGCTCGCCGTTCCTCGCGCACCTCCTGCGGCAACATGCCCGGCAGCTCGTTGGCGGCGGCCCCTTCCACCGGGCTGTAGGCGAAGCAGCCCGCCCGGTCGATGCGCGCCTCGCGCATGAAGTCCAGCAGATGCTGGAACTCTTCTTCGGTTTCGCCCGGAAAGCCGGAGATGAAGGTGCTGCGGATCACGATCTGCGGGCAGGCCTCGCGCCAGCGCCGGATGCGCTCGAGGTTCTTCTCGCCGCTGGCCGGCCGCTTCATGCGACGCAGCACGTCGGGATGGCTGTGCTGGAACGGCACGTCGAGGTACGGCAGCACGCGGCCGCTGGCCATCAGGGGAATCACTTCATCGACAGATGGGTACGGATACACGTAATGCAAGCGCACCCAGGCGCCGAAGGGTTCCGCCAGGTCGCCGAGCGCCCGGACGAGTTCGAGCATCCGCGTCTTCACCGGCTTGCCGTCGAAGAAACCGGTCCGGTACTTGACGTCGACGCCGTAGGCGGAGGTGTCCTGGCTGATCACCAGCAGTTCCCTGACACCGCCCTCGAACAGCGCGCGCGCCTCCTTGAGCACGTCGCCCACCGGCCGGCTCACGAGGTCGCCGCGCATCGACGGAATGATGCAGAACGTGCAGCGGTGGTTGCAGCCCTCGCTGATCTTCAGGTAGGCGTAGTGGCGCGGCGTGAGCTTGACCCCGGCCGCCGGCACCAGGTCCACGAACGGGTCGTGCGGCCGCGGCAGGTTCGCGTGGACCGCGTCCATCACCTCCTGCGTCGCATGCGGCCCGGTCACCGCGAGCACCGACGGATGCATCTGCCGCACCAGGTTGCCGCCTTCGCTGCCGGCCCTGGCGCCGAGGCAGCCGGTGACGATCACCTTGCCGTTCTCGGCCAGCGCCTCGCCGATGGTGTCCAGGCTCTCGCGCACCGCGTCGTCGATGAATCCGCATGTGTTCACGATCACGAGGTCGGCCCCGTCGAACGTCTTCGCCGTCTGGTAGCCCTCGGCGCTCAGCTGGGTGATGATCAGTTCCGAGTCCGTGAGCGCCTTCGGGCAGCCGAGGCTCACGAATCCGACCTTCGGGGCCTTGGTGGTCGTGGAGGGTACTTCCGTCATAACCCTCCATTGTCCCAGACGCCGGCCTGCGTCGGCCGGTTTGTGGACTTTCGCGCTCAGCGCTTGATGCCGAAGGCACCGAGCATCTGCTCGGCCTGCTTGGCCATCTGCTCCTGCATCTGGTCGAACATGTGCTTGGACTGCTCGACGTAGTTGCCCATCATTCCCTGCATCAGCGGGTTCTGCATGTTCATGAACTGCGCCCACATCTCGGGGGTCAGCGTCTTGGACTGCTCGGCCAGCTTGGCCTGGATGTCCGTGAACGCCTGCACGTTCTTCTCGAGATACGTCCCCATGAAGCCCTGGGCCGCGTGGCCGTAGAAGCGGATCAGGTTGGCCAGCGCGGCTTCGCTGAACATCGGGGCCCCGCCGGCTTCCTCCTCCAGGATGATCTGCAGCAGGATGCTGCGCGTGAGGTCCTCGTTGGTCTTGGCATCCCGGACCACGAAGGGTTCGTGCTCCATCACCAGCTGCTTGACCTCGGAGAGCGTGATGTAGCTCGACGTGTCGGTGTCGTACAGGCGGCGGTTGGGATATTTCTTGATGACGCGCTGCGCCGGCTTCGGGGCGGCGCTGGCTTTCTTGCTGTGCACTGGGTGGGGCTCCTCGCGCCGGCGGGAGTGGACGCGTTCTACTGCAGTGCAACACATTCTAGGGAGGCATGTCCCGCATCAGGCCAAGGTTTTCCCTGAGGACGAGCAGGGCCATACCTCGGCAGCGCGCACCCCCACGGCGGGTCTCGCGAACACCCTAGGGCCACCCCCTAACACGAAGGGCCGCGCAATGAAGTACCATGACCCTACAAGTCGAGGGGCCATATGAAGCTGACCGTTTGCGGGTGCGCCGCCTATCATTTCGATCGCATCGAGCGATCATGGTGGATGCGGTTGCTGTTTCCCTCCCGCCGCCTGTATCGCTGCAGCGGTTGCGGCGCCAGGCTGTTGATCCGCAAAGTCCTGCTGGCGCATCTGGCAGCCGGCATGCCGGCAACCACCCGCAGCGGCGCGGACGAACTGGCGCCGTTGCGGAACGGTTGATCGATCAGGATGCCGCCTGGCGGCGAAGCCCGGTTGGTGGCCGGACGATCCATCTTCCTGCGGGAAGATGGTAGGCGCGATTGGACTCGAACCAACGACCCCCACCATGTCAAGGTGGTGCTCTAACCAGCTGAGCTACGCGCCTGTGTGTATTCGAGCCCGCTAGTGTAGCAGAGCCGCGGCGCCCTTCGCAAAAGCACGTCAGCGCCGCCGCGCCCAGTACACCCCCGGCACGTCCGCCACGATGTGCAGCACCTTCGCCAGCCGCGCGGAGTCCGCGACTTCCACCGTGAACGTCATCCAGGCGCTGCCCTTGACCGACTGGGTCTGCACGCCGATGACGTTCATCTTCTCCTTGGCGAACACCTCGGAGATGTCGCGCAACAGCCCCTGCCGGTCGGCGGCCTCGATCGCGATGTCGACCGGATACACGGCCGCCGCGCCGCCCGGTGCCGCGCCCCATTCGACGTCGATGACGCGCTCCACGCTGCGCGCCGCCAGTTCGCGGAAGTTGCTGCAGTCGCGGCGGTGGATGCTCACCCCCTTGCCGCGCGTGACGAAACCGCCGATCGGATCCGGCGGCGCCGGCTTGCAGCATTTCGCCAGCTGCGTCATGAGCGAGTCGATGCCCACCACCAGCACGCCGCCCTTGCCCGCCCGGTCTGGATGCCGGGCCTTCTTCAGCGGGACCTCGTCCTGCTGCGCCGGGGCCCCGGCCGGCCGCAGCAGCGCCTCGATGTGCCGCAGCGAATACTCGTCCTTCCCGACGACGGCGAACAGGTCCTCGGCCGACTTGAATCCCAGTTGCGACGCCAGCTCCTCCAGGCGCACGGCGGTCTTGCCCTCGCGCTGCAGCAACTTCTCGACCGCTTCGCGGCCGCGCCCGACGGTCTCGTGCCGCAGCTGCTCGTTGAACCAGGCACGCACCTTGGCCTTGGCGCGGTTGCTGGCGAGGAACCCCAGGTCGGCGTTGAGCCAGTCGCGCGACGGCCCGCCTTCCTTCGCGGCGACGACCGCCACGGTCTGGCCGTTCTGCAGCGGCGTGTTGAGCGGCACCATGGCGCCGTCGACGCGCGCCCCCCGGCAGCGGTGGCCCAGGTTGGTGTGCACGCTGTAGGCGAAGTCCACCGGCGTGGCGCCCTGGGGCAGTTCCACGATGGCCGCGTCCGGCGTGAGGACGTAGATGCGGTCGTCGAACAGGCCCGGCCCGGAGCCGGCGAGATCGCGCTCCCAGGCGAGCAGCTGTCGCAACACGGCGATCTTGGCGTCGTAATGCCCGCTGGCGGACACGCCCGCGTACCCCTTGGCCCCGGCCTCCTTGTACGCCCAATGCGCGGCCACGCCGTGTTCGGCGTGATCGTGCATCGCCTGCGTGCGGATCTGGATTTCCACCGCCTTGCCGGAGGCCTCGCGCACGACGGTGTGCAGCGACTGGTACCCGTTCGGCTTGGGACGGGCGATGTAGTCGTCGAACTCCGCTTCGACCGGGACGAAGCGCTGGTGCACCCACGCGAGCGCCGCATAGCAGTCCTTGACCTCCGGCACGATCACGCGCAACGCCCGGATGTCGAACACCTGGTCGAAGTCGAGCGACTTGCCGCGCATCTTCTTGACGATGCTGTAGATGTGCTTGGGCCGGCCGAACACGCTGGCCTTGATGCCCTGCGCGCGCAGCTCGCCCTCCAGTCGCGCGCGCAGCTGCTCGACATACTCCTCCCGCTCGGCGCGCTTCTCGTCGAGCAGCCCGGCAACCAATCTGTAGGTGTCCGGCTCGAGGAAGCGGAACGCGAGGTCTTCCAGCTCCCACTTAAGCTGCCAGATGCCCAGCCGGTTGGCCAGCGGCGCGAAGACGTTGAGCGCCTCGCGCGCGACGCTGGGCGGCGCCGCCGTCTTGCGCGCGGCGTGCCAGCGCAGCGTCTGCAGCCGGGACGCGAGCCTCAGCATGATGACCCGCAGGTCGCGCGAGAATCCCAGCAGCATCTTGCGCACGATCTCGGTCTGGGCCTTGGGATCGTCGATCAGCTGGCCGGCCTCGCCGGCGTCGCGCGTCTGCTGCTGGATGCGCACCAGCTTGGTCGTCTCCACCGCCAGCGTCGCGTAGCTCTCGCCGAAGGCCTTGGCGATCACCTCCTCCGGCTTGTTCAGGTGCTGGCACGCGTAGACCAGGTAGCTGGCGGCCTGCATCGCCTCGGAGCCGCCCATCGACTTGAGGATGGAGGCCACCGCGTCCGCGTGGGCCAGCGTGTTCTCTCCGGTGGCCAGCGTCTCGCCCGCGATCAGCGGCTCGGCGAAGGCGCGCGCGCGCGCCAGCGCGTTCGCCTGGCGCGGCAATCCCTGCTCGGCGGCCGCGATCAGCTCCGGCAGCGGCGCCGGATCGGCATGCTCGGCGATCACGCTTTTCATGCCTGCTCCGGCTGCAGCAGGAACGACGCCACCGCGTCGATCTGGTCCGCCGCGACGAAGGTCGGCGCGTGGCCGACGCCTGCGAACTCCACCAGCGTGGCGCGCGGTCCGCGCCGCGTCATGGCGAGCGCCGTGTCGCGGCGCAACAGGTCCGAATCGGCGCCGCGCGTCAGCAGGGTCTGCGCCGTGATCCGGTCGTACAACTGCCACAAGGCGTCCTGGCCCTGCCGCGCACTCTCCGGCGTCAGGGTGCGAAAGGGCACCGCGATCGCCGGGTCGTAATGCAAGGTGAAGCCGCCGTCCGGCAACGGACGCACCATGTGGCGCGAGAGGGCCAGCCACTCGTCGCGGCTGTGCGGGCCGAAGCTGCGCGAGATGGCCCACATGGCGTCGGCGGCGTCCTCGAAGGTCGCGAATCGCCCGGTGTTGCCCAGGTAGGTGGCGATCCGTGCCAGGGCCTCCCACTGGATCTCCGGTCCCACGTCGTTGAGCACCAGGCGCCGCACCGGCGCCGTCACGGGCGGCGGCACCAGGCTGGCCACGCCCATGCCGATGAGGCCGCCCATGCTGGTGCCGACCCAGTCGAGCGTGGCGATCGGGGCCTGCGCGTGCAACTGCCCCAGCAGGGCGAGCATGTCCGCCACGTACTGCGGCACCTGGTAGCCCATCGGGTGGCGCAGCCATTCGCTGCGGCCGCGGCCCGCCACGTCCGGGCAGACCACGCGCAAGGGCCTGGGCGAGCGCGCCAGCAGCGCCTGCGCGAGCAGGTCGAAGTCGCGGCCCTGGCGCGACAGCCCATGCACGCACGCGATCACGCGCGGCGCCTCGGCGTCGCCCCACTGCCAGTACGCCATCCGGTGGTGCCCCCCGGGTTCAGGGCATGGTACGTAGTTCAGCGTAGGCTCAGGCATGGCAGGATCGAAAACCCGGATACTCTCGCCTGCACGGCGCAGGCTGACCTGATCCTAATTCAAGTGCGGAGACCACCATGTTGAACGGCAAGACGGCCCTCGTCACTGGCTCGACCAGCGGCATCGGACTGGGCATCGCGAAAGCGCTGGCGCGGCAAGGCGCGAACATCGTCCTCAACGGCTTCGGCGACGCCGAGGGGCCGCAGGCGCAGATCCGGGCGCTCGGTGCCGACGTCGCGTACCACGGCGCCAACATGGCCCGGCCGGCCGAGATCGAGGACATGATGAAATTCGCCGCCGGCCGGTTCGGGCGCGTGGACGTGCTGGTGAACAACGCCGGGATCCAGCATGTCGCGCCGGTCGACGAGTTTCCGCCGCAGAAGTGGGACGACATCATCGCCATCAACCTCTCCAGCGCCTTTCACACCAGCCGCCTCGCCCTGCCGGCGATGAAGGCCGCCAACTGGGGCCGCATCATCAACGTCGCCTCGGTCCACGGCCTGGTGGCGTCGGCGCAGAAGTCCGCGTACGTCGCCGCCAAGCATGGGCTGGTCGGACTGACCAAGGTGACGGCGCTGGAAACGGCCACGACCGGCGTCACGTGCAACGCGATCTGCCCCGGCTGGGTGCTCACGCCGCTGGTGCAGCAGCAGGTCGACGCGCGAGCGGCCGCCGGCAAGTGCTCCAACGAGGAGGCGATCCGCCTGCTGCTGGGCGAGAAGGAACCTTCGCTGCAGTTCACCACGCCGGAGGAACTGGGCGATCTGGCCGTCTTCTTCTGCTCCGCCGCCGGCAACAACATCCGCGGCGTGGCGTGGAACATGGATGGCGGTTGGGCAGCCCAATAAGGTTCACCCCAGCCCCAGCGTCCGCACTTCCGCCGTTTCGAACCACCCGGCCTGCGGCCGGTAGTCGCAGCGTTCCACCACGCAGTGGCGCGGCCCGCCGCCGACCGGCGGCTTCCAGTGGATCAGGTTCACCGAATTGCAGGTGCCGTGGCGGATCCGGCTCGACACCGCCGTGCCGGCCTGCACGCACCACATGGGCCGCGGGGTCGGCCGGGCCGTGCGGGCCAGGTCGATCACGTACGGCAGGTGGATGTGACCGCCCAGCACCAGGTCGGCGCCGGCCGCCGACCAGGCCTGCAGTGCCTCGTCTGCACCGCGCAGCCGGTCGTGTTCGTCTTCGCGGCGCACGACCGCGGCCGGCTGGTGCGTGACGACGATGCGCAACTGCCTGGGACGGGCGACCCGCAGTTCCCGCGCCACCCGCCGCACCTGCTCGGCGGACACTTCGCCGTTCTTGTGCCGCCCCGCCCGGGTCGTGTTCACGCCGACGACGAAGAAGTCGTCGGTGACCAGGGTCGATTCCAGGCGCGGTCCGAACGCCGCGAGGTAGCGCTGGTAAGGCCGGAAGACCCGCGCCCCCAGATCCAGCAGCGGGATGTCGTGGTTGCCCGGCAGCGCCAGCACGCGGCCGATGCCCAGCCGGTCGCACAGGCGCCGCGCCGCCGCGAACTGCGCCGGCCGCGCGCGCTGGGTGATATCGCCGCTGAACACGAGGACGTCCGGCAGCCGCTCCCGCGCGAGCGTCTCGAGCGCCGCCACGACGGGCGGCTGCTCGGTGCCGAAGTGGGTATCCGAGATGTGCAGCAGGACGCTCATTCGCGCGGCACCCGGTCACCGGCGGCCGGCACCATCAGTTGCAGCGGCTCGGCGGCCGCGGCGAAGCGCAGCGGCGGCACCATCACCCGCACTTCGCCGTCGGTCGCCACCTTGACCCGGCGCGCGCCGCGCACCACCACCTGCAGCTCGTGGAAGGAAAAGCTGTGGACCTGGTCCGCCTCGCCCAGGCGGCCCAGCGCGCCGCGCAACGCCAGCCACAACATGGCCCACGCACCCACCGGCCGGGTGATGATCCCGGCCAGCCGGCCGCGGCCGGCGCGCCCGGCCACTTCCTCGTCCAGCCCCAGTTGCTCCACCTGCAGCCGGTTGTTGCCGACGAACAGCGTGGTGGTCGCCAACCGCGTGCGCGCGCCGTCGAGCTCGACGTCCAGGGCCAGTCGGCGGCGCCAGCGCAGGACCGTGGCCAGACCGGACAGCGCCGCCACCCAGCGGTAGCGCCCGAGCCGCGCCTTGAAGGCCTCGCGGTCCTGCAGCACCTGGGGGTACAGCCCCAGGCTGGCGTTGACCAGGAAGAGCCGATCGTTCACGAGGCCGACCTGGACCGGCCGTGGCCGCCCCCGCGACAGCGCCAGCGCCGCCGCTTCGGCATCGAGCGGGATGCCGTGCTCTCGGGCCAGGTAGTTGAACGTGCCCTTCGGAATCACGCCCAGCGGACAGGCGTTGCGCAGCGCGGCCGCGGCGGCCGTGTTGACGGTGCCGTCGCCGCCGGCCACGACCAGGATCCCGCCATGGGCCCTGGCCTGCACCGCAGCGTGTTCGCACGCCGGGGCCAGCCTCGCCGGGTCGCCGAGCCGCACGAAATCAGTGGCATGGCCGGCCGCGTGGAAGACCCCGGCCAGCACCTCCTGCGTTTGCCGGGCGTCATGCTCGCCCGAGCCGGCGTTGATGACGATCCACAGCGGCGGCGGGGACGCGGCGGCCGGGCGAGTGCTTGCGGAGGGCGAATGCTCGGCCAACATCGGCCCAGCTTAGCCATGGCCGATGGCTCGACCCTGTCGGACAGCGGCTAGCGCAGTTGTACGGAACCCGAGACCGTGACCGTGACGGCGGTCTTGCCGGCCTCGACCGGCAGCGGCATCGCGCCCTTCGCCTCGGCCACCGCCGCCGTGGCCATGGCACTGCGCCGCGGCATGAACACCTGGTCGTTCAGGTTGACGGCGACCTCGCGCAGGCCGTAGCCGGAAAAGCCGAACTCGCGCGCCAGATCACCGGCCTTGGCCTTGAAACGCTCGATCGCGATCGACTGGGCCTCGCGCTCCACCCGCGCGCGCTGTTCGCGGCTGAGGTCGTAGCCCACGCGGCCCACCGTCAACGTGGCGATGCGGGCGGTGGTCTGCGTGATGCGCGTGAAATCGCGCCCTTCCAGCACCAGCTCGGCCGCTCCATGCCAGCTGCTGATGCGGCCGTCCTGGGTGTGGCGCGGCCACAGCCCGAACTGGCCGGTGCGCACATCCATCTGTCCTGGCCGGGCCGCAGCCCGGGCGACCGTCAAGGCGGCGTCCAGCGCCTTCTTGAGTTCCTCCTGCACCGCGGCCGGATCTGCGCCCTCCCGCGTGGTCGTCAGGGACACGCTGAGCAGGTCCTGCTGGACTTCCACCGTGCCGGTGGCAGCCAGTTGCAGGACGTTCTGCGGGGCCGGCGGCGGCAAGCCCTGTGCCAGGCCCACGAACGGGGCCACGAACAGCAAGGCCGTTGCAAGCAATCTGGCGGGGAGGTAGCGATTCGTTGGCATTGGCGTCAGGGTGTGGGAACGACTCGAGTCTGCCAGCTTCCGTCGAACGGCTTTCCACGCTGTCGGACCGGGCATCCGGGATCTCAAATATGCTCAACGGCGGTTGCGGCCTGCAAGTTCACCTGCCCCAGGTGACGCCTTGCCGCCGGCCGCAACATCTGTAACACTATGTCAGACATCCGGGGAAACCCCGCACGCGGTTCGCTCAGCCCCTCAAAATCGGCTCTGTTACAAATCCTCAGGAGCGCCATGGCCCAAGCTGCCGCCCGTACCGACAAGATCCTGGTCGTCGACGACGACGCCCGGATTCGCGACCTGCTGCGCCGGTACCTGACCCAAGAGGGCTTCGAAGTCATCCTCGCGGAAGACGGCAAGGCCCTGAACCGCCTGATGCTGCGGGAAACCGCCGACTTGATCGTCCTCGACCTCATGATGCCCGGCGAGGACGGGCTTTCCATCTGCCGCCGCCTGCGTGCCGCGAACGACCGTACGCCGATCATCATGCTGACCGCCAAGGGCGAGGACGTCGACCGGATCGTCGGCCTGGAGGTGGGCGCCGACGATTACCTCGGCAAGCCCTTCAATCCGCGCGAACTGCTGGCCCGGGTGCACGCGGTGCTGCGCCGGCGCCCCGCCCAGGAAGCGCCGGGTGCGCCTTCCAGCGACAACGAAGTCGTCAACTTCGGCCCCTTCGCCTTCGACCTCGGCGCCCGCACGTTGCGCAAGAACGGCGAGGAGCTGCCGCTGACCACCGGCGAATTCGCGATGCTCAAGGCCCTGGTGCGGCACCCGCGCCAGCCGCTGTCGCGCGAAAAGCTCGCCCAGCTGGCGCGCGGCCGCGAGTTCGAGCCGTTCGACCGCAGCCTGGACGTGCAGGTGTCGCGCCTGCGCAAGCTGGTGGAGGTGGATCCCGCCGCCCCGCGCTACATCCAGACGGTGTGGGGCGTGGGCTACGTTTTCGTGCCGGACGGCGCCGGCTGAGCCGCTCCCCGCGCGCAGCTCCCGCAATAATGGAGCTGCATCAACACATGAGCAGGGGACCAGCACGTGCTTCGAGGCGACCGGAACGACATCGCCACTGGGCCGGCGCCGCTTGAAACGGCGCCCGCGCCGCTCGAGATGCGGCCGCCCCGGGTCGGACTCTCGCTCTTCTGGCGCACCTTCTTCCTGTTGTCGCTGCTGCTGATCGGCAGCATCGTGGCATGGCTGCAGACGTTCCGGGCGCTGGAGTTCGAGCCCCGGGCGGTGCAGACGGCGCAGCAGATCGCCTCCCTGGTCAACCTGAGCCGCGCGGCCCTCATCCATTCGGATGCCATCGCGCGGGTTTCGCTGATCAAGACGCTGGCCGACCAGGAGGGCGTTCGCATCGTCCCGCGCGAGCCGACCGACCGCTTCGCGACCTTCAGCCCCGGCGAGCTGGACAGCCGCGTCATGGACGAACTGCTCACCCGGCTCGGGCCCGGCACCGTCGTGGCCGCCCGCGTCAACCGCGAGCCGGGCCTGTGGGTGGGCTTCCGGATCGACGCCGACCAGTACTGGATGCTGCTGGACCGGGCCCGGATCGCCAGCGTCGGCGGCCGGACCTGGCTGATCTGGCTGATCACCGCCGCCGGCCTGTCGCTGGCCGGGGCCGCCCTGATCGCGCGGCTCATCAACCGGCCGCTCAAGCAGCTGTCGTTCGCGGCCAGCCGCGTGCGCGACGGCGATTTCGACGCGAGCCGCCTCGACGAGAAGGCGGTGACCAGCGAGATCCGCGAGGTGAACATCGGCTTCAACCGCATGGCGCAGCAGCTGGCCAAGATCGAACAGGACCGGGCCGTGATGCTGGCCGGCATCTCGCACGACCTGCGCACGCCGCTGGCGCGCCTGCGCCTCGAGACCGAGATGAGCGTCGCCGATCCGGATGCGCGCGAGCACATGGCCGCCGACATCGACCAGCTCGACGCGATCATCGACAAGTTCCTCGACTACGCGCGGCCGGAACACGCGGAGCTCAAGCCGGTACTGCTCAACGACGTGATCGAGGCCTGTCTGTACGCGGTGCAAGACCACACGGACATGAAGATCCACCTCGACATCGCCAAGGGGCTGTACGTGATGGCGGACGAGGTCGAGCTGGCGCGCGTGATCTCGAACCTCCTCGAGAACGCCCGCCGCTACGGCAAGACCCCGGAGACCGGCATGGCGGTGGTGGACGTCTCCGCCAAGACCCGCAATGAGTGGGTGCTGCTGAAGGTCCGCGACCACGGCATGGGCGTGTCCCCCGACGCGCTGCCGAACCTGGTCAAGCCGTTCTTCCGCGGCGACGCGGCGCGCACGGCGGCGACGGGCGCCGGCCTCGGGCTGGCGATCGTCGACAAGACCGTGCAGCGCATGGGCGGCATCTTCGCGCTGGCCAACACCGCCTCGGGCGGCCTCGCGGCCCACATCAAGCTGCAGCGGGCGCGCCTGCCGTCGCCGGCGCCGGAGCCGGAAAACAAGGTCGAGCCGGCGTTCTAGGCTTGGGTGAGCAGCACGACGGCGCGGGCCTCGATGGCGGCGCCCTCGCCCACCGGTCCCATCCGTTCCGCCGTCTTCGCCTTCACGTTGACGCAGCCGGGCGCCAGTTCCAGCGCCTGGGCGATGCGCTCGGTCATCGGCTGGATAAAGGGGGCGAGGCGCGGCGCCTGCGCGACGATCGTGCTGTCGACGTTGCCGATCCGCCAGCCGGCATCGCGCACGCGGCGCGCCGCCTCGGCGAGCAGCATCAGCGAGTCCGCGCCCCGGAAGCGCTCGTCGGTATCGGGGAAGTGGCGACCGATGTCGCCCAGCCCGGCCGCGCCGAGCAGTGCGTCGGTGATCGCGTGCGACAGGACGTCGGCATCGGAATGGCCCAGGAGGCCGCGCTCGAACGGAACCGCCACGCCGCCCAGCACCAGGCGCCGCCCGGGCACCAGGGCGTGCACGTCCCATCCTTCGCCGACGCGGATCGTCATGGGCGACCCCGGCGCCCGCCGGGGGACGTGACGCGGCGCGGGCGGCTCACCGCGGACGGCCTTTCAGGACCGCTTCGGCCAGCGCGAAATCCTCCGGATACGTGACCTTGAAGTTCTGGGTCCCGTTGGGCACCAGCAGCGGCTTCAGGCCCAGCGACTCGATGGCCGACGCCTCGTCGGTGACCTGCGGGCCCGCGTGCTCCAGCGCATGCTGCAGCACGCCGAGCCGGAACATCTGCGGCGTCTGGGCCAGCCACTTGTGTTCGCGCTCGAGGGTGGCGGAGACGCGGCCGCCCTCCTCCTGCTTGAGTGTGTCGACGACCTTGTGCGCCAGCAGGCCGCCGACGTCGTCGCCGATGCAGGCGTCGATCAGGGTGTCGATCAGCTTGGGCGTGATGAGGCAGCGGGCGGCGTCGTGCACCAGGACCCAGTCGCGCTCGGTGGCGCCGGCGCGGCCCAGCTCGTAGAGCCCGTTCATGACGCTGGCCGCGCGGGTGGCGCCGCCGCAGGGAACGACCAGCGCCGAGGTGGGATTGCGTTCGAAGAAACCGTCGCCGGCGGCCACCACCACCAGCGTGCGGGAGATGCGGCGGACCGCGCCGAAGGCGGCCAGCGTGTGCCAGACCATGGGGTGGCCGGCGATGCGCTCATACTGCTTGGGGCCGCTAGCGCCGGCGCGGCTGCCCGTGCCGGCGCATGGCACCAGCGCAAAGCAGCGGGATTGCGGTTTGCTTTCACTCGTGACCATGGGTCCATTCTAGAATCGCATGGCACACCCCGCCCTGATCAGGCGCGGGGTGTTTTGTATTTATTTTTCCGATGGACTTGCCCAAACTCAACGCCGGCCGGCGGTTCACCCTGCCTCGTCCGCCAGGCTCCGCCGATGCGCTGCTGCTCGCGCGGCTGGCGCAGCGCGAACGCGCCGACGGCCGGCTGACGGCCATCGTCGCGGCCGACGCCACCGACGCCCAGCGGCTGCTGGAGGAACTGGCGTTCTTCGCGCCCGCCCTGCGCTGCGCGCTGTTCCCGGACTGGGAAACACTGCCCTACGACACTTTCTCGCCGCACCAGGACCTGATCAGCGAGCGGCTCGCGACGCTGTGGCGCATTTCGCAGGGCGAAGCCGACGTCGTGGTGGTCCCGGCCAGCACCGCGCTGTACCGGCTGGCGCCGCCCGGTTTCCTGGCGGGCTACACCTTCCACTTCGCGGTCAAGCAGAAACTCGAGGAAGCGAAGCTCAAGGCGCAGCTCACGCTCGCGGGCTACAGCCATGTCACGCAGGTGGTGAGCCCCGGCGAGTACGCGGTGCGGGGCGGCCTGATCGACCTCTTTCCCATGGGCTCGCCGGTGCCCTACCGGGTGGACCTGTTCGACGACGAGATCGACTCGATCCGCACCTTCGATCCGGACAGCCAGCGCAGCCTCTATCCCGTGCCCGAGGTGCGCCTGCTGCCCGGGCGCGAGTTCCCGATGGACGACCAGGCGCGGGCGCGCTTTCGCAGCCGCTGGCGCGAACTGCTCGAAGGCGACCCGACCAGGAGCCGCATCTACAAGGATATCGGCAACGGCGTCGCCACGGCCGGCATCGAGTACTACCTGCCGCTGTTCTTCGACGAAACCGCCACCGTATTCGACTACGTCGGCGAGCGCGCGACGGTGGTGCTGCACGGCGACCTGGAGGGCGTGTTCCAGCGCTTCTGGCAGGACACGCGCGAGCGCTACCGCCTGGTACAAGGCGACCCCGAGCGGCCGGCGCTGCCCCCCGAGGCGCTGTTCCTGAGCAGCGAGCAGTTCTACGGCCGCGCCAACGCGCACCCCCAGCTGGCGCTGCGCCCGGCCGCCGGCAGCGACACGGCCGAGGCCGCCGCCTATCCGGAATTCGCCGCGCTGCCGGACCTCGCCGTGGTGCGCGGCGCCGACGAGCCGCTGGCGCGCTTGAAGGAACACCTGGCGGCGAGCCGGCAGCGCGCCCTGCTGCTGGCGGAAAGCGACGGCCGCCGCGAGAGCCTGCTGGATTTCCTGCGCGCCAGCCATGTCGCGCCGCCGGCGTTCGACTCGCTGGAGGAATTCCAGGCCAGCGACGAGCGGCTGGGCATCGCCACCGGTCCGCTGGCGACCGGCTTCGCCTGGACCGAGGCCGGCATCGACCTCGTCACCGAGACCGAGCTGTTCGCGGCGGGACCGACCACCCGCCGCCGGCGCAAGCAGGAGCAGGTCAGCGACGTCGAGGCGCTGATCAAGGACCTGTCGGAGCTCAATATCGGCGATCCGGTCGTCCACACGCAACACGGCATCGGCCGCTACCGGGGGCTGGTCAATCTCGACCTGGGCCAGGGCACCGGCGCCGACGGCCAGCCGATCCTGCAGGAGTTCCTGCACCTCGAATATGCCGACAAGGCGACGCTGTACGTGCCGGTCAGCCAGTTGCACCTGATCAGCCGCTACACGGGCGTCTCGGCCGACGAAGCCCCGCTGCACAAGCTCGGCTCCGGCCAGTGGGAAAAGGCCAGGCGCAAGGCCGCCGAGCAGGTGCGCGATACCGCGGCCGAACTGCTGAACATCTACGCCCGGCGCGCGGCGCGCCAGGGACACGCGTTCCGCTTCTCGCCGCAGGATTACGAAGCCTTCGCCAACGAGTTCGGCTTCGAGGAAACGGCGGACCAGAACGCCGCGATCCACGCGGTGATGCAGGACATGGTCTCGCCGCAGCCGATGGACCGGCTGGTCTGCGGCGACGTGGGCTTCGGCAAGACCGAGGTCGCGTTGCGCGCCGCGTTCATCGCCGTCACCGGCGGCAAGCAGGTGGCGTTCCTGGCGCCGACCACGCTGCTCGCGGAGCAGCACTACCAGACGCTGGTGGACCGCTTCTCCAAGTGGCCGGTCAAGGTCGCCGAGGTGTCCCGCTTCCGCTCCACCAAGGAAGTCAACGCGACGCTCAAGGGCCTGGCCGACGGCAGCGTCGACATCGTGGTCGGCACCCACAAGCTGCTGAGCGCCTCGACCAAATTCAAGCACCTGGGCCTGCTGATCATCGACGAGGAGCACCGCTTCGGCGTGCGGCACAAGGAGGCGATGAAGGCCATGCGCGCCGAGGTCGACGTGCTGACGCTCACGGCGACCCCGATCCCGCGCACGCTGGGCATGGCGCTGGAGGGCCTGCGCGACCTGTCGGTGATCGCCACCGCGCCGCAGCGCCGGCTGGCGATCAAGACCTTCGTGCGCAACGAGGGCAATGGCGTGATCCGCGAGGCGGTGCTGCGCGAACTCAAGCGCGGCGGCCAGGTCTACTTCCTGCACAACGAGGTGGAGACGATCGAGAACCGGCGCGAGCGCCTGCAGGCACTGCTGCCCGAGGCGCGCATCGCCGTCGCCCACGGCCAGATGCCCGAACGCGAGCTGGAACGGGTGATGCGCGACTTCGTGGCCCAGCGCCACAACGTGCTGCTGTGCTCCACGATCATCGAAACCGGCATCGACGTGCCGACCGCGAACACCATCGTCATGAGCCGCGCCGACAAGTTCGGCCTGGCGCAACTGCACCAGTTGCGCGGCCGCGTCGGCCGCAGCCACCACCAGGCCTATGCCTACCTGCTGGTGCCGGACACCGAAAGCCTCACCAAGCAGGCCGCGCAGCGCCTCGACGCCATCCAGCAGATGGAGGAGCTCGGCTCGGGCTTCTATCTCGCCATGCACGACCTGGAGATCCGCGGCGCCGGCGAGGTGCTGGGCGAGAACCAGAGCGGGAACATGCTGGAAGTGGGTTTCCAGCTGTACAACGAGATGCTGGCCGAGGCGGTTCGCTCGCTCAAGGCCGGCAAGGAGCCCGACCTGCTGGCGCCGCTGTCGGTGACCACCGAGATCAACCTGCACGCGCCGGCCCTGCTGCCCAGCGACTATTGCGGCGACGTGCACCTGCGCCTGTCGTTCTACAAGCGGCTGGCCACGGCCCGCAGCGCGGACCAGATCGACGCGCTGCTGGAAGAGCTGGTCGACCGCTTCGGCAAGTTGCCGCCGCAGGCGCAGACGCTGATCGACGTGCACCGGCTGCGCGTGCTGGCGCGTCCCTATGGCGTGGTCAAGGTCGATGCCGCGCCGGGCGTCATCCACATCACGTTCAAGGCGAACCCGCCGGTCGAGCCGATGCGCATCATCGAGCTGGTGCAGAAGAACCGGGACATCCGGCTGGCCGGCAACGAGAAGCTGCGCATCGAGCGCGCGCTGGCCGAGCCGCGCGACCGGGCGCAACTGGTGCGCGACGTGCTGCGCTCGCTCGGCCAGCCGCGCACCGAAGCGGCCGCGATCGCCTGAGGGCGCCATGCCGGTCGTCGCCTGCCGGCCGCAGTGGCTGGCCACCTGGTCCGATTCCCTCTCCCTGCGCCGGTAAGATGCCGGCTTTTCCGCACGCTTCCATGCCCGTCACCGAATTCGCGCCAGGCCTCGCCGTCCAGGGCTTCACGCCGCCGCTGCCGCTCGCCGGCTTTCGCCTCGTCGCGTTCGACATGGACTCGACGCTGATCAACATCGAATGCGTCGACGAGATCGCGTCGGCGGCCGGCAAGAAGGAGCAGGTGGCCGCCATCACCGAGGCCGCCATGCGCGGCGAGATCGCGGACTACAAGGAAAGCCTGCGCCAGCGCGTGGCCCTGTTGCGGGGCGTGCCGCTGCAGCACCTGGAACACGTCTACGCCGACCGCCTGCAGCTCAATCCCGGGGCGGAGCGACTGGTGGCGGCCTGCAAGGCGGCCGGCCTGAAGGTGCTGCTGGTGTCCGGCGGGTTCACCTTCTTCACCGACCGCGTGCGCGACCGGCTCGGCATCGACTTCACGCGCTCGAACGTGCTGGAAACCGAGAACGGGCTGCTCACCGGGCGGATGATCGACCAGCCCTGGGGCGACATCTGCGACGGCGCCGAAAAGCGCCGGATGCTGCTGCAGACCTGCCAGCAGCTCGGGATCGCGCCGCGGCAGGCCATCGCCGTCGGCGACGGCGCCAACGACCTGCCGATGATGGGCGAAGCGGGCCTGTCGGTGGCCTACCACGCGAAGCCCGCGGTGCGCGAGCAGGCGATGGTGGCGATCAACCAGGGTGGACTGGACCGGCTGCTGGAGGTGCTGCGCTGACCGCCGCCGGCGACGGCGTCCGCCGGTAGCAGGGCTTACGCAGCCCCCGCCGGGACCGCGGCACGCCGGGCCCGCACCGCCGCCGATGCCCGGTACAGCAGGAAGCCGGCGATCGACAGGTTCAGCAGGTTCCAGGCGATGCCGTTGATGAAGGCGGCCCGGTACGAGCCGGTCCAGTCGAACACGGCGCCGGACAACCAGCCGCCCAGCGCCATGCCCAGCAGGGTCGCCATCAGCACGGTGCCGACCCGGGCGCCGGCCTCGCCCGGGGCGAAATGCTCGCGCACGATCAGCGCGTACGCCGGGACGATCCCGCCCTGGAACAGGCCGAACAGGCCCGACACGACGTACAGCGATACCGGCCCCTGGAACGGCAGGAACAGCAGCAGCGCCGTGCCCTGCAGGACCGATCCGAGCAGCAGCGTGCGCAGGCCGCCGATGCGGTCCGAGATCCAGCCCGAGGCGAGGCGGCTCACCACGCCCAGCCCCAGCATCAGCGACAGCATCTCGGCGCCGCGCGCGGCGCCGATTCCCAGGTCGCCGCAATAGGCGACGATGTGCACCTGCGGCATCGACATCGCCACGCAGCAGGCCACGCCGGCCACCGACAGCAGCAGCAGCGCCGTTCCCGGCCGCAACCCCATCGGACGGTCGCCGACGGGCACCGGGCGCGCCGGCGCGCCGGGTGCGAGCGGCGCCGGCACGTGCCGCGGCGGCCGCCGCCGCAGCAGGAACGCCAGCGGCACGATGGTGGCCAGGCAGAACACCCCCATGCCGACATAGGTCTGGCGCCAGCCGGCCAGGTCGATGAAGTACTGCATCACCGGCGGCCAGACGGCGCCGGCGGCGTAGTTGCCGCTCATGCAGATGGCCAGCGCGATGCCCTTGCGGCGATCGAACCACTGCGCCGTGTCGGCCACCAGGGGCGCGAACGTGGCCGAGGTGCCGAGCAGGCCGATCAGCAGCCCCTGGGCAGCGCCGAACCACCAGATGCTCGGCGCGAGACCGGCGGCGATGAAACCGGCGCCCAGCCCGGCCGCGCCGACGACGATCGGGACCACGACGCCGCGACGGTCCGCCAGCCGTCCCATCAGGATCCCGCCGACGCCAAAGCCGATCATGGTCAGCGTGTAGGGCAGCGAGGCCGCGCCGCGGTCGACGCCGAAGTCCGACTGGATCCGCGGCAGCACCACGGTGACCGAATACATGCCGGAGCCGCCGATGGTCATGAGCACCAGCGACACGGCCAGCCGCAGCCAGGCGTACGGCGATTCGACGTCTTCGGCGGTGGATTGCGGTGCGGCCACCGGCGTATTGGACACGAGAAGCCAGAAACAACGCCGCCGGGCGTTGCTTTTCCACAGTCTGCCGGCAACGCGGCTCCTGGGTACGGTTCAGCTTGCGGTATAACTAGACGACTGGAGAAGCTCAGGATGAAAGCAGTGAAGTGGGTGGCCAGCCTGGCACTGGCAGCAGCGGCCGTCGCGATGGTCACCGCCCATGCGGGCCAGGTCGTGGTTGGCCAGGTCGGCCCCATGTCCGGGCTGGAGGCCACCCAGGGCCGCGCCTACGCCGTGGGCATGGAGCTGTCCTTCCAGGCCGTCAATGCGGCCGGCGGCGTGAACGGCAACACCTTCACCCTGGTGCGCAAGGACGACGGCGGCCGGCCCGAGGACACCGTGGCGGCGACCAGGCAGCTGCTGGCCGAGGACAAGCCGCTGGTGCTGGCCGGCTATTTCGGCACCCGCAACATCAACGACCTGGTGAGCTCGGGCATCCTGGAGAAGGACAGGATCGCGCTGGTCGGCTATCGCGTCGCCGAGATCCGCCAGGAAACGCCGTTCCTGTACAACGTGCGCGCCACGCTGCGCGACGAGATCAACAAGCTGACCGAGCACCTCGCCACGATCGGCATCACCCGGCTGGGCCTGTTCTACGAGGAAGGCCCGGGCGCCGCGGCGCTGCTGGCAGCGGCCGACGAGGCGGCCGGCAAGGCCAAGGCCACCATCGCCGCCAAGGGCGGCTACGCCACCGGCACCGCCAAGGTCGAAAACGCCATCAAGGCGCTGGCCTCGGCCAAGCCCCAGGCGATCATCATGGTGTCGACCGGGGCAGCCGCGGCCGCCTTCATCGAGGGCTATCGGGCCGATGGCGGCAAGGCGCAGCTCTTCGCGCACTCCGGCGCCGACATCGAGCAGCTCTCCAAGCGGCTGTCGGAGGAGCAGATGCACGGCGTGGCCATCGCGCAGGTGACGCCCAGCCCGTACAAGATCTCCAGCCGCCTGACCAAGGAATTCATCGACGTGGTGGCGAAGACAGGCAAGCTCGAGGTGCCGGTCAGTTACTCGATGATGGAGGGTTTCATCGCCGGCAAGGTCATCGTCGAAGCCGTCCGGCGCCAGAAGGGCAAGCCCTCGCGCGAAGGCGTCGTGGCGGCCCTGGACGCCATGGACCACTACAACCTCGGCGGCTACGTCGTCGGGTTCCGGCCCGGCATGCATTCGGGCTCGCGCTTCGTCGAGCTGTCGATCATCACCGGCGCCGGCAAGATCCGCCAGTAATCAGGCCTGCCACACGCCATACCCGGCGCGGCGCAGGGCGATCGCCAGTTCCACTTCGAGCGCGCGCGCCGCGTCGTACGGCATCGGATTGAGCTTCTCGTACAACTGCGGCAACAGCCGCAGCCCGTGGTCGCGCACGAACGCGTTCGCCTTGATGCCGGCCTTGTGCCGGTCGAACCGAAGGTCCGGATCGAGGCCCGTCATCCCGACATACACGAACGGCTTGCCCAGCTGCCAGCCGGGATTGGCGCGCCGGAACCGGGCGGAGTTCCAGACCTGGTCGGCGAGTTCGACCACGTAGACGTGGTAGTGCTCGCGCGATCGGGGCCGGGTCGCCATGGCCCGATGCTAGCGCCGCCGGCCGCCCGCCGCGCGCCCGTCACTGCAGCGGCTTGCCCCAGCGCACGGCATTGACGTAGGCCGCGATGTCGGCGAGGTCGGCATCGCTGACGCCGGCGAACTGCTGCATGGGGAAGTAGCTGTTGATCTTGGCCCGGATGATGCCCGGGTCGCCTTGGGAGCTCTCGGCGCCCGCGGCATTGAGGATCGCCGCGATGCCCGAGCCGGGAGGCGTGCCATGGCAGTCCCGGCATGCGTTGCCGGACGTGCCCAGGGCGGTCGCGTACAGCGTCTGGCCGCGCAGCGACGACACCGCCGCAGCGCAACTGGCCGGGAACACCTCGCACGCGAAGTCGGCCAGCGCCGCGACGCGCACCGGCGCCGGGCTGTTGCCGGAGACCGGCCCGAAGATATAGACATCCTGGCCCGCCACGCCGACGTAATTGCCGGTCTCGGGATAGAACCGGTAGACATACACGTCGAACGTGCGGTTCTCCTGGTGTCCCGGGAAGTAGGCCGCGTACCGGCCCTCGGCCCAGTCCATCAGCGCCGACGCGTCCGGGACCTGCGGCGCGCGCAGCGCGGCACTGCGCTGCGGTTCGGGCAAGGGCTCGTCGGTGCCGCCGCCACAGGCCGCCAGGAGCAGCGCGAGCACGGCGGGCAGCGCCACACGTGCGGCCCGCAACAGCTTCGTCGTCAGTTCGATGTCGTGCATGGAACCTCCCGCGTGAGCGGCGCTCCGCCGCGGGGCACCGGGTTCGATCCTGCGCCCGGGGAGCTGCCCCTGTCCGCAACATGGCCATGCCGCCGGCGTCGGACGAGGCGACACCCCGGCACCGTTGGGCAGCTTGGCAAGGGCCGCAGCCGGCCGTGCGTCGGAGGGCGCCGACAGGCGGCCATGCCGGGGTCCGACCCGGCATGGCGGCGCTGGCGCCTAAGCTGAACATCATGCGCCAGGCCGCTCCCCGCCACTTCTCCATGCTGCGAGGCTTCCACCTCGCCGATTTCTTCACCCTCGGCAATGCCGCGTGCGGCGTCGGCGCCGTCTTCCTGGCGATGGCCTTCATGGCCAGCAGCGAGCTCGCCCACTTCCTGGGGTCGGCCGCACTGGCGCCGGCGGCCTTCGCCTTCGACGTCCTGGACGGACGCATCGCGCGGGCGCGCCACCAGCATTCGGCGCTGGGGCGCGAGCTCGATTCGCTCTCCGACGTGATCTCCTTCGGCGTCGCGCCGGCGGCGCTCGCGTACGCCGCCGGCCTGCAGGGCGGCTGGGACGTGGCCGCACTGATCTACTTCGTCTGCTGCGGCGTCAGCCGGCTGGCGCGCTACAACGTGACGGCCGAATCGCTGTCGGCGGGCGGCGACAAGGTGAAGTACTTCGAGGGCACGCCGATCCCGACCAGCGTGCTGTTGACGGGCGTCCTGGCGCTGGCGGCCTGGCAGGACCGGCTGGGCAGCGCGCTGTGGGGCGGCGTGGTCGAGGCCGGTCCGTGGGATCTGCACCCGCTGGCACTGCTGTTCGTCCTGTCGGGCAGCCTCATGATCAGCAAGACGCTGCGCATCCCGAAGCTGTGAGGCCTCAGGGCCGGCGCCGGTTCTTCTGCCAGATCGCCGCCACGATCAGTCCGTACGCGACCACGCGGACCGAATAGAAGAGCGGGTTGTTCTCGCTCGCATCGACCAGCAGCCCGAGCACGATCCGGTTCACGCCTTCGAGGGCGAACGACAGCGCGAAGTACAGGAAGAAGCGGTCGCCCGAACCGCGCCAGAAGCGCAGGAAGAACAGTCCCGCCAGCAGCGAGCAGGCGGCGATCGCGCCCGAAAGCATCTGGTTCATCGCTTCACTCCTCCTCCCAGATGAGGCCGAACAGCAGCAGCAGCACCGCGGCCAGTGCCGTCAGCAGGCGCCACCGGGACAGGTCGACCTCGAGGAACACCAGTTTGTCGAGCACCAGCAGGATGTTGTTGATGCTCAGCCCGGCGAAACACAGCGCGCTCCAGAACAGCAGCCTCAGCCGGGTGGCCCGCCAGCCCCGCAGCAGCAGCACGAAGGCCGCCAGGCAGGTCAATGCGCACAGCGTATAGATGAGCGCGGCCATCAGGAGTCCTTTCTCCAGCGGAACGCGTCCGCAAAGTGCTGGGCCCGGCGGTCGACACGGGAGTGGATGAGGTCGGCCACCTTGACCAGGTTGGCGGCGTATGCCTTCGTGACCGCATCGAGCATGCCGGCGAGCCGAGGCGTGGCGGGCGAATAGCTGAAGGAGCCGGGCTCGCCGGCCCGCTCCTGCGCGACCCCGGCAACGGCCAGCGCCTGCAGCAGCTGGGCTGCCGCCGGCTCGGCCAGGTACAGCCGCCGCGCCACGGCAGCAGCATCCCAGGGCGTCCGCGGATCGCCCCGCAGCAGCACGATGGCCTCCAGGTAGGGCACCGACGGCACGCTGGTCAGGATGAAGCGCCTGACATCGTCCGGCAGGTCCTTGTCACTCATCGTCGCGGATTCTAGGCACGCGCAACTGTCGCGCTGCGCGCCCGGCACAATGGGCCAATGGCCAACGCGCGCGTGCCACCATCCCAGCGCCTCTTCCTGGCCCTGTGGCCGGACCCGGCGCTGCGGGACGTCGTGGCGGCATGGCAGCAGGCGTGGACGTGGCCGGCCGGCGCCAGGCTGGTTGCGTCCGGACAGCTGCACCTGACGCTGCACTTTCTCGGCAATGTCGCCGCGGCGCGGCTTGGGGCGCTGCGCGCCGGGTTGCGGGTGCCATTCGATCCATTCGAGCTTCAGCTCGGCGATGCCAAGGTGTGGCCGGGCGGCATTGCCGTGCTGCGGCCGCAGCGGGCGCCGCCGGCGCTGCTCGTGCTGCACGCGCGCCTGGCCACCGCGCTGGCCGCGCTCGACTTCGCGGCGGAGCCGCGCCAGTACAAGCCGCACGTCACGCTGGCCCGCCGCGCGGCGGGCGCCGTGCCGCCGCCCGGGAACCCGGCATTCACGTGGCGGGCGAACGCGGGCTACGTGCTGGTCAGAACGCTGCCGGAAGGCGGCGGCTACGAGGTGCTGGAGCGCTTCAGCTGAAGGTCGCGGTGCGCAGGTGGGAACGTACCCAGCGCACGATGTCGGCCGCGCCCACGGCCCCCGGCTGGCGCGCGACTTCCCGCCCGCCGACGAACAGCGCCAGGGTTGGAATGCTGCGGATCCGGTGGCGCGCGCCCAGCGCCTGGGCCTCGTCCGTGTTCACCTTCGCCAGCCTCAGCTGCGGCTCGAGCTGCGCGGCAGCCTGTTCGAACGCCGGCGCCATCTGGCGGCACGGGCCGCACCATGGTGCCCAGAAGTCCACCAGCACCGGGATGTCGTTGCGCGCGACGTGGCGCTCGAACGCGGCTTCGTCGAGCGCGGCCGGGTGCCCCGTGAACAGCGCGCGATGGCACTGGCCGCAGTCGGGCGCCTTGGCGAGATCGACGGTGCGCACCCGGTTGGTGGTGTGGCAGTGGGGGCACACGATGTGCAATGACTCGCTCATCGCGGCGTCCTTCAGGCGATACGCCCGGCCGCTTCGATCGCGGCGCGCGCGGCCAGCTCGGCCGCCAGCGAGGTCTCGAGCACCGAGCGGCACAGGCCCGCGTGTTCGTAGTGCAGGTTCTCGTACAGCTCGGCCACGGCCGGGAAGCTGTCCAGCACCGCGTCCAGGCCCGCATCGCGCGGCGTGGCCTCGAGTTCGGCGGCGAGCCGCGCGGCGACGGAACGGAACTGCTCCGGATCGACCCGCTGCCTGCTGCGCTCCAGCCGGTCCAGCACCCGGGCCAGCACGACCAGATTCCTGTGGGCGGAAACGGGAGAGGTGTTCATGCCGTGGACTTGGGGCTCCCCGCGGCGAATGCAAGGGCAAGGGCGCGCGCCGCCCGGCGCCGGGGCGGCGCTATGCCGACAGGCGAAACAGCATCCGGGTTCCGGCCAGCTCGAGCACGTCGTTGTTGGTGAGCTGCACCGCATCCACGCCGATGGGGCCGCCGTTGAGCGTGGGCTGGGAGTCGCCCTCGACATAGGCCACGTAATAGCCGTCGCGGCGGTGCGAAACGGCCACCACCGCGACGCCCGGCTTGCCGTAGGTCGTCACGGCCTTGACGACCGGCATCTCGAGCCCGGCCGACGAACCGTTCACGACCTGGAAACTCGCGTGCGCGGACCGCTGCGGCTCGGCCAGCCAGGACATCGTGGCGCCGAAGCCGCTGGGCTGTGCCGCGGCCGCCTGGTACTGGATGCGGAAATTGCCGATCGCGATCACGTCGCCGTCGTGCAGCAGCTGGCGCTTGACCATCTTGCCGTTGATGTAGGTCCCGTTGGTGCTGCGCAAGTCCTCGACGAAGACGTCGGCAACGCCCTTCAGGTCGAAGGCGCAGTGATGGCCGCTGACGACCATGTTGTCGAAGACGATGTCGTTGTCCGGCAGCCGTCCCAGCGTGGTGCGGTCCTTGCGCAGCGGGACATGCCTGATCTCGACGCCTTCGACGGACACAATCAGCTGTGGCATGGGGCCTCCGGTCGGTTCGGCTGGGATACCGTCCCGATTCATCCTAGTCGGGCTGGTCCGCAGCGGCAAGTACGATCGGCGGTCGCGGCGCGAGCCGCAGCAGCCGACCGCACCGCCGCATGACCTCCGCACCCACCGCCATCCGCGTCGCCGCCACCGGCATGCTGGCGCTCGCCGTCGCCATGGGCATCGGCCGCTTCGCCTTCACGCCGCTGCTGCCGATGATGCTCAACGAGCGGCTGCTGGACCTCGCCGGCGCCAGCTGGCTCGCCAGCGCCAATTACCTCGGGTACCTCGTGGGCGCCCTCTTCTGCACGTTCCAGCCCTGGCTGTGGGCCCGCGCGCCGGGGTTGCGGCCATGGCGCGGCGGCGCCGTGGTCCGCGTGGGACTGGCGGCCACCTGCGTGCTGACGCTCGGCATGGCCCTGCCGGCGCCCGCACTGTGGCCGGCGCTGCGCTTTGCGGCGGGCGTGGCCAGCGCCCTCGTGTTCGTGTTCACCTCCGGCTGGTGCATGACGCAGCTCGCCCGCCGCGAGGCGCCGGCGCTGGGCGGCCTCATGTTCGCCGGTCCTGGCGCCGGCATCGTCGGCAGCGGCCTGGCCGCGAGCCTGCTGGTGCAGTGGGAGCGCTCCGCGGCCACGGGCTGGCTGGCATTCGGCGTGCTGGCCGCGGTGCTGAGCGCCATGGCGTGGCCGGCATTCGCGGCCGATGGCGGCGCGGCGGCAGCGCCGGCACGAAGTGCGGCCAGCGCTGCCGCCCACCCCGGGGCGGCCGGAACGACCGAGCTGTCGATCCTGGCATTGGCGTACGGGCTGGCCGGTTTCGGCTACATCATCACCGCCACGTTCCTGCCGGTGATCGCACGGCAAGCGATCGCGGGGTCGGCCTGGCTCGACATGTTCTGGCCGATCTTCGGCGCCGGCGTGGTCGCGGGTGCGCTGCTGGTCACCCGCTTGCGGACCAGCCGCGACCTGCGGCTGATGCTGGCCGCCTGCTACGCGGTGCAGGCGCTGGGGATCGCGGTGGGCGTGTGGCACCCGTCCACCGCCGGGTTCGCGATCGGCAGCCTCCTGCTCGGGCTGCCGTTCACGACCATCACGTTCTTCGCCATGCAGGAGGCGCGCCGGCTGCGCCCGGCGGCGCCCCTCAGCTACATCGGGTTGCTCACCGCGACGTACGGCATCGGGCAGATCATGGGGCCGCAGCTGGCCGCGGCAGTGCTGGCGCACAGCCCCTCGCCGGGGCAGGGGTTCGATCGCAGCCTGGCCGTGGCGGCCGCCGCGCTCGTGGCCGGCGCGCTGCTGTACCTGGCGCTGGCCCGCCTGTATCCCGCGAGCGGTCACCCGGCGGCGCGCGCGCGGCGCAATGCCGGGTAGGGGTTGACCGGGTCGCCTTCCCACCAGCGGCGCTGCGGCCCGAGCCGGAACACCGCGAAATGCAGGTGCGGCGTGTTGCCTGCGTTCCCGCTGGTGCCCACATGGCCGACCAGATCGCCGCGCCGCAATGCCATGCCTTCGCGCAGGCCGTCGGCGTACCGGTCGAGGTGGGCGTAGTAATACGCCAGGCGTCCATCCGGATCGAACTGGTACACCGTCAACCCACCGGGCTTGCTGGTGAACAGCTTCGCCACCCGGCCGTCATCGACCGCGAACACCTTGGCGCCGCGTGGCGCCAGGATGTCGATCGCCTCGTGCCGGCGGCCGCCGCGGGATTCATCGAACATGTCCGTCAGCGCCGACGGCGGCACCCCTTCGACCGGCATGGCCAGCGCCCGTGCCGCCAGCAAACCGGCCCCATCGCCTGGCCCGCGCGCGGCCACGGGTGCCGGGCCGCTCGGCGCTTCGGCTTGCGGCCCGTTCCGCTGCGGCGACGGGACCGCCGCGACCGCGCCACTGGCGGCCGACGCCACGGCTGGGGCGGTCTCTTGCGACACGGCCGCAGCCGCGGGCGGCGCCCCCATCGCCGTGGCGCCATGCTCCCCGCCACCGCTCAGGACGACGGTGCGGGTCGGTTCGCGCTCGCAGCCGGCCGCGAGCAGCACGAGCGCAGTCGACACGGCCGCGAACCATGGCGCCGGCCGCCTTGCGCTGCCGCGCGGCAGATCCCGGCTCACGCCCGGACCTCCACCGGCACGCCGGGCTTGATGAGGTCCGCCAGCCGCAGCACGTCCCAGTTGGTCAGCCGCACGCAGCCGTTGGTTTCCACGCGCGACATCTGTCCCGGCTCGCTGGTGCCGTGGATGCCCCAGTGCGGCCTGCTCAGGCCCAGCCACATCACCCCGACCGGGTTGTTGGGACCGGGCTGCAACGTGGACTTCACATGGGTCGGCTTCGCCGTGCGCAACAGCTGCGGGTCGTAGGTGAACGGCGGCTGCCTCACCTCGCTCGTGATCGTCAGGCGCCCGAGCGGCAGCGGGTCCTGCGCGCCGCCGATGCTGACCGGAAAGCTCGCCAGCACCCGCTCGCCGTCGCCGATGACCTGCAGCACGCGCTCGGACTTGTCGATGCGCAACAGGGTCACCGCCGCGCCGGGCGGCTGCGTCTTCAACGGATCGGGCACCACCATCAGGGCGCCGGCGCGCACCGGGCGGCCACGGTTCAGTTCGGCCAGCAACCTGGGGCTCGCGTGGAACCGCTCGCCCATGGCCTCCTCCAGCGACTGGAAGCCCAGCCCCGGCAGCTTCGCCTGGTCCATCGGATCGGCCGGCAGTTTCCGGTAGGGACCGGCGACGTCCTGTTCGGTCAGCGCGTAGGTCGCGAAGGCGGGCGCCTGGTTCTCCTGCAGCACCTCCCAGGTCGCAGGATCGAGCCGGCCCGTGGCGGGCAGGCCGCGCGCCTGCTGGAAGGCGGAGACGGCCTTGGCCATGTTGCCGCCGAAGCGGCCGTCGATCTCCCCGGGCGAGAACCAGGCGCGGTCGAGCAGCACCTGCGCGCGCACCACCGCTGCGCCGCGCGCGCCCCGGGCGAGCAGCGGCGCGGACCGGTCCGCGTTGAGCTGCGCCGCGTGCGCCGCGGCGTCGAGTGGTACTTTCGCCGGAGCCCCATGGTCGGTCCCGGCCTGGCTCGCCGGCGGCAGGCCGGCTGCCGGCAGGCTGGCAGCCACCGCGGGCGCGGGCACGTTCTGCGCCAGCAGCGCGGGCGCGGGCAGGCACAGGGCGATGGCGAGCCAGCGCGCGGCGTGATCGGTGTTCTTGTTGCAGGGCATGGCAGGTGGAGGGAGTTGGTGCTCCACCGTAGCGCTGCCCGGCAGCGCGCCCTGTCGGCTTCAGCCGCGGTTCACGGTCGGCAGGTTCCGATCGGGACCGTCGTTCACGCGGCCGGTCGGGTCAGATGTACCCCACCGGCTGCGGCGCGTGCCGCAGGTGCAACGCCAGGCCCAGCGCCGCCAGGTGGTCGCCGTTGCGCCGCAGGACGGTCTCGGCCAATGGCAGGAACTGCTCCTCCTCGAACTTCGCGTGCTGCAGGTAGTCGCGCACCAACTGGCCGACCAGCGCCGCGTCGAGCGCCGCCGGCCGCCCTTGCGCTACGGCATGCACGGCCGGCTGCAGCCGCGACCACATGGACTCCAGGGTCCGATGCTCCGCCGTGAGCTGCTGAACCATGCCGTCGACCAGGTCGCGTTCGGCGCCAGCCGCCGCGCTGCGCAGCACGGCCGGGAACAGGTACCTTTCCTCCTCGGCATGGTGTTCCAGCACCGCGTCGCGAAACAGCGCCTCGGCGCCTGCGGCAACCTCCCGCGCGCGCTGCGCGGCCTGCGCCAGCTCCGGCAACGTGGCGAGCGCCTCGATCTGCTTCGTGATGCCGGCGTGGCACTGCGAGAAGTTGGTGAGCGGCGCCTGCAGGTCGACCGGATGCTGGCTGGGTGCGGGAGCATGCATGGTGTGTTTGTCCGGTGGGAGAGGCGCGGGCTCGGCCGGACCAATGTAGGAGGCCACATGTATCATCGGATTGACGCATGTCAACCGCGCCGGACCATGCCAGCCGCACGATGAGGTTGGCACATCGAGTTCCAGCACACAAGAAAAGGCACACCATGTTCAAGCACATCCTGCTCGGCACCGACGGCTCGGCCGCGTCCGAACACGCCGCGGAACTCGCGGTCGACCTCGCGCGCTCGCACGGCGCGAAGCTCACCGCCCTGTACGTCGTCGACCCGTACCCCTACCTGGGCGTGGGCGAGACCAACCCGATGGGCTTCCAGGCCTACATGGCCGCCGCCCAGCAGCACGCGGCGCAGGCCCACGCCAAGGTGTCGGAACTGTGCGACCGCGGCCAGCCCGCGGTGCCGCTGGAGGTGCGCCTGGTCGAGGACGTCACCGCGATGCGCGGCATCGTCGACATGGCCCGCGAGGAGCACGCCGACCTGGTGGTGGTGGGCTCGCATGGACGCACCGGCATCAGCCGCCTGATGCTGGGCAGCGTCGCCGCCCAGGTGGTGGCGCACTCGCCCGTCCCGGTGCTCGTGGCGCGCTGACACGCCTGCCCGGTGCGGGACAGGAGAACGCGATGAACGAAACGACCAGCCTGCCCGGCGCCCCGCCGCGCAAGCTCTGGCTGCGGGCCCTGCAGATGCTGCTGATGTGCGTCGCTTTCCAGATCGCCGCCTGGGTGCTGGTCGTCACCGCCCTGGTGCAACTGCTGCTGGCGGCCGCGACCGATGGCCCCCATGAGCGGCTGCGCGCCCTCGGCGCCGGGCTTGGCCGGTACCTCCGGCAGATCGCGGCCTTCGTCACCTTCAGCACCGACGAGCTGCCCTTCCCCTTCAGCGACTGGCCGGCGGCGGCACCGTAAGTCCCGCGCCGGCCGTCCCGCGCACCAGCGGGCGCAGCATCCACAGCCCCAGCAGCGGTCCGGCGGCCAGCCCCGGCAGCACCCAGGCCAGCGGCCAGGCGTGCGCGGCGCGGACGAACACCTCGATGCTGACCACCGAGATCGCGAAGCCGATGCAGTTGGTGAACGTCAGCACGCTGCCGACCACCGCCGGCGGCGCGTTCTGCGCCGTCAGCGTGGAAAACTGCGGCGAGTCGCCCACCACCGTCGTGCCCCACAGCAGCAGCCAGCCGAGGAACAGCGGCCAGGGCGCGCCCGCCATCAGGGGCGCCGCCAGGCAGCACGCGGCGCTGGTGGCAAGCTGGAAGTTCGCGACGCCGGCGCTGCCGAAGCGGCGCACCAGGAGCCCGCCCCCGACGCACCCGGCCGCGCCGGCCGCGATGGTCCAGAAGGCCACGGCGCTGGCCGCCGTCCCCGCCGCGCGGCCGGCCACGATCAGCGGCACCAGCACATAGAAGGCGTATAGCTCCCACATGTGGCCGAAGTAGCCGAACACCGAGGCCCGCAGGCGCCGGTCGGTCCAGATCAGGCCCAGCGCGCGCGGCGTGATGCGCAGGCCCCGCGGCGCCTCGGGGTTGGTGGGCACCAGCCATGCCGTCGCGACGCCGCCGATCGCGGCCAGGCACGAAACGCCGATGATCACCAGCTGCCACGGCGCCAGGCCGGCCGGCAGCGCCCTGGCCGGTCCCTCGGGTCCGGCCAGGGCGCGCAACCCGTGCGGCAGGGCCGTTCCCAGCACCAGCGCGCCGATCAGGACGCCCATCACGGCGCCGAGCCGCTGCCGGTACCAGCTTGCCGCGATCTTCATGCCCACCGGGTAGATGCCGGCCAGGGCAAAGCCGACGGCGAAGCGCAGCAGCACCAGCGGCCCGAAGGCACCGCCGGTCGCGAGCATCAGCGCATTGAGGGCCGCGCCCACCAACGCACAGGCGAGGAAGACGCGCTGCGGCCGGAACCGGTCCGCCAGCATGAGCAGGGCGAACACGAGCGTGCCGGCGACGAACCCCAGTTGCACGGCGGCCGTCAAGGTGCCGACCGCGCCGGCCGGAAGCCGCCACGCGCGCTCGAGGTCGGGCATGACGGCGTTCACGGCGAACCAGAGCGAGGTGCCGGCGAACTGGGAAAGCACGATCACCGGCAGGACGCGGCGCGGAACGGCTATGCTCATCGATCCAGCATACCGGAGCGTGGTCCCATCCGCCCGCAGCGCCTGCCCACCATGCACACGATGATCCCGTTCTCCGTCCTCGACCTGTCGCCCATCGCCGAGGGCGGCGACGCGGCGCAGTCGTTTCGCAACTCGCTCGACCTGGCGCAACATGCCGAGCACTGGAGCTATCGCCGGTTCTGGCTGGCCGAGCATCACGGCATGCCCGGCATCGCCAGCGCCGCCACCTCGGTGCTGATCGGCCACGTGGCCGGCGGCACGCGCAGCATCCGCGTCGGGGCCGGCGGCATCATGCTGCCGAACCATTCGCCGCTGGTGATCGCCGAGCAGTTCGGGACACTCGAGTCGTTGTATCCGGGGCGCATCGACCTCGGCCTGGGGCGCGCGCCCGGCTCCGACCCGGTCACGGCGCGGGCGCTGCGCCGCAACCTGATGAGCGACGCCGACGAATTCCCGCGCGATGTGGTCGAACTGATGGACCTGCTGTGCGACGAGCCGCGCCAGCGCATCCGGGCGGTGCCGGGCACCGGCACCAACGTGCCGGTGTGGATCCTCGGGTCCAGCCTGTTCGGCGCGCAACTGGCGGCGATGCTGGGCCTGCCCTACGCGTTCGCTTCGCACTTCGCGCCGCAGCAGATGATGGAGGCACTGCGCGTCTACCGCGAGACGTTCAAGCCTTCGGTGCATCTGGACAAGCCGTACGTCATGCTCGGCTTCAACGTGTTCGCCGCCGACAGCGACGAGCAGGCGCAGATGCTCGCGACCTCGGCGCAGCAGGCGATCGTGAACCTGCGCAGCGGCCGGCCGACGCGGCTGCCGCCGCCACGGCCCGGGTATCGCGAACAGGCCGGCCCGGCCGAACGCGCGATCCTGGACAGCGTGCAAGCCTGTTCCGCCATCGGATCGTCCGCCACGGTGCTGGCCGGCCTGCAGTCGTTCGTCGATCGCACCGGCGCCGACGAACTGATGATCGCGTGCCAGATGTTCGACCATCGCGCGCGGCTGCGCTCGTACGAGATCGCGGCCCAGGCGCGCGAGCAGCTCGTCCGGGGCGCCTGACGCGACCGCATGCAGCGCCGCGCCCGCGAGCCACTGGCCGCTGCCGGGACCGCGCCTGCGGTGCGCGGGTCGTGGATCATGCTGCTGGCGCTGACGACCGGCTTCGCGCTCAGCCAGGCCTACCGCACCGTCGCCGCCATGATGGCGACGCAGCTGCAACAGGAATTCGGCCTGTCCGCCCAACAGCTCGGCGCGTTCGCCGCGATGTTCCATTTCAGCTTCGGTGCGCTGCAATTGCTCATGGGCCTGGGCATCGACCTGCACGGCGTGCGGCGCACGGTGCTGGCCGCGTTCCCGCTGACGATCGCCGGCTCGCTGCTCTCTGCCTTCGCGCCCGTGTACGGCGCCGCCGTGTTCGGCCAGGCGCTGATCGGCATCGGCTGCGCGCCGGCCTTCCTCGTGTGCACGGTGTTCATCGCGCGGCGCTTTCCGGCGGCGCAGTTCGCGGCCGTGTCGGGGCTGGTGCTGGGCATGGGCGGCGTCGGCCTGCTCGTCACCGGCACGCCGCTGGCCTGGGTGGTGCAGGCCGGCTCCTGGCGCACCGGATTCCTGGTGCTGGCCGCCGGCTCGGCGCTCGCCTGGTTGGTGATCTTCGCGCTGGTGCACGAGCCCACGCCGCCGCGCTCGCGCCATGACGGGGCCGTCGCTGCGGCGCTGCGGGAAGCGGCGGCGCTGCTGGCCATGCCCCACACCTTCGGCATCGTCGCGCTGGCCGCGGTCACCTATGCCTCGTTCATCGCGCTGCGCGGGCTCTGGCTCGGGCCGCTGCTGATCGAGCGCTTCGGCTTCACGCTGCTGCAGAGCGGCAACGTGGCGCTGGCCGTGTCGGTGTCGTCGCTGCTGGGCCCGCCGCTGTTCGGCCGGTTCGACGCGCTGCCGCGGCAGCGGCGACGGCGCATCGTGGGCTTCAGCCTGGTGCTCGCCGGGCTCTTCGCGCTGCTCGCGGTGCTGGCCAGCGCGGCGGCGGCGGTGGCGGTCACGGTGGTGATCGGCTTCCTCACCGGCTTCATCGTGTGGCAGTACGCCGACGTGCGCACCGCCTATGCCGAGGCGCTGACAGGCCGGGCGATGGCGGTCTTCACCATGGCGATGTTCCTGGGCGTGGCGCTCGTCCAATGGTTCACCGGCGTGGTCGCCGGCGCCGCGCGCACCGCGCAGGGGGATGCCTACACGGCGGTGCTGCTGGCCATCGCGGCGCTGGTCGCGCTGGGCGCCCTGGCCTTCCGGGTGCTGCCCCAGCCGGCCGCCGTGCGGCGCTGAGCGGCCCGGCCCGGCGCCTCGGCAACTCGCCGGCGCCCGAACAGGCTACGACGCCGCGCTACGACCCGGCCGCGGCGAAGCTGGCCTGGGACCGCACCCTCGCCTTCTTCAAGGGGAACCTGGCCGGTTAAGGAGGCTCTGAATAACTCGCGTCCCGCGCGGCGGGATTTGTCCAGAGCTTCCTTAGCTCCTGGTCCGCGGATACAGCGGATGCGACGGGTCGGTGAACCCCGGCGTCGAGGGGTGGCCGGGGCGCACCAGGGAGTCGACCAGTTCCTCGTCCTGCGGCGTTACGGTGCAGTCGAGCGCGGGCAGGTAGTCCTGCCACTGCTTCAGCGTGCGCGGGCCGGCGATCACCGAACTCACGGCCCGGTGCGCCAGCACCCAGGCGGTGGCGAACTGCGCCAGGGTGATGCCCTTGGCTTGCGCGTGCTCCTGGAGCCGCTGGGCGATCACCAGCGACTCCTCGCGGAACTCGGTCTCGGCGATGCGCTGGTCGCCGCGCGCCGCGCGCGAGCCTTCCACCGGCGGCTGTCCCGGCGCGTACTTGCCGGTCAGCACGCCGCGCGCCACCGGGCTGTACGGGGTGACGCCGATGCCGTAGTACTCGCAGGCCGGCAGGATCTCGACCTCGGGCATGCGATTGAGCAGGTTGTAGTACGGCTGGCACACCACCGGCGCCGGCAGCCCGATCTGGCCGGCGATGCGCATCATCTCGGCGATGCGCCAGCCGCGGTAGTTGGACACGCCCCAGTAGCGGATCTTGCCGTCCCGCAGCAGCGCCTGGAGCGCGCGCAGCGGCTCCTCCAGGTCCATGCCGTTGACGTCGCGGTGCAGGTACAGGATGTCGACGTGGTCGGTCTGCAGGCGCCGCAGGCTGGCGTCGAGCGCGCGCAGCATCCAGCTGCGCGAGAAGTGGCGATCGTTGATCCGGTCGGACATCGGGTTGCCGAGCTTGGTCGCCAGCACCCACTGCTCGCGCTGCCCCTTGAGCAGTTCGCCGACCATGGTTTCGGCGGCGCCGAGCGAGTACACGTCGGCCGTGTCGATGTAATTCACCCCGTGCTCGCGCGCGTCGGCCACGATCGATTGCGCCTCGGCGCGGTCGGTCTGGTCGGCGAACATCATCGTGCCCAGGCACAGGGCGGACACCTTCAGGTTGCTCTTGCCGAGCCGGCGGTATTGCATGCTTTCCTCCTTTGGAGCCGGGACTTTACCGCGCCCGGGACGGCGGCGCCCGACGCCCGGCGCGCGCCGGCCCCAAGGGCCTGGCCCCCGGCGCCGCGGCCGCGCCGGCTTCCGCCTCGCGCGCCTGGCGCATCATGCTGCTTTCGCTCGTGATGACACCGATCACCTTGGCCAGCTGGCGGCTGACGCTGACGTAGGCATGGCCGATGCGGCTGTCGAAATAGAGCGAGTCCCCGCGCCGCAGCTGCGTCACATGGCCGTCCTCGAAATGGACGTCGATGCTGCCGGAGAGCACGTAGACGAACTCCTCGCCGGGGTGGCGCGCGAAGTCCTCCGGTCCTTCGATCCGTCGCGCGTGCACGGTGCCCAGGATCGGGCTCATCTGCTTGCCCACGGCGGACGTGCCGAGGAACTCGTAGGAGAACGACACGCCGCGGTACACGACGCCCTTGCCCGCGCGCGTGAGCAGGGGCCCGGCGAACGGCGTGGCCGGCACGCCGGCCTCGGCGAACATCGACCCCATGTCCATGCGCAGCGCGCGCCCCAGCGCCGAGAACTTCTCGTAGCTCAGGGCCAGCTGGCCGCGCTCGGCGCGCGAGATCGTGGTGATGGAGACGCCGGACAGTCCGGCCAGGTGGGCGAGCGTCCAGCCGTAGTGCTTGCGCGCCGCGCGCAGCCGCTTGCCGAACGTGGCCCGGTCCAGCGTCTTGGGCACGCCGGCCGCCGCCGCGCTGCTCTTCTTCGGTGCTGCCAAGGCGTTCCTTCCGCTGCGCTGGTGAGGGTCGGGTTGCAGATGCGCAAATTCGCTGAAACGCAAATTCCGCGGGCGCAAGCCTACCGCCTGGCTGGGAGCGGCGTCAACCCAATTTGCGGATGCGCAAATTTGTCGCTACACTGCCGCGGTTTCGACAGCCTCCCGAGCCAGCCCGCGCCCGCACCGGCGCGCGGGCGCTCCAAGCGTTCATGACGGCACCATCCGCGGCCCACCGGGCCGATTTCATCGTTGTCGGCTGCGGCATCGCCGGCGCCTCGGCCGCCTTCTGGCTGGCGCCGCACGCGCGCGTGATCGTGCTGGAACGCGAGTCGCAGCCCGGCTACCACTCCACCGGGCGCTCCGCCGCCCTCTTCATGGAAAGCTACGGCACGCCGCAGGTGCGGGCGCTGACAATGGCCAGCCGCTCCTTCCTGGAGCAGCCGCCGGCCGGCTTCAGCGACTGGCCGCTGCTTGCGCCGCGCGGCGCGCTGATGGTGGCGGCGCCCGGCCAGGAGGCGCTGCTGGAGGCGCACTGGGCGGTGCTGAGCGCCGTGGCGGGCAACGCACGCCGGGTCGGTCCCGGGGAAGTGTGCGCGCTGATCCCGGCGTTCCGGCCCGAGAAGGTGGCCGGCGGACTGCTCGAACCCGACGCCTCCGACATGGACGTGCATGCGATCCACCAGGGCTATCTGCGCGGGCTGCGGCGCGCCGGCGGCACCGTGGTCCCGGACGCACCGGTCACGGCCTTGCGCCGCGAGGACGGTTTGTGGCAGGTGCGGGCCGGCGGCCAGCTCTACGAGGCGCCGGTCGTGCTCGACGCCGCCGGCGCCTGGGCCGACGAGGTGGCGAAACTCGCCGGGCTGGCCCCGATCGGGCTGCAGCCGCGGCGCCGCTCCGCCATGACCTTCGCGCCGCCCGCGGGCGTCGACATCGCGCACTGGCCGATGGCGATCGGCGTCACCGAGGACTGGTACTTCAAGCCGGACGCGGGCATGCTGCTGGGCTCGCCCGCGAACGCCGACCCGGTCGACCCCCAGGACGTGCAGCCCGAGGAGCTGGACATCGCTCTGGCGATCCACCGCATCGAGGAGATGACGACGCTGGCGATCCGCCGACCCGCCCGCACCTGGGCCGGCCTGCGCTCCTTCGTCGCCGACGGCGACCTGGTCGGCGGCTTCGATCCGCGGGCGCCCGGCTTCTTCTGGGTCGCGGCCCAGGGCGGCTACGGCATCCAGACCTCGCCGGCCATGGGCGAGGCCTGCGCGGCGCTGGCGCGCGGCCTGCCGCTGCCCGAACGCATCGCCGCCTTCGGCCTGACCGAGGCCATGTTGTCGCCCGCCCGCCTGCTCTGAGCCACTCCCATACCGGACCACCCATGCGCGTCTTCAGCGGATCCCTCGCCACCGAAACGAACACTTTCGGGCCGATGCCCACCGGCCTCGCGTCCTTTCGCGACCGCGGCTATTTCAAGGCCGGGCAGCACCCGGACCGGATGACGTTCTTCTCCGGGCCGCTGTGGGCCGCCCGGCTGCGCGGCCGGGAGCGCGGCTGGGACCTGGTCGAGGGCATGGTGGCGGGCGCGCAACCCAGCGGCACGACCACCCGCGCCGCCTACGAGCAGTTGCGCGACGAACTGCTGGCCGACCTGCGCGCGGCGCTGCCGGTGGACATGGTGCTGCTGGGCCTGCACGGCGCGATGGTGGCCGACGGTTACGACGACTGCGAAGGCGACCTGCTGGCCCGTGTGCGCGCCCTCGTGGGGCCGGACGTGGTGGTCGGCGCCGAGCTCGACCCGCACAACCACCTCACGCCCGAGATGGTGCGGCACGCCGACGTGCTGGTCGCCTTCAAGGAATACCCGCACACCGACATCCTGGAACGCGCGCTGGAACTGGTCGACCTGTGCGCGGCCAAGGTCGAAGGCAAGGCGCGGCCGGTCGCGGCCGTCGCCGACTGCCAGATGATCGTGACCATGCATACCTCGCGCCAGCCGGCGCGCGGCTTCGTCGACCGCATCCAGTCGCTGGAGGGCAAGGACGGCGTGCTCTCGATCTCGGTCTCGCACGGCTTCGCCTGGGGCGACGTGCCGGAGATGGGAACGAAGGTGCTGGTGTACACCGACGGCGACCGCGCGAAGGCGCAGGCGCTGGCGAAGCAACTGGCCGGCGAACTGATCGCGATGCGCGAGGCCCTGAACGTCCGCTTCCCTTCCATCGACCAGGCGCTGGACGAAGCGCTGGCCTTCGACGGCGGCCCGGTCGTGATCAGCGATGGCGCCGACAACCCGGGCGGCGGGGCGGCGAGCGATTCCACCTTCATCCTGCGCCGCATCCTCGAGCGCGGCATCGCGAACGTGGCGCTGGGCCCGGTCTGGGATCCGATCGCCGTGCGCATCGCGTTCGAAGCCGGCCAAGGCGCCAGGCTGGCGCTGCGCGTCGGCGGCAAGATCAGCCCGCTCTCGGGCGACCCGCTGGACCTCGATTGCACCGTCAAGGCGCTGCACCACGACATGGTCATGACCGGGCTGGCCGGCACGGGCATGCCGCTGGGCGACTGCGCGCTGGTGGAGGCCGGCGGCGTCGAAATCGTCCTCATCACCCTGCGCAACCAGGCGATGGGCACCGACCTCTTCACCCAGCTGGGCGTGGACCTGGCCGCGAAGAAGATGATCGTCGTGAAGTCCTCGCAGCACTTCTACGCGTCCTTCTCGAAGGTCGCCCGGCACGTGATCTATGCCGGCGCGCCCGGCGCCGTGACGCTCGACCTCACCGCCTTGCCGTACCGCAAGGTGCGGCGCCCGAAGTGGCCGCTCGATGCGATCGAGCCCGCGCCGCTGGTTGCCTGACCGAATCCGCACTTCCCAAGGAGACACCATGATCCAACGTCGCTCTCTCACCGCGCTGGCCACGGCCGCGGCACTGGCCCTGGGCGCGCTGCTCGGCAGCTCGCCGGCACTGGCGCAGGCACAGGCGAAGACCCTGCGCATCGTCGCCCATGCCGACCTCAAGATCCTCGATCCTTCGTTCACGACGGCGTACATCTCGCGCAACTTCGGCTACATGGTGTACGACACGCTGTTCGCGCAGGACGCCAAGGCCCAGCCGAAGCCGCAGATGGTCGAGAAGTACACAACCTCCAAGGACGGCCTGACGTGGACCTTCACGCTGCGCCCCGGCCTGAAATTCTCCGACGGCAACCCGGTGACGAGCGCCGACGCCGTCGCATCGCTGCAGCGCTGGGGCGGCCGCGACAGCATCGGTCGCGCCATGGGCAACGCCGGCGCCCAGTGGAAGGCCGTCGATGCGCGCAGCTTCACGCTGACGCTCAAGGAGCCCTTCGGCATGGTGCTGGAAGGCCTGGCCAAGCCCTCGGGCTTCCCGCCGGTGATCATGCCCGAGCGGCTGGCGAAGATGCCGACCACGTCGCCGTTGACCGAAGCGCTCGGCTCCGGTCCCTTCATCTTCAAGCGTGACGAGTGGGTGCCCGGCAACAAGGCGGTGTTCGTGAGGAATCCGAACTACATCGCCCGCCCCGAGCCGGCCAGCGGCCTGGCCGGCAGCAAGAAGCCCAACTTCGACCGCGTCGAATGGCTGTACCTGCCCGACTCCAACAGCGCCACCGCCGCGCTGAAGAAGGGCGAGGTCGACTACATCGAGCAGCTGCCGCCGGACTACATCAATCCGCTGCGCCAGGACGCCAACCTCAAGGTGAAGGCCGCCGGCGCCTACCAGGGGTTCATCGTGATGAACCACCTGCACCCGCCCTTCAACAACGCCAAGGCGCGCCAGGCGCTGGCGCACGCCGTGAGCCAGGAGAAGTTCATGGCCGCGATGGGCTATCCGCTGGACATGCGGGTGACCTACTGCCCCAGTTACTTCGTGTGCGGCAGCCCGAACGAGACCGCCGCCGGCGCCGAACCGTTCCGCAAGCCGGATCTGGCCAAGGCCAGGCAGCTGCTGGCCGAAAGCGGCTACAAGGGCGAAAAGGTGGTGGTGCTGGTGCCCAGCGACGTCACCTACCTGAACGCCGAGGGCCTGATGATCGTGCAGGCGATGCGCAGCATCGGCATCAACGTCGACGCGCAGAACATGGACTGGGCCTCGATCGGCGCGCGCCGCGCCAAGAAGGACGCGCCGTCCGCCGGCGGCTGGAACGTCTACGTCACGGTGGCCGGCCAGTTCGACGTGGATTCGCCGATCACCAACGCCTACCTGAGCGCCGCCTGCGGCACCAGCCTGCCCGGCTGGCCCTGCGACAAGCCGCTGGACGAGCTGCGCACCGCGTGGCTGAAGGAGACCAACGCCGCCAGGCGGCGCCAGCTCCTGGACGAGTTCCAGAAGCGCGCCTACGAGGCCGTGCCCTACATCAACGCCGGCCAGTACTCGCCCGCCTTCGCCGCCCGCGCCGACCTGAAGGGCCTGGACAAGATGTGGAACGGCATGCCCACCGTGTGGATGCTGGACCGCTGAGGCGATGCGCGTCTTCACCGGGTCGCTCGCGACCGAGACCAATACCTTCGCGCCGATGCCGACCGGGCTCGCGTCCTTCAAGGACCGCGGGTACTTCCCGGCCGGCCGGCATCCGAAGGAACTGAACCTGTTCGCGGGGCCACTGTACGTGCTGCGCGAAGTCGCGGCCCAGCGCGGCTGGACGCTGGTCGAGGGCATGGTGGCCGCGGCCCAGCCGAGCGGCACCGTCACGCGCGAGGCCTACGAGCAATTGCGCGACGAGCTGCTCGCGGACCTGCGCGCTGCCCTGCCGGTGGACATGGTCATCCTGGGCCTGCACGGCGCGATGGTGGCCGACGGCTACGAGGACTGCGAGGGCGACCTGCTGGCGCGCGTGCGCGAGATCGTGGGAGCACGGGTGGTCGTCGGCGCCGAGCTCGACCCGCACATGCACCTCTCGCGCAGGATGGTGGAGCAGGCCGACCTGCTCGTGTCCATGAAGGAATACCCGCACACCGACGTGCTGGAGCGCGCGCGCGAGCTCGTCGCCCTGTGCGAGGCGAAGGCGGCGGGCCGCATCCGGCCGGTCGCGGCGCTGGTCGACTGCCAGATGGTGGTGCCGATCCACACCACGCGCGAGCCGGCCCGCGGTTTCATCGATCGCGTGCAGGCGATGGAAGGCCGCGACGGCGTGCTGACGATTTCCATCGGCCAGGGCTTCGCCCACGGCAACGTGCCGGACATGGGCAGCAAGGTGCTGGTCTACACCGACGGCGACCCGGGGCAGGCGGAACTGCTCGCCATGCAGCTCGCCGCCGAGATGATCGGCATGCGCGACAGCCTGGCCGTGCGCTACCCGGCGATCGACGCGGCGCTCGACCAGGCCGTGGCCGCGCCGAAAGGGCCCGTGGTGCTCGCCGACCGCGCCGACAACCCCGGCAGCGGCGCGCCCGGCGACTCCACGTTCGTCCTGCGGCGCATGATCGAGCGCGGGCTCGGCAACGGCGCCGTCGGGCCGGTCTGGGACCCGATCGCCGTGCGCATCGCCTTCGAGGCCGGCCAGGGCGCCCGGCTGCCCTTGCGCATCGGCGGCAAGATCGGTCCGCTCTCGGGCCAGCCGCTGGACCTGGACTGCACGGTGAAGGCGCTCAAGCCCGACATGGTGATGACCGGCCTGGCCGGCGCGCCCACCGACATGGGCGACTGCGCCCTGGTCGAAGCCGGCGGCATCGACATCGTGCTGGTGTCGATCCGCAACCAGGCGCTGGGCACCGACGTCTTCACGCAGCTTGGCTGCGACCTGTCGGCCAGGCGCTTCATCGTCGTCAAGTCGGCGCAGCATTTCCACGCGTCGTTCTCCAAGGTCGCCTCGCAGGTGATCTACGTCGGCGCTCCCGGCGCGGCCACGCCGCACACGCCGACGCTGCCGTACACCAGGATCCGCCGTCCGCGCTGGCCGCTGGACGACGTGTCGGCGCCGGTGCTGCTGCCGCTGGCGCATCCCCACTGACAGGAGCATCCATGCGACTTCCCACCCTTGCCCGGCCCGCGGCGCTCGCCGCCTTCGTGCTCGCCTCGCTGCTGCCCGCCGCCGCCCACGCGCAGGCCAAGACGCTGCGCTTCGTCGCCCATGCCGACGTCAAGATCCTCGATCCGACCTTCACCACGGCCTACATCTCGCGCAACTTCGGCTACATGGTGTACGACACCCTGTTCGCCCAGGATGCGCAGGGCAAGCCGCAGCCGCAGATGGTCGACAGGTACACGGCCAGCAAGGACGGCCTGGCCTGGACCTTCACGCTGCGCCCCGGCCTGAAGTTCTCCGACGGCTCGGCCGTGACGGCCGCCGATGCCGTGGCGTCGGTCGAGCGCTGGGCCTCGCGCGACACCTTCGGCGGCGCGATGCGGTCCGCCGGCGCGCAATGGTCGGTGGTGGACGACAAGACCTTCAGGCTGACGCTCAAGGAGCCGTTCGGCATGGTGCTCGATGCGCTGGCCAAGCCGTCGGGCTTCCCGCCGGTGGTGCTGCCGGCGCGCCTCGCCAGGCTGCCGACCAACGCCCCGATCGCCGAAGTGCTGGGCTCCGGCCCCTTCGTCTTCAAGCGCGACGAATGGCTGCCCGGCAGCAAGACGGTGTTCGTGAAGAACCCGCACTACGTGCCGCGCAGCGAGCCGCCGAGCGGGCTGGCCGGGAGCAAGCAGCCGCGGTTCGACCGCGTCGAGTGGCTCTACCTGCCCGATTCGAACAGTGCCGTCGCCGCGCTCAGGAAGGGCGAGGTCGACTTCATCGAGCAGGTGCCCGCGGACTACATCACGCCGCTGCGCTCCGACGCCAACGTGAAACTCATGTCGGCGGGCACCCAGCAGGCGCAGCTGATCATGAACCAGCTGCACCCGCCGTTCAACAACCCGAAGGTGCGGCAGGCGGTGCTCAAGGCCGTGAGCCAGGCCAGGTTCAACGCGGCGATGGGCTATCCGCTGGACATGCGCATGGCCTATTGCGGCACGTACTTCATCTGCGGCAGCGCCAACGAGACGCTGGCCGGCGCGGAGCCGTTCCGCACGCCCGACGTGGCCAGGGCGAAGCAGATGCTGGCCGACGCGGGCTACAAGGGCGAGAAGGTGGTGCTGCTGGTCGCGAGCGACGTGCCATATCTCAACGCCCTGTCGCTGGTGGCGCTGCAGACCATGCGCCAGATCGGCCTCAACGTCGAAGGCCTGACCATGGACTGGTCGTCGATCGGCGCGCGCCGCGCCAAGCGGGATGCCCCGGAGTCCGGCGGCTGGAGCGCCTATGCCACCGTGGCCAACGAGTTCGCGATCAACAGCCCGATCGTGAGCACCTACCTGAGCGCCGCATGCGGCAACACCCTGCCCGGCTGGCCCTGCGACAAGAAGCTCGACGAGCTGCGCACGGCCTGGATCCGGGAGACCGTGCCGGCGAAGCGCCGGCAGGCGCTGGACGCCTTCCAGGCCCGCGCCTACGAGGCGGTGCCCTATGTCGTGCTGGGCCAGTACACGCCGGCCGCGGCCGCCCGCAAGGAGCTCAAGGGCGCCGAGAAGATGTGGTCCGGCATTCCCAACGTCTGGGTGCTGGACCGGTAAGGCGACCGCATGGCCTATTTCCTGCGACGGCTCGCCGCGACGCTGCCCGTGATGGCCGTGGTCGCGGTCATCGTGTTCCTGCTGATCCACCTCTCGCCCGGCGACCCGGCGGCGCTGATCGCCGGCGACCTGGCGACCGGCGAGGACATCGAGAAGCTGCGCACCGCGCTCGGCCTGGACCGGCCGCTGTGGGAGCAGTTCATGATCTGGCTCGGCAAGCTGCTGACCGGCGACCTCGGCACCTCGATCTTCACGCATGTTCCCGTCACCGAACTGCTGGGGCAGCGGCTGGAGCCCACGCTTTCCATCGCGGCGCTGACGATGCTGATCACGCTGCTGGTCGCCGTGCCGCTGGGCACGCTGGCGGCGTACCGCGCGGGCACCTGGGTCGACCGGATCGTGATGGTGTTCGCGGTGCTGGCCTTTTCGCTGCCCGTGTTCCTGGTCGGCTACCTGCTGATCTACGGTTTCGCGATCCAGCTGCATTGGTTTCCGGTGCAGGGCTACGTGCGCTTCGCCGAAGGCCCCGGTCGCTGGCTGCAGAGCCTGGTGCTGCCGTGCGTGAACCTGGCCCTCGTGTACATCGCCCTGATCACGCGCATGACGCGCGCCACCGTGCTCGAAGTGCTGCACGAGGACTACATCCGTACCGCCTGGGCCAAGGGCCTGGGCGTCCTGCCGGTCCTGGGCCATGCGCTGCGCAACGCCGCGGTGCCGATCGCGACCACGGTCGGTGTCGGCATCGCGCTGCTGATCGGCGGCGTGGTGGTGACCGAGACCGTGTTCGCGATTCCAGGCGTCGGCCGGCTCGTGATCGACTCGGTGCAGCGCCACGACTACCCGGTGATCCAGAGCGTGCTGCTGATCTCCGCCGGCGTGTACGTCCTGATCAACCTGCTGATCGACCTGAGCTACAAGTTCTTCGATCCGCGCATCCAGTACTGAAGGCCATGTCCGCCGCCATTTCCGTTCCCGAACAGCTGCCGGACGAGGGCGCGCCGCCGCCGCGCCGCTGGCGCTGGGCGCGCAAGCACCCGACGCTGATCATCGGCGCCCTGATGCTGATCGTCGTGGTCGCCATCTCGCTGGCCGCGCCCTGGATCGCCACCCACGACCCGCAGGACCTCGACCCGATCGCGCGCATGCAGGCGCCCTCCGCCGAGCACTACTTCGGCACCGATGCGCTCGGCCGCGACGTCTTCAGCCGGGCCGTGTGGGGCGGTCGCGTGTCGCTGATCGTGGGCCTGTCGGTGGCGGCGCTCGCCACGCTCGCGGGCGTGTTCCTCGGCCTCACCGCCGGATTCGTGCGCTGGTCCGACGGTCCGATCATGCGGGTGATGGACGGCCTGATGGCCATCCCCGGCATCCTGCTGGCCATCGCGCTGATGGCGGTGACGCAGGCGAGCCTCACCACGGTGATCGTGGCGATCACGATTCCGGAGATTCCCCGCGTCGCGCGGCTCGTGCGCTCGCTGGCGCTCACCTTGCGCGAGCAATTGTTCGTGGAGGCGGCGCATGCCGTCGGCACCCGCCTGCCGACGATCCTGTGGCGGCACGTGCTGCCCAACACCGTTGCGCCGCTGGTGGTGCAGGCGACTTTCGTCGCGGCCTCGGCCGTGCTGATCGAAGCGGCGCTGTCCTTCCTGGGCGTCGGCGTCCCGGCGCAGACGCCCAGCTGGGGCAACATGATGGCCGAGGGCCGCAACTACGTGGCCGTGGCCTTCCACATCATCCTGTATCCCGGCATCCTGCTGGCGCTCACCGTGCTGGCGATCAACCTGCTCGGCGACGGCCTGCGCGATGCGCTGGACCCGCGCCTGGCCCGCCAGCTGTGACGAGCACCATGACAGATTCCGCCACGCCCCGCCCGGACGCGCCGCTGCTCGAGGTGGACGACCTGCGCACGTACTTCGACACGCTGTCGGGCACCGTGCGCTCCGTCGACGGCATCAGTTACACGGTGAACGCCGGCCAGACACTGGGCGTCGTGGGCGAATCCGGCTGCGGCAAGAGCGTCACGGCGCTGTCGATCCTGCGGCTCATCCCGCGCCCGCCCGGCCGCTTCGCCGGGGGCCAGGTGCGCTACCGCGGCACCGACCTGCTCAAGCTCTCCGAGCGCGAGATGCGCGACATCCGCGGCAACCGGATCTCGATGATCTTCCAGGAGCCGATGACGTCGCTGAACCCGGTGCTGACCGTGGGCCGCCAGATCGCCGAGACCGTCCGACTGCACCAGGGCGCCACCCCGCGCGAGGCCATGGAACGGGCCGCGGAGATGCTGCGCGTCGTGCAGATCCCGGAGCCGGCGCGCCGCGTCGCCGAGTACCCGCACCAGCTCTCGGGCGGCATGCGCCAGCGCGTGATGATCGCCCTGGCGCTCGCGTGCAAGCCCGAGCTGCTGATCGCCGACGAGCCGACGACGGCGCTGGACGTGACGATCCAGGCCCAGATCCTCGACCTGCTCAAGCGCCTGCAGCAGGAGATGGGCATGGGCGTGGTCCTGATCACGCACGACCTGGGTGTCGTGGCCGAGAGCTGCGACCGCGTGGTCGTGATGTACGCCGGGCGCAAGGTCGAGGAAGCCGACGTCGCCGACCTGTTCGACCACCCGATGCACCCGTACACGCGGGCGCTGATGCTGTCGATGCCGTCGATGAACACCCACAGCCGGCGGCTGGCCGAGATCCCCGGCATGGTGCCGGCGCCGCACGAGCTGGGGCGCGGCTGCGCCTTCGCCGCGCGCTGCCCCCACGCCCAGGCGCGCTGCCGGGCGGAAACGCCCACCCTCGCGACGCAGGGCAATGGCCACGTGGTCGCGTGCTTCGCGGTGGAAGAGAACCGCCTGCCGGCGATCGAGGAGGCGCTGGCATGAGCGAGCCCATGACCGGCAGCGCGTCGCTGCTGCAGGTGCGCGAGCTGACCAAGCACTACATCGCGCCGCGCCGCTGGCTGGCCGGGCCGCGCCCGCCGATCCAGGCGGTGGACGGCGTCTCCTTCGACGTCGCCCGCGGCGAGACGCTGTCGCTGGTCGGCGAATCCGGCTGCGGCAAGACGACCACCGCCAAGTCCGTGCTGCGGCTGGTCCAGCCGACCTCCGGCTCCGTGAAGCTCGACGGCGAGGAACTGCTGGCCCTCTCGGCCGAGCAGATGCGCCAGCAGCGCCGCCACGTGCAGATCATCTTCCAGGATCCCTACGCCTCGCTCAATCCGCGCCTGACCGCCGGCGAGGCGGTGGCGGAGCCGCTGCGCAACTTCGGCGTGCGCAGCGCCGCCGAGCGCCGCGAGCGGGTGGAATGGCTGTTCTCCAAGGTCGGTCTGCGCGCCGAAGCCGCCGGCAAGTACCCGCACGAGTTCTCGGGCGGCCAGCGCCAGCGGCTGGGCATCGCGCGGGCGCTGGCGCTCAACCCGAAGCTGATCGTCTGCGACGAGCCCGTGTCGGCGCTCGACGTCTCCGTGCAGGCCCAGGTCGTCAACCTGCTGATGGACCTGCAGGACGAGTTCGGCATGGCGTACCTGTTCGTCGCGCACGACCTGGGCGTGGTACGGCACATCAGCCACCGGGTGGCCGTCATGTACCTGGGGCACATCGTCGAGGTGGGCGACCGCGACACGCTGTTCTCGGCGCCGCGCCATCCCTACACCGAGATCCTGCTGTCGGCGGTGCCGGTGCCCAACCCGCGCAAGAAGGTCAAGCGCATCCTGCTGCAGGGCGATCCGCCCAGCCCCGCCAACCCGCCGGCCGGCTGCCGCTTCCATACGCGCTGTCCGCTGGCGCAGGCAGTCTGCAAGGAGCAGAAGCCGGCGCTGACGCCGCGCGAGGGCGTTGGCCACTTCGTCGCCTGCCACTTCCGCTGAAGGAGCATCCCATGAACACGGTCGATCTCATCATCCGCGGCGGCACCGTCATCGACGGCACCAGGGCGCCGCGCTTCGACGCGGATGTCGCCATCGACGGCGGCCGCATCGTGGCGATCGGCGACGCCGGCAGTCTGCGGGCGCGCGAGACAATGGACGCCGCAGGCCGCATCGTCGCCCCCGGCTTCATCGACTCGCACACGCACGACGACCAGGCCGTGCTCGGCCAGCCGGACATGAGTTTCAAGGTGTCGCAGGGCGTGACCACCGTGATCGGCGGCAATTGCGGCATCAGCGCCGCGCCCTTGCGCGAAGGCATGGACCTGCCGATGCCGCTGTCGCTGCTGGAGACGCCGCCCACCGGCCGCTTCACGTCGTTCGCGGCCTACCTGGATGCGCTGCGCGCGAAGCCGGCCTCGGTCAACGTCGCCGCGATGGTCGGCCACACGACGCTGCGCGCCGTCACGATGGCGGCGCTGGACCGGCCCGCCAACGGCGACGAGATCGCCGCGATGCGCGCGCTGGTCGAACAGGCGCTGCAGGACGGCGCGATCGGCATGTCGACCGGCACGTTCTACCCGCCGGCGACGGCGGCGACGACCGACGAGATCATCGAGGTCGGCCGGCCGCTCACGGCCCGCCGGGCACTCTACGTCACGCACATGCGCGACGAGGGCGACCGAGTGATGGATTCGCTCCAGGAAACCTTCCGCATCGGGCGTGCGCTGGACGTGCCGGTGGTCGTCTCGCACCACAAGTTGCAGAACCGGCAGAACTTCGGCCGCTCGGGCGAAACGCTGCCGTTCATCCGCGAGGCGATGAAGCACCAGTGCATCGGGCTGGACTGCTATCCGTACACCGCGGGCTCGACCATGATCCGCACCGACCGCGGCATGCTGGACGGGCGGGTGCTGATCGCCTCGAGCGGGCCGCACCCGGAATGCGCCGGGCGCGACCTCGACGACATCGCCCGCGAATGGGGCGTCGCCAAGGACGAGGCGGCGCGCCGCCTGCAGCCCGGCAGCGCCATCTACTTCATGATGGACGAGGACGACGTGCAGCGCATCATGGGCTTCGACGAGACCATGATCGGCTCCGACGGCATCCCGGTCGGCGAGAAGCCGCACCCGCGCCTGTGGGGCACGTTCCCGCGCGTGCTGGGCCACTACAGCCGCGACGTCGGCCTGTTCCCGCTCGAGACGGCGGTGTGGAAGATGACCGGGCTCACCGCCCGCAACTTCGGCCTGGCCGGACGCGGCACGCTGAAGGCCGGCCACCATGCGGACGTCGTGATCTTCGACGCCGCCCGCATCCGCGACGCCGCCAGTTACGAGACGCCGACCCGGCCGGCCGAAGGCATCGACTGCGTGATCGTCAACGGCGCCGTCACCTGGCGCGCCGGCGCGCACACCGGCGCGCGCAACGGCCGGATCCTCCATCGCACACCACAGGAAACCAGACCATGAACCAGATCGAGCGCTTTCCCACGCCCCTGCCCGTCCCCTTCTCCAAGGCGGTGCGCGCCGGCGGCTTCCTGTTCCTCTCCGGCCAGCTCGCGATGGAGGCCAGCGGGAACATCGTCGACGGCGACATCGCGGTGCAGACGCGCGTGGTGCTGGAACGCATCGCGGCGACGCTGCAGGAACTCGGGTCCGGCATGGCCGACGTGGTGAAGACGACCGTCTGGCTGGGCAGCCTCGACGACTTCGCCGCCTTCAACGAGGAATACCGCAAGCATTTCGCCGGCGGCCTGCCGGCCCGCTCCACCGTCGAAGCGAAGCTCTATCGCAACGCCAAGGTCGAGATCGAGGTGATGGCCTTCGCGCCGGGACGGTGACCGCACGCCGGCGGGCGACTCGCTCCGGCTTGGGTGGCACCGGCCGGCGACCGGGGGGTATCGTTCTCCGCTCCTCTCGCGGGCGACCACCCGGACAGGCGAAGACTGTCTCGTCAACATGACCCGCTCGCGCCTGCATGGCGGGCCACCGCGAATGGGTCGCGGCGCCCGACACCCCCCGATCACCGGCCTCGGCGGTGCACCGGGGCGATCCAGCGACGAAGGCACGCCCTCGATGAAGTTGGCGGGCGCGCCACCCATTCCACAACGAGGCCGGTGATCCGGGGTGCCTCGGCGCAGGCCGTCAGCGGCGCTGCCGACAGCCAGACACGAAGGAGGCCGGAGTCCGAGGTACCCCCGGTCGCCGGCCGTGCCACCCATGCGGGAGCGCCGCCGGCCATGGTGGCGCCCTCAGTCGCCCATGTGATGCCACTCCTGCTCGGGCAATTCCTTCAGGAAGGCCAGCACCTGCGGCAGCGTCCCCATGGCCTCGGCCCATGCCAGGTGCTCGCGCAGGCACATCCGCTTGGACAGCGAGGGCGTGGCCTCCCACGACGGCCCCAGCAGCGGCGGTGTCGGCCGCGTCCCCGCGCGGCCGGGCAGCATGTCGTACAACTGGCGCCAGCGCGCCGGACTGGGGCAGACCCGGTTGTTGCGGCGGACCTCGGTCATGGCGTCATGGATCGTCGGCGGCTTGACGGGACGCGGCGTGATCGGGGGCTGCATGCGACTGGGCAATTGCACCGGCGCGGTCGGCGCATACGGGTCGGCGCGCTCGACCACCGGCATCGAGGCGGGGACCGTCTCGGCGTAGCGTTCTTCCTGCGCCCGATGGGTGCGCTGCCAGAGGGCCCACATCGAATCGCTGTCGCGCTCCAGGGCTTCCGGCACCGGGATCGGGTCGCCGGGGAGGTAGGGATCGCCCAGCGACGCCGGCCGCGGCCTCGCCTTCCTGTCGCCACCCGTCATGGACTGCTCCCTCCTCTGTTCTTCGAATCCGGGCCACTGGCCGCCCGCGCCTTGCCTCATCGCGCGGCGCCCGGCGGTGCCGAGTCGCGCGCGTCGGCGCCCTGGACGACGCGCATCATCCGGCCCCTGGAATCCGCGGCGATATCTTGCAGCATCTGCCCGAGCATGCCCAGCAGCAGCTGCGCATTTCCCGGGGGCAGCGGCGCGCAGACGCCGGCCACCTGCAGCGACAGGGTCACGCCCGGCGGCAGGCGCCCCGAGAACTTCAGTCCGCAGGCGATGACGTCGCGGCCGATCGCGACGGCCTGCTCGCGCGTCATGCGGCCCTCGAGCACCAGCACGAGATCGCCGCCCTGCTCCCGCGCGACCGTGTCGCCTTCCCGTGCCTCGTGCACCGCGCATTCGGCGGCCCGCACCATGGCCGCCTCGCCGGCCTCGCGGCCGTAGTCGTTGGCGATCTGTGCGAGGTTGCTCACGCGCAGTCGCAGCACCGCGCCGGCCTGCGGGTCGCGGCGATGCCGCTCCAGCAGTTGATCCAGGCCCTCGATCAGAACCCGGTGGCTGCCAACGCCGGTGAGCGGATCGGTCCGCGCCAGGGCCTGCACCCGCAGCTGGATGTCCCGGCGCTCCCGGCTGCGGAAGTAGAGCCCCATCAGCACCAGCGGAATCTCCATGGCCGCCCCCAGCTGCAAGCCGTAGTTCGTGGCCAGGGCGTGAGGCTCGAAGCCGAGGTTGCGCACCAGCGGGAATCCGGCGCCCAGGGCCAGCACCGCCAGGCCTGCGAGCACCCAGCCTCCCACCTTCGGATAGCGCAGCGCATACCAGCCCACCACGGCGACGAGCACCAGCAGGCTCACCGCCGCGGCGACGTTGTGGACCATGAACACCCGTTCGCGACCGAACGCCGGATAGGCGCCCGCGATCAGGAAGCTGGCGGCAGCCAGCACCAGCAGGGTCCCCGACAGCAACCGGCGCCCGCGCTCGGCGACCAGTTCGCGCACGAACAGCCCGATGCCACCCAGCGCCGCGGCGGCGAGCACGGGCGGGGCGATGTCATTCCACCATGCGTTCCACGGCCACAGGTACTCGCCGGCCAGGCCGGTGAGGGACAGAACCACCAGCCCGACCAGGATCACATGGGCGCCGTAGTAGAGATGGATGCTGTCGCGCCAGAACACCGCATGCACCGCGGCCAGCACCAGCACCAGCAGCAGGAATCCGACATAGCCGCCAAGCAGCAGATGCCAGAGCTTGTTGGCATCGTCGAAGGCGCCGGCATCGCGCAACATCCACTGGATGGCCACCGGATGACTGTGCCGCACGCGCAGGTAGGCCACCGGCGCCGCCTCGGCGGGCTGCAGCGTGAAAGCGAACGCGGGATGCAGGTAGCGCACCGGCCACTGGCCGACCGGCAGCGAGTCGCCGGCGCGCTGGACCTCCCAGCCGCCGTCGCCGTTCGGCCGAAACAGCTCCACCGAGTCGATGCTGGCCAGGGGCAGCGTCAGCACGGCCTGCGCCCGCGCGGCCACCGGCGCCATGGCCAGCCGGTACCAGACGGCGCGGCCCGGTCCGAACGGCATCACCTGGCGATGGTCAGCCGCCTTGCCCTGCCCCGCCGCGAACGCCGACCGCGCGGCGTCGAAGCCGGCCGTGCCGGAAGCATCCGGCCAGTACTGGATGCCGTTCGGCGCCACGCTGACCGGCTGGCCGTGCACTGCCGCCGCCCCGAGGGCGGCCAGCATCCACGCAGCCAGGCAGCGGGCCCAGCGCTGCGCCAGGCAGCGCGCGAAGAACAAGGCGGATCGCATCGCGTTTTCTGCTTCGTGCTTCTTAACGACTGGTTGTCTCGTCCCGCTGCCGCCAATTCCCCGTTTGTCACCGGCCGGGGCACGCAAGACAGGCGATTCGGTAGTCTGGAATTATCAATAACAATTTGTTACCATGCGCCACCATACCACTTCGGCGCCGAGTCCGCAGGGCTTGGCCAGGGGGAGACCACAATGAGCTTTCTGAGACAACTGTTCGGGCGCGATGATTCCAGGGCCGCGCCGGCCTCGCGGCTGCTTTCGCAGTTCGCGTCGGACATGCCGGCCGATCCCCGCGCCTCGGCCGCGGAACTCACCGCCACGCGCCGGGAAATGATGCGCACCGTCTTGCGCAAGACGCTGACGCGCCACGGCATCCCGGCCTCCTGGATCGGCGCCGAAATGCTGGTGGCGACCTCGCGCGGCCGCGAGGCCGGCATGCACTGGCGGCTGCTGGTCAAGCACTGGGACCCGCGCCTGCTGACGCACGCGGTGGCGCTGGAGAACAGCCTGGTGCAGCGGCTGCTCGGCTACGACCCGCTGGCCGCCGACTGGCTCATGGGGATTTCCTGGCAGTTCGCCCTGCCCGACCATGCCAAGTGCCCGCCAATGCCGCAGCCCGGCTTCTGGACCGCGGAACACCGCCGCGCCGAAGCCCCGCCTGCCGTCGAGCCGGTCGCGGACGCCGCCGAGGTCATCGCGGGGCCGGTACGGATCGCGACGCCGCACGTGGCATCCGCCGACGCCAAGGATTCCGTGCGCAACGACCTCGACAAGCTGTTCGCGGTGCGCGACGCCGAACTGAAGCGCCACGCCGAGGAGTCGGGCCACCCGGAAGCGACGCGCCCGATGTACCTGCCGACGCAACCGCAGCCGCTGCGGCCGGTGCGCCCGAGCGAGCCTTGAGGCCGGGCGGCCGTCAGCCGCCGGCGACCTTCGCGCGCAGTCCTTGCGCCTGCAGCAACTGCAGGATGCGTTCGCGGTGCTCGCCCTGCACCTCGATCACGCCGTCCTTGACGGTGCCGCCCGTGCCGCAGCCGGTCTTCAGCTTCTGGCCGAGCGCGGCCAGCGCCGCGTCGTCGAGCGCCAGTCCGCGCACCAGCGTCACCGTCTTGCCGCCCCGGCCCCTGGTTTCGCGCGACACCCGGGCCACCCCATCTCCGGCCGCCGGCTGCGCGGCGCGCCTGCAGGCGCACTGACCCACCGGACGGCGGCAGGCAGGGCACATCCGCCCCGCATCCGTCGAATACACGAGCCCCCCGGCCCTCGGCTTCATCCCCGCCATCGATCGTTCCCCATGCTGCACGCGAGCCAGGACTGTACGCCGGGACGGACCCGGCCTCAGCCGCCGCTGGGCAGGTCGCCGGCGGTCATCACCGCGTCGTCGTGACGGCGGCGGAACGTGGCCGCGCGCATCTGCGCTTCGTGCAGCGCCGCCTCGCGCGCGCCGATCCTGGCGTTGAGGATGTGCAGCTGCGTTTCGCGCGGCAGCTTGCCCGTGTTGCGGCCGTTCCACTTCGCCCGGCCCTTGCTGGACAGGTTGTAGTAGATCGAGACGCCCTCGCGCAGCTTTTCCGCGCGCTCGCCGGCGCCGAGCTTCAACCCGTCCAGCCGGGCGGCGCTCCACAGCGCCGCTTCCTTCATGTGCAGCGCCGCCGCATGAATGGCCGCCACCGGGTCGTCGGGATTGCGCAGGCCCAGCGCCCTGGCGGTCGCCGGCTCGAACTGCGCGATGCCGATGTTGGGCGTGCCGTCCTTGCTGGCTCCCATGCGCGGCACCCAGGAAGTCTCCGCGCTGATGATGCCGTAGACGTCCATGAAGCCCAGCCCCACCTCCTCGAGCCCGGCCCGCCGGGCCGCGGACTTGGCCAGCAGCACGCGGGAATGCAGGTCCGGCGTGAGCAATAGGCTGTCGCCGATGCGTGTCTGCACCCAGCGCAGGCGGCTGCGCAACTGCTCGTGGTACGCGTCCGGGACGCGCCGCTCGGCCGCCGCCACGGGGGCCACCCGGGCCGCCGCGCTCGATGAACCGGGGTCGGTCGGCGCCGCGGCGACGACCGCCGGGGCCGGCGTCACGCCCGGCGGCAGCGGCGGCTGCAAGGGGCCCCTGGACCAGAGGACCAGGAGGCTCGCGAGCCCGACGCTCACGAATCCGGCTGCACCCGAGTACGCGGCCCATTTGACGCTGCCCATGTAGTCCTCTTCCGACAAAAGAGCGAGGGACCTGCCGTCAACAGTGAAGTTCAGCGGTGTTTCAATTCAAGGGCCGGATGCGCAACCGGTCGCGGAACTTTCCACAATTTGCGCCGTCTCGAACTCAGCTGTTCGCGGGCGGCGCCGGCATGCGCGGCGCGATGGGAGCCGCCGCGCCCAGGTGCAGGCCGGCGTCCAGCTGGATCAGTTCACCGGTCACGGTCGAGGCGCCGGCCACCAGCCAGGCAATCGCCTCGGCCACGTCCTGCGGGGTGGAGGCCCGGCCCAGGGGCGAGCCGGCCTCGGCGCGGGCCTTGAGCTCCTCGTAACCGGCCTGGCCGAGCGCGTCGACGAACCAGCGCGAGGTGATGAGGGCCGGACACACCGCGTTGACGCGGATCTCCGGCGCCAGGCTGCGCGCCAGGTGCAGTGTCATCGCGTTCAGCGCCCCCTTGGAAGCGACGTACGGCACCGACGACCCGATGCCGAGCGACCCCGCGACGGAGGACACGTTCACGATCGCGCCGCGGGCGGCCTTCAGCTGCGGCAGGCAGGCGCGGACCATCTGGAACGGGCCGACCGTGTTGACGGCCAGCACGCGCTGGAACGCCTGCGCGTCGAGCGCGTCCCACGCCGCGTCCTTGCCGAAGACCGAAACGCCGGCGTTGTTGACGAGCGCGTCGATGCGCTGCCAGGCGCCGACCGCCGCCTGCGCGATGGCGCGGCAGTCGGCGTCCCGCGCCACGTCGCCGCGCACCAGCAGCGTGTCGGCACCGGCGTCGCGGCAGGCGGCCTGCGACGCGCGCGCCTCGGTCTCGCTGCGCGAGTAATTGATGACGACGTTGTAGCCGCGGCGGGCCAGCGCCAGGGCGGTGGCGGCGCCGACGCCGGTGCCGGAACCGGTGACGATGGCGACTTTGCGGGACTGGTTCACGCGAAACTCCTGGTGGGGGCCGCTGGCCGCGCGGTCGCGGCCGGCCCGGGTCAATGGGATGGCGCCGGCGAACCCGGGGCCACCGCGGACTGCTGCCCCGCCGGCGCGGCCATCGCGCCGGCAGCGGCCTGGGATGCGGGCGGCGCGCCGGCGCGCCTGGTGTCGACCGGCGGCGTTGCCGCCGTGGGCGTCCAGGTGGTGAGCACGACATACCCCACGGTCAGCACGGCCAGCGACGTGGTCGCGAAGACCAGCCAGCCGCCCCATCCGAAGCGGTCGGGCCGGAACGCGGGGGCCGGGACCGCGCGCGCTTCCTGCAGCGCCAGCGAGTCGTCATACGCGCTGCGCTGCGCCGGGTCCGACAGCACCTCGTAGGCCAGGTTCAGTTCCGCCATGACGGCGGCGGCGGCGCTGCGGCCAGCGTGCTTGTCGGGATGGAACTTCTGCGCCAGGCGCCGGTACGCGGTGCGCACGCCCTCGGCGGAGGCGCCCCGTTCCACCTGCAAGGTGTCGTAGTGGGTGTGGAGGCGCGTTCTGGTCATTCGCGGGGCAGCATGCCGAAGATAGCAGCGGCCCGGCGCACGAGGCAAGCATCCGCCGCCGCCGCGGCCGGCGCCGGGGGGCCGCTGTCGCTCCAAAGGCACAGCGCCGCGCCGCCGGCCTCAGCCCTTCGTCTGCGCCGCCTTGCGGTCGGCCGCGACCTTCTGCGCCGACGGACGCTCCGACACCAGCTTGATGTAGGGCTTGTAGTCGACGCCGCCCGCGAGCAGCAGGTCCTCGCCGTAGGCGCCCTTCGTCGCCATGCCGACCAGCGGCAGGTTGTTGAAGGCGCTGCAGTCGGCCTGCGTGAACCGGTCGCCGGCCACATAGGGCGAGAACTTCGCCAGGCGCCGGAAGGCCGCGATGTTCTTCTCCAGCTCCTTGCGGATGCGCGCCTTGTTGCTGTCGGACAGCGGCGCGGCGCCGAAGAACACCGAGCCGTACAACTGGCGCGCGGTCATCTCCAGGTGCCAGTCGATGAAGGTCGTGAGCTCGCGCACCTTGGCCGCCTCGAACGCGTCGGCCGGCAGCAGGGCCGGCTGCGGGTACGCGTCTTCGAGCCACTCGAGGATGGCCTGGCTCTCGCACAGCCCGCCTTGCGCGGTGGTGATGTACGGGATCTTGCCCAGCGGCGAGGCGCACAGGACGGCCTCGTCGGTGCTGTGGACGTCCTGGCGGACCTCGGTGAACGCAACGTTCTTTTCGAGCAGGGCGAGCTTGACCTTGTTGTAGTAGTTCGAAACCGCGAAACCGTGCAGCTGGATCATTCCGTGTGCCTCCTTGGCAGAACGCGGCAGTGTAGTGGCCGGGCCCGGCTGCCCGTTGGCACGGGCGCGACAATTCGCGCGCCCCGCGCGCCGGCTCAGGGCTTGCGCCGCAGCGGCTGCCAGCCCGCGAACTTCGGATAGTGCCGCTGCACCACCGGACCGTCGACGTCCCACGCGATGCAGCGGCCGACGTGGTACGGCGGCTTCTCGAGCTCCGGCTCGGGCAGGCCCGCCAGGCGCCGCATGTGGTTCCGGTAGCCGGGAATCGTCTGGTAGGCGGCCGTCGCCATGTTGAACAGCAGTTCGCGCAGGTGCGTGCAGCCCTTGCTGTTGCCCAACGCCCGCTCGATCGCCTGCCGCCAGCCGGGACCCAGCGTGGCGCCGATCATCGCCTGCATCGGATCGTGGCCCTGCTGGCATTCGTCGAACGGCGTGTGATCCATGGAGGTCGCGATGGCCTGGATCCTCAGGTGGTCGTCCACCGTCACCCGGATCGCCATGCCATGGATCGGCGTGCCGGGCGGCATCCGGCCGCGCTCGGTGCGCTCCAGGGCATAGGTCTTGGTGTCGGTGAGCTCGGCCTCGATGTCCCACAACCCGTCCTCGCGGTGGTAGCCGCGGTAGACGACCTGGCGGGTGTGGAGATGCTGGCGGGGCTGCGGGGCGGGCAAGGGCATGGAAGAAGCGGCGCGCGAACGGCGGAAACGGCCATTTTCCCAGAAGGCCGCCGCCGGCCTTGTCGCGGGTGCAGCGGCCCTTCGGCGCGTGCGGCCGTTCCGCCGCCCCGGCTCAGTCGCCGCGACGACGGTTGATGTGGAAAGCCGCGCTCGGTGAAGCCGCGCTCGGAGGTGGTTGGCATCGGCCGGCGACCGGGGGGTATCGTTCTCCGCTCCGCTCGCGGGCGACCACCCGTGCAGGCATGAACCCTCGCGTCACCACCGCCCGGGCACGCCTGCCTGGCGGGCAACCGCGAATGGGTCGCTGCGCCCGACACCCCCCGATCACCGGCCTTGGCGGTGCACCGTGGCGATCCAACGACCAAGGCTCGCGCTTGATGAAGTTCGCAGGCGCGCCAACGCTTCACGCGGAGGCCGGTGATCGGGGGTGCCTCGGCGCAGGCCCCATTCGCGGTTGCCCGTCAAGGTGGCGTGCCAACCACGGTGTTGACGCGGTAGTCCAGGCGTGTCCGGGTGGTCGTCCGCAAGAGGCCGGAGTCCGGGGCACCCCCGGTCGCCGGCCGATGCCACCCAACCTGGCGTGGTGCCGGCCGGTGCCACCCAACTGGCGTGGCGTCGGCCGATGCCACGCAAGCCGGAGCGGCGCACATCACTGCAACTGCCGCAGGATCCCCCGCAGCACGTCGTTCACCAGGTCGAACACCGGGTCGTGCACCCGCGCCGGGACCGGCGGCGGCTTGGGCAGCGGGCGCGGGATGTCGAACTCCGCCTGCGGGTCGATCCAGCGCTGGCGCAGCGACTGCTGCACCACGTCGCCGACGATCGGCAGCGCGCTGCGCGCGCCGGCTCCCCACGGCCCCATCGTGACCCGGTTGTCGTTGAAGCCCACCCACGCGCCGGCCACCAGTTGCGGATGCATGAGGATGAACCAGCCATCGCTGTTGTCCTGGGTCGTGCCGGTCTTGCCGGCTACGTCGGCCTGGATGCCCCAGCGCTGGCGGATCGCCGTGCCGGTGCCTTCGTCGACGACGCCCCGCATCACGTTCACCAGCGTCAATGCGCTGGCGCGCGGCAGCGCACGCTCGGGCTGGCGCCCGACGAAGCCCTCCAGCGTTCGCCCGCTGGCGTCTTCCACCCGCAGCACCAGCAGCGGCTCGATGTAGTTGCCGCCGTTGGCGATCGTGCCGTAGGCGGTGACCATCTCGCGCAGCGTGACCGGGCTGGTGCCCAGCGCCAGCGAAGGCACGAGGTCCAGCTTGCTCTGGCGCACGCCCATGGCGCGGGCCAGTTGCGCCACCTTCGCCGGCCCCACCTTGTCCATCAGCTGTGCGGTGATCGTGTTCTTCGAATGCACCAGCCCGTCGCGCAGCGTCATCGGCTGCCAGCTCGGTGGCGATACGTCCGCCGGTGTCCACACGTCGCCGCCCGTGCCGTAACCGACGGGCTGGTCGATGAACGTGTGCGACGCCGGAATGCCCTGCGCGAAGGCCGCGCCGTACACGAAGGGCTTGAAGGTGGAGCCCGGCTGGCGCCGCGCCTGCGCGACGTGGTCGAACTGCTCGCGCTCGAAATCGCGGCTGCCCACCCACGCCCGAACCTGCCCGTCGCGCGGATCGAGCGCCAGGAAGCCCGCCTGCAGCAGCGCCGGCTCCTCGCGGCGCTTGCGGTTGGCGTCGGCCAGCGCCTGCAAGTGCGCCACCTGCCGGGCAACGGCGTGGTTGGCCGCCTTCTGCATCCGCGAGTGGATCGTCGTGCGCACCACCAGCCCGTCGGCGTAGATGTTGTAGCCGTTGCGGTCGGCCCAGCCGATCAGCCATTGGCGCACCAGTTGGGCGACATGCGGCGCCGGGCCGGGCGGCTCGACCTGGCGCTCGAAATCCAGCCGCAGCGGCCGCTGGCGCAGCGCCTCGAGCCGGCCCGCATCGAGCTTGCCGTGCCTGGCCATCTGCGCCAGCACCAGGTTGCGCCGCTCGACGGCGCGCTCCGGGTTGAGCACCGGGTTGTAGTAACTGGTGCCCTTGAGCATGCCGATCAGGGTGGCCGCCTCCAGCACGTCCAGCTGGCGCGCGGACTTGTCGAAATAGGTGCGGGCCGCCATCTCGATGCCGAACGCGTTGTAGAGGAACGGCACCGTGTTGAGGTAGGTCTCCAGGATCTCGTTCTTGGTGTAGACGGCCTCGATCTTCAGCGCCGTCACCGCCTCCTTGGCCTTTCGGTGCAGCGACGCCGCGCGGCCGATCTCGTCGGGATACAGGTTGCGCGCGAGCTGCTGCGTGATCGTCGATCCGCCCTGGCGCTGGCCGGACAGTGTGCTGAGCGCGGCGGCCGCGGTGCGCCGCAGGTCGATGCCGTGGTGCTGGAAGAAGCGGTGGTCCTCGGTGGCGATCAGCGCATTCACCACGTGGGGCGAGATACGGTTCAGGGGCACCCATTCGCGATTCAGGCGCTTGTAGGTCGCCAGGACGATGCCGTCGGCCGATATCACCTTGGCGGGCACCTCCGACTTCGCCTTGCGCAGGTCATCCGTGCCGGGCGTCACCGGGATCAGCACCAGCACGTACAGCAGCAGCAGGCCCGGCAGCACCAGCGCCGCGCGCACCGGGTGCCGGCGGGCGGCCTCGCGCGCGCGCAACCACTGCGCGGCAGCGAAGGCGGCGGCGCGCCGGACGGCCGGGGTCATGGCCGGGAGCCTATGGCCGGCGGCCGCGCAGCCATGTAGGACGGGGGCGGGACCGGTCCCGGTCGCGGCGCCGGCCGCGGGACAACCGGCCGGGCGATCCCGCGCGCCCTGTCGACAAGCCGGGCGCCACAAGCGAAACTGTCCGACAGCCGGCAACGGCAGCCAACTCCAGAATACGCGCAGCCGGGCCGCCGGCCGGCCCCGCGGCCGCCCGGGGCTGCCTCCATAACCACAACGAACCTCCCACGATGAACGAACCACGAGCGCAGCGGCCGGCCAGCCGCGCAACGCTGCCCAGCGGCAACCTCGCCATCGGCCAGTTGCGCGACAGCTTCGAGTTCCTGCGCGGCTTCGTGCGCAACCCGGCGCAGGTGGGCTCGGTCATCCCCAGCTCGCGCTGGCTGGAGCAGCGGCTGGTGCGCCAGGCCGGCATCGCGCAGGCCCGCACCGTCGTCGAACTCGGTCCGGGCACCGGCGGCACGACCGCGGCGCTGCTGCAGGCGCTGCCGGCCGCCGGCCGCCTGCTCGCCATCGAGCTCGATCCCGACTTCCACCACCATCTGCGGGCCAGCCTGGCCGACCCCCGCCTCCTGCTGCAGCAGGGAAACGCGGAACGCATCGCCGATTTCCTGGCCGCCCACCACATGCCGGCGCCCGACGCGGTCGTCTCGGGCATTCCCTTTTCCACGATGCCGCCCGACCTGTCGGAGCGCATTGCGGCGGCCGTGGCCCAGGTGCTGCGTCCCGGCGGGCATTTCGTGGCTTACCAGGTGCGTGCGCACGTCGCCAGCTTCGTCGCGCCGTACCTGGGCGAGCCGGACAAGCAGTGGGAGGTGGTGAATGTTCCCCCGGTACGGGTGTTCACCTGGGTCAAGCGCACCCATTGAGGGCCGCGGAATACGGATGGCACCCGGCGAATATACCGTCGGGCCGCGCCAGCCCCGGGTCAGCGGGCCCGACCGTGCGGCAGCGTGCCGCGCGCCTGGGCCTGGGGAGCCGCGAAGTGGTAGATCGACTGGTTCAGGTGCTGCGTGACGGCATCGACGTCGGCGTCGCTCCAGCCCAGCCGTGCATCCCGCTGCCAGCGGATGACTTCGGCCTTCAGCGTGGCCCAGTCGCGCGCCTGCCTGCGCTCGCGCCAGTGGACCTGGGCCGTGTGGCATTCGATACAGTGGGCCTCGTAGAGCAGCTCGCCACGGCTGGCCGGCTGCACGGCCGACCCCGCCCCCTCCCGCGCCGCGCCGCCGGCCGCGCCGACGGCCATGGCGAGACTGCTGCCGAGCACGGCCAGCACGGCAGCGGTCAGGTTCGGTCGCGGGTGCATGCCCGGATGCTAGGCAGCGTCCGGCCGATGCCAATGCGCTGGATCAAGCGGCCCGCGGCCGCGCACCGCGCCGCTTCTCAAGGAAACGCCGGGCCGCCCCAGGTTTCCTTGTCCCCCTCGGGGGGCGGCCGCCGCAAGGCGGCGGCCTGGGGGCACTCAGAACCAGGGCCGGCCGCGTGCACGCTGGCGGGCCGGACATGGCGGGCAGTCGTTGCCGCCCGCACCGGCGGCCTGCCCGAGCACCAGTGCCTCGCCGGGCACCGCGAAGCGGAACACGGCGTCGTTGAGATTGCGCGCCACTTCCTCGTACGGGGCCGGCGCCGCGTCCGCCGGACCGCATTCCTGCCAGCGGCGCACCTGGGCCTTGAGACTCTCCCAGTCGTGCACCACCTCGGCGCCGCGCCACTGCGCCTGCAGCGCGCCGTAGTCGATGCTGGGTGCCGGCGCGAGCCAGTCGTCCGTGCGGCACGACTGCAGCTGGGCGTATGCGAACACGCCCGCTGCAGCGACCACCGCGAGCACCATCAGGTTGATGAGCAGGAACGACATGCGTCAATGCTAGAAAACCGCGCCCGAACGCCGTTGAGTTTTGTCAAGCCCGACCTGCAGGAAATTCCCTAACCCTGCACCCTCCGGAAAGGGCCGGCAATCCGCCTGCCGGGTCGCCAGGGACCACATCACGAGGAGCCGCCGCCAATGAGCGCAACATTCTGGATCGGCCTTTCACTGGTCGTCGTGGTCCTGCTGGCGCTGGCCATCTGGTCGGTGCGGCGTCATCGCGACCCGGAGCTGCGCGTGCAAAGCGATGCGCCGATCGAGCAGCTCGTCCCGTCCCTGGCCGGCCTCGCGCTGGGCACGCCCGTGGCGGGCAACCGCGTCACGGTGATCGAGAACGGGGCCTTCTTCGACCTGCTGGTGCAGCGCATCGCCGCGGCACAGCGCTCGGTGCACTTCGAAACCTTCCTGTGGGAGGAAGGCGTGCTGGAGCGGCGCGTGGCCGACGCGCTGATCGAGCGCGCGCGGGCCGGCGTGAAAGTGCGCCTGCTGCTGGACGCGACCGGCGGCGGCCGGGCCGGCAAACAGGTCGTGAAGCAGATGCGCGACGCCGGCTGCCGGGTGGCGTTCTTCCACAAGCGCTCGCTGCGCAACCTGGGCGTGCTCAACGACCGCGACCACCGCAAGCTGGTCGTGGTCGACGGCCGCGAGGCCTTCGTCGGCGGCCACTGCGTGAAGGACGAATGGGCCGGCAACGCCGAGGACGGCAGGCACTTCGCCGACGTCAGCCTGCATCTTCACGGGCCGATCGTGCACACCATCCAGAGCGCGTTCAGCGAGAACTGGTGCGGCGAGACCGGCGAGCTGTTCGTCGGCGACGACTTCTTCCCGGCGCTGCAGCCGGCCGGCGACGTGCTGGTCCACGCCGCCTTCGCCAAGCCGGAGAACTCAGCGCCGGCGGTGAAGATCCTGCATCACACGGCCATCTGCCTGGCGCGCGAGCGCATCTGGATCCAGAACCCCTATTTCATCCCCGAGCCCGACGCGATCGATGCGTTCGGCGAAGCCGTCCGGCGCGGCGTCGACGTGCGGGTGCTGATGCCGTCCACCAGCGGTTCGGACAACCCCATGGTGCAGCACGCCGGGCACCGCAACTTCGCCAAGCTGCTGCGCTGCGGCGTGCGGCTCTTCGAGTACCCGCACACGCTGCTGCACCAGAAGATCATGACCGTCGACGGCACGTGGACCGCGATCGGCTCCAGCAACTTCGACGACCGCTCGTTCGAGACGAACGACGAGATCACGCTGGGCGTCCTGGACCGCGCGCTGGCGGCGCAGTTGGACGGCATCTTCGAGAAATACGCGGCCCGCGCCGACGAGATCGAGCTGGAACGCTGGCAGCGCCGCGGCCTGTGGCACAAGCTCAAGGACCAAGTGTTCTATCTCGGAAACGAGTTGCTCTAAGGGCCGGGGCGACGAGCGGCCTGGTACGCCCGGGATCTCCTGAGCGCCGGCCGCCTTCCATTTCACTGCGGCTCGATCTTCGCGTCGCGGATCGCCTTGGCCCACTTGGCCGTCTCGGCCTTCGTGCGCTGCGCCAGCGCGTCGGGCGTGCCCGGCTCGACGACGAAGCCGATGGCCGCGAACTTGTCCTGGATGTCCTTGCTGGAGGCCGCCGCGTTGATGGCGGCGTTGAGCCTGGCCACCACGTCCGGCGGCGTGCCGGCCGGCGCGAACATCGCGAAGTAGGCGATCAGCTCATAGTCCTTCAGGCCCAGCGCCTCGTTGACGGTGGGCAGCTCGGGAATGGCCGCCGAACGCCTGGTGGACGTCACGGCCAGTCCGCGGATCTTGCCCCCCTTGACCTGCGGCAGCATCACGGCGAAGTCGGCGCTGAACATCATCACCTGGCCGCCGATCAGGTCGGTCATCGCCGCCGGGCCGCTCTTGTACGGCACATTGGTCATCTGGATCCCCGCCATGCTGGCCAGCATTTCCGACGACACCAGCTGCGAGGTGCTGGCGCTGGCGAAGGTCACCTGGTTCGGCTTGGCCTTGGCCAGGTTGACGAACTCGCGCAGGGTCTTGGCCGGCACGTCGTTGTTGACGGCGACGATCAGCGGCACCGAGCCCATGTACCCCAGGGGCGTGAACGCCGTGTCCTGGTCGTACGGCAGTTTCTTCATCAGGCTCTTGAGCGCCGCGTTGGTGCTGTTGGTGCCGATCAGGATCGTGT